>OCLT01000033.1_pt1 | contig 383771 bp, 375 predicted proteins | sample 1481411 | NCBI WGS metagenome assembly OCLT01 (sample SAMN04168690, study PRJEB22393) | synthetic metagenome | isolation source: purchased from BEI Resources HM-276D
TTGAGGCATGCCTGGAGTCTACCCACTTCGCTACCGACTTTACACGTTATCTATAAATTCCTTGACGACCTCGCCGGCGGCATTGGTCAAGACGAAGGAGCTGGCAACCGGCTCTTTGGGCCGAGCGGTCGAGTAGTTCTCATCGCCGAAGTAGTCGGGGCTGCGGTAGTCCTGCGGGTCGAACTGCGCTCCGTAGACATCGAGCTGCACGCGCGACGAGACGCCCACGACCAGCTTCAGGTCCTGGTCGCCCACCGTCCACATCAGCTTGTTGCCGACGGAGGTCAGGGGCAGGGAGGTGGCGATTTCCTGCGCGGCCGCCGCGCCCAGCAGCGCCGCCGTCAGGGTGGTGATGGCGCGTTTCACTCTCAGTACCTCCAGCTTGCCGTCGGGTCGGTGACGGCGGCCTTGGAATCACCCTGCCAGCGGAAGCGGTAGGTCACCGCGCGTTCGCCGCTGGGCAGGGGATCGAAATTGAGGACGTTCTCGCCGTCCACGAGCTGTGCGCCCGTCGGCAGCGGATCGGTCAGGGTAAAGCCGGGCAGCGGCTGCTGGTTGCCCAGAATAAGCTGCACGCGGTAGACGCCGGCGTCCGGCGTGGTGAACACCTGCTTTTGCACCTGCATGGTCTTCTGGGCGCCCTCGGGGCCGCCGCTGATCCGCAGCGTGGTGTCGCGGATCACGGCGATGTCGCCGCCGTCAGGCGCGAGCGCGAAGTCCACGCTGGTCAGGCCGCGCACGTACACCTGGCGGCTGCCAGGGCGGCCACTATCCTGCGGCATTTGCAGCGCGGGCAGCGCCACCGAGTTGGGGTCGAGGCGCAGGCCCCAGGTCTGCTCGCGCACGTTGCGGAAGTGGTAACGGCCCTCGTTGTCGGTCAACTCGATGCGGCCATTGGCGAGAATCACCCGCGCCTTGGGGCAGGGCAGGTCGACGAGGTAGTCGTACACGCCGTTGCGGTTGCGGTCGAGGAAGACGTAACCGACCAGGTCGGCGTTGTTGACCCCGAAGCTCAGCGGCTCGACCCGGTTGAGCACGCCTGTCGGACGCGAGTTGGTTTCGCGCTCGCTGGCGACGGCGCGGCCCACAGCGTTGTTGCGAAGCTGCGTGCCCGCTTCCGGCGTCACGATGGCGCGAAAGCTGACCTGCGCGCTCGCGCCGGGAGCCACCTCGGGGATGGTCCAGACGTAGGTCCGGTCACGGATGGTCGGCTGAATCGGGGTGAACTCACCCGACAGGCCCGCGCGGTAGCCGCTGCTGTTCTCCTGATAGACCAGCCCAGCCGGCAGGGTGTCCTGCACTTGGACGTTTTTCAGCGGAACCACGGTGCTGCGGTTGGTTACGGTAAAGATGTAGGTGATCGTTTCCCCAAAGACCACGGTGGTGGGGTTGCTCGTCTTGGTCAGTTCGAAGTTGCCGGGGTTGAACACCGTGTTGGTGGCAGGCGGCGATTCCAGCGGCGTGGGCAGCTCGGTGCTCGTCAGGGTGTAGATGTTGTGGATGACGGCGCCGTCGGTCATCGTGGCCGGCACCCGCACCGTCACGTGCAGGGTCACGGTTTCGCCCGGCTGCACGGTGCCGAGTCGCCAGACGACCTCGCCGTTTTCCAGCACGCCGCCCCGGTCGGCCCGCACGAACTCCAGAGCGCCGACATTGGTGGCCTGGGCCGCCAGAGGCCGGCTCGCCGTGGTCACGCTGGCTGCCGCTGCGGGCGCCTTGCTCGGCACCGCCGCCGTCGCGGGCCGGGTCACGCTGGTCGGCCTGATGGGGCTGGGGGTGCCGGGCGGGTAGATCACGCCGAGTGGGTCGCGCACCACTACACCATTGAGCGGCACCGGCAGCGTGTTGGTGAAAGTCAGAGTGTAGGTCAGTTCTTCGCCGGGGGCCACCAGCGCGTTCTGCCCCCGGTCGCTCGTCTTGGTCAGGCCGATGGTGTTGGGGTAGACGGTGGTGATCTGGTCCACCGTGCGGTTGTCCGCCGCGCCCTGCGAGCTGCGGCTGGTCAGCACCGCTTCGAGCGAGGTGCGCTCGGCGGTCGGGTAGGAGTAACACGCCTGGAAATCGGCGGTCTGCTGCGGCTCGAGCGTGACCACGAAGTCCCCGTTGATCGGTTTCCCGGCCATGTCGCGCAGAGTGTAATTGGCGCCTTCATTGATGCGGCTGACCCCAGTGCTGATGGTGTCGGTCAGGTCGCCGAGGTTCTGCACGGTGTGGGTAAAGCACACTTCTTGGCCGCCCACGACGCTGTCGCGCACCTGACGGTCGTCGGCGCTCATCTCGCCGCCGGGCAGCGCACGAGGGTTGCCCTGCGGCCCCAAGGCGATTTCAACGACTGGACGAATTCCGATAGGCGCCGTCGCTTCGATGGTCTGACCGCCGCTGACGACTGTGGCGACGTTGCGCCGGGTAGTAGCCGTCACACGGGGGGCACGCAGCGTGAAGGAAAGTTGCAGGCTGCCGCCCGCCGGCACCGACGAGGTCCGCACCCGGATGCCCGCCACGTTCGGGGGCTGCACCGTGTTCCAACTGCTCCCGTCGGCGGTGTATTCAATGACAGCGTCTCTCGCGTTGCCGCCCAGGCGAGCGCTCCCACTGACAAACACGAAGTCACGCAGCTCAGGCGTGTTCAGCAGGTCGGTCAGCACCGCTTCACGCGAGTCGCCGCCGTTGTTGGTCAAGGTCAGGTTGACGGTGGTTTCGCCGCCCGCCCGCACCTCGGCGGGGGTGAAGGTCTTTTGCAGCGCCAGCACCGGTGGGTTGGTCAGGGTGACCTGCGAAACGTTGTCGGCATCACGCCCATTGGTGGACGCTCCGCCACCGCAACTGGCAATCAGGTTGGGGAATGCGGTCCCGCGCGCCGCGCTGCCCGTCACCACCTGCACCAGCAGATTGACCGTCTGGTCGGCATTGACCGCCACGTTGCTCAGCGGCCCTTCTCCGTTGTCCACGACGCCGTTGCCGTTGAGATCCTGATAGATGGCGAGTTGCGGCGCAAACTGCGACCCCGCCTCGTTGACCGCTTCGAGTGCGTAGGTATTGGTGGTGTTGCCCGCGTTGAAGAGCGTGTACCGCAGCAGCCCGCTCTGCCCCGGATCGAGAGACAGACTCTGACCGGGTGCGCTGACGGTGCCGTTGGGCAGCACACTCACACTACAAACAGGGCTGACCACCGTTTCTACCGGCGGGGTGGTGATCGTTTCGGGGGTGCCGCTGAGCAGCAGATATTCCAGGGTGGCCTGGTTGCGAATGATGGTCCCGGCGGGGGTACCGGCGGCCAGGGCGGGGGTACCCAGGGCCAGCGACAGGGCCAGCAACGGCCCCACGACCTTCGGGCGAGACTCTTTCAGTCCAAGGGATTGTTGCACGGTGCCTCCCAGATCAGGAACGACTCTGCTTGCTTGAAAAATAGGCTTCTCGTGTTGGGGCAGAACAAAAGGAAGTGCAAAAGAGGCGGCGCACGCCCCGCCCGCAGGCAGGAGGGCGCCGCCTCACGAGAGGCCTCAGTTCACCTTGACCTGGTAGGTCACGGTGATGGTTTCGCCGGGCTTGAGGATGTCAGCCGCGTCGACTTTGCCATCGTTGTTGGTGTCCACACCCGCGCACACTTTGGCGCCCGCAGCGGGGGCCGTGGCGCTCGCGCTCCAGCTGGAGCCGCCGTTGTTTGAGTACACGACGGTACCGCTGGCGTTGGTGGTGGCCGTGAAGCTCACGAACGTGGTGTTGGTCGGCACGGTGTCGCACACCAGGGCCTGCTTCACGTTGGCGTTCGAGGTGTTCTTGCCGATGATGGTGTAGGTCAGCGTATCGCCGGGGTTGGCGGTGGCCTTGTCGACCGTCTTGGTGACGATGGGCTTGCCGCCGTTGCCGCCGACGGTGATGGTGTCGTTGGGATCCTTCTGAGACACGCCGGTGGTGGGCGACTTGGCTTCCTGGTTCAGCGTGATGGTCTGCTGGGCGGCGGCGCAGGGCACGTCGACCACAGCAATCAGCTTGATTTCTTCACCGGGCTTGATGGTGCCGGTGTTGCCGCCCTGGAGCTCGGTGTCGCCAGCGTCGAGCTTGCCGTCGCCGTTCACGTCGCGGTAGTACACCACGGGCACGATCACGGGGGTGGGGTTGACGGTGCCGTCGGGGTTGAGGACGGTCACAGGCGCGGTGCCGCTGACCACGAAGGCGTCGTCCTGGCTGCCCAGGTTGGCAATTTCCATCGGCAGGTAGGTGCGGATAGGCGCCGTGCAGGTCTGGGGGTTGCCAGGGGTGAGAGGGGTGCCGGGGTTGCCGGGAACGCCCGTGGGAGGCGTGCCGACGGGGGTCGGGTCACCGCCGAGGCCAGGAGTGGGGTCACCGAAGGCGATACCGGGCACCTTGACTTCGATGATGTCCTTGGTGGTGTCGCTCTTGGTCGGGTCGTTCTGGCTGGTGGTGGTGACCGTCACCGCAGGCTGACCGGAGAGCTGGGTGGGGGTCACGCCGGCAGGCAGCGTCACGATGACCTGGATGTCGACAGTGCCGTTTTCAGGCACATTCTGCACGACGGGCTTGCCGTTGACGGTGGGCAGGGCGTTGCCGTTGGCGTCCTTGAACACGACCGTGGTTCCGGCAGGGAAGGTGTTGGTCTGGGTCAGTTCGAAGGTGTCGGTGCGGTTGCCGGTGTTCTGGATGGTATTGGTGAAGGTGACAGTCACGCCGCTCGTCGGCAGCGTGGTCACGGTCGCCACCTGGGTGTCGCTGGCCGTGGGGACGATGTTGATGCCTTCGGGGCTGTTGTAAGCGGGGGTCACGGGGTTGCCGTTGCCGTCCGGGTCAGCCTTAGGCCCGATCACGACGCCATCCTTGCGGTTGATGGTGACGGTGTTGGAGTTGTTGGCGTCACGCGGCAGGGTGGGATCGTTGCTGAAGTTGGGGTTGTCGTTGCGGGTGCCGGTGGGATCGCCACCGAACTTGTCGGTGCTCGTCGCGGTGCAGGGCACGTCGTAGACCTGGAAGAACTTGACGGTCTGGTTGATCGCCACGTCCGTGATGGTGGTGGTGGCTCCCGCAGCAATCTCGCTCTGGTCGAGCTGACCGTTGTTGTTGCTGTCGAGGTAGAACCGGATGTTCTCGGGGGTCTTGACCGCGCCGGTGGGGTCAGGCGTGTTGGTCAGCGTGTACGACTCGCCGTTCACGTTGCCGGTGTTGGTCAACGTGTAAGCAAAGGTCACGTTCTTGTCGCACGGCTTGACTTCCCTGGTCTGACCGGGGTTGGTGTAGTCGGGCTGGGTGGTGTCCTTGCTGCCGTCGTTGGGGGTGATGGTAAAGCTCGGCACCGGGTTGACCACCGTGATGACGGGCGGCGTCTCAATGGTTTCGCTGGGGGGGTTGGGGTTGGTCGGGGTGGATTCGGGCGTGAAGGTGATTTCCGCCTTGTTGATGATCTCCGTGCCCGCGGGAGTAGTGGGGGGAGTAGCGAGGGTCTGTGCCCCAGCAGTACCCAGTGCGAGTGCTGCGACCACAGCGGAGAGAGAAGAGAATGTACGCATGTGCAACTCCTTGAGAAAAGCGTTCAGAACATAAGAGGGCGGGGCCAGCCGAGAGACAACAAACAACCGGCAAGTGTGTTGCCACAGCTTTGCCGGTCGCGCCACTCGCTCCACATCTGACAAGGCGCCCGAATGCGTCAGATGCTTCCCTGCTTCAAAACCACTTCGTCGTTCACACTCCTCATACGGCCAGGCATGGGGTGCGCGGGGACTTCTTTATAATGGCTCAGGAAGCACTTCCAAATATGAGATTTCTCACAACGTCTGAACCAAGTTCAACCTGACACTGTGCAAAACCTCAACGAGCCTGTGACCCATCATTCCCGGGTCACGCGGCCCTGTCAAACCCCCAAACGCCCAGGATTGGCCTTAATAATGGGGGTACCGTTGCCTCCGTCGAAGGCGTCAATCTCCTCGATGAAGCGGTCGAAAAGGTAGCGGCTGTCATGAGGACCAGGCGAAGCCTCGGGGTGGTACTGCACACTGAACACCGGATAACGGCTGTGGGCCATGCCTTCGAGCGTCCCGTCGTTGAGGTTCACGTGAGTGGCGACGAAAGCGCCGTTGGGAATGCTGTCTAGATCTACAGCGTAGCCGTGGTTCTGGCTGGTGATCTCTACATTGCCGGTGAGCAGGTTCTTGACCGGCTGGTTGCCGCCCCGGTGCCCGAACTTCATCTTGAAGGTCTGTCCGCCCGCCGCGAGGCCCAGAATCTGGTGGCCCAGGCAGATGCCGAAGGTGGGGAGCAGTCCCATCATTTCCCAGGCAGTCTTGTGGGCGTATTCCAGCGGGGCGGGGTCGCCGGGGCCGTTGCTGAGGAACAGGCCGTGCGGTTGCAGCGCCATGATCTGCGCCGGGGTGGTGTGCGCCGGGACCACGATGGGTTCGATGCCGACTTCGGCCAGCCGCTCGATGATGGTGTGCTTGATGCCGAAATCCATCAGCACCACGCGCTTGCCCTGGCGCAGCGTAGGGAAGGCGTAGGGCAGCGCGGTGGTGACTTCCTTGGTCATATCAAACCCGTCGATGTCCTGATGGTCACGCGCCCGCTGCACGTAGATCTGCTCCTCGGCGGGGGTGAACTCGCCGTAGGGGTCTTCGGGGTGGGTGAAGCTGCGGTGGGCAATCACGCCCTTGACCACACCACCCGAGCGCAGGCGCCGCACCAGGGCGCGGGTGTCGATGCCCTGGATAGACACGACGCCGTACTGCTGCATAAACGCTTCGAGCGACTGCTGGGCGCGGTAGTTGGAGTACTCGCCGCTGAACTCGCGCGAGATGAAGCCGCGCACATACGGCTTGTTGCTCTCCATGTCGTAGATGGCGACGCCGTAGTTGCCGACGTGCGGGTAAGTGATGGTCACGATCTGCCCGTTGTACGAGGGATCGGTCATGATTTCCTGGTAGCCGGTCATGGAGGTGTTGAACACCACTTCACCGACGGTCTCGCCGCGGTACCCAAAAGCGTAGCCACGGTACACGGTGCCGTCTTCCAGAGCCAGAATGGCGCGTTCTTTGCGAATCATGCTTGGACCTCCATTCGCGCCTCACCGGACGCGGTTAATAGGGTGGGGGCAGCGGCGGCCTGGCCCGGAGCGGGGCACGCTTGCCAATCGGCTATGTTACTCGTTTTTGGTTGCCGACGCCCCTCCCGGCCTACGCTCTGGCCTGTTGTGGGCCGGGGCACCCTCACGTCAGCTCCCGCAACATGGCAATTTCGTTGCAGTTTTCGAAAAAGGCGCAGCGCTGGCACTCGGACCACACCCGGGGATGCAGACTCGTCTTCTCGATGCGGTGAAAGCCACACTTCTCGAAAAAGCCCTGCTGGTAGGTCCAGGCGAACAGGGCGGGAAGGTCAATCGCCCGCGCCTCGGCCTCGCAGGCGAGCACGAGCTGTTTGCCCAGGCCGCGCCCCTGCATGGCGGGGTGAATGGCGAGCCCGCGCACCTCGGCAAGGTCAGGCGCGAGCAGGTGCAGGCCACACACGCCCGCCAGCCCGCTGGGGTGCCCCCCATGCGGCTCGGCCAGCACGAGGTGAAAGTCGCGGATGGTTTCGGCGAGCAGGGTCTTGGAGCGCACCAGCATCAGGCCCCGCGCCGCCCAGTAGCCAATGAGCTCGTGAATGGCATCTATGTCCGACAACTTCGCCTTGCGCTCGGTGAGCGGTGCGTCAGAGTGAATGTCGGGAATGGCAATGGAATCGAGCGCGAGAAAGGTCATACCGACCCTCCCCACGCCCGAGCAGGCTGGCTGTTTATTTGGTCAGGTCGCGCATCCAGGTGGTGCCGCCGGGGCGCTCGCCGCGCGATCGGTAGGCCTGAATCTGCGGCGCGTCGGGGATGTCCCCCATGACCACAGCCAGCGGAATCTGGGTAAAGCCGAAGGTTTCCCATTTGCCCCCCTTGGAAAACAGGTACACGGCCCGGTCGCCACGCCCACGCGCATATTCCACCGCGCTGATGACGAGCTGCCGCCCCAGGCCCATGCCCCGCGACGAGGGAGACACCGCCGCGCCGCGCAGCAGGCTGACCCCGTCGCCATGCTCCAGGCCCACGGCGCCCACCGCTTCGCCGTTGCGCTCCATGATCCAGTAAGTCGTGCCGCTCTCGAGCGCGGCGTCGGTGTCCAGCCCCGCTTCCGAGAACATGCGGGTCACCTGGGGTTTGTCCTCGGCGGTGGCGAGGCGGGTGGTCAGGGTGGTATCGGACATGGTGCTTCCCTCCTGGGGCAAGAACGGCAGCAGATAAGCCGCGCCGTGCGGGCTCGAGCGCTGAGAATTGTGCTGTGCCCGCAGCATAGCGCAGCCGCCCCGCCACAAGCGGACCTGTCTGCTCTCCCCCACCGCGCTTCACCCCTGCGCCCCCACTTGCAGCAGTTCGCGTTTCCAGACCTGCTCCTCCTTGATCCAGCCACGCATCACGCCACTTTGAACCTGCGGTGCCTCGGGCAGCGCCGCCTCGATTTCTGCCGCCGTACTCGGCCCGAAGCCGAAGCGCTTCCAGTAGTCGCCCGCCTCGGAGGAAAAGAGGTAGACGGTGTGGTCGCCGCGCAGCGAGGCGTGCGTCAGCGCCGAGAGCACCAACGCCCGCCCCAGCCCGTGCGAGCGGAAGTCGGGCAGCACCGCCGTCGAGCGGATGAGCGAGACGCCCTGCCCATGCTCCAGGCCGATGCAGCCGCCGGGCTGACCGTCGAGGTAAGCAATCCAGTAGGTCGAGCCGTCCGGGGTCACGCTGGAGGTGTGCAGCCCAGCCTGTTCAAGTAGGCCAGTGACGGTGCCGAAGTCGTTGGGGGTCGCCTGAATCAGGCGGATGTGTTTGTCGGAAAGGGTCAAAGGGAGCTCCTTATAGAGAAAAGGCGCGAACGTGGCCTTAGGCGTAGCGTTGTCGCTCGTCCAGGAGAACGTCCAATCGAGGAATCAGGGCAGGCAAATCTACAGTGACCACCTGATGAAGAATGCTGGGCGAGACGCGAAAATACTCATGGGTCACGACATTGCGTAGGCCCCGAAGCTGTGACCAGGGAAGGTCAGGCGCACTCTGGCGCACGCTGTCACTCAGACCGCCTACCGCTTCGCCAAGCACCAGCAGTTCGTATTTCAGGGCAGCCAGCGTGAGGTGGTCAGCCCGCAACTCGTCCAGGGTCAGGGCACCGGCAAACGAGACGGCGGCCTGGGCCGCAGCCAGAGCATCTTCCAGCCGCTCGGAGTCACTACGCGGCACGCACGGCCTCGCGCTGAACCTGGCCCAGTGCCCGCCCATGCAGGCCGTCGAAGGTGCCGACATCCACCGGGCGGCCCAGCCAGCTTTCGAGCTGCGGCGCGATCTCAAAGAAGGCCAGCCCCAGCGGACGCGAGAGCCGTACCAGCACGTCAATATCCGACTCGGGCCGCAACTCGTCACGGGCCGCCGAGCCGAACAGCCAGACTTCCGCCACGCCCAACTGCCGGAGCTCGTCAGCATGAGCAGCAATCACGGTCAGCACCTCGGCACGGCTCTGGACAGCGTTCATAGCCTTATTGTCCTCCTTCCCTTAAGGCTGGCCCGTTTCCTGGCGCAGCTTTTCTTTCGCCGCCTCCACCGCTTCTCGCACCCGCTCGGGCGCCGTGCCCCCGTAGCTCTGGCGGCTGCGGACACTTTCCTCGACGGTGAGTTTCTGCGCCACTTCCGCGCTGAGCAGCGGGTGGGCGGCTTTCAGTTCGGCGTCGGTCAGTTCCCACAGTTGCCGGTCCGAGCGCGAGGCCAGCCCGACCAGCCCGCCCACGACCTCGTGCGCCTCGCGGAAGGGAACACCCTGCCGGGCGAGGTAATCGGCCACGTCGGTGGCGGTGGAATAGCCACGCGCCGCCGCCGCTTTGGTCACGTCGGCGTGCCAGACGGTCTTGGGCAGCATCTCGGCATACAGGCGCAGGACGATGCTCAGCGTGTCGTAGGAGTCGAACACGCCTTCCTTGTCCTCCTGCAAGTCCTTGTTGTAGGCGAGCGGCGTACCTTTGACCACCGTCAGCAGCGCCATCAGATTGCCGAAGACGCGCCCCGCCTTGCCGCGTGCCAGTTCGGACACGTCGGGGTTTTTCTTCTGCGGCATGATGCTGGACCCGGTGGTGTGCGAGTCGGGCAGGGTGATGAAGCCGAACTCGAAGGTGGAATACAAGATCAGTTCTTCAGAGAGGCGCGAGAGGTGTGCCGACAGGATGGCACAGGCGCTCAGGAACTCCAACGCGAAGTCGCGGCTGCCCACGCCGTCGAGACTGTTGGCGGTGGGCCGCGCAAAGCCCAGCGCCTCGGCGGTCGCGTGCCGGTCGAGCGGCCAGGGCGTACCTGCCAGCGCCGAGCTGCCCAGCGGCGACTCGTCCATCCGCTCGGCGGCGTCGCGGAAACGGCCCTCGTCGCGCTCCAGCATCGCCACGTAAGCCATGAACCAGTGCGCCAGCAGGATGGGCTGCGCCACTTGCAGGTGGGTGTAGCCGGGCAGAATGACCTCGTTCTGGAGGTGCTTTTCGGCCTCGGCCAGCATCACGCGGCGCAGGGCACGGGTCTGTTCGGCGAGGTCGAGCGCGGCTTCCTTGGTGAACAGCCGGAAATCCACCGCCACCTGATCGTTGCGCGAGCGAGCGGTGTGCAGCTTGCCCGCCACCGGGCCGATGCGGTCGCGCAGGGCGGCTTCCACGTTCATGTGAACGTCCTCGCGGTCCAGACGCCACTCGAAGTTCCCGGCGCGGATGTCAGCCAGCACACCGTTCAGGCCGTCGGTGATTTGGGAGACTTCCTCGGCAGTCAGGATGCCCTGCCCCCCCAGCATCGCCACATGCGCCAGCGAACCGCGAATGTCCTGCTCGGCGAGGCGCTGGTCAAAACCGACCGAGGCGTTGAACAGTTCCACGAGTTCGGCGGTCTTTTCGGCGAAACGCCCGCCCCAGAGTTTAGTTTCCTGTTTTTGGTTGGTCATAAAAAGTCCTCGCCGAAGTTCGGGGCTAGGTTCAGGGAATGCGTAAAACAAATTGCAAAGCAGTCAACAAGATATAAAGCACGGTCAGCAGGAGGAAGAGCCAGAAAAGACGCTTCCAGAGGTGTGGCTGAGGCCAACTCTTTTGCAGTCCAAACCAGCAGAGGATGGTCGTAGTGAGTAGAAGCCCAGCCGTGAGGGAACTATTGACCAGCACGAGAGCCTTCTGCCTTCTGCCATCGGCCTTCTGCGACTTCCTTCGCCAGCACCACGGGCCGCCCGTTTTTGCCGCTGCTGTACGCATAATCTTCATCTACCTGCCTGTAACCCAGCCCCTCGTAAAAGGGCCGCACGCCCAGATTCACCTGACTGACCGCCAGCAGCACGCGCTGAAAACCTTCCCGCGCGGCCAGACCTTCCACCTCATCCACCAACTGCCGCGCCACGCCTTGCCCGCGCACTTGCGGCAGTGTTGCCAGCTTGTTCAGGGTCAACGTGTGTGGGTCGTGGGGGTCGGGGCGAAAGCCGACGCAGCCGACGGCCTCTCCCCCACTGTCCAGCGCCAGAAAGCCGCCGGAATGTGGGCCGGACATGCTTTTTTCCAGGTCGGCCACCGTGGTGCTGTTCCAGGCCGAGCGAGGATCCATGCCCGCCGCCAGCATCACGGCGAGGAAGGCGGGCAGGTCGGCAGGGGTGACGCGGCGAATGTTCATGGCCGTTCCACCTTCAACTTCATCTCGTTGGTCGGCTTGAAGCCCAGTTTTTCGTAGAGGGGCCGCCCCGCTTCCGAAGCGTGCAGGCTCACCTGCGTCACGCCATGCGCCGCGCACTCGTCCAGCACGCGCTCCAGCAGACGCCGCGCCAGCCCTTGCCCGCGCTGGTCGGGCCGCACGTAGACATTCATGACGTAGCCGCGCACGTCGAGGTCAGTGTCGGGATTGGGCGGCAAATCCTGCCAGAGCAGGCCCGCGCCGCCCACGATTTCGCCGTCAGTCTCAGCCAGAAAGCCCGTATACAGCCCACTTTCCAGCGCCCGACGGTGCCACGCCAGCGAAGAGTCATGCACCCGCGCCAGCTTTTCAGCGGCTTCGCCCATGTCCACGAACATGGCGTCCCGTTGCTGGGCGATGGTTTCGGCGTCGGCGGAGGTGGCAAGACGGATGTTCATAGCTTCTCCAAGTTCAGCAGCATTTCGTGTGGGTAGGGCTTAAAACCCAGGCTTTCGTACAGGGGGCGGGCCATATCGGTGCTGCCCAGCGACACCGTACCGATGCCCCATGCCTTGGCCTGAGCCAGCAGGTCTGAAACCAACCTCCGCGCCAGCCCTTGCCGCCTGTAGTCTTGGTGCGTCCAGACGTTGACCAGCCACGCCCGCAGCGGGTTGGGCGAACCGCGCCCCTGCCCCCAGTCCAGCAGCACCAACCCCGCACCCGCCACCACGTCCTCGCCGCAGAGCGCCAGCAGGTCCAGATACTCGCCCGCCTGCAGCTTCGCGCGCGCCCAGTCGGCATACACCGAGCGCTCTGGCGCGTCGGCCCCGGCTGGGTAGCGGTGAAAGGCGATGGCGTGGGCGTCGGCGGGGGTGGCGGGGCGAAGCAGCACCTTACTTCTTCCCTTTATCCTCCACGCGCTTTTGCACCCGCATCCGCAGCGAGTTGAGCTTGATGAAGGCTCCGGCGTCGTGCTGGTTGTAGTCACCGCCCGCCTCGAAGCTCACGAGGTCCTTGTCGTAGAGGCTGCGCTCGGCCTTGCGGCCTGCCACGATGCAGTTGCCCTTGTACAACTTCAGGCGAGCGGTGCCCGTCACGCTTTTGGCCACATGGTCAAAGTAGACCTGCAAGGCTTCGCGCTCGGGGGCGAACCAGAAGCCGTTATAGACCAGTTCGGCGTACTTCGGCCCCAGGGCGTCGCGCTGATGCAGCACTTCGCGGTCGAGGGTCAGGCTTTCCACGGCGCGGCGGGCGTGGTACAGCAGCGTGCCGCCGGGCGTTTCGTACACGCCGCGCGACTTCATGCCCACGAAGCGGTTCTCCACGAGGTCGATGCGGCCCACGCCGTGACGCCCGGCGATTTCGTTCGCCTTCGTCAGCAGCGCGGCGGGCGAGAGCTGTTCACCGTTGATGCTCACCGGGTCGCCGTTCACGTACTCGATTTCGACGTATTCGGCCTCGCTCGGCGCGTCCTCGGGGTTCACCGTCAGCTTGAACATGTGGGTGGGCGGCTCAGTCCAGGGGTCTTCGAGCGGGCCGCCCTCATAGGAGATGTGCAGCATGTTGGCGTCCATGCTCCAGGGGTCTTTCTTGGTGGTGGGCACCGGAATGCCGTGCTCGCGGGCAAAGGCTTCGAGGTCGGCGCGGCCCTGAAAGTCCCAGTCACGCCAGGGGGCCACGGTCACGATGTCGGGCTTGAGGGCGTAGGCGCTCATCTCGAAGCGCACCTGATCGTTGCCCTTGCCGGTCGCGCCGTGCGAAATGGCGACCGCGCCCTCCTTCTCGGCAATCTCGACCATCTTCTTGGCAATCAGGGGCCGGGCGATGGACGTGCCGAGCAGGTAGTAGCCCTCGTACAGCGCCGAGGAGCGCATCATCGGAAACACGTAGTCGCGCACGAATTCTTCGCGCAGGTCAAGGGCGTAGGCCGCCACCGCGCCGGTGTTCAACGCCTTGACACGGGCTTCTTCCACCTCGTCGCCCTGCCCGAGGTCGGCGGTGAAGCACACCACGTCGTAGTTGCGCTCGGTCTGGAGCCACTTGAGGATGATGGAGGTGTCTAAGCCGCCGCTGTACGCGAGTACGATTTTTTCCTTGCTCATGGTGTGATTCTCCCCTTTTTCTGTAAAGGCAGCGCAAGACGCCCAGACGTGAAGCGTCCGCCCGTGTCCCGGAAGGGTCAGGCGGAAGCGTCAGCGTCGGGCGGTCAGGGTCTGCATCGGATGAATGACTATGCAAAATTACGCATAGCTATGCACACAGGGTAGCAGTGGAACGCGGAAGGGTCAACCATGAGGCATAAAAAATCCCCAGCGGTCAGCCGACCACCGGGGCAATGAACAATGACAGTTCAGTTGGCGATGTTCAAGTTCACGCCGATGCGGGCGCCGCCACCAAGACCGATGTTCGTCCCGCCGCCGATGGTGGCGCGCAGGCCGGTGTTGACTTCGCCGTAGACGCTCAGCGGAGCGCGGGTGTTGTAGCGCAGGCCGAGCAGGGCGTGGGGGTAGAGGCTGAACGAGCTGCTGTTGCCCAGGCTGACCCCGGCGCCGAGGCCAAAGCCGTAGTAGGGCTTCAGGCTGCCGAAGGTGCTGGGCGCGTTGTTCGGGAAGTCGCGCAGCGAAGCCACTTCGCCCGCCACCGTCACCTGCTGCGAGAACAGGCCGAGCCCGGTCAGGCCGTAGCGGGTGGAAGAACCCGGCTGGTTGCTCTGGTAGTACACGCCCGCGTCACTGCCGACAAAGCCGCCGACCGAGGCCGCGTGCGCCGCAGGCAGGCCTAGCAGCAGGGCCGCGCCCGTCATCCGGAAAAGGGAACTCTTCATACCCCGGACTATAGGCGCGTTCCTGGCGGGCAAATGTGGAGGATTTGAGGAAGAGGTCATGCTGCGGATAGGACTTTCTCCACACATGAAAAACCGCACCGGGCGCGGGGCCACGACGCGGTTTCCGGGGTCAGCTCAGCGGAAGCGGTAGCTCGCGCCCAGACGCAGCCCGAAGCCGGGAGCAACGCCACTCGTCGAGTCCGAGCCGTAAGCGCTGCTCGCCCCCAGCGCGTAGATGTTGGCGCCCGCCGAGGCTTCGGCGAACAGCGCCCAGCGGTCGTTGAGGCCGAAGTTGGCGCCGCCGAGAACATGGGGGTAAACCACGAGGCCACTGACGCTGGCCTGGCTGTTGCTGACCAGCGCGCTGCTCAAGCCCAGGCCCACGCCGTAGTAGGGCTGCGTGCCGGTGCCGTCGCCATTCAGGGCGCGGGTGTGGCGCAGCCAGCCCACGTTGCCGGTGACGCCCAGCACGCCGGTGCCCTGCACAATCCCGGCAACCGGCAGGCCCAGCCCCACGCGGAAGGCGTCGGTGGCGTTGGTGTCACGCTCGTACTGCGCGCCGAGCAGGTAAAAGCCAAAGCGCTCGGCAGCGCTGGCAGACGAAAGGGCCGTGAGGGCCAACAGAGAAAGAGCAAGCTTCTTCATGAGAAGAGTGTAAATGAAAAACGCCAGAGGATCTTCATACAGTCCTCAAAAATTGGACAGCCGGGCCAACCGTTCGAGAGCCTGCTCCAGTTCAGCCCGCGACTTGCAAAAGGCGAAGCGCAGGAGGCCAGCGGGCGGCGGTGAGGTCACGTAAAACGCCTCCCCCGGAATCACCGCGACGGCGCCGCTTTCGACGAGGCCCTCGGCGGTCCAGGTCGGATGCTGTGCCGTCAGGAAGTAGGTGCCCTGCGGCTCGTGGACCTGCGCCCCCAGGCTCCGCAGGCCACTGGAGAGCAGCGCCCGCCGCGCGGCGTAGTCAGCCCGCAGCGCCGCGTAGTACCCCTGGGAACGGGCGAGCGGCAATGCCTCGGCCACAGCGGCTTGCAGCGGCGCGGGCGAGCAGAACGACGTGACCTGCCGCACATTGGCCAGCCCCCCCGCCAAGCTCAGACCCCCGCCCAATCCGGGCGGACACAGAATCCAGCCCACCCGCCAGCCGGTCACTTCCAGCCGCTTGCCTGCGCTGCCCACCGTGAAGGTGCGCTCGGGCGCCAGCTCGCGCAGAGAGGTGGGCCGCTCACTGGCATACAGCTCGTCGTACACCTCGTCGCTGATGAGCCACAGGTCGTGCTCGCGGGCCAGGGCGACGAGTTCGGTCAGTTCCGCCCACGAAAAGACCAGCCCGGTGGGGTTGTGCGGCGTATTGACCAGCAGGGCCTGCGTCCGGGGCGTGATGGCCGCGCGCACCGCCGCGAGGTCGAGCGACCAGCCCTCCTCTGGGTCAAGATGCAGCGGCACCGGCACCGCCCGCGCTCCCGCCAGTTCCGCTTGCGGCACGTACACGTCGTACACCGGCTCAAACACCACGAGTTCGGCGGGCTGCCCGTCCCTAGTCGGCACCAGCAGCGACAGCGCGAGCGTGAGTAGCCCCTCGGTGGCCCCGCTGGTCACGATGACGTCGGCGGGGTCCACGTTCAGGTCAGCGCCCAGCGCCTCACGTAGGGCGGGCAGGCCGAGCGGCGGCGTGTACTGGTCCACTGTGCCCACAGCGCGGCGGGCGGCGTCCAGCAGGAAGGCGGGCGGCGGGTTCGACGGAAAGCCCTGGCCCAGATTCACGGCGCCGTGCCGCGCCGCCAGCAGGCTCATGTGGGTAAAGATGCTGGTCTGGGCGTGGCGGGCGCGGGGGTGCAACTCGGGCATGGGAGCAGTCTGGGCGCCGCGCCGGGCAAAGGAGAGCGGCGGCCCAGACAAGTCCTGTCGGAGGCTCCCGCCTGTCTGTCGCTGCCCTGGCGGGTTGCCCCTCCGACATCCAAACCGGTACAAGTGGAGTCATCAGGAGGACAGGATGCAGATTCAAGCTCTGGGCAACGTTGTGCTCACGCCTCAGCCCCTGGCCGACGCCGAGTTCTACGTTCGACACTTCGGATTTAGATACGCCGCTCAACTGGACTGGTATGTCAGTCTGCAACACGCTGACCTGAACGGCTTTTTTCTGGATTTCATGGACGGCCATCATCCCGCCGCGCCCGCATCTTTGCAGGGGCAGACGAGTAAGCCGTTTGTCGCGTTCATCGTGGATGACGCTCAGGCCGAAGCGCAGCGGCTTGGGCAGGCCGGTTTGACCTTGCTCAAGCCGGTCACGGATGAACTCTGGGGCCAGCGCCGCTTTCAGGTGGGCGGGCCGAACGGGGCGGTCATCGAAGTGGTGCAACGAATTGCGCCGGACGCAGGGTGGGTGAAAGCGAATCTGGGAGCGGAGTGATGGGAGGCTCACCTCTTGGGAAGCCCGACGCCGCGCTCTGGCTGGGGCGAAAGACTAACAGGGACAGCTTTCTATGCCCATCAGCGGAGAACGGCGAAGGAGCATTCCTGCGGTCCACCCCTGATCTTCAGTTCCGCTGACCAGGTTCCGGTAAGCCCCTTCCAGCAGGAGTGCCCACCAAGCTGGGGTCAGCATGTTCCACTCGGGAGCTGAGAGTGGGGAAACGGCGTGATAAGCGTGAATCAGGGCATCGTACCGGCCCCGCCACGACAGCGCGAATTCGGAGATTCGGTATTCTGGGCGACTCATCTCGCAGTCCAGCAGGCCCGAAAGCTGACCCTCCCTGTAAAGCAGGTTCCAGGGCGTGAAATCTCCGTGGATAAGCTGCAAGGACTGTTCCGACCAGGGCAACCCTGCCGCCAGTTGCCGCCCCCGCTGCAAATGCCAGAACAACAGCCGCCGGAGACGGACGTCAGGACAGTGTTCGAACACTTGTTCCAGGTGGTCGTCCGACAGAATCTCATCTGGAAGACGCCAGTGCTTGCGCCTCCCAGGGTTCAGGGACGCTGTGACTTGATGAAACTCAGCCATCAGCCGCCCGCGCAAGCTCAACTCTGCTGCCGAGTTTTTCTCCGGGTGAGGCTCGCCGGGGAGAAATTCCGCAAGACTCCACAGCTCCCCCGCAATTTCAGTCAAGGCGGTGACATCCCGCGCCACGGGCCAACCCGATGCGCGTATCGCCTGCCGCAAGTCCCGCTCGTACCCGGCGTCCTCACGGTCAGCGGCCCACCGCCGCAGCACCAGCTTGTGCCCACAGACGTCCACCAGCCAATGCTTGTTCAGGCGCCCGCCCAGGAAAGAAACAACATGGACATCTAAAGCTTCCCGGACCTGCTCAGGGACAAGAATGGACACGGACCCAACATCTCACCGTTCCGGGCAGTTTCCTAGTGTTTAAACTTCGGACCATTCCCAGACCTGTCATACTCCTCTTCTGGAATGCCTAAGCGTACTGATCTCCAGACCATCCTGATTCTCGGCAGCGGCCCCATCCAGATTGGGCAGGCAGCCGAGTTCGACTATTCCGGCACCCAGGCGCTCAAGGCGCTGAAAAACGAGGGCTACCGCGTCATTCTGGTCAATTCCAACCCGGCGACCATCATGACCGACCCGGAACTGGCCGACGCGACGTATCTGGAGCCGCTGACGCCTGAGTTCGTGGAGAAGATCATCGAGAAGGAGAAGCCGGACGCGATTCTGCCCACGCTGGGCGGGCAGACGGCGCTGAACCTGGCGATGGAACTGCACGAGCGCGGCAGCCTCGAAAAGTACGGCGTGGAACTCATCGGCGCGGGCGTGGAGGCCATCAAGAAGGGCGAAGACCGCGAACTGTTCCAGGCCGCCATGAAAAAAATCGGCGTGGAAACCGCACGCGGCAAGATGGTGCACTCCATGGAAGAAGCCGTGGAGTACCAGAAGGAAATCGGCCTGCCCATCGTCATCCGGCCCAGCTTTACCCTCGGCGGCACGGGCGGCGGCATCGCGCACACCTACGAGGAGTTCCTGGCGATTACGGAAGGCGGCCTGCGCGACAGCCCCGTGACCTCCGTGCTGCTGGAAGAAAGCATCCTGGGCTGGAAGGAATACGAGCTGGAAGTGATGCGCGACACGGCGGACACGGTGATTATCATCACCAGCATCGAGAACTTCGACCCGATGGGCGTGCACACGGGCGACTCCATCACCGTGGCCCCCGCGCAGACGCTCAGCGACGTGGAATACCAGCGGCTGCGCGACCAGTCCCTCGCCATCATCCGTGAAATCGGCGTGGCGACGGGCGGCAGCAATATCCAGTTCGCGGTGAACCCCGACAACGGGCGCGTGATCGTGATCGAGATGAACCCGCGCGTGAGCCGTTCCTCGGCGCTGGCGAGCAAGGCCACCGGCTTCCCGATTGCCAAGATCGCCGCGCTGCTGGCGGTGGGGTACCACCTCGACGAGCTGCCCAACGACATCACCCGCGTGACCCCGGCCAGCTTCGAGCCGAGCATCGACTACGTGGTGACCAAGATTCCGCGTTTCGCCTTCGAGAAGTTCCCCGGCACGCCCGACGGGCTGGGCACGCAGATGCGCAGCGTGGGCGAGGTCATGGCGATTGGCCGCACCTTCAAGGAGTCGCTGCAAAAGGCGCTGCGCTCGACCGAAGGCGACATCCGGGGCGTGTACGCCGAGATGGACGAGGCTGGACTGCGGGCGCTGCTGTACCCCAACCCGCGCCGCATCGAGGCCGTCATCGAGCTGCTGCGCCGGGGCGAGAGCGTGGAGAGCCTCTTCGACGCGACCAAGATCGACCGCTGGTTCCTCTCGCAGCTCAAGGAAATCATGGACGCCGAGAAGGAAATCCTCGACCTCGGCCCCATCGCGGAATGGAAGTACGAACTCTGGCGCGAGGTCAAGCGGCTGGGCTTTTCCGATGCGCGGATTGGCGAAATCGTGGGTCTGTCTGAGTTGGAAGTCCGCGACCTCCGCAAAAAAGCCAAGGCCACGCCCGTCTACAAGACGGTGGACACCTGCGCCGCCGAGTTCGAGGCGCACACGCCGTACCACTACAGCACCTACGAGTGGGAAGACGAGGTGGCCCCCACCGACAAACCCAAAGTGGTCATTCTGGGCAGCGGCCCCAACCGCATCGGGCAGGGGGTGGAATTCGACTACGCCACCGTCCACGCCGTCTGGGCGCTTCAGGAAGCGGGGTACGAGACGATCATGGTCAACTCCAACCCCGAGACGGTCAGCACCGACTACGACACCGCCGACCGCCTGTACTTCGAGCCGCTGACCTTCGAGGACGTGATGAACATCGTTGAGCACGAGAAGCCCGTGGGCGTGATCGTGCAACTCGGCGGGCAGACGCCCCTCAAACTCGCTAAGAAACTGGCGGATGCGGGCGCACCGATCATCGGCACGTCCCCCGAAACCATTCACGAGGCCGAAGACCGTGCCAGTTTCAACGCCCTGTGCGAACGCCTGGGCCTGCCGCAGCCGAGGGGCAAAGTGGCGCAGACGCCCGCCCAGGCGCGGGAACTCGCCGCCGAACTCGGCTTCCCGCTGATGGCGCGGCCCAGTTACGTCCTCGGCGGGCGGGCCATGCGCACCGTGCGCAGCATGGATGAACTGACCACCTATCTGGACGAGGTGTACGCCGCCGTGGAAGGGCAGCCCAGCATCCTGCTCGACCAGTTTCTGGAAGGCGCACTGGAACTCGACGTGGACACCCTCTGCGACGGGGAACGTGCGGTGGTCGCGGGCATCATGGAACACGTCGAGGCCGCCGGGGTGCACAGCGGGGACAGCGCGTGCATCCTCCCGCCCGTCACGCTGGACGCGGGTGTACTGGAGCGCGTGAAGGCCGACACGGAGCGCCTCGCGCTGGAACTGGGCGTGCGGGGCCTGATGAACGTGCAGTGGGCCGTGAAAGACGGCACCGCGTACATCCTGGAAGCCAACCCCCGCGCCAGCCGCACCGTGCCGTTCGTGTCCAAGGCCGTGAACCACCCGCTCGCCAAGAGTGCCGCCCGCATTGCCGCCGGGCAGACGCTGGAGCAGATTGGCCTGCTGGAAACGCCCACGCCGCGCATGTACTCGGTGAAGGAAGTTCACCTGCCGTTCCTGAAGTTCAAGGACGTGCTGCCCGTGCTGGGGCCGGAAATGAAAAGCACCGGCGAAAGCATGGGCATCGACAGTGACCCGTACCTGGCGTTCTACCGGGCGCAACTCGGCGCGAAAAACTACCTGCCGTTGGAAGGAACTGCCCTGCTGATCGGGGACGGGCTGGACGAAGTCGCCGGAACGCTGGAAGGCGCGGGTCTGAAGGTCATTCGGGAGCAGGATGGCGACGAACTCCCCGACCTGCTCATTGATGTCACGGGTTCACCCCTGCTGCGAACCGCGCTGGAACGCGGCGTGCCGATTGTCAGCACGAAAGAAGGCGCAGAATGGACAGCGCGAGCAGTGGCGGAAGCTAAGAAAGCTGGGATGTTGGGGGTTCGGAGCTTGCAGGAGTGGGTGAAGTAATGGCAAATAATGAACCAATCAGACACCACTGGGTTCCTCAATATTATTTGAGAGAGTTCTGTGATTCGGATGGTAAGCTGTTCGTGCTTGATAAAACTAGGAAAAAGACATTTAAGACCAGTCCAGAGGGCATAGCGGTGGAAAGAAATTTCCATACCGTTGATATAAAGGGTGTAAAGCATGATGACCCCTATTATCTTGAGAAGCAAATCTCGGATAATTTTGAAGCGATTCACTCGCGATTTATCAGAGATTTGACCTTAAATTTGGACGCCAAGCATAGATTTATGAACCATAATCATAAATCTATGCTTGCTGAAATTGTCGGCTTGCAGCTTCTTCGTACACCTAGGATCAGGGAGCAAACCTTCGATTTGGCAGCAAGGGAAGTCGGTCAGCCCGGTACAACCTTGAGTCAGGATGATTTTGCCAAAATTACACATTTAATCATGCTCGATAATAATATTAGTAGTAGCCTTCCCAAGATAAAAGGCCACTTGTCAAACTTCACATTTCAATTTCTCGAAGTACCCTCCGATTCCCCATATATAACGAGCGATGTTCCTGTTATTACTGGCATAACAGATTGTGGAACAGGTAAAATGTCGCTTACAATGAGTCAAGGCATCGGAAAAGATGGCGCCGAACTCTATTTTCCTTTAACCAAAAAGTATCTTCTGGTTATGGGCAAATCGATTCTGGGTGATAAAATAAGGGATTGCCAGATTCGACAGATGAATGCAAAATATTCAGACGAATTTAATTCAATGATGCAAGTCGCTTGCGACAATCAGATATACTCCTCATTCTATATAGGTATTTAGAAAGGTTCATCTTCCTGTGAATCTCGATCTGCCCTGTTTAATTCAAATTCTGGTATTACCTTCTCAATAATGAAGTCGAAATTTCGCCAAATAAACTCAATTTCAACTTTTCCTGAGTGATAGTATTGTAAAGATTCAAATTTTAGGTAACTAAGAAGATCAATCAGCATTATCTCGTTGGCATTTACTTTAGATAAGCCGTACTCAGTATCTATTATCTGCTTCTCCCTATAATCTTGGAAATATACATATCGACTTAGGCGAGTGGTTATCCTTCTCGCTAAACTTTTTTCGCAATACAAAATAAAACCCGCATTTACTATTCCGGTGTTGCTATCAAGATGGATTTCCAAATTGGCATGACCTTCCACTTTTTCATCTAAATTTATCGTATTCCATAATGATTCAATTATGTAATTCGATTCTTGATTGTGAAAATCGTGGATATTATATTTAGCCAGCACAACCCAATATCGTTTCATACGAATACTCCACTTTTCCACATTTGACGTAGTTCTGCTTCAATTTGAGAATCAATAACTATTTTTTCAATTGTCTCTATATTTTTGCGACTATTATAGTAAATCTTCCCATCAGCCTTAAATGTAAAATTTGATGATCCTATCCAAGTTTCCCTGCTACCGTCTGGATACGAGAAGATAAAAATCTTAGCGTGAAGATCATCGCACTTTTTCACGATGCTTTTGCCGACAGCATTGTTTAGATCAATAATTAGTTTTTGGTTTATCGACGGGCTTCCATTGTCCCAAGCTTCACTTTGTATTAATACTGAAACCTTAACACCCTTATTAATCAGAGAGACCAAAAGCTTATTTCCGGCGGCATGGGTATAGTATGGGCTAACAATGAATATCTTATCAGGCAAATTACCGTTAGTGTTGCATGTTTGTAAGAAGTTTATGACTTCCCGTATTCCATGTCGTCCGAGTCGCAATGAGTCCTCCTACCTTGTTGACAGTTTAGCTCAAGCCTCTGCTTTGGCTTGGGCGGTTCCGGGGCGGGAATGGGGGACGGGGTGGCTCGTCCCCTTCGACTGTTTACAGGGCAAGGTGAAGGCGGATTCTGGCGTCCAGTTCAGCCATGAGGTCGGCTGGCACTTGCCCCAGGTGCTTCCCGATGCGGCTGATGGCAATACACGAGATCAATTCCGTCTGCGCTTTGCTGTCCAAGTTCAGCCCGGTTCGCTCGGTGGGGAGCAGCAGTTGAAAATCGTAGAGGGTTTCCAGGTTGCTGGTGAGCGGAATGACGGTCACGGCATCCGCTTTGGCGTTGGCGACATTGTTGGTGATGACCACAGCGGGGCGTTTGAAGTCCGGTTCGCCTGCGCGGGCGGGGCCGAAATGGGTCAGAAAAATGTCGCCGCGCCGGATGAGTCCTACAGCCATTCGCTACCGTCGCTGGGTTCCAGTCCGTCGGTGTTGCCTTCCAGAAAGAGGGCGCGTTCGGGGTCGTTCTCACGGGCGAGTGCGGTGTATTGCTCGGCCAGTTCCTGTTCTCTGAGGGCTTGAACGGCTTTCACGAAGGCTTCGCTGCGGCTTTCCAGTCCGTGCGTTTGCTGGTAGTCCTTGATGTAACGGGCGATATCGGGCGGCAGGCTGATGGTCATGCGTTCGGCGTTCTGGTAAGTCATGCCTTCATACTAGCATTCATACGTTCTGGCTTACGAGAATTGAATTCTGGCTCAGGCTTCTGCTTTGGCAGGGAAAAGCGGGGCGGGGGGACGGGGTAGCTCGTCCCTGTTCCTTTTACGGCGTCCATACCTGTCCCGGTAACACCTGCTCGGCCACAGTTCTCAAGTGCGTGTCGAAGGTCATGAACTGAAGTCCAAGTGGAGAGACAGCTTGCGCGGCGGCCAGATGAACGGCGTCGTAGGCCCGCAGAGTGTGTGCCTGCGCGAGCGCGGCGGCGTCCTGCAAGAGTTGCTGGTCAATAGAAACGTGCCTGAAGGTGGGCCAGTCGTTCTGGAAGGCCGTGACTGCCAGTTGGTGTTGCCTGACGCTCAGGAGCCTCCGCGCTCGCCTGCCTGCCAGTGCGGCAAGAGCTTCCACGTAAGTGATTTCATGGCAGATCACACCGCTGGACTGTTGTTTCTCCTGAATGACGTGCTGATAGTCGGGTTCCTGGGTGTAAATGCGAATCAGGGCGCTGGTGTCCAGATACAGCAGCGTCAAAGTTCCGGCCCCCGGTGTTCCTTCAGAATTTCTTCTATGGGTGGGCCTTTTACAGGAACGGGCGGGTTCAGGCCAGCGGGTTTCAGCCCCCACGGTTCGCCACCCAGCAGGCGCAGGGCGCGTTCACGGGCGGCTTGTTCTGCTTGGTCGGGGACATCAACGACTTGCAGGATGTCGCCTACATCGGCCTCAATGCCAAGCTTTCGCAGGCCAGCAACAAGATCAACGAGGGTCCTGATTTCCACTCTTTCAATGCGGGCGTTGTAAATGGCGTTCACCGTGGCGGGGCGCATCCGGGCGGCCTGGGCCAGTTGCTTCTGGGTGATGTTGTGTTGCCTGAGAAGTCCAGCGAGGCCAATCTGCATCTGTGCAGTCATTGATTACCTCCGGTAGTTATTCTATTTCGCTCAAAGGGAATCAACAAGACCTTGGAAGCTCGAAGCCTCTGCTTTGGCGGGGAAAAGCGGGGCGGGGAAGCGGGCAGAGCTGCGGGGGCGTTCGCGCCGTCCTTTGATTTATTTTCTAAACTGATTTAGAATATAGGCATGACAAACCTTGCACCCGCCAACAGCGAAAAAATCCGGGTGGACATCTGGTCGGACATTGCCTGCCCGTGGTGTTACATCGGCAAACGCCGCTTCGAGTCGGCGCTGGGGCAGTTTCCTCAGCGCGATCAGGTGGAGGTGGTGTGGCACAGCTTCGAGCTTGACCCGTCGGCCCGCCCGCTCAATCCCATTGCCATGCGCGACGGCCTGGCGATGAAGTACAGCATTTCGCCCGCTCAGGCGCAGGGCAGCCTGGACCACATGACCCAGACCGCAGCTCAAGAAGGGCTGGAATATCACTTTGACCGGGTGAAGCTGGCAAACACCTTTCTGGCGCACCAACTGATTCACTACGCCGCCGAGCAGGGCCAGGGGGACGCCATGAAGGAGCGCCTGCTGCGGGCCTACATGAGCGAGGGGCAGAACGTGAACGACCTGGACACTCTGCAGAAGCTGGCCGCCGAAGTGGGGCTGGACGCCGGGGCGGCCCGCGCCGCGCTGGAGGCGGGCACCTACGCCCAGGCCGTGCGCTACGACGAGGCCCAGGCGCAACAGCTGGGCATTACCGGCGTGCCGTTTTTCGTGCTGGGCGGCAAGTACGGCGTGAGCGGTGCCCAGGCCCCCGAAACCCTGCTGGGAGCGCTCAGTCAGGTCTGGGCCGAACAGCACCCCGCCCCGCTGACCATGCTGGGCCAGGACGCCCCCGCCGAGGGCTGCGAGGACGGCCAGTGCGCGGTGCCCCAGCGCCCTAACAACTGAGGGGAGAGAACGAGGCTGCTCTGGCGAAAGCTAGGGCGGCTTTTTCTTATGTTGACCCTCGCCCCTTGCGGGAGAGGGCCTTGCGCAGCAAGGGGTGAGGGGGCGTCCAGACCAGTTCTAACGAAATCCCACTCCAGTTCCCGTCTCAAGCCCACTTCAGCTGGCCAACATCCGGGCGCGGGGCGGGGGCCGCTAGCGTGGGGCATGACTGAACCCGTGCCGGTGGCTCCTTTTCCTTCCGTCTTCGGCGGCGTGCAGCAGTTGCGGCCCGATGTGTTCCGGGTGCGCCTGCCGCTGGTGAACATCTTTCTGATGGGGGTGCCCGGCGGCGACTGGGTGCTGGTGGACACTGGGATGCCCGGCACAGCGGGCCTGATTCGGCAGGCGGCGGCGCAGGTATACGGTGCTCGCGCTCCACAGGCCATCGTACTGACGCACGGGCACTTTGACCACATCGGGGCGCTGCACGCGCTGCTGGCCGAGTGGAACGTGCCCGTCTACGCCCACCCCGACGAGCTGCCGCACCTGACCGGCGAGGTGCCCTACCGCTTCCCCGACCCCACCGTGGGCGGCCTGATGAGCCTGACTTCGCCGCTGTTCCTGCCGGGGCCGTATGATTTCCGGCCCCAGGTGCGGACGCTCCCGGAAGACGGCACGGTGCCGGAGCTGCCGGGCTGGCGCTGGGTGCACACGCCGGGCCACACCGAGGGGCACGTATCGCTGTGGCGCGAGGCCGACCGCCTACTCATCGCGGGCGACGCCGTGGTAACCACCCCGCAGGAAACGGTGCCGGGGGCGCTGGCGTCCACGCCCACCGTGCTGCGCCGCCCGCCCGCCTACTACACGCCCAACTGGAACGCGACGCGCGACTCGGTGCGAACGCTGGCAGCCCTGCGCCCTGCCCTGGTCGCCACCGGCCACGGGCATCCACTGACCGACGACAGTCTGGGCGACGCCCTCACGCGCCTGGCCGACGACTTCGACCACGACCCCAACGGGCGCCCGGCCCACGGCTGGTATCTGGGCCACCCGGCGCCGATGCAAAAGCCCCGTCCTGGTGAGCCCGATCCCATGCGGACTCTATTTCTCGGAGCCCTGGGCGCAGCGGGGGCACTGTGGCTGCTGGGCAGGCGGCGCCGGTAAAGCGGCTCTTAGGAAACGTCAGGTGGACGCCCCCTCACCCCTTGCTACGCAAGGCCCTCTCCCACGAGGGGAGAGGGATAAAAAAGCAGTTTTGACCCTCTCTCCTTGCGGGACTCGCAGAGCTGCTTGCAGAGGGGGCCTCCCGACCAGATGTTTTTCTCCCAGCTTCCCCCTACCCCCCCGTCACCCCCCACCACCCCAGCGCCTCCTCCTGCACCTCAGGCGGAACGGTGTGACCGCCCTCGAACTCGGTGTAGTGCAGGTCGTAGCCCGCCCGCGTGAGCTGGTCACGAATGACCCGCCCGCAGCGGTCAATCGGCAGCACCCGGTCGGCGGTGCCGTGTGACACGAAGATGCGCGGCATGCCCACTTGCCCGGCGGGAGCAAGAAAGCCTGGCGAGAATCCCAGCAGATGCGAGAACAGGTCGCCGTTGTTCAACCCCAACGAAAGCGCATAGCTCGCCCCGTCGGAAAAGCCGTCGAGGGCGAGTTTTTGCGGGTCAATGGCGCAGCGGCTGAACACCAGTTCCAGCGCCCGGTCAATAAACTGCACGTCTGGGCCGTAGCCCCCGCGAATCACGTCCCAGGTGCCGCCGCGCGAGTCGCAGGCGAGCAGAATCAGCCCATAACGCTCGGCGGCGTCCACGAAAGGCCGGATAGAGTGACTGGCCTGGCTGCCCGCGCCGTGACAGGCGACCAGCAGGGGGCGCGGGCCATCCAGCGGGTGCTTTTCTGGCACGTACAGCAGGCCGTCGCGCGAGCTGCCCAGGTTCAGCGGCAGCAGGCCGCACTCGCCCGGCGGGGGCAGCGTGGGGTCGGGGCGGGCGCTCAGGCGGGCAGCGTCGGGGGTCATGGCGGCATTGTCCGCGCTGGGGCTGGGGGTTGTCTCTTGAGTTTCTCTTGGGCTGGCCGCGCGTTGACGGTGGAAAACACGCCGCAACCCTGGGCATCTTGTACAGTTCTTCAGTCTTTTGAGAGCGGGGCTTTCAGAGCGGGCGGCGACCCGCAGCAAGGAAAGGGGAGGAACTATGAAAAGACCCTCGTTGGCGGTTCAGATTCTGATCGGCCTCGTGCTGGGCGTGATCGTCGGGGCCGTGTTTTACGGCAATCCGACGGTGGTGAGCTGGCTGCAACCGCTGGGCGACATCTTTATTCGGCTGATCAAGATGATCGTGGTGCCCATCGTCCTGAGCACCCTGATCGTGGGCGTGGCGGGCGTGGGCGACATGAAAAAGCTCGGCAAGCTCGGCGGCCTGACCCTGATCTATTTCGAGGTGGTTACGACGGGCGCCATTCTGTTCGGCCTGCTGATGGGTAACCTCTTTCAGCCCGGCGCGGGGGTGAACCTGGGCGACCTCACCAAGACCGACATCACCAAGTACACCGAGGGTGCCCAGGCCGCGACCAGCCACAGCTTTGCCGACACGTTCGTCAACATCGTGCCGACGAACGTGGTGGACGCCTTCGCACGCGGCGACATGCTCGCCATCATCTTCTTCGCGGTGTTTTTCGGGCTCGGACTGGGCGCGCTCGGTGAACGCGGCAAGCCGCTGCTGAACATCTTTCAGCTCGTGGCCGACACCATGTTCTGGGTCACCAACCAGATCATGAAACTCGCGCCCATCGGCGTTTTTGCCCTGATTGGCGTCACCGTCAGTAAATTCGGCGTGCAGAGCCTCATTCCGCTCGGCAAGCTGGTGCTGGTGGTGTACGGGGCCATGCTCGCCTTCGTGCTGGTCATTCTGGGCGGGGTCGCGCGGCTCGCGGGCACCAGCATCTTCACGCTCATTCAGGTGCTGCGCGAGGAACTGACGCTGGCCTACTCGACGGCGAGCAGCGAATCGGTGCTGCCGCGCCTCATGCAGAAGATGGAGGCATTCGGCTGTCCGCGCTACATCACCAGTTTCGTCATTCCCACCGGGTACTCGTTCAACCTTGACGGCAGCACGCTCTACCAGACCATCGCCGCCCTGTTCATCGCGCAGCTCTACGGCATCCACATGCCGCTCGAAAAGCAACTGCTGCTGGTCGTCACGCTGATGCTGACCTCCAAGGGCATCGCGGGCGTGCCGGGCGTGAGCTTCGTGGTGCTGCTCGCCACCCTGGGCACGGTGGGAATTCCGGTGGAGGGCCTCGCCTTCATCGCCGGCATCGACCGCATTCTGGACATGGCGCGCACCGCCGTGAACGTGGTCGGCAACAGTCTCGCCGCCGTCGTCATGAGCCGCTTCGAGGGCGAGTTCGACGACGCCAAGTCCCGGCAGTACGTGGCCGACATGAAAGCAGGCACCCTGCCGCCGCTTAGCGAGGCGACGGGGCACTGAGCCGCAAGGAACGACGAAAGCCGGGGGCGAACACCTCCGGCTTTTTTCATTTCGTCCTGACAGCAGAAAGGGCCGCCCTCTGTCCCGTAGGCGGCCCCGGTTCTTCTCGCAGCTCAGTCGAGGCGGCGGATGGCCTGACCGATTTCGCTGTCCACGCCGTGCCCCAGCTTGATCCAGCTTACGTTCCAGCTCTTGCCGGTGACGCTCGCGCTGTCGTCCACCTGCGCCAGCTTGGCGACGTACAGGGTGCCCGCGCTGAGGTCTTCGGCCTTGTCGGCCACGAACTTGTACATGCCGCGCATGTTGCCGTCGTCGCCGAAGTAGACGGTCTTGTTGTCGGGGAGGACGAGCGCCATCTCGTAGCTGTTGCGGCCCATCGCGTAGTGCTTGGCGACGCTCTGGCCGCCCGCCCTGGGGGTGATTTCGGTGATGTAGCCGTAGTCGTAGCGGTTCGCCTTCTTGCCGAGGTGCTTGGTCATGGCAGGTTCGGCCTTGGCCCAGCCCGCATCGTCCTCGGTGGGGTATTCCTCGCTGGTGAGCGCGGTGCCCCAGCGTGTCACGCTGCCGTTGCAGTTGTTCCAGGTGCCGTTGACGCCCGCAAAATCCACCATGCTGGGGTCGCCCTGCGCGGTCCACACGCCGCCCACGCGCTTGAGGTCCAGACGGCTGACCCCGCCGGGGCGGTTTTCCCAGTTGCTGTACAGCACCGCCGCGTCGCTGCCGGTGCTCAGCAGCATGTTGGCGTCGGGGTTGGTGCTGGTGCTGGCGGTGCCGTCGGCGTTGGCAATCACGCCCGCGCCCTTCACGCCGCTCTGGGCGAGGATTTGGTACTGCCCGGCGGCGAACTTGAAGGTCTTGAGGGGGCTGCCGTCGTAGGGCAGCTCGGTGAAGTCGTCGGTGTTGGCGTTGAAGCCGATGAACACGCCCACCGTGCCGAGGTGGTAGGGGGCCGCGTTGTCGGGTTCGGGGTGCTGCACGTTCATGAACAGGTCGCCCTGCTCGCTGATCCGCAGGCCCGTAACCTCGGCGCCGTTGGGCACGACGGCGAAGCGCTTGAGGGCCTTCGTCTTCAGGTCGTAAACCCACAGCGTGTTGCGGGTGTCGTCGCCGTCCTCGCCGATCCACAACCGGCCCTTCTTGTCGAGGAAGAGGTTGTCGGGGCTGTTGAGGCCGCCCACGTCGCAGGTCTTGCCGTCGGCGCTCGGCTTGCCGGCCAGGATGGTGGTCAGCCGGGTGGCGTTCAGCTTCTCGTCGAGTTGCGCGGCCATGATGCCGCCACAGGGGTTTTTGGCGAGCTGGATGTCGCCCTGGCCATCGCTCATGCCACCCGAGAACGCGGTCACGGCGATGTAGAGGGTGCGGCTGCCCGCGTCGTAGGCGAGGCCCTCCATCTTGTTCCATTCCAGGGTGCCGCCCATCGCGCGGGCCACGTGGTTGGTGTCGAGGAAAGGGGCAACGACGTTTTCAGCTTCAGCAGTGGGGGTCTGGGTCGCCGGCTGGTTGCAGGCCGTCAGGGCGAGGGCGGCGGTGAGGGGCAACAGCAATTTCTTCATCTGCCTCATGGTGCCCACAGAAAATCAGCCGGCTGTCAGCCCGCCGCCGGGCCGCCCCTACAATGCGTGCCATGACCGCTTCTTCCGAACCCCTGCCCGCCGGCATCTACGAGGCGCACCTGAACGGGGCCGACCTGTATTTCGAGGTGGTGGGCGACGCTGACCCGGACGTGCCGCCCATCGTTTACCTGCACGGGGGGCCGGGGTACAACGCGTACTCCTTTCGGGAGCTGCTCGGGGACCGGCTGGAAGACCTCGGGCGCCGGGTGGTCTACCTCGACCAGCGCGGGTCGGGGCGCTCGGGAGCGCTGGAAGACACCGAGCAGGCGCAGCAGGCCGGGCACGCCGACACCCTCGACCTCGACACGCTGGTGGCGGATGTGGAGGAGCTGCGCGAGTTTCTGGGCGCCGAGCAGATCGTGCCGCTCGGCCACGGCTTCGGCGCCCTGATGGCGCTGGAGTACGCCCGGCGTTATCCCGCGCGCACCGCCCGCGCCATTGTCGTGAGTCCCTGGGTGCACTACCCGGCACTGGCGCTCACGCTGCTGCGCGAGGCGGCGGCCATCACCGGCAAGACCTTCGAGGACCCGGCTCCCGGCCTGCGCGCCCGCACGCCCGAGGGCCAGCACCCGCCCATCGGCGCGGCGCGGGTGGAGGCGGCGTTCGGGCTGCTCAACGCCCGCGACCTGCTCAACGCGCTGCAATTCGTGGACGCGCCGAGCCGGATGCGTCTGGAATTTCTGGATGTGGAAAGCCAGCTGCTCGGCGGCGGCGAAATGCAGCAGGCGCTCGTCAACCAGGGGATGTGGGAATTCGAGTACCCGGCGTTCATGAGCGAGATCCGCCGCCCGGTGTTCGTCATCGCCGGGGTCCACGACCGCACGAGTTACCCCGAGCAGACCGACTGGGTGGTGGACCTTGCCGGGGGGGACCTGACGGTGCTCGACGCCGGGCACTACCCCTGGCTCGACGACGAGGACGCGTTTATGGAGGCGCTGGAAGAAGCCCTGACGCGCTGAGGGTGGGCGAGTCCAGCAAGCGGCAGCGGCTCACGCCAGCGCCGCACTTTTCCCATTCAGGCCTTTCCCGTTAAGGTACGGGGCGATGCCGACGCTCGAAACTGCCCGCCTGGTTTTGCTGCCGCTCTCCCGCGCCGTGCTGGAGCGCCGCAGCGAGGACGATTCGTTCACCCTCGCGCTGCCCTGGCCGGGCGAGGAAGCGCCGCAGGACGTGCACTTTCCCGCCGAGTGGCCGGGCGACCCGCTGCCGCTTTTCCCGCTGTGGCTCGCCGCGCTCATCGGCGACGAGAAGGAAGGCAGCTTCGTGGCCGTGACCCGTGAGGACCGCACCGCCGTCGGGCTGCTCGGGAGCAAGGGCAGCGTGAGCGTGGGCGGTGAACTCGAAATCGGGTACGGCTTCATCCCCAGCGCCTGGAACCAGGGCTACGCGACCGAGGCCGTGCACGCGCTGACGGTGCATCTGCTCGGGCAACCGCGTGTGCAGACGGTGACGGCGCAAACGGCACTGGGCAACCGCGCCAGCGAGAGGGTGCTGGAAAAAATCGGTTTTGCCCGCACCGACCGCCGCTGGGACGACGAGGAAGGGGCGCTGACCCTCTGGGCGGTGGGCGGCTGAGGCCAGCGGCCCGCCCGAACCGCCTACCTTTGACGTATGGCCTTTCCCACCATTCTGGCGGCGCTGTTTACCCTGACGGCGCTGCTGAGTTACCTCAACGCCCGCTTTCTGCGCCTACCACCCACCATCGGCGTGCTGCTGGGGGGGCTGTTTCTGGCCGCCGGGGTCGCCGTGCTGGGGCGGCTGGGGGTGCAGGGCGCTCAGGACCTGCCGCGCCACATCGCCGCGCTGCCCTTCGACCAGGTGGTGATTGCGGGGCTGCTGAGTTTCCTGCTGTTCGCCAGCGCCATTCAGACCGACGTGCGCGCCCTGCTGCGCGAGCGGGGGGTGGTGCTCGCCCTCGCCGTGGTGACCACGCTGCTGACGATGCTGCTGCTGGGGGCAGGGCTGTACGTGGTGATGCAGCTCTTCGGCTCGCCGCTGACCTGGACGCAGGCGCTGCTGTTCGGGGCCATCGTGGCGCCGACCGACCCGGTGGCGGTCACGCCGCTGCTGGAGCGCGCGCGGGTGCCCGAGCGGCTGCGCGCCCTGATTGCCGGCGAGAGCCTGTTCAACGACGGCGTGGGCGTGGCGGCCTTCACGGTCCTGTCCTCGGCGGCGTTGCAGGGCTCGGCGGTGCGGCTCGGCGAACTCGGCGGCCTGCTGCTGCGCGAAATGCTCGGCGGCATGGCGCTGGGCGCGGCGCTCGGCTGGCTGACCGCCCGGCTGACCACCTCCGCACGCTCGCAGGACACCGCCGTGCTGCTCTCGCTGGCGCTGGTCACGGGCGGGTACGCGCTCGGCGAGGCGCTGCACGTCTCGGCCCCGGTGACTGTGGCGGCGGCGGGCGTCACGCTGATGCTGCTCGGACAACTCGCGCGGCGGCGCCGGGCGGCAAGTGGGTTCCCCACCCTCTCCGCCGAGGCGCGGCGAGCGTCGCTCCAGATTCGCTCCTTCTGGGAAGTCACCGACCAGGTGCTCAACGCGGTGCTGTTCGTGCTGCTCGCGCTGGAAGTGCTGGTGCTGCGTCCCCGGCCCGGCCTGCTGCTCGCGGGCATCGTGGTGGCAATGCTGGCAATCGTGGCGCGCGGTATCGCCGTCGGGGTGCCGCTCACGCTCTACCAGTGGCGAGCGCGCCGTCGCCCCGAGCTTCAGCCCTTCACGCCCTACACCCGGCGCCTGATGACCTGGGCGGGGCTGCGCGGCACGGTGGCGCTCGCCCTCGCCTTCAGCCTGCCGCCCGGCGAGTTGCGCGACACCCTGCTGTTTCTGACCTACGTGGTGGTCATCTTCAGCCTGCTGGTGCAGGGGCTGACCGTGCCGATTCTGGGGCGCAAGGCGGCGGCAGCAGCCAAAGCGGCGGAGGCACAGGGAAGCGTGCCGGGAGCCAGCGTATGAATATTCAGCTCTGTCACCTGCCTGGAACGCCCGCCCCCGCATAACCTTGCAGCCGTAAGGCATAGCCCGGTTTGGCCTTTAGTCTGCCTGTATGAACATCTCGATTCTGGGGATTCCGATGGACCTCGGCGCGGGCCGCCGGGGCGTGGACATGGGGCCGTCCGCGCTGCGTAATGCCCACCTCGCCCACACCCTGCGCGACCTCGGGCATGACGTGACCGACCTCGGCGACATCGAAGTGGCGCTGCCCGAAACCCTCGACAAGCACGAAACGGGCGGGCTGGTCTTTTTCGAGCCCATCCTCGACGCCTGCCGCACCGCCGCCGAGCGGGTCATGGCGCTGCCAGGCGGCACCTTTCCCCTCACGCTGGGCGGCGACCACTCGGTGAGCATGGGCACCGTGACCGGCAACGGCCTGCGCGGGCGCCCGCAGCGCACCGGGGTGATTTGGGTGGACGCCCACACCGACTACAACACCCCCGAAAGCAGCCCGAGCGGCAACATTCACGGGATGCCGGTGGCGCACCTCACCGGACGCGGCGACGAGCGGCTGACCCGGCTGGGCGGGCTGGTGACAGGCGAGTGGGGGATTCGCCCGGAAGACGTGGTGATGATCGGCATCCGCAGCGTGGACGCCCGCGAGCGCGAGCTGCTGCGCGAGGCGGGCATCAAGGCCTACACCATGAAGGACGTGGACCAGCTCGGCATCACCCGGATTCACGAGGAAACGCAGGAGCGGCTGAACGACGTGGAGCGCCTGCACGTCTCCTTCGACGCCGACGCGCTCGACCCCGGCGTGTGCCCCGGCGTAGGCACCCCGGTGCCCGGCGGCCTGAGCTACCGCGAGGGGCACCTCTTGATGGAGCTGCTCTCCGAATCGGGCCGCGTGACCAGCATGGACATCGTGGAGGTCAATCCGATTCTGGACACCCGCAACCAGACCGCCGAAGTGATGGTGGGCATGGCGGCGAGCCTGCTGGGGCAGCGGATTTTGTAAGGGGCAGCGCTCATCCTCCCGGCTTCCCTCACAGCGGCAGGCTGTCCGGCGCCTCCGGCAAATACGGCGCCGCCGCCTCGAAGCCTTCCAGCGCGCCGGGAATCAGCCGCCAGTCGTCGCCCTCACGGGCCGCGAGGTCACCTTGCACCATGCGGTTGAGTTCGGCTTCGACGCGTTGCTGCACGCGGCGCAGGGGCATGGCGTCTACACCCTCCACGCCGCGCCAGTGCAGGAACGCGCGGTGAAAGTCGGGCAGGGCGTCGAGGCCCACGCGGGTTTCGAGGGCACGCCAGGAAAGAGCAGATTCAGGCATACCCCAGTTATGACAGACCCCGGGTCCGGGCGGGCAGCGGGTTAGGACAGTCCCAGCGCCCGGAAAACCTCCGGGCTGAACGCGAGCATCATGGTCGCGACGAGCGCGGCCACGAGGCCGTCGGTCAGCGAGAAGCGCGGCGGCACGTCGTTGCCGTATCGGGCGCGGTGAACCGAGAGCGCCAGTACCATGACCATCATGACCGTCAGCAGCAGCATCAGCGCCGCGCTGTCCAGGCCGTCGCTGCGTTCCTTGGGGTCGCTGATAAAGACCCACAGCAGCCCCGCGTCTCCCATAAGCAGCAGCAGGCTCGGCACCGCCAGAAATAGCGGCCACGCGAGGCTCCGCAGGGTCCAGCGCCGCGCCGGGGGCAAAGGCGCGCGCCGCAGGTCGTCGGGCGACCGCCCGAAAAAGCCGCCGCGTCCGGTCAGGGCCGCCGGCACCGTCAGGGCGAGCACCGCCGCGCCGCTGAGCAGCGCCACCGGGCCGTAGGCCGCCGCCTTATTCACGAACAGAGCCGGCGCCACGGCATTGGCCACCAGCAGCACCCCGAAAGCGAGCAGCGGCCCGGCCAGCACCAGGTGGGCCTGGCGCGTGCGCCGGCGCTCGGCGGGCGAAAAGACCGCCGCGTAGATTTCCGGATACTGCCGCACACGCCGCAGGTGCCACAGGAAATACAGCGGCAGCGACAGCAAAAACAGGCCGATGAGCCGGGTCACCACCAGCAATGGAAAAATCCACCACCAGCGCCCCCAATACTGCCGCATCCAGCCCGCGAAGGAAAAGTGGGTACGCAGTTGACTGCGGGCAAAAACGTCGTCGGGTCGGGAGCGCAGGCGTTCGTAGAGCTGCGGCACCGTTTCGCCGCTGTGCCGGGCCTGCAAGCCGAGCAGCCGGACATTGTGGGCAAAAGAGTCGTCCGGCTCGCGTTCCAGTGCGCGGGCAATGTTGGCCTCGTGCTGGGGCCAGTGCCCCGCGACGATGTCAATCAGGGCCTGCAGCGCCGGTCCGTCCGCCTGACCGGGCCACAGCGCCTCGACCCGGCTGGCAGCGGCGCGCGCCTCGGTCAGCAGTCGGCGGCGGTGCCAGAGCGGCGCCTGTTCGGCCTCCAGCGCCGTCGCCAGGCCCACCTCGAAGTGGGCCAGCGCCTCGTCGGGGTCGAGGTGGAGCGCCGCCTGCGCCGCTTGTTTGCCACCGGCTGGGTCGTCTGCCAGCCGCCGGGCCTGAGCCAGCAGCGCCAGTGGCAGCGCCCACCCCGGCGCCTGCGCCGCCGCCTGCGTGGCGAAGTCGGCGGCCTGAGCGTAATCTTCCAGCGCGAGCGACAGCGTGGTCGCCAGGACGAGCAGGGTCACGTCGTGCGGGTCGCTGGCGAGCCCCTGGCGCACCAGCCCGAGCGCCTCGGCGGGGCGGCCCAGGTCACGCAGGGCCTCGGCGCGGGCAAAAACCTGCGCGGCGGCGCCCGGCACTTCCCCCGTCACAGCAACCTCTTTTCCTTGAGCAGCGCGGCGAGTTCGTCGTAACTGCCGCCCTCGTTGGCGTACACCACGTGGTTTCTCGCCTGCATCAGCCACTCGCGGGTGGAGGGGGCCGCCGTTTTCAGGGCGTCTTTGAAGTCCTGCATCCGCACCGGCTGCATCCCGCCGCGCTTGAGGGCCACCGCCAGCGCGCGCTCGGAGGCCTCCTCGCACAGTTGCCGGATGTCGGCGCCGCTGAAGTTGTCGGTCTGCCGCGCGAGCCACGCGGGGTCGAGCCGTTCGGCAGGGCGCCCACGCATGAACTCGGTGAACATCGCCTCGCGGGCGGCGAGGTCGGGTGGCGGCACCAGCAGCGTGGCCCCCAGCCGTCCGGGGCGCTTGAGCGCGGTGTCCACGTCCCAGGGGGCGTTGGTCGCCGCCAGCACGAACACGCCTTCGCGCCCGCCCAGACCGTCGAGTTCGCGCAGCAAGGTCTGCGTGACCGAGTGTGAGGAATGCCGGGTGAGCTGCCGCCCGCGCCCCAGCGCGTCCACCTCGTCGAAAAACACCACGCAGGGAGCGTGTGCCCGCGCCGAGGCGAACAGGTCGCGCACGTTGCGCTCGGCGTTGCCCAGCCACATGTCGAGCACGTCGGCCACCGTGACTTCCAGAAAGCTGGCCCCGAGTTCGCCTGCCACCGCCCGCGCCAGAAAGGTTTTGCCGCACCCCGGCGGGCCGTAGAGCAGCATGCCGCCGCCCGACTTCTTGCCGTACAGCTGGGCGAGTTCGGGGTGACGCAGCGGGCCGAGCAGCGAGCGTTCCAGCCGCTCTTTGAGGTCGGTCATGCCCACCACGTCTTTCAGCGACACGTCGCCCGCGAGGGGCTGCCAGCGCGAGGAAAAGTCGGTGCCGGTGGGATACGGCTGCTGTTGGGCGGGCGCCTCGTCCGGGTCCACCCAGTATTCGGGAGCGTCGTTGCGTGGTGGGGGGCCGTTTTCGCTGACGGTGGGCACGGGCTGCCGCGCCGGTGCGGGCGCCGACTGGCCCTGTTCGAGCTGGTAGAGCGCGTTGAGCATCGTCTGGTACGAGGCCGCCGCCTGCGAGTCGCCCGCGAGGTCCGCCGCCCGCACCGCGAGGCCCAGGGCAACTTGCCGGGTGGGGTCCGCCGCCAGCCAGACCCGCACGAGCGCCAGCGCCTGCTCGCCCTGACCGGCGTCGAGCAGCAGACGCACCAGATGTTCGCGCACCCCGGTGTCAGCGGGGTCGGCTTCCAGCGCCGCCGTAAGCGCCCGGAGAACGGAGTCCGACATGAACGGAGTGTAGAGGGTCGGGGCGCGCCGGGCGCACAGGCCGTGAGACAATACGGAACGATGACCGATTTTTCCGCGTCTCCTGACCTGCAAGACCCGACGACCCACGCCGGATTCGTCGCCATCGTCGGCAAGCCCAACGTGGGCAAATCCACGCTGCTCAATGCCTTCCTGGGCACCAAGGTGGCCCCAACCAGCCCCCGGCCCCAGACCACCCGCCGGGGCGTGCGCGGGATCTACACGCTCGACAACCGCCAACTGATTTTCGTGGACACGCCGGGGCTGCACAAACCCAAGGACGCGCTCGGCAAGTACATGAACAGCGAAGTCCACTCGGCGCTCTCGGACGTGGACGCCGTGGTGTGGGTCGTGGACCTGCGCCACCCGCCCACCGACGAGGACCGGCTGGTCGCCAACTCGGTGCGTGACCTGCCCAAGCCGCTGTTTCTGGTCGGCAACAAGACCGACGCCGCCAAGTACCCCGAGGAGGCGATGAAGCTCTACGGCGCGCTGCTCGAAGGCCGGGGCAGTGACCTGCCCGTCAGCGAGACGATGCTCTCGGCGCAAAACAGCGTGAACGCGGTCGCCACCCTGCGCGAGCAACTGCTCGAAGTGCTGCCCGAAAACCCCTTCTTCTTCCCGCAGGGCGCCGCCAGCGACCAGAGCCGCGAGATGTGGGCCGCCGAAATCATCCGCGAGGAAGCGATGAAAAAGCTGCGCGACGAGCTCCCCTACGCCGTCGCCACCCGCGTGAACCGCTGGACCGAGCGCGAAGACGGCCTGCAACGCATCGAAGGCGAAATCATCGTCGAGAAAAACGCCCACAAGGGCATGGTCATCGGCGCGGGCGGCAAGCAACTCCGCGAAATCGGGCAGGCGGCCCGCAAGCAGCTCGAAGTCTTCCTGAACCACAAGGTCTATCTCGGCCTCGAAGTCATCGTGATTCCCGGCTGGCGCGAAGACGAAGAAGCCCTGCGCGAACTCGGCTACGAGTAAAACTTAGACTTCCAAGCTCTCCTCTCCCCTACCGCTCAGCTCCGCGAGGTCGGCTGGGCGGTTCACATTCTGGAAAAAGTGCGCACCTAAGCCGGTGACGAGGACGGTCTGTTCGGCGGGAGCGGTAAGGCGTAGGCGGCGTTCGCCCGCAGCGAGCAGCCCGGTGACGCGGGGAAGCAGAGCCGTGTGGTACAGCGCCCCGAGCGGCTGGGGGCCGCGCTCCGGGTGGAGGGCCTGCACGCTCGACATGCCGGGGCGGCAGGCGGCGAGCAAGGTGAGCCAGTAGTCGGAAGTCAGCGCTGGGTTATCCACGCCGGTGAACGCCACCCAGCCCGGCGCCGCGTGCGTCAGGGCCACTTCCAGGCCGGCCAGTGGACCTTCGCCGGGGCGAGTATCGGGCCACGTCTCCCAGCCGGGCAGCGCGTATTTGCCCGGGGGGGCGATGAGGAGCCGCCGCTCGCACGCAGCCAGGCCCGCCGCCACCTGGTCCAGCAGCGGGCGCCCCTGCCACAGCGCCAGCGCCTTGTCGCTTCCGAAGCGGCTCGACGCCCCCCCGGCGGTGATGGCAGCGGTGAGAGGCAGCACGTCGCCATTGTGCGGGCCGCAGGGCCAGCGTGCCAGCCTCCGCCCTTCCCTTTTATCCCCTTCTCATACTGTGTTGCAGGTCACGCTTGATCGTGGGGCCAGCGGAGACCATCACTTGTTCAACTCCAAGGAGGAAAGCTCATGAAGAAACTGGCTCTGATCGCTCTGCCACTGGTCCTCGCGTCTTGCACCATGGCCGGCCCCACCGAAGGCACCTATACCCTCGCCCCCCAGGCCGTCGTGAAACCGGCAGGCCCCGTGTACGCTCCGGCGGGCACCGCCAAGATCAGTGAGACGCTCGGCGTGACCCGCACGACCATCACCCTGACCGGGATGGCCCCCTACGCGATCTACGTGGCGCACTACCACAAGATGGGCACCGCCGCCCCCATGGGCAGCGCGCCCGCCACCAACACCAACATGGCGATGTCCTCGACCGACGCGACGGCGACCACCACCGCTTCGACTAGCACGACGAGCACCGACACCACGGTCGCGGCGAGCACCGACATGACCACCACCGTCACCATGGCCCCGGTCACGGCGGCACCCAACCCCTGTAACAGTGACGGCCCCGCCATCATGGAAAGCCGCATGATCGCCCAGGCGAGCGCCGACGGCAAGGTCACGCTGACGGGCATCGTGCCCACCGCGCTGATCCGCGACGCGGCGTACATCAACGTGCACCACGGGCGCGACTTCAGCGGCGCGCTGGCCGACAGCGGCGTGATCTGCACCCCGATCACGATGACGATGCGCTGAGCATTCCTCTATCCAGAACCGCCTCCACACCGGGGGCGGTTTTTCTTTGCCTGTGCCCAGGGAGGGCGCAGCGGCTATCCTCGCAGGATGAGGTGTTCCCCTTGAGCATTCGGATTCTCGGCGGCGTCGCCAAAGGCCGCGAACTGCGGGTGCCCGAGTCGGCGCGCCCCAGCGGCGCCCGCATTCGCAAAAGCCTGTTCGACCTGCTCGCCGCCCGCGCACCTGCCGGGCGCTTTCCCCACTTCGTGGACCTGCACGGCGGCAGCGGCGCCATCGGCCTCGAAGCGGCGAGCCGGGGCTACCGCGTCACCCTGATCGAAAAAGACAGCCGGGCGGTGGGCGCCCTGGAACGCAACGCCCGCGGCCTGGGGCTGAACGCGCGGGTCTTCAAGGGCGACGCGCTCGGGCAACTGCCGCGCGCCGGACAGGCCGACATCATCTTCAGCGACCCGCCGTATCAGGCCGATATTCCCGCCGTGGCGCGGGCGGTGCTCAGCAGCGGCGCGGTGCGGCCCGGCGGCGTGGTCATCTGCCAGCACCCCACCCAGGTGACGCTGCCCGAGCATCCCGGCTACCTGCGCGACGTGCGGCGTCAGGGCAGCAACGTGCTGACATTTTACTGGCGCGACGCGGCGTCCGGCGACGAGCCCTAACAGGCCACGCCGGGATAAGGTGAGGAGAAATGAACGCCGTTTTCCCCGGTTCCTTTGACCCTGTGACCTCCGGGCACATGGACGTGCTGACGCGTGCGAGCCACATGTTCGAGCAGGTCACCGTCACCGTCATGCACAACGCCCGCAAGCAGGGCCGCCACCTCTTTACCCTGGACGAGCGGCTCGAAATTTTGCGTGAGGCCACCGCTGGCCTGCCCAATGTCCGGGTGGACAGCTTCAGCGGCCTGCTGGTGGACTACGTAGCGCAGCAGGGCCGCAGCGTGATCGTGCGCGGCCTGCGGGCGGTCAGCGACTACGAGTACGAACTCCAGATTGCGCACCTCAACCGCCAGATCGGCGAAGTGGAAACCGTGTTCATCATGGCGGCGACCCACTGGAGCTTTGTCAGCAGCTCCATGGTCAAAGAAATCGCCAGCTACGGGGGCAAGATTCACGAGATGGTGCCCCCTGCCAGCGAAGCTGCGTTGCGGCGCAAATTCGCCGAGGTCTACGACAAACGCGACGATGCGTAAACTGACGGGATGAACAGAAGGGCAGGCGGGCGGCTGGCCCTCACACTATGTGGCTTGCTGTCGCTGAGCGGGTGCGGGATGGAGGCGACGAGTAGGCCTCAGCTCGTCGTTCAGCGGCCTTCGCTGGCGCAGGAACTCGCCTGCAAGAATCGGATGGAACAGGTCATGCATGTGGTTCAGGGCAGCGACCTGCCGATGGCTTTCCGCAGCAGTGGATACAGCAAGGCCGATTGCAGCGATCTTTTCGTCACGGTGGCCGGGTTCGTGACTCCGGCAGAGGTGGCAGCCAAGCTGAGCAAGGCGGACCTTCAAGCGACGGTCAAAATCATTCCCCCACCTCAGCTTCAACTCGCCGCGCCGTCCGCGCCAGGGCCGTTGCAACTGCGCTTGCCGGCGCGTCTGACCGCGCGGCATGGCGCACAACTGGTAGTGCCCCTCGCATTTTTCAATACCGGTGCGGCAAGCGATCTTACAGGCGGAGAAAGCAACTACGATTATGAGTTGCTGAATACTACCGGCCAGACAGTAAGTTACCGAGGCATCAACATATTTACCCCGAGCGCCTACACCGTCAAATGCCCAGCCAAGAGTGAGTGCCCTTTTTTTCCCTTCCGTGTCCCGCTGAACCGCATGAACGAGCGGCTGCCCCTTCCCGCCGGGGAGTACACCCTGCGCGTTCGCCTCAAGGACCTGGACTTTGAAAGGCAGAAATTGGATTTCGGGGTGTTCGACATCCCCGTGACTATCACGCCCTGAAGACAGAACGAGGCTGGAACGAGAAAGGGGCCGGAAGGTTTACCCCCTCCGGCCCTTTTTTCTCAGCTCATTCTCTGGCGGCTCAGCCCTGCGCCGCTTCCTTCAGCGCCTGCGCCCGGTCGGTCTGCTCCCAGGGAAACTCGGGGCGCCCGAAGTGGCCGTAGGCGGCGGTCTGCGCGTAGATGGGGCGTTGCAGGTCGAGCTGCGCGATGATCGCCTGCGGGCGGGCGTCGAAGTGCGCGGCGATGAGCTCGTCGAGCTTCTCATCGCTCACCGTGCCGGTGCCGTAGGTGTCCACCCGCAGCGAAACGGGGTGGGCGCGGCCAATCGCGTAGGCGATTTCGACGAGTGCCCGCCGCGCCAGCCCCGCCGCGACGATGTTTTTGGCGACGTACCGGGCGTAGTAGGCCGCCGAGCGGTCTACCTTCGTCGGGTCTTTGCCGGAAAAGGCCCCGCCGCCGTGCGGCACCGCGCCGCCGTAGGTATCCACGATGATTTTGCGCCCGGTCAGGCCGGTGTCGCCGTGCGGCCCCCCGATGACGAAGCGCCCGCTGGGGTTGATGAAGTAGCGGGTCTGCTCGTTGAGCAGCTCGGCGGGAATGACTGCCGGAATCACATGCTCCAGCATGTCGGCACGAATCTGCTCCTGGGTCACGTCGTCGGAGTGCTGGGTCGAAATGACGATGGTGTCCACCGCCGTCTCAGTGGCGCTGTGTGGCTCGCCGTTGCGGACCACCGTCACCTGCGCTTTGGCGTCGGGGCGCAGGTAGGGCAGGGTGCCGTCCTTACGCAGTTCGGCGAGCCTGCGGGTCAGGCCGTGCGCGAGGCTGATCGGCAGCGGCATCAGCTCGGGCGTCTCGTCGGTGGCGTAGCCGAACATCAGGCCCTGGTCGCCCGCGCCCACCATGCTGTAGGCGTTTTCGGGCTTCTGGCGCTCGGCTTCGCTCATCTCGCGCCATTCCTCGGAGTGGTCCACCCCGCTGGCAATCTCGGGCGACTGCTCGTGAATAGCAACGAGCACCGCGCTGTACTCGGCGTCGAAGCCGTAGTTGGCGCGGGTATAGCCGACACGCTGCACCGCCTCGCGCACGGTTTTCTGGATGTCCACGTGCGCGGTGTGGGCGCGGACTTCGCCGGCCACCACGGCCATGCCGGTCGTGACGAGGGTTTCGACTGCCACGCGGCTGGTCGGCTCCTGACGCAGAAACTCGTCGAGGATGCTGTCGGAAATGAAGTCCGAGAGCTTGTCGGGGTGCCCTTCGGACACCGATTCCGAGGTGTAGAACTTACGCACAGCAAACTTGCTCATAGATTCTCCTTGGGCGCGGGGCAGCGTCTCGCAGAACGGCCTGGAGAGGGATGTCGCCCGTCGGTTCCCCGTCGCCGCGTGCCACAGCGGGCAGCACGGACAGTATGGCGCAGCCGGGGAAGCAAAAAAAGGGACGCTTTGCCGGGCCCCCTTGCCGGGGTCTGTCTCCTTCCGGTATACTTTTTTGTGCACGCGTCCGGGAAGTAGCGCAGGCCGGTAGCGCACCTGGTTTGGGACCAGGGGGTCGCAGGTTCGAATCCTGTCTTCCCGACCAGATTTTGCGTGCAACATGCGGGATTGGTGTAGTGGTAGCACAGCAGCCTTCCAAGCTTCTGGCCTCGGTTCGAATCCGTGATCCCGCTCCAAGTTGAGCTCCTCCTCTGCGGGGGAGTTTTTTTATTTTTCTCGCACCCGCACGCTGGGCCGCTAGAGCAGTTCTCCGAATTACGCGTGCGTCGGAACAGCACCGCCACCCGCTCCATTCTCTGCTTCGCAGCTTTGCAAGTCCGTCCTGCTCTGTGTTTTGTTCTCGCTCCGCTCGCCAAAAAGCTGTGCCATCTTTTTGTCAAATGCTCTAAACTGACCTCAATGCTTTTGCGAGGTCACCCCCTGTGAACTACGCCGCCACGTTGGCCGTGCTGGTGGTGCTGGCGTTCTGTTTTCCCATCACGGTGCGGCTGGGCGCGGCGCTGGGGATTCCCGAGGCGCTGGGCGCGGCGGTGCTGGGGGCGGTGCTGGTGTTCGGCATCACGGCGTATCTGGTGCGCTGGCAGGTAGCGCGGCACTCGCTGCGGCTCTCGCGGCTGGAAGAGGCCCGCGCCCAGGTCGCCGCCGACCCCGACGACTCGCGCTCCTACTTCTTAGAGGGGGAGCACCTCGGGCAGATGCTGCTCGCGCTGGGGCGTCGCCGTGAGGCCGCCGAGGTGATTGACCGTTACTCACGCCTGGGAGGCGCCCGCGAGTCGGAAATCGTGGCGCTGCGCGAGGCGCTCAGCCAGGCCGAGCGGCGTCAGCGCCGGGCACAAAGGGAGCAAGCGTGAGCCGCCTCCGTGTCGCCCCGGCCCGGAAGCGCCACAATAGCAGCACCATGACCGACCTTTCCCCCCTGCGCCGACTTCCCCTGTGGAGCGCCGCGTGAGAGCTTATCCGGGCATCGTGGAAAACGGCGTGGTCGTGGTGATTGGCGCCCGACTGCCCGAAGGCACCGCCGTCACCGTGACCGTCGGCGAAACCGAACTGCTGCGCGCCCGCATCAGCAACGTGATTCGCCGCGCCCCCAAAGTCAGAATTCGCCTCAAGCCGCAAAGCCCGCGCCTGGCGCTGGAAAAGTGTCCCCCGGAGCCGGATGAGGACTGAAGAAGTGCCGCTGGAGGCTGCCGACGCTGAGGCCGAGTTCGACTGGGACACCGCTGGCACGCTGGAGAGTACGGATGGCAGCCGCGTCTGGTTGGTCCCCACCCCCGTCGGCAACCTCGGCGACCTGACGCTGCGGGCGCTGGAGGTGCTGCGCGGGGCCGACGCGGTGGCGTGCGAGGACACCCGCCGCACCGGGGCGCTGCTCTCGCACCTCGATATTCGCCGCCCGCTGGTACGTCTGGACGCCCACACCATGCACCGCGCCGCGCAGGTGCTGGAAAAGTATCCCCGGCTCGCCTACGTATCCGACGCGGGCACGCCCGGCATCAGCGACCCCGGCGCCGAACTGGTGCAGGCTGCCGTGGCTCAGGACATTCCGGTGGAGGTGCTGCCCGGCGCGACGGCCTTCGTGCCCGCGCTGGTGCTCTCGGGGCTGCCCACCGCTCGCTTTACCTTCGAAGGCTTTTTGCCCCGCAGTGGACGTGAGCGCAAGGAACGGCTCGCGGCCCTCGCGGCGCGGGCGGAGACGACCATCCTGTACGAGAGCCCGCACCGCCTGCACGCCACGCTGCTCGACCTCGCGGCGAGTTGCGGCGAGGGGCGCCCGGCGAGCGTGACCCGCGAACTCTCCAAGCGCTTCGAGGAAACGCGGCGCGGCCCGCTGAGCGAGCTGGCGCCCCATTTTGCCGAGGGTGTACGCGGCGAAATCGTAGTGGTGGTGGGAGGCCGCAGTGACGAGGAAGCCCAAGCGGGAGCGCCCGATTTCTCCGCTCTGGCCGCGCAGCTCGCCGCCGAGGGCCTGAGCGTGCGTGACCTGCGTGCCCGGCTGATGGCGGCGGGAATGCGCAAGAACGAGGCTTACGCCCTGGCGCTGCAAGCGGGCGGGCCGGTCGCCTCCCCGACCCCCCTACCAGACGCAGCTACCATGTCAGGCGAGGACCCCTCATGACCCAACCTGACATGGCCTACCCCAACCCCGCCGGCATCAAGCGCGTGGCCGTCCTGACGAGCGGCGGCGACGCGCCCGGCATGAACGCCGCCATTCGCGCCGTGGTCCGCACGGGTGCCCAGCAGGGCATCGAAGTCGTCGGCGTGCGCCGGGGCTTTTCCGGCCTGCACCGGGGCGAAGTGCAGCTTCTGGGCCCGCGCGACGTGGCGAACACCATTCAGCGCGGCGGCACCATTCTGCTCACCGCCCGCAGCCACACCTGGCGCTCGCCGGAAGGCCGGGCCAAAGGGGCGGCGGTGCTGCGCGAGTGGGGCGTGGACGGCTTGGTGGTCATCGGCGGCGACGGCTCCTTTCACGGCGGGTACTTTTTGCAAGAGGAACACGGCATCCCGGTCATCGGCGTGCCGGGCACCATCGACAACGACCTGTACGGCACTGACCACACCATCGGGTACTTCACGGCAGTGGAAACGGCGCTCGAAGCGGTGGACAAGCTACGCGACACGGGCGCGAGCCACGAGCGCATCTTCGTCATCGAGGTGATGGGCCGCCACGCCGGGCACATCGCGCTCGACGTGGCGGTGGCGGGCGGCGCCGAGGAAGTCTTTATTCCCGAAGACAAAAAACCCATCGGCGACGTGGTGAACATCGTCAAGGACAGCATTGCCAAGGGCAAGCGGGGCAGCATCATCATCGTGGCCGAGGGCTATGACGGCGGCGCCGAGGCGGTCGCGCAGGCCATTCACGCCGGCACCGGCCTGGAAACCCGCGTCAGCATCCTGGGGCACATCCAGCGTGGCGGCACCCCGGTCAGCTCGGACCGCATCCTGGCGAGCCGACTGGGCGAAGCCGCCGTCTACGCCCTGATGGACGGCAAAAAGGGCGTGATGGTGGGGCGCATCGGCGGGGGCATCGCCTACACGCCGCTGCACGAAACCTGGGAAAAGCGCAAGGACGTGAGCCGCGACCTTTACCGCTGCGCCAAGATGTTGAGCATTTAATTCCACGAGCAGGACATGGGCTGCGCCTCCCGAGTTGGAAGCGCAGCTTTGCAGTGCTACAACCCCGCCACCCGCGCCAGCCAGTACGCCGCGAAGCCCGCGATGATGCCGGCGCCGAGGTTCTTCGTGCGCCAGATGAGCAGGCCCGCGACCAGGGCGGCGGGCAGGCGCCAGGTCCATTCCGGGCTGCCGAGCACGTCCGGCACGACCAGCGCGGCGAAGACGCTGACCGGCACAAACTTCAGGAAATTGAGCCAGAAGGGCGGCAGCCGTACGCCGCCGAGCGACAGCCCAAGGAAACGCATGGGATAGGTGACCGCCCACATCAGCAAGAGCACGGCGAGAACGCTCATGCCCGCACTCCCGCCCGCTGTTCCCGCCGCGTGAGCAGGGCCGCCCCCAGCAGCGCCCCGCCGACCCCGGCGAGCAGGATGACCAGCCCGCCCGGCAGCACCCGCGAGAGCGCCCACCCGCCCAGGCCAGCGGCCAGCGCCACCAGCAGGCTGAGGCGGTCCACGACCAGCGGCACCAGCAGCCCGAGGAAAGCGAGCGGAAAGACCACGCCCACCCCGAGCTGCTCGGGCGGGGGCAGCACCGACCCGGCAAGGGCGCCGAGCAGGGTGCTGACATTCCACGACAGGTACAGGCTGAGTTCGGCGCCGAGCAGAAAGGCGAAGGTCAGGCCGCCGGGCAACCGGGCGCCGCTGACCACCGCCACGCCATACGCCTCATCGGTCAGAAACTGCGCGGCAACCACGCGCTGGGGCAGGGTCAGCCGCAGCTCCCGCGCCAGGCTCAGGCCGTAGAGCAGATGCCGGGCGTTGAGCAAAAAGGTGGTCAGGACGATGCTCAGCCCGCCCGCGTGGGCGCCGAACAGCCCCGCCGCCGCGAACTGCGAGGCCCCGGCGAAGGTGGTCAGGCTCATCAGGCAGGTGTCCCCCACGCTCAGACCCGCCGCCCGGGCCGTCACGGCGTAGGCCAGCGCAAAGGGCACCGTGCCCAGCCACAGCGGCACCAGCGCCCGGAAGCCCTGCCAGAAGGAAGTGGAGAAGTTCATCTGCTCCTCAAGGTAGAGGCTGGCGAGGGGAGAGAGCGAGAGAGGTCTGACGAAGTGAGTCCACCTTTGGACGGACGCCCGGAGCCGCGCCGCTCTCTATCCTGGCGACATGTCTTCCGCGCCGCGCTGGCGTTCCCTGCTCTGGCCGCTGGGCTTGACGCTGCTGACCCTCAGCTGGGGCGCCCTGGTCCGCGCCCGCTCGGAGACCTGGTGGTGGGTGTCCGTCCTCGACCTGCTGCCGCCGCAGGTGTGGGCGCCGCTGCCGCTGTGGTGGGCGGTGCAGGCCGCCCGGCGCCATAAGAACTGGGAGCTGAACCTGTCGCTGCTCGCGCTCGCTGCGTTGCTGGGGCAGGCGGGCTGGACCTGGCACCCGGTGCAGACCAGCGACGCCCGCCCACTGACAATCCTCAGCCTGAACGCCGATTTCGCTTCGGCGCCCGCCGCGCAGGTGGCCGCGCTCGCCCGGCGGGAAGGCGCCGACCTGCTGCTGATTCAGGAAGGCCTGACCCGGCAACGCGACACGGTGACCTACGCGGCGGCGCTGCGCCGGGCGCTCCCCGGCTGGCACTTCGCGCAGCACGACGAGTTGCTGTCGTTTTCGCGTTTGCCCCTACTGGAAGCGGGGCCGGTCACGTTTCCCCACTCGCCGCATGCCCTGCTGTGGATGCGGGTGAGGTGGGACGGGCAAGTCCTGAACATCTACAACGTCCACCTCACCACCAACGGCCTGCTGCCGAGCCGCAGCGATACCCGGCTGGGGCGCACGCTGCCGCAGCGGGTCAGCCGACGCCTGCAAGTGAAGCGGGATTTCCTTTCCCTGGTGGCCGGACAACTGCGGCGCCCCGGCCCGGCGCTGTTCGTCGGTGACTTCAATGCGCCCCCACGCGGCGAACTCGCGGCCCGCTTGCGAGTATTGGGCTTGCAAGACGCTTTTGCTGTAGCTGGGTCAGGCTTCGGCTTTACGCACGCCGCACAGCTCGGTCACTCGCGCATCGACTATGTGTGGGAAAGCGGCCTCCAGGTGGACGAGGCCCGCGCCCTGCCGGACCGCCTGAGCGACCACCGGGCACTGCTGGTGCGCCTGTCTTCCTGGCGATGAAAAAACCGGGACGCTGTGGCCCCGGCTTGCTCAACTGCTGACTTTTTACAGATCTGACTGTTACTGTCCGCCGACGTTGCGCAGGAAAGCGGGGATGTCGTAGTCCTTGGGGTCGTAGCTGCTGCCGCCACCCAGACCGCCCTGCCCGCCGCGCACCGGGCGCACCAGACCGCTGCCGTAGCCGCCCTGGTCGTAGCCGCCGCGTCCGCTGCTGACCACGCCGCCCAGCGGAGCCGCGTAGGTGTTGTCGCCGAAGCCGGTGGCGATGACGGTCACGCGCACTTCGTCGCCCGCCGCCTCGTCGGGGGTAATGCCGAAGAGGATGTCGGGGTCATCGAAGCCGGTGGCCTCGCGAATCTTCTCGACGATCTCGTTGGCATCGGTCATGGACAGGTCGTAGCCGCCGGTCACGTTGACCAGGATGCGGCGCGCGCCCTCAATGCCGCGTTCGAGCAGCGGCGAGTGAATGGCGCTCATGGCAGCTTCCTCGGCCATCTTGTCGCCGCGCCCCGCGCCGATGCCCATCAGGACGGTGCCGGAGTTGGCGAGCAGGTTGCGCACGTCGGCGAAGTCGAGGTTGATCATCCCCTCGACGTTGATCACGTCGCTGATGCCCTTGACGCCGTAGTACAGCACCCGGTCCGCGATCAGGAAGGCTTCGCGGAACGACACCTTCTTGTCCACGGCGGTGAGCAGCTTTTCGTTGTTCACCACGATCATGCCGTCCACCCGGTCGGCGAGCTTGCTCATGCCTTCTTCGGCCACGCGCATGCGCTTGGGGCCTTCGAACTTGAAGGGGCGGGTCACGATAGCAACCGTCAGGATGCCCATTTCGCGGGCAATTTCGGCCACGACGGGCGCCGAGCCGGTGCCGGTGCCGCCGCCCATGCCCGCCGTGATGAAGAGCATGTCGGTATCGTCGAGATATTCCTTGATGCGGTCGCGGTCTTCGACGGCGGCTTCTTCGCCCACCTTGGGGTCTGCGCCCGCGCCGAGGCCGCGCGTCAGGCGGTCGCCGAGCTGAATGCGCACTTCGGCGTGGCTCTTGGCGAGCACCTGCGCGTCGGTGTTGCCGGCGATGAACTCGACGCCCTCGAGTCCCGATTCGATCATGCGGTTGACGGCGTTGTTGCCCGCCCCGCCCAAGCCGATGACGCGAATTCTGGCTGCTTGCATGGTGTTCTCCTTAGTCTTTTGGTCTTCGCCCGCCCGCCCTGTGGGGTCGCCTGCGGGGGTGGTCTCAGTAGGGTAAAAAACGGCTCAGAACCAGTCGCGGAACAGGGACCTGACCCGGTCCATCAAACTGACTTTGGGGCCACTCGGGGGCCGTTGCGGCTGACCGTCCACCAGCACCTGGGCGTGCGGGTCCACGCCGACCACCTGGCCGCCGATGACCGGCCCGCTCATGCTGGGGACGCCTGCGCTGTGGCTGCCCGTGTTCGGCATGGGCGGATACGGCTGGCCCTGGGATTGGCCCCCCGACACCACGTAGCCGGGCCCCGGGTACGAGCCGGGGGTGCCCTGCGGCGCGACGTGGGTTCCGCCGGTCGGCGCGGTGAGGTAGCCCGGCGCCGGGTAGCCGCCCTGCGGGTAGCCCTGGTCGTGGCGGCCCGCGTACTCGGTATAACCGGCAGGGTCGCCGCCGTCGTCGAGACCGCTCGGCACCCGCCCGTCCTGGGTGATGCCGTAGAGCACCATGCCCACGCTACAGGCGTGCGCCGGGTCGCCCACGATGTCGCTCAGGCCGTGAATGCCGCGGGGCCGCCCGAGGCGGGTGGGGAGCCGGAAACGCTCGCGGGCGAGGTCCACCGCGCCGGGAAGCTGGGCGCCGCCGCCGGTCAGCACCACCGACTGCGCGACGAGTTCGACCGGGCCGAGCGCCTGATCAATTTCGTCTCGAATCAGGCCGTAGATCTCGCTTACGCGCGGGCGGATGACCCGCGAGAGTTCGTAGGCGCTGATGGCGTGGGTGGCACCCGACGCCGTGGTGATTTCGAGCGTCAGTTCCTGATCGGCGAGTTCGGGAATGGCCGCGCCGTAGTGCCGCTTGACCTTCTCGGCTTCCTCCATGGGAATCTTGAGGATCTGCGCGAGGTCGGCGGTCACGTGGTCGCCGCCGATGGGAATGCTCGCCGAGTGAGCGAGGTTGCCGCGCTTGAACACCCCGATGTCGGTGGTGCCGCCGCCCATGTCCACGACCACGGTGGTCTGGTTCTGCTCGCTGTGGTCGAGGGTCGCGAGCCCCGAGGCGAGCGAGTGCAGCACGAAGCCCTCGATCTGGAGCCCCGCTTCCTGCACGCAGCGGCGCAGGTTGAGCAGCGGCCCCGCCGAGCCCGCCACGATATGCACGTCCACTTCGAGGCGCACGCCGTGCATTCCGACCGGGTTTTTGATGCCTTCCTGACCGTCCACCACGTATTCCTGCGGAATGGTGTGCAGGATTTCGAGGCTGGGGTCGAGCGGCACGGCGCGGGCGTTCTCGATGGCGCGCTCCACGTCGGGTGGGCTGATTTCCTGCTGGCGGCGAATGGCGGCGAGGCCGTGGCTGGTCATGGCCTTGGTGTGGTTGCCGCCCACGCTGACAAAGACGTTCCACGCCCGCACGCCGCTGACGCGCTCGGCGGCGTGAAGTGACTGTTTGATCGCCTGGGTGGCCCGTTCCAGATTGATCACGCTGCCGCGCTTCATGCCCTCGCTGGGCACGCTGCCTTCACCGATGATGTCGATGGTCCCGTCGGGCGCGACCTCGCCGATCACGGTGGTGATCTTGGTGGTGCCGATGTCCAGGCCCACGATGATGCTGTTTTCTCTCATTCCTGGACGCTCACCCCCCAGGGGTAGATATGGATTTGCTTATTTGGGTACATGCCGATACTCCCAGCATACTTGACGAAGGTTTCCAGGTCGCCGCCCCACGCCGTCCCAGAGGCAGTCTGTGCACTCAGGCCCGACGGGGTATACGTCACCGATTGCACAGTGTAGCGCGACAGGGCGCGGGTCAGCCGCAGGGCCTCGGACAGTCGTTCAGGACCCCAGCCGCTGATGACCGGCAGCATAGCTAGATTCCCCGCAGTCACTCCGGGACGGATCGGCAACGCGGTGCCGTCCTCGGCGAGCAGCAGCTCCGGCTGCCCGGTGCGGCGCCAGCGAGCGAGCGGCTGACGTTCGTTCACCTGAATGCGGACCGTGTCGGGAAACTGCCGGGTGACCTCTGCCGAAGCGATCCAGGGCGAGGTGAGCAGCCCCTTGGCCTTCCAGCGCCCGTAGTACAGCCAGCCGAACGGCGACTCGCCTGCTGGCAATCCTGCGAGGCGCCGCACCTCGTCCGCCGCGAGGTGGGTATTGCCGCTCACCACCACCTGCCGCACCGGCACCTGCGCCCAGCTGAGGTACAGCAGCCCGGCGAGGACTGCTGCACCCAGCACCCACCACCCCGGTTTGTGGGCGCGGCGGGGCCGAGCGGGCGAACGCCGGGGCCGGGGCGCCGGAGTGGGGGCAGGCGTCGGCGCGCCCTCCGCTCGCAGCTCAGGCTGCAGTGGGGGGGGCCGCTGGGGCTCACACTCCGCCGGTTGCGGTTGCGGCGCGGAAAAGTCGTTGAGGTCGAAGTCCAGGCGCGGGGGGCGCGGAGTCCGGGGGTCGGCGGGCGGCGGGGCGGGGCGCGGGTCGTCTTTCACGGGCGGCCCCTCATCGGTCGGTTCACGCCGTCATTGTGCCGCAGGGAACAGCGAAAAGGGAGGGCACCTGTCCGGGCGCCTCCCTTTGGCCGTGTCTTTGCCTGGGATCTTTGCTGGGGCATTACCCGCCCAACTGCTCAGGCCACAGCTCGTATTCGAGTTCGAGCGGCACGCCCACCCGCTCACGGATGAGGGCCAGCAGCGCGTGCACGTCCGCCGCCGTCGCCCCGCCGAGGTTCACGATGAAGTTGCCGTGCTCGGGCGCGATGCGGGCGTTGCCGACCTGGGTACCCTTGAGTCCCGCCTCGTCGATCAGTTTGCCCGCGCTCACGCCGCCGGGGTTCTTGAAGGCGCAGCCGGGCGTCTTGTTCTTGGGCTGGCCTTTGCGGGCCTGGTCGGCGTGCTCCATCTTCGCCAGCACGGCTTCCGGGGTGGAGGGCCGCAGCTTGAGGCGCACCCGCGACACGACGTGGCCGCGCGGAATGCCGCTCTGGCGGTAACCCCACTTCAGGTCATCGGGCGTGACCTGCCGCACGCCGTCCGGCGTCACGATTTCGATGGTGTGCAGGCCGTCGAACATCTCGCCGAAGCGGGTGCCCGCGTTCATCCACACCGAGCCGCCCACCTGACCGGGAATGCCCACCGTGCCTTCGAGCCCGCTCCAGCCGAGCTTTTGCAAGGCGCGAATCAGGCCGGGGAGGGGCACGCCGCCGCCCACCCAGCCGGTCACGATGAGGTCAGGCGTGGACAGTTCGGGGTCGGGCGTCAGGTCGCGCTCGGCGAGCGGGCCGCTGAGGCGCAGGACGCGCTCGGGCACGCCCGAATCGGAGACGACGAGGTTGCTGCCGCCGCCGAGGATGCGGTAAGGCGCGCTCATGGCCTCGGCGAGCTGCTCGTGGGTTTCGACGAACCACATCTCGGACTCGCCGCCCACGCCCAGCGTCGTGTAACGGGCGAGGGGAACGCGCTCCACCCGCGCCCCACTGCGGCTCACGCGCTGCCCCCCACCACTTCTTCGGCGATGCGGTACACGTCGCCCGCGCCCATCGTGACGATGATGTCGCCGGGCTGCGCCGACTCGCGCAGGTCGCGCACGACGGCGGCACGGTCGGGGCAGTAATGCACATTCGGGTGACCGCCCTGCGTCATGCGGTCGGTGATGAGGGTGGCGTGCACGCCTTCAATCGGGGTTTCGGAAGCGGCGGCGATGTCGAGCACCAGCACCTCATCGGCGTCCATCAGCGCGTCGGCAAGGCGCGGCCAGCTCTGCTGCGTGCGGAGGTAGCGGTGGGGCTGAAAGACCACGCGGACCCGGCGCCCGGTCTGCCGCGCCGCCTGCACTGCCGAGGCGACTTTGGTGGCGTTGTGAGCGTAGTCGTCCACCACCAGAGCGCCGCCGCGCTCGCCCTTGATTTCCCAGCGGCGGCCCGGCCCATGAAAGTCGGCCAGGGCGCGGGCGGCGCGGTCAAAGTCGCCACCGTAGAGGTGCGTGACTGCGAGCGCCGCCAGCCCGTTGAGCACGTTGTGGGTGCCGGGCAGACTGACGCGGGCCTCGCCCAGCCGCTCGCCCCGGAACTCCACATCGAAGGTCGTCCCGCTTTCGTCGGGGCGCACGTTCACGGCGCGGTAATCGGCGCCCGCGCTCTGCCCGTAGGTGAGCTGCTCCCGCGCGCCGCTGCACAGCGTGTCCAGGCCCGGCCAGTCGGCACAGAACAACACCCGGCCCGACTGCGCCACGAAGCGGGCGAAGCCAGCATGCTGCTCCTCCACCGTGGACCAGTAGGTCGCCAGTTCGCCGCCCACGTGGTCGTCCTCGGCGTTGGTGAACACGGCCGTTTCGCAGCCGAGCAGCGCAAAGCCCCGGTCGGACTCGTCCACCTCGGCGACGAAAGGGCCAGTGCCGGTGCGGGCGTTGCCGCCGAACTCGGGCACGTTGCCGCCGACGAACGCCGAGGGATCGAGCCCCGCGCCGTACATCGCCACCGCGATCATGCTGGTGGTGGTCGTCTTGCCGTGGGTGCCGATCACGCCCACGCTCGGGCCCGCCGCGAGCAGTTCGCCGAGCAGAGCCATGCGCGGGCGCACTTCCACGCCCGCCGCCCGCGCCGCCGCGAGTTCGGGGTGCGACTTGGGCACGGCTTCGGACGCCACCAGCACGTCAATTTTGCCAAACGGCTCCTCGGTGACATGGGCGGCGGCGTGGCCTGCCGCAACGGGAATGCCCTGCGCCTCCAGGCCCGCCGTCTGGGCGCCGAGGTTCTGGTCGCAGCCGCTGACCCGGTGACCCCGCGTCGCGAGCAGCCGGGCAAAGGCGCTCATGCCGATGCCGCCGATGCCGAGCAAGTGGTAGTGCAGCGAAGGCTGAGCAGAGGGTTGAGCAGGCGAGGAGGGGGCCGGTGTGGGAAGGGGGGCAGAGTCAGTCATGGGCAGTTGGGGCATGGGCAGTCGGGGAAGGCGCGCGGCGAAGCTGGACTTCGATCAGGTCGGCGAAGCGGGCGGCGGCGCCGGGACGGGCGCGTTTCTGGGCAGCGTCACGCATGGCCGCGCGCTTGCCCGGTGCGGCACACTCTAACACCACCTTTTCCAGGGTCTCGGGCAAGACCTTCTGCTCCACGACCCGGCCCGCCCCGGCCTGCTCCACGGCGACGGCGTTGTGGTACTGGTGGTTCTCGGCGGATTCGGGCAGCGGCACCATGACGAGCGGCACGCCGTGAAAGGCGGCCTCGGCGAGCGTGCCGGTGCCGGCGCGGGTGATGCCGAGGTCGGCGACTGACCACGCCGCCACCGCGTCCACGTAGCCGGTAACGTGGTACCAGGGCAGGTTTTCGACTTTGGGCTGCACCTCTGCCAGCCAGCGGGGGCCGGTGGCGTGCAGCACCTGCACCTCACGGCTGCGCGCGTTTTCGATAAGGTGCGGGCCGCGCAGGTCGAGGTCGATAGGCGGCACGCTGTCGCCCTTGCCGCGCAGTTTGCCGACCTTGCCAAAGAGCCGCCAGAGAATACCCGGCACCTGCTGGTTGAGGTAGAGCGACCCCTGCGAGCCGCCCATCACCATGATCGTGATCGGCCCGTCGCGCAGGCCGAGTGCGGCCAGGGCTTCGGCGCGGGGCATCCGTTCCTCGCGCACCGGCATCCCGACCAGGGTGGCCTTGCGCGGGTCGAGGCCGATCACCTTGTCGTAGGCGGTGCCCACAGCGCGGGCGCGGCGCACGGCGAGGCGCTGCGTGAGGCCGAGCCGGGCATTTTGCTCGTGCAGGATGGTGGGAATCCCGAGGCTCTGCGCCGCGAGGACGCCGGGCAAGCTGGCGAAGCCGCCGTAACCGACGACCGCCGCCGGGTTCAGGCCCGCCAGGGTGCGCCGCGCCTGCGCGAGGCCCTGCCCTGCCTTCAAGAGTTGCCGGGGGTCGGGGCGGCCCTGACCGCTGCGGGCGAGCTTGCCCGCGTCCACACCGTAAAACGTCAGGCCCTCACGCTCGGCGATGCCTTCTTCCATGCCGCCCTTTTGCCCCATCAGCGCGACTTCGTACCCACGCCCCCGGAGTTCTTTCGCGGTGGCGACGGCGGGGTAAATGTGACCACCCGTCCCCCCTGTTGCCATAACCACCAGACTCATCGTCTGGGAGTGTAGCAGCGTGAGTCCGGGCGGCGGTCCTGCGTGGGCTGGAGACGGCAAAAGGAAAAGAGGCCGGAGCGGTTGCCCTGGCCTCCCCCCTTCTTGCTACTCAGTCGAAAAGGTCGCCCATCGTCCGTCCGAGGCCGCCTCCGCTCTCGCCACCGAGCATCCCGGCGCCAAATTCCTCGTAGGGCTGCACGACCACGAAGCCGTCGCCCTGAAAGACCATCTGGTAGCTTTCGCCGCCGCCGCGCCCGAAGATGGAGCGCAGGCTGGTGTCCATCACGAGTTGCGGCTGCAAGTTGCCGCTCCAGGCGATGGTGGCGTTGGGGTCAGTGTAAATCGGCTCGTGCGGGGTCACACGCAGGGTCAGCGGTTTGCCGTGGCTGAGGACGGCGACCATGCCGTGCCCCTGCACCCGCACGCTGAACAGCCCGCCCGCCGCCATGCCCGCCACCCGGCGCTGCATGGTGATGTCGTACTGCACGCTGTCTTCGAAGGCGAGCAGGTCGTTGCCGTTGACGTTCAGGCTCTCGCCCGCGAGCCGCAGAATCTGGATTTCCTTGCCCTGGTCGGCCAGGTACGCCACGCCCCGGCCCTCGATTTTGGCGAGCGGCGACATTTCCTGGCTCACCGCCCGCTTGAAGGCCTTCATCAGCCCGCCTTCGAGCGTGCCCTCGCGCTTGAACGAGAGCTGGCCCTTGTACGCCACCATCGCGCCGAGCTTGCTCCAGATGCGGCCATTGACCCTGACCTCCAGCATCTTGCTCGATTCCAGCTCAAAGACCTCGCCGGGGTTGTCGCGCTCGGCAGTCTGGGCCAGGAAATCGCGCAGGGAGTAGGTGCCTTCGTTGCCCAGCTGCATGTTGGTCATCTCGGGACGGAATACGCCCGGCAGCGGGCAAAAGTTCCCCGCTCAGGGCAAGAGCGCCGCCAGCAGCTCACGGGCTTCAGCCTGCTGCGCCGGGGTTCGCAGGGCCGACTGCGCCGCCGCGACGTTGCCGGGGAGGTCGAGCAGGTGCGGCCCCTGCACCCGCGCGCCCATCGTCCGCAGCACCTCGGCGAGCTGCGCAGGCGCGTGTTGCGGACGAGCCGAGGCACAGAGCAGCAGCGTCGGCTTGCCGTCGAACTCGGCGCTGCCCACCACCCAGTCGAGGGCATTCTTGAACGCGCCGGGGATGCCGTGGGCGTACTCGGGGGAACTGATGACGACTGCATCGGCCCCGCGCAGCGCCGCTCGCCAGGCTGTTACCGCCGCGTTTTCCCTCTCCTCAGCGTCGGGGTTGAAGAGCGGGAGGTCGCGTAGGCCATCAAAAAAACAGACCTCCACCCCTGCCGGAGCCGCCTCTGCCAGCGCCCGCAGCAGCGCGGTATTCACTGAGTCGGCGCGCAGGCTGCCGGACAGGGCGAGCAGCTTCATTCGCGCCGTCCAGGGTCGGTGCGGGTCCACCAGCGGAGGGCAAAATTGATGGCGAAGATGGTCAGCGCCAGCCCGAAATCCACGTGCAGCCACTCAGTCTTGGTGGCCTCGCCCAGCCAGTTCAGCACCAGCACGAGGGCCAGCAGCAGCCCCAGCACCGGCAGGGAACGCCACGCATACCGCTGAAATCGTGGACTCATCCCTTAAGTTTAGCGCCGCACGACCCCTTCCAGCCGCCGCAGCACTTCCTCGATGTTGTCCATGCTGGTCGCGTAGCTCAGGCGCACCTGTCCCGGCGCGGCGAAATCGGTGCCGGGCACGACGGCGACCTGCGCCTCATCCAGAATGATGCGGGCGGCTTCGAGTTCGTCGGTGTGAATGGCGCGGGTGTCGGCCATCACGTAAAAGGCCCCTTGCGGCGTGGGCGTGGGCAACCCCAGCGCGTTGAGGCCCGCCACGATGCGGTCGCGCCGTTCGCGGTAGGCGGTGCGGGCCCTGTCGATGAAGCGCATGGTTTCCTCGTGCTGTTCCAGCGCGGCGAGGGCGGCGTACTGGCTGACGCTGCTGGCGTTGCTGGTGCTTTGCGATTGCAGCGCGTTCATGGCGGCAATCACCTCGCGCGGCCCGCCCGCGTAGCCGATGCGCCAGCCGGTCATGGCATACGCTTTGCTCGCGCCATTGATGGTCAGGGTGTGCTCCGGCGCGTAGGTGCCGATGCTGACCTGCTCGGCGTCGTAGACGAGGTGCTCGTAGATTTCGTCGGTGACGATCATCAAGCCGTGCTGCGTGGCGAGGTCGGCCACCGCCCGCAAGGTTTCCGGCGGAAACACCGCGCCCGTCGGGTTGCCGGGGCTGTTGAGAATCACCATGCGGGTGCGCGGCGTGATGGCGGCGGCGAGGGCGTCCGGGTCGAGTTGAAAGCCCTGCTGCGGCGTAGTGGGTACGGTTACCGGCACCGCGCCGGTCAGCGCGACCATTTCGGGGTAGCTGACCCAGTGGGGCGCGGGAATCAGCACCTCGTCGCCGGGGTTCAGCAACGCGAAAAAGGCGTTGAACAGCGCCTGTTTACCGCCGCTCGTTACCGTCACGGCGTTCGGCGCGTAGTCCAGGCCGTTTTCGCGCCGAAACTTGGCGCTGATGGCCTCGCGCAGTTCGGGAATGCCGCTGACCGGGGTGTATTTGGTCTTGCCTTCCTCGATGGCGGCGATGCCGGCGGCCTTGACATGTGGCGGCGTGTCGAAATCCGGCTCGCCCACGCTCATGGAAATCACGTCCAGGCCCTGACGCTGGAGTTCCAGGGCGCGGGACGTGACCGCCACTGTCGCAGACGGCTTGAGGCTCTGGGCGCGGGCGGAGAGGCGGAAAGGAGAGGTCATGGGGGCAGGCTAGCGGGGTGGGGCAGCCTGTCTGAACGTCAACCCTAGAACACGCTCAGCGGAGGGACACGGCGCCTTGTGGCAGCCCCAACGGATTGAACGGCGCAAGCTCGCGCGGGCGCACCATGAACTGCCCAGTCCACACGGGCATCAACTGGAGTTTGAGCGGCGCGGCGGTCTGGGCCTGGGTCGCCGTCGCTGCCGGGCGCGGGCCCGACGCGGGAAGCGCGCGCGGCGTTACGCCGGGGCGACTGCTCGCCCCTGGGCGCACCCCTGGCGTAAGGGGAACAGACGCGGGTGAGACCGGCGCGGCCTGGGCAGGGAGGGGCCGGACGGGTGCTGCCGCAGCGGGACGCACGGGCGCGGGCTGAGCCGGGGCGGCCTGCGCGGGCGGCGTCCACATGGGCGTGCTGGCGGCGGGCGTGGCCGGGGCCCCCTGCATCTGGGGCGGCTGCACGAACAGTGGGCGGTCGCCGGACTGGGCGCAGGCGGCAGAGAGGGAACCGGCAAACAGGCAGGCCACGAGGCCCGGCAACGCACGAGGGGACATGCCAGCAGCTTACCCGCAGCGGCTGATGGAGGGATGACAGCTCCTGCCAGCGGCCCAGCGCGCGGCCCTGTTTCCCCGGTCTTCCTGGCCCATTTTTTCGGCACTACGTCCCAGTTCTGTCAGAGCGGCGCCCGTAGGCTGAGGGCATGGCGACCGCTCCCACGACGTTTTCTGTTTCCTCGCCAAACGGCAGCGCGGCCAGTCAGGTGATGCACCGGGCACTGGAGCAACTCGACCAGGTGATTCTTGGCAAGCCCACCCAACTGCGCCTCGCGGTGGCCTGCCTGCTGGCGCGGGGGCACCTGCTCATCGAGGACCAGCCCGGCGTGGGCAAGACGACGCTGGCGCAGGCGCTCGCCCGCACGCTGGGGCTGGGGTTCAGGCGGGTGCAGTTCACGTCCGACCTGCTGCCCGCCGACCTGCTGGGCGTGAGCATCTGGGACGCCGCGAGCAGCACCTTTCGCTATCAGCCGGGGCCGATTTTTTCCGAGCTGCTGCTCGCCGACGAAATCAACCGCGCGACCCCGCGCACCCAGGGCGCCCTGCTCGAAGCGATGGAGGAGCGGCAGGTGTCCGAAGGCGGCGTGACGAGGCCGCTGCCCGACCCCTTTTTCGTGATTGCGACCCAGAACCCGGCGGCGTTCGTGGGCACCTCGCCGCTGCCGGAAGCGCAACTCGACCGCTTTTTGATGACCGTCACCCTCGGTTATCCCGACGCCCGCGCCGAGCGCACACTGCTGGAAACGGGCGGGCGCGGCCAGAGCGTGCGCGAGCTACCCGCCGTGCTGGACGCGCCGTTGCTGCTGCGGGCACAGGCCGAGGTGGACGCCGTGCACGCCGCCCCCGCGCTGCTCGACTACCTGCAACTGCTCGCCCGCGCGACCCGTGAGCAGCCGGCCATCGCCAGCGGCCTGAGCCCGCGCGCGCTGCTGGCGCTGCTCGCGGCGGCGCGGGCCTGGGCGTACCTCGCCGGGCGCGACATGGTGCTGCCCGAGGACGTGCAGGCGGTCTTTCCCGCGCTCGCCTCGCACCGACTGGTCCTGCGCGACCCGGCGGCGCGGCCCGGCGACGTGATTCGGCGCCTGCTGGACGAGACGCCCATTCCGTGAGGCGAGCGCTGTGTCCTTAAAGCTCATGTCTCTAAATCTCACGTCCTCAAAGCTCCCGCTGTGGCCGACCCGCTTCGGCTGGGCGTTTCTGGGGCTGGTGCTGCTCACCCTCATCGGCTGCATCAACTACGCGCTGAGCCTGGGCTACGGCCTGACCTTCCTGCTGAGCGGCGTGTGGATCGTCACGGCGGCGCAGGCGCGGCGGGCAGCGCGCACCCTCAGCCTGAGCGTGCAGGCGCCCGTGGAGGCGGTGGCCGGGCACGAGATGGCGTTTTCCGCGCAGGTGCGGCAAGCGGGCGCGGCGAGTCCAGTCACGCTGCGGGCCTGGGCCGAGCAGAACGGGCGCCGGGTGCCGCTGACCGCCTCTCTTTCCCTCGGGGCCGGCGACACGCAGACCGCCGCGCTGAAGGTGCCGGACCCGGTGCGCGGCCCCCTGCGGCTGAGTGACGTGAGGCTCGTCGCACACGACGCTTTCGGGCTGTGGCAGGCCGCCGTGCCCGTGCAAGTCGAGGCCGAAGTCGCTGTCACCCCCGCGCCGGAAGCCGACGCCCCCGCGCCTCCCACGCTGGCGGCCAGCGGCCCCGGCGAGAACGGGCGGCGCACCGCTGGGCAGGAGGATTTCGCCGGGTTGCGGCCCTACGTGGCGGGCGACGCGCCCCGGCTGATTTCCTGGCGACACGCGGCGCGCAGCGGTCAACTCGTGACCCGCGAATTCGACGCGCCGCTGGGGCAGGCCTGGGACCTGAACTGGACGGCGACTCAAGGCAAAGTTGAAGCGCGGCTCTCGCGGCTGGCCGCCTGGGTGACGGCGGCGCGGGCGGCGGGTGTGCCCTTCCGGCTGACGCTGCCGGGACAAGCCTTGCCCGTTGGCAGTGGGGACGCGCACGCGGTCCGGGCACTGCGGGCGCTGGCCCTGCATCCTCCCTTTCCGGAGGTGCCCGAGCAGCCGGCATCCAGCGAGTTCCTGACGCTGCCCGCGTGGCTGGGCGGACCCAAAACCAGCGAACCGCACCCCACGCCGCTGCCCGCCGCGCCGCTGCAATTCTCGCTGCTCGCGCTCGGCGTGGCGCTGCTGCCGGGGCTGCTGCGCTGGCCGCTGTGGACGAGTGCGCTGGTGCTGTGGCTGCTGACCTACCGGGGCCTGCAAGCCGAGCCGGGGCGCAAGCTGCGGCCTTTGCCCCCCGTGCTGCTGCTGGCGTTGGTGGTCGTGGCGGCCCTCGGGCTCAACGCCACCTACGGCACGCTGCTCGGCCAGGACGGGGGCACGGCGCTGCTGGCCGCGCTGCTCGCGCTCAAAGCCGCCGAAACGCGCACGGTGCGCGACGCCCGGCTGCTCACCCTGCTGGGCCTGTTCGTGACCAGCACCCACTTTTTTCACGACCAGGGACCGCTGACCGCGCTGCATAGCCTCCTCGCCAGTGTGCTGCTCCTCGCGGCGGCGGCGCGCTGGGCCGGCGACCCGGCAGCGGAAGCCGCGCCCGGCCCGGTCCTGCCGCGCCCGCTGCTGGGATTGAGTGCCCGGCTGCTGCTGCTCTCGTTGCCGCTGGCGGCGCTGCTGTTCATCTTTTTCCCGCGCCCTGATGGCCCGCTGTGGCAGTTGCCGATCAATCAGGGGGCCAAAACCGGGCTGGCCGACCAGATCAGCCCCGGGGAATACAGCAACCTCGCGCAGAGCGACGCGGTGGCCTTCCGCGCCGACTTCGACGGGCCGCTGCCCCCACCCGACGAGCGTTACTGGCGCGGGCCGGTCTACGAACACTTCACCGGTCAGGGCTGGCAGCAGGTCCGGGGCCGCTTCGCCGCGCCGTCCGCCGAGCCGCGTCCGGGGGCGCCGGTCTGGCACTATTCCATCACCCTAGAACCGAACGGCAAACCGTGGCTGCTGGCGCTCGACGTGCCCACCACGCTGCCCCAGAGTGCCCTGCTGACCAGCGCCTTTCAGGCCGCCACCCTGCGCCCAGCCTCGCTGCGAACGCGCTACGAGTGGCACAGCCAGCCGGCGCTGCTGGGAAGAATAGAAAGCCAGGACCGGCTCAACCTAGACCTGACGCTGCCGGACACGCCGGACGCCGCCAACCCACAGGCGCGCGCCCTCGCCGCGTCGTGGCGCACGCTGGCGCCCGAGCAGCGGGTGCAGGCCGGGCTGGACGTGTTCCGCAAGGGGGACTTCGCGTATACCCTCAACCCGCCCAAGCTGCCCGCTGATAACCGCATCGACGCCTTCCTGTTCGGCAGCAAACGCGGCTTTTGCGAGCATTATTCGAGCGCCTTCGCCTTCCTGATGCGGGCGGCGGGCGTCCCGGCCCGGATTGTCGGCGGCTATCAGGGCGGCGAGGTCAACCCCGACGGCGGCTACCTCATCGTGCGGCAGCAAAACGCCCACGCCTGGGCCGAGGTGTGGCTGGCAGGTCAGGGCTGGGTACGGGTGGACCCCACCGCCGCCGTCGCCCCGGCGCGGGTGCAGGCCGACCTGGGCACCGCCCTGACGCAGCCCCGCGCCACCGCGCCGCGTGAGCGGACCGCCCTCGAACGCGCCACACTGCGGCTCGACGCCCTGCAAAATCAGTGGAACACCTGGGTGGTGAGCTACGACGGCGAGCAGCAGCGGTCCCTGCTGACGCGGCTGGGCATCTCCGGCCCCGGTTCGCCGGTCTACCTGCTGGCTCTGTTCGGCGTAGCGGCGCTCACGCTGCTGCCCGCGCTCGCGTTCGTGCGGCGGCGGGCGCGGCCCAGCGACCCGGCGCTGCTCGCCCTGCACGACCTGGGCGCCCGGCTGCGGCTGCCGCGCGGCCCCGGCGAGACACCCACCGCCTACGCCGAACGCGCCGCCGGGCTCTCCCCCGCGCAGGCCCCGCTGCTGCGCGACATCGCCCGGACCTTCAACGCGCTGCGTTACGGCCCGCAGCCGTCGCCCGAGCACCTGCGGCAGCTTCGGTCTCTGGTCAAGCAGGTCCGGCGGGTGGAACGAAACTGACCTTCACCCTCTACCCTGCCCCCATGCGCCTGCACCTGATTACTGTCGGAGAACCCAAGCTCGCCTACGCCCGCAGCGGCTGGGACGAGTACGAAAAGCGGCTGCGGCGCTACCACAAGGTGCAGGTCAGCCGGGTCAGCGGCAAGACGCAGCAGGCCGAGAGCGAGGCGATTCTGAAGGCCGCCGGCAAAAGCCCGCTGATTTTGCTTGACCCGCGCGGCAAGCAGTTCAGCAGTGAAAAACTCAGTGAATATCTGGACGCCGAAGCGCTCGGCGGGCACGGCGAACTCGCCTTCGCCATCGGCGGGCCGGACGGCCACACCGACGCGCTGCGGGGGCAGGCTAAGTTGCTATGGAGCCTCGGCGAGCTGACCTTGCCGCACGACCTCGCCATGCTGGTGCTGGTGGAGGCCCTGTACCGCGCCGCCACCATCTCGGCAGGCGAGCCCTACCACCGGGGCTAAACGCGCTTACAGCGTCCGCGAGGGGATGACCCGGCGGCCCCGCAACCCCTCCACATATTCGTTGCGGCACTCGGTAAAGGGAACGTCGGCCCAGGGCTGAGGCTGAAAGTCGCGCTGCGTGAGCAGGGGCAGACGCACCTGACGCGTTTCATTGGCGGCGAAACTTTGCGTATCGGAGCCGAAATAGACCGTCCGCCGCTCCGTCCCGTGCAACTGGTCACACACCACATCCAGCCGCACGGCCCCCGCCTGAATGGCTTCCGGGGTGCGGTTGGTGATGGTCGCCGTCACGACCCTGTCGCCCGGTTTCGGCAGTGCCGTTTTCACCCACGCCAGCTCGTACGGGGCCTTTTCGGTATGGAGCCTGACCCGCCGCTCCAACTTGCGCCCCTGCCCGTCCAGCGCCGTCACGCGCAGTTCGTAGTCGGTGTCGTAGGCGAATATCTTTTGCCAGTCTTGCCCCCGCACGGGCGAGAGCGACACCTCTCCCCTTTGCCCGTCGGCATGACCGAGGTGCAGGGCGATGCCCGCCCCGGTCTTCAGGTTAAAAAGCCCCCCGCTCACCGTCTTGGGATTGGCAGAGCGGGCCAGCGTTACCCGCGCTTCCACGAGGTCGCAGTGGCCGAGGTTCCCGAGCGGCGAAAATTCCACGATGTCGCCACACACTTGCCCTATCCGCACGGGAGACTGGGCCGCAGCGGGCAGCAGTTGGCAACCGCTGAGCGAGAGGGCCAGCAGGGGCAGCAAAGGGGGGCGGAGCATGGGCGCCAGCATAGGTCACAAGGTTTCAAATTGAGTCCCGTACATGTCCGGGCACAATTTTGCGCGGAGCGCATGGAAAAAATACGTTTTTAACGAGATGGACGAGCATCCGGCGCCTTTCCAGATGTTCGGGAATCGGATGAAAGCCGTATTACGTCATAGAAAGAAGAACCGCCGAAGCCTTCGCCTCAGCGGTCTTTCTTCCATCATCCATCAGGCCGACAGGCCGGAACCATCAACTATCAACCATCCTCAAATCCCCTGGACGTCCCACTTCAGGCCCAGCTCGGCGGTGTCCTCGCTGGGGTCCTTGCCCGCGACCAGCGCGTAGGCGGCGTGCTCGGGCGTCAGGTAGGTGTCCATCACGCGCCGCAGGTCGTCCAGCGTGACCGAGAGCAGCCGGGACTTGTACGCCTCCTGCACCTCGGGGGTAAAGCCCGACTGATCGCCGTAGAAGCGCAGGCGGCCCACCGTATCGGGGCTGGTGAGGGGGTCGAGAGTCTTGCTCGCGCCCAGAATCGCTTCGGTGAGTTCGCGTTCGCCGAGGTCGGTGTCGAGGAACTGCCGGGCGTCGCGGAACACCCCATAGGTCCGGGCAATGTTGGGGTCGCGGTAGCTGCTCAGGGCAAAGACGCCGCTGCGGGCATCGAAGCTCGCCGCCGCGCCGTAGGCCCCGCCCTTCTCGCGAATTTCGCCGAGCAGGTACTCGCTGCGCAGCAAGCGCGAGAGCACCAGCAGCGCCGGGCTGTCGGGGTGGGTGTAGGGCACAGTGGCAAAGGCAAGCGCGTTGAAGGCGACCGGCGAGTCGGTGGTCCGCGCCTGCGGCACCCGCGCCGCGAGCTGAGGGTGTGGATGGCCGACCGGCGCGTCGCCCTGGAACGTGGTGGTGATGGGCGTCAGGTCGAGCCCCACGTCCTCCGGCAAAGCGGTGAGGCAGACCAGCGGCTCGCCCTGCGCGATCAGGGTCGTGACCCGCCCGAACTGCGCGAGCAGCGCGTCGAGGCGGTCATTGAGATCTTCGGGCTGGCCCGCGCCGCCTTCCACAATCGCCTTGAGGGCCGCGAGCTGACTGAGGCCGCCGAAACGCTCGCTGATGGCCGCGCCGGAGCTGACCTGGGCGCCCGCCAGCCGCTCGGCGTAGGCGTTGCCCGCGCTTACCACACTGGCCTTCATGCCCGCCAGCCGCTGCTCGAGCAGTTGCCGCAGGCGCTCGCGGTCGAAGGTCGGTTCGGCAATTACGTCGCGCAGGACGCTCACAAGTTCCCCCGCATTGCGGGCGAGCGCCTTCCCGCTGAACGACAGCGAAATTCGCAGTTCGTCCACCGCGTCGGGGCCGTTGCCCACACTTGCACCCGCCGCGATGCCACCCGTCACCGCTTCGATGCGGCGGGCGAGCGCGGCGTAGTCCTGCCCCGCCGCCCCACTGCGCGTCACGGCGAAGGCGTAGAGCGGAAGCACCAGCAGCAGGTCGCTGGGCAGCTCGGGCAGCCGGACCTTCACGTCAAGGTAGGTCAGCCCGCCGGTCGGCTGCGGCACACGTCCCACCAGCGCCCGGCCCGAGTGCTCGGTGGTGTACTCGGGGCGCGGCACCCGCGCGGGCACGTCGGCAAGCGTCAGGGTCGGCAGCACATTCGGGTCGGATTCCTGGGCCTGGAGGTTCTTGAGGTTGAGGCTCTCGCGGACGATCCGGGCGCGGTCCTCGTCGGTGAAGTCCTTGCTCAGCCGCGCCACCAGCTCACGCTCGGCCTGCTCGCTGCGGGCGGCGAGGTCGGGGTCGGGGGTGACGACCAGGGTCACGCGGTGGGGGTTGTCCAGCAGCCAGTGGCGAATCAGGTCCTCGAACACCGGGCCGCGTTCCAGGTCGGCGCGCAACTTGCTCAGCTCGGCGTCCAGGCGCAGGCCGGTCACCGGGTCGCCGCCGTTCATCCAGGGACCGAGCAGCCGGAACATCACGCCGAGGCCGTAGGGGTAGCCTGCGTTGCTCACTTCCTTCTGGCTGATCTCGAACTGGTGCAGGCTCGCCTCGATCAGCGCCGGGTCGATGCCCTCGTCGGCAATCTGCCGCAGGGTGGACAGCACCAGCTCCTGCACCTGCGCCGCCTTGCCGCTGCTCAGCCCTTTGAGGCCCACCGCAAAGGCCGCCTCGCGGAAGTCGTCGCGGTAGCCGCTGAGGTCCGCGAGCGCCGAGCCCAGGCCCGACTCGATGAGGGGCCGGGTCAGCGGGGCCGCCGCGTTGCCGAGCAGCACGTCGCTCAGCACGCCCCAGCGCAGGCTGAGGTCGGGGTCGCTGGCGTAGCCCAGCTTCCAGCCGAGCAGCACCTGTCCGCCGCGCTCGGTATCGGAGCCGGGGTAGCTCACGTCCATGCGGCGCGGCTCGCTGAAATTGGTCTGGTCGGGAATGCTCACGTCGAGATCTTGCCGCTGGAAGTGCGACATCACCTGTTCTTCGATGGTGTCCAGCACCCGGCGCAAATCCTGATTGCCGTAGCTGAAAAAGTAGGCGTTCGACGGGTGGTAGTGCGCCGCGTGGAAGGCCCGCAGGTCTTCATACGTCAGGCCGGGGATGTCCTCGGGGGAGCCGCCGGAGTTGTTGGCGTAGGTGAGGTCGGGGTAGAGCGCCTTGCCGAACGCCCGCCACATCACGCTGCCGGGCGAGGCCATCGCGCCCTTCATCTCGTTGTAGACCACGCCCTGCAACTTGAGGGTCGAAGTCGGATCATCAGGCGTCTCGAACTCGAAGCGGTGTCCGTCTTGCCGGAAGCTCTCGTAGCGCAGCAGCGGGAAAAAGGCCGCGTCGAGGTACACCGAGAGCAGGTTGTAGTAGTCCTGCACGTTGCGGGTGCTGAACGGGTAGGTGGTCCAGTCGCTCGCCGTCATCGCGTTCATGAAGGTGTTGAGCGAGCGCGGCAGCATCGAGAAAAAGGGGTCGGGCACCGGGAACTTCTGCGAGCCCATCAGCACGGTGTGTTCCAGGATGTGCGCCACGCCACTGCTGTCGGTGGGCACAGTGGGAAAAGTCACCCCGAAGGCGAGGTTGTCGTCCTCGCGGGCGACGTGGGCGTGCCGGGCGCCGTTTTCGTGGCGCAGCAAGATGAGCTGACCGGACATTTCGGGCAGGGCTTCCACGCGCTCGACGTGGTAGCGGCCCAGCGTCTCCCCAACGGCGGGGAGCTTGAAAGTGGTGGCTGTCATGACCCCGAGGATAGCGCCGTCAGGGCAAACCGACCGCCTCCCAAACGACAAATCCCCGGCAGCAAAAGAACCTCCCCGGCAGGAACTCCGGCGACGCGCCGACTGCTGGGGAGGCTGAAAAGAATGGAGTGTACTGGCAGCTCAGAGAACGCTGGCGACCGCTTGAGCGGCGTCACGGGCTTCCATGTGCAGCAGCCCTAGGTTCGTCCCTGCCGGGGCCACCACCGCCAGCACTCCTTTTGCCCCCACCGAGTAAATGAACACCTGACCGTCCACCCCGCTCACCGACATCTCGTTCAGGCTTCCCGTGCCCAGCGTGTCGTTGATGCGCTTGCCCAGACCGAGCGCCGTTGCGGCCATTGCGGCCACACGGTTGGCGTCGGTGTTGTCGCTGAACGCTTGGGCAATCGGCAGACCATCGGTGGTCGCCACCATCGCGCCGCGCAGTTCGGGCAGCGAAATCCGCAGGTTCTGGAGAATGGACTTCAGGCGTTCGGGTTTACTCAGCATGGTCATGGGAAAGCTCCTTTGAAGGGCGAAGGGGACCGAGGCAGCAACGGAAGCGGAAAGGACAGGGCGCCGCTTGAGACAAAGCAGGAAACCCCCGCAGCTCTCACAAGACCATAACGAAGCGGGAAAATGTCTCAATTCAGCGCGGTCAGGCCACTAAAGTAAAAGTTCTCTTTATATGCGGCGCGTCACCTGGGCGGCTCGGTGGGCAGAACGGGCAGCGGGGTCGCCTCGCCCGCGCCGTTCTCCCCGCTCAGCACCCGCTCGGCCACCTGCAAGAAGGCCTGCACGGTGGGCCGGGTGGACTGTTCGCCTGCCGCCGCTCGCCGCCACACCGCCACGATCTCGATCACCGGGGCGCCTTCGAGCGGGCGGTAGACCACCCCCGGCAGCGCCAGGCGCGCAAAAAACTCGATAGGCAAGAAGACTCCCACCCCCGCCGCCACCAGCGAGAGCAGGGTGGGAATCTCGATGGCTTCCTGCACCACGTGGGGCGTAAAGCCCGCGTCGGCGCACCAGTGCATGACCTGGTCGAAATAGGTGGCGCGCAGGTAGCGCGGAAAAAACACGAAGTCCTCCTGGCTGAGGTCGCCGATTCGCAGGGTGGTCCGCGACGCCAGCGGGTGCGCGGCGGGCAGGGCCGCCACGAGCGGCAGGCGCCACAGGGGCCGCGACGCGAGGGCTGGGTCACGCACCGGCAGCAGCAGCAGCCCCACGTCGATCTGCCCGCCACGCAGCGCCGCTTCCTGCTCGCCAGCCGTCAGTTCGCGCAGGTCCACACTGACCGCCGGGTACAGCTCCCGAAAGCGCCGCACGATTTCCGGGAGGCCCCCGAACGCCAGCCCGCTGACGAAGCCCACGGTCAGCCGCCCCACCTCGCCCTGCGCGGCCCGGCGCGCCCGCTCCACCGTCTGCGCCGCCTGCGCCAGGGTGGCCCGCGCCCCGATCAGAAATTCCTCGCCCGCCGGGGTGAGCTGCACGCGCCGGGTGGTGCGGGTCACGAGCTGCACGCCCACTTCTTCTTCGAGGTTGCGAATCGAGCTGCTCAGCGCCTGCTGCACCACAAAGACGCGCTCGGCGGCCCGCCCGAAGTGTTCTTCCTCGGCCAGAGCGACGAAGTGGCGCAGGTGTCGCAGTTCCATCGCGCCGCAGCTTACGCCGCCGGTGGCCGACTGTCACGGGCCGGCCTGGGCTGTCACGAGTCGGCGGCGCCCTGCTCATCTGAGCTTGACGGTTCGTTAGCGCATGAAGTTTCCGGGGCCATTCGTACATTGCCAGAAAGCAGTGGGCGGCTAGGGTGGCAAAAGACTGACGTTTTGCCTTCCCCGCCCTCACAAGGAGAGCTTTTCAATGACCCTTTCGACTCTTTCCCAACCGTTTGCGCCGCCGGGCCTGCCCGGTGAGTACCACCTGGCCCAGGCGGGCGAGTTGCAGCCCACCCGGGGCCCGGTGTCGGCCCGCGCCGCCGAACTGAACGCGGCCTTCCGCGAAAAAATCCTGGCCCCCGACTTTTCCTGCGTGGCGGCCAAGGCGTCCATGAACACCAGCGCCTACGCGCTCGGCGTGTACGGCGAACTCGGCAGCCTGAGCGCCACGCTCGGCCTCGCGCACGACCTCGCCCGCTTCGTGCAAGACCAGGACGACCTCGGCAGCGATTTCACGTCCTTCATTGCCACTTTCGACTCGCCCGAAGGCATGACCGAGCCGCAGTTCGAGGAGCGGCTCTGGCAGCAGCTCCGCGCCCTGCACCAGCTCGACACGGCGCCTTACAGCGAGGAAGTCAGCGCCGACCCGCACAGCAACAAGTTCGGCTTTTCTTTCGCCGGGCGCGGGTTTTTCATCATCGGCCTGCATCCCGGCAGCAGCCGCGTGGCCCGCGCGTTTCCGGCGCCCGCGCTGGTGTTCAACGCCCACCGTCAGTTTCAGAAACTGCGCGACACCGGGCGCTTCGAGCGGATGCAGCAGACCATCCGCAGCCGCGAGCTGAAGTTGCAGGGCAGCCTCAACCCCAATCTCGCCAATTACGGCGAGGCGCCCGAAGCCCGGCAATACTCAGGCCGCGCGGTGGAGCCCGGCTGGGTGGCCCCGTTTCCTAACACTCCCACAGCGGGCCGCTGCCCTTTCGGCTTCGGCGACGGGGCAGACTGAAGCTCATGACCCAGCCCTCCATCCCCACCGAGGCGCAGCCTTACCGCATCGCGCCGCAGACCGGCACCGGCTTTCGCCTGAGTAAAGGCGACGTGCTGGTCGTGATTGACCCCCTCGGCGAGCAAGTGTCCGACCTGATGGCTTTCGCCGCCGACACCGTTGGTAGTGAGGGGCAGGCCGAGTGGCTGTCCTCGGGCCGCACCTTCGACTACAACGAGACGATTTACCTCACCACCGGGCACCAGCTCTACTCCAACCGCTCGCGGGTGATGTTTACGCTGCTGCGTGACGACGTGGGCCGACACGACTTTCTGCTCACGCCCTGCTCGACCGAGACCTTCGAGATTCTCTACCCGCCCGGCACAGCCGAGGGGCACCCGAGCTGCTTCGGCAATCTGGTCAAGGCGTTCGCGCCCTTCGGCATCGAGCCCGACCAGATTCCGACCACCCTCAACATCTTCATGAACGTGCTGGTGGACGAAAAGGGCAAGGTCAACATCGGCCCGCCTATTTCCCAACCGGGGCAGCGGCTCGAACTGCGCGCCGAGATGGACCTGATTGTGGGCCTCACGGCGTGCTCGGCAGAAGGCAGCAACAACGGGACTTTTAAGCCGATTGACTACTTCGTGATTCCGGCGGATACGCAAGCCGAGTAACAGCCCAAAGAATCGGACGGCGGGGCCTTCGCTCGCCGTCCTTTTTTGGCCTTCCTTGACTTTGCTGAGTCCTTCGATTAAGATTCTCCTTCTGGCCTGAGAAGGCGAGGGAAGGTATCCTCTTCCAGTCGCTTTTTGCCGAGCGCCTGGCCCAAGTCATGACGGGACCGCTGGCAAAAAATGCACCGAGGGCGACGTCCACCTCCGAGAAATAAAAACGGGCGTGCGAGTGTTTGCGCGGCAGAGAGGCCGTGAGAACGCCCCACACAGGACCCCCACGCGGGGTTCTTTTTTATTTCAGGGCAGGAGTTCTCCCCCTCCTGCCCCTTCCTCATCAACGCAAAAAAGCCTCGGTGAGCGCTGACACCAGCCGGGGCAACGTGCCGAAGCTGTAGGGCGCGTAGGCCCGCTCCAGCCACTGGTGGTAGTCGCGGCCCCAGGGTCCGAGGTTGATGCAGGGCAAGCCGGCGGGCGGCGCGTGGATGTGGGCGGCGGGCGCGGGCGTGTTCGCATTGACGGCGGCGATGTCGGCAGAGTCGGCGGTGCCGAACCAGCTCATGTCGCTGATGCCGGTAAATATGGGCCGCTCGCTGATGGTGACGCCGAGTTCCGCGCCCTTCTCGCGCAGGGTGGCGCGCACGAGGTCGAGGGCCTGCGCCTCGGTGGGATTCCGGGAGTCGAGCGTGGTGTTGGGGTAGTGCAGCGACGCGAAGCCCAGCACCGCCGCCGGGCCGAGCAGCCCCGAGGCGTCCCACAGCCAGCCGGTGAGATGGGCGCTGCGGGTCGGCAGGTCGAGCTGTGGGTCGAGGCCCGCGTCGTAGGCGGTGAGGGCGGCATCGAGGTCGGGCACCTGCTGCCGCGCTCGCTCTAGCAAGTCTGCGTAAGTGAGGACCAGTGGCGTGGCTCCGTGCGCGGCGCTCCGCGTTTCGCCCAGAGCCTCGGCGCGGCGGCGCAGGGTGTCCAGGGCGTCATCCAGCGCTGCCTGTGCGCTCGCCTTGAAGCGGTCCAGCACGGTGGCAGCGTCCAGCCCGTGCGTCAGCGCGTTGACACACAGCCAGGCGCGGGCGGGCGTGGTCACGTCGTAATAGGTCTTGAGGTCCTGTTGCCGGAGCACGGTGGGCGGCGTGCCCATGATGCCGGCGCTGCGGTCGGTCAGCTCGGGGCTGAATTCGAAGGCCCGCGTCAGCTCGCTTGCCAGGAAATTGACGTTGACGCCGTCGAGCGAGTAGCCCGCGTGGGTGTCCACGCCGACCACGAAGGCCGAGACCAGCAGCTTGCCCGCCGTGCCCAGGTAGACCGCCTGCCCCGCGCTGCCGTCGCCGTTGTCTCCCGTGGCGTCGAGGTTGATGACAAGCCGCCAGTCCAGACCTTCCCGCTCGGCCAGGGCCCGCAGCTCCGGCGCCGCCTGCCGGGCCCCGTGCGAGCTGACTTCCTCGTCGGCCACCGCTGCGAACAGCACGTTGCCCCGCCGCGCCGGACGCGCCGCGAACTCGGCGAGCGCCGCGATGCCCGCCGCCAGCCCCGCTTTCATGTCCAGGGCGCCGCGTCCGGGCAAGAAATCGCCGCTTTCGAGGTCGTGCAGGGCGCGCCGCTCGGCCTCGCTGCGGGCGTTGACGCGCAGGTCGGCGATCAGCCGGGGCAGCAGCGCCTCGGGGTCGAAGGCCACGTCCGCGTGGGGACCATAGTTCGCCGCCGATACCACGTCGTAATGCCCGGTGAGGACCACCCCCGCCGGGCCGTCCCCGCGCACCAGCGCGTACACGTTGCGCCGTCCGTAGGGGTCGTTTTCGATGGGCTGTGTCCAGAGGTCTTCGGGGTGCGCCTGAAAATAAGGCAGGCGCCCCAGCACCCGCAAAAGGGTCTCTGGGAACGCCTGCTCACCCGCTGTATTCGTCACGCTGGCCGCCCGCACGAGTTCGATGGTCACGTCACGGGCCGAAACATCAATTGTCATCGTGGCTACGATAGCGGGGGCGGTCCGGGGGCGTCCACCCCAGTCGGCTCAGCGCCAGCCGAGTGCCGGGGCCACATGTTTCAGGATGCTCTCGATGACGTGGGCGTTGTACTCCACGCCAAGCTGGTTGGGCACGGTGAGCAGCAGCGTGTCGGCCTCGGCAATCGCTTCGTCCTGGCGCAGTTCTTCAATGAGCTTGTCCGGCTCAGCGGCATAACTGCGCCCAAACACCGCGCGGTAATTGTCGATGCGTCCGAACTGGTCGCTGTCCCCCTGCCCGCCGAAGTAGGCCCGGTCGAGGTCGTTGGTGATGGCAAAAATGCTGCGGCTGACCGACGTGCGCGGGGGGCGGGTATGTCCCGCTTGCTGCCAAGCCGCCTTGTACGCCCGGAGCTGCTCGGCCTGCTGAACGTGGAACGGCTGGCCTGACTCGTCGGTTTTCAGCGTCGAACTTTGCAGATACATCCCCTTTTGGGCTGCCCACACTGCCGTCGCGTTGGACGCCGCGCCCCACCAGATGCGCTCGCGCAGGCCCTCGGAGTGGGGCTCCAGCCGCAGCAGGCCGGGCGGGTTGGAAAACATAGGGCGTGGGTGCGGCTGCGCGAAGCCTTCGCCCTTCAGGAGTTCCAGAAACACCTCAGTGTGGCGCCGGGCCATGTCCTGTTCGGTTTCACCCGGCGCGGGCTGAAAGCCGAAGTGCCGCCAGCCGTCGATCACCTGTTCCGGCGACCCCCGGCTGAGGCCGAGTTGCAACCGCCCGCCCGCGATCAGGTCGGCCGCGCCCGCGTTCTCGGCCATGGAGAAGGGGTTTTCGTAGCGCATGTCGATGACGCCGGTGCCGATTTCGATGTTGCTCGTCTTCGCGCCGACTGCCGCGAGCAGCGGAAACGGCGAGGCGAGTTGCTGCGCGAAATGGTGCACCCGGAAATAAGCGCCGTCCGCGCCCAGTTCCTCCGCCGCCACCGCGAGGTCGATGGATTGCCGCAGCACGTCGCCCGCCGAGCGCGTCCGGGACTGCGGGTGAGGGTTCCAGTGACCGAAGGAGAGAAAGCCGATCTTCTTCATGGGGAAAGCATAGCGTCTTTGGTTTATAAAATAAAGCGGTTTAGTTTATATACTTTTGGGTTCGGTCAGCAGTCGGTCGGCCAGCTCCGTTACCGAGTCCCGCGCCGTATCCACCCGCAGCACCGGCGTTTGCCAGGGCTGATAAGGCCACTTTGCCACCGCTTCCCAGTCGGGCGGCGACCAGTGGCCCGCGTGGGCCGTAGCATCGGCGTGGCGAGATTCCACCCGGCGGCGGTGTTCGGCCCCGTCCGAGCAAACCACTTCCACGTTGACCAGCTGTGCGCCTGCTTACCGCGCCACTTCGGCCCACGCCTCCCGCGTTTCGGCTACCGGGTTCACGCAGTCGGCCACCACGTTTAGCCCCAGCGCGAGGTTATCGGCGGCAACAGCGTAGGCCGTCGCGTAGCCTTCCACCGTGATTCCAGCGTGTCCGGCGTTGAGCAGCGCGGCTTCTACCGTATCCACCCGCAGATAAACGGCTCCTAGCCGCCGCGAAAGCTCACGGGCGAGGGTGCTTTTGCCGGTGCCGGGGATGCCAGAGAGGACGAGAAGCATGGGGGGAGGGTACGTCATCCAAAAGGCGCACGACTCCGCGCCGCAGGGAAGGCAGGCCGAACTCCTGGCGTCGGCGACGGTTCAGGCCCTGCTCGCCGACCTGCGCGAAAATCTTGCCCGCGCCGAGCAGGGAGACGACCCCTCCTGGCACGACCACGCCCGGGCCGCGCTGCTGGACCACCTGCCCGAAACGGTGCAGTTGCACGGCGCCCGCCTGTGCCACGCCGATGACCCCGCCTTTCTAACGGCCTTAAACGACATTCGCAGCATTGCCCTGGCCCACGCCGACGCCAGGGAGCGCGACTGATACGGTTTTAATCCGATTCCCGAACATCCGGAAGAGGCGCCGGATGCCCGTCCATCTCCTTAAAACCGTATTTTTTCCATGCGCTCCGCGCAACATTGCGCCCGGAGATGTCCGGGACTCAATTTGAAACCGTATGAGAGGCGCAGCAGCGGTTTCTGGCCGAAAAAGCACGGTCACTGGAATACCTACAAAAAAACGAAGAGCAGTTCTCCGAATTACGCAGGCGCCCTGACGGCGCCGCCACCTGCTCCATTCTCCATCCTGCTCTAGCCTTCCAGTCCCTTGACCCAAAAGCGCATCGGCTTGGAGCTGGGGGCGCTTTCGCCGATTTCCTGCCAGCTCAGCGTGATCTCGAGTTCAGGGTGCATGACGTAGCCGCGCCGCTCCAGCAGGTGACTCGGCGAGCGCCAGCCCCGTGGCCTTTGCGGGTGGTCTTCGGAGCGCACCACCATCGCCGCCGCCACGATGGGCAAGCCGAGGGCCTGCGCGTGGGCCTCGACTTGGCTGAGCAGTTCACCGCCCAGCCCCCGACTCTGATACTCGTCTTCCAGCAACGCCTCGCCCAGGTACAGCACCGTGGCGGGGTCAATCCCTGCCGCTGCGAAGGCCCGCAAAAAGTCGGCGTCCTCGGCCACCAGCGGGACAGCGGTGCAGGCTCCCACCACGCGCCCCCCGGCGGTCTCGTCGCGGGCCAGCACCAGCAGCGCCCCCGGCGCCTGCACGTAGGTCTGGAGATGGGCGGCCTCGGCTTCCTCGGTGCCGTCGTAGAGGTAGGGAAACTCGCGGAACAGGCTCAGGCGCAGGCGGGCCACTTCACCCAGCACGGGGCCAAAATCACCGGACAGGGTTTGAAAGGAGACAGAGGACGGAACAGACATAGCCCCTCACTATACAGGCAGACGAAACATTGGCCCACACCTGCTGCTCCCCGGTATTGGAACTCTTGCGCGGACGGGGGCGCTTTCGCCAGTGCCGGGGAGGCCAAAAAGGGAGGATTACACCACTGACCTGACTGCCTACAATAACGCTGGGCGCGTGCTGTGGCAGAAACGCGAAAAGCTTGCGGTCATCGTCGGTGTCCACGCGGTGGATGGGGTGCTGGTGGTAGAAACGAGTAATAATACGGTTTCAAATTGAGTCCCGGATATGTCCGGGCGCAATTTTGCGCGGAGCGCATGGAAAAAATACGGTTTTAAGGAGATGGACGGGCATCCGGCGCCTTTCCGGATGTTCGGGTATCGGATTAAAGCCGTATAAAACGCAAAAAAAGCCGAGGCACTTGGCCCCGGCTCTTTTTCTATCAACGGTCAACCATTGACCATCAACTGTTTTAGAAGTCCATGCCGCCCATGCCGCCCATGTCGCCGCCACCCTGAGGCATCGCAGGCGCAGCCTTCTCGGGCTTGTCGCTGACGATGGCTTCGGTGGTCAGGATCAGGGCGCCGATGCTCGCGGCGTTCTGCAGCGCGGTGCGGGTCACCTTGGCGGGGTCCACGATCCCGGCGGCCACCATGTCCTCCACGTACTCGCCGGTCGCGGCGTTGAAGCCGTAACGGGCCTTGTCGCTGCCCACCACTGCATTCACGATGACACTGCCTTCTTCACCGGCGTTCGCGGCGATCTGGCGGGCGGGTTCTTCCAGCGCGCGAATCAGGATGCGTGCGCCGGTCGCTTCGTCGCCGGTCAGGCTCTCGGCGGCCTTGCGGACGGCGGGGATCACGCGCAGCAGGGTGGTGCCGCCGCCTGCCACGATGCCTTCTTCCACAGCCGAGCGGGCGGTGGACAGGGCGTCCTCGTAGCGGTGCTTCTTTTCCTTGAGTTCGGTTTCGGTCGCGGCACCCACGCGGATGACGGCGACGCCGCCGCTGAGCTTGGCGAGGCGCTCCTGGAGCTTCTCGCGGGCGTAGTCGGAGTCGGTGCTGTCGAGTTCGCCCTTGATGGCGTTGACGCGGGCGTCGATCTGGGCCTGCTCACCCTTGCCGTCCACGATGGTGGTTTCGTCCTTGGTGATGCGGATGCGCGCGGCGCGGCCCAGCATTTCCATGCCGACATTTTCCAGCTTGTGGCCGAGGTCTTCGCTGACCACTTCGCCGCCGGTCACGGCCGCGATGTCGCGCAGCATTTCCTTGCGGCGGTCACCGAAGCCGGGGGCCTTGACCGCAGCGATGTTCAGGGTGCCGCGCAGCTTGTTGACCACCAGGGTGGCGAGGGCTTCGCCTTCCACGTCCTCGGCGATAATCAGCAGGGGGCGGCCCGTCTGGGCGACCTTTTCCAGCACCGGGAGCATGTCCTTGAGGTTGCTGATCTTCTTTTCGTTGATCAGGATGTAGGCGTCTTCGAGGACGGCTTCCATCTTCTCGGGGTTGGTGATGAAGTAGGGGTTGATAAAGCCCTTGTCGAACTGCATCCCTTCCACCACGTCCACTTCGGTGTCGAAGCCCTTGGACTCTTCGATGGTGATGACGCCTTCCTTGCCGACCTTGTCCATCGCAGAAGCGATTTCCTGGCCGACAGTTTCGTCGTTGGCCGAAATGCCCGCGACCTTCTTGATGGCTTCGCTGTCCTCGACCGACACGGCCAGCTTCTTGATTTCCTCGATGGCCACAGCCACGGCCTTGTCGATGCCGCGCTTCAGGGCGAGGGGGTTGGCGCCGGCGGCCACGTTACGCAGACCTTCTTTCACAATGGCCTGGCCCAGCACGGTGGCGGTGGTGGTGCCGTCACCCGTGATGTCGTTGGTCTTGCTGGCGACTTCCTTGAGCAGCTGGGCGCCGATGTTCTCCAGCTTGTCCTCCAGCTCCACTTCCTTGGCGACGGTCACGCCGTCCTTGGTGATGGTGGGGCTGCCGAACTTCTTCTCGATGACCACGTTGCGGCCACGGGGCCCCAGGGTCACCTTGACGGCGTTGGCGACGGCATTGACGCCGCGTTCCAGGCTGCGGCGGGCGGATTCATCAAACACGAGCTGTTTAGCCATTGTGATTGCTCCTTGAAAAGTGAAATGAGGAAGAAAAACAGGAAACGAACAGGCTCAGAACCTGACTCGGAGCCTTACTCGACAATGGCGAGCAGGTCGCGCTCGCTCAGCAGGCTGTAGTTCTTGCCTTCGAGGCTGACTTCGGTGCCGCCGTACTTGGCGAAGTACACGGTGTCGCCTTCCTTGACTTCCATGGCGACTTTGGTGCCGTTGTCCAGGGTCTTACCCGTGCCGACGGCAACGACTTTGCCGCGCTGGCTCTTTTCCTTGGCGGAATCGGGGACGTACAGGCCGCCGGCAGTCTTCTGCTCGGCTTCTTCGATAATTTCAACCAGAACGCGGTCGCCTAAAGGTTTCAGCATGTGGGGTCCTCCTGTGAGTGAGATGGAATGGCGGAGAGTCGTGCCGGCGAGCTTTTTCCCGCCCAGCGCCTTCAATCCGTCACGGATGGTAGAGCGCCGATAAGAAAAATGTCAACTGACCGAAGCTGACAATCTGAGTCTATGACGCTCAAGGGGCGCTGGGACGGGGAATGGGGGTATCCCCTTGCCAGCTGTTAGCTTTAACGTATATATGTAGGGCGACAATACGTGCTTCCATCCCTGAACATGACTGGCGGCCACTGGGGCCGGCCTGACCTGTTCGGCCCGTTCCCCAGGAGGTTTTCAGTGGCCCGCCCCGCGATTTTGTCGCGCACCCCCTTTGAAGAGGCGTTTGAGAAGCTCGGCTCGGCGCCGCTGACCCTGGCGGTGCTCGACCTCGACCATTTCAAAGTGCTCAACGACCAGCTCGGGCACACCGAGGGCGACCGGGTGCTCAAGGTCGTCGAGCGCCTGCTTTCGGGCAGTTTGCCGAGCGGCAGCGTCGTCGGGCGCATCGGCGGCGACGAGTACGCGGTGATTTTGCCCGAAACCGCCGCCGAAACCGCGCTGATTCTCTTCGACGAGGTCATCCGGCACTTCCAGATTCACCGCGACCCGCAGTGGCCGAGGGGCCTGGGCCTGAGCGTGGGCCTCGCCGCCCGGCCCGCGCACGCCAGCGAGTACGCCGAGCTCTACCGCGCCGCCGACGAAGCCCTGCTGCGCGCCAAACGCGAGGGCCGCAGTCGGGCGTGCATCTACGTGGAGTCGAAGATGGTCCTGAAATCGAACTATTACCCGAAAAGCCAGCTCGAACGCCTCGCCAAACTCTCGGCGGCGCTCGGACGCACCGAGGCGAGCCTGCTGCGCGAGGCACTCGACGACCTGATCGAGAAGTACCGGGGCGAACTGTGATCTGGGGGCAACTGTGAAGCACGACCTGACCCTGCGGGCCGGCGACCTCACCCTGCGCCCGCTGCTAGAGGCCGACATTCCCGCCCTGTGCGAGCTGGCGAGCGCCCATGAGGACGCCCTGCGGCTGATGGGCACGCCGCCGAACACCGACGGCTACTACCGCGCCGCGCTGAGTGACCCGGCGCAGATAGCGTTCGTCATCGAAGTCGGGGGCGAACTCGCAGGCAGCACCCGTTACGGCGACATCCGACCGGCGCATTCGGGCCTGGAAATCGGCTGGACGTGGCTGACGCCGGAGCATTGGCGCACCGGGGTCAACCGGCGGATGAAGCGGCTGCTGCTGACCCACGCCTTTGAAGAAATGGACATGGAACGGGTGCAAATCAAGACCGACATCCTAAATACGCGCTCGCAGCGGGCGATTGAGAGACTCGGCGCGGTAAAGGAAGGCGTCCTGCGCTCGCACATGCGCCGGGCCGACGGGACGATGCGGGATACGGTGATGTACTCGGTGACGCGGGCGGACTGGCCGGAAGTGCGGGCGCGGCTGACGGCAAGCGGTGGGAAGGGGCAGGCATGACCGACCCCTTTCTCCCCGGCTGGCTGACCGCCATGAGTGAGGCGTGGAACGGCTTCCTCTACGGCTCCTACCCCATCGGCGCCTGCATCGTGGACGCTCAGGGCAACATCGTCGGACGCGGGCGCAACCGCCTGGGCGAACCGCGCCGGGCGCACGCGGGCGTCATCGGCGGACACGACCTCGCGCACGCCGAAATCAACGCGCTGCTGAGCGTGCCCGACCTGCGCCGCCCCGAGTGCCTGTCGTGGACGGTGCTCACCACCGTGGAACCCTGCCCGCAGTGTGCCGGAGCCGTCGCCATGAGCGGCATTCGCGGCGTGAGCTACGCGGCGCCCGACCCCTGGGGCGGCTGTGCGCGCCTGCTCACCGACGACCCGTATGTCAGCAGCAAGGGAATGCGGGTGAGTCGCGCTCCCGAGCCTCTGCAACGGGCGGCGCTGCGGCTGATGCTGGTCGCCCTGCTGGAAGAAGGCCACCGCCCCGAGGACCGCTTGCTGCAAAGTTTCAGCCGGTACAAAGCCGACCTGAAAGCTGCCCGCGAGCTGCACGGCGCGGGCACCCTCGCTCGCCTGCGCTCCGGCGGGGCCGGGCTGGAAGACGCGCTCACCGAACTGCTCGGCGGCGCGTTGCCGCTGGAGTGGCTGGATGTTCTGACCGAGTTGTCCCCGGCCCGGCACACTGCCTTCGCCCCCGACCTCTCCCCCGGTCTGGAACGCACCGGGCGGGCCTGCGCCTGGATTGAGCGTGAGGACGGCTTCGTCCTGATGACCGAGGCGCGGACCGGCTGGACGCTGCCCGGCGGCGGCATAGAGCCCGGCGAAACGCCCGAGCAGGCCGCCGTACGCGAAGCCTGGGAAGAAGTCGGCGCCCGCTGCGAGGTGGCCGGCGCAGGCTGGACGCTGGACGACGGTTCAGGATCGGTCTGCGTGCCGCTGCGGGTGCTGACGCTGGAAAGCAGTCCCGAAGGCCGCCCCCTCATCTGGGTCAATCCCCACGCGCTGCCCTGGGCCGACGACGTGCAACTGCGGCAGGTGCTCGCCGCGCGCGGGCAAACGCCGCCGCACCTGCAAGCGCCGCCGCTCGTCGCCCGTGCTGACGAGCTGGCGCGTGCCTCCGGCTTTGACCGCTCGTGCAGCGAGGAAACCGGGCGGCTGCTCCGCACGCTCGCGGCGAGCAAACCGGGCGGGCGGGTGCTGGAACTCGGCAGCGGGCTGGGCGCAGGCACGGCGTGGCTGCTGGCGGGCATGGACGCTTCAGCCCGACTCTTGACAGTGGAGAGCGACTCGGAACGTGCCCGCCTCACTGCCGAGGTGCTGTGCGACGACCCCCGCGCTGAGGTACTGGCCGGTGACTGGGCAGAGGCGCTTGAGTCCGGCCCTTTTGACCTCATCTTTGCTGACGCGGGGGCTGCGAAAACGCCGCAAGCACTGGACCGGCTGGCGGACGCTCTCAAGCCCGGTGGCCTGCTCGTCATGGATAACTTTTCGCCGACGATGTACCTGCCCGCTGACCTTTACACGGGCGACCCGCTGCGCGACGCGCTGTTTGCCCATCCGCGCCTCACCTGCACCGAAGTTCAGGTTCACCGCCGCGAACGGGTCATCCTGGCAACGAAGCACGCAATTCCAGGGAGAAGCAAATGAACCTCACTCTGCTCCGACATGGCCGCAGCCGCGCCGACGACGAGGGCGTGTGCGAGGGCCGCTACGACTCGCCGCTGACCGAGGTGGGCCGTGAGCATGCGCGCAAGCTGGCGGCTTACTGGGCCGCCCACCCGCCGGGCTTTGACCAGGCTTATTGCTCGACTCTCAGCCGGGCGAGCGAGACAGCGGCCCTCGTGACGGCCCCACTCGGGCTGGTGCCGATGCCAAGCGACCTGCTGCGCGAGTTCGACAATGGCCCCATCGCCGGGCTGCCCTTTGCCAAGGCCGAGGCGCGCTATCCCATTCCGGCCTTCCGGCACGAGCTCGAAGCGTTCACGGTGGACGGGGGCGAGTCGCAGGCGGCCTTCCGGGCCCGCGCCCTGCTCGCGCTGGAGCTGGTGTGGCGAGGCGGCGAGAACGTGCTGGTGGTCGCGCACGGCGGCATCCTGAACGCCATGCTGCGCGAGTTGACCGGTGCGCGGCGGGCACACTTCGCCTACGGCGACACGGCCTTCACGACCGTGCAGCTCAGCCGCGAACACATGGGGGTGACCGTGACCGGCGTCAATCTCACGCCGCATCTGGCGGAGTGACTTAGCTTCCCCGCCGCGCCCGCTTCTCCGCTTCAATCGCGCGCTGCAACTCCTGAATCTGGCTCAGCAGGGCGAGCTGCTCGGCGGGCGGGGTGCTGAGCAGTTGCTTTTTCAGCAGGTCCACCTCGGTTTTCAGGGCGTCGATGTTCAGCGTGACCTGAATGTCGTCCACCGCGTGGGCGGCGTAGGTTGTGACCTTCTGCTCGTACTCCTGCGACGATGCCCGCGAGAGGCTGCCCGAGTCGCGGCCCTCGAACATCAGGCGGATGAGAAGCTGTTCCTCGGGCTGGCCCCGGAAAATGTCCAGAATGTCGTCGGGGCTGCGCGCACCCTGGGCGGCAAGCATCACCTTGCGCACCGCCTCGTTGCGCCAGGGAAGCGAGCCGTCGAGTTTGGCGAGCAGCGAGGGGTCCACCAGCAGTTGCCTCAGCAGCGCCAGCTCGTGTTCCTCCTCGCCGCTGCTCTGGCTCATGCCCGCGAGGTGGGTGTCGGTCAGGGTGCGGCGCTTGGCCTTGGACGTGATCCAGTCGAGCAGCGCCTCGGGCCGGATGCCGAGCAACTCGCACGCCGCCCCCCGCATGTCCTGCGCGATGGCGTCGAGCGGGTCGAGGTTCTGCATGCGCGGCAACAGCTCCATCAGGACGCGGCGTTTACCCTCGTTGGTATCCACGCCGTACTTCTCGGTGGCGGCCTGCACGCGGTACTTGACCTCGTCGAGCCCCCCGGCGAGCGCTTCCCTGATGCCCGCGTCGTCGCCCGCGAGCAGCGCGTCGGCGGGGTCCTTGCCACTGGGCACCGAGGTCGCCCGCACGCGGAACTTGGCCCCGATCACCTGGTCGAGCCCGGCGAGCGTCGCCTTGAGGCCCGCGCCATCCTGGTCGAACATCAGGACGATACTCTGGGCGCCGAGCCGTTCGAGAAGCTGCGCGTGTTCGGCAGTCAGCGCGGTGCCCAGGCTGGCGACGGCTCCGGTAAAGCCGTGCTGGTGCATGGAAATCACGTCCATGTACCCTTCGACGACCACCAGCTCGGCGCCCCCTCCCAGGCCGCTGCGGGCCTTGTCGAGCCCGTAGAGCAGTTCGCCCTTTTTGAAGGCGGCGGTTTCGGGGGTGTTCAGGTACTTGGGTTTGGAGTCGTCGAGTACGCGCCCGCCGAAGCCCACCAGCCGCCCCAGATGGTCGCGGATGGGAAACATGACGCGGCCCCGGAAGCGGTCGTAGACGCGCCCGTTTTCGGGGTTCTCGGTGAGCAGCCCGGCTTCCAGCAGTTGCTTTTCGGAGACGCCCTTGGTGCGGGCGAGCTTGAGCAGGCCGTCCCAGCCATCAGGCGCGTAGCCGAGTTCAAAGGCGGCAATGGTCTCGTCGCTCAGCCCCCGCCCGCGCAGGTAGTCGAGCGCGGGCCCCGGCAGATGCGAGCGGAAGTAATCGAGCGCGAAGGCGTTGACCTCGTACAGGTCGCGGCTGACTTTCTCGCCGTACTTGGCGTCAATTTGGATTCCGGCGCGGTCGGCGAGCTTGCGCAGCGCGTCGCCGAAGCTCAGGTGCTCCATCTGCTGCACGAAGCCGAACACGTCGCCGCTCGCCTTGCAGCCGAAGCAGTGGTAGTAGCCCTTTTCGGTGTCCACCTGAAACGAGGGGGTCTTTTCCTTGTGAAAGGGGCACAGGCCCTTGAGCCGCCCCTTTCCGGCGGGGGTGAGGCGCACGTATTCGCCCACCACGTCGGCAAGACTCAGCCGGTCGCGGACGTCTTCTTTCGTTCCCGTGTGCCCTCACCTCCTTCCCTGACCGAGTGTGGCAGCCCAGCACTCTAGCAGCCCTGGCGCAGCCGCCCAACTATGAAGCCGCCGCCGCCTGAAAACTGTTCCCTGGCCTCTTGTCTGACTTGCCTGCCCTCTTGTGTGACGGGGGTGGTGACCCTCCCCTCTCCCCACCCGGCCCATGAACCGCGTCATCATTTTGGCTGATGCAACTGTCATCCCGGCGGGTTACGCTGAGGACATGAACGTGATTCGTCATTTCAGCGACACGCGGACGGGGGAGGGCCGCGTCCGGTTTCTCATCACCCAGGGCCGCGTGCGACTGGTGGCGGAAGGACCGGGCTGGTCCCACGAAAGCACCCACGCCGGGCTGCACGACGCCGCCACCTTTCTGGCTGTGCTGCCGCACCTGACCGATACGCTGTATCAGGAAGCGCTCGACGACCTGGAGCGGCGGCTGAGTCTGGAACAGGCGGCGTAACGCCAGTCATATCTAAAGCTTCTGACAGGCACCGCCCCCTCACCCCTCGCTGCGCGAGGCCCTCTCCCCCAGGGTAGAGGGTCAATAACATCTCTCGTTTCATGCTCTACGCCACCCGGCAGATTTCCTGCTCCGCCGGGTGGCCTACGCTTGGCCCATGACCGAAGACACCGCCATAGCCCACGCCGACGCGCCCCGCACCCGCGCCAGCCTCGCCGCCGACCTGCGCTCACTCGGCGTGCAGGCGGGGGACGTGCTGCTGGTGCATTCCAGCCTCAGCCGCCTCGGGTGGGTGGCGGGCGGCGCGGTGGCGGTCATTCAAGCACTTCAGGACGTGCTGACGCCGCAGGGCACGCTGGTCATGCCCACCCACAGCAGCGACCTGACCGACCCGGCAGGCTGGCTGAGTCCGCCGGTACCGGAGGCGTGGTGGGAGGTCATCCGCGCCGAGCTGCCCGCCTTCGACCCGGCGCTCACGCCCACGCGCGGGATGGGGCGCATTCCCGAACTGTTCCGCACCTGGCCCGGCGTACGCCGCAGCGACCATCCGCACAGCTCCTTCGCCGCGTGGGGACGACATGCAGAGTTCGTGACCGCTGGGCACGCGCTGGCTTTCTCGCTCGGGGAAGGCTCGCCGCTCGCCCGCATCTACGACCTGAATGGCCGGGTGCTGCTCCTCGGCACCGAGCGCAACACCAACCTGCACCTCGCCGAAGTTCGCGCCGGGGTGCGGCCCACCGTGGCCGTCAGCGGGCCGGTCATGGTGGACGGCGAGCGGCAGTGGCTCACCTTCGACGAACCCGATTACGACGCCGAAGCCTTCGCACCGGTCAAGGCAGCGTTCGAGGCGGCGGGCGGAGTGGTGCGCGGCACGGTCGGCTCGGCGCAGGCGCGGCTGATGTCACAGCGGGAGCTGGTGGATTTCGCGGTCAACGTCTGGCGCGTTGTACGGGTTCCGCCTCATTCCAGTCCATCTTGAAAAGCACCAGATGGACTTCCATACCGCGAAACCCGGAGGTGTTCCTCCTCGCATCCGCTCGAATTGAATCCCGAACGACAGGATTCAATCGGAAGCCGCACTACTTCCGCCCCGCCGCCAGCAGCGGATACGGATTGATGGCCCCCGCCGCCGTGTAGATACCGTAGTGCAGGTGCGTGGGCGTGCCCTTGGCGTTGCCGCTGTCGCCCACGTAGCCCACCACGTCGCCCGAATTGACCCACTCGCCCGCCGTGAGGTCCGGGTAGCGGTCGAGGTGCGCGTAGTAGTGCCGCTGCCCGCCCGGTCCCAGAATCATGACGGTGCGCCCGCCGAGGGTGTTGGGGCCGACGTTAAGCACGATGCCCTCGGTGGTCGCCCGAATCGGCGTGTCGCGTGGGGCAAAAATGTCGATGCCTTCGTGCTTGCGCCCTCCGCTGCGAGCGCCCCCCCAGGTGTCGGTGAGAGGCCGCCCCGGCAAGGGGTTGGGCAGTGCCGTGGGCGCAGGCGACGAAAGCAGCACCGTGGAGCGCTGGGCCTGTTCCACTGAAGGTTTCACCAGCGGCCAGAAGAACAGCCACGCCAGGAAAACCAGAAAGGCCAGGAAAATCAGGGTGCCGAAAGACCGCCGCATACCGCGCTCAGCATGACGCGGGCGGGGCCGGGGCGAATCCGACAAAAGTTGCAGTCGGGCCACACGGCGGGAGCCGGGGGGGACACGCGCCCGCCGCCGCCGCTCTAGCCTGACGCCTTATGAAATGGCTCACCGCCGCCCTGCTGACTGTCGCCGCTGTCCTGGCTGGGCTGCTCGTGTACCGCAGCGCAGCGCCGGGACGCGGGGGGCTGCGCGGCGGCACCGCGCTCGACACGCCGCTCGCCGTGCCCCCCCTGCCCCTCACCGACGACCGGGGGCGCCCGACCACCCTCGCCGCGTCGGACGGGCGGCTGCGGCTGGTGTTTTTCGGGTACGCTCGCTGCCCCGACGTGTGCCCGGTCACGCTCGCGGGCCTGGAGCGCAGCTACAAGACGCTGAGCGACGAGCAGCGCCGCCGGGTGCAGGTGCAACTCGTGACGGTGGACCCGGTGAACGACACGCCAAAGGTGCTGCGCGACTACCTCGACCGCTTCGACCCCGCTTTCAGCGGCCTGACCGGCTCCCCCGACACCATCAACGCGGCGGCCAAAGCGCTGTTCGTGAGCAACGTTGCGCCCGCCGCCGACCACAGCGAGCACATGCAGATGCAGAGCCAGGGGGACGCGCCCGCCGTCAGTGCCCCCGACGCCGCCCGCATTCACGGCGACGAACTGCGCGTCATCAATCCGCAAGGCCAGTTCGTACGCGTCTACACCAACGGCGAGGTGATGGACGGCACCCTCGACCACGACCTGCCCGCCCTGATTCGGCAGTACGGGGGCGGCTGAGGACGAAGGGCAACCCAAGCTGTTTCCTTGATTTCGCAAATAGCGTAATATGCATCCATGACTGCCCCCGAGAATCTGGACGCCGCCCTGCGTCCCAAGACCCTGACCGAGTACGTCGGGCAGGAAAAGCTCAAGGACAAGCTGGGCGTGTACCTGCAAGCGGCCCGTGGGCGCCGTGAAGCGCTCGACCACACGCTGCTGTTCGGCCCTCCCGGCCTCGGCAAGACCACGTTGGCGCACATCATCGCCTACGAACTCGGCGTGAATATTCGCGTCACCTCCGGCCCCGCCATCGAAAAACCCGGCGACCTCGCCGCCATCCTGACCAACTCGCTGGAAGAAGGCGACGTGCTGTTCATTGACGAGATTCACCGCCTGGGCCGCGTGGCCGAGGAGCACCTCTACCCCGCGATGGAAGACTTCAAGCTCGACATCGTGCTGGGGCAGGGACCGGCGGCCCGGACCATCGAACTGCCGCTGCCGCGCTTTACGCTGGTGGGCGCGACCACCCGCCCCGGCCTGATTACGGCGCCCATGCGCTCGCGCTTCGGCATCATCGAGCACCTCGAGTACTACACCGCCGAGGAAATCGCCACCAACCTGCTACGCGACGCCCGGTTGCTGGGCTTCGGGCTGGACGAGGAAGCGGGCCTGGAAATCGGCGCCCGGTCACGCGGCACCATGCGCATCGCCAAGCGCCTGCTGCGGCGCGTGCGCGACTACGCCGACGTGGCGGGCGAAACCACCATCGGCCTGGAACGCGCCCAGAGTGCGCTCGACAAACTCGGCCTCGACTCGGCGGGCTTGGACGACCGCGACAAGAAGTACCTCGAAACCCTGATTCACCGCTTTGCCGGCGGGCCGGTCGGCGTGGACACCCTCGCCACCGCCATCAGCGAGGACGCCCTGACGCTCGAAGACGTGTACGAGCCATACCTGATTCAGCTCGGCTTCATCAAGCGCACGCCACGTGGCCGCGTGGCGACGGCACACGCCTATGACCACCTGGGCCTACCTCCCGGCGGCATCGACGACGGCAACGGCATCTTTCTGAACTGAACCCGTCCGTGTAACAGATGTTTCCTGGCCTTTTGCCTGGGAACTGGCCGGGTCATACAGATTCCGTTTGTTTTCTCCTCGCTTCATTCAACTTCAATCGATGGAGTACGCGATTTAGAGCATTTGACAAGAAGATGGCACAGCTTTTTGTCGAGCGAAGCGAGTACAAAACACGGAGCAGAACGAAGAATGGAGCGGGTGGCGGCGCCGTTCCGACGCACGCGTAATTCGGAGAACTGCTCTAATCGGAAGCTGTATCAGACCGTGCCCGCCGACCCCTGGTTCGCCGAATTCACGTAGCGCGTGAACCAGGAACCACTCGCCACGCCCAGAATCAGGGTATCGACCTCGGCCCCGTCATGGTGGCGGTGTTCCGCAGGCACCAGCAGGGCACTCCCAGCGGGGTAGGAGGTCGCGGCTTCTTTGTCGAGGCGGTCGCCGTAGCCGAGGCGCAGCTCACCCTGCATCACGAACACCCGCGCGTCGGTGCTGTGCCAGTGGGCCTCGTCCCAGAATCCGGCGGGCAGGAAAAAGGCGTAGGTGAATGTACCTGCCTCCCGCACGCCTTCCAGCAGCGCATAACGGGTGCCGTCCGGCGCGGTTTCCTGCCAGGGAATCGTTTCAGGGGTCCAAGCGAACCGGGTCATCGGCTGCACGATAGCAGCGCCGCTGACCTGTGAAACGGAATCCACAAAAGAAAACCCCGCCTGCTGGGCAGGACGGGGAGCTTCCTTTTTGGCGAAGAGGGTGGGATTCGAACCCACGGTACCCTTGCGAGTACTCCGCTTTTCGAGAGCGACGCATTCAACCACTCTGCCACCTCTCCATCTGGTTGAGCTGTGCAGCACACGACTGAACAGGCAAGCGGGAGTGTAGCACATCGCCCGCCGTTTGGCGAGGGGCCGCCCGTGCCTGTCCGCTCAGCGACTTGGCGAGGAACCCCGTGTGAACAGCACCGGGCGGTACAGTGGGCCCATGCGTGTGCTGCATCTCGCCTCCGAGGTCTTCCCCTTTTCCCGCTCCGGTGGCCTGGGCGACGTGCTGGGAGCGCTGCCCGCTGTGCAGGCGCGGCTGGGCGAAGACGCAGAAGTCACGGTCCTCTCGCCGTGGTACGCCTCCTTGCAGGGCGAGCCGCAGGAACTCTGGCGCGGGGAAGCCTGGGGCGAGCAGGCGTGGCTGGGCGAACTCCGTCAGGACGGCGTGCGCTACCTCTTTCTCGGCCTGAACGAGTTTCAGCGCCCCGGCCTCTATCACCCCGACGACGTAGAGCGCTTCTGCGCCTTCGGGCGAGCGGCGCTCCCGGCACTGGACGCGGTGGGCGTGACCCCGGACGTGCTGCACGGGCACGACTGGCAGGCGGGACTGGTGGTCGCCCACGCCCGGCTGCGTGGCCTGCGGACCGCCTTTTCGGTCCACAACCTGCAATACCAGGGCCGCTGGAACCTGCACGAAGCGGCGGGCTGGACCGGGCTCCCGGACTGGACCTTCGGGCCCGATGGGGTGGAGTTTTTCGGCGACCTCAACCTGATGAAAGCGGGCCTGAACTTTGCTGGGCACGTCACCACCGTCAGCCCCACCTACGCGCAGGAAATCACCACGCCGCAATACGGCGAGGGGTTGGAAGGGCTGCTGGTGCGGCTGACCCACGAGGGCCGACTCTCGGGCATCCTCAACGGGCTCGACCAGGACCGCTGGAACCCGCGCACCGACCCCGACATCGCCGCCTACAGCGACCCGGCAGGCAAGGCAGGGGCCGTGAAGGCGCTGCGGCAGGAATTCGGCCTGGACGACGCCCCGATTCTGGCGACGGTCAGCCGCCTCGCCGACCAGAAGGGCATGGACCTGCTGATTACGGCGCTGCCCGAACTGGTGCGCGACTGGAACGTGGTGGTGCTCGGCGGCGGCGACCCGCTGCTGGAAGCCGCGCTGACCGGCTGGGCCAACCACCCCCGCGTCGCCTTCGCTTCGGGCATGAACGAGCCGTTGGCGCACCGCATCTACGCCGGCGCCCACGCGTTTGCCATGCCCAGCCGCTTCGAGCCGTGCGGCCTCTCGCAGCTCATCGCCATGCGCTACGGCACCCTGCCCATCGTGCGCGAAACCGGCGGACTGGCCGACACCGTGCCGCCCGAAGTCGGTTTCCGCTTTGCCGACGCCACCGCGCCCGCCTTCCTGCAAGCCTGCCGCGAGGCCCAGGCCGCCTTTCAGGACCCGGCGCAGTGGCAGACCCGCGCCACCCGCGCCATGTCATTGGATTTCTCCTGGGACGGTCCGGCACGGCAATACCTGGAACTTTACCGGGGGCTGTAAGACGGGCAGGAGGCGGCCACTCACAGCGTTTCCTGGGGTGGCCGTCCCTTGCCCTATGAAGGTCAGGCCAGAAACTTCAGCAGCTCGGCATTGAAGGCTTCGGGCTGGTCCAGGTTGGACAGATGCGCCGCGCCGTCCAGGATGACGAGTTCGCCGCGCCCCGCATCGGCGATTTCCTGCGCCACCTCGATTGGGGTCAGGGTGTCCTCGCGGCCCACGAGCACCAGCAGCGGCACCTGCGCGGCTTGCAGGGTGGTACGGCCTTCCTCGCGGGCGGCCATTGCGCCCAGCGCGGCGGCGATGCCCTCGCGGGAGGCGCTTTCCATCATCGGCAGAATCTTTTTGTAGGTGGAGTGCGAGTGCTCCTCGCGCGCGGCGGCGATGATGAAGTCGCGACCCTCCTCGACCACCCGGCTCGCCTGCTGGCGACGGCTCTCGGCCTGCTCGGGGCTGTCGGCGCGACAGGAGGTGTCGGCGAGGACCAGCCGCCCCACCCGCTCCGGCGCCTGCCGCAGCAATTCCTGGGCGAGGTAACCGCCCATGCTCAGGCCGACCACGCTCAGCGGGCCGTCCGGCAGCTCGGCCAGGAAGCCCTCCACCGCCTGCGGCAGCGAAACGATGGTGCCCTCGCGTCCGCCCAGGCCCGGCAGGTTGGGCGTGATGACGGTCAGCCCGGCGCCTTCCAGAGCCGCGCGCTGCTCGCGCCACATATCGGCGGAGAGGGGGTAGGCGTGAAACAAGACGACGGTGCGGGGCCTGGACTCTGTCATGGCGACAGGCTAACGGCCTGGGCTCAAGAAACGCCTTCCCCAGAGCTATGCTTGAGCATGTCGATTCCTCACAAAGACGACTGGACGCGCCATTTCGAGGCCTTGCAGCGCGGCGAACTGAGTGTCGAGGACTGGCAGGAGTTTTGCCGGCGCAGTGGGCGGGCTGTGGGGGGATTGCCGCCGCTGAAGGGCGCACAGCGGCAGGCGATGGAGGAAGAATTTGACCGGCTTCGGCTGGCCTGTCAGCTTTTTCTGGCCCAGGCTCCGGACTTTGAGACACTGGCGGCGCGGCAGACGACTGTCGGCCCCGACTATTGCCTGCTCAAGATGCTGGCGGCTTCGGCGCTGAACCTGCTCGACCTGCCTGCCCCCAGCTTGCCCGCCGTGAACGCCGCCGAGGAATTTGAGGTCGGGCTCCCCGCCACCACCTTCATCGTCTTCGGCAATAATGCGGCCCTGTGACCCCTCCCTTCCGCGTCGTTGCTGCCTCGCCTGCCGACCTGCTTCCCGTGTTCGCCGCCCTGTACGGCGCCCCGGCAGAGGAAATGACCTGGCTGGCCGATACGCTTCAGGCCGCTTGGGCCGTGCTGGACGAGGACAACGCAGTGCGCGGCGCCGCCGGAGTGCGCCCCAGCCCCGCGCATGGCCTGGAACTGATGGGCGGCGCGCTGGCGGCAGAACCCGAGGAAGAGCAGGCCGTGCAAACCGCGCTGGCGAAGGCCGCTCACCGGGACGCGGGCCAGGTCTACGCCTTTGCCGACGGCAGCCTGTTTACCGCCCAGGCTCTCGCCCAGGCTGGATTTCAGGAAGTGGGCGCCTACCGCCTGCTCGCCGGGCCGACGCCGGAAGAGGGGCCGCCGACGCTAGAGGGCTTCACCCTGCGCCCGCTGGCCGACGTGCCCGACCTTGCCATCCGGCTCGACGCCCTGACGACCTACGAGGACCGCATCGGCCACCACGCCGTCTCCCCCACTGCCGCCGAGGACGGGGCTGGGGGGTACGATTCCACGCTGAGCCTGATTGCGCTCGACGCTCAGGGCCGTGCTGCGGGCATTTGCCGCGCCGCTGCCGAAGAAGGCTATATCCGCATAGATGCGCCCGGCGTGCGGGCCGACCTGCGGCACACGCCGCTGCGGCAAGCGCTCTTGCTGGGAGTGTGCGCGCAGGCACGGGCGCGGGGGATCGGCGACATCAGTTTGGAAAGCTGGGGCGACACCCCCGCTGAACTCGCCGCCGACCTCGCGCTGGGACTGGAAATTCAGTTCGAGAATCCCATCTACGCGGCGGGCTGAGGGGCCTTAGCCGCAGCGGAAGGGAATCGGCAGCGGACCACAGCAGCACACGCCCCGCACGCCTCCGGTGCCGATGGCGAGCGGCGAGCCGGAGCGCAGCGCCGTATGTGCCTCCCGGCACTCGGCAAAGCGGGCTGCGATACGTGGTTGACCGGCCCGCAGGCCGTCCTCGCGGATGATGCGGGCGACTGCCGCCGAGCAGCTTTCGCCGCCGTGCAGGGCCGCGTAAGCGCAGCAAAAGCCTTTGTGCGGCGAAATCCAGCGCTGATAAAACTTGATGGCGTGCAGGGCGCCCTGGTCGGTTGCAGACATGGGTCAGGGTAGCCCGCCTCCCTTGCCCTTCTGGTCAAAGAGCAGCCCAACATTTCGTTAACCCAGACTAGCCGTCCGCAGCTTCATCTCCCCTCCATCTTTTTCATTATGCTGAGGGCACATCGACAACCAGACTGTGCTGAAAAGCATCTCGACCCCGCAGGGCGAGGCCGAACTTCACCTGACCCCGGGCGAAATCGTGATGGGCCTGTCGCAGACCACCCACGACGACGCGGCCCAGAAGATGGCGCAGGCGCGGGCGCAACTGGGCGGCGGCTGGCTGGCCCGCTTGGTGGGCGGCGCGCTGCACCTGGGCGAGCGGGCGCTGAACTACCACGCGGCGGTGCCGCTGAGCAATGTCCGCTCGGCGCGGGTCGAGAACGGCGAACTGAAATTCGAGTATGTGTCCGGGCCGCCCCGCTTCGGCTTTGGTCAAATCAAAGTGAACGGTCAGGACGCCCTCAAAAGCTTCAGCGAGGCCGACCTGCACGCCTTTGCCGAGGGGGTCAACGCACAACTGGCGGCGCAGTCTTAGAGCATTTAGAGACAGCGCGTATTTTTGACCCTCGCCCCTTGCGGGACTCGAAGAGCTGCATCGCAGAGAGGGCCTTGCGCAGCAAGGGGTGAGGGGGCGTCCAGACCAGCCCTGACGAAACCTCATGCCGTCAAATACTCAGCTCACGGCAAAGCTGAATTCCCCGCCCTGCACGCCCACCTTCACCGCGCCGCCGTCCTTCAGACGCCCGAACAGCAGTTCGTCGGCTAAAGGGCGGCCCAGCTTGTCCTCGATGACGCGGGCGAGGGGCCGGGCGCCCAGCAGCGGGTCGTAGCCCAGTTCGGCCAAGCGGGCGCGGGCGGCGGGGGTCACGGTCAGGGTCACGCCGCGCTCGGTCAGCTGCTCGCCCAGCTCACGCAGGAACTTGTCCACCACGCTGGTCATCACCGTGCGCGAGAGCGGCGCGAAGTAAATTACGGCGTCCAGGCGGTTGCGGAACTCGGGGGTAAAGGTGCGCTTGACGGCCTCGGCCTGCTCTCCGGCACGGCCCTCTCGCGAGAAACCCAGCGCCGGGCGGCTGGCGTCGGCGGCCCCGGCATTGGTGGTGAAAATCAGAATCAGGCCGCGCCCGTCCACCTTTTTGCCCGCGTGGTCGGTCAGGGTGCCGTGGTCCATCAGTTGCAGGAAGATGTTGTAGACGTCGGGGTGCGCCTTCTCGATTTCGTCGAGCAGCAGCACTGCGTGAGGGTTTTTCGCCACCGCGTCGGTCAGCAGTCCGCCCTGATCGAAGCCCACGTAGCCGGGAGGCGCCCCGATGAGGCGAGCCACCGTGTGCGGCTCCTGGTACTCGGACATGTCGAAGCGGATAAGTTCGACGCCCAGCCGCTCGGCCAGCGCGCGGGCGAGTTCAGTTTTGCCCACCCCAGTCGGCCCGGCAAACAGGAACGACCCCTGCGGCTTTTGCGGGTTGCGCAGGCCCGCGCGGGCGAGCTTGACCGCCGAGGACACTGCGCTTACCGCGGGTTCCTGTCCGTAAACCCGGCGGTTGAGGTCGGCTTCCAGCGTGGCGAGGCTCTGCACTTCCTCGGCCTTCACCGCGCCTACCGGCACGCGGGCCATGCGTGCCACCGTGCTTTCGATGTCGGGCACGTCTATTTCGCCGCCCTGGCCAGTGCTACTGCGGGCCGCCCCCGCCTCGTCGAGCACGTCAATCGCCTTGTCGGGCAGGAAGCGGTCGCGCAGGTAGCGGGCCGAGAGGCGCACGGCGGCTTCCAGGGCTGGCGGAGTGTAGGTGACGCCGTGGTGGGCTGCGTACTTAGGCGCGAGGCCTTGCAAAATCTGCACCGCGTCGGCCTCGGAGGGCTCGGGCACGTCCACCGTCTGAAAACGTCGCCACAGCGCCCGGTCCTTTTCCAGCAGGCGCAGTTCGGCAGGCGTGGTGGCGCCCATGACCCGTAATTTTCCCCGCGCCAGCGCAGGCTTGAGCAGGTTCGCGGCGTCCACACTGCCGCCCTCTGTCGCCCCGGCGCCGACCAGGGTGTGCAGCTCGTCTATGAACAGCACCGAATTCTGCCCGTCGAGCGCGGCCAGCACGGCCTTGAGCCGCCCCTCGAAGTCGCCCCGGTAGCGCGTGCCGGCCAACAGTGCCCCCAGGTCGAGCGCGTACACCGACGCCCCCCGCAGGAAGCCGGGCGCCTTGCCATCGGCCACCCGCTGTGCCAGCCCCTCAGCCAGCGCGGTTTTGCCCACGCCCGGCTCGCCCACCAGAACCGGGTTGTTCTTGCCGCGCCGCGCCAGAATGTGCACCACCCGTTCGAGTTCGGCGCCCCGGCCAATCACCGGGTCGAACTCTCCGTTTTTTGCCGCCTCGGTGAGGTTCTGCGCGTAGGCTTCCAGCGGGTTTTCCTCGGCGGGGGCGCCCTCCGCCGTCAATTCGCCGTCTACCCCGGCCACCCGGCGTTCGCGGCTGTGGCCCGGCGCTTTCGCCACGCCGTGCGACAGGTAGTTCAGCAGGTCGAGCCGGGTCACGCCCTGCGCCTCAAGCGCGGCGCGGGCGGGGCTGTCGTCCTCCTCCAGCAGTTCGACGAGGACGCGCGCGCCGTCGGCCTGTTCCTTTCCCTTGCCGCTGGCGTGCAGTTGCAGCACGGCGCCCTGCACCACGCGGTGCACGCCCAGGGTGAAGTCGGGGTCGGGGTCGTCGAGGATGTCGAGTTCGGCGAGTTGCTCAGTCAAGGCTTCGCGCAGGGCGTTTAGATCGGCTCCCAGCGCATTCAGGGCGTCTTTGGCCTCGGGGTCACCCAGCAGCGCGAGCAGCAGGTGCTCCTGGGTGATGTACTCGTGCCCCGCCGCCTGGGCGAGGTCGGCGGCGCGTTGCAGGGCGGCTTGCAGGTGTTCGGAAAGCATCAGGCTTACAACTCCTCGAAATAATCCGCGTCTAAGCGGCGAATCTGGTAGGTCTCGCGGGTCAGCACGCCCACGCCGTACTCGATCATCAGGTGGGCGAGCGTTTCACCATCCAGCAAAATGATGTTGCCGATTTGCCCGGCGGTGGCCTTTGCCCCGTCGCTGAACCCGGACGTAGTGATGAACACGCCCTTGGTCGCCTTGTGGTAGGTCAGGCTGCCCGAAAAGGTGCGAATTTCGGGGCTGTGGACGGTGTTTTTCCAGCGCTTGGCTTGCAGGTAGATGCGGTCGAGGCCCAGCGGGTCCTGCTTGATGAGGCCGTCGATGCCGTTGTCGCCGCTGCGCCCGAGTGCTTGCCCCGCGTCGCGCACGCTGCCGCCGTAGCCCATCGCCACCAGCACCTCGACCACCAGCCGCTCGAACTGCGCGGGCGAAAGCTCCTTGACCTGCGCGAGCAATTCTTCGGCGAGGTTGGCGGTGAGTTCGGCGTAGAGAGCGTCAATTTGCTCGGCAGGCGGCACGCTGGCAGAACATTCGGCCTGGGGCGGTGCGGCGGGCGCAGGACTCTGAGCCGGTGAGCGGCTCCTGCGGGTGAACTCGGCGTAAGCCGGAATGGTCTGAAGCTCGCGCATCCCGATGTGTTCCGGATAACGCGACAGAAATTCGCGGCCCAGAGGCGTGATTTGTACGACGCCTCGACTGGGTGTGGTGAGGACACCCGCCCGGTCCAGGTGAAACTTGGCCCACAGAATGCGGTTGTGGTACTTGGCCTGTTTGCCGCTCGGCAGCAGTTCTTCGGTGTCCTGCGGCGTCAGGGCAAAAAATTCGGCCAGTCGCCGGTAAAGCTCGGCTATTTTCTGCGGCTCACCGCTGGAAATCTGCTCCAGCATCGGACGCATGAACGCCTGAAAGTCGGGAACGGTCACTCCCCTTCGCTCTCCGGCTCGGCCACCACCCGCAGCGGGTGCCCCTCACGCTGGGCGTGGGCCGTCACCTGCGCGACCTTCGTTTCGGCCACGTCGCGGGTATACACGCCCGCCACACCCTGCCCCTTGTGGTGAACGGCGAGCATGATGAGTTCAGCTTCCTGCTCGGTCTTGCGGAAAAACTGCTCAAGGACTTGCACCACGTAGTCCATCGGGGTGTAGTCGTCGTTGAGCAGCAGCACGCGCCACAGCCTCGGTTTTTTGGTCTCGGTGCGTTCCAGCGTCTGGGTGCGGCCCTCGGCGCCGGGCGGGCCGGGTGGGATGGTCGGGCGGGTCATGGCTCCGAGGATAGGCCGCGCACCCCCGCCCAAAGGTGCAGCCGACTTCAGGACAGGAAGCGCCCCCCTTCTTGCCACACCTCGCCGTCGAGCAGCAGCCGCCCGCCCCCAGCCCCAGACGCGGCCCGCAGATCGGTGATGAGGTCCCAGTGCACGGCGCTGCGGTTCAGGCCGCCGGTTTCGGGGTAGCTCTTGCCGATGGCGAGGTGGACCGTGCCGCCGATTTTCTCGTCGAAGAGAATGTTGCCGATGCCGCGCTGAATGCCGAAATTGGTGCCGATGCCGAGCTCGCCGAGTCGCCGGGCGCCGGGGTCGGTGTCCAGGGCAGCGTGCAGCACCGCCTCGCCTTCCTCGGCGCTCGCTTCCACCACCTGCCCGGCACGGAAGACCAGCCGGGCGCCGCGCACCGTCTGTCCCTGGTAGGAGGCGGGCACGGTGAAGGTAACGACGCCCTCGGCGCTGTCTTCGAGCGGGCCGGTGAAGACCTCGCCGCTCGGCATGTTGCGTTTGCCGTCGCTGTTCGACCAAATGCGCCCCCCCACCCGCAGCGTCAGGTCGGTGCCGGGCGCCTCGATGCGGACCACGTCGGCGCGCGACAGGCGCTCGATGAGCCGGGCCTGCAACTCGCGCACCTCGCCCCAGGCGGCCACCGGGTCGGGGCGGTCCAGAAACATCGCCCGCATGACGAAATCCTCGAACTCGGCGAGCGTCATGCCCGCTTGCGCGGCGGCGTGCGGGGTCGGGTAGAGGGTCAGGCTCCACTTTTTCTGCGAGCGCAGGGCGGCGAGTTCGGCGCGCGAGGCAAGCAGCCGGGCCGCGCGGGCCGCGTCGGCGGGCTGGGCCGCTTCCGGCGTCAGGATGCGCAGCGAGCCGTCCATGCCGCGCATGTCGTCGAGTTCGCCCTGCGGCACCTCGTCGAGTACGGCGTCGGCGGCCAGCGCCGCGAAGTCCTCGTCCTGCCCCGGATAGCTCAGGCGCACGGCGGGACGCGCTCCGGCCCGCAGCAGGGCGCGGCTGGTGGCGGCCACCAGGGGCGCGGCGGCGGTGCTCGCGCCCACCAGCAGCCGCTCGCCGGGCTGAGCGGAGAGGCAGTAGTGCGCGAGCAGTTCGGCGTGGCGTTCGGGGTCGTAGGCGAGCAGCGAAGCCATGGAAGTGGAGGTCATGAGGCTGAGGGTACGGCATGAGGCCATGTCCGGCGTCCCTCTCGCCCCGCACCGCCCGGTGCCGGGGGGCCGCTCCGGTATCCTGGCCGGATGACGACGCCCGACGCCGCGCTTCCGGAGTTGCCCGACCTCTCGCAGACCGCGACCCTCACCATTTCCTGCGCCGACCAGCCGGGCATCGTGGCCGCCGTGTCGCAGTTTCTGCACAACCACGGCGCCAACATCATCCACAGCGACCAGCACAGCACCGACCCGGCGGGCGGGCAGTTTTTCATGCGAATGGAGTTTTTCCTGGGCGGCCTCGACCTGACCCGCGAGGCGTTCGAGCGCGCCTTTGAGCAGGTGGTGGCGCGGCCCCTGGGCATGGACTGGCGGCTGAACCTCGCCTCGCAGCCCAAGAAGATGGCGGTGCTCGTCAGCCGCTACGACCACTGTTTTCTCGACCTGCTGTGGCGCCGGCGCCGGGGCGAACTGAACGTGGAGATTCCGCTGATTCTGTCCAACCACGAGGACCTGCGCCGCGACGCGGAGATGTTCGGCATTCCCTTTCACGTCATTCCCGTGACGAAGGCCAACAAGGCCGAGGCCGAGGCCGAGCAGGTTCGGCTGATGCACGAGGCGGGGGCCGACTTCGCGGTGCTCGCCCGCTACATGCAGATTCTGAGCAGCGACTTTCTGCGCGGCTTCGGGCGCCCGGTCATCAACATCCACCACTCATTCCTGCCCGCGTTCATCGGCGCCAACCCCTACCGCGCCGCGTTCAACCGGGGCGTGAAACTCATCGGCGCGACCAGCCACTACGTGACCGAGGAACTCGACGCCGGGCCGATTATCGCCCAGGACGTGATTCCGGTCACCCACCGCGAAACCCCCGACACCCTGATGCGGATGGGCCGCGACGTGGAGCGGCAGGTGCTCGCCCGCGCCGTCAAAGCGCACGTGGAAGACCGGGTGCTGGTGTACGGAAACAAGACGGTGGTGTTCTGAGACGGTTTCAAATTGAGTCCCGGACATCTCCGGGCGCAATTTTGCGCGGAGCGCATGGAAAAAAATACGGTTCTAAGGAGATGGACGAGCATCCGGCGCCTCTTCCGGATATTCGGGAATCGGATTAAAACCGTATGAGACGGCTTGCGATTGAACCCCGCTGAAAGCAGGATGAAATCCGACCGGAGGGAGGGGGCGGGGGACGCCCCTGAGCGCAGGCGCCTGCCATTTGCTGCTCTGACTGCACTGCGTTTCCGGGCGCCGCCGTAGACTGGAGGCATGACCTACGGGGCGGAGAGCGGGCGATGAAATGGTGGGGCTGGGCGCTGCTGGCCCTGACCGGCGGGCTGCTGGTGCTGGTGCTGTCGGGGTCGCCCCGCAGCCAGAGCGAACTGAACGTCAACGACTTTACCCAGGCGGTGCGGACGCAGCAGGTCAAAACCGCCGACATTTCCTTTCAGAACGGCACCGCGCTCGTCACCGGGCGCCTCACGAGTGGCCTTCCCTACCGCGCCCGCACGCTGCCCGCTGACCCGGTGTTGAAACTCGGCACGCTGGAGGGGCGCGGCGTCACCGTCACCTACCTGCCTCCGCCGCGCATCAGCGTGCTCGGCGCCCTGAGTGTGCTGCTCACGCTGGCGCTCATCGGCGGACTGATCGCGCTGCTCGTCCGCAGCCGCAATGGGGGCAACAACGACGCGGCGAGCAGCTTCGGCAAGTCGAAGGCGGCGATTATCAGCGAGGGGCAGATCAAGCTCACCTTTGCTGATGTGGCGGGCTGCGATGAGGCCAAGCAAGACCTGCAAGAAGTCGTGGAGTTCCTCCGCCAGCCCGAGAAATACCACCAGCTCGGCGCCCGGATTCCGCGTGGCGTGCTGCTCGTCGGGCCTCCTGGGTCGGGGAAAACCTTGCTGGCGAAAGCGGTCGCAGGCGAAGCCAAAGTCCCTTACTTCTCCATCTCTGGCTCGGACTTCGTGGAAATGTTCGTCGGGGTCGGTGCCGCACGTGTCCGTGACCTCTTTGAGCAGGCCCGCAAAGCTTCCCCCTGCATTGTCTTCATTGACGAGATTGACGCCGTAGGCCGCAAGCGTGGCATGAACATTCAAGGGGGCAACGACGAACGGGAACAGACTTTGAACCAGTTGCTCGTCGAGATGGACGGTTTCGGGAGTGGGCAGGATGTGATTATCCTCGCGGCGACCAACCGGCCCGATGTGCTGGATGCCGCATTGCTCAGGCCCGGACGATTTGACCGTCAGGTGGTCGTGGACGCGCCGGACGTGCGGGGCCGGGAACAGATTCTGCGGATTCACTCGCGCAAGAAACCACTCGACGTGTCGGTGGACCTCGGCGTGATTGCCCGTCGGACAGCGGGGATGGTGGGGGCCGACCTCGAAAACCTGCTCAATGAAGCGGCATTGCTGGCAGCAAGAGAAGGCAGGAACCGCATCACCGGGCGCGATGTAGATGAAGCGCGGGACCGCGTGCTGATGGGGCCGGAGCGCCGCAGCATGGTCGTGCGTGAAGCAGACCGCAAAGTCACCGCCTACCACGAGGTCGGGCACGCGCTGGTCGCCCAGTTGCTCCCCCACTCCGACAAGGCGCACAAGCTGACCATCGTACCTCGGGGCCGCAGCCTCGGCTCGGCGCTCTACACGCCTGAAGACCGGATGCACCACACCCGCACGGCGCTGCTCGACCGCATTTGCGTGGCGCTCTCCGGGCACGCGGCGGAAGAGGTCATCTACGGCGAGGTCACGACCGGCGCTCAGAACGACTTTCAGCAGGCGACCGGCCTCGCGCGGCGCATGGTCACCGAGTGGGGCATGAGCGAGGTCGGGCAGCTCGCCCTGGCGCAGGACAACGGCAATTACCTCGGCTTCGGGCCGCAGCCGACGAACTACAGCGACCACACCGCCGAGCAGATCGACACCGCCGTGGCCGACATCCTCAATACCCAGTACGCCCGCGCCCACGCCCTGCTCAGCGAGCATGTCCACGTCCTGCACCGCCTGACCGACGAACTGGTCGCCCGCGAAAGCCTCAGCGGCGACGAATTGCAAACGGTATTGAACGGCGGCACCCTGCCCGAGTTGCCTGCCGCCGTCCGTCCCGAGGGAGCGCCGCCGCCCGAGGGCACGCTGCGGCCGGAAGGGGCCTGAGCGATAACGGGTGGGGAGGGAGCCACAACCGGTTCCCTCCCCTTTTTGAGGCGCCCTCTCGCTCAGGAAGCTGGCGCCTGCTGCGTCTCTTCCTCGTGGACTGCCGTGCCCCCGGCGCCGCGCAGCTTGCGGCTTTCGAGGTCGGCGTGCTGGTTGAGGTAACGCAGCCAGCCTTTGGCGGTCAGTGGCCCCAGGCCGTTGTGCTCGACCACGAAGTCGTCGTCGGGCGGGTTGAAGTGCAGTTGCCGGGCGAGGTCCACCGTGCGGGCGCGGGTTTGCGAGAGCAGGCTACGCAGTTGCCCCAGCGTGGCACCTCCCTCGGGGCGGTAGCCGCGGTACTCGTCGCGCACGAACTCGCGCTGGCCGAGGGCGACCTGAATGCGGCTCTGGCCCCAGCGCTCGATGCCGATGATGTGGGCGAGCACTTCACGGTTTTCCGGGGTGTCGGCGGCGCGCTCGGCCCGCCCGGTCAGAAAGGTGCCGCCGCGCTCGAGGTTCTGGCCGAGGTCGGTGAAGCTGGAGCGCCCGGCGGGTTTTTCCAGCACGTTGGCGACCACGAACTCCTTGATGTCACCCTTGCGCCGCCGCGCGAGCAGGGCCGCCCCCGCCGCCGCGCCGACCGTCGCCACGGTGACGAGGACAGCCGTGCCCACACCCGAAGATTTACGGTTCGTCATGCCTGGGATTGTAGGTGCCGCTCCGGGCACAAGGCGTGAACGTCTTCTGAACGCTCGGTCCGACTTCACCGCGTCACCGGCCGGGAGCCGACGAAAAGACGGTATCCTGGGCCGCACCGGAGGAACCCATGAAAAAGTTTGCGCTGCCCCTCGCCTTCATGAGCCTGCTGTCCCTCGCCGCTGCCAGCACGCCGGGAAACAATCTTGTCGTCCTCAACGACGGCGCCAAACTCTGCTACGACGGCTACGCCGTGGTGGACGGCAAAGAGTCCAAGACGCTGAACAAGAGCGCCGAGACGCGCATGAGCGCCATGCTGAGCGGCCTGGGCATCAAAGCCTCCGAGTTCGACGCCGCCGACCGCTGTGACCGCGTCGTGTCCCTCACCTACGAAATGGACAACAAGGGCGCCCCCGGCATCGTGGTGGCCCGCCTGGAACTGCTGAGCAACCTGACCCTCGACAACGATCAGGACGTGGCGTTGCCGACCCTGTGGGAGGGCCGGACCTGGCGGGCGCAAAAGGGCATCTACTCCGCTCAGGACGCACAAAAGGTGTTCGATACGGTCCTCAGCGACCTCTTCAAGATGTTCAAAGACGATTACGCCCAGCGCAATCCGAAGAAATAACGGCCCCGGCGCTCAGCCCTCGCCCGCCACCAGCAGTTCGTCTGGTTTGCGGGTCTGGTTGGGCGTGGGGTCGGGGAATTCGGGGTTCGCCTTGCGGTCGGGCGTGCGCTTCCAGAGGGCAGCGTCCACGCCGTAGCCGTCCTGCGGCGGACGCTGCTTGAAGCGGGTGACTTTGGCCGGAATGCCCATCGCGATGCCGTGCGGCGGAATGTCGCTGCGCAGCAGGGCGTGGGTCGCCAGCAGCGCGTCGTCGCTCACCACGCTGCCCGCGAGCACGGTGGAGTGGTAGGTGATGCGGGCGCCCCGGCCAATCACGGTTTTGCGCAGCGTCACGTCGGGGCCGTCGAGCACCGAGTGGGTGTGGCTGTAGATGTTGACATAGTCGCTCACCGAAGCGCCGTCGTGCAGTTCGATGCCGCCGATGTCGTCGAGCAGCACGTGACGGTGCACCACCACGTCGTCGCCGACTTCCATGTTGTAGCCCACCGAGAATTCGACGTTCTGCCAGCATTTGAAATTGCGGCCCACCCGCTTGAAGATGTGGCCCGCCAGCACGCGCCGCAGCGGAATTCCCGTCACCGGGTTCTGGCCGAAGGGCGTCAGGTCGAGGTTTTTCCACAACCACAGCAGCGGCTTGACGCGGGCAAACTTTTCCTGGTCGGTCGCCATGTAGTACTCGGCCTCGAAGGTGACGTTGTGGGCGTCGAGATTCAGCGCCGCAAGCGGCATCTGCGCGAGCACCTCGGCGTAGTCGCGCCCGTACATCACCTGCGCGAGCACCTCGCGGGCCAGGGCGTAGCGGTCGGTCTGCGGGTCGGCCAGCCGCCGCTCGAGCTCGGCCAGAAACTGATCAAACACGGCCTGCGCGTCGGAAGCGATGGAGATGGGCACCAGCCAGGTCATGGGGATACTTTAACTCTTAAAGCGCACCAGAAAGGGGGACTTGTCGAGAGTGGCCCGCGCCTCTGCCATCATCGGGCCATGAACCGCACGCCCACCCTGCGCGCCCCTGACCTTGCTGGCGTTCCTGACTGTCTCGTCATCGTGGGGGGCAGCATGGCCGCCGTCAAAGCGCCCACGGCCCTGCGCCGGCTGCGCGAGGGAGGCGCGAGCACCGCCGTTATCGCCACCCGCGCGGCGCTCGCGTTCATCACGCCGCTGAGCCTCGCCACCGCCGGCAACTGCGAGGTTGCCACCGACGAGACGTGGTTCGCGCCGCAGCCCATAGCGCAGCACCTGTCGCTCGCCCGCGCCCGAGTGACGGTGGTGCTGGGCGCCTCCGCCGAACTGCTCGCCGCCGCCGCTCACGGGCACGCGGACACGCTGGCCACCGCCACGCTGCTGAGCGCCGAAGGGCAAGTGCTGTGGGTGCCCGCCATGAACGAGCGGATGTGGCTGCACCCCGCCGTGCAAGCCAACGCCGAGCGGCTGCGCGGCTGGGGCCACCTGTTTCTCGGGCCGGAGACGGGCGCTTTCGGCACGCCGGGCGAGGGGTCGGGCACGGGGCGAATGGCCGAACCCGAAGCCATCGCGGCGCGGGCGCTGGCCTTGCTGAATGAACAAGACGCAGAAGCGGAGGCCGCGCCGCAAGACCTCGCCGGGTTGAAGGTCGTCGTCTCCGCCGGGCCGACGCGCGAGTATCTGGACCCGGTGCGCTTCATCTCCAACCCCAGCAGCGGCAAGATGGGCTTCGCGGTGGCCGAGGAAGCCCGCACGCGTGGCGCCGAGGTCGTGCTGGTGACGGGACCGGTGAACCTGCCGGACCTGAGCGGCGTGCAGACCGTCCGCATCGAGACGGCGCTGGAGATGCAGGCGGCCATCATGGAAGCTGCCGGAGACGCCGACATGGTGGTGATGACCGCCGCCATCGCCGATTACCGCGCCGCCGCGCCTAAGAGCGAGAAGGAGGCCAAGACGCCGGGCGACGTGACCATTCACCTCACGCCCAACCCCGACATTCTGGCCGGACTCGGCGCCGAGCAGGCCGCGCATCCGGGCCGGGTGCTGGTCGGCTTTGCGATGGAGACGCACGCCGGAGTCGAGCGGGCCGCCCTGAAAGCGCAGCGCAAGAACGCCGATTTTATCCTGCTCAACTACCCCACCCGCGAGGGCACCGCGTTCGGTGGCGACGACAATCAGGTCACTCTGGTCCGCGCCGATGGTACGCACGCCGACTGGCCGCGCATCAGCAAGCGCGAGGTGGCGCGGCGGCTGCTGGACGAAGCGCGGCAAATACGGGAACGGCGCTGAGGTCGCAGGGGACTGCACAGAGCATCAGGCAAGACCGCCACAGGTGTGGTAACTCAGAAGTATGAAACGTCTGCTCTGTCTGGCCCTCCTGCTGGTCACTGCCACCGCTTCTGCTGGCTCACTGCGCGGCGCCCTGATCGTGGCCTCTGATGGCACCTTCCTAGGCACATGTGACGGCAAGTACAGCGCCACCAGCATCGCCAACGACTACGGGAAGTACGGTAACGCCTACAGCGCCACCAGCATGTTCAACACCTACAGCCAATATGGAAGCGACTACGGCAGCCTAAGCGCGTTCAATGACTACAGCTCCAGCGCCCCGTACCTGCTGGGTGCTGACGCTTCGCTGCTGAAGATGTTCACCTCTTTTAGCTACCGGCCTACCCCAGGAATCGTCAAGGCCCTTCGGTCGTCTGGCGGCGCCCGTGTCAGCACCAACCGTGCTCTTGCCAAAGCCATTGACCCCAACGTCCTCCGGGTCGCCTGCGAAAACCCCTGACCTTATCTGCCTTCAGGTCAGTTCGCTGGGTGGCGCCGTTGATGGAGTCACGTCGCCTTTCTCATAACTGCGGCAACTGCGCTTCCACCACCGTTCCATGCCCCGGCGCCGAGAGGATGCGGTAGCTGCCGCCGCGCGCCTCAAGGCGCTCCTGCATCTGCATCAGGCCCAGGCCCCCGGCGCTGCTCACGCGGCCACTCACCGCGTCGGGGTCGAAGCCCTGACCGTCGTCTTGCACGCGCAAGGTCACGCGGTTCGCGCCGCCATGCAGCGACACCGTGACCTCGCGGGCGCGGGCGTGCTTGGCGACGTTGTTGAGGCTCTCTTGCAGGATGCGGAACACCACCGCTTCGTCGCCGGGCGAAAGGTGAATGTCGCCGGTCAAGTCGAGGTTGGTCCGCACGCCGTTTTGCTCGCCGAAGTCGGCCACGTAGCGCCGCACCGTTTCGAGCAGGCCGTAGCGTTCGAGGTCCACCGGGCGCAGCGCAAAAATAGAGCGCCGCACTTCCCGAATCTGCTCGCGCAGCAGGGCGGAGGCTTCTTTCACGTCGGCCTCGGATTTATCAGGGTCGCTCCTGAGTTTGCGGCCCACCAGGTCGAGCTTGATGGCGGCGAAGGCGAGCGACTGCGCCACCCCATCGTGAATCTCGCGGGCAATGCGGGCGCGTTCGTCGCTGATGGCGAGTTCCTCGGAGTACAGGTAAGCGCGGGCGTTGCGCACGGCGAGGGTCGCCTGCCCCGCCATGAAAGCGAGCAGCGGCACTCGGGCCCCCTCGAAGGCGTCGGCGCGGGCGTCGCCGAGCACCAGCACGCCCACCGGCCCCTGGTCGTCGCGCATGGGGAGGCCGAGCACGCTCGCCGCGTGGGAAAAGACCCCGGCGGCTTCCTCGCCCTCGGCTTGCAGCGGCGTACCCTCCTGCGCCACCCGCAGCGCGAAGGCGGGCGCGGGGCTGCCGCCCACCTCCTCGCGGCCCGCGAAGTCCTGGGCGTACTCCAGCCGCAGCACGCCGTCCTGGTCGAAGAGGTAAGCGGCGCGGGCATCGGCCCCCAGGCGCTCGGCCATGTTGCGGGTGACGCGCGAGAGCAGGCGGCGCATGTTGCGCTCGGCGCGGATGGACTGGTCCACGTTGAACAGCGTCATCAGGTCAAGAGTGCGCTGCCGGGCGGCCTCCACCCCGTTGGCGATTTCCCCGGCGAGGGCCTCGACAAGCGCCACCGTGTGCGGTGTGGGCGGGCCCTGAAAATGCAGCGTCATGGCGCCGCCGCCGGGAATGGGTCGGCGCAACGGGTGCAGGTCGGCGCTGGGGCCGGAGAGCAGCGTGTCGCCCCGCGCCGTCGCGCTCAGGCCGCCGGGCACGCTGAGGGTCGCGTGGGTGGCGCCGGTCACGCGCACCGCCCCCCGCACCGCCACCTCCACCACCGCCGCGAGGTCGGGGGCGTCGGCGAGGTCGCGCATCAGTTCCTGCACGGCCCGGAGCTGCCCGTTCGATGTGCTGAGTTCGATGTACAGCTCGCGCAGCTCACGCTCGGCGCGCTCGCGGGCACGGGTGCCCTGGGCAATCCATTCCACGCTGAAAAAGGTCACGGCGGGCCCGACCAGCCCGTAAAACAGCAGGTGCGCCACCAGCTCGGCGTGCCGGTTGGGAAGCTGCGTGATCAGCAGTTCAACGACAATCACCACCAGCACGATCAGCGGCGGCAGCACGTTGCGTACCAGCCGCACCCGGTCCGACAGCCGCACGTCGCGCAGCGTCTGCGCGGGCGACGGGGGAACGGCAGGCGGCGGCGTGACAGCGGAAGTCGGACTCATCACCCCCAGCATAGGCCGGGGCATGGGGGAGGCATTCTGCTCTGGATTTGGATTGGGGCTGCCGCGCTCAGGCGGCTTTACTCTTCGCTCTCTATCCTGATCTCGGTGCTCGCCTTCCCGCTGCCCTGTTCCACCTTCCACTTCACCTGCCGCAGCAGGCCGCGAAACATGCGGCTTTCGGCGCTCGACATCAGGGCGCGGTCGAGCATCGCGCGCCACAGCCGCATCGTGTGGCGCCCGCGCACCGCGTCGGTGTAGCCGATGAGGTGCATGGTGTCTTGCAGGTGGCCGTACATCGCTTCCATGTCCTCGCGGGTCGCCGTCTGACGGCTGTGTTCGGGCACGTCGTCCTGGCCTTGCAGGAACTCGTAACACACGAGCAGGACGGCCTGGGCGAGGTTGAGGCTGGCATAGTCGCCGGTCGGAATGCGGACCGTGACCTGACACTGCTCCAGGTCGGAGTTGATGAGGCCGGTTTCCTCGGGGCCGAAGACCAGCGCGGGGGCCGCCGCCTCGCGCACCAGCCCCCTGACCTGCGCGGGGTGCCGGGGCGCAGGCAGGTCGGCGCGGATACGGGCGGAAGTGCCCACGCTCAGGTCGCGGTCAGCCAGCGCCTCGCGCAGTGTGGGATAAATCTTGGCCGAGCGCAGCAAATCCCCCGCGTGCACCGCCATCGCCACCGCCTGCGAGTCGAGGTAATCGCAGCGCGGCGCGACGATTCGCAGGTCACTCGCCCCCATGTTGAGCATGGCGCGGGCGGCGGCGCCGATGTTGCCGGGCGTTTTGGGCGAGACGAGCACGACAGCGAGAGACTGAGCCGTGGGGGATGGGGCGGCGGAGGACATGGCGGCGAGCGTAGCGCAAGGGCCGGTTGATGGTTGGTAGTCGAAGGGAGGTCATTTTCCCGGCCTGACGCTCCCACACCCCTTCCATCACCCACCAGCGCAGCGAAACTGGCCCCCAGCAACATCCCTGCTCCTTGAGCCTCCCCCACTCAAGCCCCTTGCGCCGGCCCGACTGAAATCGTTCAGACGGATGTCATGCGGGCGGGCTATACTTATGAGGTCATGTTTCGTGTCCTGAACAAAGTGTTCGACAATAACAAACGCGATGTCGAACGCATCATCCAAACGGTGGTGAAACCGGTCAATGCGCTTGAAGAAGAGACGATGCGCGTTGAGAACCTCGCCGAAGCCTTTATGGACCTGCGCCGCCGCGTGCAGGACGGGGGCGAGTCCCTCGACAGCTTGATCGTGCCCGCTTTTGCCCTGATCCGCGAGGCGGGGCGCCGCTCCATCGGCAAACGCCACTACGACACCCAGCTCATCGGCGGGGCCGCGCTGCACCAGGGCCGCATCGCCGAAATGCGCACCGGCGAAGGCAAAACGCTGGTGGCGACGCTGGCGCTCGCCTTCAACGCGCTGGAAGGCAAAGGCTGCCACCTCGTCACGGTCAACGACTACCTCGCCCGCGTGGGCATGGAAGAAATGGGCCTGCTCTACCGCACGCTCGGGCTGACGGTGGGGCTCGCCAACCGCGAACTCTCGCCCGCCGAAAAGCAGGCCGCTTACGCCTGCGACATCACCTACGTCACCAACTCCGAACTCGGCTTCGATTACCTGCGCGACAACATGGCGCAGTCGAAAGAAGCGCTGGTGCTGCGCGCCGACACGCCGCTGCACTACGCCATCGTGGACGAGGTGGACTCGATCCTGATCGACGAGGCCCGCACCCCGCTGATCATCTCGGGGGCCGCCGAAAAAGCGACCGACCTGTACTACGTGTTCGCCAAGCTCATTCGCCGCCTGCAAAAAGGTGAACCCGCCGAACCCGGCGTGCGCACCGAGCCGACCGGCGACTACACCATCGAGGAAAAGAGCAAGGCGGTGCACCTGACCGAGCAGGGCATCACCAAGATCGAGCGGCTGCTGTCGCTCAAAGACCTCTACAGCCCCGAGAACATGGACAAGGCGCACATGATCACCCAGGCGATCCGCGCCCGCGAGCTTTACCACCGCGAAAAGGACTACATCGTCAACGCGGAGGGCGAAGTGGTCATCGTGGACGAGTTCACCGGGCGCTCCATGCCGGGCCGCCGCTACGGCGAAGGGCTGCACCAGGCGATTGAGGCCAAAGAAGGCGTCAAGATCGAGAACGAGAACCAGACGCTCGCCACCATCACCTACCAGAACTTCTTCCGCCTGTACGACAAGTTCGCCGGGATGACCGGCACCGCCAAGACCGAGGAAAAGGAATTCCTCGACATCTACGGCAGTGACGTGCTCGTCATTCCCACCAACAAGCCGGTCATTCGTGTGGACAGCGACGACCTGATCTACCGCACCCGCATGGGCAAGTACGCCGCCGTGGTGGGCGAAGTGCAGGAGATGCACGCCACTGGGCGGCCCATCCTGATCGGCACGGCGAGCATCGAAACGAGCGAGCAGCTCAGCAGTCTGCTTCAGCAGGCCGGGGTGCAGCACGCGGTCCTGAACGCCAAGTTCGAGGCGCAGGAAGCGAGCATCATCGCGCAGGCAGGCAGAAGCGGCACCGTCACCATCGCCACCAACATGGCGGGGCGCGGCACCGACATCATGCTCGGCGGCAACGACGAATACATCATCGGCGAGAGCATCGAGCAGCAGCTCGGCGTGAGCCGCTACGCGCCCGAAGTCGAGGCGTTCATCAAGGCCATCAGCCGTGAGGACCCCGCCGCCGAGCAGCTCGGGATGCAGATTCCCGGTATCACGCTGGACTTTATCCGGCAGGCGCAGGAGCTGCACCGCGCCACCGTGGAAGACCGCCAGCGGGTGCGCGACCTCGGCGGGCTGCACATCGTGGGCACCGAGCGTCACGAGTCGCGCCGCATCGACAACCAGTTGCGCGGGCGCGCCGGGCGTCAGGGCGACCCCGGCAGCAGCCGCTTTTATGTCAGCTTCGAGGACGACCTGATGCGCCTGTTCGCCAACGACCGTGTGGTCGGCATGATGGACCGTCTCGGCATGGACGACTCGCAGCCCATCGAAGCCAAGATGGTGACCGGCGCCATCGAAAAGGCGCAGGCCCGCGTGGAAGACCGCAACTTTGGGATTCGCAAGCAACTGCTCGAATTCGACAACGTGATGAGCAAGCAGCGCGACGAAATCTACGCCCAGCGCCGCGAAGTGCTGCTCGGGCCGGACGAGGACATCGAGGAAACCACCGAGGGCATGATCGGCGACTTCGTGGACAGCCAGCTCGCGGCCTACGCGCCCATTGAGGTCAGCCACGAGCAGTGGGACATCGAGCAACTGCGGAGCGCCATGGTCGAAGCGGTGCCGGCGCTCGAAACCTTCGACTTCGAGTCGCTGCGCGTCAACTCGCCCGCCGAGGCCCAGGACCGCCTGCTCTCGGCGGTGGCCGACGCCTTCGACGCCCGCAAGGAAGAGCTGAGCCCCACCATGATGAACAGCCTCGCGCGCTACGTGCTGCTGCAAGTGGTGGACCAGCACTGGAAAGAGCACCTGCACGGCATGGACGTGCTGCGGCAGGGCATCGGCCTGCGCGGTTACGGCCAGCGCGACCCGTTTACCGAGTACAAGTTCGAGGCGACGAACATGTTCAACGAGATGATCGACGCCCTCAAGGCGGACGTGACCAAGTTCATTTTCCGGATGCAGTTCGGCGGAGCCTGAGCAGCGACAGGGCGCGGGGAGAGGGTGGAGAGTCGGGGGAGTTGTTCCTCCGCTTTCCACCCTCTCCCCGTTCTGGTTAGAGCATTCGACATAAGAATGTTTTGCATTTTTGACCCTCTACCCTGGTGGGACTCGAAGAGCTGCACCGCAGAGAGGGCCTGCCGAAGGCAGGGGTGAGGGGGGCCTTTTCTGGTTACGGCACCAGCCAGGTCAACGCGCGGGCGTCGTTCAAGGTGCTCAGCAGCGTGCGCGACTGCCAGTTGTTGTTCTGCACGCCGAGCACGGCGTCAAAGCGGGTCAGCGCCGTGCGCGAGAGCACGTAGAGGTTGCCGTCGGGCGCCACCGTCAGGTCGCGCAGGTCGGTGACGTAGCTGACGCTCTGGGTCGTGGTGGTCGTCGCCACGCCGTCCCAGACGCGCAGGTAGGCGTCGCCGCTCGACAGCGCCGGGTCGTGCCAGCCGAACAGCAGCGTGCGGGTGCCCAGCGGCTCACTCCACAGCCGGTCGAGTCGCCCCTCGCCGAAGGCCGCCACCCGGCGGGTCAGGTCGGGCAGGCCGGTGTCGAGCAGCGGATACACGCCGCTGTCGGTGGCCGCGTAGATGGTGCCACCCACCGAGGCCGCCAGGTCACGCACGGCAATGGTCCGCTCGGGCAACGAGGCCACCGCCACCGGGTCGCCCACGTTGCGCGGCGCGGCCCGCACGACTTCGCTGCCGCCGCCGAGGGCCGGGCGGCTGACCACCGCCACGTCGCCCACCACGGCGAGATTGACGGGCGGCGCGTCGGGCGTGCTCAGCGGCGGCACCGCCGTGCCGAGCGCCGCCGTCCAGACCACCGTGCCGTCGAGCCGGTAAAGCGCCAGCCGCTGCACGTCGTTGGGGCACTCGCTCAGGACGAGCAGCCGGGTGCGCGCCGCGTCCACCGCCGAGCGGGTCAGGCAGGTGGGAAAAGGGAGTGTGGCAAAGGCCGTACCGGGCGTCAGCGCGGCCGTGCGCCGCTCGGCCCCGGCGCGGCGGGTGAGCAGCAGCGCGCGGCCCCCGTCGGCGGTGTGCAGGTCACGGCCTTCTTCCACCTTGCCGGCTTCCACCAGCGTCGGCGCGGCGGGCGTGGTGGTGTTGGCACTCTCGGGCGGCGCCGTGTCCACGTAGCTCAGGGTCTGTCCCCCGTCCGTCAGCACGGCGAGGCGCAGGTTAGGGGCGCGTTCCTCGGTGCCGGTGCAGCCGGTCAGAGTGCCCAGGCAGGCGGCGGCGAGCAGGGCGGCGGTCAGCGGGCGGGCGCGGCGCGGGGCAGTGGAAGTAGAAGTCATAGCAACCCTCCTGGGAATAGCGAAGCAGAGTAAATCAGCGCGATGGGGTGGTCGGGCGCGAGAGCGAGGGAATCAGCGGCACGCGGGTGCCGTCGGGCCCGCCTTCGAGCAGCGGGTAGAACTGCCCCGGCAGGCCCACCGTCAGGCGGTAGCGGCCCTTCACCACGTCCCACTCGCCCTGCATCGCCCAGCAGCAGCGGTCGAGGGTAAAGCCCAGCACCGGGGCAAGCGGGTCGTCGCCCTGCCGCTCGCCGTCCACGTAAATCAGGCGCTGGCGCAGCGCGGCGGTCAGGTACACGCTCGGCTGCTCGGCCTTGCCCAGCGCCACGCCCACCCGCAAAGGCTCGAAGGTGTAGGTGTCGGTCGCCTTGTCGTTGGCCGTATTACCGTCTGTGAGGTTGCCCGTGCGGACCCGCGAGTAGCTGGCGTAGCCCGACACCGAAAAGCGCCCACTTTGCCACTCGCCGTCGAGGGTGGCGCGCCCGAGTTCGGAGTACGGCTGGTCAAGGCCCGGCAGGTTGTAGCTCAGCGAGGTGTTCAGGCGCTGCCCCGGACGGCTGGTGGTCAGCGTGCCGGTCAGCGCGGGCCGGGTAAAGCCGCCGCGGCGCAGGTCGTAGGCGCCCCCGTAGGCGAGCTGCCAGTTGGTCGCCCGCCCGGCGCGGTTGCCCACGCTGAAGGTGACGGTGCCGCTCTCACGCGCCGTTTCCGATTGGTCGAGGTTGAGGTCGTGCGCCTGGGTGAAGGTGTAGTCGCGCCACGTCACGGTGTGGTTGCCGGTCAGGCGCGGGTACTGCACGCCCAGTGTCTCGCGGCCCGAAACGGTCAGCGGGCTGAGCACCGTGTCGAAGCCGCGCGCCAGGGTGTACTCGGTGTTCACGCTGCTGAGCTGCGGGTCGAGGTCGGGGTTGAAGGTGGCCGCCACGCTGAAATTGCTGGAGCGGTCGTCGCCCGCGACGGTAGCGCGCACGGTGAAGGGTTGCAGGCCGCTCGGGGCGTCCTTGCCCGGCGTGCCGATGCTGGTCACCCGGCTGTAGCCCCCGCTGAGGCCCAACGTCAGGCGCGGCGCGGGCCAAGCACTGCTGCGGGTGTAGTGGGCGGGTACGGCGGGCTGCGCCGGGGTGGTCGGCGTGGCGGGCCGCGCGGGCACGGCGGGCACCAGACGCAACTTGCCCGATTCGGGGTCGCCCAGAGTGACGGCGTAGGTGAAGTTGTCGAGTTCGCCGGTGCCGATGTTGTAGGCGAGGGCCGCCGTCAGGTTCACCGGGCGGCGGTTGACCGTCACGCCGAAGCGGGCGGGCTGCTGGGTGTCGGTCTTGAGGAAGGGGTCGCGGACATAGCCCACCGTGAAGGTGGTGTCCGGCACCGGCACGAGGTTGAGGTTGAGGCTCAGCGGCGCGTTGAGGCGGCGGCCCGACACGGCGTCGAAGGCGAAGGGGCTGGTGCCCTCGTAGCGAAGGTATTCCTGGCGCAGGCTCAGGCTCTGGCGGCTTTGCACGCCCCAGCGCTGGGTGAGCTGCCCGGCGAGCGAGAGCTGCACCGTGCGCGCCCCGGTGCCGTAGTAGCGCCCGACGAACGAGTTCGAGAACTCGAAAGTCGCCCCGGTCCACAGGGGCCGCGAGTAGCGCAGTTCCTGGGCTTCTTCGAGCCGGGTGGTCGTGATGTTCACTCCCTCCCGCACGGCGCTCGGCGAAAAGGGGTTGCTCGCCGCGCTGTACTCGCCCGCCGTCACCTTGAAGTCGGCGCTGAGGCCGCCCACCGAAAAGGGCTTGGGGTCGAGCACGACTTCTTTCTTGCGGTAAGGCTGGGTGATGGCGGTTTCGGGCTCCGGGCCGCTGCGCCCCAGCACGTTGAGTTCGGCGCGGTAGAGGGGATACTCCACGCTGGCCTTGAGTTCGCTGCGGGTCACGCCGCGCTCGGGGTCCGTCTCACTGCGCCCGATGTCGCGCCGCTGCATGGTGAAGGCGTAGTCGAGGTCGCGGGTGGCCTCGCTGAGCGGCACGCGCCCGCGCACGCTGAAGTTGAGGTCGGTGTCGTAGCCGCCTTCGCCGCGCACGTTGCCCTGGGCGTCGAGCGGCTTGGGCAGCAGCAGCAGGTACAGGTCGGCGCGGTCCACGGCGGCAAAGGGCGCGTAGGCCCGCAGGTCCACCCCGCCGCCCAGGCTGGGAGCGCGGTTCTGGTAGTAGCGCACCAGGCCGGTGCCCAGCACGCTGCTGCCCACGGCGAAGGGGAGGTCGGCCTCCACCGTCAGCCCGTCGAGCGCGTCGCGGCCCACCTGCACCTTGGGCTGCCGCGCCTCGTCGTTGAGCGGCAGCACGACCACCGGCAGGTACAGCACCGGCACCTCGGCGAGCAGGAGTTGGGCGCGGTAGGCAATCAGGCGGTCACCGGGATACACCACCAGCCGCTCGGCGCGGAAGGCGTAGTCGTTGGTCGTGCGCCCGCACTTGGCGCAGGGCGTGAAATAGCCGTTCTTGGCGCGCAGTTGCCCCGGCACCCGCTCGACTTCCTGGCCGCGAATTTCGAGCTCGCGGTCACTGATGAGCACGTCCTGGCCGGTCAGCGACTCGTCGCCGAGGTTGACCACGAGGTTGTCGCCGCTCAGCGTCTGCCCGTCTTTGGCGGTGCGGTAGCTCGCCGCGCCGATGAGGGTCAGGGTGCGCCGGGTGCGGTTGAACTCGACGCGCCGGGCGCGCACCTGGTCGTCGTCCACCTGCAACTCGACGCCCGCCGCGTCGGGGCTGGCGATGATGACGAGTTCCTGCCCGTCCACATTCCGCAGTTCGAGCGTCTGGGCGGTCACGATCTTGACGGTGCGGGCCTCGGCGAGTCCGCCCAGGGTGCTGAAGGCAAAGCCGGCGGCGAGCAGAAGCCGCGTCAGGCCCCGCGAGCGGCGCTGCTTTTGTTCGCCGTGCTTGAGCTGGCTGCGGCGCCGGGGTGACCAGACCTTCACGGCTGCCCCTCACCAGCGGGAGCAAGGGCGAGAGCAGGGAGTGAGTGCCGGTCCACCTGACCCACCGCTCCGGGCGGCCCGGCGAGCAGGTCCAGGGTCGTGCCCGGATAGTAGAAGCCCAACATACGCAGATGATCGTAGCCTGCCCGCGCCATGCCGAGGGCACCGTACTGTGAGAGGCCCACGCCGTGCCCGTTGCCCGCGCCGGTCACTTGCAGTGCCGTGCCCCGGCGCGAAAGGCTCACGCGGCTGCTTTTGGCCCCCAGCGAGCGCAAAAAGCCGCCCGCCTCGGCGCCTTCGAGCGTGCGGCTGCCCCCCGTTCCCCGGAAGGTGAGCTGCTGCGCGCGCCCGGAAGCGCTCTTGCGGGTGACTTCCACCGCGCTCAGTGTTCCCACCCGCACGCCGTATCCGGCGGCAAGCTGCCCCACGCGGGCGAGCGGCACTTCGGCACTCCACTTCGCGCCCGGCCCGCCCGCCGACACTGAGTAAGGGTCGGGCTGCGCGACGAGGTAGGGCAGCGGAGTGTTCCAGACCTCGTCGCTCGACGCCACGTAGCCGCCCGAGTCGCTGGAAAAATACGTCTGGGCGGGTTGGCCTCCGTAGGCGAGGACCTGACCAGCGGTCTTGGCGACGGCGGCGTCGGTGGCGGGCTGCTCGCCGCGCACGCCCCGGTAGACCTGACACTGCTCGGTGGCGCAGGTGTCGTAGGGCTTGGCAGGGTTGATGCGCGCCGCCACGTAGGTGCGGGCAATGACCGCCTGGGCAGCCAGCGCGGCGGCAGGCCAGCTCGCGGGCATCTCGGAGGCGACGACGCCGCGCAGGTAATCTTCGATGTCCACCACGTTGATGGCCTGCACGCCCTGGTTCTGGACCCGCAGCAGCACGCCGCCCCGGTAGGTCTGCCCGCCGAGCTCCACCCGGCTGCCGGGCGCGGGCGGCAGGTAGAGGGCCGGGCTGCCGGTGCCGCGCCCGTCGAGGGTAAGGTTGCCCCCAGCCACGCCCACCTGCCAGCTCTGGCGCAGCGGGACCGAGGCCGCCGGAGCCAGCGGCGCGGGCGACAGTGCAGAGGACGCCGGGGCAGCAGCCACCGCCGGGTCCACGGGCAGCACCGCCACCGTGACCGCTGGGCCGCTGGTGATCAGCACCCGCACGTCGAGCGCCTGAGCCGGGCCGCTCCACCCGGTCAGCGCCCATCCCGCCAGGGCCCCAATTGTTAGGGCCCGGCTCCCCAGACTTGCCGCCCACCGCCGCCGCACTCGTTTCCGCATCGTTCGCGAGTATAGGGAGCCACTCTGTACGCCGCCTGACAGAGCGGTGAGAGGCCGGCGCCACACACCCGGTTCTCGTCCGGCGCATTCGGCGGCATCATGCGGATATGACTGGACCCGAGCCTGTGCCCGCTGGCCCGCCGCCCGACCCGACTCCCCCGCGCCGTGCCGGGTCGGTGTGGGCGCATGTGGGGCAGCACTTTACGGAAGAAGCATTCGACATCGTGGTCATCGGCGCCGGGCGAATGGGCGCGGCCTGCGCCTTTTACCTGCGCCAGCTCGCCCCCGGGCGCTCGCTGCTGCTCGTTGAAGAAGGCGGCCTGCCCAACGAGGAAGGCGCGACCATCCTGGCCCCCGGCGTGTGGACCGCGCAGGACATTCCGGCGGGTCAGGAAGCGCAGGCTGAATGGACCCGCGAGCAACTTCTCGGCGCTCTGGGCAGCGGCAAGACGCTGGAGGTGGAGGATCGGCCCCTGCTGCACCTGCTTCCCGCTGGCGAGGGCAGTGGCCTGACGCCGACGCTGGACGCCCTCGCCGACTTCCCCGAAGCGCTGGCGCTGCTCGACCCGGCGCGGTTGCCCGTCGCCCGGGTGGACCCCCGCGCCCTGACCTACCGGCCCGGCAGCCTGGCGCTGCTCGCCGCGCAGCAGGCCATCGGGCAGGGGGCAGGGCTGCTGCTCAACACCCGCGCCGAACTGGTGCCCGGCGGCGTGCGGCTGCACCGCCTGACGGTGACGAACACCCACCAGATTGTCGTTCACGAGACGCGACAGATTCGGGCGGGCGTCATCATCGTGGCGGCGGGGGCGGCGGGTCCGGCGCTGGTCGAGCAGGGACTGGGCCTGCACACCCGGCATGGCCGCGCCTACCGGCAGTTTCCGCGCCTCGACCTGCTGAGTGGGGCGCAGACGCCGGTGCTGCGTGCCAGTGGCCTGACCCTGCGCCCACAAAATGGCGGCTACACACTCGTTCCGGCCATTCACCACCGCGACCCCCACGGCTACCACCCGGCGGGCGGCTCGCTGACGGGCGTGCCCACCGGCCTGCGCCGCGAACTGCTCGAAGACCTGGTGGGGCTGATGGACGCCGTGCCTGCGCTGGCCGGCGAGGGCCTGGAACTGGGCCGCTCCAGCGCCGACGTGCCCGGCGCGTGGCTGGCGCTGCCCGGTGGCCGCCCCGACGCGCCTCCGCAGGCCGAGGAACTCGCCCCGGGCCTGCACCTCTTACTCGGGGGACCGCTTGCCGACACGCTGGGGCTGGCCGCCGCGCATGAGCTGGCCCAGCGCGTCAGCGCGGGCTGAGGATTATTCCTGGGCGCCTGACTCGGTGTGCGCTCGCAACTCCGCCACCGTACCGCGCCAGGCCTGCGCGTCCAGCCCATCGCTGCGCAGGTAGCGGGCGGCGAGGTCGGCCTGGGTGCCCCGGCTGCATACGACCAGCAATGGCCCAGCAGCCGGGGTCAGGCCATGCTGCCCGTCCTCGATCTGCGCGAGCGTCAGCGCCGTTACGCGGGCGCCCGTCAGCGGCGCGGCGTCCCGTTCTCCCACGGGGCGCAGGTCAATGACGTGGGCAGGCAGCTCAGACATGCTCTGAGTCTAGCCAACGGTGAATTGAGCTTCACGCTGTTCGCAGCGCTCCGGCGGCGCTGGCCGTTACTGTGCCCTCATGACCCACGACGACCAGCCGGCCCCCCAGGACCCCACCTCCGCCCCGGCGCAGCCCGCAGGCAACACCGGGCAGCCGGACGCCCCAGCACAGACCCCAGTGTCGGACGACCAGACGCCGCGTGACGGCAGCGGCACGCATGGCCGCCCCAGCGACGACAGTGACCCGGGGCACAGCTGAGGCGCAAAGCAGAAAAGAGCGACGGTGCAGGCTTCCCAGTCACGTGGAAGCCCGCACCGTTTTGACTGTCAGCGGCGCTCCCTCAGTTGGGGCGCACCGGCAGAGGTTCGTAGACGCGCTTGACGCTGCCGTTGTTGAAGGTAATTTCGGCAGTTACGTTGATGCTGGTGTAGACGCGCTCGGAGCGGACGCGGACATTGAGCGGCAGGGTAAACACCAGATTGCTGCCCTCGTTGCGAAAGCGGGTGACGGGTCCACCAGCGGGCGGCCAGTGGTCGTCGGCGGTCAGGGGGAGTTTGCCTGTGCGCCCGCCCTCGCGGTATTCGAGTTCGTAGTGGAAGGTCGCACTGACCGGGCGCGCTCCGTTGGGAATCGTTTCGATGACCAAGTCACACAGCGCGGCGCGGCCCGCCAGCAGGCCAGTCCGCACAGCGCCGCTGCTCGCGTCCCGGCAGGTGGTGAAGTACCAGCGGGTGAATTTCGGAGCCTCGGCAGCCCGCGTTCCTGAGGGCAACGGTGCCGGAGTACGGGCGGCGGACCCCGTCCCAAACGGCGCACAGGCCCGCACCGCGCTCCACGCTTGCGAGAACCCCTGCGCCGGGAAAGTGTAGGTCAGCGGTTGCCCGCCAGCAGGCCGGTTGACGCGGACCACGACATTTTTGCCGCTGAGCAGGCCACTGACCATGCTGCGGGCCGCCGCGCCCTGAAATCCGACGGCTTTGCCCTTGAAGTTGTCGCTGCTGTCGGAAACACTCACCACTTCACTGCTGCGCAGCACCACTGGGGCGTCCTGACCGAGCCGAACTGTCAGGGCGGGCAAGTTCCCGGCGTAGGCGTCGTCCTCGCTGAGCAGCATGTTCTTGGAATTGAGCGTGATCCAAAGAGCCGCATTGTCTCGGTCAGAGCAGCGCACCGTCAGCGCCGTCAGCCCCGCCGTGTCGTTGACCTCGTCAATGGACACCATGCTCTTGTTGAGGTCGGTGATGGGGTCCTTGATGACCGAGTAGTACGTGTAGGTGCCCGGCACCCGGGTAGCGGCCAGCGCCGAGGTCGAAAGGAGCGAGGCGCAGAATCCGGCCAGCAGCAGTGCCTTATTTCGACGGTTCGTCATGACCCCCAGGATAGGGCAGCACTTCTAACATTTCCCTCACTTGCCTTGCTGTCAGCCACGTTAGAGCATTTGACAAAATGATGCGTTCTGGTTTTGACCCTCTACCTTGATGGGAGAGGGCCTCGCGAAGCGAGGGGTGAGGGTGTCTTTTTCTGTCAAATGCTCTAAGTGAAAACGGCAAGCAAAGAAAAACCCCCGCCTGAGCGGGAGCCTGTTTGGTAGAACCGAGGGGATTTGAACCCCTGACCCCTACCGTGTCAAGGTAGTGCTCTACCCCTGAGCTACGGTTCTATGCAGGAAAACTGCGGGGTACAGATTGGAGGCGCTGACCGGACTCGAACCGGTGGTGGAGGTTTTGCAGACCTCTGCCTTACCACTTGGCTACAGCGCCGGGAAGGGTGGTACTCGTTCCTGCTCGGGCGTGTCCCTCGCGGGGGCTGGGGGCCTTTTCCTCTCCAGCGGGAGGCATGGTAGCACGCCCCCGCCAGCGTGTAAACCCGTGCGCGGCGGGTGCATACACTGGCCTTCTTAGCCGCGCGGCGCCGTTATGCTGGCAGGTATGGACAACTTGACCATCACCGTCGGTGACGTGACGCGGACCCTGCCCACGGTCCGGGTGGGCAACCTCGGGCGGGTGCCGCTGGTGGAATTCATCGGCGACAGCGAGCTGACCAAAGCAGCGGCACAGGCCATGCTGCCGCTGATTCCGGACGGCACCGAACTGCTGCTCTCGGTGGTGACCAACGCGCTGCCGCTGGTGCACGAGCTCAGTGACCGCAGCGGGCTGCCCTACGTGGTGGCCCGCAAAAAACGGCGCACCTACATGCAAGACCCGCTCATTCAACAAGTTCCGAGCATGACCCTCGGCGTGGGCGAGACGCTTTGGCTCGACGGCCCGCACGCCGAGCGGCTGCGGGGCAAGCAGGTCGCCGTGGTGCAGGACGTGGTGGCCTCGGGCGGCACCGCACAGGCCCTCTCAAGGCTGGTGGATCGCGCGGGCGGGCAGGTCAGCGGCTACCTGGCGGCCTTCAAGCAGGGCGAGACCGAGTTGCCGCTGCACTACCTGCAAGACCTTCCCCGGCGCCTGTAACCGCTGGGCGTCATAGACATTCCTGCGGCGGCTTTTGCCCCCCGGCCTATTCTCGGCACAAGACAGCGGCGCTCCGACGCCTGACGCGGGCCGCTTCCTGGGCCAGCCCTCCTCCCCCGCTGCTGGCGGGGGCTGCGACTTTTGCCCGTATGTTCTCCTTTCTTTGCCGAGGTTTTTCATGTCAGACCCCCGCCCTGCCCCCGCCCCCGCTCCCTTGCCCGGTACGCTGGACGGGATGGACGTGCTGCGGCTCGCGCTGACCAGTCAGGTCTACGGCGCGGCCACCGAGACGCCGCTGAGCCCCGCCCCGCGCCTGAGCGAGCGCAGCGGCAACCGCGTGCTGCTCAAGCGCGAGGACCAGCAGCCCATTTTCTCCTTCAAATTGCGCGGCGCCTATAACAAGATGAGCCAGCTCAGCGCCGAGGAACGCGCCCGGGGCGTGATTTGCGCTTCGGCAGGCAACCACGCACAGGGAGTGGCGTTTGCCGGGGAGAAGCTCGGGATTCCCGCCGTCATCGTGATGCCCGCGACCACGCCCGACATCAAGGTGCAGGCGTGCCGGGCACGGGGGGCCGAGGTGATCTTGCACGGCGACTCGTTCAGCGACGCCGAAACCTTCGCACTGGCGCTGCAACAGGAGCGCGGCCTGACCTTCGTGCATCCCTACGACGACCCGCTGGTGCTGGCGGGGCAGGGCACCATCGCGCTCGAACTGCTGCGGCAGGTGGAAGAGGACGACTACGCGGTGTTCGTGCCGGTGGGCGGCGGCGGCCTGATCGCGGGGGTGGCGAGCATTCTGAAAGCCCTCAAGCCCGGCGTGCGGGTCATCGGCGTGGAGCCCGACGACAGCGACGCGATGTACCAGAGCCTGCAAGCGGGCGAACGGGTGCGGCTCGACACCGTGGGCATTTTCGTGGACGGGGTGGCGGTCAAGCAGGTGGGGGCCTACACCTTCGACCTGACCCGGCGTTACGTGGACGACTGGGTGCGGGTGAACACCGACGAGGTGTGCGCCGCCATCAAGGACGTGTTCGACGACACCCGCGCCGTGCTGGAACCCGCTGGGGCGCTGAGCGTGGCCGGGCTGAAGAAATACGCGGCGACCCACGGCCTGCATGACCGGACGCTGGTGGCGCTCACCTGCGGGGCGAACATCAACTTCGACCGCCTGCGCCACGTGGCCGAGCGCACCGAGATAGGCGAGCAGCGTGAGGCGATTCTGGCCGTCACGATTCCCGAGCGGCCCGGCGCCTTTCTGGAATTTATCGAGCTGATCGGCTCGCGGGCCATCACCGAATTCAACTACCGCTACGCTCCGCGCGAAGACGCCCGGATTTTTGTCGGCGTGCAGCTCGGGCAGCCGGGCGAGCGCCAGGAACTGCTGACGCTGCTGCGTGGGCGCGGCTACGCGGTGCTTGACCTCACCGAAGACGAACTCGCCAAGGTCCACGTCCGCCACATGGTCGGTGGCCGCGCCCCCGAGGCGGTGAACGAGCGGGTCTACGCCTTCACCTTCCCCGAGCGGCCCGGCGCCCTGCACGACTTTTTGACGCAGCTCCAGGGCGAGTGGAACATCAGCCTCTTTCACTACCGCAACCACGGCTCGGCGCACGGGCGGGTGCTGGCGGGCGTGCAGGTGCCTGACGCGGCGCTCACCCGCTTCGGTGACTTTCTCGCTGGCCTCGGCTACCCGGCGCACGACGTGACGAGCAATCCGGCGTACCGGCTGTTCCTGACCTGACCGCAAAATGAGAACAACCGCCGGGGCATGGGGCTCTCGGCGGTCGTTCGTTTGAAGTTCCTAACAGTCAGCGGCGCGGTGAGCGGGCCAGCACCCGCACCGGCTGAAGCTGGGGTTTTTTGCGGCCTTGCCGGGCCAGCAGCAGCGAAACAGCGATCACGAGGGCTCCCAGCAGCAGTTCCATAGCGCACTATGGCAGGCGCCGTCTGTCGCAACCGTGACAGGGAATGCAGCCGGCTAGGCAGGAGGAAATTTACCGAGCGGGGGCAGTTCTACCCCCACCGCCGCGAGCGCCGCTCGCCACTGCTCGGGCGTGACCGGAAACACGCTCAGGCGGGTGCCCTTGCGCGTCAGCGGCGAGTCGTGCCATTCGGGCAGTTCGCGCAACTCGTCGAGCGGCAGCAGCCGGGGCAGCGCCAGCACGGGCGCCACGTCCACCATGCTCCAGCGCGGGTTCTCGGGGTCCGAGCGGGGGTCGTAATACTCGCTCGCCGGGTCGAATTGCAGGTCGTCGGGGTACGCGACCCGCACCACCTGCGCCACCCCCGCGAGGCCGGGCGGTCTGGCATTGGAATGGTAAAAGAGGCAGAGGTCGCCCTCCTCCATCTGGCGCAGGAAATTGCGGGCCTGATAGTTCCGCACGCCGTTCCAGGGTTCGCGGCCCACCCGCATGAGGTCGGCGTAGGAAAACACGTCGGGTTCGGATTTGAGCAGCCAGAAAGCGGGCATGGGGAGAGGCTAGCGCCGTACACAAAGAAAGGAGCGGAGTCTCCCCCGCCCCACTATCTTCAAGTCCAGCGCTCAGTTCCGCGCCGCGCCCCGCGAAAAGCGGCGTTCGAGCGCGCGCTGCACGACTTCGAGCAGGCTCGACACCAGCCAGTAGATCAGCGCGGCGGCGAGGTACGGCCCGAACGGCTCGAAGGTGCGGGCGATGACGAGCTGGGCGCTGCGCAGGAGCTCGACCACCGTGATGACCGACACCAGCGAGGTGTCCTTGACCAGCCCAATGAGGGTGTTGCTCAGGCTCGGCAGGGCCACCCGCGCCGCCTGCGGCAGGATGATGAGCCGCATGGTCTGCGCGCCGCTGAGCCCCAGGCTGGTCGCCGCCTCGCGCTGGCCGGGCGGAATGCTGAGAATGGCCGCCCGAATCGTTTCGCTGAGGTACGCCGCCGCGTTGAGTGTCAGCGCGATCACGCCGCCCACGACAGGGCTGAATTGAATCCCCAGGCTCGGCAGGCCGTAGTAGATGACGAAAATCTGCACCAGCAGCGGCGTGCCGCGAATAAACGACACGAACAGCCCGCTCAGCGTCCGCAGCCACCCTAGCCGCGAAAGACGCGCCAGCGCCACCGCGAAGCCCAGCGGCAGCCCCAGCACCATGGCGGCAAGCGCAAAGCCCAGCGTGACCGGCGTCGCCGCCAGCAGCGTGGGCAGCGCGTGCCAGGCACTCTGGAGAATGGATTGCAGTTGCTCGGTGTTCATCGGGCCTCTTTTTCTTCAGGACTCAGCCAGTTCACTCAGGGCTGGCCCACGTCCTGACCGAACCACTTCTGGCTGATCTTCTCGAAGGTGCCGTCGCTGCGCATCTCGGTCAGGGCCTTGTCGATCTGGTCCTTGAGCGCCGAATTGCCCTTTTTCAGCGCGATGCCCACCGGGGCCGCGTCGCCGATCTGCCCGGCGCCGCGCACCGGCAGCTTCTGGTCGTTGATGATGTAGTTGACCACCAGGCGGTCGTTGTACGCCGCGTCGATGCGGCCCGCCACCAAGTCGGCCAGAATCTCAGGGGCGCCGGGGTAGGTCACGATCTTGATGTCGCCCGTGTCGATGAGCTGCTTTTCGTAGTTGCTGCCGAGCGTGCTGCCCACCCGTTTGCCCTTGAGGTCGGCGAGCGACTGCGGGTTGAAGGTGTTGTTCTTCGCCACGATGATTTCCGGGCGGCTGTAAGCGTAGGGCTGGCTGAAACCGATGGAGTTTTGCCGCTCGGGCGTGATGCCCACCTGGTTGACGATGACGTCGTACTTGTTTGCCTGGAGCCCCGCCAGAATGCCGCTCCACTCGGTGAGCACAAACTCGGGCTTGAGATTGAGTTTCTGCGCCACCGCCTTGGCGATGTCCACGTCGAAGCCGACGAGTTCGCCCTGCTCGTTTTTGGAGGTAAAGGGCGGGTAGGTGCCCTCCATGGCGATCTTGAGGGTGCCCTGGTTCAGGGTGCTCGACGGCGAACTGCACGCGCTCAGCGAGAGGGCCAGCACACTCGGAACCAGCAGACCCGAAAGCTTCAAACTCAGCAATGACTTTTTCATGGGGGGCCTCCTCGGGGGCCTTGTGACTCACGTACACAGACTGCTCTGGCACGAACTCTATGCCACGCCGTCCGGGGCTGTATTTTCCTTCCGTTCGGAAAAGGAGCGCGGGCACGGCAACCGCAAAAGAATACAAGAAAGGTCAGATTTTGTCTGGTGAGCGATTGCTCATCAAAAACCCCCCGCCACTGAGGCAGGGGGCCGGAGAGACGCGCCGGAAAAAAGGGCCTATTCCTTGACCCCACCCGCCGTCGCGCCGCCGACGAAGTAGTTCTGGAAGGAGTAGAACAGCGCCACGATGGGAAGGGCGCCCAGCGTCGCCGCCGCCGCGAACACGCCCCACTTGGTGGAGAACTGTCCGCTGGTAAAGGAGCGCAGCATGACGCCCACCGTCCACTGCTCCACGCCGGTGAGCAGCACGCTCGCCAGAATGAACTCGGCGTAGGTGCCGATGAACTGGTTCAGGAAGATAAACACCAGCATGCTGCCCGAGAGCGGCAACACCACCCGGCGGAAGGTCTGCCAGCGGGTCGCGCCGTCCACCATCGCTGCTTCTTCCAGCGACTCGGGGAGCGACTCCACGTAGCCCTTGTAGATCCAGGTGTTGAAGGCGATGGCGCCGCCCGAATAGGCCAGAATCAGGCCGGTGAAGGTGTTGACTAGCCCCAGCGCCGAGAGCAGCGTGTAGATTGCCACCAGCGCCAGAAAGACCGGGAACATCTGAATAAAGATGAAAAACAGCAGCATCTGAAAACGGCCTGGAAAGCGCAGCCGCGCCATCGCGTAGCCCGCCGTGGTGGAGAGCAGGATGGCGAGCAGACCCGTCACGGTGGACACGAACAAGGTATTGCGGACCGAGAGCAGGAACTTGCTTTCGTTGGTCGCCCCCTGGAACTGCGCCGGCGTGACCAGGATGAGCAACAGCACGCCCGCCGCCAGCACGATGCGTGTCACCCAGGTCCGCGCCTTCGCCATGCCCTCGGAGGTGTTGCCCAGACGTTGCGCGAGCACCATCAGCAGCAGCGCTGCCAGGCCCGCGCCCCCGAGCACCGCCAGCGCGATTTGATAGCCGGGAATGGTCACGGCCTCAAAAAGCTTGGCAAAGTTCTCGGTGGTCAGTTTCTCGAGCTGCGGCAGCAGGCCCGAACGGTAAAAGATGTTGGGGTTGGTGAAGTTCGGGAAGGCGAAAAGGCTGTTGTTGGGGTCGAAGGCCGCGAGCAGCACGTAAAACAGTGGGTAGACCGCCACCAGCACCACCAGAATCAGAAACAGGTGGGTGAGCTGGTCGCCCAGCACCGCCAAATAACTGATGTTCTTGCCGGTCCTGAGCTGCCCGAGGCGCTGCCCGAGCAGGCTGGTGAGCGCCAGCACGCCGCTCGCCGCGAGCAAAAACAGCAGGAACTTCTTCCAGCCGCCCGGCACGAAGTAGATGGAAAAGCCTTTAGTCAGCGGAATCTGCTCCAAGCGGAAAATCAGGTAGCCCAGCCCGGCGAGCAGCGCGATCAGCACCAGCCAGGGCGCGGCGCGGCGCAGCACGGAGGGCTCACGGTGAACGTAGCCGCCGGGGGGCAGCTCGGAGGACAACTCGGTGGGGCGCGTGGTCATGTGCGGGCCTCGTCGAATACGCCCGCCGCCTTGAAGTTCACCAGCGAGATAGCGAGCGTCAGGAAGAAGATGATGAGCGCGATGGCGCTCGCGAGCGCGTAGTTCTGTCCGCCGCTCGATGCGAACGCCGTGTTGTAGCCCCACGACAGCAGAATGTCGGTGCTCTGCGCGGTGCTTTCGCGCCCTTCTTGCGCCGGGCCGCCTGCCGTGAGCAGGTAGATGATGCCGAAGTTGTTGAAGTTGAAGGCGAAAGTCGAGAGCAAAATCGGCGTGAACGACTGCCGAAGCAGCGGCAGGGTGATGTTCGTGATCTGCTGCCAGCGGCTCGCGCCGTCAATGCTCGCGGCCTCGTACAGGTCCTCGTTGATGGTCGCCAGCGCGCTGATGGTGGCGGTCATCATGTACGGAAAGCCCAGCCACAGGTTCACGAACAGGATGCTGATTTTGGCCCACAGCGGGTCGTTCAGCCAGGGGACGGCGAACAGGCCGAGCAGCCCCAGCGTCTTGTTGACGATGCCGAAGTTCTGGTCGAGCAGCGCCTTCCACATCTGCACGCTGATGACCGCTGGAATCGCCCAGGGCAAAAACAGCAGCGTACGGTAGATGTTGCGGCCCTTGAGACGCTTGTTATAGAGCAGGATGCCCAGAATCAGCCCGGCGAGCGCGTTCAGAATCACCGTGAAAAAGGCGAAGGCTACCGTCCAGACAAACACCGGCCACAGCGCCCGGCTCGCCTTGGCGAAAATCTCCTGAAAGTTGGCGAGGCCCACGTACTGATAGCGGTTGATGCGGGTGGCGTAGGCCACGTCGAGTCCGGCAGGTGCGGGGGCCGCCAGCGTGACCCGGTCCTTGCCGATGCTGGCGATTTTGACCTCGTGCGGCGTGGCGGCGTCCTCATCGTAGAGCACCAGCGTGTCGCCGACGCAGCTCGGCGTGCGGCACTTGAGGGCCTCGCTCAGCGGCGTGTCGCTGCCGCGCTCGGGCAGCCGCACGCTCAGGCGGTCGGGGCTGAGGACCGCCGCCGTGCGCGCAGCGCTGTCGGGGTTACCGCTGTTTTCCCCCGAGTAGTTGGTAAAGGCGTAGTTGACGGTCAAAACCACCGGCAGCACGGTAAAGGCGAGCACGAACACCAGCGCCGGGAACAGGTAGAACCAGTCACGAATCCAGGGAAAGGCCCGGCCCACCAGCGGGGTCAGCAGCAGCAGCGCCAGCGCGCCCCACACCAGAATCATGTAGGGCGGCGCCGAGGGCCACACCGCCGCCGTGGCCGAAGAAAGAAGCCAGCCGATGCCCGCCGCCGCCGCGAGCAGCAGCAGCAAAATCAGGACGGCCAGCAAGACCCCGCCCGCACCTTGCGGCGCAACAGCGGAGCGCAGTGAGCGGGGACGCGCAGTCACGGTCATAGAAACTCCCAGAAACAGTCAGCACGAAGAGCGAGCACCCTCAGCGGGCTAAAAAGGAAAAGAGGCCCAGGGGCACGGACTATGCCGCGCCTCTGAGCCGGGGAATTCTGTTACTTGATATTGCCCTTAATCTCACCCACGGCCTTGGTCAGGAGCTGGGAGTAGTTCTGACCGGGCTTTTGCGCCACCTGGGTGATCGCGTTGGTCCAGGGCCCCCACACCGCGCCCATTTCAGGAATGTTGGGCATCGGGGTGCCTGCGCTGATGGTGCGCGAGAAGCCGGCGACCACGGGGTTGCTCTTGAGCTTGGTGCGCGCCGCGAGGCTGACCGGAATGCGCCCGCCCGCGGTGTTGAACGAAATCTGCGCGTCGGCGGTGGTGATCGACTTGGCGAACTGCGCCGCTACGGCCTTGTTCTTGGAATAAGCGTTCATGACAGTGCCCTGCACGCCGACAAAGGGGCTCCACTTGCCGCTCGCACCGGGAGGGGTCGGGAAGGGCGCGATGCCGAAGTCGATGCCCGCCTTGCGGATGTCGTCGATGTCCCAGGGGCCGCTGATCATCATGGCGGCGCGGCCCTGCGTGAAGGCACTCTTGACCGCGTCGCCGTTGATGCCTTCGGGAATCAGGTTGTATTTGTAGCGCAGGTCGTTGATGAAACTCGCCGCTTTGACCGCGCCCGCGTTGCCCAGGCCGATGTCCTTGGTGTTCAGGGTGCCGCCATTGTTCTTGAAGACGTAGCCGCCGTAGGCACTGGTAAAGCCGTAGGTCAGGTAGGCGTTGTCGAGCGGCATCACGAAGCCGAGGTTGCCCGCCTTCTGGGCGCTCTGGGCCGCCGAGAGCAGCGCATTCCAGGTGGTCGGGGCCTGGGGCACGAGCTTCTTGTTGTAGATCAGAGCGACCGACTCGGCGAACATCGGAATCCCGAACAGCTTGCCCTTATAGGTCATGGCCTGCACGGCGGTCTTGTCGAGGTCGGTCTTGCTGGTCACGTACTTGTCCATCGGCTCGATCACGCCCGCCGCCGCCATCTGGCCGATGCGGTCGTGCGCCTGGGTCACGATCAGGTCGGGGCCCTGGCCCTTGGGGGCGCTCTGGAGGAACTTGGTGGTCAGGTCGTCGAAGGGCACGCTGACGATGTTGACCTTGTTCTTGGTCTTGGCCTCGAAGGTCTTGGCCTGATCACGCAGCCACACCAGTTCGTTTTCGCCGAAGTGGGTCCAGACAGTCAAGGTCGCGGCGCTGGCCTGGCCGAGCAACGCAAGAGAAAGAAGGGTCAGTGCTTTTTTCATGGGTCTCCTCGGGCGGCTCCCACACAAGAGGGAACCGGTTCCACTGAAAAGGGCTCGAAAAGGGAGAGCTCTAAGGGGTTGGTCACCGCGCGGCCCCGGCCCGTGAGCGAGCACGGCCCAAGCAAGGGGGAGGCCGCTCCGTGGAGGTCAAGGCAGCAAAGGGGCGGGACAGGCCCGGCGGTGGTGAGTCGGTATGGCTCGGCAGCAGTATAACCGACCCCCGGTTATGTTTTTTCCTGAACTGACACTCATGGTAGGCCGGGCATGGTAGGCCGGGCATGGTAGGCCGGGCATGGTGGGCCGGGCATGCTGGGGTGGGCATGGTGGGGTGGGCCACTGCTCCGGATGTGTGCCCGCTGCTTCGCCGCAGAAGTCAGAAAATCGCCAGCACCCGCCTCTATGCTGTGGGCCATGAAAAGATTGCTCGCGGCGCTGCTCGGCGCCTTGCTGCTGCCCTCGGCCCACGCCCAGCTCGGCCAGCCGACCGACGCGCTGCTCAAGTCTCCCCTGTTCGTGGGGGCGCAGACGAGCCGCGCCGGCATCATCACCCTGAAGAGTGGAGTCAACGTGGTGCTCGGCCAGCGCGGGGGCCGGCTGACCACCGTGACCATCACCACGCCGTACACCGAGCCGCAGGGCATCAGCGGCAGCAGCGACACGGCGGTGGCCGCCGGCAGCGTCGAGCAGCGCGTGGGCGGGTCGGCGCTGGCCGCCCAGACCGTCGGGGCCGTCACCGGCTACGGCGAGGGTCTAAGCGCTCCGCTGCTTCAATTTTTGCGCCAGCCCGACGTGGTCAAGCAGCTTCCGCAGGGCGTGACGGTGGACGCGCCCCCCCTGACCATTCAGGCGCAGGTGCAGGGCCGGGCGCTGGTGCTCAAGCTGTCCATGACCCAGGTGCCCGCCGGACAGTTCACGGCGACCAAGAACCTGCGCCCGGCCGCCAAGCCCGGCAAGGACGTGGTGCTGCGCGTCTACAGCGATTTCCAGTGCCCCTACTGCCAGAAGCTCGAACTTGAAACCATGCCGGCGCTGCTGCGCGCCCTGCCCGACGACGTGCGCGTGGAGTTTCACCAGTTTCCGCTGGAGCAGATTCACCCGCTCGCCCGTCCCGCCGCCGAAGCGAGCGAATGCGCCGCGCAGCAGGGCCGCTTCTGGGACTACAAGGACGCGCTGTTCCGTGACCGCTCCTGGCTCCAGAACAACCCCAACGAGACTTTCCTGCGGCTGGCGGGCGACCTGAAGCTCGACCCGGGCAAGTTCAAGGACTGCCTCGCCCTGCGCGGCGGCAAGGCCGGGGTGGACGCGGGACTGGCCGAGGCACAGCAACTGGGCCTGAATGCCACCCCCACCGTGTTCGTGGACGGCTACCGGGTGGGCAATCCCTTCGACACGGCGGCGGTGCTTCAGCTCATCGACGTCGCCCGCGCCACGCGCTGAGAGTCTGTCCTGAGGGGAAGGGAGGCGGGGGCCAGTGTGCTGCCCGTGACTCTTCCCGCGCCGTTTGCCCTCAAGATAGAGCGATGACGACGTTCCCACTTTTGTGCCCCGTTGGAGGTCCGCCGTGGAAGGGCTGATGCTCAACCGTGTGGTGGAGCAGCTCACCGCCCAGCTGCCCGCCCGCAACCTCGGCTGGGTCTTTCCCGACGAGACGACCGCCGCCCTGCTTCTTGACGGCCCGGACGGGCAACCGCTGGGCAACTTGGTGCTCGGCTACCGCCCGCCGCAGCCGGTGCTGTTTCTCAGCCGCGAGCGACTGCGCGGCGACCCCCACAACCCCTTTCAGCGCCTGCTGGCGACCCGCGTGCGCGGCGAACTGCTGAAAATCGAACAGTTCAAGCTTGACCGCGTGGTGGCGCTGCATTTCGGTCCCGCCGAGGGGTTCATTGACCAGCCCCCGGCGCGGCTGCTGTTCGAGGTGACGGGCCGCAACGCCAACCTGCTGGTGATGGAGGAAGGCGAAGGCTTCGCCGGGCGCATTACCCTTGCCGCCCGCGAAATCACCGGGAGCCGCAACCGCTTCCGCACCATCCGCAGCGGGGGGCCGTACACGCCGCCGCCGCCCTACGACAAGTTCGACCCGCGCACCATGACGCCCGCCGACGCGCAGACGCTCGCCGGGGTGCCGCTGAGCGAGTGGCGGGGCCGGGTGGACGGGCTGGGGCCAATGCTCTCGGCGGAGCTGGCGCGGCGGGCCGAGATGCGGCCCTCGCAGGCCCCCGGCGACGACTGGGAGCGGGCCTACGACGCCCTGAAATCGCTGGTGGCCGACCCCAGCGTGAGCGAAGGCACGCTCAGCGAGGGCGCCCGCGAAGCCGCGCGGCAGGAAAAGGCGGGGGCGCTGCGTAAGCTGCTGCGCGAGCCGCTGGAAAAGCGCGTGACCCTGCTCGAAAACCAGCTCGGCGACGTGACCCGCGCCGAGGAAGGCGTGGAAATCGCCGCCCAGGACCGCGCTGAGGCCGACCTGCTGATGGCCTACGCGCAGACGGTGGAGCCGGGGGCCGCGAGTGCCCTACTGCCGTCCTTCGACGGTGAAGGCGAGGTTCCCGTCAGCCTGGAGCCGCAACTGAGCGCCGTGCAAAACGCCGAAAAGCGCTATGCCCGCGCCCGGCGCCGCGACGAGGTGTACCTGCGCCTCGCCGAGCGCGAAGGCAGCATCCGCAGTGAACTGGAGGCCGCCCGTGAGCGCCTGCACCGGCTCGACCACGCCGAACTGGAGCAACTCGAACAGCTCGCCAGCGACCTCGAACGCGAAAAACCCGAGCGCAGTCCCTACGGTGCCCGTTACGTCACCCCCGGCGGTTACGAGGCGCTGGTGGGCCGCAACAACAAGGAAAACGCGACGCTGACGCACCGCATCGGCAAGAGCCTGGACTGGTGGTTTCACGCCCAGGGCTACCCCGGCTCGCACGTGCTGGTGCGCTCAGGCGGCAAAGACCTCGACCTGCCCGACATCCTCTACGCCGCGCAGCTCGCCGCCTCGCACTCCAAGGCGCGCGGCAGCAGCAACGTCCCGGTGGACTACACCCGCATCAAACACGTCTGGCGGCCCCGGGGCGCCCCCGCCGGGCAGGTCCACTACACCGACCAGAAAACCGTCTTCGTGGACGGCGACCAACCGGGCTGAGCCTCCCCGCCCCTTGCGCTGACTGGGGGAAGCCGCTAGGATTGCTCTTCGCTGTGCCCCGTAGCGCGGCGGGCGATTAGCTCAGCGGTAGAGCGCTCGCCTTACAAGCGATTGGTCGGGGGTTCAAATCCCTCATCGCCCACCAGAGAAAACCCCGGTGAACGCCGGGGGCTTTTTATTTCTGTGCTGTCTTGTGACACAAAAGTCTCCGCCGAAACAAAAAAGAACCACCGCCCGTAGACAGTGGTTTCTCTGGTGGAGGCTTAGGGATTCGAACCCTAGACCCTCCGCTTGCAAAGCGGATGCTCTCCCGCTGAGCTAAGCCCCCTCAGCGAGTGGTGAGATTAACAGAGCGCGGGGCAATCTGGCAAGCCCCCCACGCCGAGCCTGACCGCTACAATTCCCCGGTATGTCACGGGTCTTTTCAGGAATTCAGCCGACGGGTGACCCCCACATCGGCAACTACTTCGGGGCGATGCAGAACTATGTGCGTCTGGGCGAGCAGTACGGCAAGCAGAGCCTGTACTGCGTGGTGGACCTGCACGCCATCACCAATCCGGGCGCGTTCGACCCGCAGACGCTGGCGCAAAAGACCTTCGATATGGCCGTCGCCAACTTTGCCATCGGACTCGACCCCAGCAAGGTCGTCTTCTTCGTGCAGTCGCACGTGCCCGAGCATCAGGAACTTTCGTGGATCTTCACCTGCGTGACCCCGGTGGGCGAACTTGAGCGCATGACGCAGTACAAGGACAAGTCGGCGCAGTTTGAGAGCGTGCCCAGTGGGCTGCTGATGTACCCCGCGCTGATGGCCGCCGACATCCTGCTCTACAAGGCCGACATCGTACCGGTGGGCGAGGACCAGACCCAGCACATCGAGCTGACGCGCGAGATTGCCCGCAAGTTCAACCACAACTTCGGCGAGACGTTCACCGAGCCCAAGGCCGTCTACAACAAAGAGGCCCTGCGGATTCCCGGTGTGGACGGCCAGGGCAAGATGAGCAAGAGCAAGGGCAACACCATCGGGATTCTGGAACCGTTCGGCGACATCTGGCAAAAGCTGCGCGTGGCTCCCACCGACCCCGCCCGCGTGCGCCGCACCGACCCCGGCGACCCCGACAAGTGCCTGATCGGCGATTACCACAAGCTGTTTTCGCCGCCTGAGACGCTCGAAACCGTCTACCAGGGCTGCCGCACGGCGGGCATCGGCTGCGTGGACTGCAAGAAGATGCTGATGACCCACATCACCGAGCACCTCGACCCCATCCAGACGCGGGCCGCGCAACTCCGCGCCGACCCCGACTACGTGCGCGACGCGCTGCGCCAGGGCGACCAGGAAGCCCGCGCCATCGCCAGCGAAGTGATGGACGAAGTGCGGCAGAAGGTGGGCTTCCTGAAGCTGTGATTGCGGGCAAAGCGGTCACGAAAGAAACTACCCACCCCGGCTTTCACGTTCAGCTTCCCGTCTTCGAGGGCACTCTGGGCGAACTCGCCGCCGCGCTGCGTTCGGAGCGGCTCTTGCCGGGCGAAGTGCCCCTGCTTCAGCTCACCCGCGAGGTGCTGGCGTGGGCGGAGGGCGTCACCGGGCTGGGCGTTACTGGGCTGGGCGTTACTGGGCAGAGTCCCGCCGCTTTTGCCGACGCCCACCCGGACCTGCTGCCCACGCTGGCGGGTGTGATTGCCCTCAAGGCGCGGTTGCTGCTGCCCCGGCCCGAACCCGAGGACGTAGCGGACGATTGGGGCGCTGACGATGGCTTCGACGAGGTCCTGGAAGGGGTGGAGGCACTGGCCGAACTCGGCTCGCTGGTCGCTTTTCTGGCGGCGCGGCGGCAGGCGCGGGAGGGGTTGCTGCCTGCCCGCCCAGCGCCGGTCACGCTTCCCCGGCGCGAGCGGCCCCGCAATCCGCAGGGGAGCCTCGCCAAGCTGGTACGCGCCGCCCAAAATGCCGTGCGACAGGTCGAGGTGCCGCTGCTGGCCCGCGAACGCCTGAGCCTCGCCGACGCGCTCACGGCGCTGCGGGCCTTCGGGTCACGGCTGCGGGTCTTCGACTTCTGGACGGTGCACGCGGACGACTGGGGCGAGCGCACCACCTATTTCGCGGCGCTGCTCGAAGGCGTCAAGGAAGGCAGCTTTCAGGTCGAGCAGCCAGAGATGTACGGCGACATCCGGGTCCACGCGGCGCAGGCCGAGACCAAAGAAGAAACAGGCGGGGAAGTTCCCTCACCTGTTTCCTGACACTGGCTTTTACAGCAGGCCGCGGTGGTCGGTCAGCATGCAGCGGTCCTGCACCACGTCGATGCCGGCCTCATGCAGCGTGCGGGCCACGGCCTCGTTGCGGATGCCCTGCTGCATCCACACCAGCCGGGGCGCGGGCGACATGGACAGGATGTCGGGCAGGTGCTCGGGCACCTTGTCGCTGCGGCGAAACACCTCGACGATGTCTACCGGCGTGGCGATTTCGGCCAGGCTGGACACGGCTTTTTGTCCGAAGAAGCTCTGACCACGCTCGGCGAGGCTGGGGTTGACGGGAATAACGGTGTAGCCCTGGCGGCTGAGGTACTCGGGCACGTAGTGGGCCGGTTTCATCGGGTCGTGGTGAAACCCCACCACGGCGACGACTTTGCTCTGACTCAGGGCCTGGGCGATTTCGGACGGTTGACGCAGCTCGGTCACGGTTTGACTCCTTCAAAGGCCTGTGCGGCGGCTTCCAGTGTGGCAGCCAACTCCGGCTCGCCGTGTGCCGCGCTGATGAAGATACTTTCAAACTGCGAGGGCGCCCAGTAGATGCCGCGCGCGAGCAGCCCCTGGAACCACGCCGCGAACGCCGCCGTGTCGCTGCGGGCCGCCGCCGCGTAGTCGCGCACCGAGCCGTCGGGCGCGTCCTGAAAAAACACCGTCAGCATCGAGCCGATGTGGTTGATGCTGACCGCCACCCCGGCCCGCTCCGCCGCTCCGCGCAGGCCCGCTGCCAGCCGGGCCGCGTACTCGTCGAGCTGCCGGTAAAGCCCCGGGTTCGCCTTCAGCTCGCGCAGGGTGGCGATTCCGGCGGCCATCGCCAGCGGGTTGCCGCTCAGCGTGCCCGCCTGATACACCGGCCCCTGCGGCGACACGAAATCCATGATGTCGGCGCGGCCTCCGTAGGCACCCACCGGCAGCCCGCCGCCCACAATCTTGCCCCAGCAGCGCAGGTCAGGGTCAAGGCTCAGCAGCCCAGTTGCCCCGTTGAGCGAGAGCCGGAAGCCGGTCATCACCTCGTCGGCAATCAACACGGCGCCGAAGTCGCGCACCCGGTGCAGCGCGGCCAGAAAGTCGGACGTGGGAATAAGCACCCCGGCGTTGCCCACCACCGGCTCGAAAATCACGGCGGCAATCTCGTCGCCGCGCTGCGCCATCAGGGCGTCGAGCGCTTCCGGGTCGTTGTAGTCGAGCACCAGCGTCAGCCCGGCGTACTCCTCGGGCACGCCCGCGCTGCTCGGGGCCGCCGCGCCGAGGTCGCCTTCGGCGTTCGTCAGCAGGCCGCTGCCCGCCTCAACGAGCAGGCCATCGGCATGTCCGTGGTAATTCCCACGAAATTTGACGATGAACTTGCGCCCGGTATAGCCGCGTGCCAGCCGCAGCGCGCTCATGGTCGCCTCGGTGCCGCTGCTCACGAAGCGCACCCGCTCGGCCCCGGTCAGTTCGACGATGAGTTCGGCGAGTTCGACCTCGCGCTCGTTGGGTGCCCCGAAGGACGTGCCGCTCGCCAGTGCCTGCGCCACCGCGTCTCTGACCGCCGGGTGGTTGTGGCCCAGAATCATCGGCCCCCACGAGCCGATGTAGTCGAGGTAACGCGCGCCGTCGGCGTCGGTGAGGTACGCCCCCTGCGCCGAGGCGATGAAGCGCGGCACGCCGCCCACGCTGCGAAAGGCGCGCACCGGACTGTTGACGCCGCCGGGGGTCACGGCGCGGGCGCGGACAAACAGCGCCTCGGAGCGTGCGGTGGGGTGAGTTTCGGAAAGGGTCATGTTCCGTAGGCTAGCGAACCGAGGTGAGGGCAAGCGTCTTGCCGCTCAGGTTCTGAGATTGACCTGGCCTTGAGACAGCTCTCTCATACGAAATGCGGTTTCATCGCTAACACTTAGCGATGAAACCCGACTTGTAAAGCTGCAAAGCAGAGCGGAGCGAGTGGCAAAAAATACGTGCTGCGGGAAATGGACAAAAATCCGGCGTTTTTCCGGGTTTTAGGGAATTGGACGCAGCACGTATCAGAGCCCCAGCAGCCCCGCCGCTGCCGAAGCCCGCAGCTCCGGGTCGAAGGGCGCCACGAGCGCCTTTTCTTCAGGGGTGGCCGGTTTGACGCTGGTATCGAGGTCGGGAAGCTGACCATTTTGCAGCCCCTCGGCAATCTTTTTCAGGTCGAACGAGGGCAGCCCCAGCGCCCGGTTGACCCCGGCGCGGACGACGGCGTAGCGCTCGTTGCTCATGCCTTCTTTGGCGAGCGCCGCTTGCTGGGCCTGGCGGGCGGCGCCCACGTGGTCGGCAGTCTGGCGCATCACGGCGAGGAGTTGCGTCAGGCTGGGCGACTGCCCGCTCTGCGCGTCCTGCCACACCTTCTGCAACTCGCCGAAGCTCGGGCCGAGCGCGCTGCGGACCTGCCGGCGCACCCGCACGAACCTCTGCACGTCGGCCTGGGTGAGCGGCGCGTTCACGTCGCCCTGCGGCGCCGGGGGCCGGGCGGCAGTGCTTTGGGTACTTGGGGTCTGCCAACCCGCCACGAAGTCGCGCGCCGGTTTGACCACGAAAGTCCACGCGGCAAACGCCAGCAGCGCCAGCACCAGCAGCGTCGTGCCGCCACATCCCAAACAGCCACAGCCCGGCCCACGTCGGTTCATCACGCTGGAGAATACGCGGACGCCATGCCGGACGTTCCAGCGAAATGCGTCTTCGGTCACGAATGCCCTTGCCCGCCGGGCGCTCAATGGGAGCCGTTCCTTGCACAATCCGTTGCCGCCTTCCCCCTTTTGCCTTTTGGAGAGGTCTTTATGCCGCGTTCTGCCCCGTCTGCGCCCCGCCGTGTCACTGCCCGTTCTCCGCTCTGGCTCTCTGCCCTGCTGCTCGTGCCGGCCCTTCTCACTGCTTGCACCTCTTCAGAGCCGGAACCGGCTGCCATACCCAAGCGGCTTCAGGACACCCGAACCTTTAATCCCATAACACCCACGCTGACGGCGCTGCCCGGCGCCCAGCTCTTTCAGGGGCTTTACCCGGGCATTCAGGGGCAGGCGGCGTACGTGGTGGAGGTGCCGCACAACTGGAACGGCACGCTGGTGATGTACGCCCACGGCTACGCGGGAATGGGGGCTGACCTCAAGGTGCAGACGCCCTCCCTGCGCGCCGAGTGGCTCGCGCAGGGCTACGCGTGGGGGGCGAGCAGCTACTCGAGCAACTACTACGACGTGCGGGCGGGCCTCGAAGACACCAACGCCCTCGCGCTGGAGTTTTCCCGCCTCACCGGGCAGGCCGCGCCGCGCAAGACGGTCATCATGGGTGTGAGCATGGGCGGGCAGGTCGCGAGCGCCGCCGTGGAAGCCGAGACGCAGCAAACGGCGCGCTCGCGGGTGAACTACGCCGCGTCCATGCCGGTGTGCGCGGTGCTCGACCCGGTGTACGAGTTTCAGTGGCTCGGGGACTACACGCAGGCCGCCGCGCAGCTCGCCGGGTACGGCGGCACCTATCCCAACGCGGACTTTCAGAAAAACCTCCCGGCCATCAAAGCGGCGCTGTTCACGTCGAGCAGCGGCCCCCTCTGGCAGGAGAACGGGGGGGCCGGGGCCAATCTCCGCGACCTCGCCCGGCAACTGACCGGCGGCGAGCGGCCCGTCTTCGAGCTGGGCTTCCGCACCGGCGCGCTGCAAAACGCCGTCCTCGGCACCGGCGGCTCGGACGGCACCGTGAACGGCATCCTGGCCCGCAACCTGTACGACAACCGCACCGTGACCTACCGCTGGACCACCGGCCCCGTGCCCACGCCCGCCGAGGTCAGCTTCAACGCGGCGCTGCCCCGCGTGGCGGCGGATCAGGGGGCCAACCCCCGGCTGCCCGGCAGCGTGCGCTGGCTGCCGGTGGTCGAGGGCCGGGTCAAGGTCCCTGTGCTGACCATGCATACGCTGGGCGACTTTTACGTGCCGTTCAAACACGAGCAGAACTACCGCCGCGCCGTGGAGGGCCAGGGCAACGGGCGATGGCTGGCCCAGCGGGCGGTGCGGGCGCCGGGCCACTGCGACTTCGTGAAGGCCGAACTCGCCGAGGGCTTCCGCGACTTGATGGCCTGGGAGCAGACCGGGCAGAAACCGGCGGGCGACGACGTGCTCACCCCCAGCGTGGTGGCCGACCCCACCTACGGCTGCACCTTTACCCGCGAGACGCGTCCCGGCGTCGCGGCGTGCCCCGCCGGGAAGCCCTGAGGCTCACTCAGCCCACAGCGCCGTGACGAGCGCGTGCCCGGTTTCGAGGTGGGCCGTGACCGGGCCGCCCAGCGTCTCGTTGCTCAGTGTCCAGCCGCTGCCGAGGGGAATGTCTGCCCCCGTCAGCGGCCAGCGCACCCCGGAGAGTGACAGGCCGCCGAGGTCCGTGCAGGCGAGGACGCTGAGAGTCACGCCTGCCGGGAGCCCCAGCCGCAGCGGGCGCCCCGGCAACAGCGGCCAGCCCCATTCGTCGCCGCTCGTGAGCGTCACCGTGAGCCCTTCACGGGCCAGCCGCACCCCGCCGAGCAGCAGCGCCGCCGCATGGTCGAAGCGTCCGCCAAAGGCACCGATGAACACCAGCTCCGTGGCCCCCCGCCGCCGGGCAAGCGACACCGCGAGTTCCGCGTCGGTCTGGTCCTTGGCGACGGGGTGAACCTCACGCGGCGCGTCCAGTTCGAGCCCGTCCGACGAGTCGAAGTCGCCCACCCAGAGGTCGACCTTCACCCCCAGGGCAGCCGCGTGCCGGGCACCTCCGTCCGCCGCGACCACCAGCTCTGGCGTCGGCAGCCCAGCAAGGGCGAACGTAGGGGTCAGCCGACCACCGACCAGAATCCAGGCGAGCATGGGCAGCAGTGTAGAGCGCAGGCCGCTGCGTAAAAACGCCGTGAAGCCCTGTTATTCTCCGCTACACTTCTCCGCTCTTCTGCGGCCTATAACGGGAAGATGGAAAACAACACCCCTGACCTCAACGAACTGATGGCCCGCATCGACCTCGGCAAGTTGGGGGCGCTGGCGGGCAAAGTCGACCTTGCGAGCATCCTCAACGCGGCGAGCAACATGAACGACAAGCAGCTCAAGCAGCTCAGCCGGGCGCTCGGCGTGGGCGGCAGCGGGCGACAGCGCGTCCTTCCCGCCGCCGACGGCGACTACTACGACTACCTCGACACCCTGACCGACTCGCAGGTGGAGGTGGCCGGGCGCGTGCACGACTTCATGCGCGCCGAAGTCATGCCGATCATGAACGAGTACTGGAGCCGCGACGAATTTCCCCGCGACCTCATCGGCAAGATGCGCGAGCTGAACCTGCTGCGCTCCATCTGGAACGAGGACGGCACCCGCAAGCCCGACGCCACCCTGATCGAGGGCGTCGTCATTCTCGAAGCCTGCCGGGTGGACGTGTCCACGGCGGTCTTTTTCGGCGTGCACGGCGGGCTCGCCACCGCGTCTATCGCCCTCGGCAGCGATGAGGAACAGAAAAAGCGCTGGCTGCCCGACATGCTCGACATGAAAAAAATCGGCGCCTTTGGCCTGACCGAACCCGAGGGCGGCTCGCAGGTCAGCGAGGGCATGCGGACCACCTGCCGCCGCGACGGGGACGGCTGGGTGCTCAACGGCGAAAAGAAATGGATCGGCAACTCCACCTTCTCCGACTTCACCGTGATCTGGGCGCGCGACGAGGAAACGAACGAGGTCCGGGGTTTCGTGGTCGAGGCGGGCACCCCCGGTTACGACGTCGAGAAAATCCAGGGCAAAATCGCGCTGCGGATGGTGGAAAACGGCCACATCACCCTCAAGGACTGCCGCGTGGCCGACGCCAACCGCTTGCAGGCCGTGCAGGGCTGGGAAACGGTGTCGCAGGTGCTCAAGCTCACCCGCGCCGGAGTGGCGTGGCAGGGCGTGGGCTGCGCGATGGGGGCGTATGAACTCGCGCTCGCCTACACCCAGACCCGCAAGCAGTTCGGCAAACGCATCGGCGAATTCCAGCTGATCCAGAGCCACCTGACGCACATGCTCGCCGACGTGACCGCGATGCTCGGCATGGTCATGCGCCTGTCGCACATCGCCGACGAGGGGCGCATGGACGACGCCCACGCCGCGCTCGCCAAGGTGCACACCGCCGCCCGCTGCCGCGAGGTCGTGGCCCGCGCCCGCGAGGTCTTCGGTGGCAATGGCATCCTGCTTGAACACGGCGTCGCCAAGCACTTCTGCGATACCGAGGCCATCTACTCCTACGAGGGCACCAACGAAATCAACACGCTGGTGGTGGGCCGCGCCATCACCGGCCTGAGCGCGTTCGTCTAAAAAACTTGAACTTGAAGCGGCGCCCCCTGACTCCTCGGGGCGCCGCTTCAAAGCAGAGCACGACTAAAAGTCAGGCTCGCCGTCGGCATCGTCCAAACTGGGAACTGGCACGACGACGCCGCCCTCCCCCACCCGCCGGCGCTTACGGAGCATGGCGGGTTCCTTGTCGAGGTTGAAGACGAAGTGCCGGGGCCGGCGCTCACGCAGCCAGGTTTCGAGCGCGACCAGCCGGGGGCGAAAGCGGATAAATTCGCGCAGTTGCCGGATGGGAATAAAACGGGCCTCCTGCACGTCGCGGTCGGGGTCACGCGGTTGTAGGGTGCCGCTCACCTCGCGCCCGGTGTAGAAGAACTGGAGGTGGTGCCCCCAGGTTTCGGCCTGAAACTCGACGATGAAGGCGAGGTCGCGCAGTTCGACGACCAGTCCGGTTTCCTCAAAAGTCTCGCGCCGGGCGCCGTCCTGAATGAGCTCGCCCGCTTCCAGCCCGCCCTTGGGCAGCGACCAGCGTCCCCGCTCGCGCACCAGCAGGATTTCCTCGCCGCGCAGCACGATGCAGCCCACGCCGATGCGCGGCTCGCCGGCTGGCCGCTTCTGGCCGCGCTTTTTGGGTGGGGCCGGGGTCGGTGTGGCGGTGGTGTTCGTGACCTGTCCAGGGCGCGGGTTTTGCGGCTGCTGGGGCGGGGTGCGCCGCCGCCGTCGCCGCCGCTGGCCGCCCTGCGCCTGCTGGGTGCCCTGGCCTTGCGGGGGCCCCTGCCGTTTCTGGGGCTGCTCGCCCTGCCTGGGCCGTGGCCCGCTCTTGCCTTCCTCCGCCATCACATCCCCTCCGGCGCCAGGTCGTTGAAACGGACATGGGCGCTGTGAAACTGCAATTTGACCGTGCCGACCGGGCCGTTGCGCTGCTTGCCGATGATGATTTCAGCGATGCCTTGCTGGTCGGTTTCTTTGTTGTAGTACTCGTCGCGGTAGATGAACATCACGATATCGGCGTCCTGTTCGATGGCGCCCGACTCGCGCAGGTCCGAGAGCATGGGCCGGTGGTTGGGCCGCTGCTCGACCGCGCGGCTGAGCTGGCTGAGAACCACAATGGGCACTTCCAGCTCACGCGCCAGCCCCTTGAGGCCGCGCGAGATGGTGCTGATTTCCTGCTGGCGGTTGTCCGACCCGCCCGAGGACTTGCCGCCCGACATCAGTTGCAGATAGTCGATAACGACTAGACCGAGCTGCCCGTGCTGCGCGGCAATCCGCCGGAGCTTGGAGCGCAGGGCGTTGAGCGTGAGGTCGGGTTCGTCATCGATGACCATCGGTGCCTCGGCGAGCCGCCCCGCCGCGTGCGCCAGCCGCTCGAAATCGCGCTCGTTGAGGTGCCCGCTGCGGATGCGGTTCATATCCACCCGCGCTTCGCTGCACAACATACGCAGAGCAAGCTGCACGGCGGGCATTTCCAGACTGAACACCGCAACGGTCTTTTCGCCGCGCAAGGCGACGTTCTGGGCTATAGAAAGGGCGAAGGCAGTTTTCCCCATGCTCGGGCGAGCCGCCAGCACGTTCAGACTGCCCTTCTGCAAGCCCGAAATCTGCTCGTCGAGGTCGCGAAAGCCACTGCTCACGCCGTCAGGAATCCCCTTGTTGGCGTGCAGCAGGGTGATGTACTCGAAAGTGTCGGAGACGACCTCGTTCATCGCCTGGAACGCCTCGCCCTTTTTCTTCTGCTCGGCGACCTCGAAAATCATCTTCTCGGCCTTATCGAGCAGGTCTTCGAGCGGAAGTTGCTGCTCATAGGCGAGCTGCATCGCCTTGCCCGACGCCTGAATCAGCTGGCGCAGGGTGTGCTTCTCCTGCACGATGCGGGCGTAGTGCTCGGCGTAAGCGGCGGTGGGCACCTGCTCGGATAGGCCGATGAGGTAAGCGTTGCCGCCCACGTTGTCGAGTTCGCCCGCAACGCGCAGGTGCTCGGACAGAGTCACGAGGTCGACCGGCTCGCGGTGGTCCTGAAGCTGGCGCATGGCAGCAAAAATCTTGCGGTGGCCCTCGCGGTAAAACATTTCGGGGGTCACGGTGTCGCCCAGAGCGGCGAGGGTGTCGTTGTCGAGCAGCACACTGCCCAGCACGCTGATTTCAGCGTCGTTGCTGTGCGGCGGCACACGCGGAGTCGTTTCCAAGGCGGTTGGCCCCTTTCCCGGACAAGGCGGCGAGCAGGCCCGGCAAAGGGGGCCGCAACGCCAGGGAGGAAGTGAAATGGTTTGGGAGACTCTGCCTGAAGCAGCGTCTCTATTCGCCTGCTCCTCGCCGGGGGCGAAGGCGGGCCGAACTGCCCGGCAGCATAGCACCCTGGCCCGGGCCTTGGCCGCGGCCTCACCGTCTGACAGAACCTGTACCGTACTTTCCCAAAAGGCTCAAGCGCGTCCAGCCGGCCAAAACTTTCGCTGGGGTCCGACTCAAGGCAACGTCAAGCCGCGTAAGAGAAATGTTAGAAACTTCCGATTACTCTACGGCCAAGCAGGAGCGGGAATCCCCGTCACTGCCAATGCCATAAGTAGGCAACGCGGGACCATACATACCTTATCCGCCGCGCCGAACCACAGGAGATTCACCATGAAGAACACCACCCAAGGCTTCACCCTGATCGAACTGCTCATCGTCATCGCCATCATCGGCATCCTGGCCGCCGTGTTGATCCCCAACCTGCTGGGCGCCCGCGCCAAGGCCAACGACAGCGCCACCCAGAGCTACATCCGCAACTGCTACACCGCCGTGGAAGTGGCCCGTGGTGCTGACGGCCGCCTGCCTGCTGCTGGCAACTGCGACAGCACGGCCAACCTGGGTACCAACGCTGTGGCTACCCCTGGTGCAATCACTGCGGCAGGCGCTTACAGCCTGGATGGTACTGGTAGCAAGTTTGCCGTTACTGCCACCAGCGTGACCAACAAGACCTTCTGCTTCGACGGCGCGAAGATGGGCGAAGGCACTGGCGCTACTGGTGCCTGCACCTTCAGCACCAGCACCGGCACCGGCACTGGTACCGGCACTGGTACCGGCACTGGCACCGGCACTGGTACCGGCAGCAACTAATCCCCACCTCTTCTCAGAACCGCCCTCCGGGGCGGTTTTGTTTTAGCGGGCCGGGCTGAAATTCGGCTGGCAACGCTGCGCCGCCTGCAAGTCCACTGCCCGGAAGGAGATGAGTTTCTGAGCTGCCACATTGACCGACCCCTGCACTACCGGGTCGTCCCCCAGACGGGGGGCGTGGTGAACCCGTTCCTGCCAGCGGTAGGTCACGGCACTGTTTGGAAAACGGTGGGCATAATTTTTGAATTCGGAGAAGGTCAGGCCGTAGTCCTCGTCATGAAGCCGCTGCAAGGCCGGGTCGGTGGAGGACACGATCTGTACCAGCTCGCGTTGGGCGCCCGTTAAATCCCAGGTTCCTGGCAAAAGCAGGTGATTCGTTTGACCCGCCACCGTCTTGAGATTGCTGTACATGTTCCAACCGAAACCTGTCTTGATTTCCAGATACGGAGTTAAACCGTTGAAAGCAGCTAAAATGGGCGGCACCAAGAGTATCGCCGGAACACGGTGCCGTTCGTAAGCGCGATGCGAGGGCAATTTGGGAGCAAACAGGCTGGCTGCTATCAGACCTACCCAAGCGGTTCCGTAGCCCCACCAAGCCACATGTCCCCATTGCTGCAAGGTGGCGGCGGAGCCCAACTCCAGCGGCAAGATGTTAAGGACGGCTATTGCCGCACCCAAGCATCCGATCAGGAGGGGCAGAAAAAAAGGCCTGGGTCGCCACTTAGGCCACGCTCCGAACTGCTGACGCAGCCAGGCCACTTGCCCATCGTCCAGAAAGAGGAGAAATCCAGCAAATAGGACAGAGGAAAAGTCCCAGAAGTGCTGCTCCAGATCCAGGGCCAGCATCCAGTGAAAGCCAAACGCCAGCACCAGCCCGAAGCGCCGCGTGCGGGAAAATGCTAGTAAGCTTGCCACCGCCAACTCAATCACGACAGTCAATACAGCCAAGGACCGGCCCAATACAGGCACAGAAGCAACGCTGAGATCTGGCAGGTTCCAGGACCGAACAAGTTGATCCTGATAAAAGACCGCGCAACTGACAGCCGGGTTCAGGAAATCCCAGTTCAGCTTGGCAAATGCGGCGAACGCATAGGCGATCAGCAGAGTCAGCCGGGCACTCCGCACAAGCTCTCCAGGCATGAAGGAGGAAGAAGGCAAAAGAAAACGGCGAACTGCGTCCAGACAAAAACTCAAACTCACAAGGGCAGCGAGTACCCAGTGGTTGCCCACTACGGGTGCCTCAGCCCAGGCATGCAAAGGGAGTAAGACACACAAGGCCAGCACAGCACGTCTATCACGCGGCGCGAGAAACGCTCTTGCCGCTGCCAAGGCTAGTAGCACAGAGAGGACGGCTAGTGGCGGTTGCGTCGCCCACGCACCCCTGGGCTCAGCAGCCAGATGTAACCAGACCGCTATGGCCCAGGCCCGGGCAAACCATGCCAGGCGAAAAGTATTCGCATCTTGCTGAGCCAGACTCATCATCGTCAATCTTAACTGTCACTCGCCTCACTAAAGACAGAAGCTCTGGAAGTCCGTTGGGAAACCCATTCTCTCTCACAGATGTTTTACAGTTCCAAGGTAAAGGAGCTGCACTTGATGCAAAAGGCCACTGAGGCATTCACACTGATCGAGCTTCTCGTAGTGATGACGATAATCGCCATTCTCATCTCTGTGCTTGTACCTAGCCTCGCGGGCGCCAGAAGTAAAGCTTATGACAGCGCCACGACATCCTACCTTCGCCATTGCGCCTCAGCGCTTGAAATCTCACGAGACGATCTAGGAGTTTTGCCAAGTCCCCCACCAACCAGTTGTGAGGATCCAGCACTGGGTGTCAATGCGCAGAGCAAGCCGGCATCGGTCAAACAATCACAAGTTACGGTTACCAGCAGTGGCACTGCTTATACCATTAGTGCTCTTTCACAAAGTGGCAAGACCTTTACCTACGATCAGGGTGGCTTTAGAGAAATCCCTTGACTACCACCACCAACCCCAACCCCGCCAGCGCCAGCGCCGCCGCCATCCCCAGGCGGCGGTCTCTTTGCCAGCCCGTGACCAAAACCCACAGGGCCGCGAGCACCGGCACCAGACCCACCCAGGCCACACCCAAAACCGCGAAATCAGGAAAGAGGACGCCTACAGCGAGCAAAACCACGGCGACCCAGAAACCAGCCGGATACAGCCAACTGGGCAGCCCAGCGAGTTCGGTGTCCGGCGTGCGCTCAGGCCCGGTCATGCGTGCCCCCAATACTTCCAGAGGAGTTGCCCGGCAGTAAAGATCAGCAGCAAGCTGAAAAAGAGCTTGAGTTGTGCGGCGGGGATACGGCTTTGCAGACTCGCTCCGGCTTTGGCACCGATAAGGACGCCCAGAGCAACTCCAGCAGCGAGTTTCACATCGAGGAGGCCGCCCGCTTGATAGACCAATGCGTTCCCTACGGCGGTGAGACCCATAATGAAGGTCGAGGTGGCGATGGCCTGCCGGATCGGCATCCCCTGCATCAGGTTAAGCACCGGCACCTGCACCGTGCCGCCGCCGATCCCGAGCAGGCCGCTCATGACGCCCGCGAAAGTCATGGCGGGAGGCACCAACTTCGACGGCTCGCGTTCGACCTCGACCCGCTTGAGACCACGCAACAGGTTGTAAGCGGAGTAAAAGAGCAGTAACGCGAACACGGTCGCTACTGCGCGGGCAGGCAGCACGAGGCCCAGGAAACTGCCTACTGCCCCGCCAATAATGGTGTAGGGGGAGAGCAGGTAGCCGGTGCGAGCGCGAACCAAACCCTGCTGCAAGTAGGCGGCGGCACCGCTCAGGCCCACGGCCAGCACGCCGATTTGTGACACTGCTACCGCCTGACTGATGGTGATGTCATGCCCAAAGCGCGGCAACACGAATTCCAGCGCCGGGACCACCACCACGCCGCCGCCCAGACCCAGAATCGCGCCCAGCACCCCGGCGAGCAGTCCCACGCCAATGACCGCGAGCATCATCGCCGAAATCATCTGTTCCTCACGCCCCGGAGCTTAGCCCATGCTTTGCGGGGGTCGGGGAGGCTGTCTGAGTCTGAGTGCAGGTAGCTCACTCTTCCTCGTCTGGGTAGACCTTCAACTCGGTGATGTGAGCGCGGTCAGGGCGCGAAAGGATATGTGCCACGCTCTTGGCGAGGCCGCGTGGGTCGATCATGGCGTCCCATTTCATGCCCTCGTCGCGGTTTTCGGGGGTGTCCACGGCGCCCATCGGGTAGAGCACGCAGCCGCGCACGCCTTTGCCCTTGAGTTCGTCGTGCAGGCTCAGGATGTACGCCGCCACCGCCGCCTTGCTCGCGGTGTAGAGCGCCGCTTTGGGGCCGCTGAGCCGCGCTGCCTGCCCCGCGCTCACCGCCAGCACCTGCCCGTCTTTTTGCTTGAGCATGGCGGGCAGCACACCCTGCACCGCGTGAAAGAGGGTCAGCATGTTGGAGTCGAACATGTCAGCGTAGTCTTCCGCGCCCGCTTTCTGGATGTCCTGCACGCTGTAGTGACCGGCAGTGTGGACCAGGGTATCCACCTTGACCTTGCGCAGCGCCTCCACACTGGCGGGGTCGGTCAGGTCGAGGTCGAGCACGTCCTTGGCCGGGTAGCGGTCCGCCGCCCAGGCCAGGTCTTCGCCGCGCCCGACCAGCACCATCTGGGCGCCCGCGTCTTCGAGTTCCTGGGCAATGGCGTTGGCGAGCGAGCCGCCCGCGCCTGTGAGCATCACGGTGGAGGAGCTGAGGTTAGCCATGTGCTCAGGGTAGCGGCTGGGAGGCGCGCAGGCATCCGGGGGGGCTTAATCCCACTGGTGCTCCTGCGGGCGACCACACCAGGCAGGCCCGCTACCCTGAGCCCATGCCCCTGCTGCTCGGCCACCGCGGTTCCCCCCGCGAACACACCGAAAACACTCTGGCCAGCTTTCAAGCGGCCTTAGACGCCGGGCTCGACGGCATCGAACTCGACGTGCGCCGCCTTGCCGATGGCACGCTGGCGGTCCACCACGACGCAGCCCTGCCGGATGGCCGCCAATTGCCCCACTTGACCCGCGCTGAACTGCCCGAGCGGGTGCCGACGCTGCCCGAAGTCCTAGCGTGGGCTGTCGACTGTGAGGCTTACGTCAATCTGGAACTCAAGTGGGAGTCTCCTCTGCCTGACGACCGGGTGGTGCGTATGCTCGACAGCATTCGGGTGCATGGCCTGAGCCGCCGCGTGATCGTGAGCAGTTTCAATCCGCTGCTGCTGCGGGCCGCCCGCGAACTCGCGCCGGAGGTCGAACGTGGGTTGCTGTATCACCGGCCCTACCGCCTCGGCCCCCTGAATCTGCCGGAAGCTGTGGGCCGCTGGGTGGACTGTGCGGCGCTGCATCCGCAGCACCAACTCATTGATGCACCGCTCATATCAATGGCCCGGCGCCGGGGCTGGCGGGTCAATGCCTGGACCGTCAATGAGGTGGCCGACGTGCAACGGCTCGCCGCATTGGGGGTGGACGGCCTGATCGGCGACGTGCCCGCGCATCTGCTGCCTGCTCGCTGAAGGGTCTTGCAGTAGCCTCAGGTGATGAAGCTGCTCGAACCGCCGCAGCACCAGAAGACACAGCATGTCGCCCTGGGCACGGCAGGCTGGGGCCTGAGCCGCGAGCAGCAGGAGCGCTTCGGCCCAGGCGACAGCGTGCTGCAACGCTACGCCACCCGCTTCAATGCCGCCGAAATCAATTCGTCGTTTTACCGCCCCCACCGCCCGGCCACCTACGCGCGCTGGGCGGCCAGCGTGCAGCAGGGCTTTCGCTTCAGCGTCAAGGTGCCCAAAGCCGTGACGCACACGGCCAGATTGCGAGAGTGCGCCGCGCCGCTGGCCGAGTTTGTAGAGCAGGTCAGCCATCTGGGTGAAAAGCTGGGGCCACTGCTAGTGCAGTTGCCACCCAGCCTGAGCTTCGAGCGGGACGTTGTAGAGGACTTCTTCAGCTTGCTGCACGGGATGACCCTCGCCCGGACTGTGTGCGAACCGCGTCACGCCAGCTGGTTCACCCCGGAAGTGGACGCCCTGCTGCGCGACCTGAACGTGAGCCGCGTGGCCGCCGACCCCGCGAAGGTGCCCGCCGCCGCGCACCCTGGCGGCAGCCTTAGCATGGTGTATTACCGCTGGCACGGCTCACCGAAGATGTATTCCAGCAGCTACTTGGATTCACAACTGGCAAGGTTGGCAGCGCAGGTGCAGGCGAATTCTGGCGACGTATGGGTCATCTTCGACAACACGGCGGTGGGGGCAGCGGTAGAAAACGGGCTGATTTTACGGAACTTGTTGAGTTCAGCACAGTCGGAAAGGCAAACCTCTTGCCAGCCTGACCCCAAATGAACAAATCCCCGCCCGCAGGCAAGGGATTTTTCGTTTAGTTAGCAGTCGAACTATCAGCACGTGCGGGCAGCCTACCCTGTTTAGGGACCACAAGTGAAACGTCACATTGGTCCTTACTTTTCCCTTGCCTCCACCTATAAAGCCCAACAATGTGACAGCAGTGTCATGAGAAGGTCGTATGCTTCGGTTAAGCGAGGTTACATCATTCTTATGTACAAAACTTCACGTTCCCTTAGACCTCATTTCAGAAGCCCAGACTTACCCCTTATTGGTTGGCTGACAGCGGCCTTGATGCTCTCAAGCACAGTGCAGGCGCAAGATGTCAGAGGTAAAACCGAATTGATGCGCTCTAGCCTCAAGCCAGGAGTTGACCGCTTATTGAGCAGTGTGAATGAGGCTGTCACAGCGGCGGGCGGCGACTTGGATAAGCAAAACGTCCATTGGGTAATGGCGTTCAGCACTGGGCACTTCAAGTCTGATCCGCTGGGCGCACAGGCGGCACGGGAAGTGGCCTCGCAGTTCATTGCACGTGAAGCAATGACCGGCGACCAGGTGACAGCACGCGCCTGGGAACTCAAGCCCTGGGCGTTTAGGAATGCCCAGGGGCTTACCCAGCAGATCGGCACAGACAGTCAGGCCGATAAAGGCGGTGTGGAGCGGTTGTGGCCCACCACGCCCGCAGTAGGGAGCGCGGGAGGGCACGATACGGAAAGGGCCGCTGTATCGTTCACGAAGGAATTCGCGAATTCACCAGATACCGTTTTGATTCTGCTGACCAATACGGCAGCCAGCGTCGGCTCAGCAGGTACGAAGCTGCTCGGCACCAATGCTGGGAGTTATCAGAAGATGCTGGAGACATGGACGCGGGTCGCTGGGACGCAGGACGGCGCCACCCTGAATATTCCCTACACCATCAAAACACCCGGCGGCGCCGTACCGGGGCAGATGCAAGCCGTCGTGTTGCTGCCCAAGACGTTTACGGCCACTCCTCTGGGCAACACCACCCGTACACAGCAACTTGACCAGAGTGCTCAGCCGGTCAAAGCAGAAAAGAAGAACGGCTCCGCTGCTCCCTTTCTTCTGGGCCTGCTGGGGCTTGGGCTGATCGGAGGCTTGGTTTGGATGCTCATCAAGGGCGGCGGGCAAGGTGGAGCGCGGGGCAGCCTGCGCGTTGGAGATTCGAACTTCAGCCTCCGCGATATGCCCAACGGCAGGCCCTTCTGCGTGATTGCTGGCCCTGGCTACAGCGAGGAAGGGGTAGCGGTCGTGCCGGTGCAGGGCCTTCCAGCCGAACGGATTGCCGAACTCGTCCGGGTCGGCAAGGACCTTAAGGTGCGCGGCACGAGTGAAGCCGTCACGCTGAGCAGCGTCGATGGCCGTGTGGCGGTGGGAAACGCGGCTTCTTTTCCCCTGCGCCTCGATCAGCCTGACCATCAACTTGAACTGACCGGCGAGGTGCGCGGCGCGGGCGGCGTGCCGCGTGAAATCACACGCTCTCTCACCCTTTCTTATCAGCAGGGAGACCACTGATGGATTTCAACGACATTTTCAAGCAAGTTGTTCCTCTCTATACCCAGATGAACTTCTGGCTGACCATTCTGGGCACCGTGCTGCTGTGGTACGCGGTTTCAGTGGCGTTCGCGCATGTGTTTTTCGGTGCGGGCAATCGGTCGGCGGTTGATGCGGCCAATCAGGGCATGAACATCGCCCTGCTGTTGCTGGCCGTAGCGCTGGCAGCCGGAGCTTATTTCCTCTTCAAACCGACCGACCTGATCTACCTGGGAGCAGTGACCCTGACCTTCCTGCTGCTGGCCATCATCCTTCACGTCATCTTCTCAAAAATGGGAGCCCGAGCCTAATGGCAGAAAACATGCGCGTCTTTAAAACTCTCGTCATCGGGTTGGGCAGCACCGGGACGGAAATTCTGGAATCTCTGGCAGACCGAATCGATTGGGAAGTCGGAGGCCTCAGCCGCGCCCCGTGGGTGGAGTTTCTGGCGGTGGAGACGGACGTGGCGAAGCCCAACCGTTTCAACGGCACGGACGATTTCAAGACGCTCGGGGTGCCAGCTACGGCGTGGCGGGACATGCTCAATCGCCCTGAGCTGTACGACGCCAGCATCGCCCTGAACACCTGGGCAGACCTGGAAACGCTGGGGCAATTGCCCGCTCAGAGCATTGACTCCGGCGCAGGTCATATCCGTATGGTGGGGCGGCTCGCTCTGCTTTATCCGCCCAACTACAATGAGATCAAGAATGCCATTTCGCAACGAGTGGCACGGCTGCGGAACCTGACTGAAGCGCAGGCCAAAGCCGCACTCAACAAGGACAATGCCGGCCTGGAAATGTCCGTGCAGTTTGCGGTGAACCAGGCCAGCGGACAGACCGGGGTCCGTGTCATCGTCGTGGGCACGCTCTGCGGCGGAACCTGTAGCGGCACCGCCAGTGATGTAGGCATTTTGCTGCGCACCATCCTGAGTGAGGAAGAGAAGACGCTGGGGATGTTTACCCTGCCGCATCCTGACCTGGGGATCGCCCAAAAACCCGACGCGGAAATCTGGAAAACGAACGCCTATCACGCCCTCGCCGAACTGAACCAGTACCACCTGCACAACGACCGCGAGCGCTACCAGAGCATCAAGTACCCCGATAAACCCGAGGGAACGGCCATCTTGCCGGGGGACGCCATGCCCTATGACCTCGTCTACCTGCTACGCCCGAACAGTACGGAGACGATGGATCTGCTGCGCCTGTCCAATGCCATTGCCGACCGCATGTTCCTGAACGTATTTGTGCCGGAGACCGACCCGATGGCCTACATGGTGAACGCTGGCCCCGTGACCGTGCAACAGGGCCGCGCCTTCGCCTTCTCCACCTTTGGTCTATCCACCATTGAGTACCCGATGCGGCGCATCCTGGAAGCGCTGAAATACCGGACGCTGGTGCACGCCGTCGACCGCTGGAAAGACCGCAAGTACGAGGGCCGGCTCGAAGAGGACCTGGACACCATGGGGCTGACCATCCCTAACCTGACCGAATCCCTGTTGCTGGACGCCTCCGGCGCGAGTGTCCGTGCCAGCCTGGACGCCAAGAAGAACGAAGTGATGCGTGCTGTGCGTAATGGCAACGTACAGGGCGCACGCGACGCTGTGAAAGACCTGCGGAGTGCCTTTGACCGGGACACCGGCGAGGGTCTGCGCGGCCTGGTTCACCGCACCGTTAACGACAACCGCCGCGTGGCGGCTGAACGCGTCATGGAGAACGTGCGCGGCCTAGTGAGCAGCCGCCTGCTCGACTATGACCAAGGCCCCAACGTCTTGCTGGAGGTTATGCAGGGAGTGCAGCCCCGCGTGGGCGAACTGCGTGGCTGGGAACCCAGCGAGGGCAAGTCAGGCGCGGCGAACGGCGTGCTGGATGAGCTCGACACCATCCGGACCAACACCTTGCTCGGCATGTTCTTCCTGAAAGGCAAGGCGTCGCAGCAACTGTATCCCGCCCTAAGCCGCGCTCTGGACGACGAGATCAAGTCACGCGTCAATCAAAAGGTCCGCGAGGTCTTTGCCGACCGGGGCAGCGGCCAGAAGACCGAGGCCGGCACACTCAGCATCGTCGAGGAGGAAGCCGAGAAGCTGACCCGGCGCCTGACCATGCTGCGCCGCCGCCTGACCAACCAGGCCGACCGCTGGCGCGATACCCGTGCCCGTCTGGAAAACGACTCAGCCAGCGTCAACGGTCTGTCTTTGTTCGAGCCTTCTCCGAATGGCTCGGTGGACAAGGAGCAGGAACTGGCGGTCAGTGACAAGCAGCGCGAGGCCCACGCGGCACGCCTGATCCGCTCCTGGGACGCACTGGTCAAGGGCGTCTTGCCAGGCGTCAACGACCCCGACTGGTTGCTGGGAGCCTGGGCCGTCGGCCAGGACAACTTCGAGCGGGCGCAGCTCAACGCACTGGAACAGGCCGCTGTAGAACCGTTCGAGAGCAGCCTACGCAGCAGTGGTAAGGACGTGATTCGCCGCCTTTACGAGCAGCGCAGCCCGAGCTTCGATCCGGACAGTCAGGCCATGCACGCCGCCACCCAGGCCGAGCTGTTCTTGCAGCTCAATGAGCCCCTCGGTCAGGTGGACCCCATGAGCCCTTTGCCGCGCCGCAAGCTGCTGGTCGGCATGCACATGACTCCCGACTTCCGCCGCGCTATCCAGCCGTGGGTGAACAAGTCCCCCGAGGCAAAGGAAACCGAGGGCATCGATCCTTACCGCGTCGTGATGCTCGAGGAGTGGTACCGCTTTGCTCTGCGCGGTGCAGACGACGTGCGTGAACTGTCGTACAGCAAGCCCACCCGCTTCAACACCTACTTTACCCGCAAACGCAGCGACATTGACTGGACACCCATCAACGACGCGGAAATTCGCAAGCTCCAGGAAGCAGAGCAGTTGGTCTTCCTTTCAGCTCTCCACGGCAACCTGCAACTGACGGGCGGGCACCTGGTCATGGAGTGGCCACAGCAGCCCGGCGAACCCACTGAACCGGAAAAGCGGGCGCGGCGCTTTGCGGGCAGCTTCGGCAAGGCCGCGCGGCAACTGGCCTTTGAGCCGCAGGACAGCTCGCGGCCCTCCAAGAGCCTCACAAATGCCGCGACGTACCTGCGTAGCGAGATAGAGGCACGGCGCAAAGCCATCGTGGGCCGTTACCCCACGCCCGCCGAGGGAAGGCAGGCTTACGTCAAATGGCTACACGACAATATGAGCAGCAGCAGCGCCCGCGCTGTTCGGGACTGGAGCGATCAGGCAGCCCAGACGGCCCTGATGGCGTACCTGACGCAGGATGCTGACCTGAGACAGGCCCTGCTGGAGACATTTCCGCCCGATAACAACCTCATTGACGGCCTGTACAAGGACAAGGGAGAACGGCTGCCCAAAGGCCGCGTTGCCAACACTCAGGGGTACTACTGCCGGGTCTGTGGTGGCCCAGTGGGCGAAACCTTCGAGGACGTCATCGGCCAGGGCCTGAAGTGCGAATACCACCCTGATGACGTTGAGCATCCCTTCGGCCAACGCTACAGCGTGTTCGGGTAAACCATGAGTGAATTTCTGAATACCCTCTTTCAGTTGAGGCCCGAAGGCTGGCTGGTCCTGCTCGCCGTCATGTTGCCGCTTACTCTTTACTTCATGCGGGCCCTGGCCGTGGCTCGTCAGCGGCGCCAACAGGAACGGAGCTTTCTAGAACAAATCCGCCAGGTAGTCTTGCCTGCCCTAGACACCGAGGACCCGCCAGAATCCGACGAAGTGGCTGAGGACGCCTGGCGTGCCGCGCAGGCCTTGCCCGCCACCAGCGCCGTGCGGCAAGCGGTGGTGGCTGTGACCCGCGCCCGGACTCTTGCCACGCCGGACTTGCAGGCGGCGACGCAGGCCGTGGGCGCCGCCGCACAAGCTGGCCTCTCGTCGGCGCGCAACATTCCCAACCTGCTGATGCTCGCTGGTTTGCTGGGCACGGTGATGGGCCTCGCCGGGTCAATCGGAACCCTCGTGACTCCGATCCGCAACGCCGCGCGGGCCACAGAGCCGGGAGAACTTGCCGACGCCCTTGCCAGCACCATGAGTGTCATGCAGGGGGCGTTTGGGGCAAGTCTGTGGGGCATCCTGCTAAGCCTGGGCACCGGGGTAGCCTTTGCGCTGGCCGCCCGCGCGCAGGAAACCTTTGAGGACGAACTCAACGCCTTTGTACACGCCGAACTTGTCCCAGCCACCTTCCCCCGCGCCATCACTTCGCAAATGGAGCGCATGGGCCGCTACCTGCGCGACGCGGGCAATAGCTTTCAGGACATTCACAAGAGGCTGCAAGACGTGGCGGTCCAACTCGAAAGCGTGCTCGGCAAGGCGGGCGACACTCTGGGCCAGAGCCTGACGCAACTCTCGGACACCAGTGTACAGATTGAGCAAGTTTTCGGGCAGATGGACACGTCTGTCAAGGAACTCACTGTGGGCCTGAGTCGCGGCGTGTCGGACCTGGTGCAGGCTCAGGAAAGCGCCGCCTCGTCCCTGCGCACGAGCAGCACGGAGTTGCAGCAGAACCTCGCTCAGCAAGCGACGACGGTCAGTCGCCTCCAGGACACGGTGCAGGCCACCACGTCCGAACTGCTCAAGCAGATCACCCGTGTCGGCGATCAACTGGGCCGGGCAAGTAACAGCTTTGAAGAGTCGGGCCAGACCTTCCGCACCGAGCAGAGCAATTACGCCGCACGTCTCGATCACTCCTTCAGCGAATTGTCCCGCGCCCTGAGCCGCTCGCGCGCCGAGGTACAAAGTGGGGATTGAGCGCCGCCGTGCCTGGAGGGAAGGATGAGCACGTCGCGTCTTCGGGGCGACACCAACCCTTACATCGCTTTCAGTGACCTGACGCTGAACCTGATTTTTGTCCTGATTTTTTTCATCGGCGGTATTCTGGCGGTGGGGCAAGCGGGCTGGGATCAGGTGAAGTACCGCAAGGCCCAGGAGCTAGTCGTCGCTGCTGTCCGGCGTGCGCCGCTTTCGGTGCGGCCTCAGCTCCTGTCACCCGTGCAACGCAACGATCCTCCAGGCGCCCAGCGTTGGGTTTTTCGTTCGGAGAACATGTTTGTCGGTGAGAGCGCTGTTCTGACGCCTGAGGGAGAGACCGCCCTGGTGGATTTCGCTCAGGTGCTGCGCTCTCAGAAAAAGAACTGGAAGCGGATCCGGATCGAGGGGCACACCCAGACCTCCAGGCCCAATACACCGGAGCGGTGGGACCTGTCTGCTACGCGAGCGAGTGCAGTCGCCGCCGCGTTTTACCTGCGTGGTGGCATCAGCCCGAACCGGCTGGCGGTGGCCGCCCGCGGTGGTCAAACGCCTTTCAACGGTCACAAGTTCGCGCCGCAAAACGAGCGCGTAGAAATCGTCGTCGAGTACGCGCAGAAGAGTACACCCTAGCCTATGACCGCCCTCTCAGGTTTGCTTCAAGAAGCCAGCGACCCTGGCACACCAGCGGCGCGCCTGGCGCAGTTGGCCGCGCATTCCAACTCGGCTGTGCGGCGCGCGGCGCGGAAACACATGAGTTTTCCCCCCGAGCTCGCGCAGGTGATAGACCTCGCCGAGCGGACGCCCCAGCTTCTGACGCCCGAGCAGCTCGCCCTGCTCGGCATTCTGGGGACATATACAGCCGCCATAGCGGCGCAGCATCCGGCCACGACCGACGAGACAGTCATCGAACTGATCCTCAATGGGCACATCAAACAGCTTCTCGACTATCGGCCCAGTCGGGGAGAAACCTGGATCATTGCCCAGGCGCAGGAAAATCCTGGCCTCTGTGAGTACCTCAAGACGAACGCTTCCGTGCCTATGCGAATCCGGAAAGCAGCAGCCAAATTGTCTCCTTCAGCCCCCGCCGCTCCTCTCGCCGAGCCGCCTGCGGTACCCGAAGCGGCTGCGCCGCAGGACACAGCAACGGTCTCTCAGTGCGCAGCGCAAGTGCTCAGGCCGCTCCGCGAGCGCCTGCTCGACCGCCGAACTGATCCAGAAATCACGGCGGACGAAACGGCGGAAATTCAGGCCACCCGCAGGCTCTGGTCACTGGCGGCGCGCCACCCACTGCTTCCGCTGGACCTGCTGCTGTGGCTGGATGAGCAGCGGCCCTACGGTGAGGCGCGGGAAACGTTGTTGCGGCGCCTGGAAGAAGGCCCGCTAGAAGAAAGCCTGCTGCTGAACTTTGCCTGGAAAGGCACCTGGGAGGAGCGGGCGGCAGTGGCCCGCAATCCGGCCCTTCCCCGAGAAGCCCGACTGGGCCTGACGGTGGACCCGGACTGGTGGGTGCGCTCCGCCGCCGCCGAGAACCCGAATGCAGAGCCGGAAGAACTGGCTGCTCTGGCGCAGGACCCGGACCATGTGACCATTCGTGAGCATGTCGCCAGCCACCCTCACGCCAGTGGACCGACCCTGTTGGCACTGGCCGGTGACGGAGACCACGCCGTCCGGTTGCAAGTGGCCCGCAACCCGAGCAGCCCACCAGAAGCCCTGAGCCTGCTGGCAGGAGACGCGCGCTACGCCATCCGTGAGGCGGTGGCGGCTCATCCCTATACACCCAGTGAGGTTCTAGACGCGCTCGCTCAGGACGCCAACGAACGCGTGCAGTTCGTCGCCAACCTGCGCCGGGCGCCCCTGAGCCAGGCTCAGGCGCAGCAGGCGTTGGAGACTCGCCGCCGCAATGCGAAGCTCGCCGTTGCCGCCCAGCAAGCGCCCGCCGAGATGCTGGTCCGGCTCAGCAGGGACCGCAGCCCCCGGGTGCGGGCGCAAGTGGGCCTCAATCCGCATACCCCGTCGGCTGCCCGTGCCCTGTTGCTGGGTGATCAGGTGCCCGAAGTGCAGCGCGTTGCGCAGGCCGCGAGCCCGAGCACGCCAGGACAGGAACTGGCGGCTCTTCCCCTGTTCGACGCCCGGGTGCGGGAGGGGCTGAGCAGCAATGTCAGCACGCCGGATGACCTTCTGGTCGCCCTCAGTGACGACCCCCTGCGGGACGTTCGCCTGAACGTCCTCCTTAATCCTGCTGCCCCTGGTGGCGCGCTGGAACGCCGGCTGCCGGAACAGCCTATGCGTCCGGTCATCCGACAGCATCCACGCTACGGACAGGTGCAGGCCAAACTCAATGACCTCGAATGGGAGGAAGTGGGTCAGCCAGACGTGAGTGCGGAGGCGCTGGCTTCACTCGGGCAGAGTGACGCCTTGCGCGTGCGCTGTAAGGTCGCCTCACATCCCCGCACGCCTCAGGAAACACTTGAGGTCCTGGTCAATGACCCGGAGGAAGAAGTCAGGTCCGGCATCATCAGTCGCAGTGAGGAACTCGCCTTCGGATTGCAGGTTGTGCTCGCGCAAGATGCGAGTGCGCAGCTCCGTCAAAAATTGCTCCGGCGCAAGGATGTGGACCCCAATGTGCTGAGCGTCGTGTTGAAGGCTTCTCTCAACGACGGAGACATTCTGTTGTCCTTGGTCCGTCACCCACTCGCCACGCCGGAACTGCTGGCCGAGCTGGCCGATGTCACGAGGACCGAGATTCGGGAAGCCGTCGCCCGCGATCCGCGCACGCCTCCTCCCACCCTGGAGAAGCTGACCATGGACTCTCAGGCGTCCGTTCAGCGGAGCATTCTCCGCAACCCTGCCTGTACTCCGGCCCTTCTGCGGCAACTGGCTAATCATCGTCACCTGCGGCTGGAAGTGGCCCACCATTCAAATACGGACGGTGGCACCCTGGAACATCTGGCCTACGACGCGGCTTACGAGCGCTTCTTGCGACTTGAGCGCTGGACCCGCCGCCTGCCGTTCGGTGAACATGTTCTGCTCAGGCGCTGGCGGCGCTGGTCAAAACAACGCGCTTCGGCACGGGCTCTTTCGGACGTGCTGATCCTGTCCGCTGTCATCGTGCACCCGGCTGCCACGCCCAGGGCAGTTCGGATGGCGTCTCGCCTCGATCACCCGAATATCGAGCAGGCACGGCAGGACCGTCAACATGCGGCGCGTCAGGAGGCCCACCATGGCTGAGTGGCCTGAGCAAGGAGCCCGGAGAGCCGGAAGGTATCTGCTCGATGAGCAGTTGCACAGCACCCCACACGAGGCACTTTACCGAGCTCACACCGAGTGGAACGAGCAGGTTTTGGTCAGTTTCTATGCGGTTGCAGACCCTGGCACACCTCGGGGTCAACGGGCAAGGCAGACTTGGTTGAGGTACGCCCGCAGTCTTTTGCAGGTGCACAGTCCCCACGTGCTGCCCGTGCGTGATTTGATCGATGAAGGCGAGTGGCTCTCTCTGGTCTTCGAACCGCGCCGCACCATCACTCTACGTGAGCTGCTGTCCGCTGGGCCAGTTTCACCGGAACTGCTTCAGCCCCTGACAACGGCGCTGTTTGAAGGCTTGTCGGCTGCACATCAGGGCGCTCTGCTCCATACCCAGATCAGTCCGGAAGCCGTCTGGTTTGATACACAGAAGCGGCCACTGCTGGCAGAATTTGGACTTGCACGGCGCACCGCGCAGGAACTTCGTGACCACTGGCCGCACGACCCGCGTTATGCCGCACCGGAACTGCTTTCGGGGGGCCCTTATACCCCCCAGACGGATTTGTACGCTCTGGCAGCCACCCTGCTCGAAGCGGCGACGGGCACCGCGTTGTCCCCCGTCTCGGCACGGCAGCAAGGCGTGCGGCTCCCCAGCTGGCCAGCAGGAATTCCGCCTCAAGTTGCCCACGCCCTCGAATCCTGCTTGCAGTTGGACCCGGCTGTCCGCGCCGTAAGCGCCGCCGAGGTGCTGGAAGAACTCCGACGCGCTCAGCCCACTCAGGCAATCCTTTCGCAGCAGGAACCTCCCGCTCCTCCACCTTCTGTTCCTTCACCCCCGGCGGCTCCCCAGTCACCTGACCCTGGACCGACACAGTCACGCGCCGGCTTTCCGTGGTGGATTCCACTCGTGATTGGCCTTGTTGTCCTGGGCGGGTACAAGTTGGCCTCCACACCGCGATCCTCAACGGTCACAGCTGTCAGTGAAAGCACGTCGGAGAATGACGTCTCTGCACCCACTGAAACTCCGGAGGAGGTGCAGGTTCCCGTCGCAGAGCAGTCGCAAACAGAAGAACAGCCTCCTGAACCGGAGCCTTCACCTCCTGCTGAGCCTGTGCCTACCGATCCTGAACCTCCAGCCGCCATCATCCCGCCGCCAGAAGCGACGCCTGTCGAAGCGCTGCCGCCCAGTGAAGACCCCATCACGGACGATGAAGTTGTGACCTTCGTGGACGATTACCTCGCCGCAGGCAGTGGTCATGACCTGACGGCAGCGATCAATCACTATGCTGACCGCGTCACTTACTTTGACCAGGGTCTTCAGGCCAAAGCAGCGCTGCGAAAGGACAAAGCTGGGTATTTCAAGCGCTGGCCCGAGCGCTCGTATCAGCGGGTTTCCGAGGTTCAGACCCTGTCCGAAGGCGCCAACACCCGACAGGTGCGCTTCAACTACAGCTATGACCTGACCCGGCCTGGCAAACAACTGACCGGGCAGGCCTACACCGATCTCGGGCTGATCAAGACTGGAGGACAGCTCTTTATCACCAGCGAGACAGGGAAGATCTTCAAGGAACTACAGCACAGCGTCACCACGGAGTTGCCCACCGAGCCATCTGCCGACACAGTTGCCGAAAGTTCAGAAACGCGGCAGGGCGCCCCCAAATTTCTCAATTGGACATTTGGCGGCTGCGTGGATGACGCCGGTGGCACAGAGCAGGCCTACCTCACACCCGGGCAAATCCAACATTGTGCCGTCGTCATCGAGACGATTCCTAATGGGACCAGCCCCATACGTGCCGTGTTCAACTACGAACTGGAGTACGAGGAAGACGGTACGACGCAGAAATTTCCCATTGATGCTCCAGACGTCTGGCCGTCACAGACTGCCGGGGTTTTGGCGACTGACTTTCTTCAGGACGGCAGCACCTTGATCTTTACTCTGCCACTCACTGTACGGGAGCGCTCTGATCGCTCGTATACGCAGATCAACGCCATCGGAACAGTGACCTTCGACAACGGCAGTGAAAAGAATGTCTATGTCAAGATTCCTATCTACCGGTAAATCCGATCCCTTGGGACCAGACTTGTTGCTCATCAATATTCAGAGCACCGTTCCTGTCCCTAAGCCGATCCTGAGATGCTCGTTGAAGTAAGCGGCGCCGATTAAACGGTCTATCGCAAACAAAAAGTAAAACCCCCATCAAAAGTGGGGGTTCTTCTGGTGCACCCTGTAGGACTTGAACCTACGACCGACCGCTTAGAAGGGGGATGAGCGGGAAAACGGGCGAGGGGTGCCCCGTCGAGCGCTTAGGGGCAGGCGCCGCGCCCAGACGGTAAAAATGTATCTCAGGCGTTACGCCCCAGGGGGTACGGGGGGCGGTCATTCTGCCCAGTACGTTTGACAACCGTTTGACACCCTAGCCGCCTCACTTATGCTCAGCCGTAACAGGGCGTAAGATAGAGATATGTCCGCCCCCGTGACCCTGCCCACCCCTAAACGTGTAAACGTCTGGGGCGCGTATGTCATAAGGGTTAACGGCGGCTGTGTTTATCTGCCCGTGCAAATCGTCACGGGCGGTTGGCTGGGCGAACCTCGCCGCGTCGAGGTTGAGCTTATGGCACATGACGTACCCACCCTGGGCAACGTTACCCCTGACGGTTCGCTGAGCGTTCACCCTGACCCCTGGACTGCTCGCCACTACCGCCGTGCCGTCATGCGCGGGGCCGGGGTGTACCGCTGGGGCCTCTGGGCCATGCTCGCCCCTGGGCGGCCCGCTGCTAAGCCTGACGCCCAGGCGGGGGCAGCGCTGGGGGGGGAGCCGGTAAACGGGGCTGAGCAGCTCGCGGGGTTTGCAGCCTGGGCAGCGCCGGTAGAGAAAATGAGTCTGGGGCTGCCCCGCACTTACATAGCCGCGCCTCAGCCCGCTTATCTGACTGAAAAGCTAACCACAGCGGCCCAGTACGGCTACCACTGGGGCAACATCCTTCTAAGTCTTGCAAAGCATCTCCCAGGCGGCCCGCAGGCAGTTGTAAAGCAACTCATGCATGGGTTTGAACCGTTAGGAGCGCAACTCAGGGCGTCCCTCTACTCGTTCGTTCTCCAACTTCCCAAAGGGCGCGAGCACCGTAACGAGCGGCGGCAATTCTGGCGAACGGTACGCGTGCTGCTACGGGTACTGCGGCGCATGGCTCCCCGTAAACCTAAGCGGCGGCCCCCAGTTCGTCGCGCCCCTCGCCCGCTCTACTCGCGGGCCATACCCCCAGCCGCACCCCTCGCGCCCCCTGCCCTCGCCTGAGCTGGCAGCGCTGCCCCTGACCGGGGAAGCGCTCACCGGGCAACCTGACACCCCTACGCCGTAAACGGTACGCGGCGAGTCAGGCCCGCCCAGCTCTACCCCTAGCCCCCTGCGCTCGACGCGGGGCGCGGCTGGGGTGTACCGCGAGGGCTTTACATGACCACCCCTAACCCCAGCACACATGCTGAAAACCTGACCCGCTCGCCCAGAGTGACGAACGGGCGCAAACGTACCACCCTGACCCCTGAGCAGCTCGCAACCCTGCCCGTGCTCGACGTGGTAGAGACGGCGGCCCTGTTGCGCGTCGGGCAAGACCTCATCAGAAACGAAATTAAAGCGGGCCGCCTGCTCGCTGAAAACTACGGCACCCCCGCACGGCCCGTGTACCGCATTCACCGCGCCCAGCTCGACGCGTGGCGGGCCGAGCGCTCGACGGCTCAGGGGCAAAAATGAAACCGCCCCATATGGCAGGCACGGGGCGGGGGCAGGCTGGCGGGCTTGCCCAGAGTCTACCGGAGAGCACCGCGAGCGGGGCCGCGTGCATTTTCGTATGTGTTAAGGCGCCCCAGAAACCCCTAAAACCTGTTTTCTACTCTGGGGCAGAGGCAAAAACCCCGGCCCAGACGGGGAAAACAGTAGAAAACGGGGCCGGGGGTTTGAGTAGAATCGTCTCCCCCCCTACCGCCCCCATAACCTCGCGGCCTACTCCTACTCACACCGGCACCGCCCAGGGCGAGCGCGAGAAACCCGCGCCCAGCGCACAAAAACTGTTCACCCTGCCCCCGCTGGGGGGGGAGGGTAGCCCAGGGGGTTTTAGGGGGGAAGTGTTTTCTACTCCTACTCCCCAGGTGCTCGCGTTCACCCCCTCGCCCCGCGTCCTGTACCGCGAGCTATGCGAGCAGCACGCGAGCCTGAGCGAGTACATAGAGCGCGAGGCCCCAGAGATGCGGGCACGGGGCGAGTATGACGCCCTGGGCGAGCTGGAAAAAATCGCGGGGCGGCTGCTCGACAGGCTCAGCGAGCTACAGGCGAGCGGGGCGCACCTGGGCAGCGCTGGGGGTGCTCGATGACCGCGCCCTTTGCTGACCGTATCGCCCAGGCTGAGGCCCTGGCGAGCTGGGCCGCGTTGGTGCCGGTGCCCCAGGGCACGAAAGGCCCCCGCGCGAAGGGATGGGATTCTGACCCCGCCCAGTGGATTACCACCCCCAGCGCTGCCCGCGAGTACCTCACGGCGCACCCTGGGGCCGGTGTGGGGTTGCTGCACTCTGAGAGTCAAACCGCCGCGCTCGACATAGACCACGACGGCGCGGCGCTCGCACTCGCGGCGGTGGGCGTAGACCTCGCGGCGGTGCTCGCCTCTAACCCCTACCGGGTCAGGGGTAAGAAGGGTGAAAAGCCTATTTTCCGCGTCCCTGACGGGCTGAGCCTGAACCGGCACGCCCTGAGCTGGCCTGACCCCAGCGGCAAGAAAGGCCCCGGCGGGCGGCCCGCCCCGCTGACCATTTTTGAGCTACGCGGCGGGGCTGGGGTGCAGGACGTGATGCCGCCCAGCGTGCACCCTGACACCGGGCGGCCCTATGAATGGACGGGGCCGGTGCCCGCCTCGCTGGGCGAGCTGCCCGAACTGCCCCCCGAACTGCTGAGCCTGTGGCAGCGCTGGGCGGCCCTGTTGCCGGTCATGCGGGCCGCGTGCCCCTGGGCACCGGCTGAGCTGCCCGCCCCGGCTGAGCGTGACCTGAACCGGCTGGGCGGTGGCAGCTCGCGCGGCGGTGAGGGCGAGGGGGCGAGCGTCATAGACACGTTTAACGCCTCGCGCTCACTCGCTGAGGTGCTGGGCGAGCACGGGTATAAGGGCGGGCCTCATGGCCCCTGGCTTTACCCCGGCTCGTCGAGCGGTCAGGCGGGCGTGAGGTTGCGCCCTGAGCGCACCCCGCGAGGCGCTCAGGTGGTGATGAGCTGGCACGCTGCCGACCCCCTGGGGGATGGGCTGCCCCGTGACGCGTTCGGAGTCTGGGCGCTGCTCGCTGAGGGTGTGGACGTGTACACGGCTGACCCTGCCCAGCGGCGCGAGTTGGTCAAGCGGGCCGCCCGCGTGCTGGGGTTGCCTGAGCCTGAGCGGGGCAGCGCTGGGGGTGGCGCCCCCCGCCCCGCCGCCGCTGACCTGCCCCCGGTGGCCTGGGGCGAGGTTGCCCCTCTGCCCCCGGTGACTGAACCGGTGCCGCCGCTGCCCGTCGAGCTGCTGCCCGCCCCGCTCGCCCAGTGGATACAGGCTGAGGCGCGGGCGGCGGGGCTGCCCTTAGAGGTGCTCGCGGGGCCGGTGCTCGTCGGTGCTGGGGGGATGCTCAGCGCGGCGGTGAAACTGAAAAACGCCCCCAACACCCCAGCGGTGCCCGCGAACCTCTGGGGCGCGGTATGCGGGCGGCCTGGGCTGAAAAAAACCTACGCCGTGAATAGAGGGGCGGCGGTGCTGACTCGCGCCCAGAAAGCAGAGTTTGACCGGCTCGACGCCCAGCGCTCAGAACTGGAAACCGCGAGAGGTAAGGCGGCGGCCCAGCTAGAGGCGCTAGAAGCCCGCGTGAAACGGGCATTTAAGGGGGGCGGTAAACCCGTCGAGATGCCCTCAGATGATGAGCTGACAGAGGCACGCGAGGCGCTGCGCGAGGCTGAGGCGGCCCTTACTGCCCGGTGGTACGTGGTCAACGACCCAAACGCCGAGACGCTGGGCGAGATTCTGAGGGACAGCCCCCAGGGTGTGACGGTGGTACGTGATGAGCTGACCGGGTGGCTCGCGGGGTTTGAGCGCTCAGGGCGTGAAACTGAACGGGCGTTTTATTTGGAGGCGGCAAACGGCACCGAGTCTTTTACGCTCAAGCGCGTCTCTCGCGGGGTGGTACATATCCCGCTGATGTGCGCTGGGGTGCTGGGCGGTATCCAACCGGGGCCGCTCGCTGACGTGCTCGACGCCCAGCGCGGGGCCGGTGACGGCCTCTTACAACGGTTTCAGGTGTTTATCTGGCCTGACATCTTCCCAGAGTTTGACCAAGCCGCCCAGCGCGAGCCGGTCAGCGAGGCGCTCCGCGAGGCGGCGGCGGCGGTGCTCGACGGGCTGGGCACCTTGACCCCTGAGAGTCTGGGCAGCGTGTACCCCAGCGGCGGCCCGGCCCCGCTGCTCTACACCCCAGAGGCTCAGGCGGTTTACGACGCCTGGGAACGTCAGCACGCCCAGGCCCTAAAAGACCTCAGCCGGGGCGAGGCATACCGGGCGCATATCTCTAAGCAACCGGCAACATTTGCACGGCTCGCCCTGATTTTTCACGCGCTCGACGTGGTGACGCTGGGCAGCGCTCACCCTCAGCCCGCCCGTGTTGGCGCTGAGGCGGCGGCGCTCGCGGCGGTGTGGTGTGAGTACCTCGCGGCGCACGCCCGCAAACTGTGGCGCGAGGGGCGGCGGGCTGACGTGCTCGACGCTCAGACGGTGCTGGGGTACGTCGAGCGGGGCCGCGTGTGTGATGGTCACAAGGTGGCAGACGTGCGCCGGGTGCTCGCTGAGGGTAAGGCGGGTATGACCGGCCCCCGGCTCGACGCGGCTCTAAAAGTGCTCAGCGAGTGCGGGGCCGCGAGGGTAGAAGTCAGCACGCCCCCAGGCGGTAAGGCGGGCGGGCGGCCCGTGAAAACGCTCAGGGTGCACCCTGACGCGCTCGCGGCGCTCGACGGGGCAGAGGGCGAGGGGGTGAGCGCGTGACGTTTTCCTCAGATTTTCTCGCCCAGCTCAGGGCGGCACGCGGGCAAACTACCCCCAGCGCTGCCCCGCCTGAACCGGTTCAGGTGCCCGCGCCGGCCCCGGTGCCCTCGCTGCCCCCCCGCCCCGCACCTCGCCCCCCGGTGCCCAGCTCGCCCCCGGTTCAGGGGCCGCCCGCTGCCCCGCCGCGCCCCCAGACTCGCCCCGTGCCCGATATGGCAGCGCGGGCGGCTGAGCGCGGGCGGTGCGGCACCTGTAGACACTTCACTGCCGCCCCAGACTGGGGCCGCCTCATGGGGGAGTGTTCGTTAGGCTGGGCGGTTCATACCCCCTGGGCACCGGGCGGGCCGGGGCCTGATGCCCCGCCGCTGCCCGTCATGCACGCGGCGGCCCGGTGTATGTGTCACGGGGTGGCCCCCCGCTGGGCGCTGCGCCCTGGGCTGAAACTCGCTGAGGCTGAGCGGGGCGAGTCATGACGCGGGCGAAAATGAACGCCGTGACCTGGGCCGCGCTCGACGTGTACGCGGGCACGGTAGAGGGTCAGGCGGTGCCGGGGCTGGGCGAGCTGCTCAGCCGCGAGGCCCCCAGGCTGGGCAGACTCAAAAACGCGGCCCGCTCGACGGCTGAGGGGCTGGGGGTGCTCACCCCAGGCGGGCAGCTCACCGCCCAGGGCCTCGCGGCGGTACGTGCCCACGTCGAGCGGTTAGGGCTGGGCAGCGCTGGGGGTGAGAGGTGAGCACGCGGCACGAATACGCGCCGGCGCTGCTCAGGGCATACGCCCAGGCCCTCAGCGCGAGCGGCTGGGGCACCCTCGCGGCCCAGGTTCAGGCCCTCGCGGTGACCGTCGAGCACCGCCCCCCCAGCGCGGCCCAGCTCGACGCCCTACACGCGGCGGGGTACGTGACCGGCGCGGGCACCCTGACCCCTGACGGCTGGGCGGTGCTCGCCCAGGTGCTCGACGCGGCAGCGCTGCCCCCAGAGGGTGAGCGGTGAGCGGCGGGCGGTTCAGGCTCAGGCGGCCCGCTGAGGTTGACCCCCTGCTCTGGGAGCTGGCCTCGCGGGGCGTCAGGCTCGTACTCATGGAGGCGCACGCGAAAACCCCAGAGGCGCGGCGAGCGGCCCAAGTCGAGCGGGCACGGTACACCGTCAGCGAGCTAGAGCGGGCGGTCAGGATGCTAGAGGGCAGCGGCCCAGGTGGTGAACGGTGAACGGCGAAAATTACGAAACAAACGCGGCGGGGGTGCTCGACATGCCCCAGGGTCAGACCGTCGAGCGTGACCCCAGGGGCGCAAACGCCCAGCGGCACGGGATTCTGAGCGAGCACGTCAGCGAGGGCGAGCGCGAGGCATACGCCCAGCACGTCGAGCAGATACGGGCGAGCACCGGGGCCGCGAGTTACTTAGAGCAGCGCCTAGCAGACCGGGCGGCCCTCGCCCTGTGGCGACTTGACCGCGTGGCACGGTATGAGGCGGCCCAGATACGCGAGGCCCAGCGCTCGACACGGGCCGCTATTGCTGAGGGGGAGGGATACCGGGGCACCGGGAATGTCAAGCGGGCACGGGCGCGGCTCGCTGACGCGGCGGGCACCTCGCCCCATCTGCTCGCGGCGGTGCCTGGGCTGCCCGAACATAAGGCGGCCCAGCATGACCGGGCGGCGGCACACCTGAGCCGCTGGGCAGGTGGGGGCAGCGCTGAGGGGCTGGGCGAGCGTGACGCGGCGCACCTGGGCGCGGCCCTCGCGGGTGAGCTGCTCGACGCTGACCCCCCAGCGCGGGCGGGTGACATGGTGCGGGCCATGCTGGGCCGCGCCCCCAGGCGGGGCGAGGCGGCGAGCGTCGAGGGGCACAAATGGACGTATGAACCGGGCGAGCTGCCGGGGCTGCTCGCGTTTTACCGCGAGTTCTGGGGAGATGAGGCGGGCGAGATGCTGGGGGAGTCTGCCGAGTTTGAGCGCGGGGAGGCGGCAAAAATCAGGGCCGCCCAGCGCGAGGCCCTCAGCGCTGAGGCTGACGCGCTCGCCCTGGCAGCGCTGCCCGGTGAGGCTGAGGCCCAGAAAGTCACGCGGTATGAAGCGCACCTAGAGCGCGTGCTCTACCGTGCCTTACATGACCTAGAGGCGGCCCGCCGCGAGCGCGAGGGCAGAGACACACCGGGGCCGCTGCGGGGGGTGCTGGGCGAGCAGCACCCCAGCGAGTAGCCCAGCGCTGCCCCGTTTTCTGCTCAGTTCTGCTCACCGCTGCTCACACTGCCCCCGCCCATCGCGGGGGTTTTTGCTCGCTGGGCGCGGCTCGCGGTCATTTGCCTGACGGTAGGAAAATGACCGCCCAGCACCTCGCGGGCATGTGCTGGGCGCTGAGCAAATGGTCAGCAAAACGGCCCCCGCCTGACCATTTGGGCGGGGCCGCCGATATGCCCCCAGAATGTTTCACCGCTCGCGGCGGTTTTCGCGTTTGAAACAGCAAAACCGCCCAGCCGCTCGCGGGGTTTTCGCCGTGCTGGGCGCACTCGCGTTTTAAACGAAAGTGATAGGCGGGCACGCGGGGGCGGTGTGTTTTCTGGGGGCGGGCTGGTAATACACCGGACGGCGGGCGAGCCGTCGAGCGGCTCAATTTGGCTCAGGAGAATCCGCCTACATAACCCCAGCTCACACCCTCTCGCCCCTGTTTTCACGCGCTGGGCGGGCGGTTCTGGGCTGTTCGGTGTGACGCGCTCAGTGTGCGCCGGGGGGCAACATTTACCCGGTTTTTCCCAGTTTGGGCAGCGCTGGGGGGCGTTTTTGCTTACACGGCGCCCAGTTCTGCCCCGTTTTTGCTCGCACGCGGCGCGGTTTTGCCCGGTGCTGGGCGGCAAGTGGCGAAAACTTGCCCGGTATTTTTTCGCCTTTGCCTGAGCCTGGGCAGCGCTGGGGGGTAGACCTGGCACCCCTGGGGCGGGGCGGTCACGGTGCCGGGGCAGCGTGCCCCCTACCCTGACCCTATGGCAGCGGGCAGAAAGTACGAGCGGCGGGGCGACCCGTTCACCCTGAAAGTTCAGCGGGGCGAGGGGCCGCCGACCGTTCAGAACTGGGCACACCGGGGCACCGGGCGGCGGTGGTTTACACGGGTGCCGGTGCACCTCTGTCAGCGGCTCGACGCGGCGCAACTGGGCGAGGCGGTCAGAGGGTACGCCCAGCAACTCGCCCAGGCGGGCACGCCCGCAGAACTGCCCCGGCTCGCGGCGCTGCTCGCGTTTGACTGGCACCCCATAGAGCGCACCGTCAGCACGCGGCGGGCAGATACGGCCCCAGCGCTGGGGGCGGTGCGGGTCAGCGTCACCACCTCACACACCGGCCCCAGGGGTCAGGGGGTGCGGTTCTGGCTGACGTGCCCCAGGTGCTCGCGGCGGTGTGGCGTGCTCTACGCGAGCCGCTGGGGTGCCCAGGGTGAACACCTGCCCCAGCCGCTGACCGGGTGCCGCGAGTGCCTGGGGCTGACGGACGCGAGCAGGCAGCGGCACGGGTGCCCAGACTGGGCGGGGCATGTTCTCGCCCAGCGAGTAGACACACGAAAACCCTACCGGGCGAGGGCCTGGGGTGCGGCGCATGACCGGGCGCTCTATGTGTCCCGGGCGAGCGCGGCCCGTGCCCTGCCCGGTTACTTTCCTAAGCCGTCACGCCCTGAGCGCTGGGGGCTGGGGCCGTGCCCCTGGGGTAAAGCGGCGGGCGGGCGTCGAGCCTATGAACGGGGCAGCGCTGGGGGGCGTGACCTGGGCGAGCCTCAGCCCGTGCCCCTGCCCAGCGTCGAGCACCTGGGGGCGGTGTGAGCGGATTTTTAAGCGTTCTGTCAGCGGGGGCGTTTTTGAACCTGTGAAACACTTAAAGCATGTCGAGAGGTGACGGGCGAGTTATGCGCGGTGTGCTCGCGGCCCTGGGCGAGCGCGTCAGGCTGAACACGCGAGAGCTGACAGCCGAGATTTACGGGGCGAGCCTCTGGGGTTACTCAGATGAGGTCAGCACGCGGCGGGCACTCAGGCGGCTACACGCTCAGGGCCGCGTGTTCTGCCTGGGGTTTGACTCTTACGGCTCGCGGGTGTGGTGTCTGCCTGAGAACGCGGGGATACTTACGCCCCCCTGGAAAACCAAACGGGACGCGCTCGCCCCGCCTGAGTCGGTCATGCTGGGCGAGTTGCTGGCGTCGAGTTTTGCGGCGGGTATGGCGCGGGCCTGGAATACCCAGCGGCTAGAACTGGAATAACCCCCAGCGCTGCCCAGCGAGGGCGAGAGAGGCGAAAACACACGAAAGCTCACGCCCAGCGAGAGAGGCAAAACGCGCTCAGGCTGGGCGGTTTTCGTGTTTTTAAGTTTTCGCCTGAACACGTCGAGAGAGGGGCGCGAGAGAGGGGCGGCACCTCTCCCCCCAGAACATGAGAGAGAGGCGGGCGGCGGTGCCCAGGGCCAGAAAACCCCGTTTTCATTTGTCAAAAGTTGGCATGAGTTGGCAACTTTTGCACCCCCAGGCGGCGGGCGGCGGCGCTTTTGTTTCACTGTCACAAAGTTATTTACATAAGTGTCAAATACGTTTCACGTGGAACATTAACGCCCAGCGAGCGGCGCGGGTGCCGTGCTGGGCGTTTGTTTTCGTTCTGGGGGTCAATTCTGAAATAAGGGCGAGCGGGGCGGGGCGTTATCTCAGCGGGCGAGCATAAGGCGGCCTATGCCTGGGCAGCGCTGGGCGGGCGGCTGAGCATCTGGGCCTCAGCGAGTAGGGCGCGGGTCAAGTCTGGGGCGGTCACGTCAGGGTCAGCGGCGGCCCAGCTCGACACCCTGAGCACCGCGTCAGCCCCCAGGAACACACCCCGGTCAGACTCGCCCAGCGGGGCAGCGGCGGCCCGTATCTGCCACGTGTCGAGCTGGGCGAGCTGCTCAGCGGCCTCAGCGCCCAGTGTCTCGCGGGCATGGTCAGAGGCCCAGACCATGAGCACCCCCAGGGCCGCGAGCGGGCGCGGTTCTATGGCCTGAACCTCAGCGAGCACCACCCCCGCGAGGGTCAGCACCCCGTGAAAACTGCTCAGCGCGGGCGAGCTGCCGTAGGGCGCGAGCACCCCCGCCGCGTCACTCAGGGCAGAGGCGAGCCGCTGGGCGTTTATCTGGGCCTCTCCCTCTCGCACCTGGGGCACGTCAGCGGGCGGGCTGAGCAGGCCCAGGGCGTCGAGCGCGTCACGTAAGGCCCTGACCTGAGCGCTCAGGGCGCGGCGGTCAAGGTTCATGAGACACCGCCCGCGAGCTGCTCAGCCTGGGCCGCCTCATGCCGCGCGAGCTGAGCGGGGGTCAGGGTGCCGCGCCCCAGACATGCGGGGCAGCGGGGCGGCACCCCTGGGGCGGCGGTGTCAGTCACGCCCTCACCCTCGCACGCGGGGCAGGGCAACCGGGGCGAGAGGCCCAGCGCCCCGCACACCTGGGCGAGCAGCGCGGCGGGCACCCTGACCGGCTGGCGCCCCCAGAGGGTATGAACGTCAAGCACGCTGGGCTGACCGGGCACGCGGCCCCAGGCCCTCACCTGAACCTGACCGCGTACCACGTCGAGCGCCTCAGCTCGCCCCGCGAGGGTCAGCCGCACCCCTGCCCCGTGAGGCTGGGCGCTGAGCAGTTCTAGGGGCAGCATCAGAACCTGCCCCCCGCGAGCGGCTGACCGGTCACGGGGTGCCGGTGCTCAGCGGCGCGGCGCTCGCCCGCTGCCCTGAACTGGGCGAGGGTGTCAGCCGGGTACAACTCAGCCCCGGCCCCAGCCGCGAGAGCGCGGGCGGTCATGACCTGGGCAGCGCTGAGGGCGGCGGGGGTGCCGTCGAGCTGGGCGAGCACCTGGGCGGCCCCCGTGACTTCAGCGAGGGCGCGGCCCAGGTGCTCGCGGCTCACCCCCTGGGGCGGGGCGTCACTCAGCACCGCATACACTCCGCTCAGCGCGTCACACAGCGCGGCGGGCATGTTTGCGCCGTTCAGGGACGCGGGAAAGTCGAGCAGCGGGGCCGCCTCACGCTCAGCGGTGCCGGGGCACATGGCGAGCACGCCCAGCACCTCAGCGGCGCTCAGGCCCAGCGAGGCGGCCCCCTCATACACGGTGAGGCCCTGGGCGCTCAGGCCCTCGGTTTGAGTCACGCGGGCGAGTTGCTGGGCGAGCTGGGGCACGCTCAGCCCCAGGTGCTCAGCGAGGGCGGCGGGGGTACGGGCGGCGGTGTTCGGTTCAGTCATGGCGGGGCACCTCTGGGGTGTCGAGCAGGGCCGCGAGCTGCTGAGGGTCAAACCCCAGCGCGAGGGCGGCGGGGCGAGCGAGCGCGGCGGGCAGGGTGTAGAGCGCGGGCACGTCGAGCCGCGAGAGGCGGGCCGGTGCCGTCGGGGTCAGGTGATAAGGCGAGGTGGCGGGCAGCTCGACGCGCTCACCGTCAGCGAGGGTGAGGCGGGCACCGCTGGGGGTGCGGGTGACGCCCAGCACCTCGCGGGCGCTCAGGTGCCCAGAGGGGGGCCGCTCGCTGACGGCCCGCGTCAGGGCGCCCTCAGCCTGGGCGAGCGCGTCAAAGTACGCGGGCGACAGTTCAGGGGCAGCGAGGGCCGCCCGCACGTGCTCGCGGGCCTCGCTGGTGTGCCGGGCGCCGGGGCCGCCCAGCTCGCCCGCCAAAACGTCGAGCATCCGGGCGAGCACCTGGGCGGGGGCGAGGTTACACAGCACCGGGTCAGCGCCGGGGGTCATGCGGGCCGCCCCAGGCCCTCGACGGGTGAGCGGTCATAGGTGCCCAGGGCCTCGCACAGCTCGCGGAGCAAACGCACGGCGGGCACGTCGAGCACGGCGCGGCGGCCCTCATGCTCAAGGGTCAGACGGGCACCGCCCAGGCGGGCGAGCGTCAGCCCCTCGCGCTCGTCGCGTTCGTTTGGCAGCGCTGGGGGGCGGGCGAGTGACCACGCGGCCCCGCTGGGGAGGTGCGCGAGCGTCACGCGGTGCCGGGTGGTGTAGCAGGCGAGGGCGAGCGCGGGCCGCCCGTCAGCGGTCAGCGAGGCGGGCACCACCTGAACCGCCGCGAGACTGACCGCCCCAGGGATAAGGGCGCGGGGCGAGCGGCGGCCCGGTGTCCCGGCCCCGGTCACTGGGCACCCTCAGCGGCGGCGGCCTGGGCGGTAGGGGCCTGGGCCTCGCCCCAGTACCCCAGCGAGGCGCGGGCGTATTTGACGAACTGGGCGGGCACGTAGAGCGGCACGTCACCGCGAGAGATGGGGCGGCGGTCAGCCGTCGAGCCGTGTATGCCGGTGTAGTAGAGCACCGCGTCACCCTGGGGGCCGCTGGGGTACGTGAGCAGCACGTCACGCCCTGGGGGGAGGGTCACGCCCTCATCGGTAGACCCGTCAGGGTAGGTGAGCGTAAACGCCCAGCCGCGCTCAGGGCCGCCCCCCTGGGCAGCGGGCGCGGCGCGGTCATAGCGGTATGCGGCGGTGACGCGGGGCAGGGTCAGCGCGTTCACCTCGCGGCGGTCAGGGGCGGCCCGCTCGACGTTCAGGGGCGCGGGGTGCGCCCTCATCGCGCGGTAAATCGCGGCGGTCTGGTAGCGCGTCGAGTATTCCTCATCCGCCCAGCTCGCGCTCAGTTGCCCCGTGATGCCCTGCAAATCATCCAGGCTCAGCCCAGACGCGGCCCAGAAGTTGCCCCAGGCCCCCAGGTGCGGGGCGAGCATGTCAGAGAGGGCCTGAGTAGCGGCGGCCCTGAGCAGCTCAAGGGCGGTGCACGCGGGGCAGTAATTGAAGGTTCTGCCGGGCAGCATCGAGGCGGGCAGGGCAGCGGCGGCCCCGCACCCCTGGCACTCGCCCCAGGGCGCGGGGGCCTCGCGGTCAGTCACGGCGGCGGTGTAATGCGGTTTGGTCATGTCGAAAACCTCACAAGTTTTGAGAACTGGGGCAGCGCTGGGGCGGCCCCACGTCGAGCGGTTCAGGCGGTGAGGGCAGCGGGCACGGGCAGCCCGTCGAGCACCTGGGCGCACCGGCTCACGCGCTCGCGGTGTTCGTCGAGCTGAGCGGCGGTCAGGGTGGCAAGGTGCGCGAGCGCCCAGCGGTGCCCGGTTTTGACCGGTGCCCAGTTCAGGGCCTCGCCCTGGGCGGTGCGGGCGAGCAACTGGGCGGCCTGGGCGTCAGTCAGTTCTGAGCCGTGCCCCAGGCGGTAGGCGCTCACGCGCTCGCCTCGCTGGGGGGGCGGCTGGGGGCCTCGCTGACGGTCACGCCCAGGCGGGCGGGGTTGCCCTCGACGCCCAGGGCGAACACAAACGGGCCGCCGCTGACGGGCTGCCCCTGGGCGGTGATGACGTACCGGGCGCGGCGACCATAGAGGGCGCGGGCGGCGGGCAGCACCGCGAGCGCGGGCGAGGGGGCGCGGGTGGTGTAGGACTTCACACCGGGCGCGGTGACGGTGTAGGCGGTCAGCTCTGGCATACGGGCCTCACCGGGCAACGGGGCCGCTCAGGGCCGCGTCTACGCTCGCTCGCACGTCAGCCGGGGTGAGGGTGATAAACCCCAGCACCGCGAGGGCGAGGCCCAGAATCAGCGGGGCACGCGAGCCGCTGGGGGCGTGCTGGGGCTGGGGGGCGGGGGCGGTGTTGCTGCTCGCGGCGGTTTTCGTGCTCGCAGTTTTGCGAGCTGGGGCGGTTTTCGTGCTCGCGGTTTTGCGAGCTGGGGCGGCTTTGGTTTTGGTGCCGGTTTTTTTCGTGGTCATGGCGTCCCCCTCTGGGGCGAGGGGGGGGGCGCGTTCTGCCCCCCCCCTGAGCGGGTCAGGCGGTCATGCCCAGCGAGCCGTAGGCGTAGGCGTACACCGTTTTGACCTCAGCGGCGGTCAGAGCCGCGAGCGAGGGCACCGGGCGGCCCAGCGCGTCAGCGGCGGCGGTGTAGTGCTCGCGGTAGCCCAGCCGGGACAGCTCGACGTGTAGAGCGCGGCCCGTTGCCTTACCTACCGGGGCACCGCTGGGGGTGCTCACCGGCTGGGGCGCGAGCGGCTGAGCAGCGGGGCGGCCCAGGTACGCGGCGGCCTGGGCGAGCACCTGGGCCGCCTCAGCGTGAGTCAGGGGCGCGAGGGGCGAGGGGGCGTAGGTGCCGCTCTGGGCGGTGGTACGGGTGACGCCCTGGGCGGTCACGTCCCACACCTGAGAGGTGTAACCGGCGGTGACGGCGTAGCGCCCAGGGGCGAGCGCGGGGGCGGGGGTGTTTCGGGCGGTATCTTTCACGGTGCTTACCTCTGGCAAAGGGGGGGCGAGTGTGGGGGCCGTTTTCTTGTTTGGCGACAGAGGCGGCCTCTACTCATTTTTTTTGGCTCAGGGACGCGGGGCGGGCGGGTTTTCCAGGGTGTGACCTCGCGGGGGAGTCAGGCGGCGGGCGTATCGGTTCTGTTCGAGGCTCGCTCAACTGCTGAAACAATATTGACATATCCCGTAAATACTGTCAACCTCTAAGGTATATGTATACGCGAGATGATAAGGTTCTAGCCATGAATGACGCGGTAAGGGCGGTCATTAACGCCCGCCTACACGAAAAAAAGATGAGCCGCGCCGACCTCGCACGCGCTACCGGGGTTAGCCCTACTTCCATTACTCGCGCCCTGAACGGGTCAGAGGGCGGCGGCACCGTGCCCCCACTCTGGGCCGCCATGCTTGACGCCCTGGGCCTGACGCTTACAGCGGTGCCCGTCGAGCACACCGGCACCGCCCAGCCGGTCACGGTCCCCAGCTCACCCCAGGAACTCGACGCGCTCACCGCTCGCATAACGGCGGCGGTACGCGAGGCCCTGGGCGCGGCGGGCAGCTCGACCCCCAGCCCAGCGGCACCGGCTGAGCCTGGGGCAGATGAACCGGGCAGCGCTGGGGGGGCAGGATGAAAAACCCCCGCGTGTTTTGGCTAGGCGTAGCGCTCGCGGCCCTCGCCCTGTTTCTCGCGCTCGACGGCTCAGAGCGGCCCGCCTGGGCGGTGGCCTTTACTGCGGCGGTGTTCATCTGGCAGGGGTACGGGCAGCGCTAGCCCTCGCCCCAGCTACACGCCCAGCCCCTCGCCCTCAGCGGCGGGGGGTTTTTGCCTGGGCACTTAGAACCGTCTTAAGTGTCCAGAATGTCAGGTTTTGTCAGGTTTTAGAGCGCGGGCCGGTACGGGTTTTTACCGTCTAGGTAGGGGTTAAAGGGTATCCATAGTATGTATCCCCCCCCGGTCTATTGGCGGGGGATTTTTCGCCCGGCACCTGGGCGCGTGGCACTTTGTAGCGTGCTCAGTGGATGAGGTTTTCTGAGGTTCCCAGGACGCGGCCTATCCCGTTTTTTACCGTCTGGGCGCGGCTCGCTGAGCGCTGCCCCCTGTAGGCGCTACCCTCTCCGAAAATAGGAAAATTAACCGGGCGGTCAGGTGTAGGGCGTGCCCCCAGGTGCTCGACGAAAACCCCGAAGAATCCCGAAATTATGCACGGTTCTGCTGGGCGGTTTTCGCCGTGCTGGGCGGTGTTTTTATTTTTTCGTTGTCAGGGCCTCGCGGCGGGGGTTTTACGCCCTGAACTTTATGACGGTGAAACAACCCTCGGCGGCTCGCGGGGTAGGGGGCGAGCGTTAGACCTGGCGCCCTGGGCGGGGCACGGGTAGGGGCACGAAAACCGCTGAAAAAATCGGAAAGTTTGAAGGGGTGCCGCTGGGGGTTTTACTGTCTGGGCGCGGTGTTTCAAACTTTCACCCCCAGGGCCTCGCGGCGGTGTTCGTCGAGCACCTGGGCGGGGTGCTTTCCTCTCTTTTTTAGCTGTCCAAGTTGTCACGTTTGCCCCAGGTTTTCACCGTCTGGGCGCGGCGTTTTCGTTTTCCCCAGAACCGGCGAAAACCCCAGCGACGGGGGCTAAGTGTTCTGTCACAGAAAAAAGAGAGCGGCGGCCCGTTTGAACGTTCAAAACATCGTCATTTTTCGTCATTTGACCGGCTCGCCCAGCACGTCAGCGGGTGACGCGGGGGCAGGGCTGGGGCGCCCCCGGTGCCCAGGCTGGGGCAGCGCTGGGGGTAGGAGTAGCCCAGAGGTTTTAGGGGGTAGGCGCCCAGAGTAGCCCAGCACATAACCTCTACTGTTTTTCCCGTGCTGGGCGGTGTTCGGAGTAGCCCAGAGGTTTTAGGGGTTTTGGAGAGCCCTAGAGTGTATACGTACTTTACTCTTACCCCGTAGCAGCGCTAGAGGCCCTCTGGCACATCAAATATAGATAGATAGATAGTCTAAAAAATGCTTATAGGGATTTACCCCCCTAAAACCCCCTAGAACCCTACCCCTACTCCCCCAGGAACCGGGCGCCCCCCAGCGCTGCCCGGTTCTGTTACGGCTCAGGGGGCGGGGGTACGCTGAGGGCATGGCAGACGGGGCAGAGGGGCGGCGGGTCAAGCGCGGGCAGGGCGAGGGCAGCTATACGAAAACCCCAGCGGGGCGGGTGCGCTGGCGGGTCATGACCACCACCCCAGCGGGCGAGCGGCGGCACGTGACCGGCACGGCCCGCAACATGACGGCGGCACGCGAGGCGGTGCGCGAGGCGCTGAGGGCCGCTGAGCGTGACACCCTGCCCCCCCGCGAGCGCGTGACCGTCGAGCAGCTTGTAAGCGCGTACATCGAGCACCGCGCCCCCAGCCTCAAGGGGCGCACCGTCGAGAATTACCGCGCCTTACTGCGGCGCAACATCTCCCCCAGCCTGGGGCAGCTCAAGGCCCAGGGCGTGACCCCCCAGCGGCTCAGGGCGTTTTATGACGCCCAGCGCGAGGCGGGGCAGGGTGACAGTGTGCGGCGGCAAACTCACAACCTGCTGAACGCGGCCTATTTGCTGGGCCTGACTGACGGGGTGGTGACGGTGAACCCCGCCGCCCGTGCTCGCCCCGTGTATGTCGAGCGCGGGGCCGCGCGGGTCAAGGCGTTCACCCCAGATGAGGCGGCCCGGTTTTACGCGGCGGCCCGCGCTGACCGCTGGGGCTGGCCTCTGGCCTTCATGCTGGCGACCGGTCTACGCCCAGGCGAGGCCCTGGGGCTGACCTGGGCAGACGTGACCATGCGGGGCAGCGCTGAGGGGGGCACGCTCGCGGCGGTGGTACACATCGAGCGCACGCGGTCAGTCAGCGGCGGGCGAGTCTATGAGGACACCCCGAAAACCGAACGGGGCCGCCGCTCGCTGACCGTGACCGGTGACGCGGCCCGGTTGCTGCTCGACGCCCGCGCCCAGGCTGAGCGCGAGGCGGGGGCGCGGCTAAGGCATAACGGGCGCGAGTACCAGAGCACCGGGTATGTGTTCGTGACGCGGGCGGGCACCCCGTACCGGCCTGACAATTTGCGGCGGCCTATGGCGCGGCTCTGTCAGGCGGTGGGCGTGCCGGTGCTGACTCCTCACAAACTGCGGCACACCTGGGCGAGCGTTCAGGCGGCGGCGGGGGTGCCCGTCGAGGTGCTCTCGGCTGAGCTGGGGCACGCGGCCCCCAGTTTCACGCGGGACACGTACCGGCACGTGTACGAAAGTGAGCGGGCCTCGCTGACCTATGACCCGCTGACCCCAGCGGCGGCCCCGGCCCCTGAGCCTGAACCCCAGGGGCGTAAGCGGGTAACGGTGCGGGCACGGCTCGCCCAGGCTGAGGCGGGCAGCGCTGAGGGTGAGGCGGGCGAGCTGCCCCCCAGCGCTGCCCCAGGGTCAAAGCGGGCGAGGGCCTGACGTTTGACAGACGTTTGACACCTGCCCCTCAGCGTCACAAACGGTAGGCCCTGGGCCAAAAGTAAAACCCCGTCGAGTGCGGGGTTTTTGTTGGTGCACCCTGTAGGACTCGAACCTACGACCGACCGCTTAGAAGGCGGTTGCTCTATCCAGCTGAGCTAAGGGTGCGCGGCGCACAAAGCGCGGAAGACACTTTAGCATCCGGGCAGGCGGGGGCAAGGGCGCACCCGGCGCGGCCTGTCCTATGCTGACGCCCATGACTTCTGCTGCCCCGGTGCAAGGCCGCCTCGATCCGCTGTCGCTGGGGGCCATTGTGGTGACGCTGGTGTTCTGGGCGTCGGCCTTTACCGGGATCCGGATCGGCCTCGAACATTTCTCGCCGGGGCACCTCGCGCTCTACCGGTTTCTGGTGGCGAGCGTGACCCTGCTGCTGGTGATGGCCGTGACCCGGCTGCCGGTGCCCGCGCCACGTGACCTGTGGCAGATCGGGGTTTTGAGTGTGGCGGGGATTTCGCTGTATCACGTGCTGCTCAACATGGGCGAGCGCAGTGTGCCCGCCGGAACCGCCAGCCTCATCATCGCCGCCGGACCGGTCATTACGGCGCTGCTCGCCGCGCGGTTTCTCGGCGAAAGCCTCAATCCCCTCGGCTGGCTCGGCACGGCGGTCAGCCTCGGTGGGGTCGCGCTGATCGTGCTCGGGCAGGGGCAGGGCCTCGGCTTCAGTGCGGGGGCGCTGCTGGTGCTGGGCGCCGCCTTTTTCACCAGCCTGTATTTCGTCTTTCAAAAGGGCGTGCTGGCGCGGGTGGGGTCGCTGCGCTTCACGGTCTGGAGCCTCATTCTGGGCACGGTGCCGCTGCTGGTCTTTTTGCCTGGCTTCGGCACCGAGCTGCGGGCCGCGCCCCTGCCCGCGCACCTGGCGGTGCTGTACCTGGGCGTCTTTCCGAGTGCGCTGGCGTACCTCACCTGGACCTTCGCCATCTCACGGGTGGGGGCGGGGGTCACGTCGTCTTTTCTGTACGTGTCGCCAGTGTTCGCGCTGCTGATGGCCTGGGCGCTGCTGGGCGAGGTGCCCGGCGCGGTGACCCTGCTTGGCGGCGTCATCGCCCTGGCGGGGGTGTTGCTGGTCAATACGCGGGGGCGGCCCCAGTGAGTGGCCCAGGGCATCCGGGCAACACTGACCCTATCCGGCTGGAACACGTCTCGGTGCAGCTCGGCGGCGTGCCGGTGCTGCGCGACGTGACCCTGAACGTGGAACGCGGCGAATTTCTGGCGATTATCGGCGCGAGCGGAGGCGGCAAAAGCACGCTGCTGCGCGTCATCGCCGGGTTGCAGCTTCCCCACGCAGGGCGGGTAGAGGTGGCCTCGCCCCCGGCGCTGGTCTTTCAGGATTACCGACTGCTGCCGTGGCGCAGCGCCCTGCGGAACGTGCAACTGCCCGCCGACCTCGGCGCGGCTGCGGGCGGGAACGGCGGCCTGGACGCCAAAGAAGCCCTGCGGCTGGTGGGGCTGGAAGCCTACGCCGACTATTTTCCGGCGCAGCTTTCGGGCGGAATGCGGGCGCGGGTGGCGCTGGCGCGGGCGCTGGCCCAGAGCGGGGACATTCTGCTGCTCGACGAGCCGTTCGCCGCGCTCGACGCCCTGGTGCGCGAACGCTTCAACGAGGAATTGCGGCACCTGCACGAAAAAACGGGCCGCACCACAGTGCTGGTCACCCATTCGATTCGCGAGGCCGCGCTGCTCGCCGACCGGGTGGCGGTGCTGCGCGGCGGGCAACTCGTCGAGGTGCTCGACACGCGCGGGGCAGGCCGGGTCAGCGCCTACACCGACGGTATAGAGGCCCGGCTGCGCGACCTGCTCGGGGCCGGCGACTCCACCCGCTTGCAGGTCGCGCCCCGGCGGCGTCCGAGCGCCTCGGCGCTGTTGCCGCTGCTGGCGCTGCTGCTCGCTGGAATCGCGTGGCAGGTGGCGGCGGTACGGCTCGCGCAGCCCTTTTTGCTGCCTGCGCCCGCCGCCGTGTGGGCCAAGCTGACCGGCAACGCCCCCACGTTGTTCGCCTCGTTGTGGGTCACGGCCCGCACCGCGCTGCTCGGCACCCTGCTCGGTGGGCTGGGGGGGCTGCTGCTCGGGTATCCCATCGCCAAGTCGCGCGCGCTGGAGCGCTTCCTGAGCCCTTTCATCGTCGCGTCGCAGAGCACGCCCATCGTGGTGCTCGCGCCGTTGCTGGTGTCGTGGCTGGGGTTCGGGAGCTTGCCCGCCGTGCTGGTGTCGGCCCTCTCGGCGCTGTATCCGGTGCTAGTGTCCACCCTCATCGGCGTGCGCGAGGTGGACCACGCCTATCACGAGCTGTTTCATTCGCTGCGGGCGACCCCCTGGCAGCGGCTGACCCGGCTGGAACTGCCCGGCGCGCTGCCGGTCATGCTCGGCGGGCTGCGGCTGGCGGCGAGTCTGGCGCTCATCGGCGCGGTGGTCTGGGAATTTACCGACCCCAATCAAAAGGGCCTGGGCTTTAGGGTGCAGGAGGCGGGCATCTATCAGGACAAGGCCGGGCAGTTTGCCGCGATTGCCCTCCTGATCGTCTTCGGGGTGCTGCTTTACGGCGCGGTCACGGCGCTTGAACGCTGGGCGGCGCGGCGGCGCGGACAGTAAGCGCTGTATCTATTCCGGGTGGACCACGCCGAAACTGCCCACGACCCGGCCCTGGTGCCAGCGCGGGCTGGCGGTGACCTGCACCCGGCGCACCTGCCCCTGGGCGTCGTAGACCCGCAGGTGGTAGACCTGTTGGGGCTGCGCCCAAACCTGCACCCACTGTTCCTGCAAGGCGGCCTGGTCCTCGGGCGTGACCAGCAGCTGCGCTCTTTGCCCCAGCAGCGCTTCGGGGGCGTACCCCATCACCTCCCCGGCGCGGCGGTTGGCGTAGGTGATGGTGCCCTCGGGACCGAACATCAGCAGGCCCTCGGTGCTGGCGTCGAGCAACTGCTGGGCGAATCCCAGTTCCTGCTCGTACATCGCCCGTAGCCGCTGGTCGTAGCGCACCAGGTTACGCAGCCGGTGAAAAAGCCACAGCAGCACGACGTGCAGCAGCAAAAACAGCAGGATGAACAGCGGCGCGTCCGGCGCCGACGGCTCCAGGTGCCACACCATCCGGCGCAGAATACGAATGCCCGCCAGAACGTCGATGCCCGCCAGGAGCCCGAAGGCCACATAAGCCCAGCGCAGTTCGATGCTCCCCGACTTCACCGGGCCATCTTGCCACAGCCCGTCTCACAGCGATCTGTCAGGAACGGCGTTTTATCTGCGGAGACTCTCACTCATGAGCCCGTTCTTCAGTTGCGTATGGTGTGAACGATGACCAGCAAGGCGACTGTTTCCGAGCCGCGCAGCGGCCCCCTGCTCTACAGCGGCCCCGCCGGCAAAGTCTGGGCTGACGGCCTGGAACTCTACGGCCTCACGGCGCGCGGCGTCACCGTGCAGGGCGTGATGCCCGGCGGCCCCAGCACCCAGCCCACGCCCGCCGAGCTGGCTGCGGTGCAGGACGCGGCCAAAAACGCTTACAGTCCACTGCGGCCCTGGATGGCGGTGGCGGCCCTCTTTCTGCTGCTAATCGTCCTGAATCTCCTGCGGGCGCCCCTGTGGCTCACGCTGTTGCCGGGGCTGGCGGCCACAGTGGTTCTCGTCGCCCTGCCGGTTTCGCGGCAGTACCGGGCCTTTGCAGGACTGTTCGAGCGGCGGGGCGAACTCACCATCGTGCTGAGCGACGTGCCCACGCAAGCGGTGTCGAATCTGGTAGACATCGGCCCGGACACGCCCGCGCAGACGCTGGACGCCGCGCGGCAGCCCGTCGCCGTGGTGGTGCGCGGCCTGCCGGGGCCCGAGCGGGTCAAGCTGGGAGCGGCCATCATGCGGCGGGCGTCGCTGGGACAGGCGCTGGGTGCGCGGAAGGGACGAAAGCCGTAAGTCCAGACAGAGCGTAAACTTAAAAAATATGCGCGACACCATGCCCAGTTTTGACGAATTCAACGCTCTCACGCTGAAATTCATGGGCGACGGGCAGGCGCGGCAGGTCAACCAGATTAAAGACGCGGTGACTGCGCTCGCGCAGCTTTCGCCTCAGGCCCTGGCCGAAACCATCCCCAGCGGCGAATCCAAAGTGCGCCACCGGATCGCCTGGGCGTGCAGCAACCTCTACCGGGCCGGCTTTCTGGTCAAGCCCCAGCGCGGCATCTATCAGATTTCGGACACAGGGCGGCAGATTTTGCCGACGGTGGGCGACACCCTGACCGAAAGAGAGTTCGAAACCCAGCCCCGCTGGCAGCAATACCTGGCCGAGCGCAACCAGCGTCAGGGGGACCGGGCCGGGGCCGTGGTCCAGGCGACTTCAGTGCCCGCGCTGGTCGAGGAACAGGACCTCGAAAGTGTCGCCATCGGCGCGGTGGACAAGCTCAACGATGATCTGGCGATTGAACTGTTGCGGCGATTGCGCGAAGGCTCTCCGGCCTTCTTCGAACGCGCCGTGATTCGGGTCCTGCGCGCGATGGGCTACGGCGGCAACGACGAACGCGAACTCAGGACCCTGCTGATCGAAAGCCACACCGGAAGGTCAGGAGACGGCGGGATTGACGGCATCATCAAACTCGATCCGCTGGGCGTCCAGAACATCTACATTCAGGCCAAACGGTACGGAGCAGGAAACCCGGTGGGCCGCCCTGAAGTGCAGGGATTCGTGGGCGCGTTGTATGGCAAACGGGCCACGCGCGGCGTCTTTATGACGACCTCCCGCTACACGCCCGATGCCAGGGCCTATGCCGAGGGTGAAGCGCAGGACCGGCTGGTGCTCGTTGATGGGGTGCAGCTCACCACCCTGATGCTCAATTACGGCGTGGGGGTGCAGCCCAAACAAACGCTGACCCTGCTGGAAATTGACGAAGATTTCTTTGAATAAGCTCGCCTGACAGGGCGGTTTCCGGCGTCAAGGGAGGAGGGCCACTGTCCCTTTTGCGCCCCCGGCCTACACTGAAAAAGTGACTGTGTCCGACGCCCCCACTCCCCATATCCACCTGCCGGACGGCTCCTGCTGCCAGCCGAAAAAATTTGCACACCTGCACCAGCACACGCAGTACAGCCTGCTCGACGGCGCGGCCAAGCTCAAGGACCTGCTGAAGTGGGCCAAGGAAGTCACGCCCGAGGGTCAGACTCCGGCGCTTGCCATGACCGACCACGGCAACATGCACGGGGCGGTGCATTTCTACAACTACGCGATGGGGATGGAGGTCAAGCCGATCATCGGGTACGAGGCGTATGTGGTGCCCGGCTTCGGCACCCGGCGAGACCGCAGCCGCGCTCAGGACGGGGAAAAGGGCATCTTTCACCTGACGCTGCTCGCCCGCGACTTCGAGGGCTACCAGAACCTCTGCCGCCTGAGCAGCCGCGGCTACACCGAGGGCTACTACTACAAACCCCGCATCGACCACGAGCTGCTGCAGGAGCATCACAAAGGCATCATCGCCTTTTCCGGCTGCCTGGGCAGTGAAGTGCAGCAACTGCTGATGCAGGGGCGCGAGGACGACGCGCGGGCGCGGCTGCTGTGGTACCGCGAGCTGTTCGGAGACAACTACTTCATCGAGATTCAGGACCACGGCCTGCCCGAGCAGAAGAAGAACAACCCCATTCTGAAGGCCTGGGCGCAGGAACTCGGCATCGGCATGGTGGCGACCAACGACGGCCACTACGTCAAAAAGTCCGACGCCACCGCGCACGAGACGCTGCTTGCCATTCAGACCAAGGCGACGCTGGCCGACGAGAACCGTTTCAAGTTTCCCTGCGACGAGTTCTACGTCAAGAACCTCGAAGAAATGCAGCGGGCGCTGCCGGTCTCCGAGTGGGGCGAGGAACCCTTCGACAACACCGCCCACATCGCCGAGTTGTGCAACGTGGAACTGCCGGTGGGCAAAAAGCGCCAGTACCAGATGCCGCAGCTGCCCATTCCCGAGGGCCGCAGCATGGCCGAGGAACTGCGGGTGCAGACCTACGCGGGGGCCGTCAAGCGCTACCCGGCGCACCTGACCGAGGGCCTGCTGCGCGACTACGCGGCCCGCTCGCTGGCGGAACTGGGCGAGGCGGACGCGGCGCGGGTGCTGAAGCGCACGGGCGGCTGCGACAGCGCGAGTTGCGACCTCGACACGCTCTACACCCTGCTCGCCTTTCTGGGCAGCGAGTGGGAAGCGCGCGGCAAGGAGGCGGGCGAGAAGTACACGCCTTACCCGGCGCTGGAAAAGATGGAGCAGGACGGCGAGAGTGGTACGCTGCCCGCTTACGCCCACGCCGATTGCCGCGCGGCCCGGCGGCAGGACTCGGACACCAGCATTGAACTCGACCCGGATACCGACGACGAGGAAACCACCCGGAGCCACCACCGCTACGCGCTCAAGCTGCTGCGCCGCGCCGAGTACGAGCTGTCGGTGATCAACAACATGGGCTTTCCGGACTACTTCCTGATTGTCGCCGACTACATCAATTGGGCCAAGGACCACGACATCAGCGTGGGGCCGGGGCGTGGGTCGGGCGCGGGCAGCCTCGTCGCCTACGCCATCCGCATCACCAACCTCGACCCGCTGGAATTCGAGCTGCTGTTCGAGCGCTTCCTGAACCCCGACCGCATCTCGATGCCCGACTTCGACATCGACTTCAACGACGCCCGCCGCACCGAGGTCATCGGCTACGTGCAGGAAAAGTACGGCACCGACAAGGTCGCCCAGATCGCCACCTTCGGGACGATGGCGAGTAAGGCGTGCCTGAAAGACGTGGCGCGCGTGATGGGCCTGGAATACGCCAAGGTGGACAAGGTCAGCAAGCTCATCCCCATCAAGTTCGGCAAAAGCTACTCGCTGGAGCAGGCGCGCGAGGCGGTGCCCGACATTCAGCAGATGCTCGCCGAGGACGCGCAGTTGCTCGAAGCCTATGAGTTCGCGCAGAAGCTTGAAGGCCTGACCCGTCACGCCTCGGTGCACGCGGCGGGGGTGGTCATTGGCCGCGAGGAGCTGACCAACCTCGTGCCGGTCATGCGCGACACCTCCGGCGAGGGGCAGGTCTGCCAGTACGACATGAAGTCGGTCGAGGACATCGGCCTGATCAAGATGGACTTCCTCGGCCTGCGGACGCTGAGCTTTCTCGACGAAGCCAAACGCATCCTGCGCGAGTCCGGCACCGATTTCGAGGAGAAATACGGCGACTTCGACCACATCCCCTTCGACGACGAAAAGACCTACGAGCTGATGAGCCGGGGCGACACCAAGGGTGTGTTTCAGCTTGAGGGCGCGGGCATCGCCGACGCGAGCCGCCGCCTCAAGCCCCGGCGCCTGGCCGACATCATCGCGCTCTCGGCGCTTTACCGCCCCGGCCCGATGGAAAACATCCCCACCTACGTCCGGCGCCACCACGGCATCGAGGAAGTGGACTACGACAAGGACGGCTTTCCGAACAGCAAGCAGTGGCTGGAAAAGATTTTGCAGGAGACCTACGGCATTCCGGTGTACCAGGAGCAGATCATGCAGATCGCGTCCGAGGTGGCCGGCTACAGCCTGGGCGGGGCCGACCTGCTGCGCCGCGCGATGGGCAAGAAAGACGCCGAGGAAATGAAGCGGCAGCGCCAGCTGTTCGTGGTGGGCGCCAAGGAAAAAGGCGTGCCCGAGGACGAGGGCAACAAGCTGTTCGACATGCTGGACGCCTTTGCGAACTACGGCTTTAACAAGTCACACAGCGCCGCCTACGGGGTCATCACCTACCAGACCGCGTGGCTCAAGGCCAATTATCCGGTGCAGTTCATGGCCGCGCTGCTGACCGTCGAGCGCCGCGACTCCGACAAGGTGGCCGAGTACGTCAGCGACGCCCGCAAGATGGACCTGCACGTGCTGCCGCCCGACATCAACCGTTCGAGCAGCGACTTCGCGGTGGCCGGCGAGGAAATCCTTTTCGGGCTGTACGCTATCAAGGGGCTGGGCGAGAGCGCCGTGCTCAGGATTCTGGAGGAGCGCGAGAAGGCCGGAGCATTCAAGTCGCTGGCCGACTTCTGCTCGCGCCTGGGCAACAAGGTGTGCAACCGCAAGGCGCTTGAAAGCCTGATCAAGTCAGGGGCCTTCGACGCCTTCGGAGAGCGGCACCAGCTCATCGAGAGTCTGGAGGACGCCCTGGAGGACGCCGCCGGCACCGCCGAAATCAACGCCCGCGCCCAGAGCGGCATGAGCATGATGTTCGGGATGGAGGAAGTCAAAAAGGAGCGCCCGCTGCGCAGCAGCATTGCGCCGTACAGCGATCTCGAACGCCTCGCCATCGAGAAAGAGGCGCTGGGCCTCTACATTTCCGGGCACCCGCTGGAGCAGCACGAGGGCCTGCGCGAAGCCGCGAGCTGCCGCGTCAGCGACCTTGACGCCTGGTTCGCGCTGCAAAACGTGGCTCCCGGCAAGCGGCAAAAAGCCGTGCTGGCGGGCATGATCGAGGGCGTGGTCAAAAAGCCCACCAAGTCGGGCGGCATGATGGCCCGTTTTATCCTGGCCGACGAATCGGGGCAGATGGAACTGGTGGCCTTTTCGCGCGCCTATGACCGGATTGAGCCCAAGCTGGTCAACGACACGCCCGCGCTGGTCATCGTGGAACTGGAAGCCGAGGACGGCGGCCTGCGCGCCATCGCCGAGGAAATCGTGAGCATCGAGCAACTGTCCGAGGTGCCCAAGGTCATGTACGTGACCATCGACCTCGAAACGGCCAGCCCTGACGCGCTGGGCGACTTTCAGAGCGTGCTGGACGAGTACGCCGGCAGTATGCCCACCTACCTGCGGCTGGAAACCCCTGAGCAGTTCGTGGTGTACCAGCTCGACCACGGCATGGGCAGCCCCGAGGCGATTCGGGCGCTGAACCAGACCTTCGCCTGGGCCGACGCCCACCTCGCCTACGACCAGCAGACGATTCTGGGCCGGTTTGCGCCCAAGCCGCCCGCCTGGATGAACCGGCAGCAGGGGGGCGGGATGCGGGCGTGAGCGAAACGCTGCAGCAGCTTTATGACGAAGCGGCAGAGCGACTGGAAGCGTTCCACAAAGACTTGTTAACGTGGGTGGACGTCGTCGCCTCGGCAGATGCCTGGATTCTTCAATTGCCACAAAGTCCAGAGGCTCTGATAGAAGTCAGCCTGAGCCAATCTCGTTTGCGAGACGGAATAGACGCGCTGGGCCAGCTCAGCTGCCAAAGCGATGAAGCTACGGTTTTGCCCTTCCTGAAGGCTCTTTGGCGCGAGAAATATCAAGCAGGTCAAATAGATGAACTCTCCCTGACGGAACAGGCCAGAAGCCTGCTCGGCGTCTACATTCCTTACATCTCTGATGAGTATGTACAAGTTCGCGGCCTTGAACATCTTATGGATGAAGCTACAGGGACCTATTTGCTGACCGACGAACAGAAGCAGAAAGCGTTGCTGACATTGGAAAGAGAGTTACGCAAATGGCTCAACAGTTAGGCGGCGACCTCCGCACCGAAGCGACCCCTCAGCACCTCCTCTCGCGCGAGGGCTTCACCAGAGGCGCAGAAATTGTCGCCTGGACGTACGGCTGGAAGTCGAAGAGACAATAGAGCTCTACTGGTTCCGTGTCCGTTCAAGACGCGTGGCTAGGTCTTGACCCTCGACAAAAGACAACAAAAGCAGGGCAGAGGCTGCGGCACAACTTCGCCAGCCTCTGCCCCGTTTGTTAGGGCTTACTTCAGTTTGACGATGCGGTCCTGCGCGCCGCCCGCCACGCCGGGGTGAGCGACGATGTAGGCCGTGAGGGCGTCGAGGTCGCTGACGTTGGGCAGTTGCAGCACGTTGGTGCCCGAGGCGAAGGTGGTGAAGTTGTCGCCCCCCGTCGAGAGGAAGGAGTTGAGGGTCACGCGGTAGGTCTTGGCGGGGTCGAGTGTGACGCCGCCCAACTTGATGCTCGCCGGGTCCACCCGGTTGCCCGCTGCCGCCGTGCTGTCGTAGCTGTAGGTAAAGTTCTTGCTGACCTGCAAGACGCGGTTCTGGCCCGCCGAGGGGTTGTCGAACTGCTGCTCGAGCAGCGCCTTGATCTGGGCGCCGGTCAGGTCCATGACCACCAGCGTGTTGCCGAAGGGCTGCACGGCGTAGGCGTCCCCGAAGGTCACGGTGGTGCCGCCGCCCGTCGCGTTCAGGTCGGCGCGGATGCCGCCGGGGTTCATGAAGGCGATGACGGCGCCCCGGTCGGCGGTGGCGGCGAGCTGCGAGTCGGCAATCAAGTCGCCCAGTGCGCTTTCGCCCGCCGCGTTGGTCGTGCGCGAGATGGTCGGCGCCGCCAGGGAGCCGATGGCCCGCTGCTTGACCGCGTCGGTCAGCGACTTGGCGCGGCCCACCAGCGCCGTCATCTCGGCGTTCTTGGTGATGGTGTTCGGGTCCATCACCACGTTGGCGGCGCGGATGTCGGTGACCTTGTGTTTTTGGAGGTCAATGGTCATGTCGAGGCGCTGCAACAGGTGGCCGTAGTAGTCGCCCTGAATCACAGTGCGCCCATTGACCACGCAGTTGTAGCCCTGGTGGGTGTGCCCGCTGATGACCGCGTCCACGGCGGGGTCGAGCTTGTTGACGATGTTCACGATGGGGCCGGTCAGGGTGCCGCAGGCGGGCTTGTCGAAGCCGTCTTTGGACACGCCGCCCTCGTGAATCAGCACGATGATGGCGTCTACGCCCTTCGCTTTCAGCTCAGGCACGTACTTGTTGATGGACTCGGCTTCATCGAGGAATTTGAGGTCGGCCACGCCGTCGGGGCTGACGATGGTGGGGGTGGTCTTCGTCACCGCGCCGATAAAGGCGATTCTGGCGCCGCCAATCTCCTGAATCCCGTAGGCCGGCAGGGCCGGCTTGCCAGTCGCCTTGACCTCCACGTTGGCGCCCAGCCAGCTAAAGGTCGCGCGGGGGTAGGGGTTCTGGAACTTGCAGGCCTTGTCGGGCGCGTTGCTGTCGCAGCCGCCATTTTGCATCCGCAGCAGTTCCTTGTAGCCCTGGTCGAACTCGTGGTTGCCCAGGCTGCTGTACTGCATGCCGAGCTTGCTCAGGCCGATCACGCTGGGCTCGTCCCGCAGCAGGCTGCTCGTCACGGGCGAGGCGCCGATCAGGTCGCCCGCGCCCACGAAGGTCAGGTTGGCGTTCTTGGCGCGCTCCTGGTCGAGGTAGCCGCCGATGACTTCAATGCCGCCGGTCGTCAGCTTGACCTGCTTGGTCGGGTCCTTGGGGTCGGGCACCATAACCCCGGCGAACGAGGTGGGTTCGAGGTTGCCGTGAAAGTCGTTGAGGCCGACGACCGTGACCTTCGTCGTGGCGGGCTTTTCCTGTTCAGGCTTGGACGGTTCCGGGGTCGTGGAGCAGGCGCCCAGCAGCAGGGACGCGCCGATCAGCAGCAGGTTTTTCTTCATCTGACCTTTATTGTAACGTCTGGAAGTTCAGCCGATGGTCAGGCGCTGTCTCCCGGCGTCCATACCCAGGAGACGACACTCAAATAGACATCTGCCAGTGTCTTCTCAGCGGTGCGGGCTACCCTGACCCCATGTTCGCCGCCCGCCTTCTTAGTTCTGGGGACCTCACCGCCTGAGTTTCCCGGCGCGGCACCGGCCCCCTTCCCAGCGTGGAGGGGGGATTTTTCGTCTGGCCGAACATGAAGAGCCAAACGTGGAGGAATTTTGATGACCGATGCCTGGAACGCCGAGCAGTACCGTGACCGCCACGCTTTTGTCTTTCAGTCGAGCGAAGACCTCGCCGCCGAGTGGCTGCGCCCGCAGCCCGGCGAACGGATTCTGGACCTCGGCTGCGGCAGTGGTGAACTGACCGCCCGCATCGCTCAGAGCGGCGCGCAGGTCGTGGGCGTGGACGCCAGCCCCGCCATGATCGCCGCCGCGCAGAGCAGCTTTCCCGCCGTGCCGTTCGAGGTGCAGGACGCCCACGCCCTCACCTTTGGCTCCGAGTTCGAAGCCGTATTCAGCAACGCCGCGCTGCACTGGATGAAGCCGCTGCCCCCAGTGTTCGGACGGGTCGCCGCCGCGCTGAAACCGGGAGGCCGCTTCGTGCTGGAAATGGGCGGCGCGGGCAACGTGCAGACCACGCTGGACGCGGTGGCGCACGCCACGCACAAGCTGGGGCTGCCCGAGTTGCCGCCGCCGTGGGTGTTTCCGACGGCGGGCGAGCTGTGCACCGGGCTGGAAGCCGCCGGGATGCGGGTCGAGCGGCTGCACTGGTTCGAGCGGCCCTCGCGCCTGCCGGGGGAAGACGGCTTCCGGGCGTGGTTGGAGGGCTTCGGGCAGGTGTGGCTCGCACCGTTGGGGGCCGAGGAGCGGGAGGCCGTGATTCGGGAAGCCGCCGAGTTTGCGCGGCCCCGGTTGTGGGACGGGGAGGCGTGGGTGAGTGATTACCGGCGGCTGCGGGCGTTGGCGGTGAAGACCGGGAACTGAGGCTTATGCTTGAGGCCTCTTTCCAGCCTGCTTTCTGCCGAGGTTTCCATGCGCCGATATCTGCTGCTTCTGAGTCTCGCCCTGACCGCCTGCACGTCCCAGAATGCCCCCACTCCGGGCGAGGACGCCCTGGCCCAGCTTCCCGCCCTTACCCTGCAATGGTCCTTCCCCGACCACAAAGTCACCGGCTACACCACCCTGCTCGGCACCCTGCTGCTCGGCGGGCGTCAGGTCACGGCGATTGACACCCGCACCCACCAGCTCGCCTTCAAGCTTCCCCTCGACACCGAGAACCTCCGCACCAATTACGCCACCCTGGACGACAAGCTCATCGCTCTGAACGGCAAGAACGCTGACGTCCTCACCGTCTTTGACCGCTCCGGCCAGATCCTGAACACAGTTGCTGTTCCAGGGGGCACCCGGCAAAGTCTAGGCCAACTCGGTCCTTTCGTCGCCGGCAGCTCCCTCTATGTGGTTTCTGGTGCCCGGCTTTACCGCTACCGCACCGCTGACCTCCTGCGCCCAGACGCTCAGCCCGTCTGGGTTCGCAACTATCCCGGCTTCCGTCTGGCGAGCTTGATCGTCAGGGATGAAGACCGTCTCTTTGTCAGTACAAGCGCCGAGACTTCCCACCAGCTTATCGCCCTCAACAGTCAGGGAGAGACCCGCTGGGCTGTAGATGTTTCCCCTAAAACTCTTCAGAACACAGGTGCTTTCGCTTTGAGTCTGTACAAGAACCTGATCATTGCCCAGGCAGGCGTCGCTGGACTTCAGGCTTACGACGCGGATACTGGCGAAAAAGCCTGGAAGAAGTTCCCCGACATCAACGTCTGCCCCGGTGGGCAGGCGAACACCGCCTTCCGCATGAGCATTGCAGACGACAAGGTGTTCATCGGTCCCTGGGGTGGGACGTGCATCCTCGCTTACCACGCGGCGACGGGGGAACTCGCCTGGGTGTTCGACGCGCCGAACCATGTCACCTTCGACACGACGCCGCTGGACGTGAACGGGGTGGTGTACGCCTCAAACTCGCGGTTGTGGGCGCTGGACGCCGAGACAGGCAAGGCGCTCGCGGTGGGGCGGGAGAACCTGAGCGACAACCTGGGGGCGCCGCTGTCGTATGACCCGGCGGGCCGTCAGGTGCTGCACTGGGGCGCGGCGGGTGTCCACGCCTACCAGCCGCTGCGTTAAAGAACCTGGCGCACCGCCTCCAAGAACCCCCCTTCATCCGCCGTGCTCCCCTGCGCCAAATCGGGCTTGCCGCCGCCCTTGCCTCCAGTAACAGCCAGTGCCGCGCGCAGAACGTCGCCCGCCTTCACGTCGGGGTGGGCGCTCGCCACGCCGCAGCGGCCCCCCGGCCCCACGGCGGCCAGCACCTCGCCTGCCGGCACAGCGGTCAGAACTGGGGCAAGCAGCGCGGCGTTGTCCAGCGTGAGCAAGCGCAGAGGCGGCGTGCCTTCAGCAGAAGCCGCAGCCACCAACTGAGCCGCGAGGCGGGCGCGTAGAGCGTCGGCATCGGCGCGGGCGGCGCTCAGGTCAGCGCGGAGAGCCGCCACCCGCTCGGGCAGTTTGTCCACCGGGGCGCTGAATTCCTGGGCCAGCGTGCGGGCGCTCTGGTAGACGCCGGAGAGGTACTCGCTCGCTTCCTCACCTGCCATAAAGACCACCCGGACCTGACCGCCGCGCACCCGCTCGGTTCGCAGGATGACCACCGGGGCGCACATGGCGGCGCCGGGAACGTGGGTGCCGCCGCACGCGCTCACGTCGAAGAAGTCACCGTCGCTGCCCCGGAACATCACCAGCCGCACCTGCCCGCCCACCTTGCTCTCGCGGCGCAGGGGATAGTTCACCAGTTCGGCTTCGGGCACGATGGGCGTTTCCAACGTCAGTTCGTCGCGGCCCAACGTCTCGCGGAGCAGCGCTTCGGCGGCGCGTATATCGGCCTCGCCCGGGTCGCCCAGAAAATCGATGGTGCATTCGGGGCCGGTCATGTTCACCGAGGCGACCTCGAACGCAGGATTCACTCGCCGGAACGCCTGCGCCAGCAGATGCTCCGCGCTGTGGCGCTGGGTGTGCCGCCAGCGTGGGCCGGGGTCCACTTCGCCTGTTACCTCTGCACCCACGGGGGGCAACTCGCCGTCCACCCGGTGCCACACCGTGCCCGTCGCCTTGTCCTTGCGGGCGTGTGTCACCCGAGCCTCACTGCCCGGCCAGCGCAAGAGTCCCACATCGCTGCTCTGGCCGCCGCTTTCGGGGTAAAAGGCAGTCGCGGCCAGCGCCACCTCTTGCCCCTGTACGTCCACCACCGACGCGGCGAAGGTGAGCGGCTGGTAGGGGTCGTGGTAGAGGGGACGGGTCATGGGAGGCAGGATAGGGGAACGGGCCCCTGGCAAGCAGCCCGGCGCGGCCTTCCCCACCCCTGCTACCCTACGTCCCGATGTACCAGACTGTTCGCCCGCTGCTGTTCCGGCTGGACGCCGAGGACGCCCACCACCTCACCCTGCGCGGGCTGGAACTCGCTTCGGGGGTGCCGCTGCTGCCCCGGCTGGCCCGGACGCTGACGGTGCCGGGAACACAGGGGCCAGGCGACGCGGCGCTGCGGCGCACGCTGTGGGGGCAGACCCCCTCGGAGCAGACTTTCGAGTCGCCGCTGGGCCTCGCGGCGGGGCTGGATAAAAACGCGCAGGCGGTGCCGGCATTCACGGCATTCGGCTTCGGCTTCGTGGAGGTCGGCACGGTCACGCCCCTCGCGCAGAGCGGCAACGAGCGGCCCCGGCTGTTCCGGCTGCCCGAGGACGAGGCACTCATCAATCGCATGGGCTTCAACAACGGCGGCACGGCGGCGATGCACGCCCGGCTCGCGGTGCTGACCGACCGGGCCGCGCCGGTGTGGGTCAACATCGGCAAAAACAAGGTGACACCCAACGAAGACGCCGCCGAGGACTACCGCAAATGCGTACGGGCCCTGGGGGACTTGGCCGACGCCTTCGTGGTCAACGTAAGCAGTCCCAATACACCGGGCTTACGGGCACTGCAAGCAGCAGACGACCTCGCCGCGCTGGTCCGCGCCGTGCTGGATGAGGTGGAAGCGGGCCGGGTCCGCACCCTGCGCCGTCCGCCGGTCCTGGTCAAGCTGGCGCCCGACCTGCACCCCGCCGACTTTGAGGCCAGCGTGGGCGCGGTGCTGGACGCGGGCGCGAGTGGCCTTATCATCTCCAACACCACCCTGTCCCGGGGCGGCCTTTCCCACCCCAACCGCGAGCAGGCCGGAGGGCTCAGTGGGCGCCCTCTTACTGACCGCTCCACCGAACTCGTGCGCGACGCCTACCGCCTGACGCGGGGCCAGGTGCCCATCGTCGGCGTCGGCGGCGTATTCAGTGCCGAGGACGCCTACGCCAAGTTGCTCGCCGGGGCCGATTTGGTGGAGGTCTACTCGGCGCTGATCTACCGGGGGCCGGGCCTGGTCCGTGAGATCAACGCCGGTTTGGTCAAACTGCTGGAGCGCGACGGCGTGCGGAACATAGCCGACGTGGTGGGCCAGGGATAAGGGGAAAGAAGTGGGTCTGGACGCCCCCTCTCCTGCGAAGCTTTTCAAGTCTGCAAGCAGCTCTGCGAGTCCCACAAGGGGCGAGGGTCAAAAGACGCCTTAGCTTTGGCCCTTTTCACTGCTGCACAAATAACCGAGAAACGCAGAACGCCAAGGCCGTCGGGCGCTGAAGGCGCACGGGCCTCGCGTCGGTAAAAATCACGAGCGTCCAGACCAGCCCAAGCACTTGAGGAACGCCGCCCGTCAAGCGCTATGACAGCCATGTGCCCAGTGCCAACGTCAACTCCCCTTGCCCCTTTGGGGTAAGGGGCTGGGGGATGGGGCTAGAAGCTATAGCCTCAACCCTCACCATCCCCAGCAAATCACCGCTCCCAGGGCCACGCGCCAGGCGCCGCCGCCACGCCCAGGGCGCGGGGACCGACGTGGACGCTCAGGACCGGGTTCACGCCGGTGCGGTCCGACCAGACGATGGGGTGGCGTGCGGCGAGCTGTTCCAGCGCCTGATCGGCATCTTCGGGGTGCGTGCCGTAGAGCAGACCCACCCGCAGCGGGGTGCCTTCGCCGTACTTGCGGGTGACCTGACTGGTCACGGCCTCGATGCCGCCCCGGTAGCTGCGGGCGCGCCCGGCGTTGACATAGGTGCCGGTTTTCTTGTCCACCATCACCACAGGCTTGAGGTTGAGCAGCCCACCCAGCGCCGCCGCGACGGTGCCGATGCGTCCGCCCCGGCGCAGGTATTCCAGCGTTTCGATGGTGAACTGCAATTCGGTTTCGGCCTGCACGGCGTTCATCCAGGCGATGGCCGTCTCCATGCTTTCGCCCCGCTGCGCCGCCACGTTCGCCGCGTGGACCTGAAACGCCTGCGCGGCGCTCAGGGTCATGGAGTCGTGCAGCGTGACCTGCCGGCCCGCGAGGTCACGGGCCTGTGCGGCGGCGTTGCGGCTCCCGCTGAGGCCCGAGCTGATGGTCACGGCCAGAATGTCGGTGCCGCTCGGCACGGCGGCGTAGGCGTCGAGCCACTGCTGCGGCGAGGGCTGCGAACTCGTCGGGTGCGCGGGGTTGCGCCCGAGTTCGTCGTAAAGCCACTGCCGGCTCACCTCGTTCATGGGGTAGGAGCGCTCACCGAACGCGACGGAAAAAGGCGCGACGGGCACGTCGTTGAGAAGGGTAGGGTAGGCGTCGAGGCCCCCATCGGTCACGACAGCAAAACTGGGCATGGCAGTCATCGAATCTCCTGAGCGTTCATCTGCTCGAGCAGCTTGAGGGCGGCGGTGTGGTCTTCCTGCGGGCCGACCACGTGCGCGGCGGCGCGGATGAGGCCCGCGACCTGCGCCAGTGTGGGCGCACTCGCTTTGGCGCTTTGCACCACGTCGAGCGCGATGCCGGTGTCCTTGGCGAGCAGGCCGAGCGCGAACGTGACCGGAAACTCGCGGGTCAGCACGCGCTGCGGAATCAGGTTCTCGGAGGCGTTGGAGCGGCCACTGCTCGCGTTGATGACACTCAGCGCCGCGCCGAGGTCCACGCCGCTGCGCCCGAGCGCCGCCAGCCCTTCGCCCGCCGCCCAGAGGTTGACGGCGAGCAGCATGTTGTTCACGGCCTTGACCGCAAAGCCCGCGCCGGTCTCGCCCACCCGCACGACCTTGCCCGCGAAGGCGAGGTGCGGGGACGCGGCGTCAATCTCATCCGCCGGGCCGCCGAGCATCACGGTCAGCGTTCCGGCTTCGGCGCCGCTCGTGCCTCCACTGACCGGGGCATCGAGAAACTTCACGCCGAGCGCGTCGAGGGTCTCACGCTGGCGCCGGGCCGCGTCGGGGTGCCCGCTGGTGCAGTCCACCCACACGGTGCCGGGCCGCAGGTGCGGGCTGAGCGCGGCGATGATTTCGTCCACTTCGGCGCTGGTGGGCAGGCAGGTAAACAGCACGTCGGCCTGCGCGGTGTCGGCGAGCGAAACGGCCTCGCTGCCAGCGCGCGCCGCGTGGTCCTGCGCTTTGGCCTCCGTGCGGTTCCAAACGAGGGCGCGGCCCCCGCCGCTCGCCGCCTGCGCTGCGAGGTGAGCGGCCATCGGAAAACCCATCGCTCCAAGGCCGAGAAAGGCGGTGGTGATTCCGCTTCCGGCACGCGGCTCAGCGGCGGAAGCGGCAGAAGAAGTCCCCATGCTCCCAGGCTAGTGCCTGAAACTGGGCAGGGGAAAAAAGCTGAACCCGGTCAAAAGTTCAGCCCTTCTCCCCCGCCCGCGTTTTGCCGGGGCTCAGCGTTTCAGTCGCCGCAGCAGCCCCGCCATCTCCGGCATCTTCAGCAGCGTGGCGCCGAGCAGGTAGACGAGCAGCCCCGCTCCACCCGCCACCGCGAGCCCAAACAGGCCCGGCAAGAAGAACCCGGGGGCCGGCATCACCCGCGAAATCAGCCAGGCGACGATGCCCGACAGCAGGGCGAGCGGCACCACGCGCGCGAGGTGGTCGCCCACCGCCTGCCAGGGAAAGCCCAGCGCGCGTTGGTACATCAGCATCAGGGCGAAGGCCATCAGGATGCCGCTAAGGGTGGTGCTCAGGCCGAAGCCGAACAGCCCGAACGCTGGCACCAGCAGCCGATACAGCCCCACTTCCAGCACGAAGCCGATGGCGCTGACGGTGACCGCCTCGCGGGTGCGCTCGCGGGCATAGAAGGTCCGCAGCAGGATGGTCACGAGCGCCCAGGGAATCAGCGCCAGCGCCCACCCGGCGAGAATGCCCGACCCGGCCTCGAAGCGGTTGGGGTCGAAGCCGGACTTGAGGTTGTAGACGCTGACCGCGTAGGGCGCGAGCACCAGCAGCAGCGCACTCACCGGCGCGGCGAGGAAGGTGCTGGTGCGAATGGTCTGCGCGGTCAGCGAGCGGAACTCGTTCCAGTTGCCCTCGGCGGCGTGCTGAGAAAAGCGCGGAAACACCGCGAGCGCGGGCGACACCACGAACAGGCCGTTCGCCATCGTAAACAGCGCCTCGGCGTTGGCGTAGCCGGTCTGGGTGCCGGGCTTGAACTGCGAGGCGTCGGTCAGCAGCCGCGTCACGTATAGGTTCAGAAATTGCCGCGCCCCGGCGGTGAGGGTAAAAGGCGCCATCTGCTTCAGCACCCGCCCCAGCGCCGGGTGACCCCCCAGCCGCGGCTCAGGCAGCAGACCAAAGCGCCGCAGCGCCGGGAGCTGCACCAGCAGTTGCGCCACCCCGCCGATCAGCCAGCCGAAGGCGAGCCAGGTCGCGTTGTTGGGCAGCAGCAACAGCGCGATGATGCTGGCGATGTTGAAGGCGACGGGCGCGAAGCTGCTTTCGCGGAAGTGCTCGTCGGCGTTGAGCAGCCCCATCGCCACCGCCGAGAGACTGATAAGCGTGAGAAAAGGCATGACGAGCTGCGTCATGTAGATCGCTATGGCGCGGTCAATGTTGGCGTGGGTCGAAGTCAGCAGCCCCACCACCCACGGCGCGGCGAAGATGCCGAGCGCCATCAGCAGCAGGTTGATGGCGATCAAAAACCCGCTGAAGCTCTGGGCGAGTTTGCGGCGTTCGGCGGCGTCCAGCGTCTTGTAGACCGGAATGAACGAGTTGACGAGGGCGCCCTCGGCAAGCAGCTCGCGCATCAGGTTGGGCACCTTGATCGCCACGTTGAAGGCGTCGGTGAGCGTGGTGTCGAAGAGGTTGATGACCTGCTGGCGCACGATGCCCGACAGCCGCGAGCCGAGCGTCCCAGCCATCACGATCAGGGTATTGGCCTGGAGCGACTTTTTGGGCACCGGGCTGGGCGCGGGGGCGGGCGAAGCTGGTCCCTGGGGCGGCGCATTGGGATCGGGGGCAGCGGGCGGCACAGTCACGCGCCCTACTGTACCCCGCGCTCCCCGACCCGAACGTCCTGAGTCTGGCTTTGCACGCCCCGGCGGCGCGTTTGACAACCCCGGAGGCCACTGCTACACTTCCTCTCGCCTTGACGAAGGGCAAAGACCGTGCACAGCGGGCTCTTAGCTCAACGGTCAGAGCAGTCGGCTCATAACCGATTGGTTGCCGGTTCAAATCCGGCAGGGCCCACCACACTTCTGGTGAGAGACGGGCGGTTAGCTCAGTGGTAGAGCATTCGCTTCACACGCGAAGGGTCGTAGGTTCAAGTCCTATACCGCCCACCAAATCAAAGTTCCCCGCCTCGGCGGGGTTTTTTGTTGTCGGGGCCGTGAGGAAGAATCTCGCGGCCCCGCTCCTTTTTAGCCGTCCATCAGCTTGGGCAGCAGCCGCACCCAGTTCACGTCCTGCCAACTCGCGATAAAGGAGAGGGCCTCGGGCGAAGGCGGCGCGTCGAGTTCGATGGCAAGCAGTGCCTGTCCACCCCGCGCCGCGCGGGTGCAGGTCAGCGCGGCGATGTTGACCCCGGCGGCGGCGATGGAGCTGGCGATGCGGGCGATCATGCCCACCGCGTCGGTGTACCGCAGCAGCAGGGTGGGACTCGCGCCGCTGAAATTCACGCCGAGGCCCTGCACCTGGGTGACCAGAATCACGCCGCCGCCGGTGCTGCTCCCCTGCACGGTGACTTCCTGGGTCTCGCCCTTCAGGACGATGTGGGCGGTGTTCGGGTGCACGTCGCCGAGGTCCACGTCGGCGAACTCGAAATGCAGCCCCGCCGCCTGCGCTTGCTCGAACGCCTGCGGCAGCCGGGGGTCGTCAGGCGAGTACCCGAGCAGCCCGGCAACCAGCGCGAGGTGCGTGCCGTGCCCGCGTCCAGTTTTGGCGAAGGAAGCGTGCAGGCCGATTTTCGCGTCTTTCGGAGCCTCGCCGAGCAAGTGATGAGCCACCAGCCCGAGGCGGCAAGCACCCGCCGTGTGGGAGCTGCTCGGGCCGATCATGACGGGACCGATCATGTCGAGGAGGGACATGGGCGCAGTGTAGTCGGTTAAAAGCAGGGGGAAGCGAGCCTGACGCCCCAACCCCCTACCCTGTGTCTTTCCGGCTTCAGCGTTTGCGTAACCCCAGCATGTCCTCGCGCCGCGCCACCTTGTGCCGGGGGCGGCCCTGTGCCTGACCCTGGGTGAGTTCGTGGGCGTCGAGGGTCTGCCAGTCCTCGAAGGTGAACACGTCGGCGCCCTTCTGGGCGAGCAGGGCGTCCACCTCGGCGCGGGTCGTGTGCGCGGGCGTGAGCAGTTTGCCCTCGCGGGCGTCGCTGAGCAGGTGCGCCACCGTGTCGGTCGCGTCCTTGCGGTTGGTGCCGACGACGCCGCTCGGGCCGCGCTTGATCCAGCCCGCCGTGTACTCTCCGGGGCGGCCCTGCACGCGGCCTTCCTCGTTGGGAATCACGCCGCGCCTGTCGTCGAACGGCACGCCGGGCAGTGCCACGCCCCGGTAGCCCACCGAGCGCAGCACCAGTTGCACGGGCAGCGTCTCGTACTCGCCGGTGCCCACCGCGTTCCCCTGCTCGTCGAGGCGGTTGCGCTCCACCTTCAGGCCCGCCACGCGGCCTTCGCCGTCGTCCAGAATCTCGACTGGCGAGACCAGGAAGCGCAGGTGGACGCGGCGCTCCTTGCCTTCCTGGGTGCGAACGGCGAAGTCGCGCAGAACTTCGATGTTCTTCTTCTTCACGTTGTCGGTGACCTGCGCTTCTTCTTCCTCGCGCAGCTGCACCTCGGCGGGCTTGACCACAGGTTCGGCGCCCGCGAGTTCGCCGAATTCGCGCAGTTCTTTGGTGGTAAAGGCCGCCTGCGCCGGGCCGCGCCGCCCCAGGATGTAGATGTCCTTGACGCTGGAGCGCTCCAGCACCGGCAGAGCGTGCGGGGCAATATCGGACCCGCGCAACTCGTTCACCGTCTTGGCAAGGATGCGGCTCACGTCCAGCGCCACGTTGCCCACGCCGATAACCGCCACGCCCTCGGCGCTGAGCAGCATTTCGCGGGTCGCCGCGTCGGGGTGGCCGTTGTACCAGGCGACGAATTCAGTAGCGCTCATTGAGCCTTGCAGGTCCTCGCCGGGAATGTTCAGGCGGCGGTCACTGCTCGCCCCCACGGTGTACATCACCGCGTCGTAGTGGGCGCGGGCGTCCTCGGCGCTCAGTTCCCTGCCGAATTCCACGTTGCCGAGAAAGCGCACGCGCGGGTCGGAGAGCGTCTTTTCAAAGCCCTTGGTCACGCTCTTGATGGTGAGGTGGTCGGGCGCCACGCCGTAGCGCACCAGGCCGTAAGGGGTGGGCAGACGGTCGTACACGTCCACCTCCACCGGGAACTCGGTCTGCTTGAGCAGGGCTTCGGCGGCGTAGATCCCGCTGGGGCCAGAGCCGATGACGGCAACCCGCAGGGGGCGTTCGGGGGTGTAGGAGGTCATGGGAAAAGTGTAGTGGGTGCCGAGAAAAGGGGCGCGGAACTGGGAGAGGGAGCGAGGGGGTGTGATGGCAAGACCCCTCACCCCTTGCTGCGCAAGGCCCTCTCCCCTTGGTAGAGGGTCTCAAGACAAAAACATCGTCTTCCTGGGGCCACTTGCAGTCCCCTCAGGGCATCAGCCGGTCGAGCCGCCAGCCGTCCCCGTCACGCGCGTAGCGAAAGCGGTCGTGCATGCGGTTGGGGCGGCCCTGCCAGAACTCCCACTCCTGCACCTGCACCCGGTAGCCACCCCAGAAGGCCGGACGGGGAATAGTCGTCCCTTCGGGAAACTGCTCGTGCAGCGCGGCAAACTTGGCTTCCAGGGCGGCGCGGTTCTCGACGGGCGCACTTTGCGGCGTACTCGCGTGGGCGGCGAGCTGGCTTTCGCGGGGGCGCTTGTGGAAGTAATCGTTCGACTCGGCCTCCGGCACCCGGCTGACCGTGCCGAACGCCCGCACCTGCCGCTCCAGCTCGGCCCAGTAAAACAGCACCTCGGCCTGCGGATTGGCGGCGAGGTCGTGGCCCTTGTGCGACTCGTAGTTGGTGTAGAAAGTCAGCCCGCGCTCGTCGGCGCCGCGCAGCAGCACGGTACGGACACTGGGGCGGCCCTGCGCGTCCGCTGTGGCGAGTTGCAGGGCGTAGGGCTCGGTGAGGTCGGCTTGTTGCGCTTCCTCGAACCAGCCCTGAAACTGCCGCAGCGGGTCGGGGTTCAGGTCTTCGCGGCGCAGCTCGGCGCGGGTGTAGGAGAGGCGCAGGGAGGTCAGGTCGGTCATGGGTGGAGGGTAGCCCAGCCTCCGGGCAGACGGGCGAGAAAGGCACGGGCTTCTGCGTCGCTGCGGAGCACGACCAGCCGCAGGCCCGGCACCGTGCGGAGCTGGGCGAGTTGCCAGTCGGCCTGAGCGGGAAACTGCCACAAGCTGCGCAGCAGTTCGCGGGTGGGCCAGCCTTGCCAGCGTTCGCCGTGCGGAAACTGCCCGATCGCGGCCCGCTGATAGATGCGCCACAAACACAACCAGCGCGGCGGCAACAGATAAACCACGGTGTCGGCGCGGTAGGCGACCCGCAGCAAGGTGGTCAGGATGTTGCCGTCGAGAATCCAGTCGTCGGCAGCGATGGCCCGGCCCAGCCGCGCATGCCACACCGTCTGCTCCACCCGGACCCAGCCCGGCTCCCACGAGAGGTCGTCCAGATGGGTGAGCGGCAGGCCCGTTTGCGCCGCCAGTGTCTTGGCCAAGGTGCTTTTGCCCGCGCCGGGACTGCCGACGATCAGGACACGTTTCATGCGCTCCGGTCTGTTCTGAGGGGTTGACACACCGGGCAAAAATGGGTTCCCCGTTGCCCCAGCACGATTTTTTCAATTGGGGTGCCGCAGCGGTCGCAGGGCTGACCGGCCCGCCCATACACATGGTGCGAGTGCTGAAAGCCGCCGCCCTCGCCGTCGTGCTGGCGGTAGTTGCCTACACCGTTGCCGAGCGAGCTGCCGCCCTTGTCTACAGCGGCGGCCATCACCTCACGAATGGCGCGGTACAGGCGCCCGGCTTCGTCCGCGTTCAATCGGGTCTGCGCGGGGTGAAGGCGGGCGTGCCACAGGCTCTCGTCGGCGTAGATGTTGCCCACGCCACTCACCGGCTTTTGCGAGAGCAGCCAGGGCTTGACCGGGCCGCAGCGGGCGGCGAGCGCGACGAATTCGGCCTCGGTAAAGTCGTCAGAGAGCGGCTCCGGGCCCATCGCCGCGAGGGTGGGCATGGACGCGTAGTCGCCGGGCGCCACCGCCACCACCTTACCGAAACGCCGGGGGTCGTTGAAGTACAGTTTTTCGCCGCTGCCGAGTTCGAAGGTGACGCGGGTATGCGGCCCTTCTTCCAGCCGGAAGCCGCCGGTCATGCCGAGGTGCACGATGAGTTCGAGGTCGTGCGGCTCGTCTTCTGCCGCGTCCGCCGCCGCGAGGTGCAGCAGCAGGTATTTGCCCCGGCGCGTCAGCCCGCGCACCTGCCGCCCGTGCGCCCGCTCGGTGTTGCGGTAGCGGTGCGGGGCGTCGTGGACGATGCGCTCGATGGTCTTGCCCCGCAGCAGCGGCTCGATTTTGCGGCGGGTGGTTTCGACTTCCGGCAGTTCGGGCATGGGGCGAGGATAGGCCAAAGCCGGGGCGAACACCGGAGTCTAGGGCATGAAAAAACCGCCCCCACACGGGGAGCGGCTTGCCGGGGCAGCAGAAACTTAGCCCGCCACGTCTACTTCTTCGAGCACGCTGACCTGCGGCGGCTCGGCCAGCCACGCGCCGGCTTTGGCGCGGTAGGCCTGGTAGTGCGCCGAGTCGCGGTGGGCCTGCACGGCGGCCTCGTCGCGGTAGCGCTCGCTGATATGCAGCCGCACGCCGCTCTCCGTCCGCTCGCGGGCGAGGTCGTAGCGCAGGTTGCCCTCTTCCTGGCGCGAGGCGCGGGCCATGGTCCGCAGTTCGGCCTCGACTTCGGTCAGGTGTTCGGGTTTGGGGGTCAGGACCGCGTGGACGCTGACCGGGCTCACGCCTTCGCCCCGCCGAGCATCTCCAGGAGCTGCGCCACGAACGGCTCATCGCTGAAGGGGTTCTGGCCGGTGAGCAGCTCGCGGTCGCGGACCACGTTGGGCTTCATCGCCTCGCCGTTTTCCACCTGCGCGCCGCCCTGCGTGAGTGCGTCGGCGGGGTAGTACAGCATGGGGGCCTCGAAGGTCTTTTCGGTGGCCTCCTCCTCGTCGTTGGCGAACACCGTCACGCGGTAACCCTGGTAGGTGAAGTCCTGCGCGCTGGGCTGCTCGCCCGCTTCCATACCCTTCTGGAAGGCGACGGGGTCGGCCTGCGCCGCGAGCAGCGCGGTGGGCGCGTGACAAATCAGCGCGGTGGGCTTGGCGGCGGCGTGGAACTGCCGCAGAATCTCACCGAGCGCGGGGTCGGCCATCAGGTCGGCCATGGGGGCGTGGCCGCCGGGCAAAAAGAGCGCGGCGTAGGCCTGGGTGCCCTCGGCGGCGACGGCCTCGGTGGTCTGAATGGTCGTGTTGCTCAGCACGTCGCCCACAAAGGCCTTGATTTCGTTGTGTTCTTCCTTGTTCTTGAAGAACATATCGTGGTCGCTGTTGTGGTCCATACCGGGCACACTGCCGCGCGGCGTGGCGATGACGAGTTCGTACCCAGCGTCGGTCAGACGCTTGGCCGGCACGCCGAACTCGTTGAGGAAGTAGCCGGTGTTGTGGTTCTTGCCGTCTTGCAGCGGGATTTGCGCCGCGCTCGACATCACCACGAGGATGCGGTTGGAAGGCGTAGAAGTCGTCATGGGTCACAGCTTAGAGCGAAGCCCTTGCCGCCGAATGAAAATAAAGCACTGTGAAAATTAAAGTGACCCCGTGCTCGGCGACCTGTCTCGTATGCTGCGCCCATGCCCACGCTGCTGCTGACCGGATTCGAGCCGTTTCACACCCACCCCGACAACCCGAGCGCCCAGGCGGCGCAAGAGCTGCACGGGCTGGAGCTGCCGGGCGGCTGGGGCGTTCACTCGGCGCTGCTGCCGGTGGAACCCCACGCGGCGGGGGCGGCGCTGACACGGCTGCTGAGCGAACAGGACCCCGGCGCGGTGCTGCTCACCGGCCTCGCGGCGGGGCGGCCCCAGGTGACGCTCGAGCGGGTGGGGGTCGGGGTCATGGACTTCCAGATTCCCGACAACGCCGGGCAGACCTACCGGGACCAGCCGATTGAGCCGGACGCCCCCGCCGCCTACCTCGCCACGCTGCCGCTGCGGGCGATTCTGGCGGCGTGGCGCGAGGCCGAGATTCCCGGTGACATTTCCAACTCGGCGGGGCTGTATGTCTGCAACTTCGTGCTCTACCACGCCTTGCACTGGCTGCGTGAACACGGGCGCGGCGCGGTGCCGTGCGGCTTTTTGCACGTCCCGGCGAACGCGGCGGTGGCCCTCGCGGTGCCGGCGGACCGGCCACCTCTCCCCTACCTGCCGCAAAGCGAAATCACGCGGGCGGTGCGGGTGGCGGCGGAGGCAATAACCGCTCAGAGCAGCGTCCTCCAGATGGGAAAGATGTGATTTTCCAGATTCGGGGCTGACGGCTCCCTGATCGCCTTTGCTCCAGCTCAAGCTGGCAGTCAGTCGAGTGCTCAGAACGGCCCAGCCTGCGACCAACGTCACTTTTGCATTCCAGCATTGCCCACAATTGACTCCTGATTTCCGGAAAGTTCCCCTCCTCTCAGATGAGGAAAGGGGCTGCCGGCTTGTCGTCTTCCTCATCTCAGGGAGTGAGCAGGAGACGGACTTTCCACTCGATTCTGAGAAAAAGGGGCAAAGGTACCCTGGCAAAAGTGAGTCAGCAGGCAACTTTTCTCAGAAAGCCCTTATTTGGACTGTTTACCCTCATCTGGTGCAGTTCTTTGCCTGAAGGGCCGCAGGTAGTGATGGCGGGAAGGCCGGAAAAGGAGTTTCGTTTCCGGCCCACGAACCGGGCAAAGCGGTCAGAGCGCCGCCGGAGCAATACAGCGCGGCGCCTGCCGGGAACTTTGAATCAAGAGAACCAAGGCCGTTTGGCCGGGGCCCCGTGCTGAGGCCGGTCCCAGAGGAGAACCGATGTCGAACCCCCTGAAGTTTGTGCTGTCTGCTGCCGCCCTGAGTCTGCTGTCCCTGACCACCGCCACCGCGCAGTTCGCCACGCCGGAAGGCCAAAGCACCTTTACGCCCGCTGTGACCGCCGAAATCCCCGCCGCGACCCCGGTCGTCAGTGACCTGCTCGGCGCCTCGCGCGGTGCGGGCCGCAGCCTGGTCATTAAGGCAACGGCGTACAACAGCCTGTCGAGCCAGACCGACGGCACCCCCCACATCACCGCCACCGGCACCCGCACCCGCCCCGGCGTGGTGGCGCTGTCGCGTGACCTGCTGCGCGTGTTTCCCTACGGCACCCGCGTGACCATTCAGGACCTCTCGGGCCGCTACAACTTCGCCGGACGCGTGTTCATCGTCGAAGACACCATGCACCCCCGCAAGACCAATCAGGTGGACATCTGGATGCCCACCTACCGCGACGCCATCAGCTTCGGCACCAGCACGGTGCGGATTACCGCTCTGCGCTGAGCCTCAGTCCACTGGCCCTGGCCTGCGCCGCTCTGCATGACGGCGGCGGGTCGGGGCTTTTTCGGCTTCTCGCCCTCGGACGCCCGGCTGCGCTAGCCTCGGCCCTGCATGTCTGCTCCGCCTCCCGCCTCCCGACCCGCTGCCTTTTCGTGGCTGCTCGCCCGCGCTCACCTGGGGCGGCGGCGCACCCAGAACCTGCTGACGGTCCTCGGCATCGCGGTGGGCGTGATGGTCCTCATCGCCGCGCTGAGCCTCACCAACGGCTTTTCCGGGGCGCTCGTCGACGCCACCTTGCGGGCGAGTCCGCACCTCAGCCTCAACTCGTACACCGCTCGGCCCCCCAGCCCTGACCTCGAACGGCTCATTCGGTCCGACAGGCGGGTGGAGGCCTTTACCCCCTTTCTGGCCGATAAGGGACTGCTCACCCGCCCCGCCGAGCAGGGCCGCGACGCCGGGGTGGATTTCGCCACGCTGTTCGGGGTGACGCCCGCCGCCGCGCAGGTGCTGCAACTGCCGCCCGCCGAGAGCCGCACGCTGGCGGCGCTGGGACCGGGGCAGGTGCTGCTCGGCGCAGCGCTCGCCCGCTCGGTAGGCGCCTTTACCGGCGACACGGTGCGGCTGCTCAACTCGCAGCAGCGGCGCACTGAACTGAAGGTGGCGGGGGTGTTTACCACCGGCAATTACCTGATCGACTCGGCCTACGCCTTTACCAGTCTGGGTACACTGCAAGGTCTTCAGCAGACCGGCAACGTGACTGGCTACCAGCTGCGGCTGCACGACCCCGAGCAGGCCCGCGAGGTGGGGATGGCGCTGACCGGGAGCCAGCCCTACGCGGCGCTGCCCTGGCAGGACATCTACGGCACGCTGCTCGACCAGCTCGCACTGCAAAAGCGGGTCATCGCCTTCGTGGTGTTCCTGATCGTGATCGTGGCGGCCTTCGGCATCGCCAACGTGCTCACGCTCGCCGTGTTCGAGAAGACGCAGGAAATCGCCATTCTGCGGGCCATCGGGGCGACGCAGGGCGTCATCGTGCGGACCTTCGTGACCGAGGGCATGGTGCTGGGCCTGACCGGGCTCGCCCTCGGCAACCTGCTGGGACTGGGCATTGCCGCGTACTTCACGGTGCGGCCCTTTCAGTTGCCGGGCGACCTGTACTTCATCACCGCGCTGCCGGTGCAGGTGCGCTGGCAGGATTTGCTGTGGGTCAATGCCGTGGGGCTGGTGACCACGCTGCTCGCCGCGCTGATTCCGGCCCGGCGGGCGGCGGGCATCGAGCCGGCGCGGGTGCTGCGCTGAGTGGGTGCGGTGCTGAGTGGAGATGGCGCTGCGTCACCTTCTTATCCGCTCCCCAGGTGGCTGGGCTACAGTTCGGCCTATGAACAAACTGTTGCCGCTGCTCGCCTGCGCCGCGCTGCTCCCGTCGTGCGCGCCCACCTTCAACGCCCTGAGCCGCGCCGACCGGACGCCCGTTCCGGCTCCCTCGGCGCCGCTCGCCGCCGGGCAGACCTGGGACGTGGAGGGCGGCAGCCTCGCCGTCGGCTCGCGGATGACGTTCCGGCTGACCGAGATTTTCGAGACGGCGCCCGGCGTCTACAGCAACCTCGACGCCGCCGGACTGCTCGCCGCGCAGCGGGGCCGGGCGCCCGAGGGCACGACCCTGTTTCCCGCCGTGTCGCTCAACCGCCTGGGCCAGCGCCTCGACTTCTACTGGTCGGAAAATGGCACCGACTACGACTGCCGCCTGGAAAATGCCACGCCCAACGCCACCCGCCTGACGGGCCGCCTGCTGCTCTCGGGCAGCGAGTTCGGCGGCTGCACCGCGCAGTTGCGCTGAGGGCGCCGAGCGAAAAAGGAGAGGGTGGAGAACGGAGAGACGGACCCTCGACTCTCCACCCTCTTCCCTGTTCGCGGTCAGCGGGCGGCTTTTTCCACCCGCGCCAGCACGCGCTCGCGGCCCAGCGCTTCAAGCATCTCCGGCAGGTCGGGGCTTTCCATCGTGCCCGCGACGGCGGCGCGGATGGGGGGCATCACTTTACCCATCTTCAGGCCCTTTTCCTCGGCGTAGGCGTGGAACATCTCCTTGATGCTCGCGGCATCGAAGGTCGGCAGGTTCTTGAGGCGGGCGGCCAGCTCAGGCAGCAACTCTTTGCCCGCGTCGATGGCTTTCTGCGCCTTCTCGTTCACCGGGTAATCCTCGGACCAGAAGTAGAGCGTCTTGTCCATGAAGTCGGCGAAGACTTCCAGGCGGGGAATCATCAGGTGGGTGACGGCGCGGAAGTAAGGGTCCTGCGGGCCGTCTACGCTGGGCAGCGTGACTTTGTTCTGCATCAGGAAGGCGTGCAGTCGCCGCGCCACGTCGTCCTCGCTCAGTACTTCGCGCAGGTACTTGCCGTTGTACCAGCGCAGCTTGGCGAGGTCGAAGACCGGGCCGCCGAGCGTCACGTCCTCGAGACGAAAGACCCGCTCGAACTCGGCGAGGTCGAAGATTTCCTGGCCGTCCGGGTGCGTCCAGCCCATCGTCGCCAGAAAGTTGAGCATCGCTTCGGGGAGGAAACCCTGGTTCTGGTACCACTCCACGCTGGTGGGATTCTTGCGCTTGGAAATCTTGGATTTGTCGGCGTTGCGCAGCAGCGGCATGTGCGCGAACACGGGCTCCGGCCAGCCGAAGGCGCGGTAAAGCAGTACGTGAATAGGCGTGGAGGTAATCCACTCCTCGGCGCGGACCACGTGGGTGACTTGCATTAAGCGGTCGTCCACCACGTTGGCGAGGTGGTAGGTGGGAAAGCCGTCGGCCTTGAGCAGCACCTTGTCGTCAATTTCCTTGTTGGCAAAGTGGATGGGGTCGCGCAGCAGGTCGTTGACCACCGTTTCGCCGTCGCGGTCCACCTTCAGGCGAATGACCGCCGGCTCGCCCGCGTCCACCCGCGCCTGCGCCTGCGCCGCGCCCAAGTCACGGCTGGGAATGGCGATGACGTGCCCGGCCTTCTGCGCTTCCTCACGCAGGGCGGCGAGTTCATCGGACGTTTCGAAGGCGTAGTAGGCGTGCCCGCTCTGCACGAGCTGACGGGCGTAGTCGCCGTAGAGGTCGAAGCGCTCGGACTGGCGGTAAGGCCCGTTGGGACCGCCTTGCAGCGGGCTTTCGTCGGGGGTGAGGTTCAGCCACTGCATCATCTGGAAAATGCGTTTTTCGCTGTCGGGGACGTAGCGGTTGCGGTCGGTGTCCTCCACCCGCAGGATGAAGCGGCCTCCGCTCTGGCGGGCGAGGGTGTGGTTGAACAGCCCGATGTACGCCGTGCCGACGTGCGGGTCGCCGGTGGGGCTGGGGGCAATGCGGGTCACGCGCGGGGAGCTGGGAGCAGACATGAGAGACAGCATAAGCCCGCTGAGCGGAGTCAGCGGGCTTGCTCTGGGGTGGTTAGAGAAGAGCGTTCCACTCTGCCGCTGCTCCAGCCCTCGCCCCACCGTTAAGCCGCGCCGGTCAGTCTTCACTTACCCTGAGGCCATGAAACGGCTGCTCCTGGCACTGTGTCTCTCCGGGTTTGCCTCGGCGCAGACCACTTTTCCACTGCCGGGTCAGGCGGCGAAGTATCCGCTGACCACCCGCATCACCCCAGCCGAAGCGCAGGCTTTTGCCAGGGTGCTGGATGTCGGGCTGGGCAAGGTAGAGGTGCAGCGACTTCCAGGGTGGCGGACCAAGCTCGCCGCGCGGGCCAAAGCGGGCGACCCCCTGGCGCAGTTCATGTATGCCCGGACCTACGACCTCTTTACGACTGGTCAGGGGACCCCACAAGACGCCCGGGTAGCCATGCAGTGGTACACGAAGGCCGCCGACCAGAAATTTGCCAGCGCAGAGCTGTTTCTGTTCAACGTGTACGAATACAGTTTGCTCGGTCAGCCAAAGAACCCCAGGCTGGCCGCCCGTTATCTTCAGCGGGCCTACCAGCATTCCGGCGGCAGCGTCAGAGCGGAAGCGGCATTGGAACTGGCGCGGCAGACCAACCCGGAACGCGAAGACTTCCGTCTGCCCGGTTTCCAGCCCAGCGCCAAGCAGACCCGCGCCTACCTGGAAGAAATCCTGAAGCTCGAGCCCAAAGACACCACGGCGCTGGACTGGCTGATGGGTATTTATCTCGACTCACACGATTATTCCAGGGCGCTGGAGATGGCCCGGCGTACGGACAATTCGGCCATGTGGGTCCAGATGGCCCTGGTCCTGGCCGATGATCACCCCGGTTTTCCTGCCCAGCCGAAGCTGGCCGCTACCTTCCTCAAACGGCGGCTCGCGGCGGTCAAGAACGACAAGGGCGAGGCCGAAAGCACGCTTTATCTCCTGATGCAGCTGGAGTGCGAAAAAAAGATCAGTCGAGCCGATTATCAGAACGTCTTCGACCCAGCCGTGTATCAGCGTTACCTGACCTGGCGAGTCGGCTGCCGGGTCTGAGCCGCTCTTTGCCGACTGCGCCGGAATGGAGCGCAGTCCAGCGCCTCCGGGACAGCCCTTTGCCTTGTCCCGGTCTCCCCACTACCATCCCCCCATGTCCCGTCCTACTGGCCCCCAGTTCTGGCCTCCCTTCAAGCCCTGCCCCTGCGGCAGTGGGCGCAGCTACGCCGCCTGCTGTCAGCCGTTTCATACCGGCGAGCGGGACGCGCCGACCCCCGAAGCCCTGATGCGCTCGCGCTACGCGGCCTACGCGCTGGCCGACGCCGACTACGTGCGCCGAACGTGGCACCCGGACACCGTGCCCGCCGAACTCGACCTCAACGACGGCGTGAAGTACACCGGCCTGCGGATTCACCGCGCGGAGGGCGACGAGGTGGAGTTCACGGCGAGCATGAAAGGCCCGGACGGGCAGCCCCACAACATGCGCGAACGCAGCCGCTTCGTGCAGCTTGATGGGCGCTGGGTGTACCTGGACGCCGCCGAGTAGACGGAACTTTTTTCCCGGCCCACGCGTACTGGAGGCATGACCCAGCGCCCCGACAACACGACGCCAGACAACGCGAACCCCAAGCGCCAGCGAGTGCCGGGTGTTCGTCCCAGCGGCCCCGGCCTGACCACCAACCGCGCCCTGCTGCTCGGGGGGCTCGCACTCGCCGCCGTGCTGCTGTTTCAGAGCGTGCGGGTGGTGCCGGCGGGATTCGTGGGCGTCGGCTTCAACAAACTCAGCGGCCAGCTCAGCACCCTGCAAGAAGGCGTGCATTTCGTGGTGCCGGGAATACAGCAGCTCAACCTCTACGACGCCCGCTTGCAGGAAGTGACGCTCTCGAACACCGCGCGCGACGGCGACGAGGGTGCCATCAATGCCCGCTCCAAGGAAGGGCTGGGCATCACGGCGGAGGTGACGGTGCAGTACCGCATCGACCGCAACCAGGCGGCGGCGCTGCACAAGCAGCTCGGGCACGACTACCAGCGCACGGTCATCCGGCCCCAGGTCAGAAGCAAGGTGCGCGACGCCATCGGGCAATTCGGGGCCGCCGAGCTGATTTCCACCGAGCGCAAACAGGTGGAAGAAAGCGTCACCAAGGCCCTGCGCGAAGAATTCAGCCGCAACAACCTCATGCTGGACTCGGTGCTGCTGCGCGAACTCAAGATTCCCGATTCGGTCGCCAAGGCCATCGAGGAAAAGCAGACCGCCGAGCAGCAGGTCGCCGTGCAAAAAAACCGGCTGCAACAGGCCCAGATTTCGGCGCAGCAGGCGGTCGTGGACGCCGAGGGCAAGGCGAAGGCGGCAGTCGCCACCGCACGCGGCGAGGCCGAGGCGCTCTCGCTGCGCGGCAAGGCCCTGCGCGAGAACCCGCAACTGATTCAGCTCACGGTGGCCGAAAAGCTCTCGCCCGGCATCCAGACCGTGATGCTGCCCGCCGACGGCAACTTCCTGCTCAACCTGCAAGACCTCGGGCGCGCCGCGAACGCCAATGGTCAGAACGGCAACGGCGCGGGGCAGCCCTGAACGCTAGGATAGAGCTATGGGCGCAGTGCTGATTCTGTTGGTGGTCTTCGGTGTCATCGGGTTTGTCACTTACCGGGACCAGCAACGGCAGCGCCAGCAGCCCCCGCTCCCCGGCCCGGCGGCTTCCCCGATGCTGCCCGACCCGGTAGCCCCTGCTGAACCCGTGAGCGAATCTCTACTGCTCGCCCTTCCCGAGCCGGCTCGCCGCCACGCCTGGGAGCTGCTGTGTCTCGTCCACGACGGCCTAAGCGAGGGCAGCAGCGCCGACACCCGCACCCGCTTTTTGCTCGCCCAGACGCGCCAGAGTTATCTGCCCGACACCCTGCGGGCCTACCTGCACCTGACCGACGGCGCCCGGCGCCAGCTCACCGCGCAGGGTCAGAGCCCCGAGCAACTGCTCGACGAGCAACTCGCCCTGATGACCGACGGCGTCCACGAAGCCCTGCGCCGCGACCACGCCGCCGCAGACCGCCTGCTCACCCAGGGCCGCTTCCTGCGCGAACGATTCGGGGCGGGAGCGGAAGAATTGCGAGTAAGAAAATAAATATGCTTTTGACCCTCTACCCTGGTGGGAGAGGGCCTTGCGAAGCAAGGGGTGAGGGGGCATCCAGACCGACTTTGCAAACGGACTATTGCAACAGGCTCAGCTCGCTCAGCCCCGCCATGAACTCGCGCTCAGGGAAGCTCTCGGCATCGAAGCCGGTGTCACCCTGCGCCGGGGTCACGCTGAGGGACGCAAAATCGTAGAGCTCACGGTCGAGCAGGTGGCTCGGCGTCACGCGGGTCAGCGAGCGCAGGATGTTGTTGAGCCGCCCCGGATGCTCGCGCTCCCAGCCTTCAAGCATGTCGCCCACGACTTTGCGTTGCAGGTTGGGCTGAGCGCCGCAGAGATTGCACGGAATGACGGGAAACTCGCGGGCCTGCGCGTAGCGGATGATGTCGGCCTCGGCGACGTAGGCGAGCGGGCGAATGACCACGTTGGTGCCGTCGTCGCTCTGCAACTTGGGCGGCATCGCCTTGAGGCGGGCTCCGAAAAACATGTTCATGAACAGGGTTTCCAGAATGTCCTCGCGGTGGTGCCCGAGCGCAATCTTGGTCGCGCCGATCTCGCGGGCGTGCTGGTACAGGATGCCCCGGCGCAGGCGGCTGCACAGGCTACAGGTGGTCTTGCCCTCGGGCGTCTTTTCCTTGACCACGCTGTAGGTGTCCTCGGTCAGAATGTCGTGCCGCACGCCGAGCGCGGTCAGGTAGCGCGGCAGCACGTCCTTGGGAAACCCCGGCTGGCCCTGGTCCAGATTGACCGCCACCACCTCGAAGTCAATCGGCGCCTTCTTTTGCAGGTGCAGCAGCACGTCGAGCAGCGTATAGCTGTCCTTGCCGCCCGACAGGCACACCATCACCCGGTCGCCCTGCTCAATCATCCGGTAATCCCCGATGGCCTGCCCCACCTGCCGCACGATGGGGGCCAGGAGGCGGGCCGGGTCGGGTTGAGCAGTGTTGGAAACAGTCGGGGTCAGGGCTTGGGTCATGGTGGTTTACCTCCGCCGGGCGCGGGAACGGGGCCTATGGTAGCAGGGGACTGGTAACAGGGGACAGGGTGGGAGAAGGGCGCCGCTGCCCCACTCCCCAGCACGGGCGTAGGCCCCGCGTCTCAACCAAAGGTCGGACGCAACCTTCAGATTCGCCGTCTATGCTGTGCAGGTATGTCGCGCTCGTCCCAGGGTCAGCCTCCGGCGCCCACCCCTGTCCCCGCCCCGAACCCGCCCGCGCCGACACCCCCGGCACCGGGGCCAGGGCAGGGCACGCCCCGTAGACGCCCGCCTCCGCAGACAGCGCGGGGCTGCGGGTGCCTGCCCACCCTTATCGGCGTGGTGCTGCTGGCGGGTGGGCTGACCTTCGGCGGCATGTGGCTGATGTGGGGGCGCGACCTGCCCGAAGTCTCGGACCTGGACGTGATCAACTTCAGCGGACAGACGCGGGTCTTTGACCGCCGGGGAGAACTGATCGGGACGCTGACCCCCAGCCTGGCGAGCGGCACCAACGTCAACCGCGAGCTGCTGGGGCCCAAGCAGATCAGCTCCTGGCTGCAAAAAGCCGTGGTGGCGAGTGAGGACCGGCGCTTTTACACCCACAAAGGAGTGGACGTGATCGGGGTCACGCGCGGGCTGCTCAAGGGCCTGCTGCGAAACGACCTGGAAGGCGGCAGCTCCATCACCCAGCAGGTCGTGAAAAACACGCTGCTCTCCGACCTCGGGGGGGCGCGCACCGCCGAGCGCAAGTTCAAGGAAGCGGTGCTGGCGTATCAGGTGGACCGGCGCTTCAACAAAGACCAGATTCTCAATGCCTACCTCAACGTCATCTACTGGGGCGACGGCGGGCCGCAGGACATCATCGGCGCGGGGGCGGCGGCGCGGGCGTATTTCAAGAAAGAACCCTGGGACCTCAACCTCGCCGAGAGCGTGTATCTGGCGACCATCATTCCCGCGCCCAACCGCCGCTACAAAGACTTCATCGCCTACCGCCCGCTGATGAAGTCGGTGCTCTCACGCATGGTAGAAGACGGGCAAATCACCAAGCAGCAGGCCGAGCAGGCGTGGATCACCCCGATTTACCCGGCGGGCTGGCGCCTGGGCTGGAAGACCGACGGCACCCTGCGCAGCGCCGTACTGGAGCGCCCCGAGCGCCTCGCCGAGAACCTGGCGAGCATGACGCCGCAGGGCCAGCAGTACCGTTACCTCTCCTACCTGCAAGAAGTCGAGCGCGAACTTGCGGGCAAGGTCGGCAAGGGCACGCTGTACCGGGGCGGCAAGATTTTCACCGGCATGGACCTGCAAGCCCAGCAGGCCGCCGAGCGGGCGAGTCAGCAGGCGCAATTGCCCGACGGGGCCACGCTGGGGCTGGCGCAGGTCAACCCGCAAAACGGTGAGGTGCTCGCGCTCGTCGGCCAGAAACTCAGCTCGGGGCGCCCGAACGAGTGGAACAATGCCACCCAGAGCCGCCGACAGGTGGGCAGCTCTATCAAGCCGCTGCTCTACACCTTGGCGCTGGAAAAGGGCTGGAAGCAGAGCGACACCGTTCTGGACGCCCCGATTGCCGGCGACTACCAGCCCAAAAACTACTCGGGCACCTGGACCGGCGTGTACGTGTCCATGCGCTACGCCCTCAACCACAGCCTCAACCTGCCCACCGTGCGAATGGCGCAGGAACTCGGCATTCCCACCTTTGAAACCAAACTGCGTGAGCTGGGCCTGACCCCCCCGAGCGACGGCGGTCTGAGCCTGAGCATCGGCACGCTGGAGGCCAGCCCGCTGCAAATGGCGGCGGCCTACGCGCCCTTTGCCAACGGCGGCCTCTACTACGCCCCGAGCGCCGTGCGCCGCATGGAAGACCCCCAGGGCAAGGTGCTCTACAAACGCCCCGACCCGGTGGGCAAGCGGGTGTGGGACAAGCGGGTGGCGTGGCTGGGACTGGACATGATTCGCGGCGTGGTCAACGACCTCAGCGCCTACCAGGGCGGACTGGCGACCCGCGCCCGCATCGACGGCTGGCAGGTGGGCGGCAAGACCGGCACCACCAACGATGTCAAGGACCTGTGGTTCGCGGGCGTGACCCCACTGACAAGCGGCGCGGTGTGGGTCGGCAAGCAGGAAGGTGGCACGCTGCCGAGCTGGGCCTACAGCGGCGAGGTGCCGACCCCGGTATGGCAGGCGGCCACGGCAGGCGCCCTCGCCGGGCGGGAAACGGCCACCTTCATTCCGCCCGGGGGCATCGTCTACCGCACCTATTACCGCCTGAACATGGCCTTCCTGACCGAAAACGCCGACCAGGACCCGGTGCGCCACGACGGCAGCCGCCGCGCCAGCGAGCCCGCAACGCCCCCCGCCGTCACCGCGCCCGAGCCGCCGCAGCCCGCGACGACCACGCCAGCGGCGCCGCAGCCCAGCACCGCTCCGCAGACGGACCAGACGAACGCTGCCCCGGCAAACATCACCCCGCCGAGCGCTCCCATCCCGAACGTGCCGGCCACGGCGCCCACTGAGCCCGCCGCCCCGACGACCACGCCCTGGGGCGACACGACGAGCGAACCGCCGACGAACGAGCCCCCCGTCAGCGACCCGCTGCCCGACGTGCCCCCGACGACGACTGAGCCGGTGCCCAGCGACTCCGCGCCCACTGAGCCGCCGTCCGGTGACGCCACCTGGGCGCCCATTCCAGGCGCGGCGCCGGATACCACGGCTCCGGATCCCACCGACTCGGCCACGCCTACCGAGCCCACCACCCCGACCCCGCAGGACAGCACCAACCCCTGGCTACCGCCCGAGCTGACGCTGCCGCCGAGGCCATAAGTAAAGCGGAGAGGGTGGAGAGCGATTAACTCTCCACCCTCTCCCGTTTGCTCTTATTGCTCCCCGTACCCGGCGGCCCGCACCGCGTCCCAGTCGCCTACGCCGAGGATAAACGGCGCCTGTTGCAGGTCGGTGGTGACTTCGGGGCCGTCCGGAGCAAGGTACACGTCCACCTCCGAGCGGATGCCGAAGCCCCCCTGACCAGAAGGAGAAGCGGCAGCGGGGTAGGTGCCGGGCTCCACCGTGACGGACAGCCCCGGCGTCAGCGTGCGGGTGTCACGGGTTTCGTAGTCGTCGAGGTTGGCGCCCGCCCCGTGAATCTGCACGCCGAGGTCGTGGCCGGTGCGGTGCAGGAAGTGCGGCGCCCACCTCTCCCCCATCGCGTCGCGCGCCGCGCGGTCGAGTTCCCAGCCCTGCAAGCGCCCGTAGCCCTCGGCGACAAAGCGCGAGCGCAGCAGCTCCAGCGCCGCTTCGCGGGCCGCGCGCACCGCTTGCCAGGCGTCCAGGTATTCGGTGCCCGGCTCACCCGCGAAGCCCACCCAGGTCACGTCGGCAAAGGGGCGGCCCGGCTCCTGCGCCCACAGGTCAATCAGAACACACTCGCCTGGGTGCAGGGTCGCGCTGCGCTGCTCGCTCGGCTCGTAGTGGCTGTCGGCGGCGTTGACCCCGAAACTCACGTTCACGTCGTGCCCGGCCTGCATTCCCGCCGCCCGAATCTGGTCCATGATGAGCTGCTGCACTTCCCATTCGGTCACGCTCTGGCCCGCGCGCAGGCGGTCATGAATCAGGCGGAAGGCGTCGTCTTTGGCCCGCATCAGCAGCGCGGCGGCGCGGCGGTGGGCGGCGAGGTCGTCGGGCGTCCAGACGAGAAAGGCTTGCAGCAAATCGGCGCTGCTCGCCACCTCGGCGGCCCCGGCCCCCCGCACCCGCTCCAGCGTACCCGCGTCCACCCGGCTCACGTAGGGCACGGCTCCGTTCGGGCTGTATTCCATCGCCAACCGTTGCCCCGACACCACCCCGCGCAGCGCCGCGTCGAGTTCGGCGTGCGAGCCGAAGGGCCGCAGCTCGGCGTCCCACTCCTGCGTGATGCGGTTCCAGTTGCCGCCCTCGATGTGGTTGTGCAGCACGACGGCGCGGCCCGCACGCGGCACCCACACGAAAAAGCGCCGGGTCAGAAACACGTCGTCGCCGATGCCCAGCACCCGCCGGGCGTGGGGGTTGAGGCCCTGAAAGTCGTAGACGAGCCAGCCGTCGAGGTCGGTGGCAGCGAGCGCCGCTTGCATGGCAGGAATGGGAGTGGACATGGGAAAAAGGTAGCAGCGGAGATGAGCCGAGGGGGAGTTTGCGCCAAAAAAGTCCCCCTCCACACCGGAAGGGGGACCGTCCACACGCCCAACTTGCGGCCAGCTTCATACGTACTGCGTCCAATTCCCTAAAACCCGGAAAAGCGCCGGGTTTTAGTCCATTTCCCGCAGCACGTATTTTTTGCTACTCGCTCCGCTCTGCTTTGCAGCTTTACAAGTCGGATTTCATCGCTCAAACTGAGCGATTCAACCGCAATTCGTATCAGTCGTGCGCCGCCACCGTGCCGTCCATGCCGGCCCCGGTGTACGCGCGGTACTGCATTTCCTCGAAGTTCCGCTCGTCTTCCGGGCGGCGTTTGCCGAGCAGGGCGCCCAGGGCAGCGAGGGCAAACCCGGCGGGAATGCTGACGATGCCGGGGTTTTCCAGCGGGAAAATCGCCGTGCGCTGCACCGGGTGGCGTCCGGTGGTCTTTTCGGGCGGGTCCACGCTCATGATGTTGGGGCTCAGCGCAATCAGGACCAGGGTCACGGCGAGGCCGCCGACGATGCCCCACACCGCGCCGTTGGCGTTGAAGCCGCGCCAGAACAGGGTGTAGAGAATCACCGGCAGGTTGGCGCTGGCAGCGATGGCGAAGGCGAGCGCGACCAGAAAGGCCACGTTCTGGTCCTTGGCGAGCAGCCCCAGCACGATGGAGAGCAGACCCACGGCGACCGTCGCCATGCGGGCGACCTTGAACTGCTCCTGCTCATTGGCTTTGCCGCCTTTCATCACGCCGTTGTAGATGTCGTGGGTAAACGACGTGCTGGCGCTGATGGTCAGGCCCGCGACCACCGCGAGGATGGTGGCGAAGGCCACAGCGGTGACAAAGGCGAGGCCGAACTCGCCGCCGAGCGTCCCGGCTCCCCCGCCGAGCGCCTGAGCGAGCAGTGGCGCGGCCATGTTGCCCGCCGGGTTGGCGGCCACGATGGTGTCCTTGCCGACCAGCACGTTGGCGGCGTTGCCCATCAGGGCGGTCATGATGTAAAAGGCGCCGATCAGGCCCATCGCCACGACCACGCTCTTGCGGGCGTCTTGCGCGGTGGGCACGGTGAAAAAGCGCACCAGGATGTGCGGCAGCCCGGCGGTGCCCAGCACCAGCGCGAGGCACAGCGAAATCAGGTCGAGGGGGTTTTTGTACTTCAGGCCCGGTTCCAGAAAGGCGGCCCCGTTCTTGTCGGTGGCGGCCCCGAGCAGGTCGCTGAACGAGAAGCCGAAGCGGGCGAGAATGAGCACGCTCATCACGATGGTGGCGAACATCAGCAGCATCGCCTTGATGATCTGCACCCACGTCGTCGCCAGCATCCCGCCGACCACCACGTACACGATCATCAACAGGCCGACGAGCGGAATAGCAAGTGTAGGCTTGAGCAGCCCGCCCGAGAGCAGCGAGATGAGCGACCCGGCGCCGACCACCTGCGCGATCATGTAGAAAGTGGACACGGTGATGGTGGAAAACGCCGCGTAGAAGCGCACCCGCTGGTCTTTGAGGCGGTACACCAGCATGTCGGCGAGGGTGTATTTGCCGAGGTTCCTGAGCGGCTCGGCCACGATGAACAGCACCGTCAGGTAGGCGATAAACCAGCCCACCGAGTACATGAAGCCGTCGTAGCCGTTCAGGGCGATGAGGCCGGTAATCCCCAGAAAACTCGCCGCCGACATATAGTCCCCGGCAATCGCGATGCCGTTCTGGGTGGCGCTGATTTTGCCGCCCGCCACATAGAAGTCTCCGGCAGAGGTGTTGCGCGACGACGCCCAGAAGGTGACGCCCAGGGTAATGAGCACGATCAGGGCCGCAAGCAGAAAGGTCATGCCCCGCCCCCCGGCACCTGGGCTTCCAGCGCCAGCCGGTCAAACGTCCGCGCCTTACGCACGTAAATCGCGGCCATTACCCAGCCCATGAGGAATTCGAGGAAGGCCAGCACGTAGCCGAAGGTGACGTTGCCGAACACCTTGGTCGCCATCAGCGGTTTGTTGTACCCGGCGAGCAGCGGCAGCAGGAAGTACAGCACCAGAAACGTCAGCGTCATGGCGACTGTGAAACTGTTGCGCTGGCGCACGAGTTCGCGGTACGCCGCAGGGCGCGCGGGGGGAACGTGGGTCGTCGGGGCAACCGTCATGAGAGTCCTCCTGGGAAAAAAAGAAGAGGCGGACAGGCGGCCAAAGCCCCGCGCGCCCGGCGGCGAAATTGTGTGGACTTCCTTAGATTAGATTTCTCTTTACACAAATTCAATGGACCGGGTGTAAGAACTTCGTTCCCGCTTCCGGAACAGCGGGTCGGCTATGCTGCGGCTGACTCCGGGCTCCCCGGTGCTCTGGCCTTCGCTCATTCAAAGGACTTCCTTTCTTGCGCTTCTGACCCAGTCTTGACGGTTGATGCCGCCTGCCGCCTCTTGCGGGCAGCGGGCCTGACTTTGCTGGGAGAAAACATGTTGCGTGCCAGAGAGGTTGCCCGGAGATACGGCGACCAGACGATTTTTGCAGGAGTGACGCTCGACCTCGCGGCGGGCGAACGCCTCGCCCTGATTGGAGAAAACGGAAGCGGCAAAAGTACGCTGCTGCGCGTGCTGGCGGGCCTCGACGCGCCCGACGCGGGCCATGTGACGCGCACGGGCCGCGTGAGCCTGCTGACCCAACACACCGACCTCGGCGCGGGCCATGTGCTGAATGCCGTGACCCCGCCCGAGTTGCGCGGGGCGCGGACTGCTTTTGAACAGGCGACGGAGCGGCTCTCTGAGGGCAGCGACGCCGCCCTGACTGCCTTTGCCGACGCCGAGGAGCGCTACCGCCTCGCCGGGGGCTACGACTTCGGGGCGCGGGCAAACGGCGTGCTCGCCGGACTGCACCTCGACGCCGGGGCCGACGCCGGGCAGCTTTCCGGCGGGCAGTTGCGGCGGGTGATGCTCGCCCGGCTGCTGCTCTCTCCCGCCGACCTGTACCTGCTCGACGAGCCCACCAACCACCTCGACGCGGACGGCGCCGCGTGGCTGGAAGGCTGGATTCTGGCGGCGGCGGCGGCTGGGGCGGCGTTCATCCTCGCCAGCCATGACCGCGCTTTTCTGGACGCGGTCGCGACCCACACGGCGGAACTCGAACGCGGCGCCCTGACGGTCTATCCCGGCAACTACAGCGCGGCGATGGAACTCAAGGCGACCCTAAGAGAAGCGCAGCAGCGCGACTACGCGGCGTACAAGCGCAAACGGGCGGCGCTGGAACAGGAAAAAAGCCGTTTGAAGTCCGCCGGACGCAGCGCCGACAAGTTCAGCCACCAACGCGCCGGCAACGTTCCGCTGCTGACCGCCAAGAATAAGGCTCAAGACGTTGCCAATACACTGGCCGGGCGAGCGCGGAGTATGGAACGGCAACTCGAACGGCTGGACGCCGGGGCGGTCGCCAAACCTTTCGACGACCGCCGCGTCCTCACCCTTGACCTCCCCCCGCTACCGCCCGGCCCGCAGGAGGTGCTGACGGTGCGTGACCTCGGTGTAACCCGCGAGGGACAGGAGGTGCTGAGCAGTGTCAATCTGCACGTCCGGCGCGGTGACAGAGTCGCCCTGACCGGCCCCAACGGCGGCGGCAAAAGCACATTGCTCAGGGCCGTGCTGAGCGAGTTGCCCCACACCGGCACCGTGACCTGGGGCGCCGGCCTGACCCGCTCCGTGGCCGGGCAACACGGCGAGGAACTGCGCGGGCTGGGCACGGTGGGGGGCGCCCTGCTGGACGCCAACCCGGCGCTCACGCCACACCAACTGCACGAAATCGCCGCACAGGTGGGCTTGCCCGGCCCGCTGGCCGCCCTCGCCACGCTCTCGGGCGGGCAGCGCACCCGGCTGAGCCTCGCCCGCCTGAGCGTGACGCGGGCGCAGGTCCTGCTGCTCGACGAGCCGACCAACCACCTCGACCTGCCGATGATTGAGGCGCTCGAAGCCCTGCTGCTCGCGTTTCCCGGCACGGTGCTGCTCGCCTCGCATGACCGCCGCCTGCTGGAACGGACCGCGACCCGCGTGTGGGCGGTGGGCGGGGGTGGGGTGACCGAGCAAGAATGACGGCTGGAGCATTTGACAGAAAAAGACACCCTCACCCCTTGCTTCGCAAGGCCCTCTCCCATCAAGGTAGAGGGTCAAAAATGCAAAACATTCTTGTGTCAAATGCTCTAAGCACGCCACAGCGTCGGCTGGCCTCCTATTTGTCACCGGCCCCAGCCGCTAGCCTGATCCCATGAGGGCACAACGGTGAAGACGGCGGACCTGTGGCAACTCGCCTGGCGCGGGCTGACCCGGCGCCGGGTGCGGACGGCGCTGACCACGCTCGGCATCACGGTGGCGGTGGCGAGCATGGTGGTCTTTCTCTCGCTCGGCGAGGGCATCCGCAAGGTGTTCGCCGAGCAGCTCAGCGGCATCGGGCCGGATATTCAGGTGAGCCTGACGGGGCTGACGCAGGGCATGTCGCTCACGCCCAACGTGCCGCAGAGCCTGACCGGCGACCTGGAAAAACTCGCGCCCGAACTCGGCATCAAGACCGTGACCCCGGTGATGATGACGGTGCGCGGCGGCTTTGACCCGTCGCAGAGCGTGATTCTGTACAGCCTGCCACCCGCACAGGGCATCGGCGCGGTGTTTCCGACGGTGCAGGGCGCGCAGGGGCGGCTGCTGCGGCCCGGCGACGAGCAGGCGAACGTGGCGGTCGTCGGGGCCAAGGCGTCTCAGAACCTGCACCTGGGCCTGGGCAGCACCCTCAACCTCAACCGCCGCGCCAGTGTGAAGGTGGTGGGCGTGCTCAAGGGCGACACGGGGCTGGCCGACAACATGATTTTTCTGCCGCTGGAGGTGCAGCAAAAGGCCGAGGGCGTGCCGGGCCGGGTATCCATGATTGCCGTGAAGCTCAAGGACCCTACGCAGGCGAAGGCCACCGCCAAAGTCATCGCCGAGCGGCTGAACGTGGAGGCGCAGACCCAGGCCGATTTCCTGAGCTTCATGGAAAAGACCATGCGAATCAGCGACGCGGTGCGCTTCGGTATCTCGCTGATTGCCCTCATCGTGGGCGGGCTGGCGGTCGCCAACACCGTGATGATGGGCGTTTTCGAGCGCACCCGCGAGTTCGGCACCCTGCGGGCCCTCGGGGCGCGGCCCAGTTTCGTGCGCTCGCTGGTGCTCACCGAGTCGCTGCTGCTCTCGCTGCTCGGCGGGGTGGGGGGCGTGCTGCTGGGGCTGCTCGGCATTGCCGCCGTGAACGCCTACACCCAGCAACTCGCCGACATCAGTGCCGCCGCGCTCACGCCCCGGCTCACGCTGCTCGCGCTCGCCATCAGCCTGCTGCTGGGGCTGCTCTCGGGCCTGCTGCCGGCCCGCAATGCCGGGCGCATCGCCATCACCGACGCCCTGGGGCGCGTATGACCGGCGCGGGCGACCTGCAACTTCAGACGGTGGACCTCAGCCGCATCTATCCCAGCGGTGAGGGACAGGTGGTGGCCCTGCGGCCCTTTACCCACACCTTCCCGGCGGGGCTGACGGCGGTGGTGGGGCCGTCGGGCAGCGGCAAAAGCACCCTGCTTAATTTGCTGGCGGGCTTCGACCAGCCCTCGAGCGGGCACGTGCAGGTGGGCGACACGGTGCTCACCACGCTCAGCGAGGCGCAGCGGGCCGACTTCCGGCTGGCGAACTACGGCTTCGTGTTTCAGAACCACAACCTCGTCAGCATCCTGACCGCGCAGGAAAACGTGGAGTTTCCGCTGACGCTGAGCGGCGTGCCTCCCCGCGAACGCCGCGACCGGGCGCGGGCGCTGCTGGCGCAGGTGGGGCTGGAACAACGTGCCGGGCACCTGCCGCACCAGCTCTCGGGCGGCGAGGCGCAGCGGGTGTCGCTCGCCCGCGCTCTGGTACGCGACCCCGCCATCGTGCTCGCCGACGAGCCCACCGGCAACCTCGACAGCCACAGCGGTCAGCGCGTGCTGGAGCTGCTCACTGCCCCCGCCCGTCCGGGCCGCACGGTGGTCCTCATCACCCACGACCGCGACATCGCCGCGCTGGCCGAACACCGGCTGGAAGTCCACGACGGCGAGGTGACGGTGCTCAGCTAGGTTCAGAATAAAAAGCAGCCCCGGCAGCCCGTCTGACCGGGGCTTTTTCTGTTCACTTCATCGCCCGCCCCGTCCCCGGAATCCCGCGCAGCACGCTGAGAATAAGCACGGTGCCGAGAATAGACAGCACCGCGCCCAGCACGAACGCCGCGCCGGGAAAGCCCGCGCCCTGGCCGGCAGCGAACACGCTCGTCGCCAGCAGCGGCCCGAAGACGCCCACCAAGCTGTTGAGGCTGGTGATTGCCCCCATCACGCGGCCCTGCTCCTGCTCGCCGACCTGGCGCGAAATCAGGCCCTGCATGGCGGGCTGCGCGAGCCCTCCCAGCGCCCCCACCACCAGCGACAGATACAGCACCGGCGCGCTGCGGGCCACGCTCAGCACCACGAATTCCAGGGTGGAGGCCACCAGCCCGGTCATGATGGTGCGCCGTTCGCCGAAGCGGGCGATGAAGGGCGAAATCAGCCCCGCCTGCACGCCCGCCGTCAGCAGGCCGTACACCGCGAAGGCAATCCCGTTTTGCAGCGGCGACCAGCGCAGCACGCCCTCGGTGTACAGCACCCAGGTGCTCACGATGACCTGCCCGGCGAGGCCCAGCAGCACGAAGGTCAGGGTCAGCCCCCGCAGCAGCGGGTATTCGGTCAGTGCGCGCAGCGGCGTAAACGGATTGAGGGTGCCGCCGCCCGCCGCGCCGCGTTTTTCCGGCGGCAACGACTCGGGCAGCACCAGCAGGCCGTACAGAAAGTTCAAGGCGGTCAGCCCAGCGGCAAACAGGAACGGCGCCCGCAGCCCATGTTCGCCCAGCCAGCCGCCCAACATCGGCCCCAGGATGAACCCCACACCCCAGGTGGCGCCCAGCCGCCCGAAGTTCTTGGCGCGGTCCTCGGGAGCCGTCACGTCGGCGATGTAGGCGTTGGCGACGGTCAGGCTGGCGCCGGTAACTCCGGCAATGAGCCGCCCGACCAGCAACCACCACAGGTTGGGCGAGAAAAACAGCAGCAGGTAATCGAGCACCATCCCCGCCAGCGAGAGCAGCAGCACCGGGCGGCGCCCGAAGCGGTCCGAGAGCGTGCCCAGAATCGGCGCGAAGATGAACTGCATCGCCGCGTAAGCCGCCGTCAGCACGCCGATAAAGCGCGCTCCGCCGGCCTCGGACCCCGCCAGTTCCTTGACCAGCCCCGGCAGCACCGGAATGATGAGGCCGATGCCCATCACGTCAATCAGGGCGGTCAGCAAAATGAAGAGCAGGGCAGGCGGGCGACGCGGCATCTGGCCCACTGTAGTGGAGCGGCGCTCAGCGCGCAGGCTCAGGTGGGTTGTTCGCCCTGCGCTTTCTCGGTGTCCTCGGCAGTCGGGCGCTTGAAGCCGTCGCCTGCGCCGGGGTCGTGGTAGGCGCGCACGTCGGCGGGAATCTGCGACACGTCGTCCACCAGCTTGAACAGCTTCAGGTCGTCGGCGGCAATGGCCCCGTTCTCGACCAGCGAGGTTCGGAACCACTCCACCAGCCCGCGCCAGTGCGCCTCACCGACGAAATAGATGGGCACCGGGCGCATCTTGCGGGTCTGCACCAGCGTCAGAATCTCCATCATCTCGTCGAGGGTGCCGAAGCCGCCGGGAAAGGCGACAAAGGCGTGGGCGTAGCGAGCCAGCATCACCTTGCGGGCGTGGAAATACTCGAACTCCAGCGAGAGCGTCTGGTACGGGTTGTGCCGTTGCTCGTGCGGCAAGACGATATTGAGGCCCACGCTGACGCCGCCCGCTTCGTAGGCGCCCTGGTTCGCCGCCTGCATGATGCCGGGGCCGCCGCCCGTGACCACGCCGAAGCCCGCCCCCACCAGTTCGCGTCCCAGGGTCTGCGCCAGGCCGTAGTAACGGTCGGTGAGCGCAGTGCGGGCGCTGCCGTACACCGTGACGAGCGGCACGCTGAGATGCGCCATGCGGTCAAACCCGATGGAAAACTCGCCCAGGATGCGGAACATCCGCCAGGCGTCTTCGGTCATGTGCTCGAGCTGGTAGTGCGGGATGCCGTTGTCCATGCCGCAGGGTGCGCTCCGGGGCGCGGGGACGCAAGGGGGCACGCGGCGCTAGCCTGGGGGCATGACCGGCCTCTGCGACTCGCACCTGCACACGCCCCTTTGCGGTCACGCGACCGGCACGCCGCGCGAGTACGCGCAGGCCGCGCTGGACGCCGGGCTGAGCGGTCTGTGCTTCACCGACCACATGCCGATGCCGCGCTGGTACGACGCGCCGTGGCGGATGAAGTTGGAGCAGTTGCCCGAATACATCGCCGAGATTCAGGCCGTGCAGCAGGAATTTGCCGGGCGGCTCGACGTTCGGCTGGGACTGGAAGCCGACTTTCACCCCGGCACCGAGAAGTTCGTGGAAAAGGTGCTGGGAATGTTTGATTGGGATTACGTCATCGGCAGCGTCCACTACCTCGGCGCCTGGGGCTTCGACAATCCCGAGTTCGTGGCCGAGTACGAGGAGCGCGACCTGGGCGGGCTGTACCGCGACTACTACGCGCTGGTGGAGGGCGCGGCCCGCTCAGGGCTGTTCGACGCTATCGGGCACCTCGACCTGCCTAAGAAGTTCGGGCACCTCGACCCCGACCCGGTGTACGCCCTGCACGCGCTCGACGTGGTGGCCGGGCAGGGGTTGGCGCTGGACTTCAACACGGCGGGCTGGCGCAAGCCGGTCGCGGAGGCGTATCCGGCCCCCGACCTCGTGCGGGCGGCGGCGGAGCGCGGCATCCCCTTCGTCCTCGGCAGCGACGCCCACCAACCGGGCGAAGTCGGCTTCCGTTTTGCCGACGCGGTGAAGGAGATTCGGGACGTGGGGGGCCGAACCGTGACGTTTCGCCACCGTAAAATGCAGCCATGACCGGCCCCGCCTTCAAAGCGATGAGCGTGGAAGAATACTTGCGCTCAGAGGAAAACAGTCCGGTCAAGCACGAGTACGTGGCCGGGTTCATCTACCCGCTGCACGCCCAGGCGGGGGTCAGCCGCACTCATTCGGCCATTTCGGTCAATATCGTGGCGACGTTGCACCCACACGCCCGAAAACAGGGCTGCCGGCTGCATCTGGCCGACATGCGCCTGCGGATCGAGGAGCGCAACACGTTTTATTACCCCGACGTGATGCTCGTCTGCGACACCGATACAGGCAGCGACCTGGCTGAAACGGCGCCGTGCCTGCTGGTGGAAATCCTCTCGCCGTCCACCGCGCAGATTGACCGGGTGGGCAAATGGGCGATGTACACGGCCTTGCCGAGCCTGCAAAGCTACCTCATCGTTCATCAGGACGAGCGGCGGGTGGTGGAGTACCGCCGTGAAGGAACCGAATGGCAGATGCGCGAAGTCGTGCAGGACGGCGAACTATGGATTGATTGCCTGGAGATGAGCCTGAGTCTGGAGGACATCTTCGGCGGCGTGCTGTGAATCATTCCCGCGAAAGTTACGACCGCCTCGCCCGCGAACTCGGCGGCTACCGGCACCCCTGGGCGCGGGTGCTGAGCGGCCCCGACCCGGAACTCACCTTCGACCTGTGGCTGAGCCGCCTGCTCACGCCGCAGACGCGGGTGCTGGAAGCGGGCTGCGGGCACGGTCCCGATGCCGCCCGTTTCGGCCCGCAGGCGGCGCGCTGGGCGGCCTACGACTTCTCGCCGGAGTTGCTGAAACTGGCCCGCGCCAACGCCCCGCACGCCGATGTATACGAGTGGAACGGCAAGGGCGAGCTTCCTGCTGGGCTAGGCGCTCCCTTCGGCCTGATCGTCTCGCGGCGAGGGCCGACCTCAGTGATTTTGCGCCTGCCCGAACTTGCTGCGCCGGACGCGCATTTTTTATACGTCGGGCCGCGCCTGAACGTGCCAGAAGTGCCCGAGCGTCTGGCGGCGGTGGGCTGGGACATCGTGGCCGAAGACCATGTGTCGGTGCTGGCCCACGCGCCGACCTGGGAGGACTGGCAGATGCGCGGCGAATTTATGGGAAAACTGGCGCGGCGGGCTGACTGGGACGCGGAAGCGACGGTACGGGGGATGCCCTACCGCGAGGAGCGGCACCTTGTCCTGGCGCGTCAACTGGGTGCTGGCGCGTAAGCTGGGCGCATGACCCTGCCGCCCGACGCGCCTTCCCGTCACCGCCTCGTGCACGCGCTGGAACGCACCGCCGACCTGCTCGACATCCTGGGCGGCGAGGACTTCAAGTCGAGGGCCTACCGCAGCGCCGCCCGCAGCCTGGAAGAACTGAACGAAGAAACGCCCGAGCTGCTGGCGCGCGAGTTCACCGGGATTCCCAAAGTCGGCAAGGGTATCGCCGCCGAGCTGAGCGATTTTGCCCGCTCGGGCACCTTCGCCCCGCTCGAAGCCGCCGCTGGGCAGTTGCCGCCGGGCCTGCTCGACCTGCTCGGCGTGCGCGGGCTGGGGCCGAAGAAGATTCGCTCTCTCTGGCTGGCAGGCATCGACTCGCTGGAGCGGCTGCGCGAGGCCGCCGAAAGTGGCGAACTGGCCGGTCTCAAGGGCTTCGGGGCCAAAAGTGCGGCGACCATTCTGGAAAACGTCGTCTTTCTCTTCGAGGCCCGGCAGCGGCAATCCCTGCGGGCGGGGCTGGCGGTCGCCGAGGAACTCGCCGGGGCGCTGACCGACCTCTCCCCTGCCCCCGCGGGCGACGTGCGGCGCGGCCTGGAAACGGTGCGCGCCGCCGAACTGACGGTAACGGGCACGCCGGACGACGTGCTGGCGCGGCTGCCGGAGCTGACCGTGCAGGGAGATGGGGTGCTGAGCGGCGACTATGAGGGCGTCCCTGTCGAAATCGCCTGTGCGCCTGCCGAAGCGCGGGGCGCCCTCGACCTGCTGCGGAGCGGCGAGCACTTCGCGGGTCAGGTGCAGGCCGCAGCGCAGGCGCGGGGCTTTACCCTCACGGCGGGCGGCCTGTCACGCGGCGACGAGGTTCTGCCGACCCCCACCGAGGCGGTCGTGTTCCATGCGCTCGACCTCCCTTTCCGCCCCGCCGAGTACCGCGAGCCTGAGCACGACGACCTCTGGCAAACGCTCCCCGACCCCGCCGAACTGGTGACGGTGGGCGACCTGCGCGGCATGATTCATACCCACTCCACCTGGTCCGACGGCGGCGCGAGCATCCGCGAGATGGCCGAGGCGACGCTCACCCTGGGCCACGAGTTCCTGGGAACGGCGGACCACTCCCGAGCTGCTTATTACGCCAACGGGCTGACCATCGAGCGGCTGCGCGAGCAACTCAAGGAAATCCGCGAGTTGCAGCGCGCTGGGCTGCCCATCGTGGCGGGCAGCGAGGTGGACATTCTCGACGACGGCTCGCTCGACTTTCCCGACGACGTGCTCGGCGAACTCGACTACGTGGTGGTCAGCGTCCACAGCAACTTCACGCTCGACGCGGCGCGGCAGACCGAGCGCCTGATCCGGGCGGTGTCGCACCCACTGGTCACGGTGCTGGGCCACGCCACCGGGCGCCTGCTGCTGCGCCGGCCCGGTTACGCGCTGGATTTGGACGCGGTGCTGGGGGCGTGTGAGGCGAACGGCACCGTCGTCGAAATCAACGCCAACGCCGCCCGCCTCGATCTCGACTGGCGTGAGGCGCTGCGCTGGCGGGAGCGGCTGAAGTTCGCCATCAACACCGACGCCCACGTGCCCGGCGGCCTGCGTGACGCCCGCTACGGGGTCATGCAGGCACGCAAGGCGGGACTGACCCCCGCGCACGTCGTCAACTCGCTGGGGCGCGCGGAGTTTCTGGACTTTGTGGCGCGGCAGCGAGCGGCGCGGGGAGCACCCGGCCCGGCGGACCGTGCATAATGACTCTGTGTTCAGGTCGGCCCCGCCCGCCTGGACGTGACGAGGCTCCCACATCTATGCCCAGCTCGGTTCCCAATCTCGATCAACTGCTTCAGCAGGCTGGCCTCAGCACCGAGGTGCCGCCCAGCCTCGGGGAGTGGCAAAACCTGCTGTGGCGGGTGCGCGCCGCCCTCGACCGTGGCCGCGACGCGGCGCAGGCGACCGGCTGGGCGCAGCACCTGCTCGACAAGCTGAGCCTGCCGGTGCTCGTGCTCGACCGCCAGGGCACGGTGATTCACGCCAGCGAGGCGTGCGGGGCGCTGGGCTGGAGCCACGACCTGCGGGGCCGGCCCCTCGCCGAGCTGCTGAGTTCGCCGCTCGAGGACCTGCGGCTGAGCAACCTGCTCAAGCGGGTGTGGCAGGGCGAGCGGCTGCATCAGGTGCCGCTCTCGCTGCGGCACACGGAGGGGCGACTGCAACTGGCCGAGGCCTCGCTGCTGCCCCTGCACGCGGCGAGCGGCGAGAGTACGGCGGCCTACGTGGCGATGTCGATCACCACCACCGAGCTGCACGGTCAGTCCGACGACAACGCCCGCACCGACCGGCAGTATTTCTACGAGTCGCTGCTCGCGGCGCTGCCGGCCTCGCTGGCGGTGCTGGGACCGGACCAGCGCTACCGCTTTTGCAACCCGGCGGCCATCGGCAACCCGCAGATTCGCGAGTGGATCATGGGCCACACCGACGCCGAGTACGTGGCCGAGCGCGGCTTTCCCCCGGAGCTGGCCACGGAGCGCGGGCGCCACATGGACGAGGCGGCGCGCGAGCGCAAAACCGTGCAGTTCGAGGAACGGATGCTGCGCCCGGACGGTGAGCCGGTCTACCAGCTGCGCAACTACACTCCGCTGTTCGACGAGAACGGTGAGCTGCTGCTCTACCTGGGGCACGGCGTCGACGTGACCGAACTGCGCCGCACCCAGGAGGCCCTGCGCGAACTCAACGCCCAGCTCGAGGAAAGGGTGGAGGCCCGCACCGCCGAACTCGAAGCGCTCTCGCGCCAGCTGCAGCACGACGCCCTGCACGACTCGCTGACCGGGCTGCCCAACCGGGCGCTGTTCAGTGACCGCCTGTCTCAGGCCATCGCCCGCTCCAAGCTGCCCGGCGGGCCGCAGTACGCCGTGCTGTTTCTCGATGTAGACCGCTTCAAGGGCATCAACGACACCCTGGGCCACCCCACCGGCGACGCCATGCTGGTCGAAATGGCCCGGCGCCTGCGCGCTTGCCTGCGGGCCACCGACACCGTGGCGCGGCTGGGCGGCGACGAATTCACCATCTTGCTCGAGCCGCTGCAAAGTACCGAACAGGCGGCGCAGGTGGCCGCCCGCATTCAAGACGCCCTGCGCCGGCCCATGCAGATGCCGGCGGCCGGCCCGGGCGGCCTGCCCGGCGGCTGGCATCAGGTCACCATGTCGGCCAGCCTGGGCATCGTGCACAGCCAGCCCGACTACGACTCGGCCATGGCGGTGCTGCGCGACGCCGACATCGCCATGTACCGCGCCAAGGACGGCGGACGCGCCAAGTACCGGGTGTTTACGCCCGAAATGCGCGAGCACATCCTGCACGTCAACCGCATGGAGCACGAGTTGCGCCGCGCCCTGGCCGCCGACGAACTGCGGGTGCGTTACCAGCCGGTGCTCGACCTGGACCGGGGCCGCATCGAGGGCTTCGAGGCGCTGGTGCGCTGGCAGCACCCCGAGCGCGGCCTGCTGGGGCCCGACGACTTCACCCCGATTGCCGAGGAAAGCGGTCTGCTGCCCGACATCGACCGCTGGGTGCTGGCGCGCGCCTGCCGCGAGCTGGTGCAGTGGCAGCGGCTTTACCCGCACGACCCGCCGCTCCACCTCAGCGTGAACTTTTGCAGCCAGCACCTCGCCGCGCCCGACGTGCACGAACGGGTCAAGGAGTTGCTGCAACGCACTGGCTTCGACCCTGGGCGGCTCAATCTGGAAATCACCGAGAGCAGCCTGCTTTCCCAGACCGGCGACGTGCAGCGCAACATGGAGCGGCTGCGGCAGCTCGGCGTGCGGCTGCACCTCGACGATTTCGGCACCGGGTACTCATCGCTCAGTTACTTGCAGCTCTATCCCATCGACGTGCTCAAGATCGACCGCTCGTTCGTGCAGGGGATGCTGGACAACGACAGCAACGCCGAACTCGTGCGCACCATCGTCGCCATGGCGAAGAACCTGAACCTCAAAGTCGTGGCCGAAGGCATCGAAGACCCCCGGCAGCTCGCCGCTCTGCGCGGCCTCGGCTGTGACGCGGGCCAGGGCTTCTTATTTTCCCCGGCCCTCGATGTGCACGCCGCCCGCACCCTCGTCGCCGAAGGGCAACACCACCGGCGCCCCGGCTGGCGCTACGACGACCTGCCGCCGGCCTGAGCCTGTCACTCCTGTCTAGAGGGCACTCTGACAGCCCTGGGACAACCTCTTCATTTATACATCAGCTTTGCATAACAGTTTTGGCTGCTGTTGGGAACGCTTTCCGAGGACAACGCTCCTATACAACATCCCATTTTTTCAATTCTTACTGTCCCAAACCGGGCAACTCTGACAGAGAAACCTGTCTTCCGGTCAGCAGTGATGGGGGGCCGTCATCAAAAGTGTGTCCTGGCGGGCCCTGTGGCGGACGCGGGGGCGACGGCGCCACAGACCGCGTTAAGAAACCGGAGCTGTAAAGGGCCGGAGAGGGGCCGCTGACTACCTTGGGGGCACTGAGAACGACCGGGCTGTCCGGGTTCTTCCTTCCCTCTCTCCCTCCCCCGCCTTCAAGGAGTTGTCCCTCATGACCCACAAATTCCTTCCCCTGCTGCTCGGCCCCGTCCTCCTGCTCGCCTCCTGTGGTGGCGGCCCCTCGACTCCCTCTGCGCCTTCGGCAGGCGGCAGCACCAGCGCCACCAGCAACGCGCCCCGTAGCGCGCACGACAGCGGTGACCAGAGCCGCAGCACCGAAGAGCAGAGCGTGTTCGAGCAGCTCAACGCGACCCGCGCTCAGGGCCGCAGCTGCGGCGGCAAGTACATGCCCGCCGCCCCCGCCGTGACCTGGAACGGGTACCTCGCCGCCGCTGCCGAAGGCCACGCCAACGACATGGCCGACAAGGGCTACTTCGCCCACACCTCGCCGAGCGGCGCCACCATGAAGCAGCGCGCCGAGCAAGCGGGCTACAGCGGCTGGCAGGAACTCGGCGAGAACATCGCCGCCGGCTACACCGTGCGCGACGTGATTCAGGGCTGGCTCGACAGCCCCAGCCACTGCGAAACGCTGATGGACCCCGCGCTCAAGGAAGTCGGCATGAGCTACCTCTACAAGCCCGGCAGCAAGTTCGGCACCTACTGGGTGCAGGACTTCGGCACCCGCTGATACGTTTTCAAATTGAGTCCCGGACATATCCGGACGCAATTTTGCGCGGAGCGCATGGAAAAAATACGGTTTTAAGGAGATGGACGAGCATCCGGCGCCTTTCCGGATGTTCGGGAATCGGATTAAAACCGTATGAGAGCACCCACCGCAGAGAGCAGAGAGAAGGGACAGGGAGAAACCACAGGCGCTGAAGGTCCCGCAGGAGGCCAGCGCCCACGCAGCACCATCAGGACCCGGCGACCCAGTGAGGGGGGAAGCCGGGTCCTTTCGCTGCCCTTGATACGGAGCTGAACTCTTCTTCGCAGCTTTCCAAGTCCGTTCGGAAAAAGAGTTTGATGATCTAAACTCTTTTTCAAAGTGGGATGACGTTGCGGCGTTCCCCGGGCAGTTGCCGGAAGAAAGCGAGCTCTGTGCCACACTGCCCGCTCTGAGGCCCGCTAGGGTAGGGCCCGCTCCGGGCGGCAGCCCCGGCGCCCGAGGACCGTATGACCCAGACCCAGCCTGTGACCCCGACCCCCCCCGCTTCTTTTCAGACCCAGCACGACCCGCGCACCCGTCTGGGCGCCACGCCCCTGCCCGGCGGCGCGGGCACCCGCTTTCGCCTGTGGACCTCCACCGCCCGCACGGTGGCCGTGCGCGTGAACGGCACCGAGCACGTCATGACCTCGCTCGGCGGCGGCATCTACGAACTGGAACTGCCGGTCGGCCCCGGCGCCCGCTACCTTTTCGTGCTCGACGGCGTGCCAACCCCCGACCCCTACGCCCGCTTTTTGCCCGACGGCGTGCACGGCGAAGCGGAAGTGGTGGACTTCGGCACCTTCGACTGGACAGACGCCGACTGGCACGGCATCAAACTCGCCGACTGCGTGTTCTACGAGGTGCATGTGGGCACCTTTACCCCGGAAGGCACCTACCGCGCCGCCGCCGAGAAGCTGCCGTACCTGAAAGAGCTGGGCGTGACGGCCATTCAAGTGATGCCGCTCGCCGCCTTTGACGGGCAGCGCGGCTGGGGCTACGACGGCGCCGCCTTTTACGCGCCCTACGCGCCGTATGGCCGCCCTGAGGACCTGATGGCCCTGGTAGATGCCGCGCACCGACTGGGGCTGGGCGTATTTCTGGACGTGGTGTACAACCACTTCGGGCCGTCAGGCAATTACCTGAGCAGCTACGCGCCGAGCTATTTTACCGACCGCTTTTCGAGCGCCTGGGGCATGGGGTTGGACTACGCCGAGCCGCACATGCGCCGCTACGTCACCGGCAACGCCCGCATGTGGCTGCGCGATTACCACTTCGACGGGCTGCGGCTCGACGCCACGCCGTACATGACCGACGACAGCGAGACCCACATCCTGACCGAGCTGGCGCAGGAAATTCACGAACTCGGCGGCACCCACCTGCTGCTCGCCGAGGATCACCGCAACCTGCCCGACCTGGTGACGGTCAACCACCTCGACGGCATCTGGACCGACGACTTTCACCACGAAACGCGCGTCACCCTGACCGGCGAGCAGGAAGGCTACTACGCCGGCTACCGGGGCGGCGCCGAAGCCCTCGCCTACACCATCCGCCGGGGCTGGCGCTACGAGGGGCAGTTCTGGGCGGTCAAGGGCGAGGAGCACGAGCGCGGCCACCCCTCCGACGCGCTGGAGGCCCCCAACTTCGTCTACTGCATCCAGAACCACGACCAGATCGGCAACCGGCCCCTGGGCGAGCGGCTGCACCAGTCGGACGGAGTGACGCTGCACGAGTACCGGGGCGCCGCCGCGCTGCTGCTGACGCTGCCGATGACCCCGCTGCTGTTTCAGGGCCAGGAATGGGCTGCCAGCACGCCGTTTCAGTTTTTCAGCGACCACGCGGGCGAGTTGGGACAGGCCGTATCCGAAGGCCGCAAAAAGGAATTCGGGGGCTTCAGCGGCTTCAGCGGCGAGGACGTGCCCGACCCGCAGGCCGAGCAGACTTTCCTCAACTCCAAACTGAACTGGGCCGAGCGCGAGGGCGGCGAACACGCCCGCACCCTGCGCCTGTACCGCGACCTGCTGCGGCTGCGGCGCGAGGACCCGGTGCTGCACAACCGCCAGCGCGAGAACCTGACCACCGGCCACGACGGCGACGTGCTGTGGGTCCGTACCGTGACCGGCGCAGGCGAGCGGGTGCTGCTGTGGAACCTGGGCCAGGACACGCGGGCCGTCGCCGAGGTCAAGTTGCCCTTCACCGTGCCTAGGCGCCTGCTGCTGCATACCGAAGGGCGCGAGGATTTGACGCTGGGGGCGGGGGAAGCGGTGTTGGTGGGGTGAGAAAGACCCCTCACCCCGTGCTTCTCAAGGCCCTCCGCAAGCGGCTGTAGCCAGTCTTCCCTTGGTAGAGGGTCAAGATAATAAAAAAGCCCTCTCCTAAGGGGAGAGGGAGGGAGCCGCGTCAGCGGCGGAAGGGTGAGGGGTTACCGCCTTGCCCTCCTCCACCCCAAAGGACCACCCATGACCACACCACCCCCCACCGAAACCCCCCTCCACACGCCGCCCGTCACCCTGCCCACCTCCACCTACCGCTTGCAGCTGCACGCCGGGTTTCCCTTCGCCGCCGCCCGCCGGCAGCTGCCGTATCTGGCGCGGCTGGGCGTGTCCACGGTGTACCTCTCCCCCATCTGGGCGAGCACGCCGGGCAGCACGCACGGCTATGACGTGACCGACCACGCCCGCATCAACCCCGAACTCGGGGGGCTGGCGGGGCTGCGGCGCTTTTCGGCGGCGGCGAAGGAGCTGGGGCTGAGCGTCATCGTGGACTTCGTGCCCAACCACATGGGCATTCAGGGCGGGCACAACCCGTACTGGGAAGACGTGCTGCGCCACGGCCAGGGCAGCCGCTACGCACACTTTTTCGATATTTCCTGGCATCCGCTCAAACGGGCGCTGGAAGGCAAGGTGCTGCTGCCCACGCTGGGCGACCAGTATGGGCGGGTGCTGGAGCGCGGCGAACTGCAACTGACCTGGGAAGAGGAGGGCGAGGCGGGCCGCTTTTTCCTGCGCTACTGGGACCGCCGCTTGCCGATGTCGCCGCGCAGCGTGGCCCTGCTGCTGGGCTGGGTGGTGGACGCGCTCGGCAGCCGCGTGCCGGGTGAAGCGCAGGCCGAACTTGGGAGTATTACCCGCAGCATTCAGACCCTGCCGCGCAGCAGCGACCCGGACCTCTCCGATGTGGACCGCCTCAGCCGCGCGCAGGAGGTGGAAGTGGGCGCGCGCCGCCTGTTCGCCCTGCGCCACCGCGCCCCCGGCGTGCGGCAGGCCATGGACGACGTGCTGGCGAGCGTGAACGCCGACCCGCAGCGCCTCGACCAGCTTGTCAGCGAGCAGAACTACCGGCTGGCGTGGTGGCAGGTGGCCGCTGAGGAAATCAATTACCGCCGCTTTTTCGACATCAACGACCTCGCGGCCCTACGGATGGAAGACCCGCGCGTGTTCGCCTGGGCGCACACTCTGCTGTTCGAACTGCTGCGCGAGGACCTCATTCAGGGCGTGCGGCTCGACCACACCGACGGCCTGTACGACCCCGCCGGGTACTTCCGGGCGCTGCAAGCCGGGGCAGGCGAGGTATTGGGGCGGCCTGTAGATGAAAACGGTCAGGGCCAGCCCATCATGCAAACGCCGCTGTACGTGGTGGCCGAGAAGATTCTGGAACCCGGCGAGGAGCTGCCCGGCGACTGGGCAGTACACGGCACCACCGGCTACGACTTTCTGGCCGAGCTGAACGGCGTGTTCGTGGACACCGCGCACGAGGACGACCTCAGCGCCCTCTACCGCCGCTTTACCGGCGACCGCGACAGCTACCCCGAGCACCTCTACCGGGGCAAGCAGCTGATTCAGCGCGTGAGTCTGCCCGGCGAAGTCAACGTGCTCGCCGAGCATCTGGAGGGGCTGGCCGAGGCCGACCTCACCTCGCGCGACTTTACGCTCAGCGCCATTCGGGGGGCGATTCGTGAAGTCATCGCCTGTTTTCCCGTCTACCGCACCTACGTGCGCGAGAACGGCGAGCGCGAAAGCGGCGACAACGCCAAAATCGAGCAGGCGGTGCGCGAGGCCAAGGCCCACAACCGCCGCGAGGGGCAGCCGGTGCCGCCGAGCGTCTTCGATTACCTGCAACAGGTGCTCACCATCAGTGTGCCCGGCGAGGGCGAGCAGGCCGAGGCGACGCGGGCCGCCTACGCCGATTTCGCGCTCAAGTTCCAGCAGCTCACCGGCCCGGTGACGGCCAAGGGCGCGGAGGACACGGCGTTTTACCGCTACGCCCGGCTGCTCTCGCTCAACGAGGTGGGCGGCGACCCGGCGCATTTCGGCACGCCACTGCGCGACTTTCACGCGGCGGCGGCGCGGCGGGCGCAGTCCTGGCCGCACGCGATGCTCAGCGGCAGCACCCACGACACCAAACGCGGCGAGGACACCCGCGCCCGCATCAATGTCCTGAGCGAGATTCCGCAGGTCTGGGGCGACTTCTTGCGCGAGCAGTCCTCGCTGATGCTCTCGCTGCTACACGAAACCGACCTCGGGCTGGCCCCCACCACCCGCGACCTGTACGTGCTGCTGCAAAACGCACTGGGGGCGTATCCGCTGGATGGCAAACTCGACGGCTTCGTGGACCGCCTGAACGCCTACTTGCAAAAAGCGGCGCGCGAGGCCAAACTCCGCACCTCCTGGGCCTCGCCCGACGAGGAGTACGAGGCGGCGCTCGCCGACGTGGTGGGGCAGCTCTTCGCTGACCCCGAATTCAACCTGGGTCTGGAAGCCCTGCACCGCCGCATCAGCCCGTATGGAGCGCAAAACGGCCTCTCGGCGGCGCTGGTGCGGCTGACCGCCCCCGGCGTGCCCGACACCTACCAGGGCTGCGAGGGTTGGAACCAGTCGCTGGTGGACCCCGACAACCGCCGCCCGGTGGACTACGCCCGGCTGGGGCGCGTGCTGACCCGCTTAGAGCGCGGCCACGACCTCGCGCTCGCCCGCAAACTGCTCGGCAGCTACGAGGACGGCGCGGTGAAGGTTATGACAACCTGGGCTGCCCTGCAAGCGCGCAAAGAGCACGCCGACCTGTTCGGGCAGGGGAGCTACCGGCCCATTGACGCCGGCAAGTACCTCATCGCCTTCGCCCGCGAACTGAATGGGCAGAGCGCCATCACCGTCGCCCCGCGTCTGACGCTCTCGCTCACCCGCGAGCAGAGCCCCTGGGCGCTGGCTGAACGCTGGGGCAACCGCACGCTGACCCTGCCGACGGGCAGCTACACCAACGTCCTGACCGGCGAAAAACTGCGCGTCCGCACGGCGAAAGTGCCGCTGGCGAAGGTGCTGGAGGAGTTCCCGCTGGCCCTGCTGGTGCGGGGATAAAGACCGCGCCGTCGTCCACTCTCCAGGCCCCTCTCTTCTCGGGAGAGGGCTTTTTTTAGTCAGTCACCCAGAACTATTCCGCTCTCACCCGCACACTCTCCCCCGCGCTTTCTTCTCCGCGCAGCAGCGCCGCGAGCACCTCGGCCCCGCGCACCACGCCGAGCGAGGGCCGCGAAAAATGCGCGTTCGCGTCCACCCCCCACACCTGCCCCGCGCGCACCGCCCGCAGTTCGGGATGAGAGAGCACCTGCCGGGCGAACTCGGCGTTGTCGCTCAGGCCATAGCCGCAGCACATCACCACGATCACGTCGGGGTCAAGTTGCACTACGTCTTCCCAGCTCGTACGCCCGCTGTCGCGTCCGGCATGGCCCAGCACGTCCTTTCCCCCAGCCTGCGCCACCTGCTCGGGCACCCAGTGGCCGCCGTAGAAGGGCGGGTCCACCCATTCCAGCGTGAGCACGCGGGGCGGCTCCGGGACCTGAACCCCGACAGGCCGAATGGCGTTCCAGCGCCGCTCCGACTCGGCGGCCAGGGCCTCCCCGCGCTCCCGCACCCCGGCGGCCCGCGCCAGCGCCCGCAGATCGGCAAGGATGCCCGCGAAGGTTTTGCCTTCCAAGCTCAGCACCTGCTCGGCGGGCAGGCAACCAGGAAGAAACCGCACCGCCTCGGCCACCGTGCCGGGCGTCACCGCGCAGACCTCACACACGCCCTGGGTGACGACGAGATCGGGCCGGAGCCTGTCCAGCAGCGGGCCGTCCACCGTATACAGCGCCCGGCCCGCGCGCACCGCCTCGCTCACGGCGCGGTCGATCTCGGCCTGCGGCAGGTCAGAGCCGATGATGCTGCGCGTCAGCACTGGCAGGCTCGCCGCGCCGGGATGGTCACAGCAGTGGCTCACGCCGAGTAGCTGTTCGCCGAGGCCCAGCTCAAAAATCAGGTCGGTGGCGCTCGGCAGCAAACTGACGAGGCGGCCCATCAGCGGACCTCCGAACGGCTCGCCCACAGCTCCACCAACCCGCGCAACGTCAGCGTTTCGTCGTAGTAGTCGATTTCCTGGCAAATCCCCTGCACGGTGCGCGAGAAGCCGCCAGTGGCGACGGCGACCGCTTCGCCCGGCAACTCGGCGCGGATGCGGCGCAGCAGGCCGTCCACCATCTCGGCGTAGCCGAAGACCAGGCCCGATTGCAGCGCGTGGACGGTGTTTTTGCCGATGGCCGTCTCGGGCGCTTGCAGGGTGATGCGCGGCAGTTTGGCGGCGCGGGCGAACAGGGCGTCGGCGCTGACCTGCGCTCCGGTGGCGAGGATGCCGCCGAGGAAACGCCGCCCCCGCCCCACCACGTCAAAGTTGGTGGAGGTCCCGAAATCCACTACCACCGCGTAGTCCAGCCCCCCCAGGTACTTTTCGGCGCCGAAGAGGTTGCACAGGCGGTCCGCACCCACCGAGCCCGGCGTGTCGAGTTCCACCGTCACGTCGGGCAGGTTCTCGGCACTCACGGCAAAAGCGTCGATCATGAAGTGCCGCTTGAGCGCGAGCGCGTAGTTTTCGCCCACCGGGGGCGCCACGCTGCTCAGCACGGCGGCGCGGGGAATCGGCGCCCCGGCGAGGGTAAAGAGCCCGTGCAGTTGCAGCGCGAGGTCGTCGGGCAGCATCTCGCGGTTGGTCCGAATCCGCCAGGTGTGGGTCAGGGCGCCCGAGGCGTCGGCCAGACCCAGGACGGTGGTGGTGTTGCCGATGTCCACGGCGAGCAGGGGAAAAGCGGGCACGGGGAGGATTGTAGAGGGTCAGGGCCGCAGGAACGGCGCCGGGCGACGCTTTCACGGTCAGACAGCCTCACAAACGTTCGTTAGGTTCTTCGGCTATTCTGTGCAGACCGCACAATTCACCCCCGGAGGACTGCTATGGACCCCGCACTCTTGACGACTCCCCTCGTTTCACCCACCGACGCCCTGAAAAAGACCGCCCCCGTCACGCCCGAGCGGGCGCAGCAGCTCCGCGACATGCCCGCGGGCGACTACTGGCTGAGCGTCGCCAGCGAACTCACCTGGGACGTGCCGCCGACCACCGCCCTCGAAGGCACCTTCGGGGACTTCCAGTATTTCCCCGGCGCGAAGGGCAACGTCAGCGTCAACTGCCTCGACCGTCACCCCAAAAACCGCGTCGCGCTGTACTACGAGCGCGAAGATGGCCTCAAGGAAACGTGGAGCTACGGCGACCTGACCGACGCCACCGCCCGGTTCGCGGCGGCATTGCAAGACCTCGGCGTGGACAAGGGCGACCGGGTGGCGATTTATCTGTCCAACGTGCCCGAAGCGTTTATCGCCATTCATGCCTGCTACCGCATCGGGGCGATCTACTCGGTCATCTTCGCGGGCTTTTCGGCGTCGGCGGTGCGCGACCGGCTCACCGACGCGCAGCCCAAAGTCGTGGTTTGCACCGACGGCACGCTGCGGCGCGGGCGCAACATTCCGCTCAAGGCGACGCTCGACGAGGCGCTTGAAGGGTTGGAGAAGCCCACCGTCATCGTCGCCCGTCGCCTGGACCCCTTCCTGCCGCTGGGCGAGAACGAACTCGATTTCGCCGAGCTGCTGGAGAAAACGACCCGCCGCGCCGCGCCCGTTTCGCTCGACGCCAACGACCCCGGCTTCATCATCTACACCTCGGGCACCACGAGCAAACCCAAGGGGCTGGTTCACAGCGGCATCGGCTTTCTGACGGGGACGTATGCCAACGTGAAGTGGGCGCTCAACCTGCAACCCGACGACGTGTACTGGTGCACCGCCGACGTGGGCTGGCTGACCTTCCCGATTTTTGCGCTGGTGGGCGGGCTGGCGCACGGGGCGACGCACGTGATTTACGAGGGCAGCATCGACACGCCGACGCCCGAGCGGCCCTACCAGATCATCGAGAGGTACCGCGCCGACAAGGTGTTTACCGCGCCCACCGCCCTGCGGATGCTGCGGCGCTCGGGCGACGAAGCGCTGGCACGGTACGACCTGAGCCCGCTGCAACTCGTCGCGCTGGTGGGCGAGCCGCTTGACCCCGAAACCTGGCACTGGACGCACGACGTGCTCGGCGGCGGCAGGCTCTTCGTCAACAACACCTACGGTCAGACCGAAACCGGCACCGCGTGGGCGAGCAGCATGGTGGGCCTCACCGAAGGCCGCCCCGGCTCGTGCGGGCACCCGCTGCCCGGCTACCGCGCCGCCGTGGTGCACGAGGACGGCACGCCCTGCGGCCCCAACGAACTCGGCTCGCTGACGCTGACCGAGCCTTTCCCCTGCCTGGCCCGCACCGTGTGGGGCGACCATGACCGCTACGTGGAGACCTACCTGTCCGAATTTCCCGGCAAGTACGCCGCCGCCGACGCCGCCCTGCTCGACAGCGACGGGCAACTGTGGGTCACGGGCCGCCTGGACGACGTGATGAACGTGGCCGGGCACCGCCTCGGCACGATGGAGATGGAAGCCGCGCTGCTCACCCACCCCGCCGTCAGCGAAGCCGCCGTGGTGGCGATGCCCGACGACATCAAGGGCGCGGTGCCGGTGGCCTTCGTGGTGCCGCGCGCGGGCATTCGCCTCGACACCGACCTCACCTGGCTAGAAAACGAACTTGCCGACGCGGTGGTGTCCGGTGTGGGCGCCATCGCCCGTCCGGGCCGCGTCGTCGTGACCCCCACCGTCCCGCGCACCCGCAGCGGCAAAATCATGCGCCGGCTCCTGCGCGACCTGCTGCTGACCGGCGAAGTGAAGGGCGACCTGACGAGCCTGGAAAACCCCGACGCCCTCGAAACGGTGCGCGAGCGGCTGGGCGGGGCGGCAGCGGGCTGAGCGCTGAGAGCATTCGAGACAAGAATGTTTTGCATGTTTGACCCTCTCCCCTTGTGGGAGAGGGCCTTGCGTAGCAAGGGGTGAGGGGGCGTCCAGACCAGCTCTGAAGAAGCCTCATTCCGTCAAATGCTTTAGCAGCTCGTTTTAGAGCATCTGATAGAAAAAGACACCCTCACCCCTCGCTTTGCGAGGCCGTCTCCCATCAAGGTACAGGGTCAAAAACAGAGAGCAGAGGGCCAATGCTGGCGCCTCTGCTCTCTCTGTTTTTGGCCTGTCGGTTACTGGAAGCTCGCCAGATTCAGCGCCACGTTGTAGGCGCAGTTCGTGTCGGCTTCGGTGCGGACGAGCAGGTCCACCCGGTCACTGGCGCCCACCCCGGCGTCGAGCGGCTTGAAGTAGTACACCAGGGTGCCGCTCCACTTGCCGTCCTCGCCCTGCTTGAAGTCGTTGACGTAGCTGCGGCGCACCGGGGCCACCAGCTTGCCGTCGGCGGAGCGCATCCGCACCAGGTAGGCGTCGCGGGCCTTTTCGCTGGGCAGGCCGCGCACGGCGATGTCCACGCGCAGTTCGCCGTCGGCGAGGCGGGCCTTGCTCAGGTCGGCACCCAGAGCGTCAGCGGCGCTGAGGTTGCGGAAGTTGTCGCGGGCGTCGGTGGCCTGAAAGTAGAGCTGGTCGGCCTGACCGCTGGCGGTGACCGAGCCCAGGCGGCTGCCCTTGCTGAAGTCGCCCGGCGCGGCGAGCCAGTCGGTCACGCACTGGGCGCCGCCGTCGAACACCTTGACACTCTCGGGGCCGGAGACGAACTGGCCGTCTTTCACGCCGAGGTCCACCGTCAGGTAAGTGCTCGGCAGGTCGCGGCGGCCATAGGCCCCGTCGATGACGTTCTTGGCGGTGGCGTCGTCGAGCTTGGGCACCCAGGCGAACGCGGGGGCCGAGAGCAAGGCCGTCAGGGACAGCAGCAGGGGCTTACGGAAATCAAGTAGGCGCATAGTGAACCTCATTGGGAAGGAAAATGTTGACGCGGAGCTGATGCCAGGATGAGAAGTCCGGCGCGGGGTGTGCTCAATCGCGCAGGTACACGACCTTGCACGCCTTGCCCGCCGAGCGGAAGGTCTGCGCGGCGTCGGCGGACAGTTCCACGTCGGCAAAGTAGGGAGCGCCAGGGGACTGCTTGGGCCTGAGCAGGCGGCTGGCCTTGACGCGGGTGACGTTCTTGAGCTGGGCGAGGCCCGCCTCGGAGCGGGTGTACTCCTGCAAGTTGCCTTCCTGCACGAGCTGGGTCGCCACGCCCTTGATGAGTTCGGCGTCGGGCCAGACCTGATTGCCGGCGCTGTCCATCACGAAGCTCGTCATGGCGCTTTCGAGCTTCCCGAGGCCGCGCACATCCACGACCACCGTGCAGGTCAGCGGGCGGGTTTCGTTGCCCGCGCCCTGCCCCGCACCGCCGCCACCACGGGCCACCGCGCCGACACCTGCACCCTCACCTGCGCCACCGCCATTGCCCGTACCGGTGCCGCTGCCGCCGGTGCCCCGGCCAGAAGCGGGCACAGTGCCGCTGCCTTCGCCAGTGCCGGAGCCGTTTCCAGTACCGCCACTGCCGGGCCGCGAGGCGCTGGGGGTGCCGGCGCCCGTTTCACCCGTGCCGGCGCCACCGTTGCCCGCGCCGCTGCCACCGCGACCGGAGGTCAGCCCGAGGTCCACAGGCGCGTCGCCGCTGCCTCCCTGACCGGGCCGGGCCGCTGCGGGAGCGCCGCTGCCAGAACCACTGGTACCGGAACCGCTGCCCTCACCACCCGCCGGACGACCCGCCGCGACTGGGGCGCTGGCTGGCGTGCCGCTGGGGGTGCCGCCCTGGGAGGGCCGGGCGCTGACGCCTTCGCCCCCACCGGACGCGCCGCCTGCCGAGGCACCGGGCGTCTGGGCGGGCCGGGCTGCTGCGGGGGCACTGGCACCGCCCGCTGCGCCACCTGCCGCGCCGGAGCCGCCGCGTGCAGCCGCCGGAGCGGAGGGCGCCGCCGCGCTGCTTGCGCCTCCCCGCGGCGCGGCGGCGCTGGGCGACACGGGCACCTCGCCCTGCTCGGCCACTGGCGCGGTGGGCGCGGTGCGGGGCGCGCTCACGCTGCCGCCCGAAACCGGAGCGCGCGAAGGCACGGCGGCGGCTGGGGCCGAGCTGGGGGCCGACGACGCCCCACGCGCCGGGCTCGCCGCCACCGGGCTGCTTTCGGCGGGGGCGTCCTCGCGCCGGGGCAGGCCCGACACGTCGGAGCGGTCCTCGCTGACCGGGGCGGGCGCCGCGTTGGGCCGCGCCGCTGCCGTTCCCGCCGACTCGCCGCTGCTGCGGCCTGCCGGGGTGGCGGGAATCGGCGTCGCGGGAATGGGCGGCGTCTGCGACCCGGCGCCCGGCGTGCGGGCTGCCGACGCACCCTCGGACGCGGAAGGAGCCGGCGCAGGCGTGACCCGGCCCGCGCTGGGGGTGCCTGCCGAAGCCGCCGTATCGGGCGTTTCGCCGCGCGGCGTCACCGTGACTGGGGAAGCCGACTCGGGGCTGGACGCCGCCGTACCTGGGCGACCCGCGACGGGTTCGCTCGCCGGTTCGTTGGGCGCCGCTGCGGACGAGTTGGGAGCCGCCGGCGACGCCTCGGTCTGGGCCGTTTCCCGCGTCGGGGTGGGGGGCGTTTGGGCAGAGGGGGCTGCCGGCGTGCTGGACTCAGGCACCGTGGCTTCGGGCACCACCGAGCCGGCGGGCGCGTTCGCCTGGGCCGGCGCAGGGGCCGGAGACGGCGCGCCGCCTGCCGGTCGCTGAGCGGCGGGGGCCGGGGTGGCCGGCGTTTGGGTTGCCGGAGCCTGAGCTGTAGGCGTCTGGGCTGCCGGGGCTTGGGTCGCCGGCGCCGGGGTCTGGGCGGGCGCGTTTGGCGTGGGCCGGGCCGCCTGGGGCGGCGGGGTGCGCGTCGGCGCCGGCTGGACCGGGGGGGTCGGCGTCTGGGACGTCGGGGCCGGCACAGGCGGCTTTGCCACAGGCGGCGTTTGGGCAACCGGCGGTTGCAGCACCTCGGGGGGTGTGGGGGCCGGCTTGGGGGTCACCGGTTCAGGGGTGACCGGCTTGGGCGTGACCGGGGGCGGAGTGTCCTGCACCGGCGGCTTGAGCGGCTCGGCGGGGGTGGGATCGGGTTTCGGGGGCTCCGGCGCCGGCTTGGGCGGTTCCGGGGGCGTCTCGGGCTTCGGCTCGGGGGGCGTGGGTTCCGGGGGCTTAGGAGGTTCCGGCGCCGGGGTCGCGGGTTTCGCGGGGGTCGGCGTGGGCTTGGTCGCCGGGGCCGGCTTGTTGGGAGACGCGGCCAGCGGCGACGTGCTCAGGGGGGCCGCCGCGTTGGAGTTGGGCACCTCGGGGGCGAGCGCGACCACTTCCAGCGGGGCGTGCCGGGTGTCGGGAACCGCCGCCACGCTGGCCTGAGGCTGAGGCCGGGCAAGGGCCAGACCCGCAATCAGCGCCGCGTGCAGGGTAAAGGTGGCCGCCGCCGACCACAGCCGCTCGCGGACCTCGGGCCGCTGAAGGTCAAAGCGGGAAGGGCGGGAATAAGACGTCATAGTCAGGGTCCTCCGCAGGGGCGGTCAGGGGTGGGCAGGCCGGGGTCGTCTGTGGGCAGGGCGTCACTTGTCGGAGTCCGCGTTGCGGGTGCCCAGGGCGAGGCGCTCGCCGCCCGCTTTCTTCACGGCGTCCATCACCTGCACCACGGTCCCGTAGTTGCCGCGCTCGTCGGCGCGTACACCCACCACACCGCCGGATTTCTTGACCAGCGCGGGCAGTTTCTGTTCGAGCTGTTCGAGGTTGGTGGCGTAGCCGTTGAGATAGATGCGGCCCGTCTTGTGTACGGTCACGATGGGAATGTCAGGGGTGGCCTGCACGGTGGTGCTGGCGCGCGGCAGGTCGAGCGGCAAGACATTTTGCCGGGCACCCAGGTTACTGGTCAGGAAAAAGAAAATCAGCAGCAGCAGCACGATGTCCACCATCGGCGCGAAATCAAAGGTCACGCCTTCGACATCGTCCCGCAGCCTTCTGCGCGGCACGCTCATGCTCAGAGCCTCGCGCCGGTCGGGGCCATCACCGGGCGTTCAGGAGCGGGCGCCGGGCGCACCGGGGCGGCGGGCACGGCCACCGGGCGCAGCAACCAGCTCGGCAGCTCCTCGCGCACCCGTTCGGCCTGCGCCGCCACCGCGTTGGCCTTGTTGCGCAGCGCGTTGCGGGCGACGTAGGCCACGATGGCGACAATCAAGCCGGCGGCGGTGTTGATGAGCGCCTCGCTGATGCCCTGCGCGAGTTCGGTGGGGGTGGGGTTGTTGGTGGCGCTGAACACCAGGAACGAGCGCACCATGCCCACCACGGTGCCGAGCAACCCCAGCAGCGGGGCAATCTGCGCGGCGGTGCCCAGGGCGCTCAGGCCGGCATACATGCGCCCGTCTTCCTGAATCAGCGCGGCGTTCATGGCGGCCTGCGCGGCTTCAGGGCCCCGGTCGGCGCGGTTCAATCCCGCCCGCAGCACCTGCGCCGCCGGGATGTCGAGCCCCGAGAGGTCGACTTCGCGCAGCGCGGCCTGCGGTCCACTTTCGGCAGTCAGGGCACGCGCCCGCTCGATCAGCGCCGAGGCGTCCTGACCCATCCGCATCAGGGCCAGCAAGCGGGCCACCGTGAGATAGACGACGTACAACGACAGGGCCAGCAGCACCCACAGCAGGGGACCGGCGGCGCGGGCGAGATCGAGAACATTCACCCCTCACCTTTAGCATGCCTTCACATGGCAAGGGTGAAGATTTCAGGGGAATCCGGGACAGGCGGTGAGAACCGGAAACTAGAACAGCCGCCGCGCCCGTTCTCCCAGGGCCAGCATCTGCGCCGCCTCTGCCTCTCTGCCGTCTTCCAGCCACCACGCCGCCGAGAGGCCGGTGTAGGCCATCACCCAGCGGGCCAGCCGCGCTGGGTCCAGTCGGGCCGCGTGCGCCGCCACCGCCAGTTGCCGTTCCAACCGTCCGGGGCGCAGGGCAGTGGCGGGGTCCGGGTTGCACAGCAGGTTCGCGTGGTCGTAGCCGCGCTCACCGTGCAGGCCCTTGGGGTCAATCGCCAGCCAGCCGCGCCCACCCTGCCCCGGATCGCCGCCGTCCAGCACGTTGGCGTGGTGCAGGTCGCCATGCAGCGGCCCGACTTCCTGCGGGGAGGCCAGCAGCTGACGGGCGACGGCAGCGGGAAAATGCAGCCTGGTATCCTGCTTTTCCCCGGCAAAGAGGCCGCGAAACCAATCGGCGAGTGGCAGCAGCGGCGGCAAAGGCCCCGGACGCGGACGGTGTAGGCGCGCGGCAGCGGCACACAGCAGCCGGGTCGCCTCGTCGTCGTGCCCGGCGTGGACGAGCGCGGTGAGCGAACGGCAACCACTCACCCGCTCCAGCAGCAGCGCGGCGCCGTCCTCGCTGACGGCCAGCACCCGCGCCGCGCCGTCGCCCTGCCAGAACTGCATCAGCCCCGCGCCCCGGCGTTCTTCCTCGCTGCGAGCGAGTTTGAGCATCGCCGCCTGTCCCTCTCCCTGGCCGTGCCACAGCACCGGCAACAGGTCGCTGCCGTGGGTGCGAAGCGGCTCGCCGTCGGGGGTCAAGTGCCAGCGCGTCAGCCAGGGGGTGAAGGGAAGCACAGGCCACAGTGTGCCTTCCATCTCTGTTTGAAGTGCAGGCTTTAGACTCCACTGGACATGGACTGGCTGTATTCGCTGATTTACGGGATCGTTGAGGGCATTACCGAGTTCTTGCCCATCAGTTCCACCGGACACCTCATTCTGACGGGCAACCTGCTGCACGTGCCCTGGCCCAAGGAAGTCAAGGACACCTTCGAGGTCGTCATTCAGGGGGGGGCCATCCTGGCGGTGCTGGTCTACTACTGGCGCGATTTCCTGAAAATCCGGCACATCGGCCATGACCGGGGGCAGCAGCGGCTGTGGCTGGGCGTGGTGCTGGCGTGTATTCCGGCGGTCATCCTGGGGGTGCTGTTCGGCGACACCATCAAGGCGTACCTGTTCCGCCCCAGCGTGGTCGCCTGGGCTCTGATCGTGGGCGGCGTGCTGATGTGGCTGCTCGAAAGCCGCAAGGCCACCCCCGACACCCACGACATCGAGAACATCAGCGCCGGCAAAGCCCTCGCTATCGGCGCGGCGCAGTGCCTCGCGCTGCTGTGGCCGGGCTTTTCGCGCAGCGCCAGTTCTATCCTCGGCGGGATGCTGCTCGGCCTCGACCGCCCCACCGCCACCAAGTTCAGCTTTTACCTCGGCGTACCGACCCTCGGCGGCGCGGCGCTGCTCGACTTCATCAAGAGCCGCGAGATTCTGGCGCAGATCGGCGTGGTCAATGTCGCCATCGGCGCGGTGACCAGCTTCGTGGTCGCTTACTTCGCCATCGGCTGGCTGCTGCGCTTCGTGTCCACCAACAACTTCAAGGGCTTTGCCGTTTACCGCGTGGTGGTCGGCGTCCTGATTCTGGTGCTCATCGCCAGGGGCGTGCTGCAAAACGGCTCGCTCGCCTGATGCCCCGGCCCATACTTACACCGTCTACATGACCCTCCCCACCATGCCCCAAGACCCGTCAGCTTCCTTTCATCTGCCGCAGGCGGCGCTGCCTACACTGCGGCGCATGACTTCGCCCCTGCGCATGCCGCTGCTGCTCCTCGCGGTCTTCTTGCCCTCCTGCTCGGCCCAGAGCGGCCAGACTCAGACCGGCCAGACTCAGACCGGCCAACCACGGACGCAGAGCAGCGCCAGCGTCTCCAGCATTCCCGCAACTCCGCCCGCCAGCCGCCCATCTGCCAGCCGCCGCCCGGCCCGTGACCCGCTGAGTGGCCTGGCCTTTGTCAACGTCGCGCAGCTCCCGCCTGAAGGCCAGCAGCTGCTGACGCTGATCGCCAGGGGCGGCCCCTTCCGCTACAGTAAGGACGGCGTGACTTTCGGCAACCGCGAGGGGATTTTGCCCCAGCAGGCGCGGGGGTATTACCGCGAGTACACCGTCCGGACGCCCGGCGAATCCGACCGGGGCGCGCGCCGCGTCGTGTGCGGCGGGCAGCCGGTCACGAACACCGCCGAGTGCTACTACACCGCCGACCACTACGCCAGTTTCAGGAGAATCCGGCCATGATGAACGTCTTCGCCCACCCCCCCGCCGGGTTGCAGCAGGCCCCCCACGAAATCCGCATGCTCGCCGCCGGACATCAGGTGTCGGTGCGCGAGGTGGTGCTGACCGGCGTGCGCGATAAAGAAGCGCTGATGCTGGCTTTTCTCTCGGGGCTGGGCCTCACGCATTCGTTCGGGCGCAACTGGGACGCGCTCTACGACGTGCTGACCGACCCCGAACAGCGCCCGCCCCGCTTCGCGCTGGTGCTGTGCGACTACGACGTGTTTCGCCGCCGCAACCGGCAACTCAGCGCCCAACTCGAGAGCGCGCTGCTCGACGCCCAGCAAAACGTCGGCGAGCAGGGGCGGATGCTGTGGCTGCTCGCCGAGGAGCCGGACAGCGATACGCGGCATTGGTAAAGAGAACAAGCGGGCGGCGGGGGCAAGGTCGGATCGGTCTTTCCCCCGCCGCGCCTGACCCTCTACCCTGTTCCCCATGACGTCCGTCTCGCCTACCCCCGACGGCATCCTGCGGCAGTTGCAGGACGCCGAGGTCAGCTTTTTGCGCCTGCAATTCACCGACATCCTGGGGCACACCAAAAACGTGGAGGTGCCGCGCACGCAGTTTGCCAAGGCGCTGAGCGGCGACGTGACCTTCGACGGCAGCGCGGTGCAGGGCTTTACGCGGGTGGAGGAGTCGGACATGCTGCTCTCGCCCGACCTGTCCACCTTTCTGGTCTACCCGCAGTTTGCCCGCGACGACCGCGAGCGGGGCCGCGTCGCCCGGCTGATCTGCGACGTGACGCTGCCCGACGGCACCCCCTTTGAAGGCGACCCCCGCCGGGTGCTGCGAGCGCAGGTGGAACGGGCGCAGGCGCTCGGGCTGGAGATGTACGTGGGCACCGAACCCGAGTTTTTCCTGTTTGAACGTGGCCCCAACGGCGCGGCGACCACCGTGACCCATGACCGCGCCGGATACTTCGACCTCGCGCCGATTGACCGGGGCGAGCGCATTCGCCGCGAGATTGCCAGCCGCCTGGTGGAAATGGGCTTTGAAATCGAAGCCTCGCACCACGAAGTCGCGCCGGGGCAGCACGAGATTGATTTCCGCTACGCCCCCGCGCTCGAAACCGCCGACCGTATCGCCACTTTCAAGTTCGTGGTCAAGCGAATTGCGCTCGAACACGGCCTGCTCGCCAGCTTTCTGCCCAAGCCGATTGCCGGGGTCAGCGGCAGTGGGATGCACTGTCACCTCAGCCTCTTCAAGGACGGGCAAAACGTCTTTGATGACCCGGGCGGCGAACATGGCCTCTCGGACACCGCGCACCAGTTCGTCGCCGGGCTGCTCGACCACGCCGAGGGCATGACGGCCATCACCAACCCGCTCGTCAACAGCTACAAGCGGCTGGTGCCGGGCTTCGAGGCCCCCGTCAACATCGCCTGGAGCACGTCCAACCGCTCAGCGCTGGTCCGCATTCCCGCCAAGCGCGGCCCGTCCACCCGCGCCGAACTGCGGATGCCCGACCCGAGTTGCAACCCGTACCTCGCGCTCGCCGCCATGCTCGCCGCTGGGCTCGACGGCATTGAGCGGCAGTTGGAGCCGCCGCCCGCCATTCAGCGCAACATTTTCCGCATGACGGTGCGTGAAAAGCGCCACCACCGCGTCAAAGAGCTGCCCGGCGACCTGCGCGAGGCGGTGGACGAGCTGGCGAAGGACGAAGTGATTGCCGCCGCGCTGGGGGAACACGTGATGGAGCATTACGTAACGGCGAAGCGGGCGGAGTGGCGGGAGTACAGTTCGGCGGTGCACGCCTGGGAGCTGGAGCGGTATTTGGATTTGGTGTAGTGCGGGGGCTGGAGCTTTAGCTTTTGGCCCCAACCCCAAACCCCTATCCCCAGAGGGGACAGGGGCTTAACGCTGGCGCTGTGCACATGGCGGTGATGTCGCTTAGCGGGCGGCATTTCTCAAGTGCGTAGGTTGGTCTGGAGTCTCGTGATTTCGGCAGACGCGAGGCCCGTGCGCTGACGCGCCCGACGGCCCTTCCGTTCTGCGTTTTCACGATTTTTCGGGGGCGGCATCGAAAAAAGCTAAAGCTCAAGCCTCTTTTTGACCCTCTCCCCTTGCGGGACTCGGAGAGCTGCGGAGCAGAGAGGGCCTTGTCGCAGGCAAGGGGTGACTCGCAGAGCTGCTTGCAGAGAGGGCCCCCAGACCAACTCAGCTCAAACCAACCCCTCAACCCCCACCCCATCAAACAGCCCCCGCAGCGGGTACTCCCGAATCGCTGTGCGGGTGCCGCCGATGCTGAAGCTCTCTTTGCCGAGCATCCGCTCTTCCAGCGCGGCGCGTTCGTCGGGCGACAGGCGGCCCATCAAGCTGGTTTCGCCCATCTGGGTGCCGTGCGCGGCGAGGGCGGCCTTCTTGTTCTCGGCGTAGGCGCCCACGTCCATCGTGACGGCGAGGGTGGAGTCGGAGACGCCGTAGACGAGGGGGTCGAGGGACTGGTCGTGGCCCAGGCGCGAAATCTGGGCAGCGGCCTGGTGGGTCATGGCGGTGTAGTACAGGCGCTGCGGGCCGCCGGAGGGCAGGTGCCCGGTGCTGAAAAAGGCGGCGACGGTCGCGCGGTGCATCTGGAGGTGATCCACATGCCCGTAAGCGCCGTGCGGGTCGAAGGTCACGATGACCTGCGGCTGCACGTCCTCGATCAGGGCGCGGAGTTTGACTTCTGCGTCCAGCGGGTTGACGTTCATCAGGGCGGTGGGGTCGTCGTGGCGGGTGCGCTCGTAGCGGCCCGAGTCGTGGTAGTCCAGAAAGACCGGCGGCTCAATCTCCAGGGCGCGGCAGGCCTCGCGCAACTCCTGCTCGCGCTGGGCCCCGAGGTCGTCCACCGTCATGCCGGGCACGGTGATTTTGCCCGCCTCGCCGCGGGTGGCGCAGGCGAGGACCACCCGCACCCCCTGGCGGGCGTAGTGGGTCAGGGTGCCGCCCACGCTGAAGGCTTCGTCGTCGGGGTGGGCAAAGATGACGAGCAGAGTCGCGCGTGGGGCAGGGGTGCTGGAGGAAGTCATGCGGGCAGAATAAGCGCAAGCACTGGGACTTCAGCCAAGCGCAGCAGCAAAACCAAGATTACAAAAACTCCACCTCTACTCCCGACGCCTCGGCCTGAGCGCGGGCCTGGGCGAGCCGGGCGTGCGCGGCGGGCAGCAGGGCGCGTTCGGGCCGCTGCCAGAGGGCCTGGGCGATTTTGCTGGCGCGGCGGACGAGCAGCCGCTCGCCGGGCTGGGCGAGGGTCACGGCGGCGAGCAGCGCCTGGGCACTCGGCGGTGTTTCGGACAACGGGTCGAGCGGCACCAACGCCGACACCCGCTCCCCGCTGCGGCGCAGGCTCACGCGGGCCTCGGGGAGGGCGGGGCGCTGCTCGATGAGCACGTCGGCGTGCGGCAGCAGTTGCCCCGGCGTCGTGCTGCCTTTGCGGGCGTCATTGGCGAGGTCGTGGGCGGTCAGCATGTGGCGGCGGGTGCGCGGGGCGTAGACCGCCCGCAGCGCCACGCCGCGCTGTCCGGCCTCGGCCTGCACTTCCTGGGTCAGTTCGGAGAGCAGAAATGGCCCCCGACCCCGCGCCACACAGGCAATCACGGTCTGGTTGTCGGTGTGGACGGTGAGCGCCTCGCCTGCCGGGGCCGCCCGGACCGCTTCGAGTACCGCCCGCAACTCGGCAGCGTTGTTGTCGGGCGCGTCGAGTTGCCCCTGGTGCCGGGCGGGCAGCTTGCCCGGCGTGAGCAGCACCAGGCCCCAGCCGCCGAGACCGCGCCCGTCGGGTTGTTCCTGCCAGCTGGCGTCTACAAAAGCATGGTTCATGCAGGCCACATCCTCCTCTGGACCGGCGCGGAACGAAGCGGGAAGAAAGGGAAACTACAGGTCGAGGTCCAACAACTTGGAGAGGGTCTGTCGCCCGTACAGGTGCAGGTTCTCCGGCGACGCCTCACCGCGTTCGATGGCGGCGAGCAGTTCGGGCGTGACCTGCGCGGCCTGCGCGAGTTCGGTGAGCGGGATGCCGAGCAGCCGGCGGCGCACCCGGGTGGCGTGCGGGGCAGGGTCGGCGGGGCGGCGCGGCGTGTCCATGGGGCATTGTGCCTCAAGTGCCGGCAGGCAAGTGCGATACTGCCCCCATGAGCCAGACCGACGTTCTTGACCTCTACAAACAGGCCGGCGCCTTTCACGAGGGCCGTTTTCTGCTGGCGAGCGGGCGGCAGTCGCCGTACTTCATGCAGTCCACCACCCTGCTTCAGCACCCCCGCGCCCTGATGGAACTCGGCGGCCTGATGAGCCAAAAGATTCTGGACGCGGGCCTGAAACCCGATTTCATCGTCGGCCCGGCGATGGGTGGCGTGACACTCGCCTACGAGGTCGCCCGGCAGCTTTCGGAAACGCTCCCCGACGTGCGGGCGATTTTTGCCGAGAAGGACGGCTCCGGCGGCATGAAGCTGCGCGAGGCGTTCGCCGTACGGCCCGGTGAAACCTTCGTGGCGGTCGAAGACGTGCTCACCACCGGGGGCAGCCTGCTCCGCGCCGTGCGGGCGGTCGAAGGCCAGGGCGGCCAGTGCATCGGCCTGTGCTGCATCATTGACCGCCGCCAGCAGACCGGGCCGCTCTCGGGCTACCCGCTGATGAGCCTCAAGGAGCTGTATTTCGATACCTACGCCTCCCACGAGGTTCCTGGGTGGCTGGCCGAGCGGCCCTTGCAAGAAATCTAATGTGACATTGTCCTCCTGACCGAGAGGTAAACTGACCCCATGATTACCGTCATGAACCGCATCGGCGTCAAGCCGGAGTTTGCCGCCCAGTTCGAGGAAAGCTTTCGCAACCGCGCCGGCTTGGTGGACGGCATGCCCGGCTTTATCCGCAACGAAGTGCTCAAGCCCACCAAGCCCGGCGACCCCTACATCGTGCTGACCTACTGGCAGGACGAGCCCTCCTTCCGCGCCTGGACCGAGTCCGACGAGTTCAAGCAGGGCCACGCCCGCAGCGGCAGCCTCCCCCACGACGCCTTCACCGGGCGCCCGGTGCTCGAAGTCCACGACGTGTTGCTGAGCAGCGACAACTGATCAGGTAAGACAGGACACCCACCACGCCCCCTCGAACGCCGAGGCGGGCGTGTTGGCGTGGCTGACCGCGTCCCCGCCCTGCGCGGCGAAAAAGCGGCGGACGAGTTCGTAGCCCAGGGCGTAGCCACCCCAACGCGGAAAATCCTGCGCCGGCGAGCCGAAAAACCACGCGGCGTGGTCATGCGGTGCGGAAAGCTGGGGCTGTGCCCTCTCCCACAACGCGGCCAGGTCCATCGTCGGTTGCGCGTAAATGGGCGATTCGCCCCGATAGCCAGCCTCGAAATGCTGCGCCAGTCCTTCGCTGACCAACGCTTCCAGCAGAGTTTTGCCGTAGCCCGGCCCCCGCCAGCGCCGGACGTGGTGCAGTTCGTGGGCGAGGGTGGCGGGCACTTCGGTCAGCCAGAGTCGCTGAAAGGCAGGGCTACCGGGCGTCACGCTCAGGTCCACCTGATGGGCATTGGGCGCGTACCCATGCACTCCGGTTTCCGGCAGGGTGAAGGTGCTCGACATCAGCACCACGTCTACGCCGTCCAGGTCGAGCTCAGTGGCGAAGCGGGCCAGAGCTTTTTCCACCACCGCACGCAGCCTGACGGCCAGCTCGGGCGAGAACTGCTCCCCAGCATTCAAAAGGTGAAGGTGGTTCATGCGCTCAGGCTAGGCGTCAGCCCTCCGCGCCCGCATCTGCCAAATGGCGTTTACCGGCTGGCAGACCGGAAAAATCGGGAAGGCGCTCCCTTGCCGCGCCGCGCCGCAATGACCCGTTCATAGACCTCTTCCAGCGCCTGCGCCCGCACCGGCAAGTCGTACTGGCGGGCACTTTCGCGGGCTTCGTGCTGCATTCGAGGCAAGGTGGCGGGAGCGAGCACTTGCAGCAGGCCGGTCGCCAGCGCCTCAGGCGTCGGCTCGCGCACGGTGCCGTTGTGGCCCTCGGCAATCAGGTCGAGCGCGGCGGGGCTGTGGGCGGCGACCAGCGGGGCCCCGGCGGCGAGGGCCTCGATCATGGACATCGGCAGCACCTCACTCGTGCTCGCGGTCAGGAAAGCGTCGGCGGCGGCGAGCGCTTCCGGCACGCGAACGTAGGGCACCGCGCCGGTGAAGGTCACGCCCTCCGGCGCCCCCGCCTCCGCGTCCTCGCGTCCGGGGCCGTCGCCCACGACCAGCATTCGCAGCTCGGGGCGCCGCGTCCGGGCCTGGGCAAAGGCGGCGAGCATGGTGTCCAGATTCTTCTCGGGCGCCAGCCGGCCCAGGTACACCACCAGCGGCGCGTCCTGCGGAATCCCGAACTCGGCGCGGAAGGCGTCGCCGCTCACCCCCAGGAACGACGCGAGTTTGACCGGGTTGGGCAACAGCTCGATTTCGCCGCCGTAGCCGTAGCGCCGCAGCATGTCCACCATCGCCCGGCCAGGGGCAAGCACCGCGTCCATCCGCCGGGCGAGCGCCGAGACGTGGGGGTGAATCATGGCGCGACTGACCTTGGACGGCAGCGGCGCGTAGTGGATGTACTCGTCGTACTGGGTGTGCGCGGTGTACACGACCGGCGCGTGCGAGAGCCGCCCCCATCTCAGCGCGAGTTGCCCCGCCAGAAAGGGATGCATGGTGTGCCACACGTCCACACCCCGCAGCGGCAAGCGCGCCGAGAGCAGCGGCCCAGGGGCGAGCATCACCGGGTAATCGGCGGGCGCCCCGAGCGCCTGCGCCCCGGCAAAGGACGCGTTGAGGCGGTACACGCCCGGCTCGGCGTCGCCGGAGGCCTGCGGGTGACGCGGCGCGAAGACCCGCACCTCGTGGCCCCGTTCGCGCAGGCCCTGGACAAACAGCGCAGTACTCGTCGCCACCCCATTGCGGGACGGCAGGTAGGTGGCAGTCACGATTCCGATACGCACAGTCAGGTGGAGTGTAAACGGTCAAGGTGAAGGTGTCATTGGACGGCCCCTGTCGGTCATGCCCGTTCTCTGGCACACTCGGGCCATGACCCACACTGCGCCCCTCTCCCCCCCGCTCGCCGTTCCCGACCTGATTGCCAAAAAGCGCGACGGCGGCGCCCACACCCACGCCGAACTCGAAGCCCTGGTGCTCGGCTTTACCCGGGGCGAGGTGCCCGACTACCAGCTCAGCGCGTGGCTGATGGCGGTTTTTCTACGCGGCATGACCCCGCAGGAAACCGCCGACCTCACGCTGGTGATGGCGGCGAGCGGCGAACAGCTCGACCTCGGCGCCCTGCCGGACACGGTGGACAAGCACTCTACCGGCGGCGTGGGCGACAAGACCTCGCTGGTGCTCACGCCGATGCTCGCGGCCCTCGGCCTGACCGTCGCCAAGATGAGCGGGCGCGGGCTGGCCCACACCGGGGGCACCATCGACAAGCTCGAGAGCATTCCCGGCTGGACTCCTGAACTGCCCGAGGACCGCTTTCTGGCGCAGGCGCGTGACATTGGGCTGGCGCTGGTGGGCCAAAGCAAGGACCTCGCCCCCGCCGACGGCAAGCTCTACGCCCTGCGCGACGTGACCGCCACCGTGCCGTGCCTGCCGCTCATCGCCAGTTCCATCATGTCCAAAAAGCTGGCGTCGGGGGCCCGGACCATCGTGCTCGACGTGAAGGTGGGCGCCGGGGCCTTCATGACCACGCCAGAGGCGGGCCGCGAACTCGCGCAGGCGATGGTGGACATCGGCACGCGGGCCGGGCGCCGTGTCCGCGCCGTGCTGACCGAAATGGACACGCCGCTCGGTCACCTGGCGGGCAACAGCCTGGAAGTTCAAGAAGCCCTGGCGACTCTGCGCGGCGCGGGGCCGAGCGACCTCACCGACCTGTGCGTCGCGCTGGCGGTCGAAGCCCTGGTCGCGCACGGGGAAGACGCCGGGCAGGCCGAGGCGAGGGCACGGCAGACCCTGCACGACGGCAGTGCCCTCGCCAAATTCCGCGCCTTCGTGGCCGCGCAGGGCGGCGACCCGAGCTACGTGGACGACCCTGAGCGGCTGGACGTGGCCCCAGGCCGCGCCGAGATGCTGGCCGCGCAGAGCGGCTTCGTGACCCGGGTGGACGCCCTGAGTGTGGGACGCGCCGTTCTGGCCCTCGGCGGGGGACGCGAGCGCAAGGGCGAGGCCATCGACCACGGCGTAGGCGTGGAACTGCTCAAAAAACCCGGCGAGGCAGTGGGGGCAGGCGAAGCTGTCCTGCGCCTTTACCACCGGGGCGGGCGCGGCCTGGAGCGGGCACAGGCGCTGCTGCGGGCGGGGCTGGAAACCGGTCCCCAGGCTCCGGCGGCCGCGCCGCTGATTCTGGGCCATATCGGCTGATACGGTTTTAAATTGAGTCCCGGACATGTCCGGGCGCAATTTTGCGCGGAGCGCATGGAAAAAATACGGTTTTAAGGAGTTGGACGGGCATCCGGCGCCTTTCCGGATGTTCGGGAATCGGATGAAAGCCGTATGAGGGTCAATGGCAGGTCGCCTTTTTCAACGCCCGGAGGTGAGCCAAAGCTGTAAGAGGCGGGCGCCTAAGCTTGGGGCATGAGCGTTCTGAACCAGCTGCTCGCCGCCCTGGTCAAGGAAGGTGCGAGCGATATTCACCTGCGGGCCGGCACCGCGCCGGCTGCCCGCATCAACGGGGTGATTCGGCGCTTCGGCGAGAGCCGTCTGTCTCCCCAGCACCTGCAACAGTTCACGCAGGAAATGCTGCCCAGCACGGCGCTGTGGGAAAGCTTCAACGCCCGGCGCGAGGCCGACTTCGCCTACGGGCTGGCGGGCGTGGGGCGCTTTCGCGTCAACGCCTATTTTCAGCGCGGGTCCATCGGCCTGATTATGCGCGTCATTGAGGACAAGCCGATTCCGACCTTCGAGGAACTGGGCCTGCCCACCGCCGTCTTCAACGAACTCGCCGAGCAGGAGCGCGGGCTGGTGCTGGTCACTGGCCCCACCGGCAGCGGCAAGACGACCACCCTGGCGAGCCTGATCGATTACATCAACAGCCATCAGCCGGTCAACATCGTGACGCTCGAAGACCCCATCGAGGTGCTGCACCGCGACAAGATGGCGATGGTCAACCAACGCGAGCTCGGGCTCGACACCCTCAGCTTCTCCAACGGGCTGCGGGCGGCCATGCGGCAAGACCCCGACATCATCCTCATCGGCGAGATGCGCGACAAGGAAACGGTGGAAGCGGCCCTCTCGGCGGCGCAGACCGGGCACCTCGTGCTCAGCACGCTGCACACCCAGGACGCGATTCGCTCGGTCAACCGCATCATCGATTTCTTCGCGCCGCACGAACGCACCCAGATTCGCCAGGGCCTCTCCGAGAGCATGGTGGGTATTGTCAGCCAGCGTCTCTTGCCGCGGAGTGGCGGGGGCCGGGTCATGGGTATGGAAGTCATGCTCGGCACGCCCACCGTCCGCGAGTGCATCAAAGACCCCGAACGCACCGAGGAAATCAAACAGGCCCTGATGGAAGGTGGCATGCGCGGGATGCGGACCTTCGACCAGCACCTCGTGCAACTGGTGCTGGACGGCCAGATGACGCAGGAAGACGCAATGAGCGCCGCCACCAGCCCCCACGAACTCAAGCTGATGCTGATGAAGTCGCAGTACGCCTGAGGGTTGAGCCGGGGGTTACCGCTCCCCTGTCCTCCCCGGCCAGCGTGGAAACGAGCGCGGCGGCGCCTCACCCTGCTCCAGCGTCCGCGCCTGCTCCTCGTAGTTGAGGTAGTAGCGCCCCGCCAGCAGGGTCATCAAGACGACCACGCTCGCCAGCGCAATCAGCAGCGGCCAGCCCGCGCTGCCCGTCAGCACGCCGTTAAAGACGAAGTGCAGGGCGATGCTCAGCGCCAGCCCTCGCCGCCGCCACCAGCGCCCGATGCGCGTCCAGTGCCCCCCGAGCGCGTAGCCCTGCGGAGCGCTGAACAGCGCGTGCCCCAGCGTGGCGAGCAGGGCGTGCCCGGTGGCGGTGCCCGCGCCGAAGGTCAGGGCGTAGGTCAGATTCTCGACCAGCGCGAAGCCGAGCGCCGCCGTCACCGCGTAGACCAGCCCGTCCATCGGTTCATCGAAGGACGGCTCGTCGGCGGCTGTGGACGTGGCGAGAAACTTGCTGACTTCCTCGATGACGGCGGTCAGCAGAGCGACCAGCAACAGCGTCAGCGGCGCCGAACTGCTCAACATTCTTCCTAGACTCGCTTCGAACGACGCCGCCACGAACCACGCGAACATGCCCCAGGCGAACGTCCGGGCAAGCAGCCACAGCGGCTCGGGGTGACGGTCACGCCGCACGAAGAACCACAGCCACCCCAGCGTGATGACAATGGACCCCAGCAGCGACAGCAGCATGGTCTGGGCCTCAGCGCCGCAGCGGGGCGTCTCCTGTGCGCGCAGCCCTGCCCGCCGCCGCCAGCCGCTCGCTGCGCTCCTGCATGGGCGCGTGCGCGAGGTGGGTCAGCGCCAGAGCCAGCGCGTCGGCGGCGTGGTTGTTGAACAGCTCGCGAATACCCAGGCTCGCCTTGACCATGTAGATGACCTGCTCCTTGTCGGCGCGGCCCGTGCCCACCAGCGACTTCTTGACCTGCATGGGGCCGTAGGCGTGAATCGGCACCCCGGCCTGCGCACAGGCGAGCTGCACCACCCCGAACGCCTGCCCCACTTTGAACGCCACGTCAGCCTGTCGGCGCAGAATCTGGTCCTCGATCGCCACCGCGTCGGGCCGGTACTCGGTGAGCAGCCGGGTCAGTTCCTCGTGCAGGTATTGCAGCCGCCGGGGCATCAGCCACGCGCTTTCGGTGGTCAGGCAGACGTGGTACAGGTGCTTGGCCCGCCGGACATCCCCTTCGACCAGTCCCAGGCCCAGGTTCGCCAGACCGGGGTCAATCCCCAGAACCCTCATGTCAGCACCCTCATGTCCCCCACCTCACTTGCATGGGCGGCAGCATACAGCGGGGGCCGCCGGCTTGCCCCGGGGCCCCCACCGTGCGCTGTAGAGAACTCAGCCGCCGCACCCGCCGCTGCCTTCGCCGTCGGGCGACTGGGCGCCGTCGGTGCGGAAGGAGTGGCCGCAGCCACAGGAACTGGTGGCGTTGGGGTTGTGGACGGTAAAGCCGCCGCCCATCATGTTTTCCACGAAGTCCACCTCACTGCCGCGCAGCAGTTCGATGCTCATGCGGTCGACCAGCAGCTTGACGCCCCGGTCCACCACAATGGTGTCGCCTTCAAGTTCGCGGTCATCAATCGCCATGCCGTACTGATAGCCGCTGCACCCGCCGCTCTTGATAAAGACGCGGACCCCGGCGTTTTCCTTGCCGCTGCCGGCCAGGATCGTCTGGGCTTTGCTGGCCCCGAACTCGCTGATGGTGATGTCCGGCACGCGGGGCGTATCCTGACGCTCGGGAGTGTGAATCGCTGTCATGCGTGCAGCCTAACACCGCTGGCGACTGCAAAAGGTGGCGAAACAGCACAAATACTCCGCCGGGCTTGAGCGCTTCTTGACCCGTCACATCTCCGCGTCAGACTGCTTTCTGACTGACATTCCTTGAGTGCGCTTGTGTTAGATTGAGGCCATGCCGAAGCCTTCCGTCTCGAGCCAACCCGCGCCGAACCCTTACGCCGAGTGGTTCGAGCAGCTCCGCAGCGAATACGGCGACCAGCTCAGCGCCATGCCCTTGCCCGACGGTTTGCCCGAGCACCTGCGAAACCTGATCGAGCAGGGCGACGAGGACGCCATTCAGTTTATGGTCCGGCTCGCCTGGCAACTCGGCGCCCAGGTCGGGTACGCCGCCGGCAGCCGCCGCCAGGACGTGCATGCGCCGCCCAAGCGTTCCGGCAACGTGCAGGCTTGAGCCACAACTTCAGCCGCTGACTGACCGCTCCTTCGGGGGCGGTTTTTTGATGCCCAGACCGTTCAGTTTCCCGTCGAGCGCGGGGCTGCCCAGCAGCCGATTGCGGGGCGCTCGTCAGGTATGAGCCCTCGAGCCGCCAGCTCGGACAGAACAAACGTAGCAAATGCCAGCAGGCGCTCGGGGTCGTTGTCCTCGCCGCCAGCGGTCAGTTCCAGCCGCTTTGCCTCGCGGGCGAGTTCCAGGGTGAAGTGGTCCACCGGGTCAGAGTACGCCTGTTCCAAAGCTCCGAGAAGAGGCCAAAAAAAGCAGCCCCGGCGCTCAGGCCAGGGCTGCTCAGGAGGGGCGGGGCTCAGTCGTGCGAGTGGCCGGGGGTCACGCCGCCGTGCCCACCGTGGGCCAGGCGGTCACGCTCGTCGGCTTCACGCAGGGAGCGGATGCCGCGCACGATCGCCAACGTCAGGAAGTAGGCGACGGCGGGGAGCAGCAAAGCCATGATCCACAGAATCGCGTTGGCGTTGCCGCTCGTCAGCAGGCCCGAGGCGATGAGTTCCGGCTTGTATCCGGCCAGCGACATCACCAGCATGAACACCAGGAACGCCACGCCTGCGCCCAGCCGCACCGGGTGGTTGGTGGGGTTTTCGGCGTAGTAGACGTTTTCCTCGCTCTTGTCGAGCAGGGGCACCAGGAACAGCAGGCCGATGGGGATGATGGGGAACAGCAGCGCGCCCACGAACTCGGCGGTGATGTGCCCGCCCAGGAACGAGACTTCGAAACCAGGGATGATCGCCAGCGCACCGAAGATCCACAGCAGGTACCAGTCGGGCTTGATGTTGGAGATCGGGGTAGAGCTCGGCGGGCCGAAGTATTCCACCGGGTGCACCGGGATAAAGGCGGCGAACAGAATCACCAGGCCAGCGAAGATCAGCGTCAAGAGCAGCATGATCGGGGTCTGCTGGGTAATCAGCGGCACACCGACGATCTTCTTGTAGGCGATGCGCTTGGCGTACTGCGGCTGCGTGTGCTTCTGCTTGATCATGATCAGCATGTGGGCGCCGGTGGTCGCCACCAGAATCATCGGCAGCAGCATGATGTGATAGCCGTAGATGCGCGGAATGACCTGCTCGCCGGGGAAGTTGCCCGCGAAGGCCGCCTGCGCGAGCCAGTCGCCCACCCAGGGCACCGACTTGGTGATGCCGTAGATCACGCCCAGGGTCTGATAGGCGTAGTTGTCGTAAGGCAGGATGTACCCGGTCACAGCGGTGAGTGCCGAGAAGATCAGCAGCAGCAGGCCGATCCACCAGTTGATTTCACGCGGCTTCTTGAACGCGCCCGTGAAGTAGATACGCATCATGTGGATGATGGCCGCCGCCACCATGATGTTGGCGCTCCAGTGGTGAATGCGGCGCAGCATGTCGCCGAAGGGCATCGCGTTGATCTTGAGCGCCGAGTGATAGGCGGCAGGGACCATGTTGGCCTTGGCCGCCGTACCGGGGTCGAAGGAGTTGACGATCAGCGAGTTGCTCGGCTCGTAGGAAAGCGCGAGCAGGATGCCGGTCAGGATGAGGATGATCAGCGAGAACAGCGTGATTTCACCCAGGAAGAAGCTGTGGTGAACGGGGAAGGCCTTGCGCAGGAACTTGTCGTTCAGGCGCGAGAGGTGCAGACGTTCATCGAGCCACTGGTTCATGACAGCAGTTCCTCCACTTTCTTGGTGTAGGTTTCCCAGTCTTCGTCAGAGTTGTAGCCGTAGGGCCGGGTCATGAAAAACCCGTCCGCGACCAGCTTGTCCCCGTCGAGCTTGATCGGCAACTGGGGCAGGGGCGCAGGGGGCGGACCGCCGACCACCTTGCAGCCCCGCTTGGGGTCGTACTGCCCCGAGTGGCAGGGGCAGTTCATGATGCCGTTCTGGCCGTCTTCCACGTTGCAGCCCGCGTGCTGGCAACGGTCGCCATAAGCCACGATCTCGCCGTCAATCGTGGCGTCGAGTTTGGTCGGCTCCTCCATCTGGCCCTTGGGGAACTTGTAGATCGCCAGGATGCTGGTCGGGTCGCCGTTTCGCGTCACCATGTCGCCGGTCTTGGGGTCTTTGCCCTGGGGCCAGGCGCGGGTGATCTTGTCGCTGAGGTCGGCCACGGTCACGGGCTGACCACTGTTGGGGCCTTCCGCGTGCACCAGGATGTCGCCCTTCATAGGCGGCGCCTTGGCGGGGGTCAGACGGAAGACGGGGTTGGCGCCGCCCAGGGTGCTGAGCAGGCTGACGCCGCCGACGGCTGCCGTGGCGCCGAGCGCCGTGTTGATAAAGCGGCGGCGCGTGATTTCTGGATCTTCTTTCTTGTAACGGGTCATGAATCAAACCTCTCCAGGGGATAGGGGCGCAGTGCGGCTTACCAGGGGAACTCGCCCGAAGCGTCTTCGACCAGCACTTCGCCGTCCATGAAGAACTTCTTGTAGAGCGCCAGCGAGGCCGCGAGGCTCAGCACGATCATCGCCGCGTAGAAGCCTTCGTGGGTCACGTCGGGCATGACCTGCTCCTTGGCGGCCCAGCCCGCATAATCGATGTTCATCTGACGGATGAACAGCACGCTGAACAGCAGGGTCGAGAGGAGGCTCAGCACCATCCCCAGCATGGCGACCGGCGTCGAGCGAACCTTGTGAATCCCGGGACGCAGCTCTTCGCCTTCGGCCCAGTGGCTGTAGAGCCCGATGATCCCGTAGGTCAGCAGCACGATGATGAAGGTCGTCAGCCAGATTTCGGGCAGCTTGAGGTCTTCAGGCACGAAGCGCGAGCGGTTTTTGAGGACCGCCGGGTCCACCTTGCTCTGGCCCTCGGCCACCTTGGCGGGGGTCAGGGGCTCCTCGATGTTGTTGCCCCAGCTGTGCAAGACGTAGTTGGCCACCGCGTAGAGCTGCTTGTCGTCGAGCTTGTCGCCGTAAGCAGGCATCCCGCCCTTGCCGTTGACCAGGATGGTGTGCACGTACACCGGGTCTTTGAGAATCTTCGCGTCGCCCGCGAGCTTGGGGCCGACGCCGCCCTCACCATTGGCGCCGTGGCAGCCCTGACAGGCCGGGCCGCCGCTCGCGCCCTGGGTGAAAATCTGCTTGCCGATGGTGGGGTAGTCCTTGCTGATGCTCGCGGCCACCGCCGGGTCCACGACCACAGGCTTGGGCGCCGTTTCCTTATTGAAAAGGAAGAGCAGGACGATCCACATCACCGCCGCGCAGAAGATGGCGACTCCTGGCATTACCGCATCGTTTCTTTCCACTTTTCCTTCTCCCTCGTGAAGTGGCCTCAGTTCCTGCCCGCTCGACTCCGCTGAGTTGCGCTGCTTTTTCCCTCCGGCCTGAAGTCTGAAAGCCAGCATAGCACGCGCCAAACGCGCTCCCAGCGGCATTTCTATGCTTACAGCAGCGACACTTCGGCAAGCATCATCTTGGGCCTGACCGCGCGGTTAAATGTCCCCCAATGTGAGAAAAGTGTTGCCTGGGCCGTGTTCTCAGGGCGTCTCGGTTTCACCCAGCTCGGCCAGCAGCGGCCAGAGCGCCGCCGAGAGCCGGGTCACGTCGCGGTTGCCCGGATGCTCGCGCGGGTCTTCCCCACCCTGCGAGAGCAAAGCGACGACCAGCGGGCGCGGGGCCCAGAGCAGACCGACATCGTGGTGAACGCCGCGCAGTTCGCCCGATTTGGAGGCCACCCGGTAGAGCGGCTCGCCGTCCGGCCCGGCGGGAACACCCCGCCCGATGAGGTCGCGCAGGTGCTGGCGGCTCAGGATGTCGAGAGCGAGGTGTTGCATCTGGGGCGTCAGCCCATCGCCGCGCAGCAGGGACAGCAGCAGCGCCACCTGATCCCGCGCCGTCGTGCGGTTGCGCTCACCCCGGCGCTGGGCCTCGTTCTGGCGCTCGGGGGGGAGTTGCAACGGGCCGATCAGCCGGGTGCTGTTCAGGCCGCGTGCCGTCAGCCAAAGGTTGAAGTGATCCTGACCGAGCCGCTCGATCAGCAGGTTGGTCGCGGTATTGTCGCTCACCACGATCATCAAGGTCAGCACGTCCTGCCAGGTCAGCGCCAGCCCCAGCCCCAGCTCGTGCAGCACCCCCGCGCCCGGCACCCGGTCTTCGGCGCGCAGGGTCACCCGCTCGATCAGGTCGAGGTCGCCGCGCCCAGCCTGTTCGAGCGCGAACAGCAGCAGCGGCACTTTGATGGTGCTGGCAGCGGGAAATACCGCGTCGGCGGCTTGGGCGTACAATTCGCGGCCTGCAAAATCGGTGACGAGCAGCCCCACCTCACCCGCGTACCCGGCGCGGCGCAGCTCGGCCAGAAAATCCGGCATCAATCGGGCAACTGCAATCCGGCGAGGGCGGCGAAGGGATGGGCCGTTCCCACCGGGCGCAGCGTGCAAAACGGCAGCGTTCCTTCCGGCTCCACCCGGTGCGGGCAGGTCGGGCACTCGGGAAAGGCCTGCTCGGTGTAGGCGAGGTCGGGCTCGGCGCTGGCGACTTCCCACTCACGTAGGCAGCCGGCGCGGTAGAGCTGGGCGGGCACGGCGCGGACGGTCACCGGCTGGGGAGAGCGGCGCTTACTCAAGGTTGGCGATGCCCTCGCGGATGGCGTACAGCGCGGCCTGGGTGCGGTTGTTGAGTTGCAGCTTGGTGAAAATCTCGGAGAGGCGGTTGCGGACGGTCTTTTCCGAGATGTCGAGCCGCAGCGCGATGTCCTGGTTGGAAAAGCCCTGGGCGAGCAGCTTGAGAATCATCGTCTCGCGCTCGTTGAGGTCGGCGTGTTTCTCGCTGGGCAGTTCCTCGCGCTTGTCTCGGAAGTCGTCGAGGACGTTCTGTGCCATGTCCGCGTCGAGCAGCGCCTCGCCCGCCGCCACCCGCGTAATCGCGTCGATCAGGGTGCCCGCGTCGGCGTCCTTGAGGATGTAACCGCGCGCTCCGGCCTTGACCGCCTCGAACACGTAGCGGTCCTGGCGGTACATGGTGATCATGATGACGCGGGCCTGCGGATTGATTTCCAGAATGCTCTGGGTCGCCTTGACCCCGTCGAGCTCGGGCATCTGGATGTCCATCAGAATCACGTCGGGCTGGGTGTCGGCGGCGTAGCGCACCGCCTCGCGCCCATTGGCGGCCTCACCGATGACCCGCATCCCCTCCGATTCCAGCAGGCTGCGGAGGCCCTGGCGAAAGAGGGCATGGTCGTCGGCAAGCAGGACTCGGATCATGGGCAGAGTCTACGGCGCGCGGGCGGGCGGCACGGCGGCAGGGGCCACAGATAGACTGCCCCATGCGCAGCACCACGTTGGAGGAGCTGCTTGAGGCCCTCGATGAGCTGTTCGACGACGGCTCGGACCTCACCCGGCGCGGGGCGCAGGATCCCTGGGAGCGGGTGTTCAGCCAGCCGGGACACCCACTCGCCTCGGACCTCCCCGACGCCTGTCTGGTGGACTGGACGCGGCAGGGACTGCTTCCGTCCGGCGATGGCCTGACGGCCCTAGACCTCGGCTGCGGCCTGGGGCGCAATGCCCGCTGGCTGGCCCGGCAGGGCTACGCGGTAACGGGTCTCGACCTCTCGCCCTACGCGGTTGGGCAGGCGCGGGAGCGGACGCCAGGCCCGGACATCCGGTATCTCGAAGGCGACGTGCTGCGCGACCCCATTCCGGGCGGCCCCTTCGACGTGGTGTACGACTCGGGCTGCTTTCATCACCTCCCGCCCCACCGCCGCCTGTCGTATCTGCATACGCTGGGGCAGGTGCTCAGGCCCGGCGGCTGGTTCGGCCTCTGCACCTTCGCCTGGGGCCGGATGGGCAGCGCGAAGAGTGACCTCGAACTGCTGCGCCAGGGCCAACTCGAAGGCGGCGTGGGCTACACGCTGGACGACCTGCGGGAGATGTTCGGAGGGCTGGACTTCGTGACGGGGAGCCTCCTCTCTGAGCTGGAACCGGCGTCCGAACCTGTCTTTCAAATGGACTTCCTGCAAGCGGCTTTGTTCCGTCGTCCCGAATAAAAATGAAAAGGGCGGAACAGCCCGCAAGCCGTCCCTCCCTTCTTCCTCTGCCCTACACGTCCTCGCTGCCGGTGTCCATCCGCACCACGCGGGGGCGGAACTCGCCGAGCACGTCCACGAGGTCGCGCTGGCGGGCGATCACGTCCTCGATGCGCTTGTAGGCCTGGGGCGCCTCGTCGATACCGCCGCCGATCAGGGTCACGCCCCGGTCTTTGAGGTACGCCTGCACGTCCTTTTTCGCCAGCGAGCGTTCGGCGGCCTTGCGCCCGAGCTGCCGGCCCGCGCCGTGGCTGGCACTCGCCAGGGCCTCGGGGTTGCCGCGCCCGCGCACGAGGTAGCCGGGGTCGGCCATGCTGCCGGGAATCAGACCGAGCTGCCCGGCCTCGGCGGGGGTCGCGCCCTTGCGGTGGACAATGAGTTCCTGTCCATTCACCTGCTGTTTCCAGGCGAGGTTGTGGCTGTTTTGCGCGCGCAGCAGGGGCTTTTCACCGAGGGCACGGGCAAGGCGGGCGTGAATCTGCTCGTGGTTGGCAAGCGCGTAGCGGCCCGCGAGGTTCATCGCCTGCCAGTACGCTTGCCCCGCTTCGCTGTCCAGCGGCAGCCAGGCAAGTTTTTGCGCTTCCTTGTCGAGCGCGGGCCACAGCCGCTGCGCGAGGTTGGTGAAGTGTCCCGCCACCTGCGCCCCGAAGCCGCGCGAGCCGGAGTGCGAGAGCACCGCCAGATACTCGCCGGGGTCGAGGCCTTCCAGTTGCGGATCGGCCTGCGCGAGCGTGAATGTCCCGAACTCGACGAAGTGGTTGCCGCTGCCCGAACTGCCGATCTGACCAGCCGCCTTGTCGAAGAGGTGGCGCAGCAGCGGTTGCTCGTCCCAGGTCGCCTCAGCCAGCACCGGGTGGTCGAGGCGGTCGCGCTTCTCGAAGCCGACGCCCGCGCCGAAGCGGGTGTGCTTGAGCAGCAGCGAGCGCGCTTCGTCCACGCTGAGGCCGGTGGCCGCCACCGGAAAGACACTCAGCATCATCGAGCAGCCGATGTCCACGCCCACGCCGTAGGGAATGACGGCATTCTCGGTCGCCAGCACCCCGCCGATGGGCAGGCCGTAGCCCACGTGCGCGTCGGGCATCAGGGCGCCGGCGCGGGAGATGGGAAGCTGCATCGCCACGTCCATCTGGCGGTGGGCGCCGGGTTCGATGAGGTCTTCGCCCCAGGTGCGGTAGGGCAGCGGCGCGGCACGGAGCTTGGCGCTCTGGCGCGTCTGTTGAGCGGCCTGCTGCTCTATCAGGTGCGTGGCGAGGTCGGCGTAGACTCCGCCCCCTTGGTACTGTTCGGGGTAATTCTGCACGCTCCGCAGTTCGTCGAGGATGTCCCCACGGCTCACGCCTGCGTCTTCGCGCAGGCCCGCCGCGCTGAGGGCGAGGCCCACCGCTTTGCCTTCAAAACCGAGTTTGGTGATGTGTTTGCCATTCATGTCGTCGTCTCGCTTGTGTGAGGTGCTCTTTCTAGAGGGATGTCTGATGGTGCCTGCCCGCGCCGCACCGGACCACCACGCCGCGTTGCATGTTCCTTGAGACGCGGCCCTGCGCGCATCGGCCAAGTGGCGCAGCGAGGAGCGGCAAAACGCTTAGCGGTCAGGCGGCCAAACAAGAAAAACCCCCGCCGGGCAGCGGGGGGACAGCCAAAACCGGAATGCTCAGTACAGCGTCTTGATGTAGGCGTGCACGTCGGCCACCTGCTGGGCGCTGAGTTGCGCTTCGGTGAAGCGGGGCATGATGGTGTTCAGCTCCCGGTCGGGGGCCTTGCCTTCGCGCAGGGCGGCGGTGAACTGGGTGTCGTCCCACTCCACCGTGGGTTGCAGCGAGGGGCCGACCGCGCCCTGACCCTCGGCGCCGTGGCAGGCCGCGCAGTTGCCCGCGAAGACTTCCTTGCCCGCGTTGGCGACGCCCGCCGACTCGCTGGGGGCTGGGGCATTGTCCGAGGGGGTGTTGGCCGGGGTCGGGGCTGCGCCGGAGCTGCGCTGGGTGGGGTCTTCGCCGTTGCCGGCGCCCGCCACCTGACCGCCCGTCTGCTCGGCGGTGCTGCTCGCGGTGTTGTTGTCCATGCTGTCGCTTTCGCTGCCCTGGCTCCCAGTGTTCTGAGTCCCGGCGGTCTGGGATTCGTTGCCCATCGCGCCCGCTGCGCTCTGGTCGGGGCTGCCGCTCGTCTGGCCGCTCGCCATGCCGGTCGGGTCGGTGGCGCCGGGCTGCTCGGTGGTGGTGGCCGCGCCGCTGCTGTCGTCGGTCTGGGCCACGGCTGCCGGGGGCTCGGGAGACTCGGCGGAGGTGGTCGGAGTGGACATCAGGCGCGGAATGGCAATCAGCAGGGCAATGCCGACAATCAGGCCCAGCGTCACGCCTAGGGCCCAGGACAGGGCGTTCCCCGCCGTCCAACGGTTCTGGCTCATCTTCATGGGCTACAGCATACGTCTTACCGTGCGGACAGGCTGTCCCGGTGCCTACAGAAGACGTTGAGCGATGTTCGCCGCGTTCTCGTCCGGCCACCACTGGTAGCGGCTCAGGTCACAGCGCCCGGCGTCGTCGAACTCTATGCCCTCGGCGCGCAGCAGGCCCTCTTGCACTTCCCCCAGGCCGACCTTGTAGGTGCTGACGCGGCCCTGGGCATTGATGACCCGTTGCCAGGGCAGGTCCGAGTCCTTGAGGCTGTGCATGACGGCGCCTGCCTGCCGCGCCGCGCCCGGCTGACCGGCGAGCAGCGCCAGTTGCCCGTAGGTCATCACCCGCCCCGGCGGAATGCGGGCCACGAGGTCGAGCAACTGCTGACGAAAGGGCGCGGCGATGGGTTGGGACATTGCGGGCAGTCTACCGTCAGCGGTCGAGACGAAATAGGTCGAGGTCGGGTACGGCCTGGCCCTCAATCAGCGTCATGAACAGCCACGCCGCCGGAGGCCGCACGCCAGCCTACGGTCGGGTCCACCGGACGCCAATAAAAAACTGCGCCCCCCGCAAGGGACGCAGTGAACGACTGAGCGGCGCTTACTGGGCGTCGCTGTTGTCTTCGCTGTCGGTGCCAGCGTTGTCTTCGCTGGCTTCGGCCTTGACTTCTTCCAGGCTGGCGTCGCCTTCGAGCACGGCTTCGGCAGCTTCTTCGGACAGTTCGCCGGCAGCGACCAGACCGGCCACCTGCGCGGCCTGGACTTCGGCTTCGAGTTCCTCGGCGGTCAGGCGGGGCGGCAGCACACTGACAACAGTCAGTTCGGGGTCGGCGGCCAGGGTGCAGCCTTCGGGCAGCTTGATGTCACCGGCGGTAATGTGGTCGCCGATGTTCATCTTGGTCACGTCCACCACGAGTTCCTGGGGAATGCGGCGGGGGCCGGGGGCCACGATCTGAAGGTTGTGGACCACGATATCCACCAGACCGCCCTGGACTTCGCCCTGGCTGCGGCCCGTGGTGTGCACCGGCACGCTGACTTCGACGGGTTCGCCGTAGGTCACCATGTAAAAGTCCACGTGGATGGGAGCGCGCTTACGCTTGTCCATCTGCACGGCCTTGACCAGCGCGGGGAAGGTTTCGCCGCCTTCGACGGTGATGTCGAACAGGCCGGTGGTGCTCTGCTGACGGAAAGCGCGGTCAAACGCCTTGCGGTCCAGGGCGAAGGAAACGTTGTTTTCCTTGTTGTAGGCGACGGCGGCGATCATGCTCTCGTCGAGTTTCTGCTTGGGGGTGCGGGGTTTGGCAGTCAGTTCCATAGTGGCGGTGTCTCCTTGCGATTTCGCCGTCTGCCCGGTGTGCGCCACTCATCGGCAAGCAGCCGGGGGCGGGGGCGGACGTGCAACCGTGACAGTGTAGCAGAAAAAGCGCCCCCGGCGGAATCAGGCCGGGGCGAGTTCGCGGCGGAAATTCGCCAGCAGCGCCAGCCCCACCGCCCCGCTTTTTTCGGGGTGAAACTGCGCGGCGTGCAGGTTGCCCCGGCTCAGCGCCGACCAGAACGGCACGCCGTAGTCGGTCACGGCGCCGTCGGTGACCGGCACGTCCACCGGCACGTAGTACGAGTGGACGAAGTAGGCGTAGGCATCCGGCCCCAGCCCGCGCAGCAGCGGCGAGTCGCCCCGCGCCTCAAGCGCGTTCCAGCCCATCTGCGGCACCTTGCGCTCGGGGGCGGGGGCAAACTTGCGAACTTGCCCGGCAATCAGGCCCAGGCCGGGCACGCCGGGCGCTTCCTCCGAGCCGTCAAAGAGCAACTGCATCCCCACACAGATGCCCAGCAAAGGCACCCCGGCGCGGGCGGCGTCCAGTACCGGGCCGTGAAAGCCGCCGTGCTCGAAGGCTTCCATCACCTGCCGGAAGTGGCCCTGACCGGGCACCACCAGCGCGGGGGCGTGCGGCACGTCGGCGGCATTGTCGGTCACGCGCACCGTCATTCCGGCGCGTTCCAGAGCGCGGGCGGCGCTGCGGACATTGCCCGCGCCGTAATCGAGGAGAAGGACTTCGGGAGCTGCACGGACGGGGGTGGTGCTCATCGCCCCCTAGAGTACTTCTCCAGCGTGGCGGCGGTCGTGCCGGTGGGCCTGAGGGTTTCACCTGTCCAGACGAAGGTAAGGTCGCGGCGGGCAGAAGCGCTGCTCTGCGCGTCAAAGCCCTGCCCCATTTTGCACAACTCGGGCGTCGGCTGGTACGTCGTGACAGAAGCCAGCACGGTGAGGTCAGGCACCCGGTCGGCGTTGCGGTCCCGGTCGTTCCAGCCGAAGGCTTCGTACTGCCAGCGCCCGGCGCACTGCTGCGAGCCAGTCCCGAAAAAGTCGCGGAACTGCAAGAGCGGAAAGAGGGCCACCGTCTCCACCTTCAGCTTACCGCCCGTCCAGGAGGCGATTTTCAGGGCGTCTCCAATCGGCTCGTTTTTGGCGTTTTCGCCCATGCAGACGGCGGCCTGCGTGCCATTGCGCTTGGGGTAGGTGAGGCAGTTGAACGGCAGAAAGCCCGGCACGAGGCTGACGGGCTGCCACTGCCCGCGCATCTGGCGCAGCAATACCGTTTCGCCCGAGCAGCTTTCGGTTTCGGTGCAGAACGTCGCCAGCAGTTCCTTTTGACCCGGCGCCGTAAAAGACCCGGAAAGGACGCTGGACAGCAGCAGCATGGTCCGCGGACTGCGAATCTCCGAACTCAGGCGACCTTCATAGACGGTCTGCTTACACCCGCTGAGCCGCCCCAGATCGGCTTTGCCGCTGCATACGGCGCGGATGATGGCATCGGTTTCAGCGGCGCGGGGCACGCGAGTTTCACTGGGGCCGGAGACCTGCGCCTGAGCCGAGGCGAAGCTGAGCAGCGCCAGCAGGGGCAACATTCTTTGCATCGCCTCAGCCTGACAGTGCGTCGCTGACGTGGAATGAGAGCTACAGGCTCCCCTTGGTGCTCGGCAGCGCGTCCGAAGTCACCGCCACCGCGTCGCGCAGGGCACGGGCAAACGCCTTCATGACGGCCTCGATGACGTGGTGCGCCTCGCGCCCGGCCAGCAGGCGCACGTGCAGCGTGGCCCCGGCGTGGTTGCAAAAGCCGCGCAGAAACTCGCGCAGGTGGTAGTGGGTCATGCCACCCGCGTCGCCGTACACGTCCAGCGTTTCCGGCTCGAAGGCGAGGTGGGCGCGGCCCGAGAGGTCGAGGACCACGTGCGCCAGCGTTTCGTCCATCGGCACGAAAGCCGAGCCGTAGCGCTCGATGCCTTTGCGGTCGCCGAGCGCCTGCGACAGCGCCTGCCCCAGCGTGATGCCGGTGTCCTCGATCAGGTGGTGCGGCTCGATGTGCAGGTCGCCCGTGCCGGAAATACTGATACCGAGGCGACTGTGGCGGGCGAGCGCGTCGAGCATATGGTCGAAAAAGCCGTGCCCGGTGGCGGGCTGCTCGTAAGGTGCGGCGTCGAGGTCGAGCCGGACGGTGATGTCGGTTTCCTTGGTCGTGCGGGTGACGGCGGCGGTGCGGGGCATAGGACGAAGGTAGAGGCGGCGGTGGAGGGCGGCGCGGGAGGGTCTAGCCCGCGTCAGTGCGCCGGAGCCGGGGCCCACTCTGCCGAAAGCTGGCCGACAGAGCAGGCAGGGGCCGCCCCGAACCCCTCTCCATTTCCCCTTAATCAACTGGCGTTTTATGTCTTGACCGTAATGTTATTCTGTTCTAAACTAAATGCATGAAGCTGAGCGATGTCCAGAAACGACTGCAAGCCCCGTTTCCCGCTCATACCGTGAGCTGGAAGCCCGCCGCTTTCAACGCCGAGCGCACCCGCGCCCTGCTGCTGGCTCACGTGGACGCCCGCGCGGTGCAGGACCGACTCGACGCCGTTTGCCCCGACGACTGGAGCTTTGAGATGGAAGTGGTGTCCGGTGCGGAAGTGCCCACCGTCAAGGGCCGCCTGACCGTGCTCGGCGTGACCCGCGAGGATATCGGCGAGGCGCCTGAGGGCAGCATGGCGGCGTACAAGGCGGCGGCGAGCGACGCCATGAAGCGCTGCGCGGTGCAGTTCGGCATCGGGCGTTACCTCTACGACCTGCCCAAGCAGTGGGCCGACTGGGACGATGCCCGGCGCGGCCCCAAGCACCTGCCCGAGCTGCCCGAGTGGGCACGCCCCGACCACGAACGCACCCCCGGCGGCGCCCACCTGGTGCAGGCGATGGAGCAGTTGCGCTACGAACTGCCCGAGGACCTCGACCTGCAACGTGAGGTCTACAAGCACCTCAAGGCCGCGCTCGGCAGCATTCACCCTGTCCCGACTGGTCCCGTGCCGACCAACCCGGTGCAGGGCGGGAGGGCCGCATGACCCGCAGCCTGACCTCTGCCGAGCTGCGCGGGGGGGCGGCTCCCTCCGTCACTGACCCAGTGATGCCCGCCCGCGTCTCCCCCGCCCGCTTGCCGGATACCCCGCACCTCGGGTGGGCGATGGTGAACCTGGGGCTGCTGACCCTGCTCGGCGGCGCCTTGTCGCGGCTGTTCTGATTGCAGCGCCCCTTTCGCAGAACTCTGGCCCGTTCCGTGGTGGACGGGCTTTTTGCTGGTAATTCTATTGTCACCACTCTGGTACGTACACTTAACCTCTAAGTCTCTTATGCTGAGCCCATGACCTGGAATCCCGACCAGTACCACCAGTTCAAAGACGCCCGCAGCGCCCCGGCGCGTGACCTGCAAGCCCTCATTCCCGAGCGGCCCTACGCGCAGGTCGTGGACCTCGGCTGCGGCACCGGCGAGCAGACGGCGCAACTCGCGCAGCGTTTTCCGCAGGCCACCGTGCTGGGGCTGGACAGCAGCGCGGCGATGCTGGCGAAGGCGGGGGCACAGCAACTGCCCAATCTGCGCTTTGAGCAGGGTGACATTCAGGAGTTGAGCGGCAGCTTCGACCTGCTGTACTCCAACGCCGCCTTGCAGTGGCTACCCGACCACCCCCGACTGCTGGCGCGGCTGTGGGAGCACCTGCGGCCCGGTGGGGTGCTGGCGGTGCAGGTTCCAGCAAATCACGACCACGCCTCACACCGGCTGCTGACCGCAACGGCGAACGAGTTTGAGACCGAGCTGGGCGGCTTTACCCGCTTCGGCACGGCGCATGGGGCCTCGCCAGTGCTGACACCCGCCGCCTACGCCGAGCTATTGGACGGGCTGGGAGCGGTGGACATCACCGCGCTGAGCAAGGTCTACCCCGTTGTGCTGCCGGGCGCCGAGGGCCTCATCGAATGGACCAAGGGCACGGCGCTGGTGCCTTACCTCTCGCGGCTGGACGGGGCGGACGCGGCGCGGTTTCTGGACGTATACCGGGGCAAATTGCAGGCCGAGTTCCCTGGCGAGCGGGTGTACTACGCCTTTACGCGGGTGCTGTTCGTGGCGACGCGGCCCGAACTTTAAGGCATTTGATAAAGACCCCTCACCCCTGCCTGTGGCAGGCCCTCTCCCCTTGGTAGAGGGTCGAACAACGCATGTCAGATGCTCTAGAGTTCATGTTTCAAGGCCCGTTGCGGCGCCGCAAATCTGCCGAGTCAGCGTTGCGGGTACGCTCGGGCATGGCAACCCAGGACAACAAGCACCACAACGGCACCGACAAGAACGAGAACGCTGGTCAGGGCGACGGCCACCAGCAGATCGGCAACCAGCAGCAGCCCAATGGCGGTGCCCCCTACCGCGACGACTCCACTGAGCCTCACACCCCCGGCGGCCCCGGCAACGAGCCCAACCAGGGTCAGGGGAACAAGGCCAATGAGCACGACAAGGGCAACGACAGCAAATAATTGACGTGCCCGAGTACATTTCCGCCCGCATCAGGGCGGAGTTTTTATACGTACTGCGTCCAATTCCCTAAAATCCAGAAAAGTACTGGATTTTAGTCCATTTCCCGCAGTACGTCTTGTTTGCTTCTCGCTCCGCTCGGGTTTCACCGCTCAGGTTGAGCGATTCAACCGCAATTGGCCTTATTTCTCAGCCCGCCGTTTGGTCCAGCGGGTTGGCTCGTGGGTCCAGGGGTCGTCGGGCCAGGGGTGCTTGGGGTAACGCCCGCGCAGGTCTTTGCGGACCTCGAAATAACTGCTGTTCCAGAACGAGCGCAAATCCTGCGTCACCTGTACCGGGCGACCAGCAGGCGAGAGCAGATGCAGCAGCACCGGCGTGCGGCCCCCGTTGACTGTGGGCGTGTCAGCCAGACCGAACAATTCCTGCAACTTGACCGCCAGAATCGGCGCCTCGCCGGGGCGGTACTCCAGCCGGACGCGACTGCCGCTGGGCACGCTGAGGTGGGTGGGTGCCAGCTCGTCCAGTTCGCGGGTCAGGTTCCAGGGCAGCAGCGATTGCAGCGCGGGCAACAGGTCCAGTCGGGCGAGGTCATCGCGGGTGCGGACGCGCTCCAGCCCTGAGCCCAGCCAGTCTTCCAGCGTGGCAAGGAGGGCGGCGTCGGAGAGGTCGGGCCACTCTTCACCGCGCCACTCGCGCAGCGACTGCACCCGCGCGCGGAAGGCGGAGGCGGCAGGGGAAAAGGTCAGGAGATGCAGGCCCTCGGCGCGGACAGCGTCGGCAATGGCTTTGACTTTCAGGTCGGCGGGCACCTCACGCAGCGGGCGGGTGTCCAGCGCGAGCGCTCCTAGCCGCAGCTCCTGCTGAGCGAGCAGCGTGCCGGTGCGGGCATCCCAGCGCACGGCGTCCTGCCAGGTGGCCCGCGCCGCCAGCCAAGCGGGGTTCAGCGGCGCGGCGAGGAAAATGCGGCCCTCCGCGCCGGTCATGTTGAGGTGGGCGACAGCCAGTGCCCTCGCGCCCGCCAGCGCGTCGCCTTCCGGCAAAGCCGCGCCCTGTCCTCCGGCCAGCAGAAAGCGCCCCTTGTGGAGTCCCGCCACGCTTTCACGGGCCAGCGCCACCCGCTCGGGATAGGCGAGGGCCAGCAGTTCGCCCAGGGCGTAGGGGTCGGGGGGGGCGTTATCGGGCTGGACTTTCAGAAGCCGGCGCCACTGCTTTGACAACCGTTCGACGCGCTCCAGCACCGCCACTTCGCCGCGAGTGCGGCCCCCGGCCCGCCAGCCGCGTAAGGCGTCCACCCGCTCGCTGAGGTCGGCGCCGGAACCGGGCGGCAAGGGGTCGCGTTCTTCCAGCAGCGCGGCCACGTCTGCCGCCAGCGCCGCGTCGTCCGCTTCCGACAGCAGGTGCGCGAGGCGAGGATGGGTCGGAAAGTCCAGCAGCCGCGTGCCCGCCGGGGTGATGCGCCCGGCGTCGTCCAGTGCGTCCAAGCTGCGCAGCAGCGTGCGGGCGGTGTCTATCCGGGTGGGCGGCGGCGCATCCAGCCAGGGCAAGTCGGCGGGGTCGGTCGTGCCCCAGCCGGCAAGTTCCAGCGTCAGCGGGGCGAGGTCGGCCATAAGCAGTTCGGGCGGCTGCGCGGCGGGGAGCAGCGCCTGGGTGCGCTCGGACCACAGGCGGTAGCAGACGCCGGGGGCCGTGCGTCCGGCGCGTCCCGCCCGCTGGGTCGCGGCGTCCTGCGTCACGCGGCCCGTGACCATGCGGGTCAGACCGGTGGCCGGGTCGAATTGCTGGCGGCGGCTCTGGCCCCCGTCCACCACCACGCGCACGCCCTGAATGGTCAGTGAGGTTTCAGCGATGGAGGTCGCCAGCACCACCTTGCGCCGGCCCCCAGGGTCAGGCATCAGGGCGCGGCGCTGCTCGGCCAGCGGAAGGTCGCCGTAGAGGGGCAGCACTGCCGCGTCCACGCCCGCGAGTTGCGCGGCGGCCCCCCGGATTTCCCGCACGCCCGGCAGGAAGGCCAGGATGTCGCCTTCATCGGTGTCCAGAGCGCGGCGAACGGCGGCAACCACGGCATCTTCCACTCGCCCGGTCGGGTCGGTGGGCAAGTAGCGTACGTCCACCGGATACGCCCGGCCTGCACTTTCCACCAGCGGGGCGCCCAGGCGAGCGGGCAGGTCGGGGTCCAGCGTGGCTGACATCACCAGCACGCGCAGGTCGTCGCGCAGGGCGCCCTGCACCTCGCGCAGCAGCGCCAGGGCCAGGTCGGCGTTGAGCGAGCGCTCGTGGAACTCGTCGAGAATGACCAGCCCCACGCCGCTCAGCTCCGGGTCGCGTTGCAGGCGGCGGGTCAGGATGCCCTCGGTGACGACTTCCAGCCGCGTCCGGTCCGAAACGCGCGACTCGAAGCGCACGCGCGAGCCCACGGTCTCCCCCACCGCTTCGCCCAGCCCCTCGGCCAGCCGCGCCGCCACCGCCCGCGCCGCCACCCGGCGGGGTTGCAGCATGATGATACTTTGGCCGGCCAGCCACTCCTCGTGCAAGAGGTCGAGCGGCAGCGCCGTGCTTTTGCCCGCGCCGGGCGGGGCCTGCAACACGACGAGGGGATGCTGGGCAAGGGCGGCTTTGACTTCAGGGACGACCGTTTGGATGGGAAGGGTCATGGGGTCAGGACTGTGAGGGCTGGGAAGCTGAGGCGGTAATGCTGAGGATCAGCGGTGAAGAGAGCGGCGCCGTGATACAGGGCATGGGCACCAATCACAAAGTCACTCAGAATCTGGCGAGGCGACCCACCACCGCTGCGTTGCCGCCGCTGAGCGTAGCTCCCATAAGCGAGGCCCGCGCTTTCCCAGACCGCAAGGCCAGACGGCGGAAGAATCTGCACGTCCACCTCTTGCAGAAATCCCTTGAGGAAATCGGGCGTAACCTCAGGGCCCGCGAGCAACTCGGCATAAACCACTAGTGAACCCTCACGGGCCAGCGCCGAAAGCTGACGCGCAATGGACAGAGGGTTCGCCTCAGAACGGAGCAGGGCACTGAGAATATTGGCGTCCAGCACGGTGCTCTCTGTCATTCGCCGTCTCGCAGGCGGCGGTAGAACCGCGCAGACTCTTCACCGTCAGGCAGTGGGGGGAGCGTCCCAATCCAGCGGGTGAAGGGGTTGCCTTCCGTTTCCGCTTCGTGCGGCGCAATCGTCACCGGCAGCACTTCGCCTTCGCGCAGGCCCAGTTCGGCGGCCTGCTCAGGGGTGAGCACCACCTTGCCGTTCTCAATCCGGGCCTCCAACGTCGTCATGGGGAAAGTGTAGCCGCCCTCCGCGTCACTCACTGTTCACTTGCTCCCTGCATCATGCCTTCTCGGACATGCCCAGCAAGCTGCCCAACTTGCCACGGACTTCGGCCAGGACGTCCGCCGGCGCCTCCGCAAGTTGTTCGGCCCGGCGACTGCGCCAGTCGAGGCTGCGGCAATGGTCGGCCAGCACCACGCCGCTGACTCCAAGGTGAGCAGGGAGCGTCACTTCAAACGGATACCCCTTGGCGCGGCTGGTCACCGGACACGCCTGCATCAGTCCAGTGACGCCGTTATAAGCGGCAGGCGAAAGCACCAGCGCCGGTCGCCGTCCCCCCTGTTCATGCCCTGCCTGAGGTGTGAAGTTGAGCCACACCAGATGCCCAGCGTCCGGGACATAATCGCTTACCATTCCTCGCGTCCTTCCAGTGCGCCCCAGTCTGTTTCCCCATGCAGATTTTCAGGTGTCATTTCGGCCAGCAGCGCGGCGAGATCGTACTGCCGAGCAGGAACTGGCCGGATGACAATCTGACCGTCCTGAAGAAGCAGCTCCACTTCTGAACTCTGCGTCAGTCCCACCTGCTGCGCCAGAGCTTTGGGAATGCGGAGCGCGAGGCTGTTGCCCCATTTCTGAATTTGACTCGTCATGCCTTCCTCCTAGTAGATACAAAAAAGATACATTTCCTGACGAGCGAACACTATGACGGATATGCCAGAAAAGAGGCTCTCTGACCCCAGCCTGAACTCGGCCTGACCACTCCTCATCCTTCGCTGCCAATACTGGGCCTGTGAAACGCTGGCTGGCCTGGACCGCACTGACCCTCGGGGGGCTGGCTCAAGCTGCCGCGCCACAGTTAAGGGTGGAGCAGGGCACGCTGAACGGCAAGGCGGTGAATAGCGTGCAGCAATTCCTGGGTGTGCCCTTCGCCGCGCCGCCGGTCGGTCCGCTGCGCTGGCAGCCGCCGCAGCCGCCGGTCTGGTCGGGTCAGCGAGACGCCACCCAGTTTGGTCCGGCCTGCGCCCAGGGCGACGGGGGCAGCGAGGACTGCCTGACGCTGAATATTTACCGCCCGCCGAACGCGAAAAATGCCCCGCTGCTGGTGTGGGTGCACGGCGGCTTTTTCACTGGGGGCGACGCCAGCCTCTTTGATGGCTCGGCGCTGGCCCGCGAGCGCGGCGTGGTGGTGGCGACGGTCAACTACCGGCTGGGGCTCTACGGGTTTCTGGCGGTGCCGGGCGTGACCGACGGCAACGCGGGGCTGTACGACATTCTCGGGGCGGTGCGTTGGCTCAAGCAAAACGCCGCGAGCATCGGTGCCGACCCCGGCAACATCACGCTGGCGGGGCAGTCGGCGGGGGCAGCGGCCATCTGCACGCTGCTGGCGGCGCCCTCGGCGGCGGGACTCTTTCAGAAGGCCATCTTGCAAAGCGGGTCGTGCGCTGCGCCCATTTTTCAGACCCCGCTCGGCGACGCCCGGCGCAAGGGCGAGCTGTTTTCCCGCGCTCTGCGCTGTGACCGGGGCGAGACGGCCACCTGCCTGCGCGGCAAAAGCCGGGCCGAGCTCGACGGGGTGCGGCTCACCGGACGCGGGCCGGTTGACCCGGTGCCGCTGCCGCCCGTCTATGGCGACGCGCTCATTCCGCTGCGGCCTCAGGACGCTTTCGCGCAGGGCCAGAGCCTCAAGGTCGCCGTCATGCTCGGCATCAACCGCGAGGAAGGGCAGATTTTCGAGCCTTACCTTCCCGACCTGCTGCGCGGCAGCCGGACGCTCTACCGGGCAGGTCTGACCCTCATCAACCCCTTGCAGGCGTGGGCGCTCGGCGGGCGCTACCCGCTGCGCAGCGACGAACAGCCCATCCGCGCCGTGACCCGGCTGCTCACCGATCAAGTGTTTGCCTGCCCGACCTCGTGGCTGGCGGGCAAACTCGGGGCGGGGCTGCCGACGTATTTCTATGAGTTCAGTGACCCCCGCCCACCGCTTCAGCTCGCTGGCAAAGTGAATGTCCCGAACCTGGGCGCCTATCACGGCGCCGAACTCGCCTACGTGCTCGATACCCCGGTGGTCGGCGTCTCGGATCCGGCGCAGTTCTCAAGCGCGCAGGCCAAACTCGCCGCGCAGATGGGCGAATACTGGACGAACTTCGCCCGCAGCGGCCAGCCCGCCTCGCTGGGGCTGACGGTGTGGCCGACGTTCAACCCGGCCTTTCCCCAGGTGATGACCCTCGAACCCGGCGCCACCGCGCTCAAACCCAACTTTGACGGGCGGCACCAGTGCGATTACTGGAATGGAGCGGAAGGGCGACGCTGAGCGGGTCTTTCCGTCCAGACCACTACAGCCGGAACTGAGCCGCTCCATCATGGCAAGTTCAGCACGTCGCGCAGGTCGGTCAGGGTCACGTCCGGGCGCTCGCCGTTCAGGGGGTGGCCGGTGGGGAGATAGGCTGCACGCATTCCCACCTGCTGCGGCCCCCATACGTCGTTGCGCGGCGAGTCGCCCACGAACCAGCTGTGCGCCGTCGTGACCCCCAACCTCTTCAGTGCGAGGTGGTAGATGCACGGGTCTGGTTTGCTCAGGCCCACCGCCTCGCTGATGACCACATCGTCGGCAAGGTCGCTCAGGTCACAACCGGCCAAGCAGCGGGTCTGCGCGTCCTCCCAGCCGTTGGTGACGACGCCGATGTTGACGCCGCGCCGCCGCAACTCGGTCAGAACCTCGGCGGCGTGGGGCATGGCCTGTGCATGGTCCAGCGCCGTGTCGTAATGCGTCAGTAAGTCTGCGGCAAAACAACTTAGCCCCAGCTCCTCGACCAGCAGCGGCATCACCTCGCGCTTGGGGCGGTAGCCGAAGTCGTCCAGTTCCAGAAAGCGGGCTGCGTAGCCGTCCGGCAGCCCAAAACGGGCCTGATGGTGCGGCAGCCAGGTCCGCAGGGTCGCCGCGCGGTCATGCAGCGTGCCGTCGAGGTCGAAGAAAATCGCCTGCGGCACCTTATTTGTTCTGCTCGCCCGCCCGAATCAGCAACTCGGCCCATTCCTCGCCGGAAAAGTCCTCGGTGCGTTCGCGGCCCGTGCCCAGCAGCAGGTCGCGCAGCCGGGCAGCCTCAGCGGTGTCTTCGCTGCCCATCTGCGTGGCGAGTTCTTGCAGGTCCATGCGTTCGTCGATTTTCATGCCCGCAGTGTGGCAGGCGCGCTCAGGCTTCTCCCACTCCCTTTTCTTCATCGGGGCTGGGGTGAAAGGCCGCGCCGCCGCGCCGCACGTCCTCGTGAATCAGGGTGGAGTTCAGGCTGACCGCCGCCACCATGCCGCTCGCCGCCGCGCTCATCACGTACTGCGGGGCGCCCGTCATGTCGCCCGCCGCCCACACGCCGCGCCGACTGGTCATGCCGTTTTCGTTGACGATCACGCGGCTTTTTTCGTCCAGTTCGCAGCCCAGCAACTCCGGCAGGCGGCTGCGCTGCACCTGGGCCGGGTTGAGAAAAATGGCGTCGTACTCGCGCACTTCGCCGTCCTCGAAGGTCACCCGCACGGTGTCTCGCCCGCTGAAGTGGCGAATGGGCCGGTCACAGCGCTCGATGTCGAGCTCGCGCAGATCACGGCGCTGCGCCGGGGTCAGTTCGTCGGGGCCGTTCGTCAGCAGGCTGATGTGGTCCGACCAGCTCCGCACACTCAGCGCGAGGTGGTGGCCCTCCTGGTGGCTGCCGAGCACCGCCAGCCGGGCGGCGCGGTTGGGCCAGCCGTCGCAGTAGGGGCAGTGGTGGACGGTGCGGCCCCAGCGTTCGCGCAGGCCGGGAATGCGGGGCAGCACGTCGCGCACGCCAGTAGCGAACAGCAGGCGGCGCGCCCGGACCCAGCGCTGCTCGTACCGCACGCTGAACGTCCCGTCGTCCTCAGGCCGGATTTCGCGGGCCGGGGTGCCCAGCACCGTCACGTCGTAGGGCGCGAGCTGCTCCAGCCCCACCGTTTTGAGGTCGGCGGGCGGCGTCCCGTCGCGGGTAAACACCCCGTGTGCCGCCTGCGCCGTCACGTTGCGCGGGGGGCCGCCGTCGAGCAGCAGCACCCGCCGCCGCGCCCCACCAAGCACCAGCGCGGCGTTCAGCCCCGCTGGGCCCGCCCCCACGATGACCGCGTCGTACTCGTATGCTCCCATGTCCATAGCGCCCGCCACGGCCAGCCTCAGCGCGGACCGGGCCGCACGCTCACGTCGGGGAGCTGCGCGTCACGCGGGGCCTGGAGGATAAAAGCGATGGTCGCCGCCACCGTCGCCGGGTCGATGAAGGCGGCGGGGTCGTAGTTCGCGCCTTCCTGCTCGCGCACTTTTTGCTGCATGGGCGTGGCGGTGCGGCCCGGATAGACGGTGGAAACGCGCACGCCGTGGGGAGCTTCCTCGTCGCGCAGGGCGTCGGCCAGAGCCTTCAGCGCAAACTTGCTCGCCGCGTAGCTGCCCCACTCGGGGTTGGCGCGCAGGCCCGCGCCGGAGTTGACGAAGAGGACGGTCCCGCGCTCCTCGCGCACCCGGGGCAGCAGCAGCCGGGTGAGTTCGGCGGGGGCCACCGTGTTCACGGCGAGGGTGTGGGTCCAGACCTCGTGCCCCTGCTCGGCCACCCGGCCCAGCTCCACCACCCCGGCGTTGTGGACCACGTTGGTCACGCGCCCCACGCCCGCGAGCGCCGCCGCGAAGGCCTCCGGTCGGATGAGGTCGAGCGTGAGCGGCGTGGCCCCCACCTCGGCACACAGGGCGTCCAGCTCCGCGCCGCCGCGCCCGGTCAGGATGAGGTCGTGCGTGGGCGCGAGCTGCCGGGCAAGCGCCGAGCCGATGCCGCCGCTCGCGCCGGTGATCAGGGTGACGGGTCTGGTCATGTGGGCAAGGTATCAGAGCGCAAAAGCCGCGTCCGGAAAAGCCGCTCCTGAAACTCGGCGGCCTGCCAGATGGCCTCATCTGTCCAGCAGGTGCCCTCCCGCGCCACCACCAGCTTAGCTTGTCTTCGGCGTCGGCCTCGCCCAGCACGACGGCAATCACTTCGCCTTCGGCCCCCTTCAGTCGGCTCCTCCCACCCGAACAGATCAGCGTCTATCGGATGCCCGTCGCCGCTGAGGGTGCCCGGAATCTCCCCATAATTGACGGGATAAATCAGGTCGGGATGACGGGGATGCACGCTGCCGAGGGGCCGGTCCACGACCACCCGCACCCGCTGGCCGAGGTAGGGCGTCAGGTCCGGTTTATTCAAACACTTCTTCAAATTCGGTCCCCGCTTGCCGCCGCAAGAGTGCCACCTGCCCCCAGTGGTAGGCGTTGTGCACGGCGAGGTCGGTCAGCACGTCGCGTGCCCGGCTACTCGGGTCGCGGGCAAGCGCCGAAGCCTCAGCGAGCATCAGCCGCAGGTCGGTGAGGAGAGCATCAAACTCGGCTTCCGTCGCGGGCGGCGCGGGCCACACGTCGAGGTCGTCCGGCCACTCCTGCGCCTGTCCGGTCACGAGGTCGAGGCTGGCGCGCGTGGTCACCCGCAGGTGCGCGATCAGTTCGGCGAGGGTATGCGGGACGGCGGGATGCCTGGCTTCGTCGTAGGTCAGGTCGCCCAGCAGCGCGTCCACCTCGCGGAAAGCCGCGCCGCCGGTCAGGGAAGCTTGCAGCAGGTTCATGGGGCCAGGGTACGCCGCCGCCGGGGGCCCTCAAGACTCCCTCAAGGGGCCGTCACGGAAGCCTAAAGCCCGCTCTGAGACGGAAATCATGCCGGGGCGGCACACTGTCTGGACGAGCTTGCCCTTCGGGGCACCGAACTTTCCCGAGGTTTTTCCATGTCGAACATGAATGCACAGCAGCAGCTTCGCCACTACGGCACGCCGGAGCAGCCGGGCATTCTTCCCATTCAGTTTCTGCTGGTCGAGGACAGCGAGCCCGATGTGCTGCTGACCCAGGAGGTTTTTGAGGAAGAGGGGCTGGCAGGCCAGCTTCACGTCGTGCGCGACGGCGTCGAGGCGCTCGATTTTCTGCTGCGAAAGCCGCCCTACGAGCAGGTGCCGCGCCCTGATGTCATCCTGCTCGACATCAACATGCCGCGCATGAACGGCCTCGAACTGCTGACCAAGCTCAAGACCGACCCGCACCTCATGACCATCCCGGTCTTTATGCTCACCACGAGTCAGGCCGAGGAAGACGTATTGCGCTCCTATCAGGCCCACGCCGCGAGCTACGTGGTCAAACCCATCGAATTCACCGAGTTTCAGCGGGCGGTGCAGGCCATGAGCCGCTTCATGCGCAGCATGGCGCTGCCGGGGGGACGGCACCACCAGCTTTGACTCCGCCTCTCAGCTTTCCACCGCGTGCGGAAAAGCGAAGGTCGCCACCAGCAGCGTGACCACATCGAAACCGAGCAGCAGCCGCGTCCACGCCCAGTAGTCGTCCGGATTGAAGCCGCCGCTGAGCAGAACTGTACTTTTGACCGCCCCAATCATCACCGGAATGATGATGGGGAAGCTCAGGACCGGTAGCAAGGCTTCTTTGGCCCGCAGGTTGACGGTGATGGCCGAGTAGAAGGTGGTCACGAGGCTCAGGCCGAGCACGCCGAGCGCGAGGGTCAGCGCGAGCAGCCCCAGGCTGGCGAAGTGCACGTCGAAGAAAATGGCGGTCAGCGCGGCGGTCACCACGCCCAGAATGAGCATCAGCAGGGCGTTGGCCGCCGCTTTGCCGAGGTAGAGCCACTCGTGGGCCACCGGGTAGAGCAGCAGGCTTTCGAGCGCCCCGCTTTCCTGCTCGCCCGCCCAGGCGCGGTTGGCGGCCAGCACACTGGCAAAAGCCAGAGCGCACCACAGCACCCCGGCGGCGGCGTCGCGCATCTTGGCGGTGTCGGGGCCGAAGGCGAAGCCCATGATGAGCACCACCAGTCCGGCGAAAAACAGCGTGGTGGACAGCACATCCTTGCTGCGGCCTTCCAGTCGCAAGTCCTTGAGAAAGACGCTGAGTGCGGCCCTCACCCCAGCACCCCCTGTTCCAGGGTGAGCGTGCGGGTCGCCACCTGTCCGGCGAGTTCGGGCTCGTGCGAGCTGAAGAGGATGGTCTTGCCCGCGTCCTGGGCGGCGCGCAGGTGGGTCAGCACCGCGTCTTTGCCGCCCGCGTCGAGGTTGGCGAACGGTTCGTCGAGCAGCAGCAACGGCGAGGGCGCGAGCAGCATCCGGGCGAGTTGCAGACGCTTGCGCATCCCCGAACTCAGGTCACGGGCGCGCTTGTTCGCCGCCGCGCCGAGGCCCACCCGTTCGAGCAGCTCGGCAGAGGGGGCAGTCAGGCCGTACATCCGCGCCGTGAAGTCCAAATTCTCGGTGGCGGTCAGGTCGCCGTAGAGCCCGCCTCCCTCAGTCATGAAAAAGACGTGTTCGCGCACACTGCGTTTGTCTTTCAGGTCGTAGCCGAAGACCCGGCCCTCGCCCCGGCTCGCCGAGAGCAGCCCCGCCACCACCCGCAGCAGCGTGGTTTTGCCCGCTCCGTTGCCGCCGAACAGCGCGGCCACCTCGCCAGGGCGCAGGTCGAGCGTCACGTCGCGCAGCACGAACTGCGCGCCGAACTTGCGGGCGACGTGGGCGAGTTGCAGGGCGAAGTCGGGAGCGGGCGCGGCCATCGCCCTGACTCTACGGCGCCGGGCGCGGGGCGCGTGCCTTTGCGGCGTTCCTGGGGCAGTGATTTTGGCCCGACCCACTCCACCCCGATCCACTACACTCTCCCCACCATGAAAATGTTGCTGACCGGCCTCACGCTGGCGCTCGCGGCTTCGGCTGCGGCCCAGACCTCTTTGCCCGCCGACACCGTGCGGATTCACTACCAGCGCCCCGACGGCGCGTATGCGGGCTGGGGCCTGCACGCCTGGGAAGACGTGGCGGCGGCGGTGGACTGGAACAAACCGCTGGCCCAGACGGGCAAAGACGACTGGGGCGCCTACTGGGACGTGAAGCTCAGGCCCGGTGCCCAGAAACTCGGCTTTCTCGTCCATCAGGGCGATGCCAAAGACCCCGGCGCGGACCTCTGGTACGACCTCGCGCGCGGGCGTGAGCTGTTCCTGAAATCGGGCAGCGCGAACGTGGCGTATGTCAAAACTGGCCCCTTCGACGTGGACGCGACCAAGCAGACGACGGGCAGCCTGCCCCCGCAGGAAACGCCCATTCCTGCCGGGGCCGTGCGCATCAACTATTTCCGCCCCGACGCCGCCTACGCGGGCTGGGGGCTGCACGCCTGGGAAGACACCACCGCGCAGGTGGCCTGGGACAAGCCACTGGCGCCGAGCGGCGAGCAGGGCGGCTGGCTGTACTGGGACGTACCGATGAAAACCGACTGGAAGAAACTGGGCTTCATCGTGCATAAGGGCGACGACAAAGACCCCGGCCCCGACGGGACGCTGACCCGCGAGCAGGGCAATCAACTGTGGATTGTCAGCGGCAATCCGACCCCGAGCACCACCCGCCCCGACACCCGCGTGCGGACGGTGGGCGACCTCAAGCAGCAGCAGGCCATCATGCTGAGCCGCGACCTGATTGTCGTGAAGCCCGCACTCGCGCAGCCGGGCGCGTGGCTGACGCTGCACGTCTCGCCCACTGCTACGCTGAAGCTGGGGGCGGACGGGGTGAGCGGGGGCGACACCCTCGCGCTTGAAGAAGTCGAAGGTGGCCTGACGCCCGCGCTGCAAGCCAAAGCGCCGTATCTGGCAGGGTACAAGCTGCTGCAAATCCGCGCGGCAGACCGCGCCAAGCTCCCCACCGCCCTGAGCGGTCAACTCGCGGTGAGCAGCGTGCTGCCCGGCGGCAAAGTGCTCGACGCGACGGGCGTGCAGACTGCGTGGGCGCTCGACGACCTCTACGCCTACGCCGGGCCGCTGGGCGTGACGTGGCAGGGCAACAAGCCCACGGTGCGGCTGTGGGCGCCGACCGCGCAGGACGTGAAGCTCCACGTCTCGCGCCCCGACGGCACCCAGGAACGTACCCTCCCCATGACCCGTGACACGCAGGGCGTCTGGACAGCGAGCGGCGACCAGAGCTGGAAGGGCCTCGCTTACCGCTTTGAGGTGAGGGTCTTCGCGCCGAGTACCGGCAACATCGAAACCAACCTCGTCACCGACCCCTATTCCGTCGCCCTGACGCGGAACAGCACCCACAGCGTGTTTGCCGACCTCAGCGACAACAGCCAGAAGCCCGCCGGGTGGAACGCACTGAAAAAGCCCGCGCTGCGGAGTTTTGCCGACCTGTCGTTTTATGAGCTGCACCTGCGCGACTTCAGCGCCGCCGACGCCAGCGTGCCCGCCGCCGAGCGCGGCACCTACCTCGCCTTTACCCGCCCCGGCAGCGACGGCATGACGCACCTGCGGGCGCTGGCCGGCGCGGGGCTCAAGGCCGTTCACCTGCTGCCCACCTTCGACATCGCCACCATCAACGAGGACAAGGGGCAGTGGCAAACGCCCGGCGACCTCACCCAGTTCGGGCCGAACAGCGAGGAGCAGCAAAAGGCCGTAAACGCCGTCAAAGACGCCGACGCCTACAACTGGGGCTACGACCCCTACCACTCCATGGTCCCCGAGGGCAGCTACGCGGTGAATCCCGCTGAGCGCACCAAGGAGTACCGCCAGATGGTGATGAGCCTGAACGCGGCGGGCCTGCGCGTCGTGCAGGACGTGGTGTTCAACCACACGGCGGCAAGTGGGCAGGCGGAGCGCAGCGTGCTCGACAAAATCGTGCCCGGCTACTACCACCGCCTGAACGTAAACGGCGGGGTGGAGAACTCCACCTGCTGCTCGAACACCGCCACCGAGCACACCATGATGCGCCGTCTGATGGTGGACACATTGGTGCTGATGGCGCGTGAATACAAGGTGGACGGCTTCCGCTTCGACCTGATGGGGCACCACATGGTCGCGGACATGCAGGCCGCCCGCCGCGCCCTGGACGCGCTGACCCCCGCCAAAGACGGCGTGGACGGCAAGCAGATTTATCTCTACGGCGAGGGCTGGGACTTCGGCGAGGTGCAGGGCAACCGGCGCGGCGCGAACGCGACGCAGCTCAACCTCTACGGCGCGGGCATCGGCACCTTCAACGACCGCGTCCGCGACGCGCTGCGCGGCGGCAGCCCCTTCGGCGGCTTGCAGGAACAGGGCGTGGCGACCGGGCTGGCGACTGTTCCCAACGGGCAAGCAGGCAACGACAGCGCCGAGAAGTGGGGCCAGCTGGCTGACCTCGTGAAGCTGGGGCTGGCGGGCAACCTGCGCGACTACCGCTTCACCGACCACAGCGGCAAGCCGGTCACGGGCGGGCAACTCAGGTACGGCGACGCCCCCGCCGGTTACGCCGCCAGCCCACGCGAAACCATCAACTACGCCTCGGCGCACGACAACCAGACGCTCTGGGACGCCGTGCTGCTCAAGACCCCGGCGAACATGAACAGCGCGGCGCGGGTGCGTTTTCAGAACCTCGCGCACTCGTACCTGCTGTTGGGGCAGGGGCTGCCCTTCGTCCCAGCGGGCGACGAGCTGCTGCGCTCCAAGTCGTTCGACACCGATTCCTACAACTCGGGCGACTGGTTCAATGCGCTCGACTGGACGGGCCACACCAACGGCTTCGGCAAGGGCCTGCCCCCCGCCGAGAAGAACGAGGCGAACTGGGCGCTGTATCGCACGCTGCTCGGTGACGCCGCGCTGAAGGTGACGCCCGCCGACATCACCCGCGCCAGCGACCACTTCCGCGAACTGCTGCGGGTGCGCTCCTCGTCGAGCCTCTTCCGCCTCGACACGGCGGCGCAGGTGCAGCAGAGCTTGAGCTTCCTGCCCGCGCCCACCGGGGTCATCGCCATGAAGCTCAGCGGGGGGGTAAGTGCGACGAACCCCTACCGCGACCTGCTGGTCATCTTCAACGGCAGCGCGGACGCCGTGACCCTGAACGACGCCTCGGCGAGCGGCATGAAGCTGCACCCCGTGCTGGCGGCGAGCAGCGACCCCATCGTGCGGACGAGCAAGGTGAGCGGCACCCAGGCGAGTGTGCCCGCGCTGACGACGGCGGTGTTCGTGCGCTGATAGGCGGGGTTTTTCTCCTTCATTCCAAATAAAAAGGCCCGCCACCCTTGTTGTGGCGGGTCTTTTTCTGATGTAACTCACACGTGCTGCGTCCGATTCCCTAAAATCCAGAAAAGAACTGGATTTTAGTCCACCTCCCGCAGCACGTCTCCCTTGCTTCTCGCTCCGCTCGGGTTGAATCGCTCAGTGTGAGCAATTCAACCGCAATTGGTTTCAGACCACGATGCGCCGGAAGTCGCCGTTTTCGTCCTGGGCCGGCAGCTGGGCGTAGGCGAGTTCGCGCTCGACGACTTCGGCCATGTCGCGACCCACTTCCTCGGCGGTCTTGCCCTCGGCCTCGGTGGGCTGGGCGACCACGTCGAAACCGTGCACGTCGCCTTCGACATTGACGTGACGGACCTCAATGCAGAGCTTGCCGTCCTCAGTGGTGTGGGTGATGGTCAGGCCGTCGCGGGGGTCTTTGGTGTAGGCAGCGTCGAAAGCCGCCTGGACAGCTTGCATGTTCATGGCCGCAGTCTGCGGGCTGCGCGGGGCCGCCGAATGCTCCCCGGCTGACACTTCTGCCCTTATGCTTCGCTCATGGTTTCTTCCTTGCCCGTCCTTCTCGATGGTGACCCCGGCCTGGACGACGCGGTGGCGTGGCTGCTCGCCTTTGCCAGCCCCGAAACGCAGGTGCTGGGCGTCACGGCGGTGCACGGCAACGTGCCGCTTCAGCAAGGAGTGCGAAATACCGGCGTGGTGCTTGCGCTGGCCGGCGAGCGGGCGGCGGGCGTGCCGTACTTTGCCGGAGCTGACCGCCCCCTGCTGCGCGAGGGAATGACCGCGACGCAGGTGCACGGCGCCACCGGCCTCCCCGCCGCCCACCTGCCAGAGCCTGTGCGCGGGCCGGAAGCCGAGCACGCGGTGGACTTCATCATCCGCACGGTGCGGGCGAATCCGGGGCAAATCACGCTGGTCGCCAGCGGCCCGCTGACGAACGTGGCGCTCGCGTTTCGGTTGGCGCCCGACCTGCCGGGGCTGCTGCGTGAGGTCGTGTGGATGGGCGGCAGCACCGCGCAGGGCAACCGCACCCCCGCCGCCGAGTTCAACGCGCTCGCCGACCCGCACGCCGCGCACATCGTGCTGCACAGCCCCGTGCCGGTCCGCATGGTGGGCCTGAACGTCACCATGCAGTGCATCGCCACGCCGGAGCGGCTGGAGCAACTGCGTGCCCTCGGCAACCGCGCCGGGGCGGTGTCGGCGGAGATGCTGGAGTTCTACGCCGGGGTCTACCGCGAGCGCTATGGGCTCAGCGGCGGCGCCCTGCACGACCCGCTGGCGGTGGCGGCGGCGCTGAGCCCCGAGCTGCTCACCTGGCAGGCCATGAACGTCGAAGTCGAGCTGAGCGAGGGCCTGAACGTGGGCCGCACTGTCTGCGACCTCTACGGCGTGACCGACCGGGAAAAAAACGTCCAGGTCGCGGTGGGCGTGGACGACGCGGCTTTTTTCAAGCTGTTGCTGGAGCGGCTGGGGACGCTGCCCTAAAGCGTCTGACAGAAAAAGACACCCTCACCCCTCGCTGCGCGAGGCCCTCTCCCATCAAGGTAGAGGGTCAAACAGTGCAAGGCCATTCTTTTATCAATTGCTCTCATCGGCGCTGCGGACCTCCACCTCTTCCCCGCCCGGCAGCAGGTACGCCCGCAGCACCTCGGCGGCGGGGTCGGCAATCAGGTAGGGCACCGGGTAGGCCGCCAGCCGCCGGTCGGACGCGCTCGGCGCCGCCGGGCCGTGGGGGTGGCTGTGGTAGAGCGCGACGAGGTCGAGACCCTCGCGCTGCATGGCCCGCACGACGCGCAGCAGGTCGCCGGGGTCGGCGAGGTATTCGCGCTCCGGGTCGGCGGCCACGTTCGGCAGCGGGTACAGGGCGTGGGCCTGCACCTGCTCGCCCCGCACCCAGCCGCCGAGGGCGCCCACACACTCGCGCGGCAGCTCGCGCCGAACCTGCGCCCACAGGGCGCGGCGCAGCGGCGCAGGCAGGGTCAGGAGCACGCCCGGCATTGTAAGGACGTTTTGTCCAGTGGATGCGGAGGTACAAAACATCCGCACCTCAGGGAGTCCGTATAAACTAAACCGCTATGTCGGCAAACTCGCACCAAGACCAGCCCCCACGCGCCCGGATCGACGGCGAAGTGGTGGGGCTCCTGCTGCTGGTGGTCGCCTTTTTGCTGGGCCTGGTCCTGCTGCTGCCGTTTCTGGGCCACCAGGGAGGCGCCCTGGTCGGGGCCCGGCGCGCCCTGCTCGACTGGGCCGGGTGGCTGGCGTGGCTGCTGCCCGTCGCGGCGCTTGCCTACGGCGTGGCGACCTTTATCAACGCGTCGCTGCGTGAACTCACCCGCTGGGTGCTGGGCGGCCTGCTCGCCGTCTTTGCGGTTCTGTGTCTGCAAGCCTTTTTCCTGCCGGGTCAACCTGGGCACCCCAGCACGGCGGGCCTGCTCGCCGATGGGCTGGCGGGCAAGCTGCGGCCCGTGCTGGGGCCGGCGACGCCGCTGCTGCTGCTGTTTGCGGCCCTCATCGGCCTGAAAATCATGCTGGGTGTGTCGCTGCTCGGCGTGACCCGGCGGCTGGTGCATGGGCTGATCGGCCTGCTGACCGGCGTGGGGCACAACGTGCAGGGCGCCATCGAGGCCCGGCTGCCCGGCAACGGCACCGTGGTCGCCCACAACCGCACCGACGTGCGCGGGCAGCTCAGCGAACTGCGCGGGCACCTCGACGCCCTACGGCGCATCGACCCCAAAAACATCGGGCTGAAAGAACCGTATGAGAAGGTGCGGCGCCTGCAACGCGAAATCAGAACCTACGATGAGGAGCAGCTCAAGCAGGTGCGCGAGGAGCTGACCACCTACGACCTGATGACGCGCAACGCCCTGCTGCAAACGGCCCACGACCTGCGCGCCAAGGTGGAGCAGGAGGCGGTGCCCGAAGGCGAGCAGGCGACCACCTATCTCAAGGCCGTGGTGGACGACCGCCGCCACGAGCTGAGCGTCTTTTTGCCCGCCACCCAGGCAAGCGCGGCCCTCGAAAATGTACGCCGGCACCTCGTCAACCAGATTCTGTCTATCGGCGGCAAGGCCAAGAAGCTGGAAACCGAGCGCTGCGCCGCCGAGCGCCACCTCAAGCGGCCCACCGTGGAAGTCGTGCAGCGCGAGCACGACGCCCACCTGCGCCGGCTGCGGCAGTGGCAGGAGGTGCAAAGCCGCTTCCAGACGTGGCACACCTACGAGCAGGCGTATGCCGGCTGGCCCGACCTCGCCGCCGCGTTCGACAGCGGCCCCACTGAGGCGGCCACCCGCGTGGCGACCGAGCTCCACAAGCGCACCCTCGCAACCATGCAGGAACAGGACCGGTGGCGCGAGTTTCTGCGTCAGGCCACCGAGCAGGAGCACCAGCGCCAGCTCACGCCCCCGGAGGACGACCTGCCGGAAGACGACCTGGAAGAGGACACCTGGGCGGCAGCTGAGAGCAGCGAACCGTCCGGCAGTCTGTTCTCGCGGCTGGGCCACACACTGAGCCGCTTGATGGCCCCTCCCGGCCCCGACGAGGTGCCTTCCGCCGCGACAGCTCCCAGGGAAACTGACGGCTGGGACGATGTGCAGCCTCAGATCGCGCCCGACCCGCGCAGCACCGTGCCCGGCCTCTGGGACGACGCCGACGACCTGACGCCTGTCTCACCTGTGGCCCCGGCTCGCCCGGCCCCGTCGCCCCCGGTCTACGACGCTGCCGCCGTGCCCGCGCTCGACATCGATTTCAGCGCCGCGCCCCGCCGCAGTCGGACACCAGCGGAACAGATGCCCGACCCCTTGCCCGGCGGCCCGGTTCGCAGCGCTCGCCGCACCACGACTCCGCTGGTGCCCGTGCCCCAACAATTGGACGCCGCAGAGATGCCTGCCCCGCGCCCGGCCCGCACCCCACCGGGCCGACCCGCGACGGCGGGCAACGTGGCCCCGCCCAGCGCTCCCCGCACGGCCCGGCCTCCCTCCCCCACCCTGGCTGACTTCGACCTCTGGGACGATGAGGAAGACATGCCCTTCGGCCCCCCGGCGACGCCTGCGCCCGCAGCGGCCAGCGTGCCTCAGATGGTGCCGACACCACGCGCAGCGGCCCGGCCCACCCCGCGCCCAGTATCGAGTCCAGGGCCGAGCCCAGTGCCGGTCAGCCCCGCCTCCGCGTCGGTGAGCCACGCCGCGCCCTGGGAAGAACCCGCTGCTGGGCGCCCCGCTCCGGCCCCCAGTGGGGTCAGCCGCCGGGGCGCCACCCGCCTCGCGCTGCCGAGCGAGCAGCTCCTCGACCCGCTGCCCAACGGGGCGCGCAACACCGTGCAGATGGACCTCGACGCCGAGCGGCGCGGCGACATGATCAACGAGACGCTGCGGCAGTTCGGCCTTCAGGCGAAGGTGGTGGACCTCGCCCGTGGGCCCACCGTGACCCGCTACGAGATCGAGCCCGCGCCCGGCGAGAAGATCAGCCGCATCGCCAGCCTCTCCAACGACCTCGCCCGCGCTCTGGCGGTAGGTGGCGTGCGTGTGGAGGCTCCGGTGCCGGGCAAGAGTGTGATCGGCCTCGAAGTGCCCAATGCCGAGCGCGAACCCGTCACCTTCCATCAGGCGACAGCCAATCCAGCCTTCAAGAACACCCGCGCCAAGCTGCCGATCATCCTCGGCAAAAGCATCGATGGCTCGATGATGGTGGGCGACCTCGCCAAGATGCCGCACCTGCTGGTCGCCGGCTCGACCGGCTCGGGCAAGTCGGTGTGCGTCAACACCCTCATCACCTCGCTGCTCTACCGCTACCTGCCGACCGAACTGCGCTTCGTCATGATCGACCCCAAAATGGTCGAACTCACGCCCTACGACGGCATTCCCCACCTCGTGCGCCCAGTGGTGACCAACCCGGCAGACGCGGCGGGGGTGCTGCTCGGCGCGGTGGCCCACATGGAACGGCGCTACAAGATGATGAGTCAGGTCGGCGCCAAGAACCTCGAACAGTTCAACGCCAAGATGCGCGCGGTGGGCGAGGTTGAGCTGCCGCACCTCGTCATCATCATCGACGAACTTGCCGACCTGATGATCACCAGCCCCAAGGAAGTCGAGTCGGCGATCATGCGCCTGGCGCAGATGGCGCGCGCCACCGGGATGCATCTGATTCTGGCGACGCAGCGGCCCAGCGTGGACATCCTGACCAGCCTCATCAAGGTGAACATTCCTGCGCGCATCGCCTTCGCGGTCAGCAGCAGCCACGACTCGCGCACCATTCTCGACACCACGGGCGCCGAGCGGCTGACCGGCATGGGTGACATGCTGTTTTATCAGCCGGGGCTGGTCAAGCCGCTGCGCTTGCAGGGGCCGTACATCAGCGAGGCCGAGTCCGCCCGCATCACCGACGAACTGCGCCGGATGATGTTCGACGACGACTTTATCGAAGCCTACGGCGCCGACTTCGAGGGCATGATTTCCAGCTCCGGCCCTGGTGGGGACCGCTCGCAGCTCGATTTCAGCGACCCGCTGCTGCGGCAGGCCGCGCTGGTGTGCATTGAGGAAGGCCAGGGCAGCGTCTCGCGCCTCCAGCGCCGGCTCTCGGTGGGCCACGCCCGCGCCGGCAAGCTGATGGACCTGCTCGAAGCGATGAACATCGTGGGGCCGCACCAGGGCAGCAAGCCGCGCGAGGTGCTGATCCACGAGGCCGATTTGCCCGAGTATTTCGGCAAATAGGGCGACTGTGGCCGCTCGGCAAAGGCGGGGCGGGAGAGCCGAGAACCTTTTCCCCGCAAACAAACAGAATTACTGAAAGGTACAAGTGTTGCAATTTGGCCCGGTGTGGTGTCAATTGTGAGGCGGATTTCCCAAGCTCAATCCAGAGGTGAACTCATGAAGAAGAGACTCGGCCTGATGACCCTGAGCCTGCTGCTCGTTTCTCCCGCCCTGGCCGGTGGCGCCGGCAAGCCTGCCGCCAAACCCGCTGCGAGCTGCAAGAGCATTGCGGCCATCGTCAAGAGCGACCCGCAGTTCAGCACCCTCGCCACCGCGCTCGAAGCCGCCGACCTGACCGGCGAACTCGCGGGCAGCGGCAGCTACACGCTCTTTGCGCCGACCAACGCGGCCTTTGCCAAGGTCCCGAGCGACAAGCTCGCCGCGCTGCTCGGCGACCCCGAGACCCTCAGCGACGTGCTCGCCTACCACGTGGTCGGCGAGAAGGCCAACGCCTCTGATCTGCGCGGCGCCAGTGCCGGCACCACCGAGCAGGGCGCAGACGTGACGATCAAGGTCTCGGGCAACCAGATCATGATCAACGACGCCCGCGTGGTCAAGGCCGACATCCAGGCCTGCAACGGCGTGGTGCACGCCATTGACACCGTGCTGATGCCCCCCATGGACACCGCTGCTGCGCCCGCACCTGCTGCCCCTGCACCTGCTGCGCCGGCCCAGCCCGCCCCGGCTCCGGTGGCGTCCACCTCGGCGCCCGCTGCCATCGACATTCGCAGCATTCCCGCCCTGCCCCTGAGCGGCGCGGTGACGGTGAGCACGCCGACCTCTGCCACGACCACCACGGAGACGAGCACGACGGACACCGACACCGGCATGACCGACGACACGGCGACGGACGACACCACCGATACGACCGACACCGCCGAAGTCAGCAGCAACACGCTGTACGACGTGCTGGTGGCCGACGACCGCTTCAGCACCCTGCGCGACCTGCTGAGCGACGCGGGCCTGACCGACATGCTGATGACCGGCGACTACACCCTCTTCGCCCCCACCGACGAAGCCTTCGCCGCGCTGCCTGAAGGCGAACTCGCGGCCATTGCCGGCGACCCCGAAGCCCTGCTCTCGCTGCTGCGCTTCCACGTGGTCCAGGGCCGCCTGACCAGCGAGCAGGTGCAGGCCGGCAACCTTCAGACCGTGGCCGGCTCCCCGCTGACCATCAGCGCCGAGCTGTCGCCCGCCATCGAGTCGAGCACCGGCCTGATCTACCCCGTGGACGCCGTGCTGCTGCCCGAAGGCTTCACCGTTCCGGCGGCGCCCGCTGACGACACCACCAGCGCCGCTCCTGTGACGAACACGGCCGACACGGCGGCTGCGGCCCCTGTGACCAACACCGCAGCGACGACCACCACAACCACTGACGCGGCGGCGCCCGTGACGAACACCGCCACCACGACGACCTCGGCCACGACCACCGTGACCACCACCACGACCAATGCGGCTCCTGCCCAGGCCACCCCCGGCACGGCGCAGGGCGGCGCCATTGCGGGCGGCAACCTGACCTCGCCCCCCGCCAACGTGGCCGCCGTGCTGACCGACGCCCGTTTCAGCACTGTCCGCGACCTGCTGACCCAGGCCGGCCTGCTCGACACCCTGGGCAGCGGCACCTACACCATCTTCCTGCCCACCAACGACGCGTTCGCCAAGCTCGACCCGGCCAAGTTGAACGCCGTGAAGGCCGACCCCGCCCTGCTCAAGCAGGTGCTGAGCTATCACGTGGTGTCGGGCCAGCTCAACGCCGCTGGGCTGACCGCCTCCCCGCTGACCACCCTGGCCGGCAGCCCCATCACCGTCACCAACGGTGCGAGCGGCCTGAGCTTCGGCGGCATGGGCATGGCGCTCGACGGCGGCACCCCCATCACCGCCGGCACCAGCACCGTCTACGTGATCGACACCGTGCTGCTGCCCCCCAGCCTGCGCTGAGTCTTTTCTACCGAAGCCCCCTTCCAGTGATGGGAGGGGGTTTTTCGCGTGCTGCTTTTGGTGGATGCCGGCGCCGGGGCGCGGGTGATACTTCTAGGTCATGCCCCTGCTGCTCGCCGTCCTCCGCTTTGTTGGCGGGCTGGTTCTCGTTCTGGGACTGGCCCTCACGCTTGTTGTGACGGCAGATGACGTGGGCGGCTGGCAAACCTGGCTTTTTCGCGCTGGGCACCGTATTGCCTATGTGGAGGACCAGAACGCGGGGACACGAACGGTGGCCTTCCTCCTGCGGCCCAAGGAGGACGTGACCCGCGCCGTCCAGGCCTGCGCCCACTCCTTCGACAAAATGCTGCTGCAAGACGGTACGTTCGTTCACTGCGTCGCCTACGACTCGGCCCAGGCCGCGCAGCAGTCGCGTCAGCGGCCTCAGCTCATCTGCGAGCGGGGCCGCGCCATTCAGATGCCTTACGGCTCGGCTCGGGACGCGACCATCGTGCTCAACCGGCAGCAGCAGTGTGCCGTGCAGCTGACGTATTTGCCGGAGTACGTGCGGGAATACAGCCGTTAGGAGGTTTGGTCGGCCCCTACCCTTGGCAGGCCCTCTCTGCGGGGCAGCTCTGCGAGTCCCACCAGGGGAAAGGGTCCAAAACACGCAAGAGCCACCCTCTCAAGCCGGCGAAACCCGAATCCGCGTGTTGTGAAAGGTGCTTCCCCCGCCCAGGTCGGTCAGCGTCTGGGCGGTCAATTCGTTGATGCTGCGGCCATCGGGTGCCGTGAGGCCCCACCACGTGCCCTCCACCACCGCCACGCCGGGCTGCGCGGCGTCCGTGACCTTGACCCGGCGCCGAACCTCGCCCTGCTCGCTGGTCAGGCGGGCGTACTCGCCGTCTTGCACGCCGGAGGCCGCCGCGTCGGCGGGGCACAGCAATACCTGCGGCTCGCCTCCCTCGGCGCGGTTGAGGTTACCCAGGTTGCCGTAGGTGGAGTTGAGAAAGTGGTGCGCGGGCGGCGTGAGCAGACGCAGGGGAAAGTCGGCGTTCAGTTCGGCCTGCACCGGCACGAAGCGCGGCGCGGGCGCGAGCTGCACCTTGCCGCTCGGCGTCTCGGCTCCGTACGCGTAGGGCAGGAAGCCGTCAGGAACATTGAGCCGAACGGTGCCTTCCGCCTTCAGCCGCTCGGGGGTGAGGCCGTCCAGAAAGGGATGGTCGGTGTCCAGCAGCTCGGCCATCAGGTCGTCAGCGGTCCAGTACACGCTCGGTTCCTCCACCCCCAGGCGGCGGGCAAGCTCGGCAAACACCCAGGAATTGGGGCGGCACTCGCCGGGGGGCGTCAGCTCGGCGGGGTTGTAGCCCAGCCAGAAGTGGCCGTAACTGGTGTAAAGGTCCGGCGACTCCATGAAAGTCGTCGCGGGGAGGACATAATCCGCCAGCCGGGCCGACTCGGTCATCGCCTGTTCGAGCACCACCACCAGCAGGTCGTCGCGCCGCATCCCAGCCCGCACGCGGCCCGAGTCGGGCGAGACCACCGCCGGGTTGCAGTTGTAGACGAACAGGGCGCCGAAGCCCACCGCCGGGTCGAGTGCGTTCGCCAGTTCGTTCATGTTGACGCGGGGCGCTTCCGGTCTGGTCACGTGCGCTGCCCCCAGCCGCCGGCGGTTGAGCTTGAAGGTGCCGCTCGTGCTCATGACGCAGCCGCCGCCCCGGTAGCGCCAGTCGCCGGTGAGCGCCGGCAGCAGCGTGACCGCCCGCAGCGCGGTGGCGCCGTTCTCGTAGCGGGTCATGCCGTAGCCCACGCGGATGTAGGTGGGCCGGGTCGTCCCGATGAGGCGGGCGAAGTCGCGCACCTCGTCTGCCGTCAACCCCGTCACCTCGGCGGTGCGCTGCGGGCTCCACTCCTCGGCGGCGGCCCGCAGGTCGTCCACGCCCTCGGTGGCCTGCGCGAGGTACTCGGCGTCAGTCCAGCCGTTCACGAACAGTTCGCGCATGACCCCCAGCGCCAGCGCCGCGTCGGTGCCGGGCCTGATTTTGAGGTGCTCGTCGGCAAAGGCCGCCGTGCGGTTGCGGTAAGGGTCCACGCAGACGACCCGCGCGCCGTTTTTGCGAGCCGCCGTGATTTGCGGGGTCAGGTGCGAGTGGGTGGACAGACTGTTGATGCCCCACAGCACGATCAGGCGGGCGTGCGGTACGTCCAGCGGATCTACTGCCAGCCGGGTGCCGTAGCCGACTTCCCAGGCCGCTGTGCCCGCCGACGCGCAGATGGTTTCTTCGAGTTCCGCCGCCCCCAGCGCGCGCCACAGCGCGTGGACGTGCGAGCCTTCCAGCAGGCCCATGTTGCCCGCGTAGTGGTAAGGCAGGATGCTCTGCGGCCCGCGCTCGGCGATAAGTTGCCGCAGCCGCCCGGCGATGTCGTCCAGCGCCTCGTCCCAGGTCACGCGCTCCCACTGCGGCTCGGGGTCGGTCTTGGGGTTCACGCGCCGCAGGGGGTACAGGGGCCGCTCGGGGTGGTTTTGCCGCGCCGGGTAGTGGACCGTCTTGGCACAGGCAAAGCCGCGCGTATAGGGGTGAGCCGGGTCGCCGGTCAGCTTGACGGCCTTCTCGCTGCCGTCCGGCTGCCGCTCGATGGTGATTTTGAGGCGGCAGGCATCGGGACAGTCAAGGGGACAGGTGAGCAACACATCGCGGGTGGCGGTCATGGGGGGAGGATAGGGCGGCGGGGCCGGGACGGTGGGCCACAGCTCTGCATCTCGGGGCCACTCAATCAAGCCACTCAGCCAAAAGGTGGACGCCGGACCCGCACTTCTCCGTCACACTGTGGCATGACCCTTCCTCTGATGCTGCTCACCCTGCTGCTCGGCGGCGGACCGGGCGCCCCTGCCCCGTCCCAGGTTGCCGCGTCTCATTCCGCTCCGTCCCCATCTGCTCCGGCTCAAGCTGCCCCGGCCATCACCACGCCTGCGCCGCAGCAGGACACGGAAGTGGCAACGCTGCGGGCGAAGTACGCCGGGCAAGACGTGTGGGTCTATGGGGGCGGGCCGCTGCACTGTTCGTTGGAAAGTTCGCAGGCGAGCGTGACCCTTTCCGTCCCATACACGGGAACAGTCCGGGTGCTCAACGTTGAGCGTCTCAAGGGGACTTTTCCGGTGGCTCTCGTCAAAAGCAGTGGCGTCATGCCCGCTCAGCCGGTGAACAACCCTCTGCGCCTGCGCCTCAGATTGCCCAAAGATTTCCGTGTGCAATCGTTAAGCTACAGCGGAACAAAGGAAGTGACGCTGAAAGATGCCTACACCTGTCGGGAAGTCACTGAAACGTATGTGGACGGGGCCGACCTGGAAAAGAATTTTAGCCTTATACCGCCCGACGCCGCTACAAAAAAGGCCCTCGCGCCTTTCCAGAATCCCAACAACTCCGCCAGCATCCTCGGCCTGACGCATACGCAGGTGCTGTGGCTGCGCGGTATCCCAGAAAGTCCAGCAGGCGACCTGAAAACGCTGCTCAGCGCCCCGGTTTGGCTGTGGAACGGCCTGCCTGGACGCGGCGACAACGTGCTGCACTTTAAGAATGACCGCGTGGTAAGAGAAGAAGTTCCATCAATGGGGCCCTGATTTACCCCGCCTCTGCCCGCCGCTGCCGCCGCCCGACCACGGTGCTCAGTCCTGCCACCGCCAGCAGCGCCAGCGCACACAGGCCCACCACCGCCCGCCAGCCGCCCGCGTCGTAGGTGAGGCCCGCCGCCACGCTCGCCGCCGCCGCGCCCGCGTAGTAGGTCATGTTGTACAGGCCCCCGGCCAGGCTGCGGCCCCCCTGCACGCTCTGCTGCACCGCGCTCTGCGCCGCCGCCTGAGCGATAAAGATGCCCGAGGACGCGGCGGCCAGCCCCAGGACGATGACCGGCAGCGCCGTCGACAGCGTGAGCGCCAGCCCCAGCAGGCTCAGCCCCGAAGCCACGACGAGCGTGCGGGCCGTGCCGAGCCGAGCCGCGAGCGGGGCCGACGCGGGCGTGACCACCACCCCGAGCAGGTACACGGTAAACACGGCGCCGAGCGGCCCGCTGCCCAGCGAGTACGGCGCGGCGGCGAGGCGAAAAGTGACGGTGTTGAAGACCGACACCAGCACGAACAGAATCAGGAAACCCACCACGCAGACGGTCAGCAGGCGGGGGTTGCGCAGGTGTTCGCGCAGCGTCCGCATCGTCTCCTGGGCGTCCACGGCAGGGCGAAACCCGCCCGAGCGCGGCAGCCGCCACACCGCCCAGAACCCCAGCGCGTTGGTGACCATCAGCAGCCAGAACGCCGTGTGCCACTGCCCGCCGTGCGCGACCAGCCCGCTGGCAAAGCGGCCCAGGAATCCGCCGAGCACCGTGCCAGAGATGTAGGCGCTCATGTAACGGCCCAGGGTACCGGGGGGCGTTTCCTCGGCCAGATACGCGGTGATGGCGACGCTGACGAGCGGAATCAGCAGGCCCTGGGCAAAGCGGGCCACGTTCAGGGCAGTAAAACTGCTCGCGTACACCGCCCCCAGGCAGGGCAGCAGCAGCAGGGCGAAGGCCCACAGCATGACCCGGCGCCGCCCGAACGCGTCGGCGAGCAGCCCGGCGACCGGCGAAGCGAGCGCAATCGCCAGGGTGGTGCTCCCGATGGCGGTCCCCACCGTGGCGGTGCTGAGGCCAAATTCGCGCGCCAGCAGCGGCAACAGCGCCTGCGGCGCGTACACGTTCATCAGCAGCAGCGTGCCGATGGCCGCCCCCGCCAGCGGCCCGAAACGGGCAGGGACGGGCGGCGGCGCGGCGGTCATGGCAGCGAGCCTAGTCCTTTGGAGGTGTCTCCGGGGGGGGAACGTCTGTTCCCGGCTTACGCGCCGTGCCGCTCCTCCCACTCCGTCAGGAAATTCAGGCCGAATTCAAAGAAGGGCCGCCCCAGCGTTTCCGTGCCAAATTCTGCCGCACGCCCGGCCATCAGGCCCATGAACCACAGCGCACGGGCAGCGACAAAGTGGGGCAGAGCGGCGAGGTCGGCGTCCGTCAGCGGGCGGCGCTCGCGGTAGGCACCCAGAAACGCGTCCCAGAGCGGTTGAACTTCCTCCGCGCCTTGCCCCTGCGTGACCTGACTCCACCAGTACACCGCGAGGTCATAGGCACGGAAGCCGGGGCCAGCGCAGTCGAAGTCAAAGAGGCCGACCTCGTTCTCAGGCGTCAGCCGAGCGTTGGCTTCGTGCAGGTCGCCGTGACACGCGCCCCAGCTCAGCCCCGGCGCGAGGGCCGTCAGGCGGGCCTGGGTGCGCTCGGCAGCGGCCTCAAGCGGCGCGGCGAGGTCGGGAAACTCGGTCAGCAGCGGGCGCATCTGCCGCAGGGGCTCGGTGAGAAGATGATTCAAGTCGAGCGCCAAGCGGCCCGGCGCGGTGAAGGGGTCGGCGGCGTCATGCAGCCCGGCGGCACACTGCCCGTAGAGCGCGGCGTCTGCGGGTGTGTTCTCCAGAGCGCGGCCCGGCAGATATTCAAACATGGCGTAGGCGCGGGGGCCTTCGGCTGCGTCCAACACGCCGAACAAGGCTCCATCGGCCCGAGGAAGGGGCGACGAAACCCTCACCCCCCGACCCGCGAGGTGCTGGAGAAACGCCAGTTCCCAGCCCACCTCTGCCGGCGTGCGCCAGCCGCAGCGGTAGACGCGCAGGATGGTGCGCCGCTCGCCCGACTGAACGCGGGAAGTGTCGTTCAGCCCCCGCCGCAGCAAGGTCAGCGCCGGCTGCGTCAGGCCGTAGGTTTCGGATACCAGCCCGGCCAGGGCCGTAGGCGCCAGAACGGAATGCAGGGCAGGGAAAGACCGGGCAGAAAAAGACACAGCCGCAGTCTGCCTTTCCGGGCGCCGCCGCGCATCCGGCAAATGGCGCAGGCCGGGCCTCCCCTTCCAGCGGCCCGGCCTGCCCTCACCCGGAGGTGAGCGGTTACAGAGCTGTCCTCACGCCTCGCTCCTGAGTGCGGCTTGCCGCTCAGCCATCACCTTGCGCGCCAGAGGCTCGGGCACGTCCTGATAGCCGTGCGGTTTCACGCTAAACGCCCCCCGGTCGCCGGTCAGCGAGCGCAGGTCCGCCGAGTAGGTCTGCAGCTCGGCCTGCGGCACCACGGCGCGAATCACGATGACGGTGCCCTCGGGGTCCATGCCCTGCACTCGGGCACGGCGGGTCTGGAGGTCGCTGATGAGGTCGCCGGTCAGTTGCGCGGGGGCCCGGACGCTCAGCAGCACGACGGGTTCGAGCAGACCCGGTTTCGCGTCCTCCAGCGCTTTTTTCAGCGCGAGGCTGCCCGCCGTGCGAAAGGCGATGTCGGAGGAGTCCACGTCGTGATACGAGCCACCGAGCACCGTCACGTGCAGGTCTTGCAGGGGAAAGCCCGCCAGCGAGCCTTTTTGCAGGACGTCCTGAATGCCCTTTTCGATGCTCGGCAGGTATTTGGCGGGCACCGCGCCGCCCACCACCGCGCTGCGAAAGTTGTAGCCCTCGCCGGGTTCGATGCGGATGGTGCAGTCGCCGTACTGCCCGTGCCCGCCCGACTGTTTCTTGTGTTTGCCCTGACCCTCGGCCCTGGCGTGGATGGTTTCGCGGTAGGGAATCTGCGGGGGCGCCGTGTCCACACCCACCCCGAGCGCGGCGAGCTTTTCCACCGCGATTTTGGTGTGCATGTCGCCCATGCCCGACAGGAGCTGCTCGCCCGTTTGCGGCTCGCGGGCAAAGCGCAGGGTGGGGTCCTCGTCCAGCAGCCGGGCGAGTGCAGCGCCCAGCTTGTCCTCGTCCTGGCGGGTGCGCGGGCGCAGGGCGACGGTGTGCGCCGGGTCGGGCAGCCACAGCGGGTCGTACTCGATGGGATGCGCGGGGTCGGCGAGCGTGTCGCCGGTGTGCAGTTCGGGTAGCTTGGTCAGCACGCCGATGTCGCCGGCCCGCAGCTCGGGCACCTCGGTCAGTTCCTTGCCGTCAATGACGTAGAGGTGCGCGGGCCGCAGGTCCACGCCGCGCGTCGTGTTGCGCACGGTGTCGCCTGCCCGCAGGGTGCCGCTCCACACGCGGATATACGCTTCCTTGCCCACGAAGGGGTCCACGCTCAGCCGCCACACCCGGGCGCTGAAGGGCGCGTCGGCGCTCGGCTCGCGGGTCTGACCGTCCTGCCCGGTGGCCGGGCCGCGCTCCTCGGCACTCCTCAGGCCGCAGGCGAGCAGGTGCAGCAGCTCGGGCACGCCCACGCCGGTCAGGGCACTGACGGGAATCACCGGGTAGAGCGTTCCGGCGCGAATGGCGGCTTCGAGCGCGGTCCGCAGTTCGTCGTCGCTGACGTCGTCGCCGTCGAGATAGCGCGTCATCAGGGCGTCGTCGGTTTCCACGATGGCTTCGGTGAGGGCGTCACGGGCCTCCCGCAGTTCCGCGCGCATGGAGGTCGGTACCTCGACGCTGCTCTCTCCGCTCAGCACTTCGACGATGCCCCGGAAGTCCTCACCTTGACCGATGGGCAGAAATGTCGCGGCCACCGGGCCTTTCAAGCTGGCCCGCACGTCGGCGAGCATGGTGTAAAAGTCGGCGCGGTCGCGGTCCATCTTGTTCAGGGCAATCAGGCGCGGCATCCCGAAGCGGTCGGCAGTGGCCCACACCCGCTCGGTGCCGACCTCCACGCCGCTGACCGCGCTCACCACCACCAGCGCGGCGTCGGCGGCCCGCACCGCGCCGCGAATCTCGCGCACGAAGTCGGCGTACCCCGGTGTGTCGAGCAGGGTGATGTCCACGCCCTCACTGCACAGGCGCAGCACCGCCGTCTGAATGGAAAAGCCGTGTTCCTTTTCGGCGTCGGTAAAGTCGCTGCGGGCGGTGCCGTCTTCCACCCGCCCCGGACGTGAAATGGCCCCACTGGCGTGCAGCAGGGCTTCGGCAAGCGACGTTTTTCCGGCGCCGCTGTGGGCGGCGAGACTGACCGTGCGAGAAGGCATGAAACCACCGGACCTTTGGGGAAACACTGGCCGACATCGACCAGACCGGGGAACGGACGAAAAGACGCCGCGCAGCAGAGATGTTTGGGTGCCTGAAGTCTACACCCCCGGCCCCGGCTGACAAGCGGCTGAAGCGGTGAGTCGGGAAGCGAAGAAGGCATTCAAAGCCATCCTGAAAGCCCTGACCTTCGGCTGACCGTGCCCCCACGCGCCCCCGTTTTCCTAAGAAGCTACGTCCCCAATCGAACGGCTGTCAGAAGGTAAAACCCTCTCAGGCAGCCGCTCGAAACGACTCGCGGTCATATTCACCAGACTTTTACAGAGCCGGAGCTTTGGGCAAATTCTCAGAGGCTTCCCATGCCGGAGAGGCTGACTAGAGGAGCACGACAACGCAGAGCTGTGTAAGGGACGGACCCCCCGTTTCGCTGCTCCCCTCTGCCCACAGGAGACGTATGACCCGTGACCGCAATGACCGTTATGACAACAGCCGCGACGACCGCTTCGACCGCCAGGGACAGGGCCGGGGTGTGGGCCGTCCGGGCGACATGAACGACCGCTACGGCCACTACGACTACGGCAGCATGCCCATGGACCCCGCCAGCGGCATGCAGCAGGGTGGACAGCGTTACGGCCAAAGCTCTGGGCAGGGGTATGACCGCGACCAGCGCGACTACAGCGACCGTGGCTACGGCGGCGGTATGGGCAGCATGGGGATGGGCCGCTCCTACAGCGAAGACCAGGGCCGCTACCGCAGCATGGGCGGGCAGGATTATGGCCGTCAGGGCATGGGCCAGGACTACGGGCGTCAAGATTACGGACGCCAGGATTATGGTCGCCAGAGCTCAGGTATGGGTTCCTACGACGACCGCTCCGGCATGGGCTCGATGAGCTACGGTCAGCGCGGCATGGGCGGCGGTGGCTACGGTCAGAGCCAGAGCTACGGCAGCTACGGCGACGACAGCCGCTACGGCCAGGGCATGGGCAACCAGCGCGGCGGCATGGGTTCGGGCCGCGACGAATACAGCTACGGCCAGAGCAGCTACGGCATGGGCGGCCAGGGCTACAGCCAGCAGGGGTCGCAGGGCTACCAGGGCGGCGGTTATCAAGGCGGCCAGAGCTATCAGGGCGGCTACGGCTCGCAGGGCATGGGCCAGCAGGGCTACGGCGGCAGCATGGGCGGTCAGGGTATGGGGATGTCCGGCATGGGCCGCGACTACGCCAGCTCGACCAGCATGAGCATGGGCTCGATGGGCACCCAGGGCGGCTACGGCCAATCGTACGGGCAGTCTCAGTCGTATGGGCAGTCCGGCATGGGCTCCGGCCAGCAGCAGAGCTACCGTGGCAAGGGCCCAAAGGGCTACCAGCGCAGCGACGACCGCGTGAAGGAAGCTGTGAGTGACGCCCTCGAAGACGCCGACCACGTGGACGCCGAAAACATCGAAGTGCAGGTGCAGAATGGTGAAGTGACCCTGACCGGCACCGTGTCTGACCGTGGGCAGAAGCGCCGCGCCGAAGAGTGCGTGGAGCACCTGCGCGGCGTCAAGGACGTGCACAACCAACTGCGCGTGCAGCAAAGCCAGGGCCAGCAGGCTGGCATGAGCAGCTACGGCAGTCAGATGGCCCAGGGTGGTCAGAGCGGCATAGGATCGATGGGCATGGGCAGCCAGAGCGGCTCCAGCTCGTCCTCCAGCCAGAGCAGCAACCTCGGCCATGACGCCATGACCAGCGCCGGCAACGAGACCAGCAGCGACAGCAGCTCGACGGGCAGCGGAAGCAGCAGCGCCACCGGCAGCACGGGGGCGAGCAGCACCGGCAGCAGCACCTCGACGAGCAGCAGCACCCAGAAGTAATTCTCACTGAGTTTGAGCACCCGTCCCGGCAAGATCCGTTCCTGCCGGGGCGGTTTTTTATGCTCAGCGGCGCAGGCCGTGCAAAGACTCCTGAAGGGTTTGCCACTGCTCCAGGGTCAGCCCGAGAGCTTTTGCTTGTTCTTCCTCCGGCTGCTGGTTGGCGTCCTCTAGCCTGAGTTGATGCCGGGCGAGATGCTCCACATCCTTGTCGGTGGGACCCAGCGTCAAACCGGGGAGGTCAAAGCGCATGGCTCAGGGTAGACCGGAGAAACCGCGCCGCACCTCTGCCGCCTGGCCTAGACCACTTGACGGAATAAAGACCCCTCACCCCTGCCTTTGGCAGGCCCTCTGCTTCGCAGCTCTCCGAGTCTCCCCTTGGTAGAGGGTCAAACAACGCAAGGCCATTCTTTTGTCCAATGCTTTAGTCCAAAAGCAAAGAGGCCGGAGCCATTGCTCCAGCCTCCTCTTTTCTCTTTTTCTGCCGCTTATTCGAGCGTGACCAGATAGTCGTACAGGTCCGGCCCGCCGGGATGCACTTCGACTTCCACACTGGGCAGCACCTTTCCGATGCGCTCGGCGAGGGCGTCCAAGTCCTCGGGCGTCTTTTGCGGGCCGCCGAAGACCGTCACGATGTCCTGGCCGTCGTAGCCGCGCCCCAGCATCTCCAGCACGCTTTCTTCGGGAGTGCCGCCCGCCTGCACGAGTTCGTCGTCTTGCAAGCCTATGACGTCGCCCTCGGCAATCGCCAGGGTGCGGCCATCCTTGGTGGTGATGTTGGTGGTGCGGCTCGCCCGCGTGACTTCAAAGGTGGTCACGGCCTGCGCCGCCTCGGTCATGGTGTCCTTGAGTTCCTCGGCGCTCGTGTCCGGAGTAAAGGCGAGGGCCGCTCCCAGCCCCTGCCCGAGCGTGCGGGTGGGCACGACCACGGCGCGGCCTTCCATCAGTTCCATCGCTTTTTCAGCGGCCATCAGGACGTTTTTGTTGTTGGGCAGGATGACGACCTTCTCAGCACTCACCGAACGCACCGCGTCCACGATGTCCTGTACGCTCGGGTTGGCGGTCTGCCCGCCCGAGACGATGCGGGCCCCGAGCGCCCGGAACTGCTTGACCAGCCCGTAGCCGTTGGCGACGGCGACCAGCCCCGACGCCGGAATCTCTTCCTCGGCCCGCGCCGCTGCGCCCGTCATGCCCAGAATCTCGGTGTGCTGCTCGGACATGTCCTCAACCTTCGTCTTGAGCATCCGCCCATAGCGGCCCACGGTGGCGAGCAGCGCGTCGGGCTCGTTGGTGTGGATGTGGCCCTTGACGTAGCCCTCGGCGCCCACCACAAGCAGCGAGTCGCCGTAAGGACTGACGAGTTCACGGATTTCCTCGATGGGCCTCGTCGCCTCGCTCATCAGAAACTCGGTGCAAAAACCAAATTCCTCGTTCTCGAACTGCTGCTGCGCGTAGGACGTGATTTCGGGCGCGGCGGGCAGGTCGTCACCCCGCAGCGCGGCGAGCAGGCCCTGCACGATGTAGAGGTAGCCCTGGCCGCCCGAATCAATCACGCCCGCCTGCTTGAGTGCGGGAAGCATCTCGGGCGTCTGGTCGAGCAGTTTCTGGCCCTCGAACAGCGCGTTTTCCAGCACCATGTCGGCGCTGTCGGCCTTTTTCGCCGCGCCGTCGGCCACGCCCCGCGCGACGGTCAGGATGGTGCCTTCCACCGGCTTCATGACCGCGCCGTAGCCGCTTTTCTGGGCCGCCCGCAGCGCCTTGCCGAGTTGCGCGGCGTCCACCTCCCCGCAGTCACGGATGGCCTCGGCAAAGCCCTTGAGGAGCTGCGAGAGAATCACGCCCGAGTTGCCGCGCGCCCCGAGCAGCGCCCCGTAGCTGATGGCGCGGGCGACGGCGGGCATGGAGTGCTGGTCGGCGGTTTCCAGTTCGCGCCGCACCGACTGCATGGTCAGGTGCATGTTGGTGCCGGTGTCGCCGTCGGGCACCGGGTAGACGTTGAGCGCGTTGACCTGCTCGCGGTACACGCCGAGCCAGTCGGTGGCGGTGCGAAACATCCGGGCGAGGTCGGCGGGCTTCAGGGTCTTGACATGTTCGGGCGCCAGACCAGCAGACATCGGGGCGTCAGACACGTTGCACCCCCACCGCATGAACGCGCAGCGCGGCGAGGTCGATGCCCGCCTGGGTTTTGACGATGTGCTGCACCCGCTCGGTGATGTTCTCGGCCACGCGGGGGATATTCACGCCGTAGGCCGCCACGATGTAGAGGTCGGCGGTGAACTTGCCCCCGTCCTTGCCGATGACCACGCCGTCGGACACGTTGGCGCGCCCCAGCACCCGCGACAGCCCTTCCTTGAGGTTGGCGGGGGCCATGCCCACCACACCGGGAATCTCGTGGGCCGTCAGCCCGATGAGGGAGGCGAGCGCCGCCTCGGTAATTTGAATGCTTCCGCTCACAATGCAGCGAGTATACGCGGGGTCAGTCGCTCAGCCCGCGATGCCCGCGTCCGTGAGCTCGCCGTTTTCGTCCACCGAGCCGATAATGACGTGCCCGGCGAAGAGGTCGCCGTCGCTGTAGTACAGTTCCGCGCTGCCGTCCGCGTAAAGCATCACGTTGGTCAATGCGATTCGCTCCAGAACACTCTCCGGCGTGATGGGCTGACCATCTTCCTCGTCATCGTCCTCTGCGTCATCCTCGGGTTCACGCCAGTCCTCTGCCAGGTCGGTCAACTGCTCGGCCACCTGACGGCGCAGGCCGGGTTCGTCCCGCCGCAGCCGCAGAAAGGCGTCGCGGTAGACCGGGAGGCGGTCTTGCCCTGCTCCGTCTCCTTGTGCGCCGCTCAGCCACAAAGAAACCTCTGGCGTCCCGAAGGTGCCCTCCCACCCCTCCAACTGCTCGTCGTAGGTCAGGTTGCCCAGCACGTCGTCCCGGAAGTTCTGTGGCATGAACCATGCTACCGGGGGAGCCGCCCCTTCCGGCACTATCGTGGGCTATGGGACGGCGCGAACGCTTTGCACAGTACCAGTGGGCCGCGTGGCCTGACGAAACACTTGTCGAGGCGTCAGCGCACCTCTACATGCCTTATGTGCGGCGGGTCGAACAGGGTTTCCACGACGGCCCTGACCTCGTGGTGGAGCTGACCGGCGAATATTTTGCCGATGTGGCGGGGGCTGAGGCGCAATACACCGCTTGTGGGCACAACGAACCGGGCCTGGAGCGCACCCTGCGCCTGACCTGGCAAAGCCGCTGGGAGGAAGTGGACGGCGGGCTGAACGGAGGCGGCGTGACACTGCACCACTCCGAACGCATCTACGCGCTGGAGACTTATCCGGAGGAATATTCGGGGCCTTATGCCCACAGCTACTCGTGGAACTCGGAGGCGCCCGACTGCGGCAGCACTTTTCTGGAAGTGGTCAACGACCCCGACCCCTGGATCACCGAGATTCTGGAGGACAACCCCGATTACGGCGTCTTTCCGCTGGGAGGCCGCGCCGTTCAGGTTCATCCTGATAAATGGGAACAGGGCAAAAAGCTGGGCTGGGAAACGCCCACCGGCCGCTTTTACCCCCCGGCCTCCGGAGACCATGTGGAGAGCGGCGACTATTTCTGGACCGGCCCGAACCCACCGACACCGGAGGAGCGGGCCGAGATGGACCGTCAGGTCAAGCGCAACCGGGAGGCCCAGGCCGCCCTCGAACGCGCCCGCCCGCGCTACCGGCACCTGTTCATCTCCTCCAACTCGGTGATGGTGGAAGTCCTGTGCGAAGGGCTGCCGCGCTGGGAATGGGTGGAACTCCCTTAACGGCGGGGGCCACGGGACTAAACTGACCGCATGAGCTTCGACTCGCTGCCCGCCCTGCCGCTGGACCCTTTACCGGACGCTGCTCTGCCGACTGCGCCCCGGCGCCGCCAGACGGTGAGCGTGAACGTGGGGGGCGTGATGGTCGGCTCGGCGCACCCCATCGTCGTACAGAGCATGACCAACACCGACACCGCCAACGCCGAGGCCACCGCCATTCAGGTGGCGCAGCTCGCCCGCGCGGGCAGCGAAATCGTGCGCGTGACCGTCAACACCCGCGAGGCCGCCGCCGCTGTGCCGGAACTCGTGCAGAGGCTCGCCGACATCGGCGTGCATGTGCCCATCGTGGGCGACTTTCACTACAACGGCCACCTGCTGCTGCGCGAGTACCCCGAAACCGCGCGGCTGCTCGCCAAGTACCGCATCAACCCCGGCAACGTGGGCGCCGGGCAGCGCCACGACGAGAATTTCGCCACCATGATCGAGGTCGCCAAGGAGTTCGACAAACCCGTGCGGATTGGGGTGAACTGGGGCAGCCTCGACCAGCAAGTTCTGGCCCGGCTGATGGACGAGAACGCGGCGGCGGGGCATCCCAAATCGCCCACCGACGTGACCATCGACGCGATGATCGTCTCGGCGCTCGACTCGGCCCGCTTTGCTGAAGAACTCGGCCTCGGACACGACAAAATCCTGATTTCGGTCAAGGTGAGCAGCGCCCCCGAACTCTGGCAGGTCTACCGCCAGCTCGCGCCGCTGTGTGACTACCCGCTGCACCTCGGCCTGACCGAAGCGGGCATGGGCATGAAGGGCATCGTGGCGAGCAGCGTGGCGCTGGCACCGCTACTCACCGAGGGCATCGGCGACACCATCCGCGTGAGCCTCACGCCCGAGCCGGGGGCGCCGCGCAAGCTGGAAGTCGAGGTCGCGCAGCAGATTTTGCAGAGCCTCGGCCTGCGCCAGTTTCTCCCGCAGGTCACGAGCTGCCCCGGCTGCGGGCGTACCACATCGAGCTTTTTCCAGACGCTGGCGCAGAAGATTCAGGACTTCATCCGCGAGTCCATGCCCGAGTGGAAGGCCAAATACCCCGGCGTGGAGGACATGCAGGTCGCCGTGATGGGCTGCGTCGTCAACGGCCCCGGCGAGAGCAAGCACGCCAACATCGGCATTTCGCTGCCCGGCACCGGTGAGGACCCCCGCGCCCCGGTGTACCAGGACGGCAAGCTGCTGACGACGCTGAAGGGGCCGCGCATCGCCGAGGAGTTTCAGGAATTGCTGGAAAAATACGTGGAGGAGCGCTACGGGCAAGGAGTGGCACAGGGCTGATGGAGTGGGTCACGCCGCCGCTGAGCTCCGCCGCGTGGCCCGCTGCCCTGAACGCCGTGCTGGAGGCGTTGTGCGGGCTAGGCGTGGAGAGTGCCGAGCTGATGCACGGCTGGAGCTTCTCCGACTTCTCTGACACGCCGGAATTTGCGGCGATGGAATGGCAGACCGAGGAAGTCACGCTCGCTGCCCTGCCCGAACTGCTGCGGGAACGCGCCCGGCTGGGCTTTTGCCTGGGCCGGGACGACCTGTTTCTGACGCTGATCGGCGGCGCGGAACTCAAGCTGTGCCACGAAGGCGACCTGCATCTACGCGCGGAGGATGAATCATTCGCGGTGCATCTGGCGGGCTGTTTGGCGAAGCAGGGCATCAGCCTGACTCGCCGCGCTGGTGCCTGAGAAAGGGAGCGTCAGCCCAGGCTGCGGGCGCGTACTCTGTTCCCCATGAACCTCTGGGGCACCGGACCTTTCGACAACGACAGCGGCAAGGCGTTTATAGACGAAGTGTTGCAAGACGGCGACTACGCGCTCGCCGAGGCCTTCGACGTGGTGCTCGACGCCGACATGGACTTTATCGAGGCCGAGGAAGGCCAGCGCGCCCTCGCCGCCGCTGAGGTGCTGCGCTCGGTATTGACCGATGACACCTCGCGCATCGTGGACGCCGGGCTGCGCGACTGGGTGCAGAACGCCGACGTGGCTGCACTTGAGCCGCTGCGGACCTCGGCCTTTCATGCCCTGAAGCGCGTGCTGAGCAGCGAGAGCGAGTTGCCGGAGCTCTGGGAAGACGAGGCCGACGCGCAGGAGTGGCGCACCGACACCGAACATTTGCTCGCGGCCCTCGGCTGACCGGCACCTCCCCCTATCCGGGGGAGTGAAGGTGCCGTGAGAACTTTCCTCAGAGGCTTGAGTCGGGGCGTCAGGCTCACGTCACCCGCAGGGCACAAACTACGGGCATGAAAAAGCTCCTCACCCTCACCGCCCTGACCGCCACCCTCGCCGCGACCGCCAGCGCCGCCCCCGTTATCAGCGCCCAGAGCATCATCGTCAACCCGGTGCAGAACAACGTGAACGTGCGCGTGTGGACCAACAAGGACACCAGCGGCACCCGCACCCCCAGCTACTTCCCCGGTGAGCGCATCCAGATTTCGACCACCGTGGACCAGGACGCCTACGTCTACCTGTTCAACGTAGACCCCAACGGCCAGGTCGACATGATTCTGCCCAACCGCTATGCGGGCGGCGCGAACTACGTCAAGGCCAACACCACCAAGGTCTTCCCCGCCCCCGGCGCCGGTTTCACCTTCGACATCGCCGCGCCCTACGGCCTGAACAAGGTGCTCGCGCTCGCCAGCCGCACCCCGCTGAACATTGAGCAGCTCTCGCAGTTCAAGACCCAGCAGGGCAGCTTCCAGACCGGCATCCAGGGTCAGGGCCAGCTCGCCCAGGCGCTGAGCATCGTGGTCAACCCCGTCGCTCAGCCTATCCCCCAGAACAGCTGGGACTCGGCCACCGCGTTCTACAACGTCGCCCAGCGCCCCGTGAGCGCCCCCGCGCAGCCCACATACCCCTGGACCCAGGTTCGCGTGTGGCGCTCCTACACCCCCTACACCAGCGGCAGCAACGTGGTGACGGTCTACCAGGACTTCAACACCCAGCTGACCGACCAGGGCTACCGCCTCGTGAGCCGCAACCAGCGTGGCAACGAACTGAGCGCCACCTACCGCGGCAACAACGGCACCGCGCAGCTGTACATCCGTCTGGTCAACGGCCAGTTCGAAGTGCGCATCAACCGCTAAACCTGAGCTGAACCGAGCAAGCGGGGCCGGAGAATCAACTCTTCGGCCCCGCCTTTTTGTTTTGCTTTTACGCCCGCTCGCCTTCTCCATCCGCCCTTTGCTGGGTCAGCGGCGCGTAGGCCTCGGCACCTACGCTTAGCGGTGACGGTGCCCGCCCAGCGCGGACGGCGGCGGCTCCGGCGAGCGCAATCATGGCGCCGTTGTCGGTGTTCAGACCCTTGCCGGGAAAGACAACGTGTAGTCCCGTCTGCGCGAAAGCGTCCCGCAGGGCGCGGTTGGCTGCTACGCCGCCCGAGACGACCACCGTGCGGCGGCCCAGATGCTCGGTGGCCCGCACCGTCGTTTTCACCAGAAACTGCACGGCGGCCCGCTCGAAACTCGCGGCGAGGTCTTCGGGCTTCGCGCCGGCCTTATGCGCCAGCAGCGCCGCCGTCTTGAGGCCGCTGAAGCTGAAATCGAAGGCTTTCTGACCCTTGAGCGGTTCCTTGAAGGGCACGGCGTTGGGGTCGCCCTTCTTGGCCGCCTCGCTGATGGCCGGGCCGCCGGGGTAGCCCAGGCCGCACAGTCGCGCCACCTTGTCGAACGCTTCGCCCGCTGCGTCGTCCATGGTGGCGCCGACGAGTCGGTAGTCGCCCTCGTGGGGCACATCGAAGAGGTGGGTGTGCCCGCCCGAGACGACCAGCGCGAGGTAAGGTGCTTGCAACTGCTCCTCCGAGGCGGCAGCGAAGATGTGGCCCTCAAGGTGATGCGCCGCGTAAAACGGCACCCCGAGCGCCTGCGCGAGCCCCTTGCCGTACATCAGCCCGACGAGCAGGGCGCCGACCAGACCGGGACCAGCGGTGGCCGCCACCGCGTCAATGTCGGAGAGGGCCAGCCCCGCCTCGGCCAGCGCGTCGCCGAGGATGCTGTCGATGCGCTCCACATGCTCGCGGCTCGCCAGCTCGGGCATCACGCCGCCGTACTGCGCGTGAACGGTCTGCGACCAGACGCGGTTGGCCCGCACCTTCACCCCGCCGCCCATTGGCCCAGCGCCGGGCAACAATTCCACGATGCCGACGCCGGTGTCGTCGCAGGAGGTGTCGATGCCGAGGATAAAACGCGTCATTCGGGCAGTGTACCCGCGTCCGCCGCGCCCGTCGGCAACGCCCGCACAGTGATGCGTTGGCCCTGGCGCAGGCGGTGGTAGGTCACGTCGGCCCTGGCGGTGACGGGGCAGCCGAGCGCATTAGCGGCGTCCTCGGCCACCGTCTGCACGAAAAATTCCATGTCGCGCACCACCGGATGCCCGATGAAAGCGTCCACGTAGGTGTCGAGGCTGAACAGTTCGAGCAGCCGCTCGCCGCCCGCGTAGCTCAGGGTGAGGGTACTGCCGGGTTTCGGATTCTGGGTCGCCGGGCAAAGTTCGGGCAGCGTCAGCACGTGCTCCACCGTCATGTCGAGCGCGGGGCGGGCGTTGGCGATGGTGCCGAGCAGGTGGGCGTTTTCACTGCTAAGACTGTCCGTCATGCGGCCTGCAAGTGACTGCGGCGCACCCGGAAGGCGAACAGGGCGGCAATTGCGTATTTGGCGAGAATGTCGGCAAAGATAATCTCGCTGATCTCGCGGCTGCTCATGTCGCCGTAAAAGGCGAGCAGGGTAAAGAGCACCGAGTCGAGCGGCACGCTCACAGCGTTGCTCGCCAGCACGCGGGTCCACCAGCTGCGGTGAATCAGGCGCTGGTATACGCCCGTATCGGCCAGCTCGCCCACCAGAATCGCCAGAAACGACGCCCCGACAAAGCGCAGCGGCGTCCCGAGCAGCAGCGCCGCCACCGTGTTGACCGCGAGCGCGAGGGCAATGGCGATGAGCACGGCGGGCACGCCCCCGGCGCGGTGAATGCGGTCGCGCAGGGTAAACACGGCGGCGAAAAAGATGGTGCCCACGCTCAGCAGCCCGAACACCGGCAGCTGGATGAACTTGTTCAGCGTGATGTTGGCGAGCAGGATGCTCAGCGCGTACAGCACGATCAAGACGGTCGGCGTCAGGGCGGAGCGGCCCAGGCCAGGAGCAGAAGCGGTCATACGTCCTCCTCGGCCACAGCGACAGAACAGGTCACGGGCCAGTGCGGCAGGATAGCGTCAGGGAGAAACAAAGAAGAAGCGGGAACTGGAAAAAAGCAGACGGCCCGCTGGGGAGCCGCCTGCCTGTGGGTGTTACCTGCCCGCCGTCAGGCTTACCAGAAGTTGCCGATGCGGAAGTGGAAGCGTCCGTTGGGCTTCTGGGCGTTCTGGCCGCTGTAGCCGTAGTCGAAGCGCAGGCTGGGGAGCTGCGCGCCGCCGAAGCCGAGGTTGAGCTGCACGCCCGCGCCGACGCCGTAAGCGCTGCGGAAGGCTTCGCCGCTGTTCCAGACGCCGCCGTAGTCGGCGAACAGCACGCCGTACAGACCCTGCGCCACGCCGCCGGAGAGGCCGAAGTCGTAGCGGTATTCCAGGCTGGAGGAGAAGTAGTTGGTGCCGAACAGTTGCCCATCTTCCAGGCCGCGCAGTTCGCGCGAGGCGAGCGGGTTGGAGCCGCCGATGAAGTAGCCGGTGCCGTCGGGGAAAGTCCCAGTGGTCGTGCCGGTGTTGGCACGGGCGGCGAGCACCTGCCTGTAGGTTTCCAGGCCGAAGGAGCGCTTGATGCGGCCACCGAAGCCGTAGTAACCGCTCACACCGATTTCGCCGTCGGTCCAGCTCAGCGGGGCGTCGCCGGCGCGGCCCACGTTGTAGCCCAGGGCGCCATAGGCCCGCACGCCGCGACCTGGGAAGTTCACGTTGTCGGTGTTGTCGTAGTTCAGGTTGCCGCTCAGGCGGGTGGTCAGGCTGGTCGCGGGCAGCAGAGCGGTGGCCGCTGCGTCGTCCAGGTTGCTCGTTTCACCTTCCTGCTTGGGTTCGAGGTAGCTGGTGCGGTTGTTGAAGGCCACGTTGGCGCTCGCCGTCAGGTTGGGGGTGATGTTGCGCCCCAGGCCCAGGCTAAAGCCGTTGGTGCGGGTGGTGTAGTCGCGCCCGGTGTCTTCCTTGTTGGCGTCGAGCAGGGCGATGTTGCCGCCCACGTCGCTGCCCACCCCGAAGCTGAGCGAAGTGCGGTTCTTGCGGAAGTCGGCAAAGTCGAGGTCGAGCCAGGGGATGGTGTAGTTCAGGCTGCCCACCCAGTTCTGCCCCGCCTGGTTCTGCACGGCGCCGAGCCGCACGCCGAAGCTGTGGCCCAAACCGAAGGCGTTGGAGTTGGTGTACGCCACGTCGCCGCTCCAGCCGCCCTGCAAGCTGTCGTAGCCCAGGCTGAGGTTGACCGGGATGCCCGTGCGACCTTCGCTCAGGGCAATCACGTAGGTGACGTTCTCGGGGTTCTGGGGGTCGCTCTTGACGCGCACGTCGTTGATGGTGACGTAGCCCAGCGCACTGACGCGACCCAGCGCGGCCTGCACGTCCTTGCTGTTGAAGGTCTGACCCGCCGCCGGCAGCTCGCGCAAAATCACGCGGTCCTTGGTGCGGTGCTGGCCTTGCCAGGCGAGTTCGTAGCCGGCGAGACGCACTTCGCGCAGGTTGTAGGTCAGCACGCCGTTCTGGAAGGTAATCGCGTCGCGGGTGCTGATTTCATAGCCGGCCTGGCGGTAGACGTTGCGCAGCGCCATGAAGTCGTCCTGCGCGAGCTGGGGCGAGTACACGTCGCCCGGCTTGGTCTTGATGGCGGCCTGAAGCTGGGCGGTGGGCACCTTGGTGTTGCCGACAAAAGCGATGCTCTTGACCGGGCCGCTTTCCACGTCGGCAGCGCCGAACAGCACCGTGACCTGCGAAGGGTTTTGCGGGTCGGCTTGCAGCGCGAAGCCCACCGGCTGCCCGGTCTGGTTGGCGAGGGCGCGCACGTCGGCCTGCAACTGCGCGAGCCGCAGCGGCTGGCCCGCCTTGGTTTGCAGTGCCGGGGTCTGGGCGAGGGTGCCGAGCGGCGACAGGTCCACGCTCGCCACGCGGCTTTCGATCACGCTGAGCTTGAGCACGCCGTTTTCCAGCGTGACGCTGCGCGGGTCGATGCCCGCCTGGAAGTACCCGGCCGCTTCGTAGGCCGCTTGCAGCGCGTCGGAGGCGGCAAAAAACGCCTGGGTGGTAAAGCGCTTGCTGGTTTGCAGGGGCCGGAAGATGTTTTGCACCGTCGCCTGGGGCAGCAGGGTGGCGCCCGTCACCTCGATGCGGCTGAGCGGCGCGGACTCGTCCACCACGAACGTCACGGTGGCGGTGCCGTCTTTATTGGTCTTGGTGTCGGCGCTGATGCTCGGCACGAAGGGAAAGCCTTCCTGGCGGTAGTTCTGTGCCAGAGCTTCCTTGGCCTGTTCCAGACGCTGGGTGTTGAGCACCGCGCCGGGGGCGATGTTGAGCAGCTCGGCCACGCTCTGCTTGAACGCGTCGGCGGGCAGGAAGGTCAGGCCCGTCGCCTGCACGTCCTTGATGACGGGGTTGGCGGTGACAGTGACGACCAGCGTGTCGCGCCCGCCCGTGGTCCGCAGTTCGGCGGTGGCCGTCTTGAAGTACCCGCTGGCGAGCACCTCCTGCTCGACCTGACGCAGGTTGACGCTCGAGAGCGCCGCGCCGGGCTGCACGGTCAGGGTAGTCTTGAGAAATTCAGACAGCAGGTCGGTGGTTCCGACCACGCTGATGTCCTGCACGGTGCCGGCCTGCTGGGCCAGCGCGGGTGCGGACGCGATCAGAACGGTGGTCACAGCAAACGTCAGGGGGTGTCGCATGTTTCTCCTAGTGTCGCACGGGCCGGGCCGCCCACGGGTGAGGATGGCCCCCGGCAGAGCGCTTCACCGGCCACAGTTGCCCACCGGGCGCTGAGAAGGGTGAAGGGCACTTGACGGGGAACTCACGTAGGGGCGGGCGGCCTGCTTTTGCCGCATAATACGGAGTCCGCTTCATTCCTGCACAGCCGTTCATTCCTGCACAGTCGGGAAAGTGCCGCCGGGAGAGTGCCGCCTGTGCATCCACACCGCGTGACCCGTAGTTTTTCCTCCTCGCATCCGCTCGGATTGAAGCTGAAACTGCCAGATCCAATCGGAATCCGTATCAGCGCCGGACGTTCGGGCTGGGGGGGGCGCTGGGAGCGCAGTGGCCGGAGCCGCCCCCTCATGACTGACCTCTGCTAACTTTTACTGACCTGAGGTTCCCTCAGCAGGTGAATGGTTTCACGTTGAGAAGACGAACAGCCGTGTAGGGTGCACGTTGTGCCTGTCGCTTCCTCCCGTCCCCTCCGTGCACGCAGCGCACTCGAAAAGACCCGCCGCCGCGACGATATTCTGCGGTCTGCCGAGCGGCTGTGGCTCTCGACGCCCTACGCCGACCTGAGCATGAATCAGGTGGCGCGTGAAGCCAAGCTCGCCAAGGGCACGCTCTACCTGTACTTCGACACCAAAGAAGAGCTGTTTCTGGCCCTGCTGCACGAGTACCTGCAGGGCTGGTTTCAGCGCTTCGGTGAGTTGCTCGGCGCCCAGCGGCCCCAGACGCCCCGTGAGATGGCGGCCACCCTGACCGACGCCCTGCACGACCAGGGTCACCTGCGCCGGCTGCTGCTGCTGCTGACCACTGTGCTGCGCAGCCACCTCGCCCCCGAGGTCGAGGCCAACTTTCGCCGCGAAACGCAGCAGTTGCTCAAGCAGGCGGTGTCGGCTATGCCGTATGCCCCAGAAATCAACCAGCAGATTCTGGTGCACTGCTACGCGCTCGCGGTGGGCTGGCAGCAGATGGCGCCCACGTTCGGGCAGGCACCGCACCCCGAATATCAGTTCGTCGAGGGCGAGGCGGCTTTTCAGCTGGCCCTCGAAGCCGTCATCGAACGGCTGGCGCCTCGGCTGGACTGAATTCTCTTCCCCGGCGCCTGCTCCCCGTCCGTCGGGGGTTTCTTGTCGTGTGGGCGTCTCACCTGACCGGACGGGGTACTGGCAAGGTCAGCGGCGAGGCGGCGGAATAGAGTGACTTCACCGACATCTCCCCCGCGCCAAGACTGGCCGCGTTCGCCCCCTGCCCGAAGGAGCCTGACCATGACACTCGAAGAACTGATGAACGCCCCCGCCCCAGCCTCGCGCTGGGTGCTGGAACGCGACTGCGCCGAAACCGGGCTCGACCCCGCCGACATCCGCGCCGAAATGCTGCGCCGCATCGGCGAAATGCGCTCGAGTGTGGAACGCGGGCTGCAAAGCGACGCGCGGAGCATCACCGGCATGGTCGGCTGGAACGCCAAGGGGCTGTGGGACGCGCCCGACGTGCTGGGGGCGCCGCTGCTCAAGCGGGTGCAGGCCTACGCGATGGCCGTCAACGAGGAAAACGCCCGCATGGGCCGCATTGTGGCCGCGCCGACGGCGGGCAGCGCGGGCACCATTCCGGGGGCGCTGCTGGGCGTGGCCGACCACCTCGGCCTGAGTGATGAGCAGCTCGTGGACCCGATGATTCTGGCGGCGGGCGTGGGCAAGGCGATTTCCAAGCGCATGTTCATCTCGGGCGCGGCGGGCGGCTGTCAGGCTGAAATCGGGTCGAGCGCGGCGATGGCGGCGGCGGCGGTGGTCGAGCTGCTGGGAGGCACGCCCCGCGCCGCCGTCCACGCCGCCAGCCTCGCGCTGATGAACACCATCGGGCTGGTGTGCGACCCGGTGGGCGGGTACGTGGAGGTGCCGTGCGTGAGCCGCAACGCCTTTTTCGCCGTCCACGCCGTCAGTGCGGCGCAACTGGCGCTGGCGCAACTCGAAAGTTTCATTCCGCCCGACGAGGTGCTCGGCGCGATGGCCTCGGTGGGCCGCCTGATGCCCGCCGCCCTGCGCGAAACGGCGGAAGGCGGGCTGGCGCAGACGCCGACGGGCCTCGCCGTCACCGCCCGTATGGAGGGCAAAGGCGAGGGCGAGCTGCCCGGCGGCATGGTGGAGTTGCCACTGGCGTAAGTGTCGATGGTGGACCGTTGATGGTTGATGGAGAAAAGAAGCCGGAACGCAGAAGCTCCGGCTTTTTGCAGTTACAGCATGCCCCGGTAGATCTCGTCCAGTGTCAGTGTTCGCCCGAGGCAAGCGACGTAAACTTCGCCCACGTCTCGGTGCTCGTGCATCTCCCAGCCGTTGCCTGCCCGGCGGTATTCCACGACATGCCGCTCGGACTGCGACACGATCAGGTAAGTCTGAAGACTGGCGATCCCTGTGTAGGCCGCGTATTTATGGCGGCGGTCAGTGTCGGCGGTGCTGCCTGACAGGACTTCCACCAGCAGGCAGGGTGAAGTCTCAGAGTAGCGGTCGTGGGGCTCGCCCCCGCAGACCAGCATCACGTCCGGGTAGAAGTAACTAGAATTGCCCGGAACATAGAGCTTCATGTCGGACTGATAGAGACGGCAGCCCTGGTTCATAGCGTCGGTATACAGGTTCCCGGCAATATTCATGCAGACGCGCACGTGGGCTCCGCTCGCTCACGCCTGAGCGTGTAGCGGATAGACAAAGCCGCCCACATACTCGCGCTTGTAGGGGCTCTGCGCCTCGGTCCGCAGATACTCGGCCTCGCTCATCGCTTTGGGAGCAGCGTCGGTCATGGGCACAGTGTAGCCAGTCGGGTTAAAACCGTTTGCCCCATTGGGCAGCGACGCGCAGGAACCCGCCCACAAGAGCGGCGCTCGCCGCCAGCACGGGCAGCACGAAAAAGCCTGCGTCGTCCACCCCTGGCGACATGGGCACCTGCCCCCAGCTCAGTGCTTGCCACAGCACCACCGTCAGCCACGCGGCAGGGAAATAAACGAGGGACGCCGCTCCTACTGTGAAGGGGGACCTTCCGCCGAACCCCAGGCTTAAACCCAGGCCGACCACGACGAGCATGACGCCGAGCCACAGTTGCGTGGGAGGCTGCACGGCGAAGCAAAGAACCTGAATCGCCGCCAGCGCAGCAAAGTACAGAGCGCTGAAAGTCATCTCCCACCACCAGAGGCTCCGGCGCGTCTCCGTGGCCCACTGCGTATCCGGCACGTTCGCTGCCTCATTCAACCTGGCTGCTCTCCACTCGTCACGCTTCATGCCAGTGCCCCCTTCAGCCTCAGCCGTTGGTTCTCTCCGCGCTGCTCGCGCGCCAGTCGCAGCCCGTCCTCAGTCAGGCGGTAGATATGCCGGGGCGGCTTGCCCGCGTGCGGTGACGCCTCCCACTCGGCGACCAGATACCCCTGCTCGTGCAGGCGCTGCAAAATCGGGTAGAGGGTGCCGCTTTTGAGCTCCGTCTGCTTGCTGAGATCGTACCCGTAACGGTGCGCCGGATACGCCGCGAGCAGCGCCGCCAGCACGGCGCGGGTGTGCGGACTGGTGTGGGGAACGCGAGCCATACTCCATTCTCTAGTTATGTAGAGTTTGAGTCAAGGCGAAAGGGGCGCGGCGGCCCCTTGCGTTTGCTTTAACTTGCCAGCGCCAATCGCTCCGGCGCCGCCTGCACCAGCGCGGGCGCCGGGGCGTACAGAGCGGCGGGCGCCCCCTCCTCGCCACGCGGCGTGACGAAGAAGAAGGCGAGGGCGAGCAGCACATACACCGTGAGCAGCAGCACGCCCTCGAACCAGGTGGCCTCGCCGTCGCGGGTGACGGTGGACACTGTGATGGCGACAGCCACGATGGCGACGAGTTCCAGCGGACTGCCGAACACCAGGTTCATCGGCTTGCCGATCAGGTAGGAAATCAGAACCAGCACCGGGGCCGTGAACAGCGCCACCTGAATGGTCGCCCCCACCGCGATGTTGATGGCGAGGCCGATTTTGCCCTGCCGGGCGAAGTAGCTGCCCGAAATGTACTCGGCAAAGTTGCCGACGACCGCCAGCACGATAATCCCCAGGAAAAACGGGCTCAGGCCCAGCGTCTGCGAGGTCGCTTCGAGGGCGCCGGAGAGAATCTCGGACATCCAGGCGATGAGCACGGTGGCCCCGACGAGCACCCCGACGGCCTTCCAGACGGGCCACGGGGCGACGTGCGAGTGCCCTGCGCCTTCCGCTGTGCTCTCTGCTGGGCCCTCCGCTGAGCCTTCCTCGGTGCCGTCATCGAGGGCGAAGATGTCCTTGTGGGTGACCAGCGTGTAGACGAGGTTCAGGGCGTAGGCCGCGATCAAAACCACCGCCACCGCGAGGCTCAGGCGCTCGTCGAGGTCGCTGCGCGCGAGGTCGCTTCCCGCCGCGAAGCCCGGCAGCCGCTCGGTGTAGTCGAACAGCGCCGGGATGAGCAGGGCGATGGTCACGAGCACCAGCATGGAGTTGAGCTGCCCGGCGTTTTGCCAGCTGAATTTCTGCCGCTGCCGCCCGACGCTGCCGATGAGGATGGCGAGCCCCAGCCCCAGCAGCGCGTTGCCGATGATAGAGCCGGTAATCTGCGCCTTGACGACCACCGCGTTGCCCGACAGCAGCACGAAAATGGCGATGATGAGTTCGGCGAGGTTGCCGAAGGTCACGTTGAGCAGCCCGCCGATAGTCTGCCCGACCCGCTCGGCAATCTGTTCGGTGGCCTGCCGCAGCCAGTCGGCGAGCGGAATGATGGCGATGGTCGCCGTGAAAAACACCCACAGCGGCGGCGCGTGAAAGACGTATTCCAGCAGCAGGCTGACCGGCAAAAACGCCAGCAGGAGATTCATCCACATACCGCGCAGTGTAGGCGGTGACGCTTCCCCTCCCTTTCGTCAGTTCTGTAGATTTAGGGGCCACCGCTCCGGCCCAAAACAAAGCGGGGGCGCAGGCATCAACCCCACGCCCCCGCACCTTGCCCAGGGCTTCAGCCGGCGGTGTTTTCCTGCGCGGTGTCGTCAGCTTCTTCCGCCTCGCCGCCTTCGGGCCGCAGCAGCGGGAACAGCAGCACGTCGCGGATGGAATCCGAGTCGGTGAGCAGCATCGCCAGCCGGTCTATGCCGATGCCCAGGCCCCCGGCGGGCGGCATCCCGTATTCCAGCGCGAGCAGGAAGTCCTCGTCCTGCGGGTGCGCCTCGTCGTCTCCGGCGGCCTGGCGGGCAGTCTGCGCCTCAAAGCGTTCGCGCTGGTCGAAGGCGTCGTTGAGTTCGGAGAACGCATTCGCCAGTTCGAAGCCCGAGCAGAACACCTCGAAACGCTCGGTGACGGCCTCGGGGCGGGAACGGTGCTTCTTGGCGAGCGGCGAAATCACGGCGGGGTGGTCCATCACGAACGTCGGATTGCTCAGCAGCGGCTCCACGAACTCACCGAACAGTTTGTCCAGCAGCTTGTAGCTCGGCACGCCCTTCCACTGCGGAAAGCGCTCGTCACAGAAAGCGCGCAGCCGGTCTAGGTCCAGCGGGTCGAAGTCGAGGCCCGGCACGTGCTCGCGCAGGCCGCCGAGGTAATCCACACGGGCAAACGGCGGGGTAAAGTCCAGCGTCTTGCCCTGGTACTCGAACTGATAAGAGCCGTGCACTTCCTTTGCCAGCCCGCTCAGCAGGTCTTCGACCAACTTGGCGATGTCGCTGTAGTCCGCGTAGGCCCAGTACAGTTCCAGCATGGTGAATTCGGGGTTGTGGGTGCGGTCGATGCCCTCGTTGCGGTAGACCCGCCCGATCTCGTACACCCGCTCGAAGCCGCCGACGAGCAGCCGCTTGAGGTACAGTTCCAGGCTGATGCGCAACTTGAAATCGTACGAGAGCGCGTTGTGGTGCGTCATGAAGGGCCGGGCCTCGGCGCCGCCCGCCGTGACCTGAAGGGTGGGCCCCTCCACTTCCATGAAGCCGCGTTCGTCCAGTTCGTTGCGGATGTACCGAATCATGCGGCTGCGGGCCTGGAACTTCTCGCGGGCGCCCTCGGTCACCATCAGGTCTACGTAGCGGCGCCGGGCGCGCAGTTCCTCGTCTTGCAGGCCGTGAAACTTGCTCGGCAGCGGGTGCAGGCTCTTGACGAGCGGCTGCCACTCGGTCACATGCAGGGTCAGTTGCCCGGTCTTGGTCACGAAGGGGTGACCCTTCACGCCGATAATGTCACCGAGGTCGATTTTCTTGGTGGCGTCGAAGCCGGCGGTGTCCTGCTTGGAGAAAAACAGCTGGATTTTGCCGTCCTCGTCGCTCAGGTCGGCAAAGGCGGCCTTGCCCATGTGGCGCATCAGGGTCACGCGGCCCGCGAGCGAGTAGCTTTCTTCTTCCCACTTCTGGCCGGGTTCCAGCGTTCCCCCTTCCCCTGTGCCCTCTTCTCTGGCAGGGTGAGCGGCGAACACGTCGCGGGCGTGGTGGGTCTGGGGGTAACTGTAGGGATAGGCCTCGAAGCCGGCGTCAACCTGCGCGTCCAGGTTATTCAGGCGGGCGATGGTCTGTTCGTGCAGCCCTTCCGGGCGGGGGGGGCGAGGAGCATCGGGCATAACGGCAAGTATAGGCGCTGGCCCCCGCCCGCCCTGGCAAAACCTTCATCTGTGAACCGGCTTTGACACTTCTCTCGTTTTTGGCGCGGGGCGCTGTGACACGCTGCCGCCATGCCTGACAAAGACGACAAGAACAAGGGCCACACCAGCGAGCCCCAAGACTACGACCGCAACAAGAAAGAAGTGCACGAAATCGAGCACGACGGCAAGCCTTCCTTCAAAGGCGTGAACGACCGCGAGGCCAACGCCGCCCGCAACACCGAACACGACAAGCTCAAGGAAAAGAAGGACGTGGAAGAGGCCCGCTCGGTGCCCGCTTCCAAGCAGGGCTGAGCCTGCCCCTCAAGCTCTAATCCCAACACTGACCGGACTGCGTGTCCGGTTTTTATGCTTCCTCACGCGCTCCGAAGGTCAGTTCCGCGTGCCCCGGCACCGCGAGGTCGGCGAATTCGCGCAGGCCGAGGCGGTCGGGCGCTTCGAGGTGGTAGCGGAAGTTCCAGAGGTAGTGCTGCACCACCCGTTCGGGCAGGCCCAATTTTTCAGCGTGCCGCTGCGACACTTCCGCGAGGTGCCCGATGCCCCGGCGCCGCGCCTCGCGCATGGCCTGAAGAAGGGCGGCGGGCGGCGGATTGTCCTTGCGATAGGCCCACACGGCGAAGGTGAAGGGGTGGCCGGTGAGGTCGAACCACTCCTGCGCGAGGTCGGTGACGGTAATGCCACGCCCCGTGTGCGGCAGGCTGGTCATGGTGCGCTCCGGCGTCAGGGGACCGACCACCCCGTACCATTCGCGCAAGGCGTCGTCGCCGATGCGGAGCACGCCGTCATACCCGGCGGCCAACAGCGACTCGGCGGTGCCCTCGGCACGCTCTAGCACAGGCGAGAGGCCCTTTTGCCGCAGCAGCACTTCCAGCAGCGCCACGCTCATGGCACTTTGCGAGGTCAAGGCCACCCGGCGCAGCTCCGGCAGCGGGCAGGTGTGAAAAAGATTGACCGAGTACACCGGCCCCAGCACCGCCACGCTGAAGTCGGGCAGGGCCGCGAGCGTGTCGGCGTGCCGGATGAACTCCACCGCGCTGACGTTGGCGATGTCCACCTCGCCCGAAAGCAGCGCCGCGTTCATCTGGGTGGGCACGCCAGTGATGGCTGTAACGCCCGGCGGCAGCTCCAGCGAATCCAGAATGGGCGCGACGTTGGTGAAATGAATCCACCCCGCGCGGTAGGGGTGTTGAGGGCCAGTAGATGATGGGTGATGGTTGGTCATGGGGTCCGTTTCAGGAGGTAAGAAAGGGCGGCGAGGGCAAAGGAAACCAGGGAAAGCAGCAGGAAGACGCGGCCTACCGCAGACGCGAGCGGGTCAGGAAAGTTGCCCGCGAAGGCGACATCATCGCGGAAAATGCCCAGTGAGTAGAGAAGCTGGAGCAAACGGTAAGAACTCCACAGCGCGGGAAAGGCTCCGGCCAGCAGCCCCGAGATGAGGAAGGCCATTCCAGCGCCGAAAAAGCCTGCGGCCAGTTTCACTTCTTATACCCCCAGCGCAGCAACATCAGCCCCGGTCCCAGCCAGAGCGCCAGCAGCGCAGCGAAAAGTAGAGCCACCACAAGTGGGTTTGCCGGAAAATAGCAGGTCCAGCCCGTGCCGGGGTGCCGGGCCGCCTGCCAGAGCAGGAGCCCCAGCAAAAGGGGAGCAGGCAATCACAGCCCACCGAGCACGCACAGCCAGGGGTGGGGGAAAGCGGGGGCCATCCCCCGAGTGTACGCCCGGCCTCAGCCCTAAGCGTGCAGCGGCAAGGTGGGGGCCAGCCAGACGCGGCCCGTGCCCCGGAACGCCTGCACGAAGCCTTCGCCGGTCTTGGCACTGCCCAGCAGACCCCGCGAACTGCGCTCCACGCTGAATTGCAGGCCGTCGGTGTAGGCCACCACCAGATTGCCGTCCACCTTCAGGGTTTCGTCCCGCAGCTCAAGCACCTGAAACTCGCCGGGCGGCACCGGACTTTGCAGCGCGAAGACACCCTGGCCGCTGAGTTTGGGTTGCACGCGGCCCTCACCGCTGCCCAGCATCTGCGCCAGCCCCCGGTTGACGTGGCGCCCCACCTGAATTTGTCCCACGCAGGCGACGAAAGCGCCGTCATCCACAATCAGGCTCTCGCCGCGCAGTTCGCCCAGCAGCAGATGCAGGCGCGTGGGCTCGGTGTAGGCGGTGCCCGCGCCCCGCAGCGCTGTCTTGAAGAGGCCCTCTCCACTGGAAGCCGCCGTTACTGCGCCTCGCAGCAGGCCGCCCAGACCGCTGCCGCCCGTTGCGTTCACGGCCTGCACCTCCATCCCGCCGCGCAGGTACTGGAGGGCGCCTGTTTCCAGCGTCGCCACCCCCTGACCGCTGCTGTGCACCGCCAGTTGTCGCCAGCGCGGTGGACGCTGAAACGTCTGGTGAAAGCCTGCCAGCGGCTTTTCCAGCGGCTCGGCGCTGTACTCCAGCACCTCTATCCGGTCATTTCCGCTGCGCACCTCGCGCTCGGTGCTTGCTGCCCAGGTGTAATCCATGACCCCAAGTACGCGGGGAGTCCAGTGGAGGTTGCCGCACAGTCTGCTTCGCCCACCGCTCTACCCTGCAGCTATGTCTGTCCCCACGCCCCTGACTGTCCGCTGCGTGACCGACCCGCAAGACCCCGCGCTCGCCGCCTTCGGGCGCATTCAGGAAGAGGTCTACTACGCCCCCGATATGCTGATTCCACCTGCCGCCTTTTCCCGCTTGCTGGCTGGGGGCCAGGACGAACGCCAGGACCGCATTCTGGTGGCCGAGCAGGGCAGCGAGGTGGTGGGCGGCACGATTTACAGCCTGCTGCCGGCGGCGGGCTTCAACTCGTTTATGGGCGTCTCGCGTGCGGCGCAGGGCCAGGGCGCCGGGCGGGCGCTGCACGCGGCCAGTCTCGCGGACGTGCGGGCGGCGGGGTTGCCGGGGATGTTTGCCGACAGCGTGCACCCCAGCCGCCAGAGCGCCGCCGAGCGCGAGGCTGAAGCCCGCAGTGGCAGCGACCCGTTCACCCGGCGTCAGCAGCTCCACGCGCTCGGCCTACGGACGGTGGACGTGCCCTACTGGCAGCCGGTGGGCGGTGAGAACGGCGGCCCGCTGAAGGACCTGGACCTGCTGTACTGCCCGCTGGACGGTGGCGAGACTGTTCCCCTGGCCCTCGTCACCCGCACGATGGAGGCTTACTGGCGCGGCTGGCTGGGGCCACAGCGGGCGGCTGCCGAGGCGCAGGCACTGGCCGAGCGGGCTGGAAATGCGGAGCGGGTGCGCCTGCTGCCGGGAACGGAGACGCCGGGGTACTGGGCGCGCTGACCCTCTAGCTCAACTCCCCAGACCTCAGCGTCTGCTCGCCCGTCAGAACAAAGGGCGAGCTGCCCTCCCTACACGAACTAGAGGCCTATCAACACGCGCCGAAGCCCCCTTCCAGCCTCCGTCAGCGCACCGGAACCATCACCCATCAACCTTCAGTCTGCCGCTTCCTCACCCGCGCGTCCGAACACTTCCAGCTCGTTGTAGTAGGCGTCGCGCAGCACCGGCACCCGGCCCGCCGACTGAATCATCTTCACCATGCCCGCCTGCGAAAGTGCCATCGGGGAGGTTGCGCCCGCCGCGTGGGCGATGTGCTCTTCCTGAATGGTGCCGTCGATGTCCGACACGCCCCAGTCGAGCGACACCTGCGTCAGCTCCGAGCCGATCATCACCCAGTAACCCTTGATGTGTGGGAAATTGTCGAGGTAGATACGGGCCACCGCGAGGTTGCGCAGGTCGTCGAGGCCCGTCGTGTACTCGGTCTTGCCGAGGTTTTGGGCCAGCGTGTTGCCGAGCGGCTGAAAGGCCAGTGGGATGAAGGCGTGAAAGCCGCCCGTCTGGTCTTGCAGCTCGCGGAGGCGGTGCATGTGGTCGAGGCGCTCTTCCAGCGTTTCGATGTGCCCGTAGAGCATCGTCGCGTTCGTCCGCATCCCCAGTTCGTGGGCCTCGCGGTGGATTTGCAGCCATTTTTCGGCCTTCACTTTGTTCTTGGCGACCTGCTTCCGCACCCGGTCGGCAAAAATCTCGGCACCGCCGCCCGGCATGGCGCTCAGGCCCGCCGCTTGCAGTTCGGCCAGCACTTCCCGCGTGGGCTTTTTGCTGATTTTGGAGAGGTGCTCGATTTCCGCCGCCGTGAACGCCTTGACTTGCAGGTCCGGGTACGCCTCGCGCAGCTTTTGCACCATCGCCGGGTAGTACTCCCACTTGTGATTGGGATGGTGCCCACTGCTCATGTGCAGCTCGGTGATGCCGGGCAGGTAGCGGCGGCCCACCTGCGCGACCACCTCGTCGGGGTCGTAGTCCCAGGCCCGCTCCTCACCCTTGCGGGCGGCGAAGGCGCAGAAGGTGCAGCCCACGTAGCAGATGTTGGTAAATTCCAGCCGCATGGAGTGGACAAAAAACACCTTGTCGCCGTGCAATTGCCGCTTTTGCAGGTCGGCGAGGCGCATCAGCGTGTTCAGGTCGCGGGTGTGAAAAAGCTGCATTCCTTCGTCGAACGTCAGCCGCTGCCCGGCCTCCACCTTTTCTACAATCGGCGCGAGGCCGGGGTCACGAAGCCACTTCATGAGGGCAGCATACGCCCGCGCCAGCAGACAAATGGGTCAGCAGAACGCTTGTGGCAAGGGAGGAACAAAAAAGCCCCCAGCCGCAGCCGGGGGTCATGACGCTTGAAGTTTGGGGCTCCCAATCCTCAGCGCGTCTTGGGGTCGAGCGCGTCGCGCAGGCCGTCGCCGAACAGGTTGAAGGCGAGGCTGAACAGCACGATAAAGATGGCCGGGAACGCCAGCACGTACCAGTAGTCGGGCTTGAGCCAGGCGCGGGCAAAGTCGATGAGCTGCCCCCACTCGCTGTAGCCGGACTCGAAACCCAGGCCCAGGAAGGACAGCGCGGCCACGCTCAGCGGCACGGTGGCGAGCGCCAGCACCGCCAGGGTAAAGACGGTGGTGAGTGAGTTGGGCACCACGTGGCGCAGAATCATCCTCATGTCGCGCGCACCTAGAGCACGGGCGGCGTCCACGTATTCCAGTTGCCGGGTCTTGAGGATGTCCCCGCGAATCACGCGGGCGTAGGTCGCCCAGCCGGTGATACACATGGCGAAGATGATCGGCCCGGTGGGGTCGCCCCCCGGATTCTTGGCGCGCAGGATGGTCAGGATGGTGACGGTGAGGACCAGCGGCGGCAGCGCGTAGATCACGTTGATGATGCCCTGAATCAGACCGTCCACCCAGCCGCCGTAAAAGCCGCTGATCGCGCCGATCAGGATGCCGATCGACAGCGTGATCCCCACGATGATGAACGACATCTTCAGCGCGGTGCGCGTGCCCCAGATCAGGCCGTAAAAGATGTTGTAGCCGTTCACGGTGCCGAACGGCGCGAAGGTGCCGGTGACCGAGCTCGCGGGGGCGGGCTCCTGCGCGAAGCTCACGCGCTCCATCTTGTAGCACTCGGGGGGGGACGCGAAGATCGCCTTGAGAGCGAAGCCGGGCTGGTAGATCTGGCCCTGCGTTTCCATGCCGAGGTCACGCAGGCAGTTGCCGGTCGGCTTGGCGATGAGCGGCGCGAGCAGCGCCATCAGGCCGAAGAGCAGCACAATGACAAAGCCCGTCACTGCCAGCGGGTTGCGGCGCAACTTGCGCAGGGCGGGGGAGGTCCAGAAGCCGCGGGCCGGGGCAGCCGCGGGGGCCACCGGAGTCGTAGTGGGAGCTGCCATCAGTCAAACCTCACGCGGGGATCGACGATGCCGTAGAGGATGTCGACCAGGGTATTCATCACGACCACGATCAACGCCGAGAGCAGCGCGAAGCCCAGCACGCCCGCGAGGTCGATCTGGAGCGCGGACTGCACCACCCACTGCCCGATGCCGGGGTAAGCGAAGATGGTTTCGGTGATCAGCGAGCCGCTCAGCAGGTTGATGATCAACAGGCCGCCGAGGGTAATCACCGGCAGCAGCGCGTTGCGCCGGGCGTGCTTGCGGTTGACCACGCCGGGGGTCAGGCCCTTGGCGCGGGCGGTGCGGATGTAGTCGCTGCTCAGCACGTCGAGCATCGAGTTGCGCATCACCTTGATGATGTCGGCGCTGCTGACGATGGCCAGCGTGGTGGCCGGCAAAATCATGTGGCGCACCACGTCCCAGGCCACGCTCCAGCGCCCGTTGAGCAGGGCGTCTACCGTCAGCATGCCGGTGTAGCGCTTCATGTCGGACACGGCGAACTGGTTGACGACCTCCAGTTGCCCCGCGCCCGGCAGCCAGCCGAGGTAGGCGTAAAAGATCGCCAGCAGCACGATGCCCAGCACGAAGGTCGGCAGGCTGTAGCCCAGGATGGTGAGCACGCGCAGCACCTGGTCGATGAATTTGTCCTTATTCAGCGCGCTGAGCGAACCCAGCCACACGCTGAGCAGCAGAATCGGAATCGCGGTCAGCAGCGTCAGCTCGATGGTGTTCGGCAGCCGCTCCTTGATGGTGTCGATCACGTCTTTGCCACTGGCGCGGGAAAAGCCCAGGTCGCCCTGCACGGCGCTGGCCGCCCAGCGACCGTACTGGACAGGAAAGGGGTCTCTCAGGCCGCGTTGATCGATAATCTGCTCGATACGCGCCGCCTGGTTGTCACCGCGGATATACGGGGCCGCCCGCTGCTCTGGCGTGAGAAGTTGCGTGATTCCCACCAGCAGCAGCGACAGCACCACCATCACCAGCGGGATCTGGATCAGTCGTCTGACGATGAAATTGATCATAGAAGCCTCAAGTTTGTCACTCTACGCCAATCAGCTGAGGGCAAGGGTGAAACGCCGGGCACAGGCAAGCGCCAATCAGCAAGAGGAGGCGGGGAAGAAGCCTGTCCTGGCCGGACCCTCTTCTCCCCCGCCCCATCTGCTGTTGGTCCCTTTGCCCCAGGGTGCGGCTCATGCCTGAGCCCACTGCCGCGCCCCTGAGCTGAGAGCCGCCGAGCTTACTTCTTGCTCAGGTCCTTCCAGAGCACGCCCAGGGTGCCCGCGGTCATGGGGTTGTAGCTGTTCGCCGTCACGCCCACGAGGTTGCTGCGGAAGAAGGTGTAGCTCACGCCGCCAGGCACCAGGATGTAAGGAGCCTGCTCGTAGGCGCGCTTGCCGACGAGGCTGTACAGGCGGTTGCGCTCGGCGGTGTTGACCGTGGCGCGGGCCTGGTTGAGCCACTTGTCGATGCTGGCGTCCTTGAAGTTGCTGCGGGGGCTGTAGAAGCCGTCGGAGGCGTAGAAGGTGTAGAGGAAGTTATCCGGGTCGGCGTAGTCGGGGGACCAGCCGATCAGGACCATCGCTTCTTCGCCGCGCTTGGAGGCCGCGAGCATTTCGCTCCACTGCTCAGGCTGGATCTTGACCTTGAACTTGGGGTTGACGCTCTCGACGTTGCGCTTGAGGATTTCCATCGCGGTCTGCGAGGTGGTGCTACCGGCGCGGTAGTTGACGGTCAGGGTAAAGCCCTGCTTCCAGACGTTGCCGCCCCAGGCCTGCTTGAAGTACTGGGTGGCCTTGGCCTTGTCGAACGTGTAGGTGTTGACCTTGGGGTCGTAGCCGGGGAACGAGTCGGGGAGGGCCATGGTGCGCTGCTTGCCCTTGCCCTTTTGCACGTCGTCGATGTACTGCTGGTAGTTGAACGAGTACGAGAAGGCGCGGCGCAGGTTGGCGTCCCTGAAGAAGTTGGCGGGAATGCCGTTGCCGTCGAGCTTGCCGCTGCCGAGCAGGTTGGTCGCCTTGATGTTCTGGTTCATGAAGATGACGAACGCGCTGGTGTTGGGCAGGTTGTCGAGCCACGCCACGCCGGGCTTGCCCTTGATCTGCGCTTCGTCCACGTTGCGCCCGCCGCCTTCGATCACGTCGGCGTCACCGCGCAAGAAGGCCTGCTGACGGGGCGCGATTTCGCTCACCTTCTGGCGAATGACGTTCTTGATGGACGGTGCCTTGCCCCAGTAGCCGTCGAAGGCCTGGAACAGCAGGTTGTTGGCGTCTTGCTTGACCAGACGGTAGGGGCCGGTGCCGTTGGGCTTCTTGGAGAGGTTGGAGCCGGTCAGGTCCTTGCCCACCCAGGTCTTCCAGGTCTTTTCGGTGCCGTCCCACTCGCCGATGCTGGCGTTGTACTTGCGCTCGACGATGCTCTGGCCGCTGTAGGCGAGCTTGGCGAGGAACGCGGGGTCGACCTTGGCGAGGTTGAAGACGAGCTGGCCCTTGCTGTTGCACTCGACGGCCTTGTCAATCTTGTCCCAGGTCACGCTCTTGTCGTCGTTGGCGTTGTTCTGGGTGCCAAGCAGCGGCTCGGCGATAAACCAGTTGCCTGACTCGCCGGAGTTGGTGACCAGGTTGCGCTCGAAGGTGTACTCGGCGTCGGTGCAGGTCATGGTCGCGCCGGAGTGGAACTTGACGTTCTTGCGCAGGTCGAAGGTGTAGGTCTTGCCGCCGTTGCTCGCCGTCCACTTGGTCGCCAGCAGGGGCTCGAGGGTCTTGAGGCTGCTGCCTTTGTAGGTCAGCAGGGTTTCGTACATGTTTTCGATCATTTCACCCGAGGCGGTGTCGTAGGACACGCCGGGGTCGAGGGTCGGAACGTCGGCGCTGTACTGGAGCACCAGGGTGTCTTTGGGCGAAGCGGCGAGGGCGGTGCCAGCGATGAGCAGCGTGCTGAGAAGTGCAACTTTTTTCATAAGCCTCCTGAAAAGGACGTGGTCTGTGTGCATGAAGATACAGCTTAGAGATCAAGAAATGGTATGGGTCTGCTCTCTCCGGCACACACCACGCCGTGATCTCTGACGAACTGAAAAGAATGAACGGGACCGATCATAGCGTAAAGGCGCAGAGTCAGCTAGACACCTGCTCCTCCCGGCGCGCTGGGGGGCTTTGGCGCCCACCCATTCCCTGAGCTGCCATACTGCCCCGCGTGAAAAGGCGCATTTTGCTGCTGGCCGGGGGCCAGTCTGGAGAACACGAAGTCAGTCTCAGAAGTGCCCGGAGCGTGCTCGCCGCGCTGCCCCGCGACCAATTCGACGTGACCCCGGTGGTCATCAGCAAGCAGGGGCGCTGGCTGCCGCCCACCGAGACGCAAAAGGCGCTCGAGACCGGCGTGTCGTCCCAGGGCGGCGACCTGATGCTGCACCGCGCCGCCGCCGCCGAGGGCTACGACGCCGTGTTTCCGCTGCTGCACGGGCCGATGGGCGAGGACGGCACCATCCAGGGCCTGCTGACTCTCGCCGGGATTCCTTTCGTCGGCAGCGGCGTGCTCGGCTCGGCGGTCAGCATGGACAAGGTGATGACCAAGCAGGTGCTCGACTCGGCGGGCATTCCGCAGGTCGCGTGGCGCCTCGCCGTGCGGCGCGAGTGGCAGCAGACGCCCGACGCGGTGCGCGCTAGGGCCGCTGAACTCGGCTATCCGCTGTTTGTCAAGCCGGCCAACCTCGGCTCCAGCGTGGGCATCAGCAAAGTCGGCAGCCCGGAAGAACTCGACGCCGCGCTCACCCTCGCTTTCGGCCTCGACCGCCGGGTGATTCTGGAAGCGATGACCCCCCACAAGCCGCGCGAGGTCGAAGTGGGCATCCTCGGCAACGACGTGCCGGTGGCGAGCCCGGTGGGTGAACTGAGCTTCGACGCCGACTTCTACGACTACGAGACCAAGTACACCGAGGGCCGCGCCGAGATGCACATTCCTGCCCGCATTCCCCCCGAGGTCTCCGAACGCATCCGCACCGAGGCGCTGCGAGCCTTCCGGGCGCTCGACTGCGCGGGGCTGGCGCGGGTGGACTTCTTTTATGTGGAAGAAACCGGCGAGCTGTTTCTCAACGAGGTGAACACCATGCCCGGCTTTACCACCACCTCCATGTACCCCAAGCTGTTCGAGGCGGCGGGCCTGAGCTACAGCGAACTCGTCACCCGTTTGGTGGAGCTGGCGCTGGAAGAGCGGTAAAGCGGCGTCAAGAGCCAATCAAAAGGGCGCGTGGCCGGTGGAAAACTTCCAGCCACGTGCCCCGTTTTCTTTGTTGTGAAGGGCAAAAACGACGATTGGGGCCGCTGGCCCTGTGACCATTGCCCGCTTCAGAAATAAGTTGAATGCTCAGCGCACGGTGGCGACCACGTAGGAACCGTCCGCCTTGCCCTTGAAGGTGATGGTGCCCTGGCGGTCGGTGCGGTAGACGCGCAGGTTGTTCTTCTGGTAGAGGTCGAGCGCGGCCTGGGTCGGGTGGCCGTAGTTGTTTTCACCCACGCTGATGACGACGTTTTCGGGCTTCACCACGTTGAACCACGCCTGGTGGTCGCCGTTGGCCGCGCCGTGGTGGATGCTCTTGTAGACCTGCACCGGGCCACGAATCTCGGGGCGGCGCTCGGCCACCCAGGCGAGGGTTTCTTTCGTCTCGGAGTCGCCGGTCATCAGGGCCGCAAACTGCCCGAACTCTACTCGGATGCCCACCGAGTTGTCGTTCTGGTCGTCGCCCATGCCGGCGGGGGGAGCGATGACCCGGACCTTCACGCTCCCCAGGTTGATGACCTGATTGTTCGCCTTTTGGAAGGTGGTGCCGGCGTCTTGCAAGGCCGCAACCAGCTTGTTCCAGGTCTGGGTGGTGCCGCCGAGCCCGTTGTTGATGAAGAGGGTGGGGTGGCCCGTCTTCGCCGCTTCCACCAGCCCCGCGATGTGGTCGGCGTCGGCGTGCGAGGCGACCATCAGGTCGATTTTATTCACGCCCAGCGCCTTGAGATGCTCGCGCATCCGCTCGGTGCTGCGCCCGCCGTCCACCAGCATGGTTTTGCCTTCGGGACTGCGGACCAGCACGGCGTCGCCCTGGCCCACGTCCAGAAACTGCACGGTAACTTCGCCCTGCGGCGCAGGCTGCCCGGTCTGACCGCTGGGTTGCTCGCCCCGGCGCTTGTCGAGGCTGGTGCTGCACGCCGCCAGTACCGACATGAACACCACCAGCGCCACCGCCATGATGTCCGCGCTGCTCGGACGCCGTTGGGGTTGTGCGGCTGGCCCTGCTTTGGCGTGTGCTGCGCCTCGGGAGCGGGCACCTGTAGGACTGGCCGCGCGGCGGTTTTGCCCGCTGCTGCTCCTGGCTTTCGCTGGTTTGGTGGCTCCGGCTTTGGCAGCGCCCGACTTGGCCGATTCTGGCTTGGTCGTCTCGGCTTTCTCCGGCCCCACTTTGCTCGCTGCGCGGCGGGGGGCAGCGCTTTTGTCTTCGCCCCGGCTCACAGCTCGATCTCCCCGTCGTCGTTGATGGTCAGGGGGCCCTGGCGACCTTCCCCAGCGTTGAGCTGTTCCAGACGAAGCTGCGCCTGCAAGCGGGCGGCGAGAGTTTCAGCTTCCAGGCGGCGAAAGACCAGCCCGCCCACTCCGGCACGTACTTCGAGCAGGTCGCCCTCGCGCACGCCGTCGGGCAGTTCGTGGAGGGGAATGGTGCGGGTGTGGCCGCTGGGCAGTTCCACGCGGGCCAGCCGCCCACGCGGGCTGTCTTCCAGCCCGTCCACCACCCAACGCTCGCTCCAGCCTTCCGCCTGTTCTCGCTCGTTCATGTCGCCCCCCGCTGCGGCCCACAGGATAACGTTCACCGCCGCTCCCGTTGCCCGCGCCTCCGTTGCCTTGCCCATGATGTCCTCCCCACGGCGCTTGTTGCTCCGCATGGCCCACCCTCTCTGGGGTTATCGTCTAAACCCAGTGTGCCACCATGCTTGACTCGTGTCAAGAAGACAGAGCAAACCAGGTTGACTTGAAAGCAAGGCTCAGGCCTGCGTCTGCCCGGCCCAGACCGGCAGTTGCTGCCAGACGAAGAAATAAAAGGCGGCGGCCAGCCCCCACAGCAGCAGCAGGGCGGGCCACGACGACAGCGAGGCGCACCCCAGCAAAAAAGCGACGGCGGGCGCACTCGCCCCCTGAATGGCGGCGCTCAGGCCGCGCTGCTCACGCGGAATGTCGGGGTTGACGGCGGCGCGGCGGGCGAGCCACAGCGTGCCGAGGCCGAGCACCAGTGCCGTTCCGACCAGCGCGGCGGTCACGGGCAGGCTCAGCGGTGCCGGGCGGGTCAGGAGATAAAGCAGCCCCAGCGGCAGCCCCGGCAGCGCCAGCACCAGAAAAGCGAGCCGCAGCGCGAGGCGCATTCCCGCCAGTTGCTCGGCGGGCGTGCCGCGCAGGGCGGCGCTCAGGCGGGCGAGGGTGCCGGGCCGCCTATGTCTGGGCCGCCCAGGTCCAGCGGGCTCAGTCATGCCCGAGAAGTTGCACACGGGCGCTCACGCCGCCGACCTCCACCGCCGCGCCGTCTTCCAGTTCGCGGCGCAGCCGGGCGAGGGCCAGTGGGCCGGTGCTCAAGCCACTTTGTCCCACCACCTTGTCGCCCTGCCGGATTTCGGCGTGAGAAGGCAGCCCCTCGCCCGCGACCCGCGCCAGGTGAAAGCGGGTCTGCCCCCGCGCCTCGATGCGGGCCATGATTTCCTGCCCCACGTAGCAGCCCTTGCGGTAGCTGATGGCGGGCAGCGGGCCGCTCACGTCGAGCCCGACTTCCTGCGGCAGCGTCCCGGTCAGACCGTCGCGCTGAATGTCGGGGATGCCGGCGGCGACCCGCAGCGCGTCGAGCTCGCTCAGCGGGCGTTCCTCACCTCCCAGCGCCGCGAGGACTGCCTCCTCGTCGCGGGCAAGGTAGTGCAAGTCCACACCAGGTTGCCCGCTGCGGTTTACCCGTCCGCCGAGGACCAGCGAGCCGCCGAGGGTCCACTGCTGGGCACCCGCGCCCGCATCGTCCCAGCCGGGTACGGCCTGGTCCCAGACATGCACGGTTCGCAAAACTTCCGACACGTCCTCCAGTTCCACCTGGTCGAAGATGATGTAGCGCCGCAGCCGGGCGGCGAGCAGCGGGGCTTGCCCGGCGTCAAGGTGCAGGTAAATGTCGTCGGGGCGGCGGTAGGCGCGGGCAAACTGCTCGATCTGACCGCGCACGTTCAGGAAGGCGCAGGGCACCAGCCCCGGCGTGGGGGCGCCGCGCAGGTCGCCGGTCATCTGCCCGTGCACGAAGTCGGTGCGGTCCGCGCCGGTCACGCGCAGGCCGCTGGAAGGAAGGCGGGTCCACATGAGGTCAGGATAGGGGGAGAACACAGGGCAAAGGGTGGGGGGCAAGGCAAAGCCCTCACCCCGACCGCGTTATGCTGCCCCCATGAGCGGCCCGCTGACCTTTCTGGTTGCCAGTCCCCACCTTCAGGGGAGCTTTTTCGAAGGCGCCGTCGTGCTGCTGCTCGAACACGACGCGCAGGGCGCAATGGGCCTGATGGTTCACCTGCCGGCCGGCCCCACGGTGGCCGAGTTGCTGCCCGATTTGGCGCAGGAACAGGCCCCGGTGTGGCTCGGCGGCCCGGTGGACCCCAGCCTCGGCTGGTGCCTGTACCGCGCCCCGGTGGGTCTGGAAGGCGAGGTGCAGCTCACCGAGGGGCTGATGGTCAGCAGCAGCCAGGACGTGCTTCACGCCGTGATTGCCGGCGGGCAGCGCTACATGCTGGTGCTCGGCTACGCGGGCTGGGCCGCCGGGCAGCTCACCGAGGAAGCCCGCGTGGGCACCTGGCTGTGGGTGGAGCAGGACACGCCGGAACTGCTGTGGGATGTGGCGCCCGAGGACCGCTGGAACGAAGCCCTGCGCCGCCTCGGCGTGTCGCCGGACACCATCGTGCCGGGCGGGGCGCAGGCATAGCCGGGGCCGACCCCGCCGCCCGTGACGCCCTGCTCACGCGCCTGAGCGGACAACGCTGGCCGTATGAGCCACTGCTGGACGCCCTGAATCTCGCCCCCGAACTCGACGTGCTCGACATCGGCGCGGGGGCCGGGCATGGGCTGGGTGCGCTGGCGTGGCGCGGACACACAGGCCGGGCGGTGGGCGTGGACCCTATACCCGGCCTGGGGGTGACGGCAGGACAGGCCGAGGCGCTGCCCTTTCCCGACGGCACTTTCGATGTGGCCCTGCTGGTACGGGTGCTGGCCCACCTGCCGGACCCGGCGCGGGCGCTGGCCGAAGCGTGGCGAGTCCTGCGCCCCGGCGGGCAACTCGTGCTGGCAGCGCAGGGAGCCGACCACCTCGCCGGAACGTGGCGAGCGCTGGGGCGCCCAACCTCGGCCAACGGCCCGGACAACGCCCTGCGCGAAGCGTTGCAGGCTGCCGGACACCCCGCCTGGCGACTGGACGTGCGCCTGCCCGTCACGCTGACCGCTGATAATGCTGAGGCTCTGGTGGAGAGCTATGGCCTGCGCCTGACCATCAACCCCGCGCGGTTTCCCATCACTGACCGGCTGCATCTGTGCGTCTATATCGCCGTCAAGTCATAGAAAAAGAGAGCTTCTCCGCTCCTTTTCTCCCCTACTTGTCGAACTTGCCGAACCCCGCCGCGCTGCGCCGCTGGGCACCCCGGGCGTAGTCCATCTGCATTTCCACCGTTTCGTGCTTGCCCTCGGTAAAGGTGGAGTCGTGAATCCAGTAGTTGAGCCGGTCGTCCCCGAGCTGCACCCACAGCTTGTGGGCGTCGTCGGCGTCGCGCCAGAAGACCACGCGGCTGAAGTCGTTGCCCGCCGCCCACGCCCGGATGTCTTGCAAGACGCGGGCTGCTTTTGGGTGGGTCATCTGGAATTCCTGCCCGTCGGACTCGTTCATGAACTTGATGTCGGCCATAGTGAGGGCAGCTTAGCCCTGGCGCATCCGGCAGCGGTCAACAAACGGTAAACGGGTCTTGAGCCTCCTTGCCCCAGCCCAGGTTCCTGGGAGTCAGAGCAGCCACGCGCTATGGTCGGCGCCGATGTCTGCCCCCGCCGCTCCCCCCCTCACCGGCCCTCTTAAAGTCACCACCTTCAATGTCAACGGCCTGCGAAGTGCGCTGCGTAAGGGCCTGGCCGACTGGGTGGAAAGCAACCAACCCGACGTGCTGCTTCTGCAAGAAGTCCGCGCTGAGCCGATGCCGGACGCGTTGCCCGGCTACCACTCGGCATGGTTTCCCGCGCAGAAGGCGGGCTACAGCGGCGTCGCCATCCTCTCGCGTCTGCCGCTGAAAGACGTGCGCCTGGGCATGCCCCACGACGAGATGGACGCCGAGGGCCGCGTCGTCAGCGCGGTGGTGGCGGGCGTGCGCTTTGTCAGCGTGTACCTGCCGAGCGGCAGCTCCGGCGAGGCGCGCCAGGGCTTCAAGGACCGCGTGCTGGCCGACTACCAGGCGTGGGTATCGGAGCTGCTCGCGGCGGGGGAGCCGGTCGTCATCGGCGGCGACTACAACATCGCCCACCGCGAAATCGACCTCAAGAACTGGCGCAGCAACCAGAAAAACAGCGGTTTCCTGCCCCACGAGCGCACGTGGATGACCGCGCACCTCGCCGCCGGACTGGTGGACTGCCACCGCGACTGCCTCGGCGAAGAAGCCGAGTACACCTGGTGGAGCAACCGCGCCAATGCCTACGCCAACAACGTCGGGTGGCGCATCGATTACCTGCTCTCGGCGGGCGTCCGGGTGTCCGGCGTGCGGTCAGACCGCTCGGTGCGGCTGAGCGACCACGCGCCGCTGACCGGGTGGGTGGAGCTGGAATCTGAATGAACCCTACCTTCTCCCCAGTACCCGCCAGAATGCGTAAAGACCCGCGTCAGGCCGCCGTGCTAAGCTGACGGTGCTACCGGGTTTCACCACGTTGCGCCCCCACAGAGAGTAAGCCGTCAAGGGCCGTGGGCAAACTGGCGCGAGGAAGCCCGAGTCAAGCGAGAAACCAGCGCCCGTAAATGACGCGGCAATGTGAAGCGAAGCCGAAGACCGGCAGCGCCGCGACAACAACAGATACGGGCGCGTCCTGATGCGACCTAGGTGCATAAATGCCAAAACAGAGGAAAAAGGACGCCGTGGCCGACTCTCTGCTCCCCGTGACCCCCGAAGGGACCACGCCGAGCGAGACCCCGACCCCCGCGCCCAGCGAGAAGACCAAGAGTCGGCGGACCCCCTCCGCCCCCACTGCGGCGGACGCCGCCCCCCGGAAAACGGGCCGCAGCCGCAGCGCTGCCCCCGCTCCCGAGTCTGAAACCACCCCCGCTCCCAAACGGGGCCGCCAGCCCAAAGCCGCGCCTGAAGAAAGCGCTGAGCCTGTGCTCGCAAACGCTGGCACTGCCGAATCTGCCGACACTGAACCCGAGGTTTCTGAGGCTCCCGCCGCCCCTAAACCCAGGCGGAGCCGCAAGCCAAAAGCAACGGCCAACGTGGACGAAGGGCCTGCCGAAGTCGCCGCCAGCGCCGAGCAGCCCAAAGCTCCCGCGCCCAAGCGCCGGGGCCGCAAGCCCAAAGCTCAGGCAGCGACAGCGCCGGTTGAAGAAGTAGAAGAAACACCCGCTGCTGCGGCTGAGCCGGAAGCCGTGAGCGAACCCGCGCCAGCGCCGGCCAAACGTGGGCGCAAGCCAAAGGCACCCGCCGCTCCCGAGCAGCCCTCCGCGGAGCTGACCGCCGAGACACAGGAAGCCGCCGAGGCCCCCAAGCCCCGCCGGGGCCGCAAGCCCAGGGCGCAGGCTCCCGCAGAGCCGACCACCGAGGACAGCGCAGAAGCCGCCCTCTCCCCCGTGCTGGACGCGACGGCGCCACAGGAGGTCAGCGAGCCGCAAGAACAGGAACAGGCACCGACCGAAGCGCCCGCCCCCAAACGCCGGGGCCGCCGCAAGGCCGTTGCTGCTGAGCCTGCTCCGCTGAGTGATGTGCTCGACGGCGTCGAAGCCGTGGATGTGGAAACGCTGGAAAACGCAGAAGCCCCAGCCCCAACGCTGACCGTCGCCCACGAGGCGGAAGCTGCCGTGCCCACCGTGGATTCGGCATTGGCTGTCGAGGATGAGGCGACGCCCGCTGCCCCTGAACCTGACTCGACCTCCGATTCCGAACCGCGCCAGAGCCGCAAGAACCGCAAGGAAAGGCGAGCCGAGCGGCAAGACGCGGCGCCGCAGGAACAGGCCCCCGCGGAGGACACCGACGAAGACTTTGCGAACATTCCCGACGAGGAGCGGCTGCTCGTCGCGCAGCTGCGCAAGCTTGGGCGCCCGGTGCATGTCCGCGACCTCGAGCGCACCTTTACCCGGCAGGCGCTCGAACGCCTCGGCGGCTGGCGCAACATCACCGACCTGCTCGAAGACCTCGTCGAGTCGGGCAAGGTCATCCGCACCCGCAAGAAGACCTACGGCCTGCCCGAGGCGATGAGTCTGGTGCGCGGACGATTCCAGGCGTCGGCGGCAGGCTTCGGCTTTGTGGTGCCCGACAGCAACATGGGCAAGGGGGGCGGCGAGGATTACTACATCCCGCAGGACCGCACCCTCGAAGCCTGGAACGGCGACACCGTCCTCGTTCGCATGGATGGACGTGGCGACAGCCGCAGTGACCGCGACGGTGGGCGTGACAACGGACGCGGCGGGCGCCGGGGTCAGAAGGGCGACGGCAACCCCCGCGCTACGGTGGTCCGCATCGTGCAGCGGGCGTACAAGCAGCTCGTGGGCACGCTGGAATTCAGCCACGGCCACCCCATCCTGAAACCCGACGACTTCCGCGCCCGGCACCGGATTTTGCTGCTGCCCGAGGGTCTGGAAGAACTCGAAGCCGGCGCCCGCGTCGTTACCGAACTCTTCTGGCCCGAGCATACCGGCGAGGACGAGGTCTTCGGTCAAGTCGTGCGCGTGCTCGGCGCCGAGGACGACCCCGAAACCGAAACCGAGGCCGTCATCGTCAAGTTCGGTCTGCGTGGCGAGTTCCCGGACGACGTGCAGGAGCAGGCGAACGCCATTCCTGGCGAGATTCCCGAAGAAGCGCTGGTGGGCCGGCTCGACCTGCGCGAGTTCAACATCTTCACGGTGGACGGGCGCGACGCCAAGGATTTCGACGACGCCATTCACATTCAGCCCACGCCGGAAGGCAACTTCGTGGTCGGCGTCCACATCGCGGACGTGAGCCACTACGTGCAGGAAGGCACCCCGCTCGACGGCGAAGCCTATGCCCGCGCCACGAGCGTTTACCTGCCGGGACGTGTGTTGCCGATGCTGCCCGAGCACCTCTCCAACGGCGTGTGCAGCCTCGTGCCCTACCAGGACCGGCTGACGATGACCGCGCTCGTCGAACTCTCGGCGGAGGGCGACATTCTGGACGTGAAGCTCTCACCAAGCGTCATCAACTCCAAGGCGCGGCTGACCTACGACGAGGTGCAGGCGTACTCGGAAGCGACCGCCACGTTGCCCGACCACGCCCGGCACCTCGAGGGCGACCTGCACCTGCTGCTCAAAATCACGACCAAGCTGCGCCAGAAGCGCCTGCGCGAAGGCTCACTCGACTTCAAGCTGCGCGAGGTCAAGGTGGACGTGGACAAGGACGGGCGCATGGAGCTCATCCCCATCCGCGAGGAAACGGCGCGCGGCATGATCGAGGATCTGATGCTGCTCGCCAACAAGGTGGTCGCCCACTACCTCATCGAGCGCGAGATTCCGACGCTGTTCCGCATCCACGAGGAACCGACCCTCCAGAAGTTCCAGGACGTGACCGGCGCGATTGGCCGCCTCGGGTTTTCCTTCCCCGGCGGCGAGCCGACCCCGCAGGCGTACCAGGCGGTCCTCAAGCAAGTGCGCGGCACCGGGCGCGAGAGCGTGGTCAACACCCTGCTGCTGCGCTCCATGCAGCAGGCGAAGTACGCGGGCGAAAACCTCGGGCACTTCGGGCTGGCCTTCGACGAGTACCTGCACTTCACCTCGCCGATTCGCCGCTATCCCGACCTCGTTGTTCACCGCACGCTGAAAAAGGTGCTCTCGGGCGACTTCAAGGCCGGCAACCGCGAGGTGGCGCAGTTCCAGGGCCGCCTGCCCTCCATGGGCGAGCACACCAGTGATCGCGAGCGCACCGCCGCCGAGGCCGAGCGTGACCTCACGAAGTACTACCAGTGCAAGTGGGCGCAGGAACACCGCGGCGAGTCCTTCATGGGCAACGTGTCCGGTGTGGTGTCCAGCGGCCTGTACGTGGCGCTCGACAACGGCGTGGAGGGCAAGCTGCACATCAGCCACCTCGACGACGACTACTACATCTTTATCGAGGACGCCCAGATCCTGAAGGGCCGCAGCAACGGCAAGAGCTTCCGGCTCGGGGACGCCGTGCAGGTCACCATCAGCGATGTCAAACCGCTTGCGCGTCAGATCGACCTGACCCTGGCCGACCCCGAAGACCCCGACTACACCCCCGGCAGCTACGACCTTCCCGCTGCCGCGCAGGAGACCCCCATGACCGACGTCAAAGTCCGTGCCCGCCGCCGCGAGGACCGCGAGCAGGAGCGGCAGGAAAAACTCAAGAGCATTCCCGTGACCCAGCCCAAATTCACCCTCGACGACCCGCAGCCGGCCATCCAGAGCAGCCCGCAACTCGGCGAGCGCGGCCCGCGCCAGAGCCGGGGCGGACGCGGCGGCCAGGGCCAGTACACCCGTGAAGGCCAGCCCAGCCGGGGCCAGGGCGGGCCGAACGGAGGCCGCACCTTCGGCGGCATGCCGCTCGAACGCGGCGAGCGCGGTGGCCGGAGCAGTGGCCCCCGCCGGGTCATCACCCTGGAGCGCCCGCGCAACGAGCACCTGCGCCCGGTCAACATCACCGTGCAGCGCATGTACTTCGGTGACTGGACCACCGACAACATGCCGCCCGAAGACGGCTACAACGGCCCCCGCGCCGGACGCGAACGCGGCTATGACCGGGGCGAGCGGCGCGGCGAAGGCCGGGGCTACACCCGCGGCGGCAACGACCGGGGCGCCGCCCGCCTGAACGGCAACGGTGGCCCGGGCGCCGGACGTGGAAGCCAGGGCCAGCCGCGCTCCGCTGCTCCCCGCGCCGCTGCGCCCCAGGCTCCTGTGGCCGCCGCCGAGCCGGTGCAGAACAGTGCTCCCAGCGACGCCCAGAGCGAGGAAGCGCGTCGCCGCCGCCGCCGCCGGGGCCGCCGGGGTGGGGCACCGGGCAGCGCCGAATAAGCCTCCTCTGATAGCAACCGTCCGCGTGACAGCGGGCGGTTTTTTTGTCGCCTCTTCGCTCGCCTGCCTATCATGGCGCCATGCCGCACTCTGCTGTCTCCGCGTCCCGGTTGCTGCTCGGGGCGGGGCTGGGACTGGTTCTTGCCCTGCTGTTGCCGCACGGCTGGCCGTGGGAAGCGCGGGCGCTGCTCGGCTGGAACGTGTTTTGCGCGGTCAACCTGCTGCGGCTGCTGCCCCTGCTGGGCTTTTCGCCCGAGGACGTGACCCGGCACGCCACGCGCGAGGACGACACCCGGGCGCTGGCAGCGGCGCTGACGCTGGCGGCCACGCTGGTCAGTCTGGTCGGCGTGTTCGTCACGCTGGGGCAGGCCAACCACAGCCACGGCCTTCAGGCCTACCTGCTGACCGGGCTGGCGGTGCTGACGGTGGCGCTGTCGTGGCTGCTCGTGCAGGCCGAGTACACACTGCACTACGCCCGGCGCTTCTATTCCGATGGTGCGGGCATCCGTTTTATTCAGCGCGGCACCGACGACCCGCTGCCCAACCCCGATTACTTCGACTTTCTGTACCTGTCGCTGACCATCGGCATGACGTATCAGGTCAGCGACACCAACCTCGACACCCGTGAAATGCGCCGGTTGCTGCTGGCGCACGCGGCGCTGTCGTACTTTTTCAGCGTGGTCATCATCGCCGTGACGGTGAGCGGGGTGGCGGGGCTGCTCGGTTGACAGGCCGAATTCTGGGGGCGCGGGGCGGCGGGGCCTGCGGCTGCGCTATGCTGCGCGGTGCATGACCGGGCCGGATTCCTCCAAACCAGCGGGCCAGGGCGCGGCGCCCGAGCCTTCCCAGACGCAGCCCACGCCGACGCCGGCGCTGCCGACTCAGCCTATCGACGGCAAGTATCAGGTGCTGCGCGAGCTGTCGCGCGCGGGCAACGTGACACTCTACGAGGTCCGCGCCGCCGAGGGCGTGACCCGGCGGGTGGCCTGGTTCGAGGTGCAGACCCCCGCCGAGCGCCAGAGCTTTCACGCTTACCGCACGGCGCTGCGGACGGCGGCCCCCGCCGGGCTGACCGACGTGGTGGCCCGCCCCGGCGCGTACTACGCGGTGTGGCAGGACGTGCCGGGCACCCCGCTCGCCGAGGTCGCCGCGCAGCCCACCAAACGCCAGGAAATGATCGAGGCGGTCGAGGCACTCGGCACCCGGCTGGCCGACGCGGGCTTTGCCCTGAGCGACGCCGACATCGTGCTTCAGGGCGACCAGCCACAGGTGGCGTACCTGCGCCCGGTGCCCCCCCGCACGCCCGAGCAGATAGCCACGCTCAACGCGGGCGTGCTCGGTGACCTGCGTGACGGCAAGGTCAAACGCAAGCGCGAGCGGCGGCCCGGCGCCTGGCTGACCTTCGTGCCGGGGCTGGTGTTCCTGGCTGGGGCGAGCTGGCTGGGCGCGCAGGCCGCCAAGGTTTACCTCAACCCGCCGGTGGGCGAGGTGTCCAACGTGATCTCGCAGCCCGCCGCCGACGCCGCCCGCGCCCTGACGAAAAAGGGCTTCCGGGTCGAGTACGCCTACGGTGAGAACGGCAACCAGCCCATCGGCGTGGTCATTCGCCAGGAACCCGACGGGGGCACTTCGCTGCCCACGGGCCGCTTAGTCGTCCTGACCGTCAACAAACCGGCGCCGCTGACCGTGCCCAAGGTCGAGGACATGACGCTGACCCAGGCGCAGGGGCCGCTGGGCGACAGCGCCCTGAAACTCGGCAAGGTGATTCGGGTGGACGGCACCCAGACGCGCACGCCCGAAGGCCGCATCATCGCCCAGATTCCGCCCGCCGGCGCCTCCACCCAGCGCAGCGTGCCGGTGCAGGTGCTCGTGAGTACCGGCGTCCGCAGCGAGGAAACGTTCATTCCCGACCTGCGCGGCATGACGTTCGAGCAGGCGCGCGACTGGGCACGGGCCGCCGGGCTGGTCGTCACCGACTGGAGCCGTGAACCCAGTGACAAGACCGAAAACACCGTGCTCTCGCAGGAGCCCGCCCCCTGGGCCAACGTGACGGTCGGCAGCAAGGTCAAATTGGTGATTGCTGGGGTCCGCACCGCGCCGCCCAGCGTGCCCACCGAGCCGCTCCCGATTCCCCCACCCTACGTGCCCCCACCGCCACCCGAGCCGATCACCGCGCCCGAGCAGACGCCCCCCACCCAGGGCCAGCCGTCCACACAACCGGGGACGCAGCCCGGCACGACCCCAGCGCCCGATACGGCGGCTCCGCCTGCTGTGGACACCACCCCCCGGCAGGTCAACCTGAACTACACCTTCCCCGCCGAACTGCCCGCCGGCATCTACTCCATCACGGTGCAAGACGCCAGCGGCGAGCGCGAAATTATGCCGGGGGTGCCTGCCGGTCAGGTGGCAAGCCGCCGCGCTCAGGCGCCGATTCAGGTGCAGGGCAACGCCGTGTTCATCATCCGGCGCGACGGGGGCGAGTACGCGCGGGTGCCGGTACAGTGAGCTGACACTTTCCGTAGAGAAACTAGAACATTTGACAGGAAAAGACACCCTCACCCCTCGCTGCGCGAGCCCCTCTCCCATCAAGGTAGAGGGTCAAAAATACAGGGCATTCTTTTATCCAATGCTCTAAGCCAAAAAAAGCTCCCCCACCATCACGGTGAGGGAGTTGTTTTACTGCTCAGCGAGGCTTAGGCCCGCGCTTCCGGGCTGCGGCGGCCCGTCTTGCGGCCCTTGCTGCCGCTGTCTGCCGGGGGCGTCACCTGACTGTCAGTGCGGGGCGTTTCGAGGGCCTTGAGGCCACCGACGAGCGCCACGTCGAGCACCTGATCCACCGTTTCGCAGGGGTGGAAGCGCATGCTCGAGCGCAGGTGCAGCGGGATGTCGTTGATGTCGCGCTCGTTGGCCTTGGGCAGGATGATGTGCTTGATGCCCGCGCGTCGGGCTCCGAGCACCTTCTCCTTGAGGCCGCCGATGGGGAGGTAACGCCCGGTCAGCGTCATTTCGCCGGTCATCGCCACGTCGTGCCGCGCCGGAATGCCGGTCAGCGCCGAGATGAGCGAGGTCGCCATCGCGCCGCCTGCGCTGGGGCCTTCCTTGGGAATGGCGCCCGCCGGAACGTGGACGTGGATTTCGCTGTTGTCGAGCTTCTCGCGGTCGATGTGGAAGCGTTCGGCGTTGCTCTTGGCGTAGGTCAGGGCGGCGCGAGCCGACTCCTTCATCACGTCGCCGAGCTGCCCGGTGAGCAGCAGGCCGCCGCCCTTGCCGGTCATGATGCTCGTTTCCACAAAGAGGATGTCGCCGCCGACGGGCGTGTAGAACATGCCGGTGCTCACGCCCACCATGTCTTCCATGTTCTCGGTTTCGGGCGTGTGGCGCGGCTGGCCGAGATACTTTTCCAGCTCCTTGTCGGTCACTTTCGCCCGCTTGGTCTTGCCGGTGGCGATGTTGCGGGCCACCTTGCGCGCCACCGTGCCGATTTCGCGCTCGAGGTTACGCACGCCCGCTTCACGGGTGTAGTGCGAGATCAGTTTTTCGAGGGCGGCGTCGGAGAAGCTGATCTGGTTGGGCTTGAGGCCGTTTTGCAGCAGCTGACGCGGCAGCAGGTAACGCTTGGCGATTTCGAGTTTTTCCTGCTCAATGTAGGAGTTGAACTCGATGACTTCCATGCGGTCCATCAGGGCCGCCGGAATCTGCTCGGGGTAGTTCGCCGTGGCGATGAACATGACTTCCGAGAGGTCGAACGGCACGCCGAGGTAGTGGTCGGTGAAGTGCTGGTTCTGCGAGGGGTCGAGCACTTCGAGCAGCGCCGAGCTGGGGTCGCCTTGGTACGAGCTGCCGAGCTTGTCCACCTCGTCGAGCAGAATCACCGGGTTCTTGGTGCCCGCCGTGCGGATGCCCTGGATGATGCGGCCCGGCATGGCGCCGATGTAGGTGCGGCGGTGGCCCCGGATGTCCGACTCGTCGCGGGCGCCGCCGAGGGCAATACGCACGTACTTGCGGCCCAGCGACTTAGCGATGCTCTGGGCGATGGAGGTCTTGCCCACGCCGGGAGGGCCGGTGAAGACCAGAATCGGGCCTTTGTTGACTTCTTCGGCGCTGATTTCCCCGCGCTCGGCGCGCTCTTTACGCAGGCGGCGCACGGCGAGGAACTCCAGCACGCGGTCCTTGACCTTTTCGAGGCCGTAGTGGTCCTCGTCGAGCACCTGCGCGGCTTCTTCCACGTCGAGGCGGTCGTCGGAGCGCTCGTTCCAGGGCAGCTCGGTGACCCAGGTCAGGTAAGTGCGGATAACCGAGGCTTCGGCCGCGTCGGGGTGCATCCGGGCGAGGCGGTTCACCTCACGGTCGATTTCCTTCTTGACCTCGGGGTTCAGGCCGAGCGCGTCGATCTTGGCGCGGAAGGCTTCGGCCTCGTCGCCTTCTTCCTCGTCGCCGCCTTGCAGCTCCTTCTGGATGACCTTCATCTGCTCGCGTAGGTAGTACTCGCGCTGGTTCTTGTCGATTTCTTCCTTGACCTGGGCGCGAATCTTGGCCTGCACCGCCTGGACTTCCTGCTCGGTGTCGAGGAGGGTCAGCAGCTTTTTCAGGCGCTCGGTGACGTTGGCGGCTTCCAAAATCGCCTGCTTGTCCTCGAGCTTGAAATCGAGGTTGAAGGCGATGTGGTCGGCCATCTCCCCGATGTCGTCCTTGGAGTTGATGGTCTGCACGCTCTCGGCGTTGATGCGTCCACCGCTGGCGACCGTCTCGAACTTGTCCTTGAGTTCGCGCGAGAGGGCTTGCAGCTCCACGCCGCCCGACTTGCCCGCGTCCAGCGGCTCAATGTCGGCGGTGAGGTAGTCACCGAGCTGATAGGCGCTGACCTGCACGCGGGCCACGGCGCTCACCAGCATCTGCAAGGTGCCGTCGGGGTTCTTGCGCACGCGCAGCACGTTGCAGGCGGTGCCCACGTCGTAGAGGTCCTCGCCCTTGGGGTCGTCCACGTCCTTGTCGCGCTGCGACACGATGAGGATGACCTTTTCACCGCTCATGGCGGCTTCGATGGCGTTGATGGAAATGGCGCGGCTGGCATCGATGTGCTGCACCATGGTCGGATAAATGACGCTGCCGCGAACCGGGCAGACGGGGATGGTGGTCGGAAGGGCAGTGCTGTCGGGCATCCGTTGACGCTCCTTTTGACCCGCAGGGGGCCGTCGCGAAGGGGTGGCTTGGCAAGGGGGCCTGGAGCCCAAAAAGATGTCTTACCAAAAAACCTGAGTGCAAATATATCAAGTTTTCGTCATTCAGGCAAGTGCTTACCAGGGTAAGCCAACACGCTTAGAGCGCGTACAGTACGGCAAATTCACTATCACGAAGCTCACAGAAACTTGAGCGGAAGTTGAGGGAGCCGGGCCACCCCGCCCGCCGCGCCGCATGAGTGCCCCATAGACAAATGCCTAACCGATTCATGGTCTACTCGGGCTTGACCTATGAAGGACCGCCTGACTGCTGCACTTGGAGGACTCAGCCTGCTGCTGCTGCTGGCCGGGTTGTATCTGGCTTTTGCCTCACCGCCGGACGTGAACCAGAAAGAACTCGTCCGGATTTATTACCTGCACGTGCCCGCCGCCTGGACGAGCTACATGGCGTATGTCGGCACCATGATCTACAGCCTCATCTACCTGGTCCGGCGCGACACCCGCTTCGACCGCATGGCCGCCGCGAGCGCCGAACTCGGGGTGCTGATGACGGCGCTGGCGCTGTTTTCCGGCAGCTTGTGGGCCAAGCCGACCTGGGGCACCTACTGGACCTGGGACCCCCGGCTGACGACCACCGCCGTGGGCCTGCTGATCTACCTCGGGTACTTCATCATCCGTGGCCTGATCGACGACCCGCACCGCCGCGCCCGGGTGGCCGCCGTGCTGGGGATCGTGGGCACGCTTTACATTCCCGTCAACTACATGAGCGTCTACTGGTGGCGCAGCATTCACCAGACCGCCACCGTCAAGATTCTGGGCAAACTCGAACTCGCCGCCGACCCCCGAATGCTGCAGGCGTTTTTCACCATGCTGGCGGCGTTTACGGTGCTTTACTTCTTTCTGGTGCGGCTGCGCGGCATTCTGGCCAAGCGCGAGGAAGCCCTCGAACTCGCGCGCGACGAAGCCGAGTTGCGCGGCCTGAGCCGTCAGGGAGGCGTCTGATATGTACACCACTTTTGTCGCCTGGGTTTATGGCGTGACGTTCGTGAGCCTCTTCGGGTACGTGGGCTGGATGCTCGCGCGCCTCAAGCGGTTGGAGGCGGGACGGCTGGAGCAGGAGGACAGGTTATGACCACCGCGCCCAGCGGCCTGCCCGGAACGCCGCTGCCTCCCGCTCGCCGGCGCGAACGCCCCCGCTGGCCCCTCCTGGTCGCTGGGGCCGCCGTGCTGGGCCTGATCGGTTACATGGTGCTCGGCAACGCCAACAGCAACCTCGTGTACTACGTGCTGCCGAGCGAGTACCAGCAGGACACCGCCAAGTTCGCCGGCAAAACGCTGCGGATGGGTGGCCTCGCCAAGGACGTGGTCTACAACCGCGACACCCTGGCGCTGAAATTCAACATGACCGATGGGCAGGTGGCCTACCCGGTGCAGTACCAGGGCGCGGTGCCCGACATGTTCCGCAACGACGCCGTGGTGGTCATGGAAGGCCAGATGCAACAGGGCGTCTTTCACGGCAAGTCGCTGCTGGTCAAGCACTCGGAGGAGTACAAAGCCGCCGACAGCAAGGGCGAGGGACAGTACAGCCAGGACGACCTGAAGAAGATTCTCAACGACCAGAGCACGAAGCCCTGAGAGGGTGGGGCGGTGGGGAAAGATAGTGGTCTGGACGCCCCCTCTGCTCCGCAGCTTTGCAAGTCACCCCTTCGTTTTGCAAGGCCCTTTCCCACAAGGGGAGAGGGTCGAAGACAGCTCAAGCCTCAGCCCTTATAAATTGCTGCCCCACGGAGTCTCATGCTTGATTTCCTCGGATACAACTTTTCGCCGCTCGGCGCTGCCGGGTCGCTCTCGCTGCTGCTCGCGCTGGGGTTTGCGCTCGTCGCGCTGGTGTCCGGCGTGCTGGGGGGCGTGCGGCGCGACGAGCGGCTGACCGGCATGGCCCGGTATGCGCTGTGGGGCAACTTCGGCTTCATGACCGTCGCCACCCTTCTGCTGCAATACGCCATCCTGACCGACGACTTCTCGGTGCGCTACGTGGCGCAGCACTCCATGACCGTCTCGCCGCTGTGGGTCAAATGGGTCACGCTGTGGGCGGCGCTGGAAGGCTCGATTTTGCTGTGGGCGTGGATTCTGTCGCTCTACGCCTTCCTGGTCAGCCTGACCGCCCGGCGCGACGTGCTGCGGCCCTGGGTGCTGGCGACGATGGCGCTCTCGGTGGTGTTTTTCGTGGGGCTGAACTTGACGGTCGCCAGTCCCTTTACCCCGGTGGTGGACGTGCCGCTGCAAGGACGGGGGCCCAACCCGCTGCTGCAAAACCACTGGATGATGGCCGTGCACCCGGTGCTGATGTACCTGGGCTTCGTCGGCCTGAGCGTGCCTTTCGCCTACGCGGTGGCCGCCATGATCACCGGGCGGCTCGGCGAGTCGTGGCTGGTGCAGACCCGGCGCTGGACGCTGGTGGCGTGGGGCTTTCTCTCGGCGGCGATTGTGGCGGGCGGCTGGTGGAGCTACGAGATTCTGGGCTGGGGCGGCTACTGGGCCTGGGACCCGGTGGAAAACGCCAGCTTCATTCCCTGGCTGCTGGCGACCGCCTTCCTGCACAGCGTGCAGATTCAGGAGCGGCGGCGGATGCTCAAGACCTGGAACATTTACCTCATCGTCTTCGCCTACGCCGCCACCGTGCTCGGCACCTTCCTGACGCGCTCGGGCGTGGTGGAAAGCGTGCACGCCTTTTCCAACGGCCCCATCGGCCCGGTGTTCCTGGGCTTTTTCGTGCTGCTGGTGGCCCTTGGCGTGGGGCTGGCGACGTGGCGGCTGCCGCAGATCCGCGACCCGCACAGCCTCGACAGCCCGCTGTCGCGTGAGGGGTCTATGCTCGGCGGCAACGTGGTCTTCGTGGTGTTCGGACTGCTGGTCGTGCTCGGCACGCTGTTTCCGGTGCTGGTGGAGGAGGTGCGCGGCATCCGCACCAGCGTGGGCGAGCCGTTCTACAACTACTTCGCCATTCCGCTGGGCCTGCTGCTGCTGCTGGTGATGGGCGTCGGCCCGGTGCTGCCCTGGCGCAAGGCCGGCAACGGCGACCTGCGGAGCCTGTGGGCGCTCACCCGCTGGCCGGTGGCCGCCGCCGTGGTCGGCACGGTGCTCGCCTTCGCGCTGGGCGTCCGCAACGTGGGGCTGGCACTCACGCTGGGGCTGTGCGCGTACAACGTGGTCGGGCTGGGGCAGCTCGTCGCCGGCAGCGCCCGCGCCCGTGGCGGTCTGGGCGCCCTGCCGGGACTGGTGCGCGAGTATCCCCGGCGCTACGGGGCGTATGTCGCTCACCTCGGCATCGTGCTCATCGCCATCGGCATCGGCTTTTCGGGCACCTACAAGGCGCGGCAGGAAGTCACCCTGCGCCCTAACGTGCCGCAAACCGTGCTCGGCAAGACCCTGACGCTGACGAACCTGGGCACCGAGCAGCGCCCCGAACGCCAGTCCATTGTGGCGACGGTGCAGGCGGGGAGTGAAACGCTGATGCCCAAGCTCAACACCTACGTCAACATGCCGCAACAGGTCGCCATGCCCGCCGTCAAATATCACCTGATGGGCGACACCTACGTGACGCTGCTCAGCGGCGACGTGAACCAGCAGTGGGCGACGGTGGCCGTCATCGACTCGCCGCTGGTCGGCTGGATCTGGTGGGGCGGCCTGGTGCTGCTGCTCGGCACGGCGCTGAGCGTGACGGCCCCAGTGCGCGAGACGGTGGCGGTCCGTGCCCCGGCACGGGGGCTGGAAGGGGTGACAGCGTGACTTCGCCCACTCCGCCTACTTCCCCGTCGCTTTCTCCCCAACCGCGCCGCGCTTCCTGGACCCGCTGGATTGTCCCCGCCGTGATGGTCGGGCTGGTCGGCCTGCTCGCCTACGGCCTGTTCACCCCCGATCCCGAGGGCGGCCCCGCGCTGCTCGGCAAGCCCGCGCCGGCCTTCGCGCTCGAAGACCTCGGCGGGCGCACGCACGCGCTCACGGCGGCCCAGGGCAAGCCGGTGGTGATCAATTTCTGGGCGTCGTGGTGCGTGCCGTGCCGTCAGGAAGCGCCGCTGTTTTCCAAACTGTCGCAGGAGACGGCGGGCAAGGCCGAGTTTTTCGGCGTCATCTACAACGACCAGCCGGCGGACGCCCGCAGGTTCATGGACCAGTACGGCCTGATTTACCCCGCGCTGCTCGACCCCGGCTCGCGCACGGCCCTCAGCTACGGCGTGGGGAAGCTGCCCATCACCTTCATCGTGGATGGTCAGGGCAAAGTCGTGCACATCAAGGACGGCCCCATCGAGGAACCCGAGTTGCGCGCGGCGCTGAAGCAGGCGGGGTTATGAAGGGTAAGGGGATGAAGGGCGCCCAAGCCGTCCTGACCGCGTTGCTGCTCGCCTCGCCAGTCCTGGCCCAGGGCACCACCACGCCCGCGCAGCAGAACGCCACGCAGGGGGCCGCCTCGCAGGCCGCGCCCAAGGACACCGACCAGCGGGGCCGTGCCGACTCGGTGCGGACTGGGGTGGCCGAAGTGGACCGCACCGCGCCCCTGCCTCTCAGCGTGGAGCAGGAACGGCAGGCCGAACGCATCGGGACCAAGCTGCACTGCCCCGTCTGCTCGGGCGAGAGCATCGCGCAGTCGCAGACCGACATCTCGCGCCAGATGATGAACGAGGTGCGTGACGGCATTCGCCAGGGCCAGAGCGAGTCGCAGATTCTGGGGCGCTTCGTGGCGAGCTATGGCGAACGGATTCTGATGGAACCGCCGAAAAAAGGCATCAACTGGTTGCTGTGGGGCTTCCCGGTAGGGGCACTCGTGCTGGGCACCGGGCTGTGGCAGGGCTACCTGCGCCGCGCCAGCCGCGAGCCCGTCGAAACGCTGAGCGCCGAGGACGAGCGCCGGATTGCCGCGCTCCTGCGTGAACGCGAGGAACAAGCATGATGTATGTCTTGCTGGCGCTGGGCTTATTAACCTTTGCGCTCCTGCTGCGGCCCATCCTGGCCCCGGCCCGCGTGACGCCCGCCGATACCCGCCGCACCGAGCTGGAGGAGGAGCGCGAACTGCTGCTCAGCAACCTGGGCGAGTTGCAATCGCAGGGCGCCGACGCCGGAACCCTGACCCGCGAGAAGGTGCGGCTGACGCAGGTGCTACACGAACTCGACACCCTGCCGCCCGCGCCGAAGCCCGGACAGGCCCGGCCCGCGCTGCCTGCCGCCGCCGTCACCCTGCTCGGCGTGGCGCTGCTGCTGGGCGTGGGGACCGTTACCTTCTTGCCGAAATGGCGCAACCTGGGCCTCTCCCCCGCCGAGCAGACGCAGCTTGCCAACGCCTCGCGGCTGCCGGTGCTCGCCAGCCAGGCCAAGCGCTCGGGGCAGACGGCGGATTACCTCGCCTGGGGCGACGCGGCGTGGGACGCCCGGCAGTACCGGCAGTCGGCGGAGGCGTACACGCAGGTGCTGCTCAAAGAGCGCGACAACCCCAGGGCGATGCGCCGGGTGGGGTATTTCCTGCTGACCGACCCCAAGATGGCGGAAAACGGCCTGAGCTTTATTGCCCGCGCTGCGCAGCTCGACCCGCAGTCGCCCGAGGGCCAGCTTCTCTACGGCTACGGCCTGGGGGCGTTCGGGCAGTATCAGGACGCGCTCACGGTGCTGACCAACTACCAGAAGCTCGCCCCCGACTCGCACGAGGCCGACGATCTGATCGTGGAGTATCAGGCGAAGGTGGGCGGCACGGTGGACGGCGCGCTGGTCTTCGCCCAGAACTGCGCGAGCTGCCACGGGCAGAAGGGCGCAGGCGGCGCCGGGCCCAAGCTGATCGGCTCGCCCGCCCTGCGCAACGAAACGGCGCTGCGCCAGATCGTGCTGCACGGCGCCGCTGGGATGCCCGCCTTCCCGCAGCTTGGGGGCAAACAGCTCGACGCGCTGGTCAAGACCTTGCAGGGCCAGGACTGGCGGTGACGGCGTGGCGGTAGACGAGTCCAAGCGCACCCTGCTGAGCTACTGGTGGGTGCTGCCGGTGGTGGGCACGGCGGGGGCGTTCGGCTACATGGCGAACTATGCCCGGCGCGTTACCTACGACAAGAGCGCGCCTGGCCCGCCCAACTACCAGCCCGGCCCCCGGCAGGCCATCGCCCGTCTGGGCGACTTCAAAGGCCCCTACTCCTTCCGTGAGTTCCTATACCGCAAAACGCCCTGCCTGGTCATGGAACTGCCTGCGCCCACGCCGACCAGCGTGACGGTGGGGGGGCGGCATTTTGCGGCCTACTCGCGGCTGTGCACCCACCTGGGATGTCAGGTCAATCCGGTGGAGGACACCGAGGTGCTGGCCCTCACCTACAGCTACCGCGCTGACCACCCCATGCTGGGCTGCCCCTGCCATTTCAGCGTGTTCGACCCGCAGCAACAGGGGCAAAGCGTGTTCGGCAAGGCGCTCTTTCCCCTCGCCCGCGTGCAACTGCGTGCCGAGGGCGACACGCTCTACGCGCATGGTCTGGAACCCGACCCCCGAGTAGGGAAAGACAGCTAAAGGCCAACGAAAAATCCCCCGTCCGAGTGGCGGGGGACTTTTTGGAGAGCCTGAACTCAGCGAACGATGCGCTGGCCGCGGCGGATGCCGAGCTTGTCGGTCAGGGCGATGTAGGCGTCGTAGTCGGTGCGCTCGAGGTACTTCAGCAGACGGCGGCGCTGGCCGTTCATCAGCTGGAGGCCGCGTTGGCCGGCTTTGTCCTTCTTGTTGGTCTGGAGGTGCCCGGCGAGGTTGTTGATGCGGGCGGTGAGCAGGGCCACCTGGACGGCGGTGCTGCCGGTGTCGTTGGCGCCGGCGGCGTTGTCGCTAATCACTTGCTGTTTGTCGATCATTGGTATTTCTCCTGGTTACGAAGTCCCGCACGTCTCAGCCAGGGAAGGGCCCCCGACCGCGTAACGGCGGCAAACATCAGCATACTTCGTGGGAGGTCAGTGGGGCAAGGGGCCACGGCTTGACAATCTGGGCTGCGCCGCCTAATATTTCTCTCGCCTCTCACTGTGCTCGGGTGGCGGAATTGGTAGACGCGCACGTTTGAGGGGCGTGTGGGTAACCGTGTGGGTTCAAGTCCCATCTCGAGCACCAAACAAAGCGCCGGATTCTCAGGAGTCCGGCGGCTTTCGTTTTGTCACCTGATTGAGAGGGATTTGGAGTGTCTCCGGTCTAGCTGGAGCAGCCAGAAAAGGGCGGCTCACTAACAGCTTTTTACTTTATGTCTGAGGCAGCCAATGGACTCCCGGCGAGTTCCTCCCGGATGAAGCCTGCCAGATAGAGGCTCCCGGCAACCAGCAGGGTTCCCCCCGTTGGCGTCAGTGCCAGGGCAAGGCGCAGCGCCTCGGCAGGGTTGCTCCGCGCCTCACCGCCGTACTCCGCCGCGAGTTCCGCCGGGGGCGCGGCGAGGTCGCTGGGAGCCGTGAAGACCCGCTCAGGGGCGATGGGGAGCAGCGGCGCCAGCGTGGCCGCCGTGTCCTTGCGGGCGAGGCCGCCGAAGAGCAACACGTCGGCCTGCGGCACCGCCGCCGCCAGCGCACGGGCCGCGTGTGGGTTGTGGGCGCCGTCCACCAGCACGGTTTTGCCCGCGACGGTGAAGCGTTCCAGGCGTCCGGGGTGGGAAGCATTGAGAGCCGCCTCGGCGCCACGTTCAAAGCCCAGCACCCGCAAGGTGGCGAGGGCAAGCGCGGCGTTGGTGCGCTGATGCGGCCCGCTCAGGCTCGGGGCGTGGGGCACGGCGAAGAGGTCGGGGTGCGTCTGCGGAGTGAAGAGCGGGGCGCCGAGTTCTGCGGCCACCTCGCGCACCACATCCAGCGCCTCGCCCGTCGCGGTGGTGAGCAGGGGCACCCCGGCCTGCGCCACTCCCGCCTTATCGCTGGCAATGTCGCGGATGGTCGGGCCGAGCGTCGCCGTGTGGTCGAGGTCGGCATTGGTCAGCGCCACCGCCCGCACGTTGCCGAGTGCTTGGGTCGCGTCGCTCACGCCGCCGACGCCCGCTTCCATCACGGCCCAGTCCACCCCGGCTTCGGCAAAAGCCTGACAGGCGAGGGCCAGCGTCAGGTCGAAAAAGGCCTCGCCGGGCGCGTTCTGCTTGGCCCAGTCGATGAACTGTGCCGTTCGCGCCGGGTCGAGATTTTCACCGCCCACCCGAATGCGTTCCTCGTAGGCGTGCAGGTGCGGGCTGGTGAAGCGCCCGGCCCGCACCCCCGCCGCCAGCAGCCCGGCTTCGAGCATGGCGCAGGTGCTGCCCTTGCCGTTGGTGCCGACGACGCGGATGGTCTGAAACTTCCGGTCCGGGGCGCCGAGGCGGTCCAGCAGCGCCCGCGCCGGCCCGGGCCCCCGCTCCCGCCCGGCGCGGGTCTGGGCGTAGAGCCAGTCGTAATCGGGGAGCGGGTCAGGCATGGACGATACGCTAGAGCATTTGTCATAGAGATAGCGTGTTTTTCGCCATCTGCTCTGTGACACGGCAAAGCGCCCTGCTTTCCCGCATCACCGGGGGCAGGGCGCCAGAGAGCCAGACTCGGCCTTACTGCGGTTGGGCCAGCTTTAGCGCCGCCGCGTGCATCATCTTCACGCCGGTTTCGAGGCTGAGTTCGTCGATGGTAAAGCGCGGATGGTGATGCGGCCAGCGGCTGTCGTGCTCGTCGCTGCCGGAGCCGACGTTGAAGTAGGCGCCGGGGGCTTTTTCGAGGTAGGCGCTGAAATCCTCGCCGCCCATCGTGGCCTTCGCCTCGGCAAAGTGCTCGGCGCCGACGGTGTTCAGGGCAATCTGCCGCAGTTCCTCGGCCACCCACTCGGTGTTGATGACGGGGCGGTAGCCGAGTTCGTACTTCAGGTCGTAGGTCGCGCCGTGCGCCTCGCACACGCCCTTGATGACGCGCTCGATCAGTTGCGGCGCTTTCCGGCGCAGGTCGGGGTCGAAGGTGCGGACGGTGCCCATCAGCCGGGCGGTGTCGGGAATCACGTTGTGGGTGGAGCCGCTCTGGAAGTAGGTGATGCTGACCACCAGCGCGTCCTGGGCGCTCACGTTGCGGCTGACGACGTGTTGCAGGTTGGTGACCACCTGCGCCCCAATGGCGATAGGGTCCACCGTCTCGTCGGGGTGCGCGCCGTGCCCGCCCTTGCCGCGAATGGTGAGCTCGATCATGTCGGGCGCGGCCATGAAGGCGCCGGCCTTGACGACCACCTGTCCGGCGGGAAGCTGGCTGTCGAGGTGCAGGCCCGTCACCACGTCCACGCCGTCCATCAGCGGCGTGTTCATGACGAGTTCTTCGGCGCCGCCGGGACCGTTTTCCTCGGCGTGCTGGAAAATCATGCGGATTTCGCCGGGCACGTTTGCGGCGTCCTCGGCGAGCAGCTGGGCGGTGCCGAGCAAAATCGCGGTGTGGCCGTCGTGGCCGCAGGCGTGCATGACGCCGGGGTTCTGCGAGACGAACTCGAAGCTGTTTTCTTCCTGAATGGGCAGCGCGTCGATGTCGGCCCGCAGCAGCACCGTCCGGCCAGGTTGGCCGCCCCTGAGCACCGCCAGCACGCTGGTGGGCGTGAGCTGCGAGACTTCGAGGCCGGGCAGCTTGTTCAGTTCACCGACGATGTACCTGGCCGTCTCGAACTCCTGAAAGCTGAGTTCGGGGTGCATATGCAGGTGCCGCCGCCACGCCTCGAGCTGGGGGCGCAGGGCCGACACGCGGTCTTCGGTTGCGGTCATGCCCCCAGGCTAGCAGAGGCCGCCCCCGCCAATTCCCAACCTGTTTGCACCCGCCGCTCAGCAACTTTTCGGGGACCTGCCGCGTAATAGGAAGCGTGAAACCGACCCGTTCTGCCCGTCCTGTCAAAGGCACCCTCAATGCCCGTGGGGGCACACGTCCATCTCGCGCCGCGCCCAAGCGTGGGGGCCTGACCCTGTCCAAGGTGCTCGCCTACGTGCCGATTGCGGTTGAACTCGCCGCCTACCTGCGCGGCCAGCAAAAAGCGAGGCGCGGCAAGTATTACAAGCCGAGCAAGCGCGGCCAGGCCTTCGACTTCGTGCTGGGGCAGGCGCAAAAGCGCTTCGGCAAGGCGCCTAAGAAGAAGGGCTGGTTCTGAGCCAGAACTGCCAGCCTGAGCTGCTCGCAGCGGTAGCTGCCCTGCCCTCACCCTCCGTGGACCCCGGCGCGTGAGGGTTTTTTGGCGCCTCGCCCTGCTTGGCCTGCTGCTCGGCGCCGGGGTGTGGTTGTGGCGGGCGAGTCAGAGCGGCGACCTGACCTTGCCCCGGCCGCCGTCTGCCGGTCAGCCTGCGGCCCGTACAGGTGAAGGCCCGCCGCCCGCCGCTGCCCAGCCGCCGGCTCCTCCCCCGGCGAACAAGCGGCCCGGCCCCATCCCCAACACCGCGCTCCGGGTGCCCCCGCCGAGTGGCGAGATACGGGCCGCCGCCGTCACCTTCACCCCGCCGCTGCCGCGTTCTGCCGACGGCTGGTACGACCTCGGCGTGCGGGCGCGAGAGGCAGGCGACCCGCATAAGGCGGCGCGGGCTTTCGCGCAGGCGGCGGCGCTCAATCCCTCGGCGGCAAACTGGCGGGCGCTCGCCAACGAGCAGGTCAAGCTCGGCGACTACGCGGCGGCCACCCGCGCCTACGGGCAGGCGGCGGCCCGCTACCGCGCCTCCGGGGACGACGAGACGGCCCGCGCCCTGGAGTACCTCGCCGCGCCGTTTCGGCAGAGGCTGGAGGTGCGGCGCGTGGTCCCCAAAGTGGGTGCCGCCCCGCCGCACCTCGCCCGACTGGAACCGCCGCGCGGCGTGCTGCTCGGCATCTACGCCGGGGCGGACGGCGTGCAGGGTGCGTGGGGCCAGCCACCCCGAATGGCGCCGAAGCTGCGGCCCTTCGCGGTGGCCTTTCGCTACTGGAAATTCAGCCGCTCGGACGACCCCGCTGTCATTTTTCCGGGCCGCTTCGCGCAGGCGGTGCGGGCAAACGGCATGGCGCTGCACCTCGCGCTGGAACCGGGCATGCCGCTCGCGCAGCTTTCCGACGACGTGATTCACGCTTTTGCGCGGCAGGCGAAGGCGGCGGGCCTGCCGATCTTCGTGCGCTTCGGCTCCGAGATGAACGACCCGCACAACGAGTGGGGCCGCGACCCGGCGCTTTACCGCCGCACCTTCGCGCGGGTGGCGCGGATTCTGCACACCGAGGCGCCGAACACCGCGTTGGTGTGGATGCCGATGCCCGGCGACCTCGCCCAGATCGCCGGGTACTACCCCGGCCCGGCGGCGGTGGACTGGGCGGGGCTGAGCCTCTACAGCGTGCCGTTCGAGAATGGCGACGTTAATAAACCGCGCCTGACCGCGCACCCGCTCGACGTGCTGGACGGCTTTTACCGCCAGTACGCGCCGCGCCATCCCATCCAACTTTCGGAGTACGCCGCATCCAACCGCAGCGGGGCCGCGCCGGAGCGCGATTTCAGCGCCTTCGCCGCCCAGCAGGTGCGCGAAGTGTACTGGGGCGCGTGGCTCAAGTACCCCCGGCTGAAAAACATCAACTGGCTGGACGTGGACATGCACGGGGGCGACGACAACGGCAAGGCGGCCACGCGGCGCAACGACTACCGCCTCTTTGCCAGCGACGCGAAGTGGCGGACTTTCGAGCAGGTGCGCGAAATGCCCGCCTTTTTCCAGAGCTGGAAAATCGCCACCTGCCCGACCTGCGAGGTGCCCACCGCCCGGCCCTGGGGCACGCCGGACGCGGACCGGACGCTGAGCGGGGCGCTGTGGCTGGTCACGGCGCGGCCTGTGGGAGGCGTCAAACTCACGGTGGACGGCGAGAACGTGCCGGTCGAGCAGACCCTCCCCCATCGCTTCCGCGTGCCGCCACTCCCAGCCGGCAAACACACCCTGCGCGTGCTCGTCTGGGACGACCAGAGCCGCGAATTGCTGCGCCAGGAGCAGGTCTTCGCGGTACGGGTGGGCGCCGACTGAACCTCCGCAGCTCGCTGCCTGCAACTGCTGCCCAGGAACCTCAGCCACCGCGCGGGCTAAACCTCTGAGGCGCCGGGCGCTAAGCAGGGCGTAGATTAGGGACATCTCACAACCTGACACCCCTGTGCTGGAGGTTTGCCCATGAACACGCCCCTGACACCCCTGACCCTGGTCCGCCGGGGCCTCAAGCTCTATCCCGACCACACCGCCGTGATTGAACCCGGCGGGCCCCGGTTCACTTACCGCGAGTGGGGCCGGCGCATTTATCAGCTTGCCCGCGCGATCCAGGCGGCAGGCTACGGCGGGCAGCATGTGGCGGTGCTTTCGCCCAACACGCACGGCGGGCTGCTGACCTACGCGGGGGTGCCCTGGGCGGGCAGCGTGCTGGTGCCGCTCAACACTCGCCTGACCCCCGAGGAATACGAGTTTCAGCTGCGGCACGCCGAGGTGCGGCTGCTGCTGGTGGACGAGTCGCTGCACGACCGGGTGCGCGAGGTGGCCGCCGGGCTCGGCATCGAAGTCTGGGTGATGGGCGACGCGCGGGGCGCCGGAACAGCCTTCGAGGCGAAGCTCGCTGCGCAGGACGACTCGCCGCTGCCGCTGCCGGTGCAAGACGAGAACGGCACCATCACCCTCAACTTCACCTCCGGCACGACCTCCGACCCCAAGGGCGTGATGATGACGCACCGCTCGACCATGCTCAACGCCATCGAGACGATCTATTACTTCAAGGCCGACCAGGACACTGTTTACCTGCACACTCTGCCCGATTTCCACGCCAACGGCTGGGGCGGCGTGTGGAGCCCCTTCGGCGTGGGGGCGACCCATGTGACCCTGCCCACCGTCCGCGCCGACGCCGCCTACGACGCGATTGAGCAGCACGGCGTGACCCACCTCTGCGCCGCGCCCACCGTGCTGTCCATGCTGACCGACCCGGCGCACGCCCGCCCGCTCAGCCGCCAGATTCGGGTGGCGACGGCGGGCAGCCCGCCCCACGCCCGCATCATCGCCGACATGAACGCGCTCGGGTTTCACGTCACTCAGGTGTACGGCCTGACCGAAACCAGCCCGCTGATTACGGTGGCCGAACTCTCGGCGCAGCAGGAGGAGTTACCCACCCCGCGCCGCGCCGCCCTCATCGCCAAGCAGGGCGTGGAAATGATTCTGGCGGGCGAGGTGGAGGTGCTGGACCCCGAGCTGCGGCCCGTGCCCGGCGACGGCGAAACGCTGGGCGAAATCATGGTGCGCGGCAACCTCGTGATGAAAGGCTATTACCGCAACGAGGAGGCCACCGCCAAAGCCCTGGAGGGCGGCTGGTTCCACACCGGCGACGTGGCGGTGGTGCACCCCGACGGGCGCATCGAAATCCGCGACCGCAACAAGGACGTGATCATCTCGGGCGGCGAGAACATCAGCAGCGTGGAGGTCGAAGGGGTGCTCTACGCCCACCCCGCCGTGCGCGAAGCCGTGGTGGTCGCCATGCCCCACGAGAAATGGGGCGAGGTGCCCTGCGCCTTCATCGCCCTGCACCAGGGCCAGGAAGTCACCCCCGAAGACCTCACGGCGCATGTGCGCGAGCATCTGGCGGGCTTCAAAGTCCCCAAGCACTACGAATTCCGCGACGATTTGCCCAAGACGGCGAGCGGCAAGTTCCAGAAGTTCATCCTGCGCGCCGAGCTGTGGCAGGGGAAGGCGCGGGGCGTGAACTGATAAGGTTTTAATCCGATTCCCGAACATCCGGAAAGGCGCCGGATGCCCGTCCATCTCCTTAAAGCCGTATGAGCGGAAAGACACAAGCAAGAAGGAAGCCCAGGCAATTGCTGTCGCCTGGGCTCCTTTTTTTATTTGACGTTTAGCGACGTCCGCCGCGAGGCCCACCCCGCCCCTGGCCCTGCGAACGCTGCCCGGAGCCGCCGCGCTGACCTCCATCGCGGCCACCGCCTGAGCGCCCGGAACCGGAGCGCACCGGGTCCACGCCGTTGCCGCTGCCCCGGCCCTGTTTTTCCTGAATGTCCTTGTCGATCAGGTGTTCCTGCGCGGTCTTGGGGGGGTGCAGGTGCGCGGGCAGGCCCCGGCGAACCTGCGCCCAGCGCTGGCGCTGCTCGGGGATGATGAATACGAGGTTGCGCCCGCCCCGGCCCGCGCGGGCGGTGCGGCCCGAACGGTGAACGTGGTCTTCGGAAGTGGTGGCGACATCGGCGTGGATGACGAGGCGCACTTCAGGCAGGTCGATGCCGCGCCCGGCGATGTCGGTGGCGACGAGCACACGGGCGGTGCCGTCACGCAGCTTGTCCATCACGCGCTCGCGCTTGCGCTGGTCCATGTTGCCCTCGAGCGGCACGACTTCCTCATGCGGCAAGAGCTGCCCGAGCTTCTCGGCGCGGCGCTTGGTGAGCGCCTTGGTGCGGCAAAAGACCACCACGCAGCCGCCCGGCTCGCGCAGCGCCTCGCGGATTTCGGCGGCGGCGTGCTCGAGTACCTCGTCGCGGGTGGTGTCGCGGGCGACGTGCTCGGCGCGGCCTTCGCCCGCGGCCACGACTTCCCCGGCCTTCAGAGGAGCGGCCTCGGCGGTGCGGGGCGGCTCGATATCGATGCGAACAGGATTTCTGAGCACCCGCGCCGCTACGCCGCGTACTTCCTCGGGGAAGGTGGCCGAGGCGAGCGCCACCTGAATCTCGCCGCCCCGGGCCTGCGCGCGGGCCTGGTTCACGATCCACTCCACGTCCTTGAGGAAGCCGAGCGAGAGCAGTTCGTCGGCCTCGTCGAGCACCACGTACCTGACGTGCGCGAGGCTGAGTTCACCCTTGCCGATGAGGTCCTTGAGGCGGCCCGGCGTGCCGCTGACCACGCCCTTGTTGCTCGCTTCGCGGGTGGTCGCGGCGGGCGTGATGCCCCCGGTAATGCGCCCCGCCGTCATGCCGAGTTCGCGGGCCACGTCCCGAATCTGCACCGCGAGTTCGCGGGTGGGCGAGACGATCAGGACTTCGGGGGCCATGCCGCGCGTCTTGCCGGTCACGCCGATGCCGCGCGCCGCCGCCGGAATCAGGAAGGCGAGGGTCTTGCCGCTGCCGGTGCGGGCGGTGGCGATCACGTCGCGCCCGGCGAGCAGTTCGGGAATGGCCTTCGCCTGCACGGGCGTCGGCTCGCGCTCTCCGAGCAGCTTGCGCCACTCCTCGGGGCTGGCGAGCGAAATCATGGTCGGCTGCGGCGCGGGGTCGGCCTGCTGAGCGGCTTGCGGCTGGCGTCCGTCCTGACGTTGGCGGCGGGACTCGTTGCTGCGGGACTCACTGCTGCGGGGTTGGCTCTGCTGGCGGCTCTGGCTGTTTTGACCCCGGCTGCCCTGCTGGCCCCGGCTCTGGCGCGGCGCACGGTCGCCGTTGCGAATCGGTTCGGCTTCCCAGTCGCCACTCTCGCCAAAGGCCATACGGGCTTCGGGCAGCGGCGCGGGGCCGGGGCGGCCATTCTGGTGGGGGCGCCCACCACGGCCATTGTTCTGCCGGTTCTGTTGCTGGTTCTGATTGTTTTGCTGTCCCTGCGCGCCACGGCTTTGCTGGGAACGGGGGCCGCTGCGGCGTTCGTTCTGATCTGACATCTGCTTTCTCCGCCTCACGCACGCGCAGACGCCGAGGAGTGGGGCGATGGTCGCCCGAATGGGGGGGGCAGGAAAAATGAAATTCCTGACAGCCTGGCGCCACTTCGCCGAATTGCGGGGTCACTCTCAGGCTGGACACGGCCACAAAGCTGCGCGGGTGGGGGTCCTGCTGCGGACTGTAGCACCTTCCCCGCCGGGCATCCGGAACCGCACTCTCCTTTGCCCGCCTCTCCTCCAGCGCCTGCTGCTGTCTAGACCATCGCCCGAGCGCTGTCAATCCATGAACCTAGATTTTAGACACAGTCAAAATTTGAACAGAGTGCAGTGAGTGGGCCGCTCCATTTCCACCTCTCGCTGCTCTCGCCGCGAGGTCGCTATGAACCCTGTGCTCCGTTCCGCCGCCGTTCTGTCCCTGACCGCCGTGCTCGCCGCCTGCGGGCAGACCACGCCGCCCATTGCCGCTGTTTCCCAGACCGCCCCGACCCCGCAAATCACCCAGGCGGGGCAGCCGCAAGACAGCTACGCCGCTCGCCGGGCCGCGCTGCCCGCGCAGGCGCCTGAGCCGCTCTCGGGGCAACTCGGGGCGAGCAGCCTGCAACAGACCTACCCCGGCGGTCAGCCGCTGCACGCCCAGGTCCTCAACAAGTCGGTGCCGCTGATTCTGGTGCACGGTCTGATGGGGTGGGGCACCGACGAAATGATGGGGATGCCCTACTGGGGCGGCCTTTACAACGTGGTCGGCGACCTGCGCGGCCAGGGGTACACGGTGTCGGCGGCGAGCGTCGGGCCCATCAGCTCCAACTGGGAGCGGGCCGCCGAGCTGTTCGCGCAGATCAAGGGCGGCTGCGTGGACTACGGCGCCGCGTACTCGGCGCGCTACGGGTTTAACCGCTTCGACAAGGCGAAATGCTACCCCGGCATTTACCCGCAGTGGGACGCCGCACACCCCATCAACCTGCTGGGGCACAGCATGGGCGGGCAAACGTCACGGATGCTGGTCAAGCTGCTCGAAGACGGCAGCCCCGCCGACGCCGACGGCAACAACCTGTTTCGCGGCGGGCGCGTGGGCTGGGTCAAGGCGGTCATAACCGTCAGCACGCCCAACAGCGGCACCCCGGCCACCGACAACCTGCAAGCGATGGTGCCGGTGCTCAAGGACCTGCTGAAGAACGCGGCAGCGGGCCTCGGCGTCTCGTCGCAGAGCATGGTGTACGACTTCGACCTCGGGCAGTGGGGCCTGCGCCGTCAGGCGGGCGAGAGCTTCGACGCCTACTTCGACCGGGTCATGGCCTCGCACTTCGGCAAGAACGACTCCAACGCCGCCTACGACCTCAGCTCGGACGGCTCGGCTGAACTCAACCAGTTCATCGGGCGCAGCACCCACACCATCTACGCCTCGTGGGCGACGAGCGCCACCAGCAAGGGTCTGGTGACCGGCTGGGCCTACCCCATGCCGGTGATGTTCGCGCCCCTCTCCGCGCTCGCCTGGCCCTACCCCTGGCCGATGCGCCAGACCATCGGCAACATGACGGGCAGCTCACCGCTGGGCAAGGTCCAGTACGACGCCTCTTGGTGGGAAAACGATGGCCTGGTGCCGGTCAAGAGCCAGGGCGCACCATTGGGCCAGAGCGAGGTCGCCTACGCGGGCGGCCCCGTTCAGCCGGGGCAGTGGTACGACCTCGGCAAGCTCAGCGGCTGGGACCACACCGCGATTGTCGGCATCCCCGGTTTGCAGGACGTGCGCCCCTTCTACCGCAACCAGGCGGCCTGGCTGGCGAGCCTGCCGTAAACCCAAGGGGACTGCGCCATGAGCTGCGGGGGAAAGGCCCGGTGGCTCATGGTTTTTTGCTGCCGGGGGACAACATCTCCGCCATTCGCGCCCGGTCGTGGTCGAGCAGCCAGTCGCCAAATTGGTGGTAGAGCTGGGCCAACCGCGCCGTATTGGGACCGATCATGTCCATTCCCCGGCTGTCGTAAGGACACGCCAGCAGACCCAGTTCGGGCGCCGCCAGCCAGAGACGGCCCCTCAACTGGGGGAAAATGCCCAAATCGGCGGCGAGGCTCCCCCACAGCAGTTCGGGCAGTCGAGCCGTGGACAGCGTGAAGGCGAACAGGACCTGTGTGTCCTCTTCCCCGTGCAGCACGCGGGTTTCGGGGGTTGGAAGCTCGGAGGCTGATAGCTCGGGGGCTGGCAGCTTGATCCCCAGTTCGTGCAGCGCCGCCTCTGCTGTGGCCCAGAGCTGCGCGGGCGGGTCGTCGCCCCAGACCCCCAGCACCGCCGTTACCGCTTCCATTCCGGCAAATGCCACGTTTAGCACGGTGCGGGCGCGGTCCACGGCTTGCAGAAACTGAGCGATGTAAGTTTTCCCGCCCTCCAACTCAAACCGCAGTGCGGGCGAGTGCCGGTAGAACAGGGCGTCGGCCAGGGCAGCGGGACCAAACACCACGTCCAGCTCGTCAAAAAGGCTCAACGCCACTGCTCCGGCAAGCCCCACACGTGCCACAGCGCGTCCACCCGGCGGCGCACTGCCTCGTCCATCACGATCTTCTGCGGCCACTCGCGCACGAAACCTTCTTCGGGCAATTTGCGGGCGCCGTCCCAGGCGAGGCCTCCGCCGCCTGCCTCGGCAGGGAGGTGCCACACGTCGCGCTCGGGGTCGATGTTGTTCAGGACCGTCCACCACACGTCGCCCGCGTCGTTCACGTCGGTGTCCTGATCGGCAATCAAGAGGTGCCGCACGCCCCGCGCCGCCGGGTGGACCGCGAACGCCTGCGCCAGTTCACGCGCCTGTCCGGGCCGGGTCTTGTTCAGGGCAACGAACCAGTAGCCGTCGTCGGTCTGCCGCTGCGCCACCACGCCGTCGAAGGTGGGCAGGTCGGCGGAGGCGAACGGCACGAACGGTGCGTCGGGCGCGAAGTCCTCCGCCTGTCCTTCACGGCTGCTCACGCCGCTGCCGGTTTCCTCCGGGCGCTTGGTGGTCGCGTCGATAATCAGTTTGCCGCCGTAGCCCCAGCCGCGGCTGGAGTGGTCGAGCACGTCTATCGGCCCGCGTCCGGTCAGGGTGTCGCGCCCGGGCACCGCTTTGGCCGCCACCTCGCGCCACACGGCGTCCATGTCATTGACCTTCACATCCGCGTCTACCACCACGATGACCTTGGCGAACATCATCTGGCCCAGCCCCAGCAGCCCGTTGGCGACCTTGTAGGCCTGCCCCGGAAAGCCTTTTTTGATGCTCACGACGACCAGATTGTGCGCGACCCCGGCGGGCGGCATGTGGTAGTCCACGATTTCCGGAACGATGAGCTGCGCGGCGGGCAGAAACAGCCGCTCGGACGCTTCGATGAGGTAAGCGTCCTCCATCGGCGGGCGGCCCACGATGGTGGCGGGGTACACGGGATTTTGCCGCATGGTCACGCAGGTCACGTGAAACAGCGGGTAGAGGTCGGCCAGCGTGTAAAAGCCGGTGTGGTCGCCGAACGGCCCCTCGACCACCCAGTCCTCCTGCGGGTCCACGTAGCCTTCCAGCACGAATTCGGCGTTGGCGGGCACTTCGAGGTCCACCGTCAGCCCCTTCACCACCGGATAGCGCTGCCCACGCAGATACCCGGCCACGGCAAATTCGTTGAGGCCCGGCACCGGCGGAATCGGCGCGGTGGCCGCGTAGATCAGCGCGGGGTCGCCACCAATCGCCACCGCGACTTCCAGCCGCTGCCCGCGCTGACGCGCCTTTTCCAGGTGCCGGGTGCCGGTCTTGTGGCGCTGCCAGTGCATCCCGGTGGTGTTTTTGCTCATGACCTGCATGCGGTACATGCCCATGTTGCGCTCGCCGGTTTCGGGGTCTTTGGTGATGACCAGCGGAAAAGTCACGAACGGGCCGCCGTCTTCCGGCCAGCATTTCAGCACCGGAATTTTGGACAGGTCCACTTCGTCGCCGCGCCACACGACTTCCTGCACCGGGGCCGTTTTCACGCGGCGGGGCGGCAGGTTCATGGCGTCCCTGAGCTTGGGCAGGTTGCTCAGCAGGCCGAATCGGCTGCCCCCGCCGCCCAGGTCAATCAGCGCCCGGATTTTCTGCGCCAGCTCGTCCAGGTCGTTCACACCCACCGCCAGGGCCATGCGCTCGCGGGTGCCCATCAGGCCCATCACCACCGGGTAGTCGCTGCCGACGACGTTCTCGAACAGCACCGCCGGGCCGCCTTTTTTCACCAGCCGGTCGCTGATTTCGGTGATTTCCAGGTCACGTGAGACGGGCTCACGGACCCGCAGCAGCTCGCCGCGCTCCTCTAGCACGCGCATGAAGGACTGGATGTCGGGAAACTGCCGGGCAGGACGGGACATGAGCAGAGGATAGTGGGCGGGGCGGGGGGCAAAGGTGCCGACGGCTGGGCCTAGGGCATGTGACATAGGAATGGTTTGTGTTTCTGACCCTCTACCCTCGTGGGACTCGCAGAGCTGCGCCGCAGAGAGGACTTTGCGAAAGCTTGGGGTGAGGGGGACTTGTTCAGCAAACATCCCACAAAACGCCTATACGCAGCGCACATCTGCCCGCCCCGCCCCATCTCTAAACTCGGTTCAAGTTCAATCTCAGGAGGTTCCACCATGGGCGAAGGCAAACCGAACACCAACCAGACGGCCACAAATCAGACGAACACCGCGGCCCCCGCCGACATCACTGCCCCCGAGGGCAGCCGCGCCGACGGCGTGAGCGACGGCGCCAACACCAACTTTGGCCCCACGCTGGGCGCAGTGCCCCACGAAGGCGGCGAAACGAAGCAGACCGACGAGGACAGCAAGAAGTAAAGCTTGCCTCTCACCGGCCCCCTCCCGAACAGGAGCGGGGCCGGTTTTCATTCAGCGGTCCAGCGGCCCGGCCCCCTGGCGCGGCGACAGTTGCCAGCGGGTGACCTGCCAGGTGCCCCCCTTGTTGTCCAGGAAGACGGCGAAGGTCTGCCGCGTCCGTTGGACATAGCCCTGGCCGGGCACGACATCACCCATCTCGACCACGCCCGCGACCAGCGCCGAGGAGGCGTTTTCGCGGTACACTTCCACGCTCTGGACATTGAAGACCCCCAATTTTGCGAGATTGAGTGGGGTTTTGGAGGCCGGGTCGTAGGTCTTTTGCCACGCCTGGGCACGCGGCAGCGCGGCAGCAATGCGGCCCTGGAGCGCCTGCTTCTGAGTGTCCGTTCTGCTGCTGCCGTCGGTCAGTCGCTCACGCTGCCGGCCCAGGTTTTCCACGTCGCTCAGCAGGCGGGCGGCGACCCCCAGCGGGTCTCCCGTCAATTCGGTGAGGCGTTGCGGGCTGACCCGGTAGGCCCGGAGCTGGGCGCGGCCCGCGAGTTCATCGCGCAGCACCACATCGTCGCGCCCGCCGGTCCGGCGCACGGTGAAGGTCGCCAGCGGGTCAAGTTCGGGGTGGTCGGCAGGCTCGCGGAAGCTCAGCAGTGGGGCCGAGGCGACCACCTGCCCCCCGCGCTGCTGGTAGAGCCGCACCGTTCCCCTCCCCTGCCGGACGGTGGTGCCGAGGTATTCGAGCGTGCCGGGCCGGGTGAACGAGCCGCCCGCCCCGCCGCGCAGGTCGCGCCAGCTCGCTCCTCCCTGTCCTCCTGCGCGCTGCGGCCAGTCGTCCAGGCCCACCGTGCTGAGGTTCTGGCGGATGTCGGGGGCATAGTTTTGCAGCCACTCGCGCTCGGGGCGCGGGAGCGTTTGCAGGTAGGCTTCGGCCTTCTGCGGTTGCCCGGCCAGCAGATACAGGGCGTAGTTGGACAGGAAGGTTCCGCTGACCGATTCCTCAGGCTGTGGGGCGCGGATTCCTTTGAGCAGCAGCGCCGGATACTCGCGGGTCACGTCCACGTAGCGCCCGCCCCGGTAGGCCAAAACTTGCGGCAGCGCGGGGCTTTCGGCGTAGCTCAGGCCGTAAGCGTAGGCAAAGCGCCAGTCGGAAGTCAGCAATTCCTTGGGCCCCTTGCCGTCGAGCTGCACGATCTCCCAGCCGGTCGAGTTGGACAGCCCTTGCTCCAGCAGCAGCCGGGGCGGCGTGGTCAGGCTGTAGATCTGGCCCATGGTGCAGCAGTGCGCCCCGCCGGAATACTGCGTCAGGATGGCCTCGGGCACGCCGTCGCCGGTCAGGTCGGTGCAGGAGTCCAAGGACACAGCCTCGTCGCGGTAGGTCGCGTAGGTCCGCCCGCCCTTCATCAGGCGCAGGGTGTCCTGCGGTTCGCCGAACCCATTGCCGGTGATCTTGACCTGATAACTGCCGCAGGTCTGGACAGTGGTTTTCAGCGGCTCCGGCTTATTTGTCTGGGCCAGGGCACCGGCCCCCAGCCACACGCCCGCACCGCACGCGAAAGTCAGCCGCCAGCGCCAAGAAGTCATGAACCACTGTACTCCCCGCCGGTAGGGGGCCATCGCCTCTACACTGCCCTCATGTCCGACCTGATGAAACTGCGCGCCGTGTGGGGCAACCGTCCGCTGCTGGGGGTGGCGGCGGGCGTGCTCATCCAGAACGAACGCGGCGAAGTGCTGCTGCAAAAGCGCGGTGACGACGGGCTGTGGGGCGAACCCGGCGGCGGCCTGGACCCCGGCGAGGCGTTTCTGGCGGCGGCCCAGCGCGAGCTGAAGGAGGAAACCGGCCTGGAATGCGGGAACCTGACCTGGCTCGGCGTCCACGACGGCCTGACGAGCGGCCCCGACCTCTACACCCGCTACCCCAACGGACACGAGCTGTATCTGGTCGGCACGCTCTTTCACGGCACGCTGCCCGCCGATGCGCTGGCCCACGCTCAGCCCGACGACAGCGGCGAGACGCTGGAGCTGCGCTGGTGCGCGCTGGACGACCTACCGCCGCTGAGCAGCAACATCAACCGCACCAGCCTGAACGTGCTGCGCCGCCGCGTCGGACTCCCCGAATTGCCGATGCAGCCCCAGCCCCCGCGCCAGCCCGACCCGACGTACTGGGCCGACCTGGGCCGCCTGCTTGGGGGTCGGCTCTGGTTCATGCCCGGCAGCAGCGTGTTGGTGACCGATGAGGCGGGCCGCCTGCTGCTGCTGCGCCATAAGGCGACCGACCAGTGGACGCTGCCCGGCGGCAAGCTCGAACCCGGTGAATCGTTCGAGGAGTGTGCCGCCCGCGAGCTGCTTGAGGAAACGGGCCTGCGGGCCAGGCGGCTCGAGCGCCTGCACCTGCTCGCCGGGCCGGAGTTGCGCTTTCAGCAGCAGGGGCAAACCTGGGACAGCCTGGGCTTGCTGCTCCGCGCCTCTGACGTGAGCGGCGAACTGCGGCCCCCTGCCGGAGAACTCAGCGAGGCGCGGTATTTCGCGCCCGATGAGCTGCCGGGGGTGGACGTGCTGGGAACCTACACCCGGCAAGCCCTGGCCTTCTGGCTCGGGCAGTCCTGACTTAGAGTATTTGACAGAATGGTCTGTCTTTGACCCTCTACCTTGATGGGACTCGAAGAGCTGCCCCGCAGAGAGGGCCTTGCGAAGCAAGGGGTGAGGGTGTCTTTTTCTGTCAAATGCTTTATCGGTCCGCGACCCCGCGCCAGTCGCCCTCCGGCACCAGAACCGCGCCCGTCTGCCGTAGCCGGTCAGCCAGGGCGTACACGTAGACCCAGGCGGTCAGCGTCTCGCCCCCTTCCAGCGTCAGCCGCACCTGCTCGCGGGTGTAGACCGGCGGCATTTCGTCTACCCCTTCGAGTTCGTCAAGCAACGCCAGCGCCTGCTCCCAGTCGGCGGGACCGTAGGTCAGCAGCGCGCCGTGAATCAGGTCGTCCGCCGCGCCCGGCACGATGCCGGGGTAGCTCTCGGGCCGCAGGTCGAAGAGCCGAAAGCCGCGCAGCGTGGCGGGGCGCACCGTGAACTCGCCGCCCTGCGCCGCGATGTGGGCGTTGCGCTCGCCCGGAAGCAGGGTGCCGTAGACGAAAACGGGGAGCAGTGGGACCATAGAGCCGCACTCTAGACCACCCGCCCGCCGCTCAGGCCGACAGAGAGCCGACACACAGAATTCCCGCCCTGAGCGCAGGACAATGGCGCGCATGTCCCCCAAGTTTACGGGTCTTCAGGTCACGCTGCTGGGCCTTCTGACCGGCGCCACGCTGCTCGGCGCCGGGTGGGGGGCACAGGCCCAGACTGCCCCCCCGGCGGCCCCGAGCCCGCGCACTGCGCTGCCCATGGCCACTCCCCCCAAGCGGCTGCCGGTCAAGCCGCTCACGGCGCAGGAAAATGCCGCCCTGCAAGCGCTCTTTACCAAGCTGCGCCCCGCCACGCTCCGCATCGAGCAGTGCCCGGTCAACGACTGCACTGAGCCTGACGGCATCGGCACCGGCTTTCTGATCAGCGCGGACGGACTTGCACTCACCGCCTATCACGTGGTGTTTCAGGCCCCCGCCCTGAGCGCCCGCACCAGCAACGGCAACCGTTACCCGGTCAAGGTGGTCGGCTACGACGACCAGAACGACCTCGCCGTCATCCGGGTCAGCGTGCCGAAGGGAACGCCTTTCCTCCCGCTGGCGAGCAGCACGCCCAAGCTCGGAGACGCCGCGCTCGCCATCGGCAACGGCGGCGGCGAGTACCTGCGGCCCAAGGTCGGGCGCTTCACGGCCCTGCGCAGCGAGGCGGGCCGCGCCGACTTCCCCCCCGGCACCCTGGAACTCAGCGCCCCGCTGGTGCCCGGCGACAGTGGCGGGCCCATCATCAACCGCGCGGGCGAGGTGGCCGGGGTGGTCAGCTACGTGCGCTTCGAGAGCACCGGGGAGCGTGAAGAAGATGTCGAAGCCCACGCCTACGCCGTGCCGGTGACCGTCGACGATACCCGCGTGGCCGAGCTGCGGCGCGGGGTCAAGCGGGACGCCGCCGTCATCGGCATCAGTCTGGAAGGCGAGTGGAGTCTGCTCGCCAACCTGCCCGAGCAGGCGTTCGTGGAAAGCAAACTGGGCAAGACCGCCGGGGCCTTTTTCACCCGCGTGGTGCCCGGCAGCCCGGCGGCGAAGGCGGGCCTGCAACCCCTGCGCCTTTCGGAGAAGGGCGACCTGATCAGCGGTGACATCGTGACGGCGGTCAACGGGCGGCGCGTCTACAACTTCAGCGACTTTCAGTACGCCGTGCGCCGCTACGCCCCCGGCGACACCATCACCCTGAGCGTGCTGCGCGGCGGCAAAAATATCAGTGTCAAGCTGACGCTGGCGGCCCGCAGCAGCGTGCAGTAAGTGCAGGGCTAAAAAACTCAGGAGATGAGGGGCGCAGGCCAGTTGGCGGCTGCGCCCCTCTCCTGACTCGCCTTCACATTTCAAGAATCTTCTTGACAATTCTGCTAAAAACAGAATAATAGAGCTATGGATACCCTGAAAAAAGCTGGAACGATGCTCGCCCACCTCGACCTCTTTCACTCGATGCTCGACCTGCGGCGGCTGCTGCAACTCGCGGCGTACATGAAGGAGCGCGGCGACCGGGCCATGCTGATCAGCGCCGGGGAAATCACCCTGATCGGCAGCGAATCCATGACGGCGCCGGAAGTCGTCACCAGCAAGGGCGAAACGATTGACGCCGCCACCGCCTACCGCGTGCTCGGGCAGCTCGAAGGCTACGAGGCGCCCGAGTACGCCGTGAACCGGGAAGCCCTCGCCGCGCTCAACGCCCGCGCCGTGGCCGAACTCGAAGGCAGCGAAGCGCTGCGGGCCTTCGGCGACACGCTGGCCCGCATCAGCGCCGCGCCCACCGACCCGGCTGGCCCCGAACGCCCCGGCACCGACCGCGCTGAGCGCACTGCCGCCGAACGCACTGCCAGCGAACGCGCGACCCATGACCGCGCCAGCACTGAGCGCCCTGCCCGTCCCCGCCGCAGCGCCGAACCCGAAGCCGTCCGCACCGAGGATGCGCCCCAGCCCAACGCCGAAGCGAGCGAGGCCGGCGAAAACACCCCGGCAGCCTGAGCTTTTTCTAGCATCCTGGCCCCTGACCGCAACTGGTCGGCGGGCCTTTTTGCGTTCCAGGCTCACCCGCTCTCCGAGCATTCGCCTGTCTCCCCCACAGGAACGCGGCGGCGCGGGCGTTGCTGGCCTCCGGGGCGCCTCGGCACGGTATGGTGAGTCGTAAAACCATCCTCAGGAGGGATACCCATGACGATGAAACAACCCGTCCGCGTGGCTGTCACCGGCGCTGCCGGCCAGATCGGCTACAGCCTGCTGTTCCGCATTGCCGCCGGCGACATGCTCGGCCAGGACCAGCCCGTCATCCTGCAACTGCTCGAAATCACTCCCGCGCTCAAGGCGCTCAACGGTGTGGTCATGGAGCTGCGCGACGGCGCCTTCCCGCTGCTCGCCGACGTGATCACCAGCGACGACCCGATGGTGGCCTTCAAGGACGCCGACTACGCCCTGCTGGTGGGCGCCATGCCCCGCAAGGCCGGTATGGAACGCGGCGACCTGCTCGGCGCCAACGGCGGCATCTTCAAGCCGCAGGGCGAAGCGCTGGGCGCCGTCGCCAGCCGCAACGTCAAGGTGCTCGTGGTGGGCAACCCCGCCAACACCAACGCGCTGATCGCTCAGCAAAACGCTCCTGACCTCGACCCCAAGTGCTTTACCGCCATGGTGCGTCTGGACCACAACCGCGCTCTGTCGCAGCTCGCCGAGAAGACCGGCGCCGCCGTCAGCGACATCAAGAACGTGACCATCTGGGGCAACCACTCCTCCACCCAGTACCCTGACCTGTCGCAGGCCACCGTGAACGGCAAGCCCGCGCTCGAGCAGGTGGACCGCACCTGGTACGAGAACGACTACATCCCCACCGTCGCCAAGCGCGGCGCGGCGATCATCGAAGCCCGTGGCGCGAGCAGCGCGGCGTCGGCGGCGTCGGCGGCCATCGACCACATGCACGACTGGGCGCTCGGCACCAAAGACGGCGAATGGGTCAGCATGGGCATTCCCTCGGACGGCTCCTATGGCATCCCCGAAGGCCTGATCTACGGCTTCCCCGTGCGCGTCAAGGACGGCAAGTACGAAATCGTGCAGGGCCTGGACGTGAGCGACTTCAGCCGCGGCAAGATGGACGCCACCGCCCAGGAACTCGAAGAAGAACGCGACGAAGTGCGCAAGCTCGGCCTCGTCAAGTAAGACAGCACTGAGAAATAGGAGGGCAGAGGGCCAGCGACGGCTCTTTGCCCCCCTTTCTTTTGTGCCTGGGTTCTTTCGTGCCTGTATTCTTTGGGCTTGTGCTTTTGCCTAAACTGCCCCTATGACCCTGTGGGACCAGACCGCCGCCGACCTGCTCCAAGCGACCGCCAGCCACAAGCCCACGCCCGGGGGCGGGAGCATCGCTGCCCTCAGCGGCGCGTTTGGTGTCGGCCTGCTGAGCATGGCGCTGACCATCAGCCGCAACAAGGCGCGCAAGGCCAGCCAGGACCTCTCCCCCGAGCTGAGCGCGACGCTAGACCGTCTCCAGACTATCCAGGCCCGCCTGCAAGCGCTGGCCGACGAGGATGTGGCTGTCTTCCGCAGGTTCGTGGACGCCACCAAGCTGCCCAAGGACTCGGACGAGGAGCAGCAGGCCCGCGCCGATGCTCTGGCCGCCGCTGGTGAAGCTGCCCGCGCCACGCCGCTGGAAATAGCGACGCAGTGTGTGCAAGCGCTGACCGAAGCCGAGGGCACCGTTACCGAGGTTCACGCCGAAGTCGTCAGCGATATCGGTGCGGGCGCTGCCCTGCTGCGCGGAGCCATAGACGCCGCCCTGCTCACGGTGGACATCAACCTGCTGCGGCTCTCCGAAGAGGAAAAAGCCCCACTGCAAGCCCACCGCGACGAGCTGGCACAGCAAGGGCAGGAGCGGGCCGCACGGCTGCTGAAACAGGCGCAAAAACAGATTGCCGAGAATCAGGAATAGCCAGAAGGCTCCCGTGATTGGGGGCCTCTTCGACGGGCCATAAAAAAAGAGCCGCTTGAGCGACTCCTCTTTTAAGACTTTGTTTGAGACCCTACAACCGATTACTGCTTGCGGAAGGGCAGGCCCATCGACTGAAGCAGCGCGCGGGCTTCTTCGTCGGTCTTGGCGGTGGTCACGATGGTGATGTCCATGCCGCGGGTCTTGTCGACCATGTCATAGGTGATTTCGGGGAAGATCAGCTGTTCCTTGATGCCGAGGTTGTAGTTGCCACGGCCATCGAAGGCGTTGGGGTTGATCCCACGGAAGTCACGGATACGGGGCAGGCCGATGTTGATCAGCTTTTCGAGGAACACGTACATGCGCTCGCCGCGCAGCGTGACCTTGATGCCCACGGGCATGCCCTGGCGCAGCTTGAAGTTCGAGATGCTCTTCTTCGCCTTGGTGATGATCGGCTTTTGCAGGGTGATCAGCGCGAGTTCCTTGGCGGCCTTGTCGATCGCCTTGGAGTCTTCCTTGCTGCTGCCGAGGCCTTCGTTGACCACGATCTTTTCGATGCGGGGAACGGCCATCACGCTGGAGTAACCGAACTGCTGCATCAGGGCGGGGCGCACCTGGTCGTTGTACTTCGTCTTGAGCTGTTGCATGGCATTTTTCCTTCGAGCGGTCTGGCAGTGTTTCAGCCAGCGCCGCTCAGGTCACCCCCGTATTGAGACGTTGAAGCCCCAAGAGCTGGGGCGTCATGGGGTGACCCGAGTGAATGGTTTAGTCGATGGTCTTACCGCTCGCGACCGCGACGCGCACTTTCTTGCCGTCGACGATCTGCTTGCGGACACGGGTGGCCTTCCCGGTTTCGGGGTCCACCAGCGCCACCTTGCTGGCGTGCAGGGCCAGCTCGCGCTGTTCCTGACCGCCCTGAGGGTTGGTCATGCTGGGCTTGACGTTCTTGGTGATCACGTTCACGCCTTCCACGACGACCTTCTGGTCGCGGGGCAGGGCGAGCAGCACCTTACCGGTCTGACCCTTGTGCTTGCCGCTCAGGACGATGACGGTGTCACCCTTCTTGAAATGCAGCTTGTCGTTGTGGTGGCTGCCAGCGCTAGGACGGGGCATTACAGCACCTCCGGAGCCAGGGACACGATCTTCATGAAGCGGCGGTCACGCAGCTCGCGGGCCACCGGCCCGAAGACGCGGGTGCCGCGGGGCTCGCCCTGGTTGTTGATGATGACGGCGGCGTTGCGGTCAAAGCGGATGGTGCTGCCGTCGGCACGCTTGATGGCGTGGCTGGTGCGCACGACCACGGCCTTGACCACGTCGCCGGCCTTCACGGCGCCGCGGGGAGCCGCGTCCTTGACCGAGGCGACGATGATGTCACCGACGTGGGCGTAACGCTTGTTGCCGCCCCCACCGGTGGTCAGGCCCTTGCCGCCGATGCCGCTGTTGAGCACGCGAATGCACATGATTTCGCGCGCGCCGCTGTTGTCCGCCACGTCCAGGCGGGACTGAGGCATGATCATGCTTCACCTCCGGCGACTTCGGTTTCAGCGAGGGTGGTTTCGATGCCGCGGGGACGCTCGATCAGCTTGGTGACCTTCCAGGTCTTGGTCTTGCTGATGGGGCGCACCGCGATGATTTCCACCCGGTCACCGATCTTGTATTCGTTGTTCTCGTCGTGCGCCGCGTACTTGTGGCTGCGGGTCACGACCTTGCCGTACAGGGGGTGCGCGAAGCGGCGCTCGACCTTGACGCTCACGGTCTTGTCGGCCTTGTCGCTCACCACGACGCCCGTAAAGGTCTTTTTCATTGCTGCTCCCCTTTGCGGGCCAGCTCGGCCTTCACGGTGTTGAGCTGGGCCACTTCGCGGCGAAGCTGGCGCACGCGGTGGGGCTGGGCCAGTTGACCCGCCGCCGCCTGAAAGCGCAGCTCCATCAGTTCTTTCTTGCGGGCGTCGATTTCTTTGGCGAAATCGGTGGCCTGCAGGTTACGCATCTCACTGGGCTTCATCGTAAACCTCGCGCTTCACCATCTTGGTCTGGATGGGGAGCTTGTGACCGGCCAGGCGGAAGGCTTCCTTGGCCTGCTCTTCGGTCACGCCCGCCACCTCGAACATCACGCGGCCAGGCTTCACGACGCTGACCCAGTACTCCACAGCGCCCTTCCCCTTCCCCATTCGGGTTTCGGCGGGCTTCTTGGTCACGGGCTTGTCGGGGAAGATGCGGATGTAGATCTTACCGCCACGGCGGAAGTGACGGCTCATGACGATACGGCAGGCCTCGATCTGGTTGCTCTTGATCCAGGCGGGCTCCATGGCGATCAGGCCATAGTCGCCGAAGGCCACGTAATCGCCACCCTTGGCGTCGCCGGTCATGCGGCCACGGAACTGCTTACGGAACTTGGTGCGCTTCGGGAGAAGCATCATTCACCTCCGGTGCGGCGGCGCGCGGTCGGACGGCGGCGGGCCGGGCGGTCGCCACCTTCAGGACGGCGCTCGTCGCGGTCACGGCGCTGAGGACGGGCAAAGGTTTCGGTCTTGCCGCCGATCACTTCACCGTTGAACACCAGCACCTTGATGCCCAGGATGCCGTAGGTAGTCCGGGCCAGCGCGGTGCCGTAGTCGATGTCGGCGCGCAGGGTGTGCAGGGGCACGCGGCCTTCGAGCACCTTCTCGGTGCGGGCCTGCTCGGCGCCGCCGAGGCGACCGCTGAGGATCACCTTGACGCCGCGGGCGCCCGACTCCATCACGCGCTGCGCGGCCTGCTTCATGGCGCGGCGGAACGCGAAGCGGCGCTCGATCTGCTCGGCGATGCGCAGGGCGACCAGCGGGGCACTGATATTGGGGTTGGGGATCTCGGCGACGTTCACGGCCACCGTACCGGCAGACACCAGACGCTCGATGTCACCGCGCAGTTCCTTGATGCTCTCGCCGCCCTTACCGATCACCACGCCGGGCTTGGCGGCGGAGATGATCACGTTGACCTGCTGGCCGGCGCGTTCGATTTCGATGCGGGCGATGCCAGCGGCGGCCAGCTTCTTGTTGATCAGCTGACGGATCTGCTCGTCTTCCTTGAGCAGGCTGGCGTACTGCTTCTTGCCGGCGTACCAGCGGCTGTTCCAGCCCTTCGTCACGCCGAGGCGGAAGCCGTTGGGGTTGATCTTGTTACCCATTACTTGTTCCCCTTCTCGGCAACGATGATGGTGATGTGGCTGGTGCGCTTCTTGATGATGTTCGCCGAGCCACGGGCGCGGGGGATCAGACGCTTGAGGGTCGGGCCCGCGTCCACGTACGCTTCCTTCACGAACAGGCGATCTTCGAGCATCTCGTCGTTGTGCAGGGCGTTGGCCTTGGCGCTGTTGAGCACCTTGGCGACCGGCTCGCTGGCCGAACGGGGGATGAAGCGCAGCAGGTCTTCGGCGTCCTGCACGCTCTTGCCGCGGATCACGTCAACGACCAGGCGGACCTTGCGGGGGCTCATGCGGACGTACTTGGCAACGGCGAAGCCGGGCTTACGCAGCTTGACCTGCTGCTTACGCTGCTTCTTGTTGCGGAAAGTCTGTTCAGGAGCGGTCATTTCTTCTTGCTCCCCTTGGCGTTCTTGTCGGCGCCGTGCCCACGGTAGGTGCGGGTCGGGCTGAACTCACCGAGCTTGTGGCCGATCATCTGCTCGTTCACGAACACCGGAACGTGCTGCTTGCCGTTGTACACGGCGATGGTGTGACCAATCATCTCAGGAACGATGGTGGAGCGGCGGCTCCAGGTCTTGATCACGCGCTTGTCTTTCTTATCGTTCTGGGCGTCCACCTTCTTCAGGAGGTGGTCTTCCACGAACGGGCCTTTTTTGAGGCTACGGGGCATAACGACCCTCCTTACTTACGACGGGTGACGATGAAACGGTCCGAGGTCTTGCGCTTCCGGCGGGTCTTGAGGCCCTTGGTGGGCTTGCCCCAGGGGGTCACGGGAACGCGGCCCGCGCCGGTGCGACCTTCACCACCGCCGTGCGGGTGATCCACGGGGTTCATCGCGCTGCCGCGCTGGTGTGGCTTGCGCCCGAGCCAGCGGCTGCGTCCAGCCTTGCCCAGCACGATGTTCTTGTGCTCGGCGTTGCCCACGGCACCGATGGTGGCGTAGCACTCGCTGTGAACGCGGCGCAGTTCGCCGGAAGGCAGACGCACGATCACGTAGTCGCTTTCCTTACCCTGAACCTGCACGCTGGTGCCGGCGCTGCGGGCGAGCTGAGCGCCCTTGCCGGGAACCAGTTCGAGCGCGTGAACCACGGCACCCACCGGCACGAAGCGCAGGGGCAGCGCGTTGCCGAGCTTGGGTTCGGCTTCGGGGCCGGCGTTGACGGTCGCGCCCACGGTCAGACCTTCGGGGGCCAGGATGTAGCGCTTCTCGCCGTCGGCGTAGTGCAGCAGGGCGATGCGGGCGCTGCGGTTGGGATCGTACTCAATGGCAGCGACCTTAGCGTTCACGCCACTCTTGTCACGGCGCTTGAAGTCGATGATGCGGTAGAGGCGCTTGTGCCCGCCGCCGATGAAGCGGCTGGTGATGCGGCCACGGTTGTTGCGCCCACCGGTCTTGGGGAGGGCCTCGGTCAGCGCCTTCTCGGGGCGCTTCTTGGTCAGTCCGCTGAAGTCCGCAGTCGTCATCTGGCGACGGCTGGGGGTATAGGGACGGTACTTTTTGACGGCCATGTCTCAAATCTCCTTAGGCCTGGCCCGCCAGGGCCTCGATGCTCTGGCCTTCGGCGAGACGCACGATGGCCTTTTTGCGGTCATTGCGCTGACCGATAAAGCGGCCCACGCGCTTGCGCTTGCCCGGCACGTTCATGGTGCTGATGCCGATGACCCGCACCCCGAACGCCTGCTGAATCGCGTCCTTGATTTCGGTCTTGGTGGCCTTGGGGCTCACCCAGAACGAGTACACGCCGCGCTCCATGGCCGAGTAGGCCTTTTCGCTGATCACGGGCGCCTGCAGAATGTCGTAGTGGCTCACTGCTGCTCCTCCCCGGCTTCTTCTTCCACGATTTCGAGGGCAGCCGCGTCGATCACCAGGCGGTCGTGACGCAGGATGTCGTACACGTTCACGCCGGCCACCGGTAGCACGCTGACCCAGCTCACGTTGCGCGCGGCGCGGCGGGTGTTCTCATCGTCGGTCACCAGCAGGACCTTCTCGGTGCCGTCCAGGCCGTTTTGCTTGGCCCAGCTGATGAAGTTCTTGGTCTTGGCGTCGGCGATGTCAAAGCCGTCCACCGCAACCAACTTGCCACCTTCCTGACGGCTGGCAATTGCCATCGCCAGACCGAGCTGACGCACCTGACGGGGCAGGGTGTAGTCGTAGCTGCGGGGCTTGGGACCGAAGGCCACACCGCCGCCCACGAAGGTGGGAACGCTGCGGTCGCCGTGACGGGCGTTCCCGGTGCCTTTCTGGCCGTACATCTTGCGGCCCGTCTTGCTTACCTGAGCGCGGGTCCGGGTGCTGGCGGTGCCGCGGCGACGGCTGGCGAGTTGCCAGGTCACCACTTCGTGCAGCACGCCGCTGTTCACCTCGGGCAGGGGGAGCTCGATGGTGCGCCCGCCGTTTTGCCCGATGACGTTGATCTGCGCCATTACTTGCCTCCCTTGGCGGCACTGGCTTTGGCGGCGCTGCGCAGCACCACGAGTCCGCCGTTGGCGCCGGGAATCGCGCCCTTAACGAGAATCAGGTTCTCGCCCGCACGGATTTCCACCACTTCGAGGTTCTGCACGGTCACGCGCTCCATGCCCATGTGGCCGGCCATGCGCTTGCCCTTGTACACGCGGCCCGGGGTCTTACGCTGACCGATCGAACCGGGGCGGCGGTGCCACTTCTTCGAACCGTGGCTTGCGGGACCACCGGCAAAGTTCCAGCGCTTCATGACGCCCTGGGTGCCTTTGCCCTTGCTGGTGCCGGTCGCGTCGATCTTTTCGCCTTCAGCGAAGATGTCCACGTTCACGCTGTCGCCGTCAGGGGCGAAGCCGCGGAACTCGCGCAGAATGCGCGTCGGAGCGACGCCCGCCTTGGCGAAGTGACCCTGCATGGGCTTGTTCACCTTGCGCTCGGCCTTGGGCGCGTAACCGATCTGCACGGCTTCGTAGCCGTCGGTCTGCGCGGTCTTGCGCTGCACGATGGGGCAAGGGCCCGCCAGCACGACCGTCACGGGGATCGCACGGTCGTTTTTCCAGATCTGGGTCATGCCGATCTTGGTGCCGAGGATGCCCTTCATGCGCGGCCCCCGACGGTCTTGATCTCGATGTCGACGCCAGTAGGCAGGTCGAGGGTCATCAGAGAATCGATGGTCTTCTTGGTGGGGTTCATGATGTCCACCAGACGGTTGTGGGTGCGGATCTCAAAGTGCTCGCGGCTGTCCTTGTACTTGAAGGGGCTGCGCAGCACGGTGAAACGGCGGATGCGGGTGGGGAGCGGCACGGGACCGCTCACGTCCGCCCCGGTGCGCCGGACCGTGTCCACGATCTTGCTCGCGGACTGGTCCAGCGCCTTGTGGTCAAAGCCACGCAGTTTGATACGAATCTTCGGGGCAACCATGCTTATTACTCCAGAACCTTGGAGACGACGCCGGCGCCGACGGTGCGGCCCCCTTCGCGGATGGCGAAGCGCAGGCCTTCTTCCATGGCGATCGGCTTGATCAGTTCCACCG